>Ga0315902_10000032_pt1 | contig 215321 bp, 205 predicted proteins | sample LakEriMetagenome_9_FD_203523 | JGI IMG/M metagenome (GOLD analysis project Ga0315902, IMG submission 203523) | Freshwater fungal communities from buoy surface, Lake Erie, Ohio, United States - Buoy 12 MA117 | ecosystem: Environmental > Aquatic > Freshwater > Lake > Lake biofilm | place: USA... | reverse complement strand
CTGTCAAACAGCCGCTGCTGACTGTTTGAGTAGGGTCCTATGAAAAGCGCCTTACTTTTGAGTTTGACGTCCATGACCACTTTTGTCAGGTCGTCAAAATTACTCACTTGCTGAACTACTCCACGGTGACAGACTGGTTTAGGTAGTGAGTAATTTTTGTTCTCATAAATTTTTATCCTCGACCGTCTTTTTTTTTGGATATCAGAGTAACTTTCTCTGCACCTGGAATTACTTCGTATTTCCGCCCCTCTCGCCCAGATCGCAACTTCTTGATTCCGTCATTCACGATGGGCAAGAACATCGTCAGTTTTAAGTTGTGTTCACGATTTTCAGAGTCATAGAGCACATCAATCCGCTTTACCAAACCAGCGATGTACTCCTTCTTTTGTTCATCAGACAAAGCGTCCAGAGTCTCTACTTCGTCGCCAAACGCTTTCACCCAATTGACCCACTTCCGTGATTCGTCTGTACCAGCCAATTCAAGCCGTGAATTAGCAAGCGCGGTTTCGATATTGCCTAGTGCTTCACGAATACGAACCAGCGTGACTGCAAAGCTAAGATCACTGACAGCACCGAGCAATTTGTTCGCCTCAAGATTGCCGAGCGTCTCATTCATCTTTGAATGATCTTTCTGAAGTTTACGAATTTTGGCTTGAAGCGCTTTGACCTCAGCATCAGTGCGAATCTTGATACCGTTTTCTTTGAGCACACGGTTTTTGACTTCTTCTTTCAGCGTACTGGACTTTTCATGAAGTGATGTGACTAACTCCCAGACCAACTTATCAGTCTGCGGGATGTTCATCGCACGGGCAAAGCCACAACCCGTGCCACGCTTCCACGGCGTGTCTGATCCGCCCTTTTCAACCCATTCACGCTCTTTATTGGGACAGTAGTAAGAAGACTCAGCACGTGATTTGATGATACGACCACTGATAGGTCGACCACAGTGCCCACAGAACATCAAATCACGCAAAAGATAGAAGTTTTTTGACGTTGCGTTTTTCTGCGACTGTCTCAGAACCTCGCCGGAACGCTTGTGCTGTGCTGCATTCCAAGTGATCTGGTCAATGATGCTTGGGCATTGAACTTCAATCGTCTGCCCAGATTTACTGTCTGTATAAATGTAATGCCCAGAGTAGTGCGTATTTTTCAAAAGCGCATTGATTGATCCAATCGTCCACAAGCCTTTCTTGCGGCGTGGGCTGACACCATTGGAATCCAAGACATGTTTGATGTGCGTTGCCGCCACACCTTTCACTACCTCTTGAAATATGCGTTTGACCCACTTGGCTTCTTCATCGACGACAACGAGTTTTCTATCTTCAAGCCTGTAGCCGAATGGTGGTGGTCCGCCGTGCCAACTGCCAGAACGAACACGATTCATCTTGCCAAGCCGTGTTCTCTCCGCCCGTGTAACGTTGTCAAATTCAGCAACGGCATCCAGCAATTGCTTCAAAAACTTGTCTTGAGGGGATGACAGATCAAACTGACCATCCTTTGTGTACAGAGTGACACCTTGTTTGTTGCACTCATATCGAAAGATCGATGCGACTTGATCATTTCTTGACAAGCGAGACTGGTCATAAACCCACAGATGTTTGACCTGACCTGCCTTCATCGCCACATACAGGGCATTCAGTTCTGGACGGTCCGCGATGTTTTCATGATGGGAACTGCGCCCACCCTCGTTCCAGACCTTGAGGTCAAATCCAAGCTCTTTTGCTTTCTTGACACCTAGGTCCCGCTGTGATTCAAGTGACGTGCCTTGCTCAGCCTGTGCGACTGTAGACACACGGGTATAAATGTGTAGTGTTCTGTCTATTGATGTAACGCCGGTCACGGTCAGTCTCTCGATAACTTGAATTGCCTAAAATTTAAGCATATTCCCTTTGCTTATGAATTCCTATCCTTAGTTAGAAATCCTGTGAAAAGGTGATGATGTATCTTTTTTAACTGATTGTTGTCCTTTGAAAAGACATCTTTCAGCCACTTGATCCAGTTTCAGAAAATTCTGACTTGCAACCAAACCGTCTAAGTCAACGTCTATTCATTACGATCGATATTGTCACGAAGTCTTGAAAATCTCTCGCGGGCTCTCTGTCTATAAATTTCTTCACTTCGATGCACTGCAGCGAATTCAGTTGCCCAATCGTTCTGGTTCATCTGTCGGGGCTTCCATTCACCATTTGCAACTGCAATGTCTAAACGCTGCTTCTGTTCATCTGTCCACCTGACACGCTTTAGGACAGGATCGTTACATGGAAACTTACCAAGTTCCACGTTAGCTATCAATGCATCGGCGCGCTGAAGCATGCGATGAACTGCAACCTTCATAGCTGAACGCTTTCTCTTCTGGACGACAGGCAGGTCATTAGCAGCAATGACAAGCGCTGGATTTACATTGAACCGGACACCAATTTCATAGTAACTGTCGTGTGCTCCTTTTTGCTTATTGCCGGGACTTATACCCCCTTGGCGATTGACTTCATGCCAGAGGTCACAGACATTGCCTAAGACTTCTTCGTGAATGTTTTTGTACTTCAAGACCGGGAATTTTGCAGTCTGCTCACGATGGTAAACACGGTCAGGGTGAGAACGCAGGATCTGGACGAAATCATCAACCAACTTTTCTTCTTTAAGATTCAGCGGCACACGAATGACCATCCATTGCTCATCATCTAATTCATCACGACTCAACTGAGCATTGCGCTTAATCAAGCTGACTTTGGGCGGATCAAATTGCTCTCTGAAATTATCCCGAGCTGAAGACCTCCACCAATTCGAGAAGCCACGAAGATGATGTGCACCAAAACTCTCGTAGACCCTCTTGAGTTCTGGATCAAGTGTGTCCCCTTGCTCTTTGCACACCCACCAATAGTCCTTACTGCATGACAAAAACGACCACCAGTACCTATAGATACTGGACCAAGCCGTTTGCAGCTCATCCTCAATCGTTTCAAAGCTGTATTTTTTAAGCCCTTTGGCAAATGTATTTCTTGGCATTTGCTTAAATTTTAGGCGTTACATAATTCAAAGTCAATAAATCAATTATTGGTAACGCTGCTTCAATCCTGTTCCATCAACAAGACGAAAGCAATTCCGCCCAAGCCTGATGTTGATGCAGTACTAAAAAGCGTTCTACCAATCCAAAACGCATCAGTACATTTTTTTAGGAGCCAATCATGGCAAGCAAATCCAAACGTGAAATCACCACTGTCCAAAAGCCAGCCGAACCTCAACTCACCATTGAAGATGGCATCAAACGCATCGTTGCTCTTGCAGACCGCCGCATAGCTTGGGAAAAGACGGAATACGACCGTAGCAATCAGTCGCTCTACAAAATTATTGATGAGTGCCTTGCACTCTACAAAGAGACAACCACAGGCAAATTTGCTTTTGAAATGAAATCGGCTTTGCTCAAACACATCGAAGACAAAGGATACGACTTCAAGAGCACTACGCCTTTGTCACAAAAAATTATTCGATGCGTCTTCGGAGATCAAGACCGCCGACGCATTTCGACCTATGACAAAGTGCTTGTAGCTGCTATTGCCAATTGCTGGGCTGTAGGCAAGGTCCCTTTGGAAATAACGAAGGCAGGAGGAATTCACATGATTTCAACTCGAAGCCCAGCAACGCTCAAAGAAGATAAAAATATCCAATTTGCAATTGATGCTCTGAAAGCATCATCTATTGCAACGCTTAGTAGCGACACCATCAAGTCGAACATTAAAAGCGACAAGATGGGGGAAATGGCTGTGGGTGTTATGACTCAGAAAGTAGACGGGACATACAACGTTCATTGCATTGTTTCGAGCAATAAACTTGTCAAAGAGTCTTTGGAGGCTTATTACAAAATTCACAAAAATAGCTTAATTAAAGATCAAGAAGTACAAGCAACAATTGAAAAGTCAAATACTAAATCAGATCTGATCGACTTAGCTGCCAACGACACCAAACAACCGCTGTCGGCATGAAAAACATACATAACTGTTCACCCATCAAAAAAGGAATAGAAATGCTGTCAGATAAAAACTTTTTGCCAACGACTCTGGATGAGTGCGTGATCTCGGATGCCCGTGGGAGAGACATTCTCACGAAGATCATCGACAAGACAATCCCGTTTCCTGCTTTTGGTAAGTGTGGAATTCTTCTACATGGACCTTATGGAACTGGCAAGTCAACATTAGCTGAACTATTACCAGAGCTGATAGAGGCTGCGCGCAACGGCTCAACACCTTATTTTTCCAAGTTCGACTGTGCTCAGGGACAAAACGGTGTCAAGTTAATAAACCAAATTCAAACTACTACATCTTTAGTCAGCTTTAATAGTAGTGGGCTTCATTACACAATTTTGGATGAGGTAGACAACTTGACTGATGCAGCACAAGCCTCACTAAAGGCGATCATGAATGGCTTACATGGCATCTTCATCTTGACTTCGAATGACTTAACAGTAGTAAATAAGGGTATTCAAAATCGATGCTATGTTATTCACATGATGGCAGCGAAACCTCAAGACTGGTTGCCATTAGTAAAGAAGATCATTTTGGCTTGTGGTGCAACATTACCATCCGACAGTTCACTGATTCAAGTCATAGCAGTCTGTGATGGTTCTGCCCGAGAAATTTGCACCGCAGCCGTTCAAATCGCCATTCAGTCTATTCAAAACTAGACAGCTGAAAGTGTTGATCGATTTTTGTACTCAAATGCAAATTGAATGTACTAAAAAGCCACCTTCGGGTGGCTTTTTTGTCCTTGCAAAGGACAATCATCCTAGCAACTCAACAGCAGAGCGCATAAGCTTTGGATTGCTTTCAATGTATTTCTGAGTGACTGCCAAGCTGCGGTGTCCTGCCAAGTCCATCAATACCCTCACAGATACACCCATCTCACTGAGCTTGGTGATGAAAGTTCTTCTGGAACTATGGGATGAACCGCCAGAGATGCCAGCGCCTTTGTACATGTAATGAAAGTGCTGTGCCAGTGTTGACGCTGTGAAGCCTCGATATGGATTTTTCTGTGTCGTGAACAATGCACGGCTTGTCTCCGTCATGGTCACAGCTTTCAAGTCTTTCAGCTTAAATCGTGTCTGCAAGTAATTTTTGATTTCTTCTTGCGCTTTCGCAGACAAGACAACGGTCCTGCCCCGTGATCCCTTTGTCTGATCTGCGGCAAGACGAATTTCATCAACTATCTCGCCCATTGAAGTCAAGACATCGCACAAGCGAAGTGCAGCCAACTCCCCCACCCGCATACCTGTTGCGTTGAGTACAACGAACATTGCTCGGTTGCGTGTTGAGTGCTTGCGACTTGCGATGTGGAGCAGGACTTTGCGGACTTCTTTTTCTGTGAGAACTTTGGCTTGGGACATGAGAGAGTTTCCTTATATATCAAATGATTGATGTGTATTTAGTCTCTTCCCTTTGATTAGGTAGGACAAGCCTTTTGGCGAAATATTGGAAACCCATATACGACAAGCACTTAGAGCAGAACCAAATGAAATATGTATTTGTTTTGGTTTTTTGGATGATCTCGGATCTGATCCGATCCTGTTGTTTCTTGAGTGCCTCTGCGCTAGCAATTAATTGATCTGCTTTGATTGCTAGCGCAGTCCCGAGACCTATGTGAATTCCGTCTACCTGACGCAACACCCATACCTATCCATTCTTCATTTCAGCATCTATGTTCTCTGACCCTGACAGCGAACCCTCGGTTCACTAAGTGCTTTCGCACTCATATCGCTTCGCTCATTCGTTTGCTCAGCCCTTCAGTTCGAACTAACTTGATAAGTAAAAACTAATGAAATGTATTGGTCTTCTGGACTTCTTTTCTGTCATCTGTACTTGAGCCGCACTCACCCTTAAGCAGGGGTGAGTGAGTACATCGCTATACCTGTCCGTCGCCATTAGACTTTTCTCAGTGGATCACGCACTACATGCCGTTTCCGACAATTTTCTTGGTCATAGTTCAGATGACCATGCCTTTCGTTGCGCTCATTTTTTATCTCTCAGCAATGACCTGCTCTCGGCTCTGTTCCGCACCGTTCCACAACTATTTTTAAGACTTCTTCTAAGGTGAGATTGAAGTCATGGCAGACCTGTTCTTGATTGCTGTTTTTGTCTTGAATATCAAGACACCCCATCCGATACAGACTCTTTTGCTATGTCAGGCATAGCGGGGTTACTCGTGGCATGAGTAGTTCTGTAAAGACTGTGCTGAACCTCACATCTACCGTCACTACACGAATGAGAACGGATTGTCGGCATGCTTTGAAGTGATGCTAACTTTTGATCCAGTGCTTGAACATGTATTTATGCCAATCCAGCCATAACCAAATATTTCCATGAAAGAACCAAAGAGCATGGACTAGAAATCAAATGGACACGGTAATAGGCTCAACAGCACTCATCAACACACAAGGAGATTTCAATGAGTGCGATTCTTTCCAGTCTGAAATTGGTCAACGCAAAGCGCCAGAATTCAGTTGATCCCGTTGTCTTTCGCCGCAACAAGCTCAATGAAAAATTGAAGGTTCAGATCGCTATGGCAGTGGCGATGAACAAGGGCGAGACATTCACTGTCAAGCGTATACGAAAGATGCGTGATGAAGTCACTGGTCTTACATCACTGGTGGAAGTAAGCAAGCGCATGAAGACTTGGTGGTTCACGAACGTTGACACAAAGCGTGTTGCTGTGCAGTTGTTCTATGGGAACAAGGTGATCGATCTAGCTAAGGGCAAAAACGCAGTCGAGGTTACGAACGGCGAAGAACTAATCCCAGTGCTTGCGAAGTTGCAAGAGGCTGTTCTTGATGGATCTCTGGATGTTCAGATTGAACAGGCAGCGGATTCGGTTAAGGCTCGTTTCAATAAATATAAAAATTAGTTAGATAAATTTTATATTTAAATTTAAAATGAAAATCATTGACTCATACTTTTTGACAGACTCCATTTAAAGTTGGTGAATCAATTGATTTCGGAGCCGACATCAGTAGTAATGTATTTCCAGAATTCGCAAGTGCAAAATAAAATGGTTTTTCAATTTCTGTTGGATCAACCATTTTATACATGTATGAGACAGGATTATTTGGAGTTACATTAAAAGTAATAGGTGAAATTTTTATTTCAGATACGGTTTTTACATTTGTTGTTTCATAGTTTATAGTTGTATTTTCCACCAAACCTGTTACCTGACCAATTCTTTCCGAAGGAAAATTTATTATAAATAATTGATTTGAATCACCCTCTTTCCACGTAGTCAATGCCAATTGATATCCTGTATTGTTTTTATTAGTCAAACAAGCAAATGTCCCCGAAAGAGTCCCTCCAACAGTCTGGGCTTTCAGATTATTAAAATGAAAAGCTGACGCCATCAAAATAATTATAGATATAAATATAATAATATTTCTCAATTGATTTATTGATTTTAATTTCATTTGATTCTCCTTTAATTAAATTTGTTTGTTTTAAAATGATATCAAAACACCAGCCGAAGAACTGCTTGCACCATTTTTAATTTTATTGTTCTCAATTTGTTTTTGCGAACTTTCATTTGGTCCGCAAAGATTATTTGCAATTATTCCAAATGCAACTCTTTCAGAACAACCGCTACCACCGCATGAGACCATTAATGGCACAATAGATAATGCGATTAAGTACTTGATAATTTTCATTTTATAAATTTTTTGCAAAATTCATTTTCAATTTTAATGACTGATGGATATACCCACAAAGAACCTTTTGAAGCATCGATTGCAACTCCCAATACACCACCAGCCAAAATGTTACCTACAACAAGTGGGTTTATCCAAGGATATTGACTAACCCCATAATTTCCTATTGATGGTCCATGACAAATAATTTCTAGCGGTGTCGAATCTGTAAATATTAAATTTGTTTGAGGTGTATCGAAATCCCATGTTCCTTTTGTATTTCTTGCTGTGCAATAAGCTTGAAATAAATGCCCCTTACATGTTACCTTTACTGTTACTTTTTGACGATCTCCAGTTACTAAACTAGCACATCCCGTAAGAATAAATGCGCAAGACATTGTTATGCATAATTTTAGTAACAATAGTTTATTTAAATAAAGCATATTACAGTATCGACTTAAACACACTTAACTTTAGTATTTTTTAAAAATTTTTATTGCAAATCCACTCATCATTGCGATATTGTTAATTCATGTAAAACGATAAATACAAACATGAAAATCAACGAATTCACCAACATCCCTAAGACCTATATTGCGACAGTCCGTGTCGTCTTGCGTGATTCGAGCATGACAGCACGAACCACGATCACAGCAGACACATTACAGCAAGCAAAGGCAATGCTAACTCGTATGTATGACGATGGCAATGTCTTGAACATCAATCAAGAAATAAACGAAGACGAAAAAGTGACAGAGGGCACGAAGACGCTAAGCCCACAAGAACTTCAAGTGAAGTCACTTGCTGACAAGGCTGAAGACTACAAACAGCAAGAGAAAGCACTAAAGGCGCGTCAGCAGATGGCTAAGGCACAACAGAACTTAATGAAAGCTAGTCGTGGAGCCAGCGCTAGCTGAGCATTGGATAGATGCTAGCGCAGTCCCCACAGTTCGTTAGATCCAGCATTGAGCGATCAACCACACGAATTGACACGCAGGCATCGACGCCAAAAGAAAGTCGCTCAAAACTGGATCTCGCAGGTCCTAGTCGCATCAACTAAATGAGCTTCTCGTTGCTGGAAGCTTTTTCCTCGTAGAACATCCTCGCAGAGATGTCCTTTCAACGGACATCATTCAAACCTCATGTCCAACAACTCAGGTTTGACCTCCAGTGTGAGCCGTTCTTGCCTGAGCTTGCCTTTCTTGTAGATGGAATACACATGCTCTGCACCTAACAAACAACCATTGACTGAGCGTGTGCCAGACCTCGTCAACAGCTTGGCAATCGCCTCAAAAGTCAGTTGATCTCGTTCACGCAACAAAAAGACCCTGTCAAACAGCCGTTGCTGACTCTTTGAGTAGGGTCCTATGAAAAGCGCCTTGCTACTGAGTTTGACGACCATGACCACTCTTGTCAGATCGTCAAATTTACTCACTAGCTGAACTATTCCACGGTCACACTCTTCGCCAAATTCCTGGGCTTGTCCACATCGGTGCCCCGCGCACACGCGGTGTGATAACTGAGCAATTGCAGCGGCACCACGTGCAGGATGGGCGAGAGCACACCGTAGTGCTCGGGCATGCGGATCACGTTCACGCCTTCGCTGCTTTCGATCTTCGTGTCGCCGTCGGCCAGCACGTACAGCACGCCACTACGGGCACGCACTTCCTGCATATTGCTCTTGAGCTTCTCCAGCAGCTGGTCATTGGGCGCCACGGTGACCACCGGCATGGCGCTGGTCACCAAGGCCAGCGGGCCGTGCTTGAGTTCACCCGCCGCATAGGCTTCGGCGTGGATGTAGGTGATTTCTTTGAGCTTCAAAGCGCCTTCGAGCGCGATCGGGTAGTGCGTGCCCCGGCCTAAAAACAGCGCGTTCTCTTTGCTGGCGAATTCTTGCGCCCAGGCGATGATTTGCGGCTCCAGCGCCAGCACGGCTTGCAGCGCGGCGGGCAGGTGGCGCATGGCTTTGATGTGCGCGGCTTCCTCTTCGTCGCTCAAGCGCCCTTGGGTCTGCGCCAGCGCCAGTGTCAGCAAGAACAAGCCCGTCAGTTGGGTGGTGAAGGCTTTGGTGGAGGCCACACCGATCTCGGCCCCGGCACGGGTCACGTAAGCGTGTTGGCATTCGCGCACCATGGCGCTGGTGGGAACGTTGCAAATCGTCAGCGTGTGCGTCATGCCCAGGCTCTGCGCGTGGCGCAGCGCAGCCAAGGTGTCGGCAGTCTCGCCGCTTTGGGTGATGGTGACGACCAGCGTGTTGGGGTTGGGCACCGATTCGCGGTAGCGGTATTCGCTGGCGATCTCCACCTGGCAAGGCAGCTTGGCAATGGCTTCGATCCAGTACTTGGCCACGCAGCCGCTGTAGTAGCTGGTGCCGCAGGCCAGGATCAACACGTTGTCAATCGCCTTGAAGGTGCTGTAAGCGCCGTCGCCGAACAGCTCGGGCGTGATGCCTTCCACGCCTTCGAGCGTGTCGGCAATCGCACGGGGCTGCTCGAAGATTTCCTTTTGCATGTAATGGCGGTAGGGGCCGAGTTCGGCCGCGCCGCTGTGGGCGTTGACGGTTTTGACCTCGCGGCTCACCGCTTGGTGTGCGCGGTCCACCGCCCAGTATTTGCCCAGCTGGATGTCCACCACATCGCCCTCTTCCAGGTACACGATCTGGTTGGTCACCCCGGCCAGCGCCATCGCGTCGCTGGCGAGGAAGGTTTCGCCCTGGCCCACGCCCAGGATGAGTGGCGAACCGGCGCGCGCGCCGATCACCCGCTGCGGCTCGTCCTTGTGGAACACGGCGATCGCATACGCGCCGTGCAGTTGGCGCACAGCGGCCTTCACGGCCTCAAACAGGTCGCCGTCGTACAGGCTGTCGACCAAATGCGCGATGACCTCGGTGTCGGTCTGGCTCAAAAACTCATAGCCCTTGGCGTGCAAGGCGGCGCGCAGCTCGTCGTGGTTTTCGATGATGCCGTTGTGCACCAGCGCCACACGGCCGGGCTTGAGCGGCGCGTCGCCCGTGTACACACCCGCGCCGGCACCGGTGCCGTGGCTGAAGTGGGGGTGCGCGTTGTGCACCGCAGGCGCGCCATGCGTGGCCCAGCGGGTGTGGGCGATGCCGGTGCCGCCTTCGATGTGGTCGGCCTGCACTTGGTCCATCAACTCCGACACACGCGAGGTGCTGCGGGCGCGCTGCAAGCCACCCTTGCCACCCAGACTGGCCGCGTGCACGGCCACGCCGCACGAGTCATAGCCTCGGTACTCCAGGCGTTGCAGGCCCTGCACGAGGATGGGAACGATGTTGCGGGAAGAAACGGCGCCGACGATGCCACACATGAGTCCAACTCCAAAATGGGGGAATCCTGGCATGTTATGGAAACAATCAGGAAATAACCGATCAATATTTTGATAAAAACTAATTTTTATTTCAGATCATTTATCTTTTGAAATTTTATTTCAATATAATTGATTTCATGGAACCAAATGAACTCAACCTCATCGACCTGCAACTGCTGGATGCCCTGCAGCGCGATGCCAGCGTCAGCAATGTGGCCCTGGCCGAGCGGGTGAATGTGTCACCGCCCACTTGCCTGCGCCGCGTCAAGCGCCTGACCGAGGGCGGCTGGATCGAACGCCAAGTGGCGGTGCTGAGCCCCGACAAACTGGCCGCCAGCCTGGGCCACGGCCTGAGCGCATTGGTCGAGGTGTCACTGGACCGCCAAGGCAGCGAACACTTGGACGCCTTCGAAGCCCGCGCCGTGGCGCACGACGCGGTGCAGCAGTGCTGGCGCGTCTCGCCTGGCCCCGACTTTGTGCTGGTGCTGCAGGCCCGCGATATGCCGCACTATTTGGCGATCAGCCAAACCCTGTTCACCCAAGACGCCAACGTGCGCAACGTGAAAGCGTTTTTTGCGACCAAACGCGCCAAATTCACAACGGCTTGGCCGGTGCTGCCGTAAGCCTTACGGTTGAACACCACCGGTGTGAAAGAATCCCCGGGCAAACCGGGCGTGCACATCTTCGGTAAGCCCACCACAAGGAAAACTGGCATGAATGTGATCATCATCACGGGCGCATCTGAAGGCATTGGGGCCGAAATGGCCACCCAGCTGGCACGCACAAAAGGTGCCTCCTTGGCGCTGGTACTGGCCGCTCGCCAGGCGGCCAAGTTGGAAGCGGTGGCCGCTGCCTGTCGCCAGCACGGGGCGCAGGTGTTGTGCGTACGCACCGACGTCAGCGTGCGCGCAGACTGCGAAGCCCTGATCGCTCAGGCCGAGCAGCAGTTCGGCCGAATCGACACGCTGATCAACAACGCCGGGGTGTCTGCACACGCCTTGCTCCATGAGGTGGACGCCGCGCACCTGGACTGGTACGAAGACCTGATGCGTGTGAACCTCTGGGGCACCATCTGGTGCACGCACGCCGCGCTGCCGCACCTCAAAGCTGCACGAGGCCGCATCGTGGCGGTCTCGTCGCTGGCGGGCTTGGTGGGTGTGCCGGGTCGCACGGCTTACTGCACCAGCAAATTTGCGATGAATGGCTTCATGGAGGCGCTGCGCACCGAATTGCTGAGCGAAGGGGTGTCGGTGACGATTGCCTACCCCGGCGTGGTGGCCACCGACATCCGCCGCCGAGGCTTCAATGCCCTGGGCCAGCCTGCAGGCTCCAGCGGCCTGAGCGAAGACAAGGCCATGCCCGTCGACGTGTGCGTGCAAAAAATCTTGCAAGGCACCGAGCGACGCCAGCGCGATGTGCTCATGAGCCCCATCGCGCATCTGGGCCGCTGGCTCAAGTTACTCGCCCCAAGTCGGGTGGACCGCATGGCCTGGGCCGCCCTGAAAAAGTCCGACACACAGCGCTGAACAAGCCTTTGAACAGGCCCCCTCAGGTTTTGGACTGCTTCTTGGGCCGCGCCCAGTTCGCGATGCTGACCTGCTTGCCGCGCGCCACGCTCAAAGCCCCAGGTTCGGTGCTCTTGGTGATGGTGGAGCCGCCGCCCACGGTGCCGCCCGCGCCAATGGTGACGGGGGCGACCAGCACGCAGTTGCTGCCGATGTGCACATCGGCCTCGATCACGGTGCGGTGTTTGTTGGCGCCGTCGTAATTGGCGGTGATGCTGCCCGCGCCATAGTTCACCCGCTCGCCCACGGTAGCGTCGCCCAAATAGGCCAAGTGGTTGGCTTTGGCGCCTTTGGCCAGGGTGGAATTTTTCACTTCCACAAAGTTGCCGATGTGCACCTCGGCCCCCAGCTGCGCACCGGGGCGCAGGCGGGCAAACGGGCCAACCAGCGCCCCCTCGCCCACGCTCACGCCGAGTTTTTCGCCGTCGATGTGGGTAAAGGGGTGGATGACCGCACCGGCTTCGATGCTGCAGTTGGCAATCACGCAGTTCGCGCCGATCTTCACGCCCTCGCCCAAAGACACACGGCCTTCAAAAATGCAGTTCACATCGATCTCGACGTCTTGCGCGACATCGAGCTGACCGCGCAGGTCAAAGCGGGCGGGGTCTTTCAGGCGCACGCCTTGTTCCATGAGGCGATGGGCCTGGCGCAGTTGGTGGGCGCGCTCCAGCTCGGCCAGTTGCACCGGGCTGTTCACGCCCGCGACCTGCACCGGGTCGCCGATGGTGTGGGCCACCACCAGCACGCCGTCGGCCACGGCCAGCTTGACCACATCGGTCAGGTAGTACTCGTTTTGGGCGTTGCGGTTGTCGATGCGCCCCAGCCAGGCTTTGAGCAGGCGGGCGGGCACGGCCATGATGCCGCTGTACACCTCGTTGATCTGGCGCTGCGCCTCGGTCGCGTCTTTTTGCTCCACGATGGCTTGCACCGCGTCCCCCTGACGCACGATGCGGCCATAGCCTGTGGGGTCAGTCAAGCGAATGGTCAAGAGCGCCAGTTGGGTGCCGCCGCATTGCGCGATCAGGGCCTGCAAGGTGTCGGCCTCGGTCAGTGGCACATCGCCCGACAAGACCACCACCACCCCATCGTCGGGCAACACGGGTACCGCCTGTTGCACAGCGTGGCCGGTGCCCAGTTGCGGCTCCTGGCGCACACATTGCACGGCCAGCGCCTGGCCCGGGGCCAGCACCAAAGGCTCAACCTGATCGGCCCCGTGGCCGGTGATGACCACGGCCGAGCGGGCATTCAGCTGCGCCGCAGTGTTCAGCACATGCTGCACCAGGGGCACACCCGCCAAGCGCTGCAGCACTTTGGGCAAGCGGCTTTTCATGCGGGTGCCTTTGCCGGCGGCCATGACGACCACGTCGATCGGGAAATGTGTGACGGTCATGGCGTTCAAACTTTCTTAAGTAGGCACAGGTTTCTGCCGGTCATCCGAGCGGGTTAAATTATCGCTGTCCCGCAATGGGCCTATCATTCACCCCAAAGGGCCCAATTGTCATGCGTCATTTTCCCCTGAAGCTTGTTTGCACCGGATTAACGGGCATTTTGTTTCTGACTGCTTGTGGAGGCGGATCCAGTCCGGCTGGTGGCTCAAGCACGCAGTGTTTGCTGCCCCTGGCTTATGCCGATGGGATGAGCAGTGGCATCAGGATCGATCCGCAAGCACAAGCTGTCAACCGGCAATTCAACGCCTGTTCGATTCAACGCACGCAATCGCTGAATGTGGGGCTGTGCTTGGGCCATTCGCAAATCAGCGAACTGAGCGCGCAACTGCTGATGCCCAACGGCACCTTGCTCAGCTTGCCCCTTCAGGGGGTCAACAGTGCAGGCGCTTGCTTGGTTGGCGGGCAGCTCTACGAAACGACATTACCGGCCAACCAGCTTCAGTCACTCTCCAGCCTCCAAGGTCCCTGGACCGTCAGGGTCAACGACAACAACCCGGTCTCCACCACCCCCATCGGGTTCTTGGTCGGTTGGTCGTTGCAAGCCAGCGGTTTGCAATGATCGTCGCATCAAGGTACCTCCTCGCACTGCTCGTCTTGCTCGCCTTGCAAGGCTGCAGCGCCATCAAATTGGGTTACCAACAACTGCCCACCTTGTCGTATTGGTGGCTCGACAGCACGGTGTCGTTCAGCAGCGAGCAGTCGGTGCGGGCCAAAGAAGCCTTGGAGCAATTGCACCAATGGCACCGGCGCGAAGAGTTGCCCAGGTATGTCAGCTTTTTGCAAAACCAAACCCAATGGAGCCAAAACGCCGCCGAGCCCGTTCAACTGTGCAACGCCTTTGCCGAAGCGCAAAACCGCATGGACCGCCTGATGCGTGAGGCCGTGCGCCAGGCTGCACCGGTGGCGCTGTTGCTGGGCCCGCGTCAGCTCAGCCACATGGCACGCCAATGGGACAAGAAAAATGAGGACTGGGAAAAAGACTGGCTGCGCGGCGATGACCAGGCTCGCATGGAGCGCCGCGTCGAGCGTGTGACCGGTCGGTACAGCGACTTTTATGGCACGCTCAGCGCCGAGCAAACGGCGCTCATCCGGACCCAGTTGGCCCAGTCACCTTGGACAGCCGAGTGGGGCCGCCAGGACCGCCAAAGACGCCAACAAGACCTGCTGGCCACGCTGCAGCGGGTGTCGCAAAGCCAGATGTCTGTGGCCCAGGCCGAAGCCGAGTTGTGGGGTGTTTGGCAGCGCTGGCTCAAACCGTCAGACCCGGTGGGCGCTGCTTTGATGCAAGCCATGTCACAGCAAGCCTGCAACAACCTGAGCCAACTGCACAACAGCACCACAGCTGAACAGCGCCAGCGTGCCACACGCCGCATCCGCGCTTACGAGCGTGACTTGCGGGACCTGCTGCTGCCCTGAAACCTCGGCCCGGCATCTGCGTTGGATCAGCCGGGGCAGGGTTGGCCCATCAGTTTTGCAGCGCCTTCCACATTTCCATGTCGCGCTCTGCGGTCCAGATGCGAGGGTTCTTGATGCCGCTGGCTTCGTCGTAAGCACGGGTCACGTCAAAGGGCAGGCAGTGCTCGTAAATGAACACATGGCCAAAGACCGGGTCCATGCTTTGGCGTGTGTGGGCCATGGCGGCTTTGAGGTCCATCTTGGCCGCCACGGCTTCTTTGCCTGCTTTGTAGAGGGTCTCAACCCAGCGTTTGGTGTAGTCCAGCGCCTTGTTGACGTTGGCGTTGCCTTTCATGGCTTCGCCGCGACCCGGCACGATGAATTCGGCTTTGAGAGCACGCAGGGCTTCGAGTGTGGCGGGCCACTCTTCGAGCTGGGCGTCACCGGTGTACACGCCAGCTTCGTACTCGACCAGGTCGCCTGAGAACAGCACTTTTTCTTCTTCGACCCAGGCAATCGTGTCGCCACGGGTGTGGCCAGGGCCCGGGTGCCAGATTTGCACCACCACACCGCCCAGGTTGATGCTGAGCTTGCCGGGCACTTCGCCCTTGGTGGGGTTGCCGCCACCGACCACCATGGTGGGCCAGGTCAGGCCGGGGATGCTGTCGGCCCCACGGAACAGGCGCGGAAAGCGCTCCATCTCGCTCTTCATGTCTTGCGCGCCACGTTCCTTGATCAGGTCCAAAGTGCCTTCGCTGGCGATGATTTCGGTCGCGCCTTCGGCGGCATAGGCATAGGCGCCCAGCACGCGCACCGCGTGGTAGTGGGTCAGCAGCACGTATTTGATGGGCAGGTCGCTGACGGTGCGGATCTTTTGGATCAGGTCTTGCGCCATGGCAGGAGTGGCCGTGGCGTCGCTCACCATGATGAAGCGGTCACCGATGATCACGCCCGAATTGGGGTCGCCCTCGGCAGTGTAGGCCCAGCAGTGCTTGCTGAGTTGCTCGAAAGTGATCTTTTTTTCGCTCAGGTCGGCCTGGCTGGCGAACGCTTTGACGGGGGTCTTGGCAGCTGATTGGGACATGGGAACTTCTCCGGTCAATGGATGGCTTGATTTTACCTAAACGAAATGCATTACGGATTGTTGAATCCGAAACGCCATTCACTGGGGCTGACCCAGACCTTTTTCGAGCATGGCAATGACCTCTTCGGCAAAGGCGGCGTAGCTGATGGGGCCACCGGGGCGCAGCCAGGTGAAGGTCCAGTTGATCATGCCCAGCAGCATCATGGTCAGCGCCGTCTGGTTGGCCGGGGTCAAGCGCTCGGGGTAGGCGCGCTTCATGAAACGCGTCATGGCGGCCACGATGTCGCGCTGGCGGTTGAGGATGAGGTCGCGAGGCGATACAGGGGGCGCAGCCAAATCGGGGTTGGGCGCATCGCTCAAGAACTGTGTGTCATTGAGCAAGGCCGCATGCCGGGTGGCCGAGGTTTCGTATTCCTGCAAAAACGCCCGCACCAAGGCGTGCAAGGTGGCCCGTTCGTCCAGGTTTTTGCGCTGGGCATGGGCTTCGGTCTGGGCAATCAAGGCCAGCAAGCGCTGGGTGTGGCGATCCAGCAAGTCAAACAGGATCGCCTCTTTGCTGTCGTAATAGTGGTACAGCCGCGCCTTGGACGTGCCGCAGGCGGTGGCGATCTCGTTCATGCTGGCCGCAGGGTAGCTGAACTTTGCAAAGCACTGCGCCGCAATGTCGAGGATCGCGTCGCGCTTGATGTCGTGGGTGGCGGATTTGGGTCGTGCCATGGCTTTTTAAAGGGTTGGCTCAAACAGGCCAGACCACCCCGTTGTCGTTCAGGATCGCATCCAGAGGCTCGTCGTGGTCTTCGGGCTCCAGCTCATCCAGGAACCCGTGGGTGTAGCCCAGGCCCACGGTGAAGGGCTTGGGCTGCAAGGTGGCCAAGGTGCGGTCGTAAAAGCCGCCGCCGTAGCCCAGGCGGTAACCGCCTATGCCATAGCCCACGCAGGGCACAAACAGCAAGGTGGGCACGATGACTTCGGTGTCTTTGGGTTTGGGGATGCCGTAGGCGTCTTCCTCCATCGGGCAGCCGGGGTACCAGGTGTGAAACGTCAGGGTTTTGTGCAGTTTGTTGACTACGGGCAGGCCAATGCGGCGGCGTTGTGGCTCGCCATTGAGCTCGCCGTCTTCCTTCCAGCGGTGCAGCACGGGCAGCGGATCGAACTCGCCCTTGATGGGCCAATAGGCGCCGATCACGGTGTCCGGACGGTCAAACAGCCAGATGCGCATGACGCGCTGCAAGGCTTCGGCCCGGGCCAGACGGTCGGGCAGGTTCAGCCTTTCTTCAACCAAGGCTTTTCTCAAGGCGCGTTTTGCTTCGGCTTTGTCCATAATCGACCCATGAAATTCACGCCGATTTTGACACTGGTTTACGCATTGACGATGACAGGACTGTGGAACGCCCACGCCCATGCCCAAGCCCAGACCCCGAACAGGGGCGACGATGTCATCCTGGAGATGCACCAGGCCTTTCGAAAAGGGGACAAAAACCGCCTCTCTGCCCTGCTGCCCCAAACCCGTGGTCATGTGCTGGAGCCCTTGGCAGCCTATTGGGAAATGCGCACCCGCCTCGACACCGCACCCGATGCCGAAATCCGCGGCTTTTTGAATGCCTATGCAGGCAGCTACTACGAAGACCGTCTGCGCAACGACTGGCTTTTGCAACTGGGCAAGCGCCGTCAATGGGCGACTTTCACCGCCGAATACCCACGCTTTCGCATGCGCGATGACCGCGAGGTGCGATGCTACGCACTGGCCACCGAGGCCATGAACAGCAAGGCCGACGTCGCAGAAGAAGCCAAGCGCCTGTGGTACTCACTGCGTGAAGTTGACGATGGCTGCACTTATGTGATCGACCACTTGCACTCGGGCAAACAGATCCATGGCCTGGATTTGTGGCGCAAGGCCCGCATCGCCATGGACGCGAACCGCCCCCGCGCGGCGCAAGCTGCGGTGGACATTGAAGCGCCCCGCCTGTCTGAGCAAGTGGCGCTGATCCACGCCGACCCGGTCAAATACCTGGACAAGCGCATCGTCGCCGTCACCAAAAGCCGAAAAGAACTGGCGGTGTTGGCCCTGATCCGCATCGCCGCAAAAAACCCGGATGAAGCCGCCGACTTGCTCAGCCGTCGATGGGCCCTCAAACTCAGTGCCGAAGAGCGCAACTGGACCTGGGCCGTGATCGGCAAACAAGCCACACAAAAACTGCAGGACAACGCCAGCACCTATTTTTCGAAGGTGCAAAAAGACAGTGATTTGAACGACGACCTGCTCATCTGGAAAGTGCGCGCCGCCCTGCGCCAAGGCCAATGGCAGCAAGTGCTCTCGGCCACCGGGGCCATGAGTGCTGCCACACGCCAGGACCCCGCCTGGTCCTACTGGCGTGCCCGCGCCTTGCTGGCCATGGGGCCCCATGACGCGCAGCGACATGAGGCGCAATCCTTGTTGACCCAGATCGCCAGTGTGCGGGGTTTCTATGAACAACTCGCACTCGAAGAACTGGGCCAGGCCATCACGGTGCCTGAACGCCCAGCCCCGCTGACACCCCAGGAAAAAACCGCGGCCCTCCAGCACCCTGGACTGCAGCGGGCTTTGTATGCGATCGCCCTGGGCTTGAGGCCGGAAGGCAACCGCGAATGGAACTACAGCACCAACTTGCACACCCCCGGCGGCATGCCTGATCGCGAACTGCTGGCGGCCGCCGACCTGGCCTGCCAGCGGCTGGTCTGGGACCGCTGCATCAACACCAGCGAACGCACCAAAGAGGTCCTGGACCATGAACAACGCTTTCCGATGCCTTTGCGCGAGATCGTGGTGCGCCGCGCCCACGACATCCGCTTGGACCCGGCTTATGTGTATGGCCTGATACGCCAGGAAAGCCGTTTTGTGACGGATGCGCGCTCCCACGTGGGGGCATCGGGCCTGATGCAGGTGATGCCCGCCACGGCCAAATGGACGGCCCAGAAAATCGGTTTGAGCGGTTTCACGCCGCAGCAAATCAATGACCGGGAAGTGAATGTGACCATCGGCACGGCTTACCTGAAGCTGGTGCTGGACGATTTTGAGGGCTCGATGCCCATGGCCACGGCCGCTTACAACGCGGGCCCCAGCAGACCACGCAGCTGGCGCAACGGTCCGGTGCTCGAGGCCGCCATCTGGGCTGAGACCATTCCTTTTCAGGAAACCCGCGATTACGTGAAAAAGGTGCTGGCCAACACCACCAATTACGCCGCCCTCCTGACGCGTCAGCCGCAGTCGATCAAGGCCCGCCTGGGGACGGTTGGACCGCGCCAATCGAACATCGCCGAAGTGAACAAGGATTTGCCTTGAGTCCCAGCGCTGCCGGCATCAAGACGCGGGCTCCGGCCCCAGCAAGGCATCCAGGTTGGCCCTGATTTTCTCTTCGATCTTACCGCTGTAGGCGCCCAATAAAAAACCCAGTTTCAGCTGCAGGTCAAAGCGGGTGTCGGTCACGCGCAGCTCGCCACTGACACCGCTGCGGGCAAATTGCATGCGGTCTTCCGTTTCACCAGGCTCAGACTGGCAAGCCATGCCCCACTCCTGCTCGGCCTGTTCGCGCCAACGCTCGGCCACGACGCGCGCGCCCGCCAGGCCCAGGGTGTGTGTGCGTGTGATGTTGAGTGCAGGCATGGTGTGTGAAGGGGGTTCTTTTTGGAAGCTCAGGCCTTGGCTGTCGCTTTGGCATGGGGCACTTGCTGGAAAGCCGGGTCGGCAGCCACCTCCACCAGGCAGTCGTAAAACACGGGCGCACGGCCCAAGTCGGTCAGGTGCTGGCTGGTCAGCTCGTTGACGTTGGTGCCGTTCAGGCCCAGCTTGCGCCACCAGATGCCCAAGCCGTTGACCACGCCGGGGCGGGCCCGCTGGTTCACCTTAGCCTTGCAGTGGTAGGTGCCCCGGTCATTGAAGACGCGCACCACCGCGCCGTCGGCGATGCCGCGCGCCGCCGCGTCTTGCGGGTGCATCTCGAGCACAGGCTCGGCTTCGATGTCGCGCAGGCTTTGCACATTGACGAAGGTCGAATTGAGGAAGTTGCGCGCAGGCGGCGAGATCATGGCCAGGGGGTAGCGGGCATCGCTGCCCGCCGCTTCGTAATTGGGCAGGTGGTCGGGCAAGCCGTCCAAGCCTTGATCGGCCAGGCGTTGGCTGAAAAACTCGCACTTGCCCGATGGCGACGGAAAGCCGCCTTGCGCAAAGGGTGCATCGGGCACGGGCAAGGACGCAAAGCCATGCGCCAGCAGCTGTTCAAAGTCTTTTTCATCGCCAATGGCGCTGCGGCACAGGCTTTCGTCGCTCTCGGCAAAACACGGGTCGTCAAAACCCATGCGTGCCGCCAGCGCGCGGAAGATATCGGTGTTGGTGCGCGCACCGCCCACGGGCGCAATGGCGGGGCGGTTCAGCAGCACATCGGTGTGGCCGTAGCTGGTGTGGATGTCCCAGTGTTCCAGCTGCGTGGTGGCGGGCAGGATGAAGTCGGCACAGTCGGCCGTGTCGGTCTGGAAATGCTCCAGCACCACGGTGAACAGGTCTTCGCGGGCAAAGCCCTGCACCACCTTGCCCGACTCGGGGGCCACGGCCACCGGGTTGCTGTTGTAAACGATCAGGGCTTCAATGGCGGGGCCAAACGTGGGCGAAGCCGGGCGCAGCAAGTCGTCGCCAATGGTGCTCATGTTGATGGTGCGGGGCCGGCGCGCACCCAACAAATCGGGCCGCTGCAAAGCTGCCCGCCGCACCGGGAAATGCCCCGAGCTGCTGAGCAAGACCCCACCCGCCCGGTGCCGCCAAGCGCCCGTGAGCGCAGGCAAACAAGCAATGGCCCGCACCGCGTTGCCGCCACCGCGCACGCGCTGCATGCCATAGTTCAGGCGAATCGCGGCGGGCTGGGTCGTGCCCCAGTCGCGGGCCAGCTGGCGGATTTGTTCAACCGGCACACCGCAGACTTCTGCCGCACGCTCTGGCGGCCACTGCAAGGCGCGGGCCTTCAGGGCGTCCCAGCCCAAGGTGTAACGGTCAATGTAGTCTTGATCGAGCCAGCCATTCATGATCAGCTCATGCATGAGGGCCAGTGCCAGCGCAGCGTCGGTGCCGGGGCGCAGGGCGATGTGTTCGTGGCATTTTTCGGCCGTCTCGCTGCGCCGGGGGTCGATGCACACCAATTTGGCGCCCTGTCGCTTGGCTGCCTGGGCCAAGCGCCAAAAGTGCAGATTGCTGCCAATCGAATTGCTGCCCCAAATGACGATGAGTTTGGATTCGGCAAAAAACTCCACCTTCATGCCGACCTTGTTGCCCAGCGTCTGCGTCAGGGCCTCGGCCCCGGCCGAGGCGCAAATCGTGCGGTCCAAGAGCGATGCACCCATCTGGTGAAAAAACCGCGCCGCGATCGACTCGCTTTGCACCAGGCCCATGGTGCCCGCGTAGCTGTAGGGCAAGATGGCCTGCGGGTCGCGTGCGGCAATGGTTTTCAGGCGCGCAGCGATCGCGTCCAGCGCTTCGTCCCAAGCGACAGGCTCAAACTGGCCCGAGCCTTTGGGGCCGACGCGGCGCAGGGGTTGCAGCAAGCGATCCGGGTGGTAGGTGCGCTCGGTGTAGCGCGACACCTTGGTGCACAGCACCCCGTCGGTGGGTGCATGCGCCGGATTGCCCTGCACCTGGGTGGCACGCCCGTCCACCACGGTAGTCAACAGGGCACAGGTGTCCGGGCAGTCATGCGGGCAAGCGCCGCGCACGGTCTGCGGGCCAAGGGGCTTCAAATCGGCGTCTTTCAGGGGCTGCATGGGCGTTTTCACAAAGCGTCTCTGTCACGATTGTGGCCGATGCGCGCGACCTCAGAAAAGTCGGGCATGTCCCCCAGGTGCGGGGGGTGTTGGCAAAATCAGCCCAGTATCGCTAGACTGAACCCCATGAAACTCATCGACTCCATCCTCACCGACGCGGCCAGCATCGCGGCCATTCGCAAAGACATCCACGCCCACCCCGAGCTGTGCTTCCAGGAAGTGCGCACGGCCGACGTGGTCGCCAAACAACTGACCGATTGGGGCATCCCCATCCACCGGGGCATGGGCACCACCGGTGTGGTGGGCATTGTGCACGGGCGCGATGGTGGCGCTTGTGGGCGTGGCATTGGGCTGCGGGCCGACATCGACGCTCTGCCCATGCAGGAGTTCAACACCTTCGCCCACGCCAGCAAACACCAGGGCAAGATGCACGCTTGCGGCCACGATGGCCACACGGCCATGCTCTTGGCAGCGGCCAAGCACTTTGCCAAGCACCGCGACTTTGACGGCACGGTGTATTTGATCTTCCAGCCCGCCGAAGAAGGCGGCGGCGGCGCCCGCGAAATGATCAAGGACGGCCTGTTTGACAAGTTCCCCATGCAGGCGGTGTTCGGCATGCACAACTGGCCAGGTGCCCCAGTGGGCACCTTTGCCGTGAGCGCTGGCCCCGTGATGGCGTCCAGCAACGAATTCAAGATCACCATCCGAGGCAAGGGCAGCCATGCTGCGCTGCCGCACAACGGCATCGACCCGGTGCCGATCGCCTGCCAGATGGTGCAAGGCTTTCAGACCATCATCACCCGCAACAAAAAGCCGGTGGATGCGGGCGTGATCTCGGTCACCATGATCCACGCCGGTGAAGCCACCAACGTGGTGCCCGACTCCTGCGAGTTGCAGGGCACGGTGCGCACCTTCAGCATCGAGGTGCTGGACTTGATCGAAGCCCGCATGAAGCAGGTGGCCGAGTCGATTTGCGCGGCTTTTGGCGCGCAATGCGATTTCGAGTTCGAGCGCAACTATCCGCCTACGATCAACAGCGCAGCAGAGGCCGAGTTCGCGCGTCAGGTCATGAACGGGATCGTGGGGGCCGACCATGTGATGACCCAAGAACCCACCATGGGCGCAGAAGACTTTTCGTACATGCTGCAGGCCAAGCCCGGCGCGTATGTCTTCATCAGCAACGGCGACGGCGCACACCGCGAAATGGGCCACGGCGGCGGCCCCTGCACATTGCACAACCCGAGCTACGACTTCAACGACGACCTGATCCCGCTGGGTGGCACCTATTGGGTGGAATTGGCCACGCAGTGGCTGGCACAACCGACCCCGTCCGCTTGAGCGGCCCCACATGGACGACATCCAAAACGGCTTTTCCAAAAGCTACGCGCAGGCGCGTGAAAAATTCCTGAACGCTGCACAAAACGCTGCCCTGCAGGTGGACTCGAACATCCACCCCCTGACCGGGCGCGATGGCGAGACCTTGGCCATGGACGTGGTGCTCGACGGCGAGCCCGATGCCCAGCAGCTTTTGGTCATCAGCAGCGCTTGCCATGGTGTGGAAGGTTATTGCGGCTCCGGCGTGCAAATCCATGCCTTGCAAAACACCGCTTGGCGCGCAGCGGCCAAGGCCCAGGGTGTGGCCGTGCTTTATATCCATGCCCTCAACCCGCACGGGTTTTCACATGTGCGCCGGGTGACGCACGAAAACGTGGACATCAACCGCAACTTTCAGGACTTTTCCAAGCCCTTGCCCGACAACCCGGCCTACCGCGAGATCCACCCCTTGCTGCTGCCCGAGTTCTGGCCACCCGATGCCGCCAACACGGCGGCCACAGGCCAATACATTGCCGAACGCGGGATGAAAGCTTTTCAGGCTGCCGTGTCGAAAGGCCAGCACGAGTTTCCTGATGGTCTGTTTTTTGGCGGCCAGGCCCCCACTTGGAGCAACCTCACCTTGCGCAAGGTGCTGCAAAAGTACGGCCAGAACTGTCAAAAGATGGCTTGGATCGATTTGCACACGGGCCTGGGGCCCAGCGGCGTGGGCGAACGCATTTTTGCCTGCGCTGACGACGCCGCGGCCTTTGCCCGCGCCAAAGCATGGTGGGGCCAGGGCATCACCTCGATTTATGACGGATCATCCACCTCGGCATTCCTCACCGGCCTGATGTGGATGGCGGCTTACCAGGAATGCCCTCAAGCCGAGTACACCGGCATTGCCATGGAATACGGCACGCAAACCCAAGACAAGGTCATCGGCGCCTTGCGGGGCGACCATTGGCTGCACCTGCACCCTGGAGCGCCTGAAGCCGTGAGAAAACAGATCAAACAAGACCTGATGGACGCGTTTTATGTCGATACCGACGAATGGCGCACCCAGATCGTGAAACAGGCCATGGAGGCCATGCACCAGGCTGTCACAGGCCTGAACAACTGAATGAACACCACACCTCGCATTTTGATCCTGGGCGGCAGCGGCTTTGTCGGCCGCCATGTGTGTGAACAACTGGCCCGTCTGGGTTGGCAAATCACCGTGCCCACCCGCCGCGCCGTGAACGCCAGCAAGATCCAAAGCTTGCCTGGGCTCACGGTGATCGAAGCCTCTGTGCACAGCGAGGCCGATCTGGCGCGCCTGATGCCCGGGCACGATGCGGTGGTCAATTTGGTGGCGGTGCTGCACGGCAACGAAGACCGCTTTGAGAACGTGCATGTCAACTTGCCCGGCAAGATCGCCAGCGCCATGAAAAAAGCAGGCGTGCAACGCCTGGTGCATGTGAGTGCGCTGGGCGCCGACACCCAAGGCCCGTCGATGTACCAGCGCAGCAAGGCGCGGGGCGAGACGGTCTTGCACAAAGCGGGGCTGGACCTGACCGTCTTGCGCCCCAGCGTGATCTTTGGTGCCGAAGACAAATTCCTCAATTTGTTTGCTGACCTGCAAGGCGTGGCCCCTTTCATGCCTCTGGCGGGCAGTGGCACACGCTTTCAGCCCGTGTGGGTGGCCGACGTCGCCCGCGCCGTGGTGGCCTGCCTGCAAAAGCCGGACACCATCGGCCAGACTTACGAGCTCTGCGGCCCGGATGTGTTGACGCTGGGCGAGTTGGTCCAACGGGCCGGTCAATGGGCTGGGGTGAATGAAGGCCACGGCCGCCCGGTGCTGGGCTTGCCCATGTGGGTGGGCTGGCTGCAGGCTGCGGCCATGGAGCTGGCTCCGGGTGAGCCATTGATGAGCCGTGACAACCTGGCCTCGATGAAGGTGGACAACGTGGCCACGGGCCTGCTGCCGGGCCTTGCGGCCTTGGGCATCACAGCCGCATCGGCTGCCGGCGTGGCACCGACCTATCTGGGCCACCGCGGCCCGCGCAGCCGCTTGAACCACTGGCGCGCAGGGGCGGGGCGCTGATTCACGGGAGAAAACAATGATCCAGCTCTACATCGCCAACAAAAACTACTCGTCCTGGTCCATGCGCCCTTGGGTGCTGCTGCGCCAGGCGGGCATTGACTTTGAAGAAGTCTTTGTGCGCTTTGACAGCTTTGCGCCCGACTCGCAGTTCAAGACTGCGCTCAAAGACCTGAACCCGGTGGGCAAGGTGCCGGTGCTGGTGCACGACGGGCTGGCCATTTGGGACACGCTGGCGATTGCCGAATATGTGGCCGAGCAATTCCCCGACAAGAAACTCTGGCCTCTGGACCGCGCCGCTCGTGCACGCGCCCGCAGTGTCTGCGCCGAAATGCACAGCGGCTTCATGGCCTTGCGCAGCGCCTGCCCCATGAACATCGAGGCCCATTTGCCAGACATTGGCGCTTTGGCCCTGCGCGACAAGCCCGCCGTGCGCGCCGACCTGGACCGCATTTGCAGCCTGTGGAGCGGTCTGCTGGCAGAGCACGGCGGCCCCATGCTGTTTGGCCCATTCACCATCGCCGACGCCTACTTTGCGCCGGTGGTGATGCGCATCAAAACCTACGCTTTGCCCGTGCCTGCCGATGTGGCCGCCTACATGGACCGCGTGTGCGCCCTGCCCGGCGTCAAAGCCTGGATCGATGGCGCCTTGGCCGAGCAAGACTTCATCGACTTTGAAGAGCCCTACCGGCTCCACCGGTGAAGATCCTCATGGAGATTTTTGTCGTCGGCGGCGCGGTGCGCGATGCCTTGATGGGCTTGCCCGTGAACGACCGCGACTGGGTGGTGGTGGGCAGCACGCCCGAGGCCATGAGCGCGCAGGGCTTTGTGCCCGTGGGCAAAGACTTTCCGGTGTTTTTGCACCCCCAAAGCCGTGAGGAATACGCCCTCGCCCGCACCGAGCGCAAAACGGCCCGGGGCTACAAAGGTTTTGCGGTGCAGGCCGACCCTGAGGTCACCCTGGAAGAAGACCTGGCCCGGCGCGACCTCACGGTGAACGCCATGGCCGTGCCCGAGGCGCTGGTCCACGCTGGGCCCAGTGCATGGGCAGACCAGATCGTGGACCCGTATGGCGGCCAGCGCGATCTGCAGCACAAGGTGCTGCGCCACGTGACCGAGGCCTTTGCCGAGGACCCGGTGCGCATCCTGCGCGTGGCCCGTTTTGCGGCACGTTTTGCCGATTTCAGCGTGGCGGGCGAAACCATGGCCTGGATGCGCCAGATGGTGGAGGACGGCGAGGCCGACCACCTGGTGCCCGAGCGCGTTTGGCAAGAACTGGCCAAGGGCTTGATGAACGAAAAGCCCTCGCGCATGTTCGAGGTGCTACGCGAATGCGGAGCCCTGCGCGTGTTGCTGCCCGAGCTGGAGCGCCTTTGGGGTGTGCCCCAGCGGCCGGAATACCACCCCGAAGTGGACACGGGCGTGCACATGATGCTGGTGATGGACATGGCCGCCCATCTGAACATGCCGCTGCCTGTACGCGTGGCCTGCCTGATGCACGACCTGGGCAAAGGCAGCACGCCCGCCGATGTGCTGCCGCGCCACATCGGCCACGAAGGCCGCAGTGTCAAGCTCTTGCAAAAAGTGTGTGAGCGTCTGCGCGTGCCGACCGATTGCAAAGAGCTGGCCGAGGTGGTGGCGCGCGAACACGGCAACATCCACCGCAGCGCCGAGCTGGGGCCAGAAGCCTTGATGCGCTTGCTGGAGCGCTGCGACGCGATCCGCCAGCCCGAGCGCTTTGAGCGGGTGTTGCAAGCCTGCGAATGCGATGCGCGGGGGCGGCTGGGGTTTGAGGCGGTGGCTTATCCGCAGGCTGAGCGCTTGCTCAAAGCGCAACATGCTGCGCTGTCGGTTGAAACCGCGCCCATCGCACAAGCGGCAGCAGCGCAGGGCCTCAAAGGCGCGCAAATTGGCGAGCAAATCTTCAAAGCCCGCGTCAAAGCGGTTGCAGCTTCTCTGTAAGAGCCCACCCAATTGGCGATGGCCCGCTCAAGACCCGTTGAAAGTTCACAGATGCGAGCGCGTCCAATCGGCGATGTCTTGTGCCGAACGGAAAGCACCCGCCTGGCGGGCGACCTCCCGGCCGCCGACAAACAGGGCCAAGGTGGGAATGCTGCGGATGTTGAAGCGTGCGGCTATGGCCTGCGCTTCTTCGGTGTTGAGTTTGGCCACGCGCACCTGGGGCTCCAGCAGGCTGGCCGCTTGCTCGTAGGCCGGGGCCATCATGCGGCAAGGGCCACACCACGGGGCCCAAAAATCCACCAGCACGGGCAGATGGTTGCGGCCGATGTGCTTGTCAAAGCTGGCGGCGTCCAGCGCCAGCGGGTGTGCGTCAAACAAGGCTTGGTGGCATTGTCCGCAATCGGGTGCGTTGTGCAGGTCAGTCACACGCACCCGGTTGGTGGTGTGGCAATGCGGACAAACGATGTGCAAGGCCTCGGTTGAATCGGTCATGAAATCCCCTGTGTTCGAAAATCACTTGAGGGCCATGCTGCGCGATTCAAGGGCCGGGCGCGTTGACTCAGGTCAACGCAAGGAAAAGGGCAAGCTCAACGTGCCGGTGGACGGCGGGGGGCGACGGGCGCACGGCCAGCCAGGTGACGGAAGCTGATGCGGCCTTTGCTCAGGTCATAAGGCGACAGTTCCAGCGTCACGCGGTCACCCGCCAGAATGCGGATGTGGTTCTTGCGCATCTTGCCGGCGGAGTAGGCAATCAGTTGGTGGCCGTTGTCCAGCGTCACGCGAAAACGGGTGTCGGGCAACACTTCGTTGACCACGCCCATCAGTTCAATCAGTTCTTCTTTAGCCATTAAAACGTCTTTCTCAAAGCAGGATCGGTTTCGTCGTCTGGCGCTCCACCCACAACATGCCTTCATCGAGGGCGTATTGGCTGGCAGCGGCAGGCGTTGCAAATTCGGGCACAAAGCGCATCACGCGGTCGGTGCTGGCACTGCCTCGGCCACTGGCCACGGACACTTGAGCGCCAAATGCACCATTGGGCAAAGCCCTGGAGCACGGTTGGATGCGAAATTTTCCCATGAAGATGGGTTGGTGTGAACAGTTGTGAATGGTCATGTATTTTATCTAACGCAATCTGGCCGCTGGACAGCCCATCCCAGGGGCTGAACTGCGGCAAGGTTTGGCATGTCCTGCTGCCAAAAAACGCCCCCGATGTGCCAAACCATGAGGGCTTGGCACTGAACTGCACCGTGCAGAGGTGCATCAAGAAAGGGGGCAAAAAATCGTCGGAGCCCAGCTTTGGAAAGCATGGCGGGCGATGTGCACAGTGGAGGACAAGACTGGCATCCCTCTGCCGGGATGCGCTATCGGCTCTGGGAGAGGGAGATGGGCATAAGTCGCCAATGGCGTGACGCACTGTAACACGTTCGTGTTGCAGGCCCATGAAGACCCTGCCTTACACCCAACGCGCAATGGCTGCGGCCAACAGGCTGAGCAACAAGGTGCTGGTCAAGGGAATGAACCATTCGCGCCCAAACAGCCGAAACCGGAAGTCCCCCGGCAGGCGGCCAAAACCCAGCTTTTCCAGCCACTTTTGCAAGCCACTGAAAATGATCAGGGCCAGCAGCACCACGATGAGCCAGCGCAACACAGCGTGCCTTGATGCCGATTAAAGGCGATGCGACCGGTCGCCCCGGGCAAAGCCCCGAGCGACCCAATCGGACGATGTGGCGAACCCGACCACCTTGAACAACTCGCCCATTTCGTGCTCGTTGATGAGGCGCTGGGCCTGGCTGCGCTCGACCAGAGAAGCTTCGGCCATGCGCTCGGCCAAGCCCAGATTCAGCAAGAACCAGGCTTGGCTGGCGTAGCCCAGCACCTGCAACCCGGCGTTTTGCGCGGCCAGGGCGACCCCGGTGAAGTTCACATGGGCGGTGATGTCTTTTTGGCCCACCGCCACCAGCGGGTTGTCGTCGGCTTGGTGCAGCTGGTGGCACATCACGGTGCCCATGTGGCGCTGGGGGTGAAAGTATTCGCCCTCGGGAAAGCCGTAATCCAGAAAAAACGCTGCCCCGCCTTTGCCGGCCAACAAGCGCTCGGCCAGGCTGGTGATGAAGGCCTCGGCCTGGGGGTGAATCTCGGTCAAATAGCCGTGCTCGCCTTCGATGTCCACCGGTGGACGCAGGTCGGTCAGGCGGTCTTGCCAGGCGAAGTCAGGACCCGAACTGACCACACCGCGCTCGTGCCAAACGCCTTGCGTGCGCTGCAAAAGCTGCACCGGCATGGCGTCCAGCACCTCGTTGCCCACCACCACGCCCTCGATGGCGTCGGGCCAAGCTTCGAGCCAGCGCACCTTGTGGGCATACCTCAGCAAGGTGTCGGCTTGGCGCGTGCGCAGGGTGCCCGACAAGTCGATGATGGTGTAGCGGCGCACCGCATTGCCCAGGCTGTCGAGCAGCTGCAGCGCCAAGGCCCCGGTGCCCGCGCCAAACTCCCACACCTCGTCGGTCTCGGTGGCCTGCAGGGCCTCTTGCACCTGCACGGCCAGGGTTTGGCCAAACAGCGCAGACATGCCCGGCGCGGTCACAAAGTCGCTGCCAGAAACGGGCATGGCCCCGAACTTTTGTAGGGCGTTGGTGTAGTACCCCAGGCCCGGCTCGTACAAGGCCATGGCCATGAAACGGTCAAAACCGATCCAGCCACCCGCTTGGGCAATGGCCTGGTGGATCAGCGGGGTCAATTCAGAAGGGGGATGGGGATTCGGCGTGCTCACGCGGTGATTGTCGCCGAAGGCTTGCGGGCATTTGCTCGATGACCAGGCTGATCAGCCGTGGCTTGCCCGATAATTGACTCCTTTGTACTCTCCCCTTCGCGCCTGCACACACGGTTGGGCAAGGCCTTCATTTCATGAAACAAGTTCTGGTCACCGGAGGCGCTCACCGCCTGGGCGCCGAGATCGTTCGCCAATTTGCGGCGGCGGGCTGGCGCGTGTGGTGCCATTACCAGCGCTCGGCCAATGCGGCCCAGGCGCTGCAGGCCGAACTGCAGGCCGCGGGGGGCCATGTGGAATGCGTGCAAGCCGATCTGGCCCAAAGCGAACAAGTCGAGCAGATGATGGCGCACATCGGGCAAAGCCACGGCCCGCTCGACTGCCTGGTGAACAACGCCTCCCTGTTCGAGCCCGATGAGGGCACCGCCATGGACTTGCCCGGCGCGCGCCAACAACTCGAAGTGAATTTGATTGCACCCATGCTGCTGGCCTCGCTGATGGCGCAGCCATCTGCGCCTGACGCCAAATCCGGCCAGCGCAGCGTGGTCCACATCCTGGACCAGAAGGTGTTCAACCTGAACCCGGATTATTTTTCGTACACCGTGTCCAAACTGGCGCTGGAGCGTGCCGTCGCCTTGCAGGCGCAGGCCCTGGCCCCCTTGCGGGTGTGCGGTGTGGCCCCGGGCCTGATGTTTTTGAGCGGACCGCAAACGCAAGAGAACTTTGACCGCGCCAGCCGCGTCAACCTCTTGCGCGAGCCGATCGACCCGGCACAGGTGGCGGCCACCTGCCTGTTTCTGGCACAAAACCCTTGCATCACCGGCACCACGGTGTGTGTGGACAACGGCCAGCACCTGGTGCCTTTGGCGCGGGATGTGATGTTTTTGGCCGATGCGAAAGCGGCACCATGAACGATGCACTGACCGATTTGGCGCTCAATTGCCGCCGCCTGTTTTTGCGCAACCACACGGTGGACGTGCGCATTGGCGCGCACGACTTTGAAAAGCTCGGCCCCCAGCGCATCGTCTTCAATGTGGAGTTGTTCGTGCCCTACAGCGCGTCCACCCCCACGCAAGACGATCTGGCCGAAGTGGTGGACTATGACTTCATCCGCGAGGTGATCGCCCAACGTGTGGCCCAGGGCCACATCGTGCTGCAAGAGACTTTGTGCGACGACCTGATGCGCGAGCTGATCGCCCACCCGCAGGTGCAAGCGGTGCGCCTGTCCAGCTGCAAACCCGATGTGTACCCGGACTGCGAAGCGGTTGGGGTTGAAATTTTTCAAATCAAACCCGCGACATGAAAACCCCCGCCGGACAACAAACCCTGGAGCTGACCGGTTTGCGCTTTGACGCCAACCTGGGCATCCTGGAACACGAAAAAACCGATCCGCAACCGATCCAGGTGGATGCCGAGCTGAACCTGGGCACACAGCCCCTGCTGCCCAGCGACGACGATATCCATTCGGTGCTGGATTACCGCAAAGTGCGCAAAATCATCATCGACGAATGCACAGCAGAGCACATCAACCTGCTGGAAACATTGATCGGCAAACTCTCCAACCGCCTGATGCAGTTGCCCGGCGTGTTGGGGGTGCGCGTCAAGATCGCCAAACTTGAAATTTTTGAAGACTGCGAAGTGGCCATTCGCATGGAAACCGGACAGTGGTGAACCTCATGAACACAGACACAGAAGCAGACAACGCCTGGGTACAAGCGCAAGCCGAATCAGAGGCCGCCAAAGCCCTCAAGATCGAGCGGGAAACCCACAAGCTTGAAAAACGCCTGTGCCGCCAAATGGGCCAGGCCATCAGCGACTTCAACCTGATCGAAGCGGGCGACCGCATCATGGTTTGCATGTCCGGCGGCAAAGACAGCTACGGCATGCTCGACATCCTGCTCAAGATGAAGGCCCGCGCGCCGGTGGACTTTGAGCTGGTGGCGGTCAACCTGGACCAAAAGCAACCGGGTTTTCCGGAGCACATCCTGCCCGCCTACCTGAAGGAGTTGGGCGTGGAGTTCCACATCGAGACGCAGGACACCTATTCGATCGTGAAGGACAAGATCCCCGAAGGCAAAACCATGTGCAGCCTGTGCTCGCGCTTGCGCCGGGGCATTTTGTACCGCGTGGCGCGGGAGCTCAAATGCAACAAACTGGCACTCGGTCACCACCGCGACGACATGCTGCAGACCTTTTTCTTGAACATGTTCTTTGGCGGCAAGCTCAAAGGCATGCCCCCAAAGCTGGTCAGCGACAACGGCGAGTTCATGGTCATCCGCCCGCTGGCCTATGTGGCCGAATCTGACCTGATCCGTTGGGCTGCGCACCGACAGTTCCCCATCATCCCGTGCACGCTGTGTGGCAGCCAAGAGAATTTGCAACGCCTGCAGGTGGGCAATATGCTGCGCGAATGGCAAAAGAAGTACCCCGGCCGGATTGAAAACATGTTCGCGGCTTTGCAAAATGTGGTGCCCTCGCATTTGATGGACCCCAAGCTGCACGGCTTCAAGGACCTGCAAATCACCGGCATCGAATCTGACGATGGTGACAAGGCGTTTGACGAAGAGGAGTTCAAGGAAGCGTCCTTGCCGGGGATTCAGGTCATTTCCATGTGAACCTTCAGGAGAGCACCTTCATGAACACGATCGTTCGGCGATTTACCTTGGCCTTGGCCGCAGCGGCCCTGGGTCTGCTGTCGGGCTGTGCTTCGATGCGCTTGATCGACAGCGATGTGATTTCGGTCCCGGCTGTGCCGGCGGGCATGAGTCTGAAGGGGGCCACTTACCGCTTTGAGCGCCTGCCTTCACAGGTCAACAACCCCGAAGCGGGCTTGGCCGAACAGCAAGCCCAAGCCGCCATGACCGCCGTGGGTCTGGTGCGCGACGATGCCCATGCGCAACTGAGCGTGATGGTCGGCTTCAGTGGCAGCAGCTATTTGGCAGACCCCTGGGGTCGACCGCTCGGCCCAGGTTGGACACCCCACGGCAACATCGTCATCGGCTCGGGCATGGGTCCCGGCTTTGGCTCACACATCGGCTTCGGTGTGGGCATGCGCTTTCCTCCCCCCACGCACTACCGCCGCGAGGTCAGCCTGATTCTGCGCGACCTGAAGTCAGGCCAGGTGGTTTACGAAACGCGCGCCAGCCACGCCGGCCCGTGGAGCGACAGCGTGCCAATTTTCGCCACGCTTTTTCAGGCCGCTTTGGCCAACTTTCCCAACCCTCCGCCAGGGATGCGGCGCGTGAACATCGAGGTGCCACGCTGAGTGCATCACACCCCATGGAAGTGACCCGAATTTTGGCGATACGCCACGGAGAAACCGCTTGGAACGTGGACACCCGTTTGCAAGGCCATCTGGACATTCCCCTCAACGAAACAGGCCTGCGCCAAGCTGAACACTTGGGCCGTGCCCTGTCTGAGCGTGAGACGGTCGATGCCATTTATGCAAGTGACTTGTCTCGGGCCCACGCCACGGCGCAAGCGATTGGCCGGTGGATGGGCCAAACCGTTCAGACCCACGAAGGCCTGCGGGAAAGGCATTTTGGCGTTTTCCAGGGACGCACATTTGCCGAAGTGGAAACCCAACTGCCCGATCACGCCGTGCAATGGCGCAAACGGGTGCCCGACTGGACGCCACCCGGCGGCGGTGAGTCTTTGCTGAGCCTGCAAGCGCGCATTCTGGCGGCTGTCAACGCGTTGGCGGCACAGCACACCGGACAGCAAATCGTGCTGGTGGCCCATGGCGGTGTGCTCGACATCTTGTACCGGGCGGCCGCCCGACTCGACCTCCAAGCTGCCAGGACCTGGCAACTGGCCAACACCGCCATCAACCGCTTGCTGTGGACACCTCAGGGGCTGAGCTTGGTGGGCTGGGGCGACACATCCCACCTGGATGCACTGGCCCGAGACGAATCGTCTTTATAGGGCGCTGTTCTTGAGCACCTCGATGCGCTGCTCAATGGGGGGGTGGGTGCTGAACAGCTGACCGATGCCACCGGCTATGCCCATGGCCGATATGGTTTTGGGTAACTCGGCGGTGTGCACACCACCCAGTCGCGCCAGGGCATTGATCATGGGCTGCTTGCGGCCCATCAGCTTGGCGGCACCCGCATCGGCACGGAACTCCCGCTGGCGGCTGAACCAGGCCACGATCATCGCGGCGGCAAAGCCCAGGATGATGTCCATCACGATGGTGGTCACGTAATAACCGATGCCGGGGCCGGTGTTTTCGCTGTCACCCTTGCGCAAAAAGCTGTCCACCGCGTAGCCCACCACGCGCGAGATGAACACCACAAAGGTGTTCATGACGCCCTGGATCAGGGTCATGGTGACCATGTCGCCATTGGCGATGTGGGCCACTTCGTGGCCGATGACCGCTTCGATTTCTTCGTGCGTCATGTTGTGCAGCAAGCCCGTGGACACGGCCACCAGGGCCGAGTCACGGAAAGCGCCGGTGGCAAACGCATTGGGGTCCCCCTCAAAGATGCCGACTTCGGGCATGCCAATGCCGGCTTTGTCCGCGAACTTGCGCACCGTGTCCACGATCCAGGCTTCGTCGGCACTGGCGGGTTGGTGGATGACCTTGACACCCGAGGTCCACTTGGCCATGGGCTTGCTGATCAGCAAGGAAATGATGGCACCGCCAAAGCCCATGATGAGGGCAAAACCCAGCAAGGCGCCCAGGTTCAGGCCGTTGGCTGTTAGGAACCGGTTGACGCCCAGCAGGTTGGCCACAATGCCCAGCACCAGCACGACTGCCAGGTTGGTCATGACGAAGAGAAAAATGCGTTTCATGTTCAGTTTCACTTTCAGCCCGAAGGAAGCGGGCGCTTGGGATCGAATATTAGGGTGTCAAAGGGCAAAATCAAGACCGGGGCGCGATTTCCGCCCTGTCGTATGGTTTTTCAGCCGCGGCTGGCACCCGGCGCGGGCGAAACACGCTGGCATCGGCATAAAAAGCCGGATCTGCATTGGCCGGCCACCAGCCGGGCACACCCAGCATGGGCAGTGGACTGAAGGGCTTGCGCGCCAGTTTTTCCGGCGTCAGGTCTTGCGCCAGCCAGACGTCGACCTGCTCGGACGGGACTTCGGCGGGCACACGCCACAAATGCACCGTGATGGACTTGTAGGGCTGAACGGCTTTTTCCAGCGCCGCATGACCAAATGCCCACAGCCGTGTGTGCGCCCACTCACCACGCAACGCAAGGAAAGCATCCCGCCAGCGGTGCTCGGTGAGCGCTGCCCACAAAGCATTGGAAGGCTGGATCAAGAGTGCATTTTCGTCGAACACGGTGGCGGCATCGCGCACCGGCCCCCGCACCTGACCAACCCCAGCGCGCGCGATTTCACGGGCCTGCAACTGGTTCAGCCGCTTTTTGGCCAAGGGAAAGTGCATCCAGCACAGGGCGTTGAAGAAATCGTGCAAACCTTCGCGGGTGGGCACCTGGCCAGTGGCAAAGATGAAGTCTTCATAGGCCTGGCCGTCCGGCAAGTCGGCTTGCGGCACAAAGCGCACCGGGGCCAAGCCGGTCTGGTCCAGGGCCTGCGCCTGGGGGCAACCCGATGCAATTTGACGAGCGATCGGCTCGCCCACAGTGCGCCATGGCGCCAGCCAAGGGGCTGTCCAATCGATGTCAGGCACGGCCAGTGAGGTGGCCGACTCGCAGCGGCTGCCCAGCCGGTTGGGGTTCAGGCGGACACCAGACGCCACGGCAGGCTCTCACCGGAGCGCAGGGGCTTGAGTTCAGCCTCGCCAAACGCGTAGCTCTCGGGCGGCGTCCAGTTTTCCCGGCGCAAGGTGATGCGGTCGGTGTTGCGTGGCAGGCCATAAAAATCAGGGCCAAACCCGCTGGCGAATCCCTCCAGCTTGTCCAGAGCGCCCGCTTGGTCAAAGGCCTCGGCGTACATCTCGATGGCGGCATGGGCCGTGTAGCAACCGGCGCAGCCCGTGGCGTGCTCTTTCAGGTGGGCCGGATGGGGCGCACTGTCGGTGCCCAAAAAGAAACGGGGGTCCCCAGAAGTGGCGGCCTTGACCAGGGCCTGGCGGTGCGTCTCGCGCTTGAGCACAGGCAGGCAGTAGTAGTGCGGGCGAATGCCCCCCGTGAAGATGGCGTTGCGGTTGTACAGCAAATGGTGCACGGTGATGGTGGCCGCCAGGTTACTGTCGGCTGCGGACACGTACTGCACCGCCTCGGAGGTGGTGATGTGTTCCATCACGATTTTGAGCGCCGGAAAATCCCTGCGCAACGGCATCAAATGCCGCTCAATGAACACCGCTTCACGGTCAAACAAGTCGATGTCGGAGGTGGTGACTTCGCCATGCACCAAGAGCAACACACCTTCGCGCTGCATGGCTTCGAGCACGGGGTAGATCTTGCGCAGATCGGTCACGCCCGCATCGCTGTTGGTGGTGGCACCGGCCGGGTACAACTTGCAAGCCACTACACCTGAGGCCTTGGCGCGGGCAATCTCTGCCGGGTCCAGGTTGTCGGTGAGGTACAGCGTCATCAAGGGCTCAAAGGCCATGCCCTGGGGCACGGCCGCCAAGATGCGCTGCTTGTAAGCCAGCGCTTGCGCAGCCGTGGTCACAGGCGGCTTGAGGTTGGGCATGATGATGGCGCGGGCAAATTGCGCAGCGGTGTGGGGCACCACCACGTTCAGGGCGGCGCCATCGCGCACATGCAGGTGCCAGTCGTCTGGACGGATGAGGGTGAGTTCTTGGGTCATGGGCCCTATTGTCTCAAACGTCCAAACCCCGCCTCAATGCCCCAGAATTTTGGACAAAAAGTCCTGCGCCCGATCGGTTTGCGGCGCATCGAAGAACTGCTGGGGCGGGGCTTGTTCCACCACCTGGCCTTGGTCCATGAAGATCACGCGGTCGGCCACCGCCTTGGCAAAGCCCATCTCGTGCGTCACGCACAGCATGGTCATGCCCTGGCTGGTCAGCTCGATCATCACGTCCAGCACTTCCTTGATCATTTCAGGGTCGAGGGCCGAGGTCGGCTCATCGAACAGCATGATCTTGGGCGTCAAACACAAGGCACGGGCAATCGCCACGCGCTGCTGCTGACCGCCAGACAACTGCAAGGGGTACTTGTTGGCGTGCTCGGCAATGCGCACGCGCTCGAGTTGCACCATGGCTTTGTCGATGGCTTCCTTGCGCGGCATCTTGGCCACCCAGGTGGGCGACAGGATCAGGTTTTCCATCACCGTCAGGTGCGGGAACAGGTTGAACTGCTGGAACACCATGCCCACTTCGCGGCGCACCTGGTCGATGCCCTTCAGATCATCGCCCAGCACGGTGCCGTCCACGGTGAGGGTGCCTTCCTGGTATTCCTCCAGAGCGTTGATGCAACGGATCAGGGTGGATTTGCCCGAGCCCGAGGGGCCGCAAATGACGACTTTTTCGCCTTTGGCGAACTGCAGGTTCACATCGCGCAGCACGTGGTAGCCATTGCTGGCATACCACTTGTTCACGCCTTTGAACTCAATGATGGGGTTAGCGTTGGTGGTCATAGGGGTCTTTCGATCAGCGAACTTTGCTCACGGCCGTGCGCTCTTCGATCCACAGGCTGTAGCGCGACATGGCAAAGCAGAACGCGAAATAAATGAAGGTGATGAAGAGGTAGGCTTCGATCTTGAAGGGGCGCCAGTCGGCATCCGAGTTGAGCGCCAGACCCAAGGCCCCTGTGAGTTCATACAAGGAAACGATGGTCACCAAAGAAGTGTCCTTGAACAGGCCAATGAAGGTGTTCATGATGGAGGGCACCACGGTGGCCAAGGCTTGCGGCAACACGATCATGCGCTGGGTTTGCCAGTAGCTCAGCCCCAATGTGGCCGCCGCTTCGGTCTGGCCCTTGGGCAAAGCCTGCAAGCCGCCGCGAATCACCTCGGCCATGTAGGCGGCAGAGAACAAGGTGATGCCCACCACCACACGCACCAGCACGTCGATCTTCACGCCCTCGGGCATGAACAAGGGCAGCATGAACGAGGCCATGAACAACACGGTGATCAAGGGCACGCCACGGATCAGCTCCACATACAAGGTGCACAAGGTCTTGATGGCGGGCATGTTCGAGCGTCGGCCCAGCGCCACAAAGATGGCCAGCGGAAAGGCCAGGGTCATCGAGATCACGGTGAGCATGACCGTGAGCGGAAAGCCGCCCCATTGGTCGGTGTCCACCTCGGTCAGACCCATCCAGCCGCCCTTCATGAGGATGAAATAAACCACCAGCATGAGGGCCCAAATCAAAGGCAAAGCCTTGTTCCAAAAACGCGGCATGCAGCTGATGACCACCACGCCCAGCATCAGGGCCGTGGCGATCACTGGACGCCAATGCTCGGCCTCCGGGTAGCGCCCCATCACGATCAAACGGCCTTTTTCGGTGATCACCCCCCAGCAAGCACCCACGCCGCGCACGTCGTTACAAGCCTGCAAATTGGCGCCGAACACGGCATGCAGCAAAGCCCAGTCCAAGGACGCCATCAGCGTCCAGGCTCCCAGCGCCAACAGCACCACCGTCATCACCGTGTTGCCGGTACTCGAGAACAAGTTCGCCCGCAACCAGGCCAGTGGACCGGCGCTGCGGCCCGGCATGGGTCGGGCCTCGATGGATTTGAAAATATGCATGTCAGCGCTCCTGGATGGCGGCACTGGCGTTGAACCAGTTCATGAGGGCCGAAGTGATGAGGGACAGTGTCAGGTACACCAGCATCACAATGGACAGCGCTTCGATGGCGCGACCTGTCTGGTTGAGGGTGGTGTTGGCGATCGAGACCAGCTCGGGGTAACCAATGGCCACGGCCAGAGAAGAGTTTTTGGTCAGGTTCAGGTACTGGCTGGTCAGTGGCGGGATGATCACACGCAAAGCCTGCGGCAGCACCACCAGACGCATGGACTGGCTTTTGCTCAGCCCCAAAGAGGCCGCCGCCTCATGCTGCCCCAAAGACACCGATGCGATGCCCGAGCGCACGACTTCGGCGATGAAGGCAGCCGTGTAAAACACCAGGCCAAACAACAGGGCCATGAATTCGGGGCTGAATGCACCGCCGTCTTCGATCTGGAAATCACCCACCTTGGGCAGGTCCCATTCGGTCGGGGCGCCACCGGCCAACCAACCCAGGACAGACAAGCCCAGAACGGCGGCCAAAGCCACCCACAAAACGGGACGCGGGTGTCCTGTTCGGTCGAAATGCGCGCGCGCCACCCGACGGTAATAGAGTCCAAAGACCAAGCCCAACAGGGCACCCACCAGGGCCAGTGTCTGCCCCAACTGCCAAACCGGCCAGGGGAATGAAATGCCGTTTTTGCTCAGGTAGAAATGGCCGACATTCCAGGCGTTTTCCAGATCCGGCAAGGCTTCGGCAAACACCAAATACCAAATCAGCAATTGCAGATAAACCGGTACGTTGCGGAAAAACTCCACAAAGGCGTAACATATCTTTTGCACCAAAAAGTTGGCTGAAAAGCGCCCGACGCCAATGAGCACGCCCAGCACGGTGGCCAGCGCAATGCCGATCACCGCCACCTTCAAGGTGTTGAGCATGCCGATGGCAAACGCGACAAAGTACGAGCTGTTGTGCGCGTAATCGATCACTGTCTCGCTGATGTCAAAGCCAAAGGGCTGAAACAAAAAGTCATAGCCGCTTTGGATGCCGCGCAAACGCATATTGGCCAGCGTGTTGCGCACCAGCAAGGCCACCAGCGCAAAAGCCGACAAAATCGCGACGATCTGGTAAATGACCGAACGCCCTTCACGGCTACGCCACGAAATGGTCCGGCTTTTCTTCTCGGGTGAGGGCCTGGCCTCGGTCATTGAAAAATGGGACATGATTTCTGCCTAAATAAAGACGAACTGACAAAAAATACGCCCCATCAAGGGGCGTATTCAGTGCCTTCAAATGAGGCAGGACATCAACGCAGGGGTGCCGAGTACAGCAAGCCGCCCTGGTTCCATTGACGGTTCATACCGCGTGGCAGGTTGATGGATGTCTTGGGGCCCACATTGCGCTCAAAGATCTCACCGTAGTTGCCAGTGACCTTGATGGCGCGGTAGAGCCACTCTTTGTCCAAGCCCAAGTGCTTGCCCAGGTCTTCGGTCACGCCCAACAAACGGCCCACTTGGGGGTTGTCGCTGGTCTTCATCTGGTCCACGTTGGCTTGGGTGATGCCGTACTCTTCGGCTTCGATCAAACCAGCCAAGACCCACTTGTTGATGGCCAACCACTCGTCGTCACCACGGCGAACCATGGGGCCCAGAGGCTCTTTGGAGACCAGGTCGGGCAAGATCACGTGGGCTGAAGGGTCCTTGGCTTCCTTGGCACGCACCGAGGCCAGGCCCGATGTGTCGGTGGTGTAAGCCTGGCAACGGCCAGCAAAGTAAGCGCCAGTGGCGGCTTCGACTTTTTCAAACACCACAGGCTTCAAGTTGAGCTTGTAGGTGCGTGAGTAATCGGTCAGGTTTTTCTCGGTGGTGGTGCCGGACTGCACGCAGACCGTGGCGCCCTTGAGTTGCTTGGCGCTGGTGATCTTGCCTTTGGGCACCATGAAGCCCTGGCCGTCGTAGTAGTTCACGCCCGCAAAGTGCAGACCCAAAGAGGCGTCACGGCTGAGTGTGCTGGTGCTGTTGCGGGCCAACACGTCGATTTCACCAGACTGCAGGGCAGTGAAACGCTGCTGGGCCGTCAGTGGCACGTACTTGACTTTGGTGGGGTCGCTCAAAACAGCGGCCGCCACGGCACGGCAGTGGTCCACGTCCAGACCCGACCAGTTGCCACTGGAATCGGCAGCCGAGAAACCGGCCAAACCGGTGTTGACGCCGCAAACAATCTGACCGCGTTGTTTGATTTGGTCCAGGGTCTTGCCTGCCATCGCGGAAGTCGCGGCCAACAAGCCCGCGGCAGCCAGAACGGAGCCAATCACAGTGTGCGCATATTTCTTCATGGGTTTTTCCTCTTTTTGAACAATGGAGCAGCGAAACGCCGCCCCGGATGACATGACAAATCCAATTTGGACCGCCTGGGTGATTGGCCCAGGACTTTGGATGGACAAGGGTGAGGATTAGGTTGCGCACCACGCTGGGGCAGCCTCCGAATCTTCACACCGGTCTTTTGCACAAAATGTGCCTGTCCAACTCAAGGCACCAAATATAGTCAATTTCGGTGTCTATTCTCCTCAGGTTTTCCCTGAGCATGCGGTTTATGACCATTAACAAAACATGAACGGTCAACGCGAGGAGTGCACCGAGCCATTGCTTTGCGTCAAATGCTGCCAAAGCAATTGGGCGGGCCCCGCAGTGGGCCATTGGGCCGCGGGTTTTTCCCGATAGGCGCGCACCTCCATGCTGAGCGCCAAGGTCTGCCCCTCAGGCAAGCTGACCTCCACCAAGGCCCCCGACTGGACTTCTTTTTTCACGGCACTGCGCGGCAAAAAAGCAATCCCATGGCCTTCCATCGCCATGGCCTTCAAGCCTTCGGCCATGTCGGTTTCGTACACCCGCTCCAAATGAACGGGGATGCCGGCCTGCTTGAGGATCCAGTCGGTGATGCCGCCAAGGTAGGCCCCTGGGGCGTAACCCAAATAAGGCAAGGGCCGCGCCGCATGTCCGGGCAAATCAAAGAGCGACCGCCCATTCACCCCCATTTGCGCGTAGGGGGCCAAGACCTCGTGGCCCAACACGACCATGTCGTATCGCTCGGGATCAATCTGCAAAGGCTGGGATGGGTGGTAATAGGCGATCATCAAATGGCACCCCCCCTCGGCCAGGCGCATGGCTGCATCGTGCACATTGAGTGCGCTCAATCGGCTTTTGATCGGGCCAAACGTCTCACGCAAACCCGCGATCCAGGCCGGGAAGAAAGTGAAGGCCAAGGTATGGGGCAGGGCAAACTCAATGACGTCCTGACCGGCGGCATTGTGCCCCCGCAACATGGCCCGGGTGTTTTGCAAGGACTGCAGCACCTCCAGCGCCTGGGCATACAAGGTCTCGCCTGCCGGGGTCAGTCGGGTGGGGTAAGAGCTTCTGTCCACCAAATGGGCACCCGCCCAAGCCTCCAGCGACTGGATGCGCCGCGAAAAAGCCGGTTGCGTCACGTGGCGCAACTGCGCCGATCGGCTGAAACTGCGGGTTTCAGCCAGGCTCACAAAGTCTTCCAACCATTTGGTTTCCATGGCCGCCGCCTCCTTTAAAGCAAACGCACTTTCACGCTCTTGCCTTTGATCTTGCCGCGCGACAACTGCGACTCGACTTTTTGGGCCAGCTCAGCCTGCACCGCCACATAGGTTGAAAACTCGTTCACATTGATCTTGCCGACTTGCTCGCGTGTCAGGCCACACTCGCCCGCCAAGGCGCCCATCACGTCGCCCGGGCGAATTTTCTCCTTGCGCCCCCCCACAATCTGCAAAGTGCGCATGGGCGGCTGCAGCAGCCCACCAGAGGCGGGCTTCAAGCCAGCCAAAGGCTCCCAGTTCGATTCGCGGCTTTGCATCACCTCGATCTTGCCGACCGCACCCATCTCGTCCATGCTGGCCAGCGTGAGCGCCAGGCCTTCGGCATCGCCCCGGCCCGTGCGGCCAATGCGGTGGATGTGGATTTCCGGGTCGGGCGTCACGTCCACATTGATCACGGCTTCAAGCCCCTCCACGTCCAGCCCGCGCGAAGCCACATCGGTGGCCACCAGCACCGAGCAGCTGCGGTTGGCAAACTGCACCAGCACCTGGTCACGCTCGCGCTGCTCCAGCTCACCAAACAGCGCCAGCGCGCTGTAACCCTGCGCCTGCAGCACCGCCACCAGGTCGCGGCACTGCTGCTTGGTGTTGCAAAAGGCCAGCGTGCGCTCGGGCCGGAAATGCGCGAGCAGTTTGGACACGGCATCCAGCCGCTGCGTCTCACTCACCTCGTAAAAAATCTGACGGATCTTGTGGGCGCTGTGTTGCGCCTCGACCTTGACGGTTTGCGGAGACCGCATGAACTCCGCGGCCAGTTTGGCAATCCCTTCGGGGTAGGTGGCCGAAAACAGCAAGGTCTGGCGGTCTTTGGCGCACTGGCGCACCACCTTGGCAATGTCGTCGAAAAAGCCCATGTCCAGCATGCGGTCGGCTTCGTCCAGCACCAAAGTGCGCACCTCGGTCAAGCTCAAGGAACCGCGTTCCAGGTGGTCCAGAATGCGTCCCGGTGTGCCCACCACCACATCGGCGCCGTGCTCCAGACTCAGCGTTTGGCCGCGCAGTGCCACGCCACCACACAGGGTGACCACTTTAACGTTTTGCCGGGCACGGGCCAGGCGGCGGATTTCTTGCGTGACCTGGTCGGCCAGCTCGCGGGTAGGGCACAAAATCACGGCCTGGATGGCCGCGCTGGGCGAACCGGATGTTTGCAGTCGCTCGATCAGGGGCAGGCCAAAAGCGGCGGTCTTGCCGCTGCCGGTGCTGGCCTGCGCGATCAGGTCCTGCCCCGTCAAAGTCATGGGCAAGCTGGCCGCCTGAATGGGCGTCATCTGGGTGTAGCCCAGTTGCGCCAGGTTGTGCAGGCTGGCCGGGGCCAACTTCAGTTGATCAAATCGGAGCGATGCAGCGCTTTGTGGGGTTTGGGTCATGGGGTGATTATCGGGGGCGCCCCGTCCTCACGCCCTCTGCCCTCATGCACCGAAGTTTTTCGGCGGGGTCGCTCCCAAATGCTGGAAGGCGGCCAAGGTGGCCATGCGCCCGCGGGGTGTGCGCTGCAAATAGCCTTGCTGGATCAGATACGGCTCGATCACGTCTTCGATGGTGTCGCGTTCTTCGCCAATGCTGGCAGCGATGTTGTCCAAGCCCACCGGGCCGCCGTCAAAGCGGTGGATCACCGCTTCGAGCAGTTTGCGGTCCATCAGGTCAAAGCCTTCGGGGTCCACATCCAGCATCACCAAAGCTTTTTGTGCAATGGCCTTGTGGATGGTGCCATCGCCTTTCACATCGGCATAGTCACGCACCCGGCGCAGCAAGCGGTTGGCAATGCGCGGGGTGCCGCGTGAACGGCGGGCGATCTCGAACGAGCCTTCCGGGTCAATCGGGGCCTTGAGCAAACCGGCGCTGCGCGTGACGATGCGGGTCAGCTCTTCGGGGGTGTAGAACTCCAGACGCGAGACGATGCCAAAGCGGTCACGCAGCGGGTTGGTGAGCATGCCCGCACGGGTGGTCGCGCCCACCAGGGTGAAGGGCTGCAAGTCAAGCTTGATGCTGCGCGCTGCTGGCCCTTCGCCGATCATGATGTCGATCTGGTAATCCTCCAGCGCGGGGTAAAGGATTTCTTCCACCACAGGCGAGAGGCGGTGGATCTCGTCGATGAAGAGCACATCGTTGCGCTCCAGATTGGTCAATAGCGCGGCCAGGTCCTTGGGCTTTTCAAGCACCGGCCCACTGGTCTGGCGCAGGTTCACCCCCAACTCGGCCGCGATGATGTGGCTGAGTGTGGTTTTGCCCAGACCAGGCGGGCCAAACAGCAGCACATGGTCCAGCGGCTCTTCGCGCTTTTTGGCAGCGCTGATGAAAATCTCCAGCTGCTCACGCACCTTCACCTGACCCACATATTCACCCAGCAGCTTGGGCCGCAGGGCGCGTTCAATGGCCTCTTCTTGGTGAGAGGCAGGGGCCGCTGAAATGACCCGGGGTTGGGGTTGCGGGGCGAAGTCGTCGGTGCGGATGCTCATGGCTCAGCTCCCTTATTTGTTCAGGGCCTTGAGCGCCAGCTTGATGCCCTCGCTCACCCCGACATCGGCGGGCAGCAGCTTCAAGGCGGCAGCGGCTTCCTTGTCGCTGTAACCCAGCGCCAGCAGGGCTTGCTGAATATCGCCTTGGGCATCGCCCACATGCGCTGCGAACAGGCCACCGATGTCGCCGCCCAGCTTGCCCTTGAGTTCGAGCAACAGGCGCTCCGCGGTTTTCTTGCCGATGCCCGGCACTTTAACCAAACGCCCCACCTCTTGCGTGGTGATGGCCTGCGCCAAATCGGACACGCTCATGCCCGACAGCACGCTGAGCGCCGTGCGGGGCCCCACGCCAGAGATTTTGATGAGCTGGCGAAAGGCTTCGCGTTCAGCCAGCGTGGCAAAACCGTAGAGGATTTGCGCATCTTCGCGCACCACAAAGTGCGTGACCAAACTGACTTTGTCACCCGTGGCGGGCAAGTTGTAAAACGTGCTCATCGGCACATTCACCTCATAGCCCACGCCATGGCAGTCCACGATCACCTCGGGTGGGTTTTTGTCGCTGAGGATGCCGGTGAGTTTGCCGATCATGGAGGGAAGCCCTTGGATTGCACGGGATAGAGGAAAATCGGGGCTTCACGGCCAGCACACACCGGTCGAAACCCCCCACGAACTGGATTATCCACTTGATCGTCAGACACACCTTCACCCCGCACAACAACACCCGCTTGTCGCACCTGTGTGGACCTTTGGACGCGCACTTGCGCACCATCGAGGCGGGCTTGCAAGTGAGCATTGCACACCGCCACGAGCAGTTCAAGGTGGATGGCCCCAAGGCGGTGGCCATGCGGGCCATGGAGATTCTGCAGGCGATTTACGAACGGGCCGACCGCCCGATTTCGCCCGACATGGTGCAGCTGATGCTGGTGGGCGACAACGGGGGTGAGGAAGCCCATGTCCCCAGCTTGCAGACCCGCCGTGCCGACCTGAAAGCCCGCACCCCGGTGCAAGCGGCCTATCTGGAAAGCATGGCCACCCACGACATCAGCTTTGGCATCGGTCCGGCGGGCACGGGCAAGACCTACCTGGCCGTGGCCTGCGCGGTGGACGCACTGGAGCGCGCCAGCGTACAGCGCATTGTGCTGACGCGCCCCGCCGTGGAAGCCGGTGAGCGCCTGGGTTTTTTACCGGGGGACCTGTCGCAAAAGGTGGACCCTTACCTGCGCCCGCTCTACGACGCGCTGTACGACCTGATGGGTTACGACAAGGTGCAAAAAGCCTTTGAGCGCAACGCCATCGAAATCGCGCCGCTGGCCTTCATGCGCGGTCGCACCCTGAACAACGCCTTTGTGATCCTGGACGAAGCACAAAACACCAGCACCGAGCAAATGAAAATGTTCCTGACCCGCATTGGCTTTGGGGCCAAGGCGGTGGTCACGGGTGATGTGAGCCAAATCGACTTGCCCAAAGGGCAGCTGTCTGGGCTGATCGATGCCGAGCGGGTGCTCAAGCGCGTCAAAGGCATCGCCTTCACACGCTTTAGCAGCGCCGACGTGGTGCGTCACCCACTGGTGGCACGCATTGTGGACGCCTACGAGGCGCAAGGCAGCGCGCCACTGAGGGCGGGCATCAGCACCCGCCGAAAACCATTGGCCAGCGACGATTGAGCCGCTTGCATCGCATTGAAACAAGCTGCCCCAAGGCCCCTCCACACCGAAACCTGTATTGCCCATGCCTTTGCAACAACTTCAGCTGTCCCTGCAATTCGGTGACCTCCCCAACGCGGCACGCCACCGCGCTGCCTTGCCCCGCCATGCGGTCAACCGCGCCATTCGCCACGCCTTGGCCGAGGACGCCGAGATCACGGTGCGCATCGTGGGCGAAGAAGAAGGCCGCGCGCTGAACAAGGCTTACCGCAAAAAGGACTACGCCACCAACGTGCTGACCTTTGACTATGCACAAGCGCCTGTGGTGGTGGCCGATTTGGTGTTGTGCGCACCCGTGGTGGCCCGCGAAGCCAAAGAGCAGGGCAAAACGCTGGCAGCGCATTACACCCATTTGCTGGTGCACGGCACACTGCACGCGCAAGGCTGGGACCACGAGACCAGCGCCGCCGATGCCGAAGAGATGGAAGCCTATGAGGTGGCCATCCTTGCCGGGCTGGGGCTGTCGAACCCCTACCTTTGATCAAAGATGGCCACGGCCTGGACGGCCCGGTGAATCGCTCGCTCAATAACGGTAGCCAATGCCCACGCCGTAGAGCAAAGGGTCCACCCGCAGGCGGCCCAAATTGCTGCCATCGGCATAGACATCGGTGCGGATGTAGGCTTTTTTCACATCCAGGTTGATCGACCAATTTTTATCGATCGGGAAATCCACACCGACTTGGAAAGCAGCTCCCCAGTTGTGGCTGTCCAAAGTGACCCCCGGTGGCAACGACACGCCACTGAAACGGGTGTAGGTGACGCCGCCACCCACATAGGGCTTGAAGCCATCAAAGTCCGTGAAGTGGTACTGCAGCATCAAAGTCGGCGGCGAATGCTTGAAAGAACCGATATCGGCGCCGTTGGAAAAAACCCTTTGCCGCTGGTTGGTGGTCAAGAAAAGTTCTGCGGCCAGGTTCTTGCTGAGAAAGTACGTGAAGTCCATTGCCGCAAAGGTTTTGTTGTCAATGGACAAGCCCAAAGGGGTGGTGTCCTTGTTGACACTGTCCAGATGCACGGAGCGCAAACGAATTTGCCAAGGGCTCTCGCCCAGGCCTTGAGCCATCGCACCCGTGACCGATCCCGCCAGCAACACGGCTGCCCACCAAGATTGTTTTTTCATGTCGATTTTCCTTTTGTAAGCGAGAGACAAACCTCTCGATTTCATTGGAATATCGACGGCGATGTGCAAACTTGAGGCACATCAATTGAACACAGCCCGGGACCTCAGCAGCATGCGCTTTTGCGCCACATCAAGGCCTTGCGTGGCGATTTCGCCCAGTGTGCGGCAAGCCACTGAACGGATGGGGCATTGCCATTCAAAGGCGACGCACGATCTCCAGCGTCGCCGCGCTCTGGTTCATGGTGTAGAAATGGATGGCGGGCACCCCGCCGTTGACCAACTGCTCGCACAAGTCGGCCACCACATCCAGACCAAAGGCCTTGATGGACTCGGTGTCGTCGCCATAGGCCTGCAGGCGCAGCCGAATCCAGCGGGGGATTTCGGCGCCACACGCATCCGAAAAACGCAGCAACTGCGAGGAACTGGTGATGGGCATGATGCCCGGCACCACAGGCACATCCACGCCCAGTTTGTAGGCATCGTCCACAAAGCGGAAATACGCGTCGCTGTTGTAGAAGTATTGGGTGATGGCCGAATGGGCGCCTGCCTTGACCTTGGTGGCAAAGGCCTGCAAATCGGCCTCGGGCGACTTGGCTTGCGGGTGAATCTCGGGGTAGGCGGCCACCTCGATGTGGAAATCGTCACCGGTCTCGGCCCGAATGAAAGCCACCAGATCGCTGGCGTAGTGAAACTCGCCTCCCGCGCCATAGCCGCTGGGCAGGTCACCGCGCAAAGCCACCAAACGCTTGACACCCATGGCTTTGAGTGTGGCCAGTTCGGCGCGCACCGAAGCTTTGGTCGCACCGATGCATGAAAAATGAGAGGCTGCTGGCACGCCTTCGGCCAGGATCGCACCCACCGTGGCAAAAGTGCCTTCTTGAGTGGAGCCACCAGCGCCATAGGTCACCGAACAAAACTCGGGCTTGAGGGCGTAGAGTTTTTCACGCACAGCGCGCAGCTTGTCTGCGCCCTCGGGCGTTTTGGGTGGGAAAAATTCCAGACTGATGGGCAGTTTCAAACCAGACATCGCTTCAAATTCCAATTCAGTAGTCGTTGGCCTTGGCATACGCCTTGGCGGCCAGATCGGCCTCGTGCGCTTGGCGCGCGCTGTCACGCGCAGGCTGCACCGCTGCCGGGTCAGGCCAGCAGGCCTGCACAAAAAATTCACGGTTGCCGTCACCGCCCTCGATCGGGCTGTCCAGCCAGGCCGTGACCTGCATGCCCAGACCGGCCAAGGCCGTGCGCAAGCGGTTTTCGATGAAAGGGTAATGGCTGTCGTCTTTGACGATGCCGCCCTTGCCCACCTGACCTAGCTGCAACTCGAACTGGGGTTTGACCAGCATCAGCAACTGACCGGTGGGCTTGAGCAAATGCACCACACCCGGCAGCACCAGGGTGAGCGAGATGAAAGACACATCGCCCACCATCAGGTCGAAGCCTTCCAAGGCCTCGGGAATGCGCTCGTCACCGGGCTCCAGCTCGCGCGCGTTCACACCCTCGATGCACACCACGCGCTCGTCGTCGCGGATGCGTGGGTGCACTTGGGCGTGGCCCACGTCAATGCCCACCACCTGCGCAGCACCTTGCTGCAGCAAGCAGTCGGTAAAGCCACCGGTGCTCTGACCCACATCCAGGCAGCGCAGGCCTTGCACTTGCACGCCAGTGGCCTTCAAGGCCCCTTCGAGCTTGAGACCACCGCGCGAGACATAGCGCGATTCGGCGTCGTCGAGCAACTGCAAAGCAGCACCCTCGGGCACCTCGTCGCGGTTCTTCACCACCGCACGCCAAACGCCGTCGGGCTGCTGCCACTTCACGCCCCCGGCAATCAATCGCTGCGCCTGGGAACGAGACGCGGCCAGGCCGCGCTCGACGAGAAGTTGGTCAATGCGCATTCAGCCGTTTTCAATAGCGGTAGGTGTCGGCCTTGTAGGGGCCGTTTTTCGACACGCCAATGTAAGCGGCTTGCTCGTCCGAGAGTTCGGTCAGCTGAGCGCCGACTTTCTTCAGGTGCAAACGGGCCACTTTTTCGTCCAAGTGCTTGGGCAACACATAAACCTTGCCGTTTTCGTACTGGTCTTGTTTGGTGAACAACTCGATCTGGGCGATGGTCTGGTTGGCAAACGAAGACGACATCACGAAGCTGGGGTGGCCAGTGGCGCAACCCAGGTTCACCAAACGGCCTTTGGCCAGCAGGGTGATCTTCTTGCCATCGGGGAAGATGACGTGGTCGACTTGTGGCTTGATCTCGTCCCACTGCAGCTTTTCCAGCGAGGCGACATCGATCTCGTTGTCGAAGTGACCGATGTTGCAGACGATGGCTTCGTCCTTCATGGCGGCCATGTGCTCGTAGCGGATCACGTTCTTGTTGCCGGTGGCAGACACAAAGATGTCGCACTTGTCGGCGGCGTATTCCATGGTCACGACTTTGAAGCCTTCCATCGCGGCTTGCAGGGCGTTGATCGGGTCGATCTCGGTCACCCAGACTTGGGCGCTCAGGGCGCGCAGTGCTTGGGCCGAGCCCTTGCCCACATCACCGTAACCCGCCACCACAGCCACTTTGCCGGCGATCATCACGTCGGTGGCGCGCTTGATGGAGTCCACCAAGGATTCGCGGCAGCCGTACAGGTTGTCGAACTTGCTCTTGGTCACCGAGTCGTTCACGTTGATGGCGCGGAACATCAGGCTGCCCTTGGCAGCCATTTCGTTCAGGCGCAACACGCCGGTGGTGGTCTCTTCGGTCACACCGATGATCTGCGCGCCCTTGCGGCTGTACCAGGTGGGGTCCACGGCCAGCTTGGCCTTGATGGCGTTGAAGAGGCAGGTCTCTTCTTCGCTGGTGGGGTTGGCGATCAAAGACGCGTCTTTTTCGGCGCGCTTGCCCAGGTGCATGAGCAAGGTGGCGTCGCCGCCGTCGTCCAGGATCATGTTGGGGCCTTCGCCTTCGGTGCCGGCCGCGCCAAATTCAAAGATGCGGTGGGTGTAGTCCCAGTACTCGGCCAAGGTTTCGCCCTTGATGGCGAACACCGGTGTGCCTTTGGCGGCCAGTGCAGCGGCGGCGTGGTCTTGGGTCGAGAAGATGTTGCAAGAGGCCCAACGCACGTCAGCGCCCAAAGCCTGCAAGGTCTCGACCAAGACGGCCGTCTGGATGGTCATGTGCAGCGAGCCGGTGATGCGCGCGCCCTTCAGGGGCTGGGCTTTCGCGAATTCTTCGCGGATGGCCATGAGGCCGGGCATTTCGGTCTCGGCGATTTTGATTTCTTTGCGGCCCCAATCGGCCAGGCCGATGTCGGCAATGATGCAGTCAGCGTTGACGGCGGTCGGAATGCGTGCGTTCATGTGAAAACTCCTTGGCAATGTGAAAGGACCACATGCGTGTTGGAGGAACTGTGTTGAATACAGGCTCACCGCACGTCATGTGGATGAGCGTCGTTGCTTTGGACGTGTTCCGAGCCTCACGCCCCGCTGCCGGCTTGGGTCACAAGCCAGGGGGCGCTGCAACGCTCCTCGGAAGCGCATATTCTAGCGCAGACCCTGGTCCGGGGTCGCCCCGCACCAGAGCCGCCCCGATGCGCAGAGGGCTTTACCGTGGGCTTTTGCTAGACTGAAAAGATCCTGACACCCGCACCACACCATGCCCGACCTGATGAAACACCTTGCCGCCTACTGGCATTTATGGACCGTTGCTGCGGTGTTGGGGCTGATTGCCCTGCATTACCTTGTCCGATTTGTCATCCCGGCCCTTCAGCTCAAAAACCAGCTCAATGCGGTCAATGCGACCTTGAGTCAGCTGGCATCACGGCCTGCCGAGACGTCCATCGATCTGACGCCGATCCACCAAGACGCCCAGCTCAACCCCGCCTTGGACCACGCATGGCAGGCCTATGCCCGCACGCTGCAAGCGCCTTGGCAAAGCGCTGACAATGGGCCGGTGGGTGCCGCCAGGCAGCGGGTGAGCCATTTGTCCAGCCAGTTTTTTGCCCACATGAATACCAACGCGGACGGTGGGCGCTTGGACTTGTCCGCCATCGAAGGCCTGGCACAAACCGACACGCAACTGGCCAGCCTTTGGCAAGAATACAACCAAGCCGTGGAAACGCTGCAAAAGCTGGAAGCCAACCCACGCACCCACTCCGGGCCCTGGCAAGCCAGTCAATACGCCGAACACCATTTCACCGAGCAAGCCCTGGTCGACTCGCCACTGCAAACCCACTTTTTCAGCCACATCCCGGGCATCCTCACCGGGGTGGGCATCATCGGCACCTTCACAGGCTTGATTGCGGGTCTGATCGGCTTTGACGTCTCCAACCCGCAACAAGTGCAAAACGAATTGAGCCAACTGGTGCAAACAGTGGGGCACGCATTTTTGGTCTCTGCCTTGGCCATCACTTTGGCCATGGTGTTCACCTGGCTTGAAAAATCCTTGCTCACCGGGCGTTATCGGCAGGTCGAGCAACTGCAGCAGCATCTGGACACGATCTTTGCACCCCATGCCGGCGAACAACACCTGGAAAGGCTCACCCTGGCCACGGAAATGCAAGCCAGCCTGTCTCTGCAAATCTTGCAGCAACTGCGCGCCGCCGCACCTGCACCGGCCAAACGTTGATCATGCTGGGACCGAAAAAAAACCCTGGCCGACGGCGCCGGGACGAGGCCGAGAAACCCTTCTGGATTTCTTTTTCCGACCTGATGACGGCCCTGATGGTCTTGTTCCTCGTGGCCATGGCCGTCGCTTTGCTGAACGTGACACAGGGCTTGCGGCAAATGGACGATGCACGCCTCCAACGCGAAAGCGGCATCTCGACCTGCCTGCAGGACATTGCCCAGATCACACGGCAAAAATCTTTTGCGGGTGTTCAGTTGCGGGGGCAAACCCTGGAATTCGGTTCCCTTGCCGAATTTCCCAAAGACAGCCACCAACTGGACCTGCAACGCGCCCATTTTTTGCGTGAGTTCGTCCCGCAATTGCTGGACATGGCGCGCACCCCGGCCTGTCAGACGTGGCTCAAACGGTTTGTGGTTGACGGCTACGCCAGCCCCGAAGGCTCTTACCTTTACAACCTCAACCTGAGCCTGGCACGCTCTCAACGTGTTTTGTGTGTGCTGCTCGACGCCAAGGCGCCCAACGCCCCCAGCGCAGAAGACCGTCAAGCGATCCGAGAACTGTTTTTTGTGGGCGGTTCTTCTTTCAACGCCGCCATCTTGAACCAACCCGAAAAAAGTCGCCGCGTAGAGCTGCGGCTGGAGTTCAAGGAACCATTGCCCAGCTGCAACCCCGCCACACCAGACTGCAAGCCAGAGACGACGCCCTCCATCCCCTGGGATGAGGACTTCACATGCCCACTGGCTGCGCGCTCGTGAACGCCAGCCTGACCGTGGTGCCACGGCCATTTTCAACAGGGCTGCGCACACTCACCGTTGCACCATGCTGGTTGGCGATTTCCTTGACGATGGCCAAGCCCAAGCCACTGCCACTCACCCCCGAAGGCGCAGCGCGGTAAAAGCGCTCGAACACATGCGCCTGGTGCGCCGCTGCAATCCCCGGGCCATCGTCTTGCACTTCCACCCAAGAAGGCCCCACCCTGACCGTGATGTGCGCACCGGGCTGTGTGTGCTGCAAGGCATTGTCAAGCAGGTTGCTCAAGGCCTCGCTCAACAACAGCGCCACGCCCAAGACCACACAGCGGGTCTCTAACATCTCCAGGCCCAGATCGTCACCGCGTTGGTGCGCACGCCACAAATGGGCCTGGGTGACTTGCTGGGCCAGAGCCCCCAAATCCACAGGCTCGGGGCTGTGCATTTCACGGGCGTGCTCGACACGCGTCATCGCCAACATCTTTTCGGTCAAGCGCACCGCATCGTCGGTGGTCTGCCGCGCCGCCTGCAGCAGGGCCTGCGCCTGTTCGGGTTGGGTGTTGCGCTGGGCCAGGGCCAATTGGGTTTTGAGCGCCGTCAAAGGGGTGCGCAATTGGTGCGCGGCATTGTCCAGAAAGCGCTTGCGGATGTCGATCAATCGGCCCAAACGGTCGAGATAACTGTTGAGGGTGTCGATCAAGGGCCGCATCTCGCGCGGCATGTCGGGCGGGTGGATGGGCGAGAAGTCATCCTCGGCCTTGCCCGCCAGTTGCCGACGGAAGACCTCCAGCGGCTGGATGCCCTGTTGCACCCCCCACACCACCAACAAAGCCGCCGCCAACAAGAGCAGGCCCTGACTCCGCAAGGTGCCCCAGAAAATCCGCTGCGTCAATTGCTGGCGCGCTTCCATGGTCTCAGCCACCGTGATCCGGATGAGGGGATCGCTCAAGCCTGCAGCCTCCATCACATGGGTGAGCTGCACCAGGCGCACCGATTGGTTCAGGTGCTGCCCATCGCCCAGCTGCACCAAGGCAAAAAATCGCACCGAAGAGGCACTGCTGGGCGCTAACTCGGGCAAATCAGCGGCCCCCGCCAACCACTTCCCGTCCAGCGTGCTGACCTTGTAAAAAAGACGCGAGCCCGTGTGGTTCTCAAACAAATAGCCTGCCGCCTTCATCAGCTCCAGCTGAATCTGTCCCTCCCGCCACACCAGCTCTTCGGCCAATGTGCGTGCAGCCAGGTAGAGCGATCGGTCATAGGCCTCATTGGCCGCATGGACCGCGTTGCCATAAGCCACCCAGGCATTGAAGCCAATGAGCAGGGCCAAGGGCCACAAAATCCAGGCCAACAAGCGAGTGCGCAAAGACGCAGCGGGTCGGGCCAAGTCCTTGGGGCGCTGCATCTCAAGTCCGTGCGGGGGGCTGCGTCAACATGTAGCCCATGCCCCGAAAGGTGGTGATGGCCACCTCGGCAGGTGCGGAAGCCGCCGTCAGCGATTCGAGTTTTTTGCGCAGCCGGTAAATCAGCACCTCCACAGCATCCAGCGCCGTGGGTTCATCGCCAAAGACCTCGGCATGCAGCTGCTCTTTGCTCACGGTGCGTTGGGGCGAAGCCAAGAGCACGCGCAAGGCGGCCGATTCGCGCTGGGTCAGCGCCAGCGGCTGCCCGTGGAGCCACACGGCACCGCTGTCGGTCTGCATTTCCAGGGGGCCCATGCGCAAGGCAGCATTTTTGGCCCGCCCCTGGCGACGCAACAAGACCTGCAGACGCGCCTCCAGCTCGCTCAGGTCAAAAGGCTTGGGCAAATAATCATCGGCCCCCAGGTTCAGGCCCAGCACCCGGTCGGGCACGCTGGCACGGGCCGTCATCACCAGCACCGGCACCGCGTCACCGCGCGCGCGCAAGGCCTGCAGCACGCTCAGGCCATCTGTTCCGGGCAGCTGCAAATCCAGCAAGACCGCATCAAAACCATGTCCCGGCTGCAAACACTGCTCGGCCTGCACACCGTCGGTGGCAAAGCTCACCGCCATGCCGCCTTGGCTTAAGGCAGTGCCCAGCCACAAGGCGATGTCGGGGGTGTCTTCCACCAGCAAGATGCGGGGCTTGAGGGTATTCACTGAGCAGCTTTGACAGGTGATTGACAGTTTGGTGCGAGGTGGCACACCAAAATGGTGGCATCTGCGCAAGGCACGGGCTTTGGCAGTGGTTTTTATTTTCACACAGGAGACCCCCATGTCCATTTCCAAACGCGACTTTCTGGCCCTCGGCGCCGCCGCTGGTGCCTCTGTGGCCCTGCCCGCTTGGGCACAAGGCAAACCCATGTTCGACACGCTCAACATGTTCGTGCCCGCTGCCCCCGGTGGCGGATGGGACGGCACAGCGCGCGCCATCGAGCGCGCGGCCAAGGCCGCCGGCCTGGTGGGCAATATGGCCTTTGAAAACGTCGGCGGCGCTGGCGGCATGGTGGGCCTGCCCCGCTTTGTCAACCAGCGCAAGGGCCAAGGCAACACCCTGATGGTGGGGGGGTCGGTGATGATCGGCGCAGGCATCGCCAACAAGAGCCCGATCACCATCAAAAACGTCACACCCATTGCCCGTCTGACCGAAGAAGCCGGTGTCATCGTGGTGCCCGCTGCAGGCAAGATCAAGACTTGGAAAGAGCTCGAAGCCGCCATCAAGGCCAACCCCAAGGCCGTCTCGGTGGCCGGTGGCAGCGCAGGCGGCACCGACCACCTGATCCTGGGCATGCTGATCAAGGCGCTGGGCAAAAACCCGCGCGAAGCCGCTTATGTCGCCTTTGCCGGTGGCGGCCCCGCCAACGCGGCCATTTTGGGCAACCAGGTGGTGGCGGGCATTTCGGGCTATTCCGAGTTTGAAGAGCAAATCAAGGCCGGCAAGATGATCCCTCTGGCCGTTTCGGGCAAGAGCCGCATCCCGGGCGTCAACGTGCCAACCTTGTCCGAGCTGGGCATCAACGTGACCGAGTCCAACTGGCGCGGCGTATTTGCAGCCCCTGGCATCAACGATGCACAGCGCAACAACCTGATCGACTTTGTGACCCGCCTGACGCAATCGGCCGGCTGGAAACAAGAACTCGAAACCCGCAAGTGGACCAACGCGTTCATGACCGAGCGCCCTTTTGAGCGCGATCTGGCCAAGGACATTGCCGACAAGGAAGTCTTGATGAAAGAACTGGGTCTGGCATGACGCCTTTGCGCCTGGCTCTTTTGCTGTTGGTGGTGTGCGGCGTGGCCGCCTGGCAGCTCACGGTCATTCCGCAATCGCTGATGCAGATGACCGTGGGCCCGGTGCTGGCCCCGGCCGCCATCGTGGCGGGGCTCACCCTGGTGGCGCTGCTCTACGGCTGGAGCGCCTGGCGCGGCCACCAGGTGGACCTCAGCCATGAAGCCGGGCAAGAAGCCCTGCCCGGCTCCAGCACCCGCCTGCTCAGCTTGTTGGGCGGCGGTGTGGCTTTCATCGCGCTGGTCATTCCTCTGGGTTTCGTCCTGCCCGCCACCTTGTGCGGCATGTGCATTGCCCGTGCTTTTGACGCGCCTTTCAATGGCAAGTCACTGCTCGTGTGCGGCCTGATTGCCAGCGTGTTCTGGTTTGTGTTTGCCCGCTTGCTGGGCGTGGGCTTGGGGCCCGCATTGCCCTGGTTGATTTGAATCGGATACCCCATGGAAGCTTTTGACGCCCTGATGGGTGGCTTTGCCATCGCCTTGCAACCCATCACCTTGCTCTGGGGCTTCGTTGGCTGCTTTGTGGGCACGCTGGTGGGCGTCTTGCCCGGCATTGGCCCGGCGCTCACCATCGCCTTGCTGTTGCCCCTGACCTACCATGTGCCCGCCACCAGCATGTTCGTCATGTTCGCAGGCATCTACTATGGTGCAGCCTATGGCGGCTCCACCACTTCCATCTTGCTCAACACCCCGGGCGAATCGGCCGCCGTGGTCACCGCGCTGGAGGGCAACAAAATGGCCCGGCGCGGCCGCGCAGGCCAAGCGCTGGCCACTGCGGCCATTGGCAGCTTTGTAGCGGGCACCATCGGCACCCTGGCGCTGACCTTTTTTGCGCCTCTGGTGGTCGATGCCGCTCTGGCCTTTGGCCCGGCCGAATACTTCAGCCTCATGGTGTTGTCGCTGGTGGCGGTGTCGGCCGTGCTGGGCAACTCCATGTTGCGCGGTTTGGTGGCCCTGAGCCTGGGCTTGCTGCTGGGCATGGTGGGCATCGACTTGCAAACCGGTCAAGCCCGTTTCACTTTTGGCCGCCCTGAGTTACTCGATGGCATCGAGGTCACCGTGGCCGCAGTCGGCCTGTTTGCCGTGGGCGAAGCGCTGTATCTGGCCTGGCAAGGCCGCGAGTCCAAGGGCGGCGAAGTCATGAAGCTGTCGGGCAGCCTGTGGATGAGCAAAAAAGACTGGGGACGCTCCTGGAAGGCCTGGTTCCGGGGCGCGTTCTATGGCTTTCCGATCGGGGCCATGCCCGCCGGCGGGGCCGAGCTGCCCACCTTGTTGTCTTATTACACCGAGAAAAAACTCTCGAAACACCCCGAAGAATTTGGCCACGGTGCGATCGAAGGCGTGGCGGGCCCTGAGGCGGCCAACAACGCCGCTGCTGCGGGCGTGCTGATGCCGCTGCTGACCCTGGGCATTCCCACCTCCGCCACCGCGGCCATCATGCTCTCGGCCTTTGAAGGCTACGGCATCCAGACCGGCCCGCAGCTGTTCAGCCAGCAAGGTGGTCTGGTCTGGACGCTGATTGCCAGCCTCTACATCGGCAACGTGATCTTGCTGGTGCTCAACCTGCCGCTGGTGAGCCTGTGGGTCAAGCTGCTCAAGATACCGCCACCCTGGCTGTATGCCGGCATCATCGTCATTTCCACCGCGGGCGTTTACGGCGCAGGCAACTCCATCTTCAACGTCGGTTTGTTGTTTGTCTTCGGCCTGCTGGGCTACCTGATGCGGCGCTTTGACTTCCCGGCCGCGCCCCTCATCGTCGGCCTGATCCTGGCCCCCATGGCCGAACAGTCGATGCGCCAGGCGTTGACCATCAGCCAAGGCGATTGGTCCACTTTTTTCACACGCCCGCTCTCGGGCAGCCTGATGGCGATTTCGGTTTTGCTGCTGGTGGCGCCTGCCATTTGGCGGCAGCTTCGCAGACGCTAAAACCCTTGCCGATTGAGGGTTTTGGTACGTAATTTCCCTCTTCAAAACGCCTGTTTTTTTTGTTCTGATGCAAGCTTCGATTTTTCAACCAAAACGACAAAAGACATGAACCCCAACGATCCATCCCCCATTCAAAGACGCGACTACCTCAAGTGGATGGGCGCAGCAGGTCTGGCCGCATCGGGCGTGTCGGGCCACGCCCAATCGGCCTGGCCCAACAAGCCGATTCGCTGGATCATCCCATTTGCACCGGGCGGCACCTCCAGCATCGTGGCCCGAGGCATTGCAGCCCAGCTGACCAAGCAAATGGGCGTGTCCTTTGTCATTGACAACAAGGGCGGCGGCGGTGGTGTGCCCGCCATGCAAGAGCTTCACCGCGCTCCGGCCGACGGCTACACCATCATCATGAGCCACATCGGCCTGATGGCGGTCAACCCCCTGATTTACCCCGACAGCGGCTACGACGTGAACAAAGACTTTGTGCCCGTCACCTTGCTCTCTCGCGTGCCCAGCCTGTTTGTGGTGCACAAAGACGTGCCCGTGACCGATATGAAGTCCTTGGTCGCCTATGTCCGGGCCCGCCCAGGTCAGCTCAACTATGCCTCTGCCGGCAACGCCAGCGCAGGCCACTTGGCCATGGAGGCGCTCAAACTGGCCACCGGCATGTTCATCACGCACATCCCCTACCGCGGCACAGGCCCTGCGCTGAACGACGTGCTGGCAGGTCGCATTCAATTGCTGTCCGCAGGCACCCCGGCCCTCTTGCCACACATCAAGAGCGGTAACCTGCGCTGTATCGCCACCGGCACAACCGAGCGCATTCCGGTACTGCCCGACGTCCCCACCGTCATGGAGTCTGGCTACAAAGACTTTGAAACCGTGCAGTGGTACGGCATCCACGCCCGTGCAGGCACGCCACCCGAGATCATCAACAAGTTGCAGCAAGAGTGCGCCAAGGCGGTGAAATCGCCCGAAGTCGTTGCTCAAAACGCCGCCGAAAGCGCCATCGCCGGCGGCGGCACGCCGGCCGAATACGGCGCCTACGTGGCACGTGAACAAGCCCGTTGGAAAGAAGTGGTCATCAAGGCCCAGATCCGACCCGGTTAAAACCATCCTTAGCCTGGCCCTCACCGAGGGCCGAGCGACCCAACCCCTGCAGGGCCACTTGCAGGGGTTTTTTCATGGGTTGACGCGGCTGGGGTGTTTAGGCGTTATGCGGCTTTGCAACATGTCCACATTCATTTCGCCATCCAGGGCAGAGGCATTCCCCCAAATCTCTATAAAGTTTTGATAGCACAGTTTGACGCTGCCGCTCGAACTCGTAGGGGCTGAGTTGATCGAGGTGCTTGTGACGCCGAACTTGACAGTAGAAACTCTCAATGTAATCGAAGATTTCCGACTTGATCTCGGCCCTTGTGTTGTAGATCCCCTTCTTGATCAGTTCGCTCTTGAGGTTGCTGAAGAAGAACTCGGCAACCGCGTTATCCCAGCAGTTACCCCGACAACTCGTGCTTGGACTGAATCAGTTGTCTTTGCCCAACGGTTGAGCTCATCGCTGCCGAATTGACTGCCTGATCTGTATGGATGATCGCCGAATCTTTGGGTCTCCTGCGCCACAAAGATATCGTTAACCCATCCAGCACCAAACCCGTTTGCATGCGTGATCCCTTGCTCCAGCCCACCACCGGATGTGAGTGCAAATCCAACACCGCAGCCAAGTACAACCAACCCTAGTGCGTTCGGATGTAAGTGATGTCAGTAACCCAGGCCAGGGGCATTTACCAACTACGTGAAATGAGGTTGCACAACGTAGAGATGTTTTATCCATGCTGACATGTAAGGGTCTGGAGCTTTCTACTTAGCTCGTAAAAGCACTGGATGCGTTACCTCTAACGAGGTCGATTGATGATCGTGTCACAGCCTTACCGGAATCCCGTGCCCTTTCATACGCTCTTTGGCCTGTTGCACGGTGTATTCCCCGTAGTGGAAGATACTCGCGGCCAGCACGGCATCCGCCCCGCCGATGCTCACGCCGTCGGCCAGGTGGTCGAGGTTGCCCACGCCGCCGGATGCGATCACGGGCACCCTGACGGCGTCGCTCACAGCGCGGGTGAGTTGCAGGTCAAAGCCGCTTTTGGTGCCGTCGCGGTCCATGCTGGTGAGCAGGATTTCGCCTGCGCCGTATTCGGCCATTTGGGTGGCCCAGGCCACCGCGTCCAGGCCCACGTTTTTGCGGCCGCCGTGGCTGTACACGTCCCAGCCGGGGCCCATGGGCAAACCATTTGTGCCGATGCGCTGCTCGTCTTCTGTGCTGCGGCGCTTGGCGTCAATGGCCACTACGATGCATTGCGCGCCGTATTTGGCAGACGCATCGCGGATGACTTGCGGGTTGGCAATGGCGGCCGAGTTGAAGCTGGTTTTGTCGGCGCCTGCGTTGAGCAAGCGGCGCACGTCTTCGACGGTGCGCACACCGCCGCCCACGGTGAGCGGAATGAAGACCTGGCTGGCCACGGCTTCGATGATGTGCAAGATCACGTCGCGCCCGTCGCTGGTAGCGGTGATGTCCAGGAATGTGAGTTCGTCAGCGCCTTGCTCGTTGTAGCGGGCGGCGATTTCGACCGGATCACCGGCATCACGAAGTTCGACAAAGTTGACGCCCTTGACCACACGACCACCGGTCACGTCAAGGCAGGGAATGATGCGTTTGGCCAGCATGGGGGGCTCTTTTCAATTCAAGGGGTTGTCACGGTCAGCTGCTGCCAGCCTTCCCAGCGCTCGCCCGCAGGCAAGGTGATGGGCTCATAGACCTGGGCGGCTTCGACGCAGAGCATGTGTCGCCAGCCGTCTTCGGGCATGTCGGCCAGGCTTTGGCACAGCGCTTGTGCGGGGTTCCAGACCACGGTGTTGGCCCAGCTGGCGCTTTGTTGGATGTGCAGTTGATCGTTCAGGCGCAGCGCTTGTGGGCTGGCCGCATACACGCGGTCAAATTCAGCCGCAAACTGCAACGTGTCTGCGGCGCTGGCGTGGGTGTTGGCCACAGCATCCCATTCGGCTTGGCCGCCCAGGCCTTGCAGCTGGGCGCGGGTCACGTCGGGCACGGCCAAATAGGTGTGCAACGCGCCCGAGAACACCAACGGATGGACGTCGGTGTTGTGCACATTCAGGCCGATGCGCAGCGCGCCGGGGCGCAGGGTGATGTGCAGTTGCAGTGCAAAGGCCTGCGGCCACCAAACGCGGGTGCGGGCGTTGTCTTGCAGATGCAGGCACAGTTGGGCACTGTCATGGGTCAGCACGGGCGCATCGGCCTGCCAAGGCAGATTGCGGGCAAAGCCGTGTTTGGGCAGGCGCTCGGCCATCGGGCCGCGTTGGTTGAACTGCGGAAAGCACACCGGCACACCGCCGCGCATGGCAGCCTGGCCGTCCATGGTGCTTTGGGGGCTGAGGTACAGGCGCTCTTGGCCGCCCGACACCCAAGACAGCACCTGCGCGCCGTGCCGCATGACCCGCAGCGTGTCGCCCTGGGGCAAGGCCAGCTCAACAGCGGGCAGGCCCGCGAAGGTGGTCTCGCGGCCCGTGGCCTGCGCAGTCATGGGGTTCAACCGTTGAGTTCGTCGGCGCGTTGTTGCGCCAGCGCAAAGTCGAGGTCGCCGGAATACACCGCACGGCCACAGATCACGCCTTCGACGCCTTCTCCCTCCACGGCGCACAGCTGCTCGATGTCGGCCATGTTGGACAGGCCGCCCGAGGCGATCACGGGAATGGTGAGGGCTTGGGCCAGCTTGACGGTGGCGTCGATGTTGATGCCGCTGAGCATGCCGTCGCGGCCAATGTCGGTGTAGATGATGGACTCGACGCCCCAGTCTTCGAACTTCTTGGCCAGGTCCACCACTTCGTGGCCTGTCAGCTTGCTCCAGCCGTCGGTGGCCACTTTGCCGTCTTTGGCGTCCAGGCCCACGATGATGTGGCCGCCAAACGCGGTGCAGGCGTCTTTCAAAAAGCCGGGATTCTTGACGGCTGCGGTGCCGATGATGACGTAGCGCAGGCCGCTGTCGATGTATTTTTCAATGGTGTCCAAGTCGCGGATGCCGCCACCCAACTGCACCGGGATGTCGTCGCCCACGGCTTTGAGGATGGATTTGATGGCGCCGAAGTTTTGCGGCTTGCCTGCAAACGCACCGTTCAGATCCACCAGGTGCAGACGGCGCGCGCCTTTTTCGAGCCAAGTGCGGGCCATGGCTGCGGGGTCTTCCCCAAAGGTCGTGGCTTGGTCCATATCGCCCTGTTTGAGGCGAACGCAGTGGCCGTCTTTGAGGTCAATGGCGGGGATCAGAATCATGGCGGATTGGATGCAGGTGGAACAAAAACGGCAGTGAAAACCACTCAAGGCTGCCAGTGGAGGAAATTGCGGAACAAGGCCAGGCCCTGGGCCGCGCTTTTTTCGGGGTGAAACTGGGTGGCAAAAATATTGTCACGGGCAATGGCGCAGGCAAAGCGGCCACCGTAATCGGTTTCGGCCGCACTGTGCGCCGGGTTGGCCACTTGGGCATAAAAGCTGTGCACAAAATAATACCAGCTGCCATCGGCAATGCCTTGCCACAGCGGGTGCGCAGGCGTGGCTTGCCAGACTTGGTTCCAGCCCATTTGCGGGACTTTGTAGCGGGTGCCATCGGGTTGGATTTGCCCTGCCAGCTCAAACTTGACCACACGGCCAGGGATCAGGCCCAGGCCTGGCGTATCGCCTTCGTCGCTGTGGTCCAGCAGCATCTGCATGCCCACGCACACGCCAAACAGGGGTTTGCTGGCGGCGGCTTCGAGCACGGCGTCCAGCAGGCCCGAGTCGCGCAATTCGCGCATGCAGTCGGGCATGGCGCCCTGCCCTGGCAAGACCACGCGGTGCGCGTCGCGCACCACTTGCGGGTCAGACGTCACGGTCACCTCGGCATGGTCCACGCTGGAGGCCGCATGCATCACCGCCTGCGCCACACTGCGCAAGTTGCCCATGCCGTAATCGACGACGGCAACGCGGTTGACGCTCATGCTCAGAGACTTCCCTTGGTCGAGGGGATCACACCTGCCGAGCGGGGGTCGAGCTCAAGCGCCGCACGCACAGCGCGGGCAAAGGCCTTGAAGATGGTTTCGCACTGGTGGTGCGCATTGACCCCCTTGAGGTTGTCGATGTGCATCGTGCACAGGGCGTGGTTCACAAAGCCCTGGAAGAATTCGTACACCAGCTGCGTGTCTAGCGTGCCCAGCGAGCCGGAGGTGAAGTTCACATCCATGTGCAGGCCGGGGCGGCCCGAAAAGTCCACCACCACGCGACTCAAAGCTTCGTCGAGCGGCACATAGGCATGGCCATAACGCCGGATGCCTTTTTTGTCGCCAATGGCTTGGGCGAAGGCCTGGCCCAAGGTGATGCCGATGTCTTCGACCGTGTGGTGGCCGTCGATGTGCAAATCGCCCTCGCAAGCGATCTCCAGATCAATCAAACCGTGGCGCGCGATCTGGTCGAGCATGTGGTCCAGAAAACCGATGCCCGATGACAGCTTGGCCTGGCCTGTGCCGTCCAGGTTGATGGCGACGCGGATGTTCGTCTCGGCCGTCTTGCGGGTGACTGCAGCGGTGCGGTTCATAAGGAGGCTTTCAGAGCGGCAAGGAGTTGATCGTTTTCTGCGGCGGTGCCCACCGTCAGGCGCAGGCAGTTGGCCAGCAATGGGTGCATTTTAGAAATGTTCTTGATCAGCACGCCATGCGCCTTCAGACCGTCAAAGGTTTTGGCGGCATCGGGCACGCGGGCCAGGATCATGTTGGCTTCGCTGGGGAAAGGCTGCACGCCGGGCAAGGCCGAAAGTGCTTGCATCAAACGGGCACGCTCTTGGCGCAGGTCTTGGGCCTGGGCGGCAAACACCTCGGCATGCTCCAGCGCGAACAGGGCGCACTCGGTGTTGAGCACGCTGATGTTGTAGGGCGGGCGCACCTTGTCCACCTCGGCCACCAAAGCCTTGGGGCCGATCATGTAGCCCAGACGCACACCCGCCAAACCAAACTTGGACAGCGTGCGCATCAGCAAGACATGCGAGTGGCGCGTGATGCGGCCTGCGTAGCTGCGGCTGGCAAAGGGCTGATAGGCCTCGTCCATGACCACCAAGCCGCCTTGCGCGCCCTGGGCCAGCACGATCTTTTCGATCGTGTCGTCGTTCCACAAGTTGCCGGTGGGGTTGTTGGGGTAAGCCAGGTACACGATGGACGGCTTGTGCTCGGCAATGGCGGCCAGCATGGCGGCTTCGTCCAACTCGAAGTCGGCCGTGAGCGGCACACCATGAAAGCCCAAGCCTTGCAGCTGGGCGCTCATGGCGTACATGACAAAGCCGGGCAATGGCGACAGGATGGAAGCGCCGGGCACATCGCAGGCCATGGCCAACAAAGAGATCAATTCGTCCGAGCCGTTGCCCAGCATGATGTCGAAGCCTTCGGGCATGTTTGCGTAACTGGCCAGCGCATGGCGCAGCTCGTTCACACGCTCGCCGGGGTAACGGTTGAGGGCCAGCGCGCCCAGGCGCTCGCCCAAAGCCTTTTGCAAATTGGCGGGCAGGCGGTGCGGGTTCTCCATCGCATCGAGCTTGACCATGCCCGCCGAATCCTGGATGGCGTAGGCGTGCATGGACTGCACGTCCTGGCGGATGCGTTGCATGAGTTGGGGGCTGACGTTGCTCATTTCGGATCTCGCATCGGGGGCACAGGGTTCAAACGGAGTTCGGCGGCGCGGGCGTGGGCTTGCAGGCCTTCGCCATAAGCCAACTCGGCAGCAATTCGGCCCAATGTCTGGGCACCGGCTTCGCTCACCTCAATCAGGCTGCTGCGTTTCTGGAAGTCGTACACGCCCAGAGGCGACGAGAAACGCGCTGTGCCGCTGGTAGGCAAGACGTGGTTGGGGCCCGCGCAATAGTCGCCCAGCGATTCGCTGGTGAATGCGCCCATGAAGATGGCGCCAGCATGGCGCAGAAGCGGCTCCCAGCGGTGTGGGTCGCGGCTGGAGACCTCCAGGTGCTCGGGCGCGATGCGGTTGCTGATGGCGCAGGCTTCTTCCATGTTGCGCGTCAGGATCAAAGCGCCCCGGTCGTTCAAAGACTTGGCGATGATCTCGCGGCGCGGCATCTCGGGCAGCAGGCGGTCGATGGCGGCTTGCACTTGGGTAATGTAGGCCGCATCAGGGCACAGCAAAATGCTTTGCGCCAGCTCGTCGTGCTCGGCCTGGCTGAACAAATCCATTGCCACCCATTCGGCGGGCGTGGTGCCATCGGCCAAGACCAAAATTTCGCTGGGGCCTGCAATCATGTCGATGCCCACGGTGCCAAACACGCGCTTTTTGGCGCTGGCCACATAGGCGTTGCCGGGGCCGGTGATCTTGTCCACCTTGGGGACGGTGGCGGTGCCATAGGCCAGCGCCGCCACGGCTTGCGCGCCGCCCACGGTGAAGGCGCGGCTGACACCCGCCACACAGGCGGCGGCCAGCACCAGCGGGTTGCGCACGCCTTGCGGTGTGGGCACCACCATGATGATGTCTTGCACGCCCGCCACATGGGCCGGAATCGCGTTCATCAACACCGACGAGGGGTAGGCGGCTTTGCCACCGGGCACGTAAATGCCCACGCGGTCGAGCGGCGTGACTTTTTGGCCGAGCAAGGTGCCGTCTTCGTCACGGTATGACCAGCTTTCGCCAGAGGCTTTCTTTTGTGCCTCGTGGTACTGGCGCACACGGGCGGCAGCGGCTTGCAGGGCTTCGCGTTGCACGGCCGGCAAACTGTCCAAAGCGGCTTGCAACTCGGCTTGGGTAATCTCCAGCGCCTTCATGTCGGCGGCTTGCAGGCCGTCAAAACGCTGGGTGTATTCGAGCACCGCCGCGTCACCGCGTTTTTGCACATCGGCCAGGATGTCGGCCACACGCTGCTCAATGGCGGCGTCGGTGTCGGCAGACCAATGCAGGCGGGCCGCAAAGGCCGCTTCAAAACCGGCGTCGGCCGTGTTCAATTGCAAGGGTTTGGCCTGGAGTCCCATGGGGTTCAGTCTTTCTTCACCGCACCGGCAAAGGCGTCGATGATGGCGCGGATCGGCGCTTGTTTCAGTTTGAGCGCGGCCTGGTTGACCACCAGACGAGAGCTGATGTTCATGATGCGTTCGACCTCGACCAAGTGGTTGGCCTTGAGCGTGTTGCCGGTGGACACCAGATCGACGATGGCATCGGCCAAGCCCGTGAGCGGGGCCAGTTCCATGCTGCCGTAGAGCTTGATCATGTCCACGTGCACGCCCTTGGTAGCAAAGAAGTCGCGTGCAATGGTCGTGTATTTGGTGGCCACCTTCAGGCGCGAGCCGGTGCGAACGGCACTGGCGTAGTCGTAGTCGGCGCGCACCGCCACGCTCATGCGGCATTTGGCGATGTTCAGGTCCAGCGGCTGGTACAAGCCCTGACCGCCGTGCTCGATCAAAGTGTCCAGGCCCGTCACGCCCAAGTCTGCGCCGCCATATTCCACATAAGTCGGCACGTCGCTGGCGCGCACCAGCACCACGCGCACGTTGGCCTGGTTGGTGGGCAAGATCAGCTTGCGGGATTTCTCGGGGTCTTCCAGCACCTCGATGCCAGCGGCCTGCAGCAGGGGCAGGGTTTCGTCAAAGATGCGTCCTTTGGACAGGGCCAGCGTGATCATTTCACCCTTTCGATGTCGGCACCGAGTGCACGCAATTTGGCTTCCATGCGGTCGTAGCCCCGGTCCAGGTGGTAAATGCGCTCGACGGTGGTTTCGCCATCGGCCACCAAACCGGCGATCACCAGGCTGGCCGAAGCGCGCAAGTCAGTAGCCATGACGGTGGCGCCCGAGAGTTGGGGCACGCCTTCGACCACCGAGACCTTGCCGTCGATCTGGATGTGCGCGCCCAGGCGCACCAGCTCGTTGACGTGCATGAAGCGGTTTTCAAAAATCGTTTCGGTCACTTTGCTCGCGCCTTGCGCGATGCAGTTGAGCGCCATGAACTGCGCTTGCATGTCGGTCGGAAAGCCCGGGTATTCGGTGGTGCGAAAGCTCTGGGCCTTCAGGCGGCCTTCGGAGGCGATGCGGATGAAGCCCTCACCGGCTTCGATGGTGGCACCGGCTTCTCGCAGTTTGTCGATGACGGCATCCAGGTGGTCGGCACGGCCATGGCGCAGTACCACGTCACCGCCCGTGGCCGCAACAGCGCACAAGAAGGTCCCCGCCTCGATGCGGTCGGCCACCACTTGGTGTTGAGCGCCATGCAGGCGTTCCACACCCTGAATGCGGATGCGGCGTGTGCCGTGGCCTTCGATCTTGGCACCCATTTGGATCAGCATCTCGGCCAGATCGCCGATTTCGGGCTCTTGCGCGGCGTTTTCCAGCACCGTCTCGCCTTCGGCCAAAGCTGCGGCCATCATGAAGTTTTCGGTGCCCGTCACCGTGACCATGTCGGTGGTGATGTGCGCACCTTTGAGGCGCGTGCGGCCCGCCGGCAGGCTGGCCAGCATGTAGCCGTGTTCCACGGTGATGATGGCCCCCATGGCCTGCAAGCCTTTGATGTGCTGGTCCACCGGGCGCGAGCCAATGGCGCAGCCACCGGGCAAGGACACCTTGGCACGGCCAAAACGGGCCAGCAAGGGACCCAGCGCCAGCACCGAGGCGCGCATGGTTTTGACCAGCTCGTAAGGCGCCTCAGGGTTGTGCAAGCCCCCGGCATTCAGGGTGACGCGGCCGTCGTCGTGGTGTTCGGCCGTCACGCCCATGTTGCGGATCAGCTTGAGCATGGTCGAGACGTCTTGCAGACGCGGCACATTGCGCAAGGTGATGGGCTCGGGCGTCAGCAGCGCGGCGCACAGTTCGGGCAGGGCCGCGTTTTTGGCACCTGCCACATCGAGCGTGCCTTGCAGGCGCTTGCCGCCGCGAATGATCAATTTGTCCATGGGTCAGTGGTGTCTAGCGTTGTCGCCAAAGGCGTTCAATTGTTTTGTGCGGCCCATTCGGCGGGCGTGTAAGTTTTCATCGACAGGGCATGCACCTCGTCGGTGTGCATTTTCTGGCCCAGCGTGGCGTACACCCGCTGGTGGCGTGCAATGGGGCGCAAGCCGGCAAAGGCTTCGGACACCACCACGGCGCTCCAGTGGCGGCCATCGCCGTCCACAGTCAGGTGGGTGCAGTCGAGGCCTGCGGCAATGATGGCTTGAAGTTGCTGTGCGTTCATGGGGGTTTCAGCTCCGGATTTTGTAGCCAGTGCGCAAAAGGTAAAGGGTCAGACCGCTGACCATCGCCAAGGCGGTGCCCACCACAGCCAGACTGATCCAGGGGGAGACATCGCTTTGGCCAAAAAAGCCGTAACGGAAGCCATCGATCATGTAGAAAAACGGGTTCAGGTGGCTGAGCTTTTGCCAAAACGGCGGCAGCGAATGGATGGAATAGAACACGCCCGACAAAAACGTCATGGGCATGATGATGAAGTTCTGGAAGGCGGCCATCTGGTCAAACTTTTCGGCCCACAGCCCGGCGATCACGCCCAGTGCCCCCATCATGGCGGCGCCCATGATGGCGAACACCACAATCCACAGCGGGTGAACAAAGCGGATGTCCACCATCCAGCCGGTGATGACAAACACGCCCAGACCCACCGCCAAACCCCGCACCACCGAGGAGCCCACATAGGCCACAAACCAGCTGCGGTGCGACAGGGGCGTGAGCAACAAAAACACAATATTGCCCATGATCTTGCTTTGCACCAGGCTCGACGAGCTGTTGGCAAAAGCGTTTTGCAAGACACCCATCATGATGAGGCCCGGCAACAAAAACGCGGTGTAGCTCACCTGGTCATAGACCTTGACATGGTCTTCGAGCACATGGCCAAAAATCAGCATGTACAGCACCGACGTCAGCACGGGCGCAGCCACCGTCTGGAAAGCCACTTTCCAGAAGCGCAACACTTCTTTGTAGAGCAGCGTTTGCCAACCGGTCATGCCAAAGCCCCCGAGGCCAGTTGTTTGCGGTTCATGACTTCGAGGAATACGTCTTCCAGGTCGGCCTGGCGGATCTCAACGTCTTCCACCACCAAACCTGCGGTGCGCAGGGTGGCCAGGTGGTTTTCGATCTCGACCGCGTTGTGCACTGGCAACTGAACAATGCGGCCCGTGACACGGGCGATGGCCGCCACGGCAGGTGGCAAATCGCCATCGAGCTTGAAGCGCAGCACCTGGCTGGTGGCCGAGCGCAACAGGTCGGACGTGCGCTCCAAAGCCAGCAACTGGCCGCGCTTGAGCATGGCGATGCGCCCGCACAAGGCCTCGGCTTCTTCCAGGTAATGGGTGGTGAGCAAAACCGTGTGGCCTTGCTTGTTGAGTTTGGCGATGAAAGCCCACAAGGTTTGGCGCAATTCGACATCGACCCCGGCGGTGGGCTCGTCCAGCACGATCACACGCGGCTTGTGCACCAAGGCCTGCGCCACCAGCACGCGGCGCTTCATGCCGCCCGAGAGCTGGCGCATGTTGGCATTGGCCTTGTCGGTCAGGCCCAGGCTGTCCAGCAGTTCGTCGATCCAGGCCTCGTTGTGCTTGACGCCGAAATAGCCTGACTGGATGCGCAGCGATTCGCGCACCGTGAAAAAGGGGTCGAACACCAGCTCTTGGGGCACCACGCCAAGCAGGCGTCGCGCAGCGGCATAGTCGGTTTGCACGTCGTGGCCATGCACCAGCACGCGCCCGATGGTGGGGCGGCTCAGGCCCGCCAAGGTGCTGATGAGGGTGGTTTTGCCTGCGCCGTTGGGACCGAGCAAACCGAAGAATTCGCCCTCTTCCACGTCAAAGCTGACCTGATCGAGTGCGGTGAATGCGGCTGTGCCTGCCTGCCTGGCAGGATAGGTCTTGGAGACGGATTGGAAAGAGAGCGCTGGCATGGGAATGCCCTATTTTAAGTGTTGCCTGCAGAACCCGGCGCAGCCAGAAGATCATGCCCTCCGGGGCTGACTCCCGTTCAGGCGGTGTGCAGCAGGTCAAGCACCCCATAAAGTGTGGCCAATTCACGCAGCCTCGGGGTCATGCACTCAATGTGCAATGCGCTGCCTCTTTGGCTCAGCACCCGTCGCAAGCCCAAGATAACGGCCAGCGCAGAAGAATCAAAGTCCACCAGAGCCGAGGCATCCAGCTCCACTTGAGGTGGCAAGGCTGCGGGCAGTTGCGCCACCCACTGCGCCAGGCAGGCGTTGGCCTGGGCGTGCAGCAATGAGGCGGGCAACTTCAGTGGCGTCATGGCAAAGAGGCTCAAGCCGGTTTGGCGTTGGATTTGTTGCGCGCTGCCAAACTCGCGATCAAGGCGTCAATGCCGCCCGCATTGATCTCTTTGGTGAACTGGTTGCGGTAGTTTTCAACCAACCAGACCCCCAACACGTTCAAATCGAAAATCATCCAACCCGAGCCCTGACCGGGTGTCTTTTCCAGGCGGTAATCGAGTTGTATGGGGTCACCCTTGCCACGGACCTCGGTGTTGACCACCAGGTTTTTGTCATCCTGCCCACGGCGCAACGGCTTGACCACCACCACCTGGTCGGTGATTTGGCTCAGGGCCCCTGAATAGGTGCGCACCAACAAGATTTTGAATTCGTCTTGCAGGCGTTTTTGCTGCTCTGGCGTGGCACTGCGCCATGCGGGACCGGTCGCCAAAGCGGTCATGCGCCGAAAATTGACATGCGGCATCAATTGGTTGTCGACCAGCTGCATGAGTTTCTGGATGTCACCGCTGCGCAGCGCCTTGTCGGCCTTGATGGTGTTCAGGGTGTCGTTGGTGATGCGCCCAATGAAGGCTTCGGGCGCCTCTTCAGAGGACCACGCTGGGCCAGCCAACCCCGCCAGAGCCAAAGCGCCCACAGCGGCCAGCGCGTGGCGGCGGTTCAAATGAATAAAGGAAGAAAGAGTGTCCATGGCTTGACTGTAGAACCAGATCAGGAGGGCGTTGTGAAAAACTGTAATGGGCCTAGCGAGAAGACGTTGTTTCGCTGTAGTCAAAACGCGAGGGCGGATTGCCGTCGTAAATGTCGTTTTGTCTTTTTTGCAAATAAGCATCGCGCACAAACGAATAAGGATCGAGTGAGGCGGCCTTGATCACGTCCACGGTTTTCAACAGGCCAGAGCGGGTATCGACCAAGCGAACTGCCAATAAGCTGTAGCGGGTGGCTTCGTCGTTCAATCTCTGGGTGACGTTGCCTTGCATGTCGACCGGGAAAGCGACAGCGTCTCGCAAGGTGGAGGGCCCAAACAGGGGCAAGACCAGGTAAGGGCCGGATGCAACCCCCCAATGGCCCAAGGTCTGGCCAAAGTCCTCCCGACGTTTCTCGATGCCCATCTCGGAGGCGACGTCCAGAAAACCCGCCAAACCGATGAAGGTGTTGATGTTGATGCGCATGAAGGTTTCGACCGTGGCCTGTCCCTTGAGCTGCATGGCGCTGTTGGCCATGGACCAGACGTCCCCCAAATTGCCCAAAAAGTTGCTCACCCCGGTGCGCACCATGCTGGGCAGCACCTTGACATACAACTGGGCTGCAGGCTTGATGGCGATGGTGTCCACCGCATCGTTGAATTGGTAAACACTGCGGTTCATGGGCTCCCAGGGGTCACGCGCATCGGCACTTTTGACGGTGGCGCAGGCTTGCAAAAGCAGCAGCATGCCAAGCCCCAACAACAGGCACAAGCGTCTGGCAAGGGTGTTCATGGCTTTTGCCCTTCAGAAGATTTTTCGGCTTGGTTGAACAGGAATTGGCTGATCAGGTTCTCGAGGATCACCGCCGATTGGGTCGAGCCAATGCGGTCACCGGCCGACAGATTTTTTTCGTCGGCGCCGGGTGAAACGTCCAGGTACTGCTCACCCAACAAACCGCTCGTCAGAATTTTCAAGGAGCTGTCTTGTGGAAAAGCGTGCTCGGTTTGCAAGGTCAAGGTCACTTTGGCCTGAAAGGATGTGCCATCGAATTCGATGGTTTTGACGCGACCGACCACCACCCCCGCGCTTTTGACGGCAGCGCCGGGCTTGAGCCCACCAATGTTGTCGAACTTGGCCGTGACCTCATAGCCTTTGTTTAAGCTCCAGGTCAGCAAATTGGCCGCCTTGAGCGCCAAAAACAGCACGGCCACCGCACCGAGCAACACAAACAAGCCCACCCACACATCATTTTTTGAACGTTGCATGCCGTCCTCCTCAAATGCTGAACATCATCGCGGTCAGGATGAAGTCCAGGCCCAACACCGACAAAGAAGAAACCACCACGCTGCGCGTGGTGGCACTGGCCACACCCTCAGGCGTGGGTTTGGCCACATAACCCTGCAGCAAGGCGATGAAAGTCACCGCCACCCCGAAAACCACGCTCTTGATGATGCCATTGCCCACATCCTTGAACACATCGACGCCGCCTTGCATCTGGCTCCAGAACGAACCGGCATCGACCCCGATGAGCAACACGCCCACCACGTAACCACCCAAAATGCCCACCGCACTGAACACGGCTGCGAGCAATGGCAAAGCAATGATGCCGCCCCAAAAACGCGGCGCCAGGATGCGCTGCACCGGGTCCACCGCCATCATCTCCAAAGCGGTGAGTTGCTCGCCCGCGCGCATCAGGCCAATCTCGGCCGTGAGCGATGCGCCTGCACGCCCTGCAAACAACAAAGCCGCCACCACCGGCCCCAACTCGCGCACCAAGCTGAGTGCCACCAGCAAGCCCAGGGCTTCGGCCGAACCGTAGCGCTGCAGGGTGTAGTAGCCCTGCAGGCCCAACACAAAGCCGACAAACAAGCCCGAAACCGTGATGATGGCCAGCGAATAGTTGCCCAAAAAGTGCACCTGGTCGCGCACCAGGCCAAAACGCTTGAGGGCCACGCCCGACATGCCCAGCAGCTTGACGAACAAGCGGGCAGCAAAGCCCCAATCGGCCAACACCTGTCGGGTGCTGGCACCCAGAGCACCCAAGACCGAGACGATCATGCCGACCTCCGATCGTAGTCTTGCGCCACTGGAGGTGCGGGGTAGTGAAAGGGCACGGGGCCATCGCTGAGCGCATGCACAAACTGGTGAATCAGCGGGTCGGTACTGGCCCGCAACTCGGCCGGTGTGCCTTGAGCGGCCACACCGCCGTTGGCCAAAATCACCACATGGTCGGCGATCTCGAAGGTTTCGGTCACATCGTGCGAGACCACGATGCTGGTGATGCCCAGACTGTCGTTCAGCCGGCGAATGAGTCGCGCCGCCGTGCCCAAAGAAATCGGGTCCAAGCCGGCGAAGGGCTCGTCGTACATGATCAAGTCCGGGTCCAACGCGATGGCGCGGGCCAGGGCCACGCGGCGGCTCATGCCGCCAGAAATCTCGGAGGGCTTCAGGTCACGCGCACCGCGCAAACCCACGGCGTCCAGCTTCATCAGCACGATGTCTCGGATCAGGTCTTCAGACAAGGCCGTGTGCTCACGCAAGGGAAAAGCCACGTTGTCGAACACGCTCATGTCGGTAAACAGGGCGCCAAACTGGAACAGCATGCCCATGCGGCGGCGGGCGGCGTACAACTTGGCCTGGCGCATGGGGGTGATGTCTTGGCCGTCAAACAACAGTTGACCGTGGTTGGCACGGATTTGACCGCCAATCAAACGCAAAACCGTAGTTTTGCCACCGCCGGACACACCCATCAGGGCCGTGACTTGGCCGCGCGGCACCTCGAAGCTGAGGTTCTTCAAAATAACGCGGTCACCGTACCCGAAGGTCAGGTCGCGCAATTCAACAAGTGGCGGTGGTGTGGAAGAGGTCTTCATGAAAAAACAAGAGCCGGATTGTCCGGCTCTTGTGATGATATTGACTCCAGAAATGCTTCAAGCAATCAAGGACATATCAGGGATTTTACCTAGAACAAATGGCCCTCAACGAGGGAGGTCACTGGTTCCCATCAGGAATTCATCCACAGCACGGGCGGCTTGACGGCCTTCACGAATGGCCCACACCACCAGTGATTGGCCACGGCGCATGTCGCCTGCGGCGAACACCTTGGGCACGTTGGTGGCATAACCGCCGGTGGCATCGGTGCTGGCCTTGGCGTTGCCACGGGCGTCCTTGTCGATGCCGAAAGCGTCGAGCACGGTGGCGACCGGGTTGGTGAAGCCCATGGCGAGCAAGACCAGGTCGGCTTTGTATTCCTTCTCGGTGCCGGGCACCTCGACCATCTTGCCGTCCTTGAATTCGACGTGCACCGTCTTCAAGCCCGTGACTTTGCCCTTCTCGCCCATGAATGCCTTGGTGGAGATGGCGAATTCGCGCTTGAGCAGACCTTTTTCGGCACTCTCGTCGTGGCTGGAGCTGGTGCGCAGCTTCATGGGCCAATAAGGCCAGACCAAGGCCTTGTTTTCTTTTTCGGGTGGTTCGGGCATGACCTCGAACTGGGTGACGCTCACAGCGCCGTGGCGTGTGCTGGTGCCCACGCAATCGCTGCCGGTGTCGCCGCCACCGATCACGATGACGTTTTTGCCGCCGGCGCGCAGCTGGCCCTTGAGCTTGTCGCCCGCGTTCACCTTGTTTTGCTGGGGCAAAAACTCCATCGCAAAATGGATGCCTTCGAGGTCGCGGCCCGGCACGGGCAGGTCACGCGACTGCTCGGAGCCACCTGTGAGCAGCACGGCGTCAAAGTCTTTCTTGAGCTGTTCGGCACTGATGGTTTCCTTGGCCCAGTTGGTGACCTTGGAATCCTTGGGCCACTCGCCCACCAGCACGCTGGTGCGGATCTTCACGCCTTCGGCTTCGAGCTGCTGGACGCGGCGGTCGATGTGCGACTTTTCCATCTTGAAGTCTGGAATGCCATAGCGCAGCAAGCCGCCCACGCGGTCGTTCTTCTCGAACAAGGTCACATCGTGGCCGACACGTGCCAGCTGTTGGGCCGCAGCCAAACCGGCAGGGCCTGCGCCAATGATGGCCACGGTTTTGCCGGTCTTGACTTTGGCAGGACGGGGCGTGACCCAGCCTTCGGCCCAGGCGCGGTCGATGATGGCGTGCTCAATCGACTTGATGCCCACGGCGTCGTCGTTGAAGTTGACCACGCACGCCGCTTCGCAAGGCGCGGGGCAGATGCGGCCGGTGAACTCGGGGAAGTTGTTGGTGCTGTGCAGCACCTCGATCGCGTTTTTCCAGTCGCCTTCAAACACCAGGTTGTTGAAGTCCGGAATGATGTTGTTGACCGGGCAGCCGTTGTTGCAAAACGGCGTGCCGCAATCCATGCAGCGTGCCGCTTGTGTTTTGGACTGCTCAGGTGTCAGTCCGATCACGAATTCGCCGTAATTTTTGAGACGCTCGGAAACAGGTTTGTAGCCCTCTTCGATGCGCTCAAATTCCATGAAGCCGGTGATTTTTCCCATGATGCTTTTCCTTCAATCTTGTCGTTCGGCTCAGGCGGCCACAGGCTGAGCAGCCTTGGCCGCTTTGCGGGCGTTGATCTCGCCCAAGGCGCGCTTGTATTCGTTGGGGAAGACCTTGACGAACTTGGCACGGGCCGTGGCCCAGTTATCCAACAATTCGCGGGCACGCTGGCTGCCGGTCCACTTGTGGTGGTCTTCCAGCAGCTTCTTCAGCTGCGCTTCGTCGGCCTGATCGCGGTGCCAGACTTTGCGGTCCACTTGCGCTTCTTGCTCAGCGGCAGACAACACTTTTTCCATGCTGACCATGGCGGTGTTGCAACGCGAGGCGAACTGGCCGTCTTCGTCGTACACATAAGCGATACCGCCGCTCATGCCCGCGCCAAAGTTGCGGCCGGTCTTGCCCAGCACGGCAACAGTACCGCCGGTCATGTATTCGCAACCGTGGTCGCCTGTGCCCTCGACCACAGCCGTGGCACCCGACAAGCGCACGGCAAAGCGCTCGCCCGCCACACCCGCAAAGAAGGCCTCACCGGTGGTGGCACCGTACATGACGGTGTTGCCAACGATGATGTTTTGCGAGGCCACGCCACGGAACTCCAGGCTCGGGCGCACCACCACGCGGCCACCCGACAAACCCTTGCCGGTGTAGTCATTGGCTTCACCGATCAGGTACAGCGTGATGCCCTTGGCCAGGAAGGCGCCAAAGGACTGGCCGCCGGTGCCTTCGAGCTGGATGCGCAGGGTGTCGTCAGGCAGGCCATCGGGGTGCACCTTGGTCACGGCACCGGACAACATGGCACCCACCGAGCGGTTCACGTTGCGGGCCACTTCCATGAACTGGACTTTTTCACCCTTGTCGATGGCGGCGCGGCTCTTGGCGATCAACACATTGTCCAGCGCCTTTTCCAGGCCGTGGTCTTGCGTCTCCACATGGCGCACGGCCACGGTGGAAGCCACTTGCGGCACAGCCAACAAGCGGCTGAAGTCCAGGCCCTTGGCTTTCCAGTGCTCCACACCGCTCTTCATGTCGAGCAGGTCGGCGCGGCCCACCAGGTCGTCAAACTTGGCGATGCCCAGCTGGGCCATGATCTGGCGCACTTCTTCGGCAATGAAGAAGAAGTAGTTGACGACGTGCTCGGGCTTGCCGGTGAACTTGGCACGCAGAACGGGGTCTTGTGTGGCCACGCCCACGGGGCAGGTGTTCAGGTGGCACTTGCGCATCATGATGCAGCCCTCGACCACCAGCGGTGCGGTGGCAAAGCCGAATTCGTCCGCGCCCAACAATGCGCCGATGGCGACGTCGCGGCCGGTCTTCATCTGGCCGTCGGCCTGCACACGGATGCGACCGCGCAAGCCATTGAGCACCAGGGTCTGCTGGGTTTCGGCCAGACCGATTTCCCAAGGCGAACCGGCGTGCTTGACCGAAGACCAGGGCGAAGCGCCGGTGCCGCCGTCGTGACCGGCGATCACGACGTGGTCGGCCTTGCACTTGGCCACACCGGCGGCGATGGTGCCGACGCCGATTTCGGACACGAGCTTGACGCTGATGTCGCTGTGCGGGGCCACGTTCTTCAAATCGTGGATCAGCTGGGCCAAGTCCTCAATCGAATAAATGTCGTGGTGCGGCGGGGGCGAGATCAAACCGACACCGGGCACCGAGTGGCGCAGCTTGCCGATGTAGTCGGACACTTTGCCGCCGGGCAACTGACCGCCTTCACCGGGCTTGGCACCCTGGGCCATCTTGATCTGGATCTGGTCGGCGCTGTGCAGGTATTCGGCCGTCACACCGAAGCGGCCAGAAGCCACTTGCTTGATCTTGGAGCGCAGGCTGTCGCCCGCGTTCAAGGGCATGTCGACTTCAACGTTTTCTGCACCGATCACGCTCTTGAGCGAGTCGCCCTGCTTGATCGGGATGCCTTTGAGTTCGTTGCGGTAGCGTGCGGCGTCTTCACCGCCCTCGCCGGTGTTGCTCTTGCCGCCGATGCGGTTCATGGCCACAGCCAGCGTGGCGTGCGCCTCGGTGGAGATCGAGCCGAGCGACATCGCGCCGGTGGCGAAACGCTTGACGATCTCGGCCGCAGGCTCGACCTGCTCCAGCGGGATGGCTTTGGACGGATCGATCTTGAACTCGAACAAGCCACGCAGCGTCATGTGGCGCTTGCTCTGGTCGTTGATGATCTGCGCGTATTCCTTGTAGGTGCTGAAGTTGTTGGCGCGTGTGGAATGCTGCAGCTTGGCAATCGCATCAGGCGTCCACATGTGCTCTTCACCACGGACGCGCCAGGCGTATTCACCGCCTGCGTCCAGCATGGTGGCCAGCAGGGGGTCGTCGCTGAAAGCAGCGGTGTGCATGCGGAAGGCTTCTTCGGCGATCTCGAACACGCCGATGCCGCCCACGCGGCTGGAGGTGCCGGTGAAGTATTTTTGGATGGTTTCGTTGTTGATGCCGATGGCTTCAAACAACTGCGCACCGCAATACGACATGTAGGTGGACACGCCCATCTTGGACATGATCTTGGACAGGCCCTTGCCGATCGCCTTGATGTAGTTGTAGATGGCTTTCTCGGCCGACAGGTCACCCGGCAGGTCTTTGTGCATGGAGGCCAGGGTTTCCATGGCCAGGTAGGGGTGCACGGCTTCGGCGCCGTAACCGGCCAGCACGGCGAAGTGGTGGACTTCGCGGGCGGTACCGGTTTCAACCACCAAGCCAGCCGTGGTGCGCAGGCCTTCGGTCACCAAATGTTGGTGAATGGCCGACAGCGCCAGCAGCGCAGGCACAGCCACCTGGGTGGCGTTCACGCCACGGTCGCTGATGATCAGGATGTTGTGGCCGCCCTTGATGGCGTCCACGGCTTCGGCGCACAGCGAGGCCAGCTTGGCTTCGACGCCTTCGCGGCCCCACAACACCGGGTAGGTGATGTCCAGTGTGGCGCTCTTGAACTTGCCCTTGGTGGCCTGGTCAATGTTGCGCAGCTTGGCCATGTCGGCGAAGTCCAGGATCGGCTGGCTGACTTCGAGGCGCATGGGCGGGTTGACCTGGTTGATGTCCAGCAGGTTGGGCTTGGGGCCGATGAAGGACACCAGCGACATCACGATCGCTTCGCGGATCGGGTCAATCGGGGGGTTGGTCACTTGCGCGAACAACTGCTTGAAGTAGTTGTACAGCGGCTTGTTCTTGTCAGACAGCACGGCCAGCGGGCTGTCGTTGCCCATGGAGCCAATGGCTTCTTCGCCTGCAGAAGCCATGGGGGCCAGCAAGAACTTGATGTCTTCTTGCGTGGTGCCAAAAGCTTGCTGCAGGTCGAGCAAGGCCACGTCAGAGGCGGGCGCCACCGGGGCTTCGGCCACGTCGTCGAGCTTGATGCGCAGGTTCTCGATCCACTGTTTGTAGGGCTTGGCGCTGGCCAGACCGGCTTTCAACTCTTCGTCGTTGATCATGCGGCCTTGTTCCAGATCGATCAGGAACATCTTGCCGGGCTGCAGACGCCATTTGCGCACGATCTTGCTTTCGGGGATCGGCAACACGCCGGTTTCCGAACCCATGATGACCATGTCGTCGTCGGTGATGATGTAGCGCGAAGGGCGCAGGCCGTTGCGGTCCAGTGTGGCACCGATCTGGCGGCCGTCGGTGAACACGATCGAAGCAGGGCCGTCCCATGGCTCCAACATCGCCGCGTGGTATTCATAGAAGGCCTTGCGGCGCTCGTCCATGGTGGTGTGCTGTTCCCAAGGCTCGGGGATCATCATCATCACGGCTTGGCTGATGGGGTAGCCCGCCATGGTCAGCAACTCCAGGCAGTTGTCAAAAGTGGCGGTGTCGGACTGACCCGCAAAGCTGATGGGGTAGAGCTTTTGCAAGTCGGCGGCCAGCACGGGAGAGGACATCACGCCTTCGCGGGCCTTCATCCAGTTGTAGTTGCCCTTGACGGTGTTGATCTCGCCGTTGTGCGCCACATAGCGGTAGGGGTGGGCCAATGGCCACTCGGGGAAAGTGTTGGTTGAGAAGCGCTGGTGCACCAGGCCCAGTGCCGAGACGCAGCGCTCGTCTTGCAGGTCCAGGTAATAAGTGCCCACTTGGTCAGCCAACAGCAAGCCCTTGTAGACCGCGGTGCGGCTGGACATGCTGGGGATGTAGTACTCGTTGCTGTGCGTGAGGCGCAGGTTCTGAATGGCCGCACTGGCGGTCTTGCGGATCACATACAGCTTGCGCTCCAGCGCATCTTGCACGATCACATCGGCACCACGGCCGATGAAGATCTGGCGCATGACCGGCTCTTTTTCGCGCACGGTGGGCGACATCGGCATGTCGCGGTTGACGGGCACATCGCGCCAGCCCAGCACCACCTGGCCTTCGGCCTTGACGGCGCGCTCGAGTTCTTGCTCGCAAGCCATGCGCGAAGCGTGTTCCTTGGGCAAGAACACCATGCCCACGCCATATTCGCCAAAGGGTGGCAAGGCAACGCCCTGCTTGGCCATCTCGTCGCGGTACAGCGCATCGGGCAACTGGATCAGGATACCGGCGCCGTCACCCATCAAAGCGTCCGCACCCACCGCACCCCGGTGGTCCAGGTTTTCCAGGATCTTGAGCGCCTGCGTCACGATCGCGTGGGTCTTGTGCCCTTTGATGTGGGCCACAAAGCCGACACCACAGGCATCGTGCTCGTTGGCGGGGTCGTACAGACCGGTCGATTGGAAATGTTCTTTTGCACTGGCCGAAGTCATGGGCGCTCCTAAGGGTTTTCACGCGGATCGAGGAGTGTAGTGCACTGCAGCATCCATGCCAAACTTTTTAATTGGGGTCAGATCCCAATTAAATGGCGATTTCGATCCATCTGGATTTAATTGGGGACAGATTAAAAAGGTGTCTTCTTGCTTGGCCGCCCTGCTTTGCCAGGAACCAGGCGCCGAGCCGTGGATTGCTGCAGTTGCCCCACAAAATCAGTCGAACCCAAGGCCCAACCGGACAGGGCACTTTGCGTCAATTGGTCCTTTTGGGACTGCGCCAAACCAGCCTGAACCAAATCGTCGTACGCCGCTTCCCGGGCAAAGGGCGTGTTGCCCAAGCCCCAAAACAGTGCATGCGGCGACACCCATGGGTGACTGACCTGCCCAATACAGTGCCTGTGGCTGGACCATTTGAAGTCGGCCGCTTGCGCCACCATGCCCGCCCGCACCGGGTTCAGGTCGATGTAAACCATGCAGGCCAAAAGATAGCGCTCACTCTCGATCAGATTGCTGCGGTAGCGCCCTTCCCACAAGGTACCGGTGCGCTGGTGCCGCAAATTGAAGTAGCGCACATAGGCCCGACCCACTGCCTGCATCATCTGCGGCAGACCGTCATCGGTTTCCGGCGTGACCAGCAGATGAAAATGGTTGTCCATGATCACGTAGGCATGGATGGACACCTTGAAAGTTTGCGCATGCTCTTGCCACAGCCCCAGCAAGCGCTCGCGGTCGGCATCATCGCGCACGATGGCTTGGCGGTCATTGCCGCGCTGAATCACATGATGCGGATAGCCTGCGACGGTCAGGCGGGGCTGGCGGGCCATGAGGAAACTCCCAAAAAGAGAGAGCCAGTTTAATTGGGATCTGACCCCAATTAAAGCCAAGGCGACAGGATGTCGGGTCTGTTTTGCTTATGCTGATGGCATGAAGACAACCCTTCGCATCGGTGCCGGTGCCGGGTACGCGGGTGACCGCATACCCCCTGCTGTGGAGCTGGCCGAAAAAGGCCAGCTGGACTATCTTGTGTTCGAGTGCCTGGCCGAGCGCACGATTGCCTTGGCGCAGCTTGAACGCTCCAAAAACCCGGCCGCAGGCTTTGACGCGCTGCTTGAGGCGCGCATGCGGGCGGTGTTGCCAGCTTGCATCCGCCAGGGCACCCGCATCATCAGCAACATGGGCGCGGCCAACCCGCTGCAAGCCGGGCACGTGGTGCTGGCGGTGGCCCGTGAATTGGGCTTGCCCCAAGTCAAGGTGGCGGTGGTCTTGGGCGACGATGTGCTGGCCACTTTGACGCAAACCGGCTTGGCTTTGCCCGTGCTGGAGTCCAACCAGACCCTTGGCGATCTGCAAACGCGACTGATTTCGGCCAATGCCTATTTGGGGGCCGACGCCTTGCTGCCCGCGCTGCAAACCGACGCGCAAGTCATCATCACCGGCCGGGTGGCCGACCCGGCGCTGTTTTTGGCCCCCTTGGTGCACCACTTTGGCTGGGCCGCTGACGACTGGACGCGGCTGGGCAAAGGTGTGCTGGTCGGGCATTTGCTCGAATGCGCCGGTCAAATCACAGGCGGCTACTTTGCCGACCCGGGCCACAAAGACGTGCCCAATCTGGCCCGCCTGGGCTTTCCGCTGGCCGAAGTCAGCGCCACGGGGGATGCGGTCATCACCAAAGTGGCGGGTTCGGGCGGCTGCGTCACGGTGGCCACCTGCACCGAGCAACTGCTGTATGAAATCGAGAACCCGGCGCGCTACCTGCAGCCCGATGTGGTGGCCGATTTTTCTCAGGTGGTCTTGACGCAGTTGGGGCCCGACCGCGTGCAGGTCAGCGGTGGTCAGGGCCACCACCGCACCGACACGCTCAAGGTCACGCTGGGTTACCGGGATGGCTTCATCGGCGAAGGCCAGATGAGCTATGCCGGGCCGGGCGCCAAGGCACGCGGTCAACTGGCACTGGACGTGGTGCGAGAGCGGCTGGCCGATGCGGGTTACGGCGAATTCGAAAGCCGCTACGACCTGATCGGCGTGAACGCCATCTTCGGGTCAAGTGCCTCACCCGCCAACCAGGAAGAACCCGCCGAAGTGCGCGCCCGCGTGGCCCTGCGCGTGCCCAGCTTGCAGCAGGCCCAAAACGTGGCCCAAGAAGTGGAGGCGCTCTACACCAATGGCCCGGCTGGCGGCGGTGGCGCCTCCCGCTCGGTGCGCGAAGTGATTGCGGCAGCGGCCGTGCTCATGCCCCGTGAATCCGTGCACACCAGCACCGTGCTGCTCAACGCCGAAGGACACTGACATGCTGCTGCGCGACATCGCCCACACCCGCACCGGTGACAAAGGCAACCGGTCCACCTTGTCGGTCATCACTTACGACCCCAAAGACTTTGCCCTGCTGGAACAACAGCTGAGCGCCGAACGCGTGCAAGCCCACTTTGCAGGCACGGTGCACGGCCCGGTGGAGCGCTACGCCCTGCCCCAGCTGGGCGCACTCCACTTTGTCATGCACAAGGCCCTGGGCGGCGGCGTGACCCGCTCACTGGCCTTGGATGCCCACGGGAAATGCCTGAGTGCACACCTGCTGGCATTTGTGATTGAATGATTTTCTTAACCCTTGGAGAACCCATGAAACGTTTGCGCATTGCCACTTTCTTGTCAGCCGCTTTGGGCCTCGGCCTGGTGGCCTCTCAGGCACTGGCCCAGGCCTACCCCAACAAGCCCATCAAAGCCATCGTGCCCTTTGCAGCCGGCAGCGCGACCGACCAGATCGGCAGGGCTTTCACGCAAAAAATGTCCGAGGTGCTGGGTCAGCCCATCATCATCGAAAACCGTGCGGGCGTGAACGGCATGCTGGGTGCCGATGCAGTGGCCAAATCGGCCCCAGACGGTTACACCATCATGGTGGGCACCAACAGCACCAACGCGGCCCTCAAAAGCCTGATGAAAAAACTGCCCTATGACCAGGACACCGCCTTTGCACCCATTGGGTACATCGGCTCGGTGCCACTGATCGTGGCGGTCAACAACGACGTGCCCGTCAAAAACCTGCGCGAGTTGGTGGCTGCGGCCAAGGCCAAGCCCAACCAATTGACCTTTGCCAGCGCCAGCACCTCGCAGCGCGTGTCCACCGAAATGCTGCAAAGCATGGCGGGCATCGAGATGACCCATGTGCCCTACAAGAGCGGCCCTGCCGCCATGACCGACTTGATCGGTGGCCAGGTGAATCTGTTCACAGCCGACTTTGCGGTCATGCTGCCCCAGGTCAAGGCGGGCAAGATCCGCGGCTTGGCTGTGACCTCCATGCAACGCTCCAAGGCCATCCCCGAATTGCCCACCGTCAACGAAGCGCTGGGCCTCAAGGATTACGAGTTGATCGCCTATTTCGCCCTGTTCGCTCCGGCCGGTACGCCGCCCGATGTGATTGCGCGGTTGAACCGGGCCCTGAACACAGCGGTGGCCGACAAGGACATCATCGAGAGGTTCTCGGCCATCGGCTTTGAAACCGCCCCGGGCACACCCGAAGCCTTGGCCCAGCGCAACAGGGTGGAAACCGCCAAATGGGCCAAAGCGATTCGCGACGCGAAGATCGAAGCAGAGTAAAGACAGAACTGAACGAGACAGGGGGCCAACTTGCTGGCAGCAAAGGCCCTCGTGTCATCGCGCTGCGGTGCCCAGCACCAGCGGATACCGGGCACTCATGAGCGCCTCCACCCCAAACTCCTGCAGCAGCGCCTGCAGGCGCTCGCCTGATGCGCGCTTTTTCTGACCGGTGTACTTGGCCAGAATCAGCTCATTTTTCATCGAGTGTTCCCAGCCCACCAACTCGGTCACGGTCACTTGGTAGCCTTGTGACTCCAGGTAGAGACAGCGCAACACGTTGGTGAGTTGGCTGCCCACTTCACGGGTGTGCAGGGGGTGACGCCAAAGTTCGGCCAATGGCGTGCGCTGCAAATTCAGCGCCTTGTTCTGGTTCAGCGCGCGGGCCAGTTCGGCCTGGCAGCAGGGCACCAACACCATGCATCGGGCTTTCTTTTGCAGGCCAAAAGCGATGGCGTCGTCGGTGGCGGTGTCACAAGCGTGCAGCGCGGTGACCACGTCGATCTGCGCGGGCAACGCGTCGCTGTGCGCCGATTCGGCCACGCTCAGGTTGAGGAACTGCATGCGCGCAAAACCCAGCCGCTGGGCCAGCGCTTGGGACGACGCGACCAACTCGCTGCGGGTCTCGATGCCGTAGATCGTGCCTTTGTTCAGCGCTTTGAAAAACAGGTCGTAAATGATGAAGCCCAGATAGGACTTGCCCGCACCGTGGTCGGCCAGCGTGGGGCCGCTGTCGCTGGCGGGTAAATCTTTGAGCAGCTTGTCGATGAACTGGAACAGGTGGTAAACCTGCTTGAGCTTGCGCCGCGAGTCCTGGTTGAGCTTGCCCTCGCGGGTCAGGATGTGCAGTTCTTTGAGCAACTCCACCGATTGGCCGGGGCGCAGATCCAGGTCCAGCGGCTTGGACGCTGCGGCCGGTTTGTGGGAGGCCGTGGATTGTTTAACCATTGTTTTGATCCTGTTCGGTCACCCATCGGACAGCCGTCAACACGTCGACCACCTCGATGTGTTCTTTCATGGGGTAAGTTTGTTCAACGGGTGCCACCAACAGCTTGCGCACAGCCCCCAAGTCGACAGCTGCCTGATGGAAGCCTCTGGACACGGTGGGCGCACTGGATCGTTTGATCTCGATGACCCACGTTTGTTGGTTACGAAATGTCAGCACCAAGTCGACCTCGGCGCCATTGCTGGTGCGGTAGAAACTGGCTTGTGCGTTGGGGGCTGCGTTCACCAACTGCTCCACCACAAAGCCCTCCCAACTGGATCCGGCCACGGGATGGCCGAGCACCGCGTCCAAGTTCGACAAACCCAACAAGGCATGGACCAAACCGCTGTCACGCACATACACCTTGGGCGAGCGAATCAAGCGCTTGCCAACGTTGCCATGCCAAGCAGGCAAGCGCCGCACCAGCATCAAGTCGCACAACAAGTCGATGTAACGGCTCACAGTCTGGCCACTGATGGCCAAGGCCGAAGCCAATTTGGATTGGTCCAGCAGTTCACCCTGGTGGTGCGCCAGCATGGTCCACAAACGCCGCAAGGTGGTGGCAGGGATGCGCGGACCCAGCGCAGGGATGTCTTTTTCCAGATAGGTCGTGATGAACACCTCACGCCACGTCATGCTGTCGGCATCGGACGCTGCCAACCACGACAAGGGAAAGCCCCCACGCATCCACAAAGCGTTCAAGTCGGCCACGCTGGCCTTGGAGCTAAAAATCTCTGAGGCCTGCAGCGCAGGCAACTCGACATAAGCCACCCGACCCGCCAAACTTTCGCTGGACTGCTGCAGCAACACCCCAGTGGCCGAGCCCAACAGCAAAAACTGCCCGCTGGGTTGATTCATGCGACGCCGCTGGTCGATCACCCCTCGCAAAATGCCAAACAACTCGGGCATGCGCTGCACCTCGTCCAGGATCACCAACTGCTGCGCGTGGGCCATCAAAAAGGCTTCCGGATCGTCAAGCTGTCTCTGCGCCGAGGGCAACTCCAGGTCCAGATACAAGGCGTTGGGGTACAGCGCCTTTTGCGCAAACGCCAAAGTGGTTTTGCCAGCCTGGCGCGGCCCGAGCAGACCCACTGCAGGAAATTGCTGCAGCAGGCGAAGGGCTTTCAGTTGGGGCTGACGGAGGTACATCCATGCATTTTATCCATTAAATGGAATAAATACATGGTTAATTTACTTAAATCAACCCAAAATCCTGTTTTCAGTTGAAGGTGACCTGAAAAGCCTCAGTGCGGCCCCACATCCAGCTTGTTCCAGCCCTCAGCCCCCAGCTTCTCCAGGGTCTCGATGTTGGTCTCGTAAATCATTTCGGCCTCGGGGAAGGCCTCCACCGCCCGGTCGATGCTTTCTTCGCGCAAAAGGTGCAGCGTGGGGTAAGGCGAACGGTTGGTGAAGTTGCCGATGTCGTCCGGCTCGGTGTCGGCAAACTGAAATTGCGGGTGGAAACTCGCCACCTGAAACACGCCTTCCATGTCCAGCTCTTGCAGCACGGTATCGGCCTCGTCCAGAAAGTCGTTGAACTCCAGAAAATCCTGCAGCATCTGCGGCACGATCAAGAGCACAGTCTCGCGCTCTTCGGCGGGCATGGCGGCCAGCGCTTGCAACTGTTCGATCAGCTCGTCACGCAAGCCTTCCAGGCCCTTGGCTTCGCTCAGCACGTAATGGATCTGGCCCTTGACATGCGGGGCTTTGGCAAAGGGGCACAGGTTCAGGCCAATCACGGCGCGCTCAAGCCAGCGCACGGTGTCGGCGATTTCGGGGGTGTTCACGTCGGTCATGGGCGAGATTGTGCCTGCGTCTTTTTGCCTTGAACCTCACGCCCCGCTGCCCAAGCCAATGCCGCACCCGCCGCACAACAGCCCAGGGTGAACAGCGGCGTGAGCTGCCAGCCGCCCGCGTGCGCCGCCACAGTCGCCACCACCGGAGGCCCCGCAAACTGGCCCAGCGCCGACAACTGCTGCACCCAACCCACGGTGGTGGCCACCTGCTGCTCGCCCGGGGCCAGACGCACCGCCAGACTGAACAGCGTGCCCGGTACAAGGCCGCCCAAGCCCGAGAACAGCAAGACCCCGGCATAACGCAACCAGGGCTGGCCTTCGGTGAAGGCGGCAAATGCCAGCGTGCTGCCGAGCGCCATGGCGCCAAAGCCCAGCCACAAGGTGGCGCGCGGCGCCCAGCCGCGTTGCAGCAAACGGCCAGAGGCCATGTTACCCACGATGTTCACCGCTGCCGCCAGCGCCGTGAGCACGCCCAGCAGCGCACCGCTCACGCCAGCGGCAGCGTAGATGGAGGGCAAAAACCCGACCACCGCCAACCATTGCCCTGAATACATGCCAAAGGTGAGGGCCACCAGCCAAGGGCCGCGCGCCCCCAAGGTGCTGCGCAAGCGCTGCCAAGCCCCCAGGGTCACGCCATGCGCTTGGCGTGGGTGAGCCGCCACCGGATCGGCGGGCACCACCTGCAGCAAGGCCACCGCCATGGCCAGCGACACCCCCGCAAACAAACCCCACCAAGCACTCCAACCCCAGGCCGGGATGAACAGCGGCCCCGCCAGCAAGGCCAGCGCGGTGCCCGTGGGCATGTATGCGCCCCACACACCCAGCATGCCCGGCAGTTGGGCCACAGGCACCAGGCGCCGGATCAGGGCGGGTGCAGGCAAAGCCACCATCAAAAAACCCAGGCCTTCGATGGCCCGCAGCACCAGCAAAGCGGCGACGGATGAGGCGAATGCGCCCAGGCCGCTGGCCAGCGCCAGCAGGCACAAACCGCGCACCATGCTGCGCTTGAGGCCCATGCCATCGGCCAGCAAACCCATGAACACCGCCAGGCTCATGCCCGCCAGTTGCACCATGGACAAGAGAAAACCGGACTGCACCAGGGTCAGACCCAACTCGGCCTGCAGCACGGGCAAGGCGGGAGGCAGCTTGCCCACCTGCAAAGCCGCCACACCTCCGGCCAGCACCACAAGCCAGGCAGCGCGACGGGCGGGCACCGGACTCACAACAGCTTGAACCCGGTCAGGCGTTCATGCTCGCGCATGGCAAAGCGGTCGGTCATGCCGGCGATGTAGTCGGCGACCGAGCGGTGCAGGTCGGCGCTGGCGGCAAAGTCGGAGGGCATTTCGGCGGGTTGCGCCACATAGGCCTCGAACAGCTCACGCACCACCTGCTGGGCCTGTCCGGTGGTGTGCATGACCTGCGGATGACGGTAGAGCTGCGCAAACAAAAACTTCTTGAGCTCGCCCGTGCGGGCCAACATGCGCGGGCTGAACGCCACCAGCGGGCCCGCCCGGCGGGCCTCGTCTGCGTTTGTGACGCCCGCCTGCGCCACCGCCTGCCGGGTGGTGGCGATCACGTCGTACACCTGGTCGCTCAGCATGCGGCGGATGCTTTCGTACAACAGGCGACGCGGTTTGGCCGACAAGCCGGGGTGCTCGGCCAAGGTCTGCTGGTGGTAATGCGCGAACATCTCCACTTGCAGCAATTGCGCCATGCTGATCAGGCCCGAGCGCACGCCGTCGTCGATGTCGTGCGCGTTGTAGGCAATCGCGTCGGCCAGGTTGCACAGCTGCGCCTCCAGACTGGGCTGGGTGCGGTCGATGAAGCGCCGCCCGACACCACCCGGTTCGACCTGTTCCAGATGTTCTGCATTGACCCGTGAGCAGTGTTTGAGCACGCCTTCGCGGGTTTCAAAACTGAGGTTCAACCCGTCGAACGCGGGGTAGCGCTCTTCGAGTTGGTCCACCACGCGCAGGCTTTGCAGGTTGTGTTCAAAGCCGCCATGTGCGGCCATGCATTCGTTCAGCGTGTCTTGTCCGGCGTGGCCAAAAGGCGTGTGGCCCAGGTCGTGCGCCAGCGCCACGGCCTCGACCAAATCTTCATTGAGATCCAGCGCGCGGGCGATGGATCGGCCCAGCTGCGCGACTTCGAGCGAATGCGTCAGGCGCGTGCGGAACAAGTCGCCTTCGTGGTTCAAGAACACTTGCGTCTTGTAAACCAACCGACGGAAGGCGGTGGAGTGCACGATGCGGTCGCGGTCGCGCTGGAAGGCGTTGCGCGTGGGGGCTGGGGCTTCAGCAAAACGTCGACCCCGGCTGTGTGCCGGGTCGCAGGCCAGCGCCGACAGGCTGGCCTGAATGGGCGAGGAAGCAACCGACAAATCCAGTGACTCAGCGTACATGGTTCAAGCGCAGCAGGCGTTGATCACCTCGCGCACCATGGCGTCGGGCGCGCCGCAAACAGTGGCTTTGCCGGGGCCGTCGATCACCACAAACTGGATATCGCCGCCGATGGCTTTTTTGTCGAGGCGCATGTGTTCGATGTAATGGCCAGCGTTGTCGGCGGCGTCGATGATGGGGCCGCGCACCGGCAGCCCCGCACGCGCGATGAGCTTGCGCAATCGTGCCACAAAGGCCGCATCGACCTTGCCCAAACGCAGCGAGAGTTCTGCCGCCATGACCATGCCGCAGCCCACGGCCTCGCCGTGCAGCCAAACGCCAAAGCCCAGGCCCGCTTCGATGGCATGGCCAAAGGTGTGGCCAAAGTTGAGGATGGCGCGCAGGCCCGCTTCGCGCTCGTCTTGTCCCACCACCCAGGCCTTGATTTCGCAGCTGCGCTTGACGGCATGCGCCATCGCGGCCGGGTCTTGCGCCATCAGGGCGTCGATGTTCGCTTCAATCCAGGCCAGAAAGTCCATGTCGGCAATCGGGCCGTATTTGATGACCTCGGCCAGGCCCGCGCTCAGCTCGCGCGGGGGCAAGGTGGCCAGCGTATTCAGATCGCACACCACACGCACCGGTTGGTAAAACGCGCCGATCATGTTTTTGCCCAGCGGGTGGTTGATGGCGGTTTTTCCGCCCACCGACGAGTCCACTTGTGACAGCAATGTGGTGGGCACCTGCACAAAGGGCACACCGCGCATGTAGCTGGCCGCAGCAAAGCCGGTCATGTCGCCCACCACGCCGCCGCCCAAAGCGAACAGCACCGTCTTGCGGTCGCTGCCCTGGCCCAGCAAGGCATCAAAAATCAGGTTCAGGGTCTGCCAGTCCTTGTGCGCTTCGCCGTCGGGCAAGACCACGGTGTGCACCTGTTTGTAATGCAGGGCGATGGCGCTGTGCAAAGCGGCCTGGTACAGCGGCGCAATCGTGTCGTTGGTCACGATCATGGCGGTGCTGGCCTTGGGCAAGCCAGCCCAGGTTTCAGCACGGCCCAACAGGCCTTGGCCAATCTGGATGTCGTAACTGCGGTCGTCCAGCGAAATGGCAACCGTTTGGAGGGGGAATGTGGGCACGGACATAGGCCCCAAGTGTAGGGGCTTTAGGCCGTCTGTCAGGGCTTGGCCGCTGGCTCGACCTTTGCGAGTGGCTGGGCAGGTGCAGGGGCATGGACAGGCATCTGCCCTGCCAACTCGAGCTGCATCACGATCATGTTGACCAAGGTGGCCACGGAGGGGCGACCGGTTTCGATGACGAAGTGCGCAGTCTCCCGGTACAGCGGATCTCGCGCTTCGTACAGCGCGCGCAAACGGCTGAGCGGGTCATCCACCTGAAGCAAGGGCCGCGCCGTGTCGTGGCGCACACGGCGAAAAACGTCTTCGGGGTTGGAGCGCAAATAAATGACTTGCCCTCGTTCGTGCAAATGGCGGCGATTGGCCTCGCGAAGGACCGCGCCACCGCCCGTGGCAATCACGCCCTGGTGGGTCTGTGTCAGCTCGTCGAGCACCTGCTGCTCCACATCGCGAAAACGGTCTTCACCTTCGCGGGCAAAAAATTCGCGGATCGAGCAACCCAGCCCTTGCTCGATCACATGGTCGGAGTCGACAAAGGGCATTGCCAAACGGCGCGCCAGGTGCCTGCCGATGGTGGTTTTGCCCGAACCCGGGAGGCCCACAAAAATGATGCTCACATGAAATCTCTGGCTGAATGAAAGCCTGCTTTCCACCCAGAAAACAGGCTGTTGGAGCCGTCGAGTGTATTCGAGCCCATGCCCTCCAAGGTCTCGGTGGGCGGCGATCATCCGTTTTGAACGGGTTTGGTTCAAGGGGGTGTGACCGGTGGCGCATCGGCCATGACGCGGGGCGTCAGGAAAATCAGCAACTCGCTGTTGCGCTGGGTCAGGTCGCGATTCTTGAACAACCAGCCCAAGCCCGGTACACGGCCCAAACCCGGCACGCGGGCCTCGTTGTTGCGATCGGTCTCTTCAAAAATCCCGCCCAGCACCACCGTGCCACCATCGTCCACCCGCACCTGGGTTTTGACGTGCTTGGTGTTGATGGCAAAACCCGCCGGGGTGATTTGCCCCACGCTGTCGCGGTTGACGTCGACCTCCAGCACGACCGAACCATCCGGCGTGATTTGCGGGGTCACTTCAAGTTTCAGGTTGGCTTTGCGGAAGGTGATCGACGTGGCCCCACTGGCCGAAGCGGTCTGGTAAGGCAATTCAGTCCCCTGCTCAATCAGGGCCTTGGTGTGGTCCGCCGTGACCACCCGAGGACGGGACACCACCTTGCCTCGGCCATCGGCCTCCAATGCAGAGAGCTCGACGTTGATGAAGCGGTCAGCCGCGGCATTGAACAAGGACACCGCGAATGTGGCGGGAGAATGAATGGCTTGGCCAGCCATGCCCGCAGGCAACCGGACCTGGTTACCGGTGACCACCCCTGGACCGGTGGCGGCATTGGTCGCCCCCACGGCCAGGGTGTTGTCTCGCCCACTGACCTGCAAAGGCATGGCCAGGCCTGTCCCCAAGCGCACCCCCAAAGACTCTCCGAATTGGCGCTCCGCTTCGACGATGCGGGCCTCAATCATGACTTGCCGGATGGGCACGTCCAAGCGCTGCAGCAGCGTTTCGACATGGGCCAAGCGCGAGGGGACATCCGACACAAACAACTGGTTGGTGCGCGGATCAAACAACACGCTGCCCCGAACACTGAGCAAACGCCCCCCGCTGCCGGGCACGCCGCCTTGCAAGCGCTGCGCCAGGTCACCCGCGCGTGCATGCTTGAGGCGGATGGGCAGCATCTGCAAAGGGCTCACGGCTTCCAGTGCAGCGCGGGACTCCAGTTGTTTTTTCTCTCGCACAGCCCATTCATCTTGAGGAGCCACCCACAACACCTGGCCATCCAGTCGGTACGCCAGGCCTTTGGCCTGCAAAACAATGTTCAGGGCTTGAGGCCAAGGCACATCTGTCAAACGGATCGTGACCTGTCCACCGACGCCCTCTGCGGCCACCAGGTTCAAACCCGAAAAGTCCGCAAACACCTGCAGCAATGTTCTGAGCGCCACATCCTGAAAATTCAGGCTGATGCGCTGTTCGGCCTTGGGCAAGACGGCATCCACCCCAGGCTGGGCAGTTTGAACCGGCAAAGGCAAGGCACCGCCTGTGATGGACAATCCCAAAACAACACTCCACCGAAGAGACCACTGTTTATGATTTTTCATGGTGCTTTGGCCTCCATCCGAATGGTTTGAACCCGTCCTAGCGGATCACGCACTTGCATGTCCTCACCACCGATGCGCCAGACGCGATGGCCCTCCAAGCTGAGCGCCTTGCCTTCTTGAGCGCGAAACCAATGCGTGCTGTTGGCCACAATGGCCTGGGCCTGTTGACCTTGACGCCATATACCGATCAGGCGCAAGGGTCGCATGGGCCATCGCTCGGGCTCATGGGTGAACTGCAAGTCCTGGGGCATGGAATCGGGTGCGCCTTCTGGCTCTGGCAACACCCCCGTCGCAGCGCTCACTTGCACCCCATCGGGCAGTTTGATGTCAGCCTCCAGCGGCGGCGCCCTGCGCACGGGCAGTCCAAACACAGAGGGCCCCTCTTGAATTCGCGGGGTCTGGGGCTGTGTGGCCATCGGCACAAGCCCTGTTGCCTTGTCATGGTCACCCACCTCCTGGCCTGTCCTGGACCAGATGCGCCACACCACTTCGATGTCCACGCCTTGCGCGTCTGTGCTGTGCACGACACTCAGGCGGTCCATGGACCAGACAGGGCCCATCTCGGTCAACTCCCGCCACACCTGCGCCCAGTTTTCATAACGTGCTTGCAAGCGCATCACCATGGCCTGGCTTGGCAAAGGTGCGAGCAGCCCTTCACTGACCGGTTGCATGGAGAGCAATCGCACGCGATATTGCGCCAGAACCTTTTGCAAATGGCGCCACCACTGTTCTGATTGATCGGTCGTCGGCAGGCGATCCAGGGCCTCGTCCATGCCGGGCTTGCCAGTTTGCAGCGGCTCTTGGGACACAGCGCCCAATTGCACTTGCAAAGCCAGCACCTCACGCCTGGCCTGCCCGTGCTCAGACCAGGTCGGAGCGTGCCACCACATGCCCGCACACCAAGCCATGGCACAGGCGATCAGGGCCCAAGACCATCGCCGAACCCACCTGCGCCATGAGGCCTTGAAATTCTGTGTCCAGTCTGCGCGGGCACCACCCCCGGCGGGCCGGTTGGACAAGGCCCAAGCCCAGGGCTTCATGGCCTGCCCCCTTTGGCCTGACTGGGCGCAGGGATGGATGCAGCTTGGAGCGCAGGCCAGGCCGTGACCCAGACAAACTCCAGATCCATGCCCTCCGAAACACCCGCTTTGGCACCGCCGCGGGTGCTCACACGAGTTTGCCGAACCAGATCACTGGGCATTTCGCTGGCAGGCTGTGCATGGGGGATGTGGCTTTGCAGATGGCCCATCAGTGTTTGTCTGGTGGCACTCAGGCTCTCGAAATCCCGGCTCCAACCCTGGAGCTCCAGCCGCCCAGACTCCAGTTGCAGGCGCAACAGTCGCCAACTGGCCTCTTGCATTTCACCGCGCAAGGCCTGATGCAATGCCGCCCAGGCTTGGTGTTGCTGCGCGATCTGGGCCAGATGCTGTGCTTGTTGGTGCCTTTTTTCGAGGGCCACGTTTTGCTGCCGCCGATGATTGAGGTTTTCACTGTGCTCTTGCCACTCTTGCTGAAGCCTTTGTTGTTGCTCTCGCAAACGCTGCAAACTGCCATCCAGCCCATAACGTGTGCCCTCGGCCAAGAGGGCTCCCAACGCCAAGCCGACAAGTGTGGTGATGACTCGGTGTCGCCGCCTGCGCTGCTGGTGCAACGAGGGGAAATTCAACAAATTCCAGGACGCCTTCATGCCCAGGCTTTCAAAGCCAGTCCCGCCGAGACCAAACAGGGCCCCACCGGGGTTTGCATCGCATCCTGAAGTGCACGGTCCTGCAAAGCCGAATGGACGCTAGCCTCTTGCGGTGCTGCCATGTCGTTCAACACGGACACATCGAACTGCCAATCCTGCACAGGGCAAGTGATGAGGGCATCCAGCCCACCCACCAGGCACGATGCGGCTCTTCGGGCCGCATGCTGAACGGGCTCCACACTGGCCAACTGCCCACCCGCGCGTTGCACACATCGCTTGAACACATGCACCGCATCTTGGCGACAGGCGACCCAATGCACCTGAGTGACTTCCCCGTCCGACAGCGGCGCCACCTGCCAGTCGAAGCAGATCTCTTGCGGCCCCAAACCCAGTGTGCGGGCGGCTTCGACCTGGACATCGGCTTCCCAGTCAGAAGGCTCCAAGGTCGCCGAAATGGCCAAGACGCCGCTGACCATCTGGTCCATGGGCAGACCCATGTTGAGGCGCGGACGACCCTGCAAAACACCACCGGAAATGGCGTGCTGCTGCAAGGCCTGCACCACGCCTGAAGGGTCCTGCTCGTCCAAAACCCCCGCCAGGTGCTGGAAAGTGTGCAGACGCAAATGGGGAGCGCCTTGACGGCTCAGACCGGTCAAGAACCAGCCTCCGGACGTGGGTGCCAAACCCCAAGCTTGCGGACCCGATCTCGAGCGCCACCATTTTTGAAGCCTTGATGCCAATTGCACGCTTTGCCTCCTTTGACACATCCTTTCAGGCCTGTCCTGGCATGTTTTGTAACATGAATCCGGAAATAGAGCCTCATTTTTTAAAACCTTTGGACTCTTAATTGCAAATTTCAAACGCCGGTCAGGGCTTGGTTTTTTTATAATGTGGAGTGGTCCGCACACCGCAGACCACCCCCAACCATCGCCCTATGCCCTCCAAAGACAAGCACGCGTCACCTCCAGCCTCCAACGGCTCTTCTGCCCCTGCGACGGACTGGGTGAATGTGCTTTTCAAAATGGCGGTGTGGACCGTGGGGCTGCTCGTCGCCGGCTTGGCCAGCCTTTTGATGGTGGTGGGTGTGGCCATGGTCATGGCCTATCCCAACTTGCCCGATATCTCGGACCTGGCCGAATACAAACCGAAGTTGCCGCTGCGGGTCTTCACCGCCGACGGCCAACTGATGGGGGAATTTGGCGAAGAGCGCCGCAACCTGACCCCCATCAAGGACATTCCCCAAGTCATGAAGGATGCGGTCTTGTCCATCGAAGACAACCGCTTTTACCAACACGGTGGCGTTGACTATGTGGGCATTTTGCGCGCAGGCGTGGCCAACATCGGCCGACTCAAGAGCCAGGGTGCCTCCACCATCACCATGCAGGTGGCGCGCAATGTGTATCTGTCCTCGGAGAAAACCTACACACGCAAAATTTATGAAATTTTGCTGACCTACAAATTGGAGCATTTGCTCACCAAGGACCAGATTCTGGAGATCTACATGAACCAGATCTTCTTGGGCAACCGGTCCTATGGCTTCGCCTCGGCAGCTGAAGCCTATTTTGGCAAGGCACTCAAGGACATCACCATCGCCGAAGCGGCCATGCTGGCCGGTTTGCCCAAAGCACCTTCGGCCTTCAACCCGATTGCCAACCCCAAACGCGCACGTTCGCGCCAGCTCTACATCATCGGGCGCATGGAAGACAACGGCTACATCACGGCCAAACAGGCCAGCGCCGCCAAGGCCGAGCCACTGCGCCTGAGATCGAGTGCCGACAAAAAAGCCCTGCACGCCGAATTTGTGGCGGAAACCGTTCGCCAAATGGTGTTTGCCCAATACGGTGAGGAAACCTACACCCGGGGTCTCAACGTTTACACCACGGTTCAGTCTGCAGAGCAAATGGCCGCATACAAAGCGCTGCGACAAGGCCTGATGGACTATGAGCGCCGACAGGTTTACCGTGGCCCCGAAAAATTCATCACTCTGCCCAACGACCCCAAACTCGTCGAGGACGCCATCGATGACGCCCTTGAAGACCATCCGGACAATGGCGACGTGATGTCGGCCGTGGTGCTGGAGGCCTCCCCCAGCAAAGTGGTGGTCGTGCGTCAAAACAGCGAACAAATCACCATCACGGGCCCGGGCCTGACACCTGCGCAGTCTGGCTTGTCTGACAAAGCCTCTTCGTCCAAACAGATCCGCAGAGGGGCCGTGATCCGCATCGTCCAAACGGCGAACGGTCAATGGGAAATCACACAACTGCCGGAGGTCGAGGGAGGGTTTGTGGCCATGACACCGCAAACAGGGGCCATTCGGGCCCTGGTCGGCGGGTTCGACTATGCCAAAAACAAATTCAACCACGTCACGCAAGCCTGGCGGCAACCGGGCTCCAGCTTCAAGCCCTTCATCTACTCCGCATCCCTGGAAGCGGGCCTGAGCCCCGCGACGCAGATCAACGATTCCGCCTTGTTTTTTGATGGTGGCGTCACAGGAGGACAGCCCTGGGAGCCGAAAAACTACGACGGCAAATTTGACGGCCCGATGAGCATGCGCACCGGCTTGGCCAAATCCAAGAACATGGTGTCCATTCGCATTTTGCAAGCGGTGGGGCCTCGCACCGCGCAGCAGTGGGTCACCCGCTTCGGATTTGACGAAGACAAACACCCGCCTTACCTGACCATGGCCTTGGGGGCCGGCTCTGTCACCGTGATGCAAATGGCCACGGGCTATTCCGTGTTTGCCAATGGCGGTTACCTGGTGCGTCCGCACCTCATCACACGCATCACCGACTACAAAAACCGGGTGCTGGTGGACAGCCCTCCCACCGAACTGAGCGAAGACACGCCCCGCGCCATCCCCGAGCGCAATGCCTTTGTCATGAGCAGTCTGCTGCAGGAAGTGACCCGCTCGGGCACAGCTGCCCGTGCGCAATCGCTGCTCAAAAGACAAGATGTTTATGGCAAAACAGGCACCACCAACGATGCCATGGATGCCTGGTTTGCGGGCTACCACCCCAACGTGACGGCGGTGGTCTGGATTGGCTACGACAACCCACGCAAATTGGGCGACCGCGAGACCGGCGGTGGACTGAGTTTGCCCGTGTGGATCAAGTACATGGAAACCGCCTTGAAGCCCATGCCCGCGACCAGCCTTCGGGTGCCGGAGGGTGTGGTTCAATCAGGCGGCGATTGGGCTTATGCCGAGTTCACGGGCGATGCCCGAATCAGCTCATTGGGCATGGAGCCAGGCGCAGGCAACTCGAAAACCAACCCTCAGCCTGCGGTAGAAGAAAAAAGGCGCATTCTGGACCTCTTCCGTCAATGATCGGGAAGACGCGTCGGGACTCAGGGTTTGAACACCAGATCCTGCCCCGACTGCTCAGAGGCATAGCGCGACAAGCTCTGCCAAAACTCCCCCTGGCCCTTGGTGTCTTGCCAACTCACACCATCAAACTTGTAGTGAAACCCCCCGCAGCGTGCGGCCAGCCAGACCTCGTGCAAAGGCTTTTGCAAATTGATCACGATCTGACTGCGGTTGGGAAAGGTGAGGGTCACCATGCCCCCCACGCGCTGGTTGTCAATGTCGGCATCGGTGTCGTCGTTGAGCACATCGCAACTGTTTTCGACGCCCGCCAACAGGCGTTCAGCTTGGTCCAGAAATTCAAGGTCGGTCATTACAATCGCTGCATGTTGAAGGTAAAGAAGATTTTAGTCACCCCACTTGTCCTTGCTGGCAGTGCGGCCGTCTTGAGCGCTTGTGGCCAAAAGGGCCCCTTGTATGCCCCCAATGCCCCTTTATCGACCCACCGGGCCACATTGCCCCAAAGCCTGAGCCCTTGGCACACCCCTTCTGCGGTTCCGGCCGCAGGTCCTGCTGGACAAGCCAAGCCTGCTGCGGCTGCCCCGCGCGCCGCCCCCGCCATCGTGCCGGACACCCTCTTTTTGACCTCACCCTCGGCCTCTGATGCCGCCACACCATGAACACCCCTGTTGTGCCCCACGCCTTGCCCGGACAACCTCACATCGCTTACCAAAATGGCACCTTGATGGTCGAGGGCGTGCATTTGTCCGACCTGGCCCGCGTGCATGGCACGCCCTTGTTCGTGTATTCCAAAGCGGCCATGTTGTCGGCCCTGGGCGCTTACCAGCGCGGCTTTGCCGGACGCCAGGCACAGATTTGCTACGCCATGAAAGCCAACTCCAGCCTGGCTGTGCTGCAAGTTTTTGCAGAAGCCGGTTGTGGTTTTGACATCGTGTCGGGCGGCGAATTGGCCCGCGTGCTGGCCGCAGGAGGCGATCCGGCCAAAATCATTTTTTCAGGCGTTGGCAAAACCCGGGCCGAAATGAAGCAGGCGCTACAAATCGGCATCGGCTGCTTCAATGTGGAAAGCGAAGCCGAGCTCGATGTCCTCAGCCAAGTGGCGGTCAGCGCAGGCCTGCAGGCCCCGGTGAGCCTTCGCGTCAACCCCAACGTGGACCCCAAGACCCACCCCTACATTTCGACGGGCCTCAAAGGCAACAAATTCGGCATCGCCCATGAGGACACTTTGCGCGCCTACCGCCATGCCGCCAGTTTGCCGGGCCTGAAGGTGGTGGGCATTGACTGCCACATTGGCTCGCAAATCACGGAAACCACCCCTTACCTGGACGCGATGGACCGGGTGCTCGACCTGGTCGGCGAAATAGAGTCGGCCGGCATCCCCATCCACCACATCGACTTTGGCGGCGGCCTGGGCATCAACTACAACTGCGACACCCCACCCGAGGCCGATGCCCTGTGGTCGCAACTGCTGACCAAGCTCGATGCCCGCGGCTACGGCCAGCGCCAGCTCATGATCGAACCAGGCCGCTCTTTGGTGGGCAATGCGGGCGTGTGCCTGACGGAGGTGTTGTACCTCAAGCCCGGCGAGCAAAAGAACTTCTGCATTGTTGACGCGGCCATGAACGACCTGCCCCGCCCGGCGATGTACCAGGCTTTTCACCAGATCGTGCCGGTGAGCCCCCGCCCAAATGCAGGGGCAAGCCAGGTGTACGACATCGTGGGCCCGGTGTGCGAAAGCGGCGACTGGATCGGTCGCGACCGCCAGCTGCTGGTGCAAGCGGGTGACACCCTGGCGGTGCTGTCGGCAGGCGCTTACTGCATGAGTATGGCCAGCAACTACAACACCCGCGGCCGCGCCGCCGAAATTTTGGTGGACGGCACACAAGCCCACCTGATCCGCCAGCGCGAATCGGCGTTTGACACCTTTGCGCTGGAGCAGCTGGTCTGACAGGTCTCGGCCTCTGGCCTGGTCACCCTCCACAGGCCATCAAGGGCGCGCGCCAGCACGAAACCAACGCCAGCCCAACAACAGGGCCAACACGCCGGCATACACCAGCACCTCGGTAAAGTCCTGCTTGCCTGCGCGCATCCACCAAAAGTGCAGCACGGCGAGCACCGCCACCCCATACACGCCCCGGTGCAGCATGTGCCAGCGCCTGCCGCCCAGCCAGCGCACGGCCCGGTTGAACGAGGTGGCTGCCAGTGCCAGCAAAATCAGGAAAGCGCTGAACCCCAACCCAATGAAGGGGCGCTTGACGATGTCTTGCAGGGTGTCGGCCAGCTCAAAGCCCATGTCGAACCAGGCGTAGCACAGCAGGTGCAAGCTGGCGTATCCAAACACCAGCAAACCCAGCATGCGCCGAAAACGCAGCAGCTCCGGCCAGCCCAACAGCTGGCGCAATGGGCTCACGGCCAAGACCACGCACAAGCCACGCAGTGTCCAATCCCCGGTGGCGCGGATCAGGGCTTCGGCCGGATTGGGCCCCAATTGGTCCTGCAGGGTTTGCACAAGCAAGCAGACCCCAGGCGCACAGCCCAACATGAGCAAGGCCCACCAAGCCGTTCGCGTGCGCAGCCAGAGTCTCATGCCATCAATGCGTGGCTCGGGCCGAGCCATCGGCCCCCAAGGCGACACACCGCATCAGAAAAACTTTTTCAGGTCCATCCCGGCGTAGAGTTGGCCCACTTGGGGCTCATAGCCGTTGAACATCAAGGTCTTGCGCTTTTTGGCCAAGAGGCCGTCTTCACCGATGCGCCGCTCGGTGGCCTGGCTCCAGCGCGGGTGGTCCACATTCGGGTTGACGTTGGAGTAAAAGCCGTATTCCTGGGGGGCAGACTTCTCCCACGAGATGACGGGTTGCTTGTCGGTGAACCGGATCTTGACCAGGCTCTTGCCGCTCTTGAAGCCATACTTCCACGGCACCACCAAGCGCAGCGGTGCCCCGTTTTGCTTGGGCATGACCTCGCCGTACATGCCAAAGGCCAACAGGGTCAGCGGGTGCATGGCTTCGTCCATGCGCAAACCCTCCAGGTACGGCCAGTCTACGACGCCGCCGCGCAGACCGGGCATGGTTTTGGGGTCGGCCTGGGTGACAAATTCCACGAATTGGGCCCCTGGCAGAGGCTCGACACGGCGGATCAATTCGGCCAAGGAGTAGCCCACCCACGGGATCACCATGGACCAACCCTCGACACAACGCAGTCGGTAAATGCGATCCTCCATCGCACCCCACTTCATCAAATCTTCGAGGTTCACCCGGCCAGGTTTCTTGACCAAGCCCTCGATGTCCACGCTCCATGGATCGGTTTTGAGGGTGTGCGCCCGCTTGGCAGGGTCCGCTTTGTCGGTGCCGAACTCATAAAAATTGTTGTACGTGGTGGCGTCTTTGTAAGCGGTCACTTTGTCCATGACCACACTTCCAGAGACTTTGCTGGGCACCGAAGGCAAGGGGGCCAACTGCCCAGGCCTGGGCATTTGCGCCCGCGCATCGCGCAAGCCCCAAGCCGCCAGGGCCAGCCCTGCCGAGCCCGTGGCCACCTGACGCATCAGCGCACGGCGCTGCAGGTAAACCCTCTCAGGGGTGATTTCGCTGGACACCGGATGCTGGAATCCGGAATTGGAAGATAGGATGATCATGGGGTGCCCTCTCAATTCAGACCTTGCATGATTGTGTCCTTTTCGCACACCGCCTGCAGAACACCCCGCTTGACAAGACCACGGGCTTGGCGGTCATTTCAAAACCGAGCCTTGCCCCTCGGGCCCGGTCAGGACAGGCCAGCCATCAGAGGGTGCCGTAGCTGTGCAAACCGCTGAGGAACATGTTGACCCCGAGGAAGGCAAAGGTGGTGATGCCCAAGCCCACCAGCGCCCACCAGGCGGACACGGTGCCGCGCAGACCCTTCATGAGGCGCATGTGCAGCCAGGCGGCGTAGTTCAACCAAACGATCAGGGCCCAGGTCTCTTTCGGGTCCCAGCTCCAGTAACCACCCCAGGCCTCGGCCGCCCACAAGGCACCCAGCACGGTGGCAATGGTGAAAAAGGCAAAGCCCACGGCGATGGATTTGTACATCACATCGTCCAGGATTTCATAGGAGGGCAGTCGCTCGGCAATGCGTCGGCGGCCCATCAAAATGCCCGCCACGATGAAGGCAGACACCCCAAAATAAACCATCCAATAGCTGCTGGTCTGGTCATTGGCGGATTGGCGGAACACCACCGGCTCAAAGCAAAGCACAACGCCCAGCAACCACAAGGGCGCCAGCTTGTACCAGCGGGTCTCGGTCGCTTGTTGTTTGATCAGGTAGGCAAAGGCCACCATGGCCGCCAGCGCAAAGGTGCCGTAACCGATGAAGTTGGCGGGCACATGCACCTTCATCCACCAGCTTTTGAGGGCGGGCACCAAAGGCTGGATTTCGTGGGCCTCGCGCACCAGGGTGTACCACAGCAAAAAGCCCACAGCGGCACTGACCACCAACATCACAAACGCACCCAAGGCACGGGTTTTGTATTGGGCTTCGTAATACAGGTAAAACGCCGTGGTCATCCAGCAAAACATGATGAACACTTCATACAGGTTGCTGACCGGGATGTGCCCGATGTCCGGGCCCAATTGGTGGCTTTCGTACCAACGCACCAAGGTGCCAATCAGCGCCAGCCCCACCGCCACCCAGGCCATGCGCGAGCCCAATGACTCCATCGCATCACCTTGACCGCGAATGAACACACCGGCCCAATAGAACACCGTGCTGATGAAAAACAAGATGCTCATCCACAGGATGGCCGACTGGCTGGACAAGAAGTATTTGAGCAAGAACACCTGCTCGGAACGGGCCAGATCACCTTGGTACAAATAAATGGCCAGCAAGGACAAACCCGAAACCACCAAGATCAAGGTGCGCAAAGGCCGCCAGAACCAAGCCAACCAGATCACTGCGGGCAAGCTGCCGATCAGGATGGCCTGCTCGTAAACGTCCATGGCATGCTGGTAACGGGTGAAGGCAAACACCGTCCCCAACAGCGCCAACAAGGCAAAGCCCCAATCCAGCGCCGTACGGCTGGAAAAATAGCCTGGATTCAAAGTGACAGTCGTCATGGTGTTTTCTCTAGGCGGCCCAGCAAACGGGCGCTCAGTTGGTCAAATTCTCGGTCCACGTCCATGGTCTTGCGGTTCGACGACAAGGCCAGGCTCGCTTGGGCCCCCTCACCCTGAGGTGACAGCCAGACCCACAAGCGACGCTCCCGAACATACAGCATTGCAAAAATACCCAGGATCAAAAGGGCACAGCCCAAATAAACGATGGACTGGCCAGGCGCCCTGGCCACCTGGAAAACGCTGGCTTGCACCTGCTTGAAGTCTTTCAGCAAAAACGTCATCGGTGCAGGGTAAAACGGCGCGTCCGACAAGGCCAGCACCGCCTGCGTCATGAAGCCTTGCACCTGCTCGGTGGGCATAGGCTTGACCCCTGCTTGCTCACGGGCCACCACGTCCAACTCGAACAAGGCGCCATTCAAGATGCGCACGAACATCTCACCTGCGCGGGCGCGCTCGGCCTCTGGCACATTGGCCTCAAGAAAGTCCGCCAGCGCCTGCAAACCCGATACCTGTTTGCCTTGCACCTGCTCCAAGCCCGCAAACAAACCCAAAGAGCGGGCGGCCGAATCGGCCAGTTGCTGGGTCAACTCGGGGCGTTGTGGGTCAACGGCCTTGCGGGCGTAACGCTGCACCGCCCGGTTGCGCAACTCGGGTGTTTCCAGCGCGGCGCGCAAACGGATGAAACCCGTCAACTCGCTGTTTTCATCGGCCGGGGGGCGCAGGTAACGGAAAGGCTCACTGGGTGTCTCGCGCATGCCCAGCAAGAACACCGGCACCCCATCGCCGGTGTCCACCGGCAACATGTAGTTGTTGTATTCGCGCGCCTGACCGGCGGCATCGCGCAGCTTGTAGCTCACACTGGGGCCCACATTGCGCAACTCTTTGGTTTGGGTGGTCTTGTGGCCGGCGCCCAAGCGCTCGTCGATGGCGCTGCGCAGATCGACCTTGCGCACATCCACGCCCGTGCCCTGAGTGCCCAAGCCACCGGACAGGTTTTCCACGTTGATGACCCGCAGCCCCGTGAATTCGAGGCTCATCTTCTCGTTGCCGTTGGTCAGGTCGGTGCTGCCGCCAATGGTGCCTTCCACCTCAAAAGCCTTGGTGGCCGCCGCCATGGGCACTGCCTGCAAAGTGACCTGCGAGCCGCCATCGTCAAAACTGGACTGGTAGATGTTGATGCCCTTGAAGCTGGCCGGGTGGTTGACCTCGACGCGCGCCTCGCGCTTCTCACCCGTAGCCTTGTCATGGATGACGATGTCGCTGGCAAACAGCTTGGGCATGCCCGTCGAGTAGTACTCGACGATGAACTTTTTCAGCTCGATCACAAAGGGCAACTCTTGCAACAAGATGCCATTGGACTGGTTCAGGATGGCTGTGCCCGAGGCCGTATCTTCGGCCACCAACAAATTGCCCCGAAACGCCAAGTTGCGCTCAGACAATCGGTGCTGCGCAGGCACATCGGCAATCAGGCCACCGCCGTTGTAAATTTCCTTGCCGCCAAACCACATCTGGGCGCGCACCATCAAATCACCGTCCAGCAAACCGCCCACACACACCAACACAATGGCCGAGTGCGCCGCGATGTAACCGATCTTGTTGGCCGCACCGGCCTTGGCCGCCAGCATCCAGCCCTTCCCGGTCGGGGTCTCGCGCTCTTGCAGCTTGACCTTCCAGCCGCCTGTGGCCAGCAAAGCCCCCAGGCGTTTGGCGGCGACCTCCGGCGCTTCCCCCAGATGCCCCTCGGCCTTGTGGTGGAAGGCCTTGAGGCTTTGCTCGCGGATGTTTTCCTTGTAGTTCTTCAGGTCCACCAGGATCTTGGGCGTGTTGCGGGCAATGCACAAACTGGTGCTGACCACCAGAAAAGCCAAGATGAGCAAAAACCACCAGGCGCTGTAAACCGAGTTCAGCTTGAGGGTGGCAAACAATTCGGCCCAAAACGGCCCGAACTGGTTGATGTAGTTGTTGGTGGGCTCGTTTTGCTTGAGCACCGTGCCGATCACAGAAGCGATGCAGATCACCGTCAACAAGGAAATCGCAAAGCGCATGGACGACAGCAGTTCGATCACCGCCTGCCCTCGGGGCGAGCCGCGCTCGGAATCTGGGTGGGAAGCAACAGTCGTCATGGGTATTTCAATCCAAGGCAGATCAGGGGGTGGAGCGCAGGCCCCAAATGACAAAGGCCGGAAAACCGACCTTGCTGCTTGTCATATCAGCCGTTTCTTAATTGTGCCCGAGACACCAGGCCCCGTGAACAAAACCCCCAAGCGACTGCAGGGCAAAACCGCTGCAAGCCGGGGTCAAAGCAAACGATCAGCGCAGACCCGCGATGTAATCGGACACCGCCTTGATTTCGCGGTCATTCATCTTGGCCGCCACTTGGGTCATTTGCAGGTTGTTCTTGCGAACGCCTTCACGGAACTGGACCAACTGGCCAGCGGTGTACTCGGCATGCTGACCGGCCAGGCGGGGGTACTGAGATGGCATGCCAGCCCCATTGGGCGAGTGGCAGCTGGCGCAGGCGGCGATTTGGCGGTCTGGAATGCCACCCCGGTAAATGCGCTCGCCCCAGGCCACGGTCTCTTTGGCGTTGGCAAAGCCTGGCTTGGCTTGTTTGGAAGCCAACCAAAAAGCGATGTTGCGCATGTCGTCATCGCTCAATGCAGCCACCATGCCACCCATCACGGCGTTGGCACGCTTGCCAGATTTGTACTCTTGCAATTGCTTGAGCAGGTATTCGGGGTGTTGCTGGGCCAGCTTGGGATTGGCGGGGGTGCTGGAATTGCCGTCCGCCGCGTGGCAAGCAACACAGGCCTGGCTGAAGATGGCTTCGCCTTTGGCCAAGTCAGGCTTGGCAGCTTTGGGAGCGGGGCCAGCGGCCAGGGCAGAACCAGCCACGAAAGCGGCCGACAGAGCGGTGATCAGGAAAGAGGAAATCGACTTCATGGCGTGATCCAGGAGTTGGCGCAAAACCCAAGGATTCTACAATGAGGTCCACGTCAGTTTCCTGACGACCCAAGGTACCCTTTATTTATGAGCTCCCGCCCCCGCGTTCGCGTTCCTGCCCGCCCCACCCCAACGCCGAGCGCCAGCCCGGCCGTGGCCAGCGCAGCGCCAAAGGCTCCCGCCGCCGTGACCCCGATGGGCTGGATGCACACCGCCCGTTTTCTGACCACCGCCGCGCAATTGCACCATCTGCCTGCGATGGACACCCCCGAAATCGCTTTTGTGGGCCGCTCCAACGCCGGCAAATCCACCTGCATCAACACCCTGACGCAGCAAAAGCAGCTGGCCTTTGCCTCCAAAAAACCCGGCCGCACCCAACACATCAACCTGTTTGCCCTGGGCAAACAGGGCATCACCGACGCCGTGCTGGCCGATTTGCCCGGTTATGGCTACGCCGCCGTGGCCAAAATGGACAAGCTGCGCTGGCAGCAGGTCATGGCCAACTACTTGGTCAGCCGCGACAACCTCACCGGCATCGTCATGATGTGCGACCCGCGCCACGGCCTGACCGAACTTGACGACATCCTGCTGGAAGTGATCCGTCCCCGGGTCGAGCAAGGCCTGAAATTCTTGATCATCCTGACCAAAGCCGACAAGCTCACCCGTGCCGAGCAGGCCAAAGCCTTGTCGATTGCGCGCCTGCAAGCCGGTGGCGGCGAGGTGAAACTCTTTTCTGCCTTGAAAAAGCAAGGCGTGGACGACGTGGCCCAATTGCTCTGGGACTGGACCCATCCGGCCGATGGTGTTGCCCCTGCCCCGGCGCCCACCGAGTCCGCCGAAGAAGAACCCGAAGCCCTGGACGAGTGAGCCCCCCGTGCCCCCTTGCGCTCCCGACATCCAGACCTGGCAACAAGCGCTGCCCCATGGCATCACCCTGAGCTGCCGCGCCTGTGGCGAGCATGGCCGCCCGGTGATGCTGTTCTTGCACGGTTTTCCCGAAGGCGCCTGGGTGTGGGACCCTTTGCTGCTGCATTTTTCCAAGCCCGAAAACGGCGGCTACCGCTGCGTGGCCCCCAATTTGCGCGGCTATGAACGCTCCAGCGCCCCCGAAGATGTCAAAGCCTACCGGGCCAAACACCTGGTGCAAGACATGGTGGCCCTGATCGATGCCGAATGCGGCGCCCCCAAGGGCCAAGCACCGCTGGCGGCTTTGGTCGCCCACGACTGGGGCGGTGCTGTGGCCTGGAGCCTGGTGAACCAGCACCCCGAGAGGTTGCGCCAGCTGGTCATCATCAACTCCCCCCACCCCGGCCCCTTTCTCAAGGCCTTGCAAAACGACCCGGCGCAGCAAGCGGCCAGCACCTACATGAACTTTTTGGTGCAAGCCGATGCCGCCGCCCAGCTGGCAGCCAAGGACTTTGAGCGCCTGTTCGGCTTCTTGACCGGGCAAGACGGCTCTTTGCAATCGCTGACCCGCCAAGCGGCGTCACCCATGCCCCCATGGCTCACGCCCGCCGTCCAGGCGCAATACCGCCAAGTTTGGCAACACGGCTTGCAAGGTGGCCTCAACTATTACCGCGCTTCGCCTTTGCGCCCGGCGACCGCCACCGACCCGGGTGCCAGCGCCGTGCAAATTCCACCCGAAGCGCTGCACATTGGGGTGCCCACCCTGGTGTTGTGGGCACAGGACGATGTGGCGCTGCTGCCCTGCTTGACCGAAGGGCTGCAGAGCCATGTGCCCCAACTGAAACTGGTGCCCATCGCACATGCCACGCATTGGGTGGTGCATGAACAACCCCAACGCGTGATGGCCGAAATCGCCGATTTTCTGAAGCCGCCAAGCCCCGCGCCCCAGGCCACAGAGCCAGCTCAATAAAAGCCGGGCTCACCTTCGGGCCGGGTCTTGAAACGCTTGTGCACCCAGTAATACTGCTCGGGCATGGTGTCGATCACCGCCTGCAAAACCTGGTTCATGCGGGCGGTGTCGGCCACGGGGTCTTCGGTGGGGAAGTTGGGCCAAACAGGCCCCACTTCCAGACAATAGCCATGACGGGTCATGCGGGTGGCAGCGGTCAGCACCTGGGCGCGCCCCAGGCGCGCAAATCGCGACAACGACGGCACCGTCGCCGCCTGAACGCCATAAAAAGGCACAAAAACAGACTCCTCCCGCCCGAAATCCATGTCGGGCAACAGGTACAACTTGTCGCCCTCACGCAAACCCGACACGATCTGCTTGACCCCTTGTTGCCGGTTCAACAGCTTGATCAGCCCCGAGCGACTGCGCCCTTGGCGCACCCAATCGTCGAGCACCGGGTTGCGCTGCCGGATGTATATGCTGGCCATGGCCACGCCGTGAGCCATGGTCAAGGCTGTCCCCCCTGCATCCAGGCCCACAAAATGCGGCGCCAACATCACCACCGGCGCCTGGCCCTGCAAGGGGCTCAGATCGCCTTGCACCGACAAGCGCCGGCGCAGCAATGCGGGCGAACCGTGCCACAGCCATGACCGGTCCAGCAAGGACTGCATCAACCCGACAAAGTGGCGCCTGGCCATTTGCCAGCGCTGCATGCGGCTCAGGTGCGGAAAACACACCTGCAAGTTGACCAGCACAATGTGCCGCCGCGATCGGGCCAAAGCCATCAGCACATGCCCCAAAACCCAGCCCAAAGCCCGCAACAGCGACAAAGGGCAAAGCGCCAGCCAACGCATCAAAACAGGCACCAGGTGCATCACATGTCCTTGCGCGGTTCTTTGTACCGGGCATAGGCCCAAAGGTACTGTTGCGGGCAGGTCAGCACCATCGACTCCATGGCCTGGTTGATTTGCACCACGGCCGTTTCCAGATCAGGCGACAAATCGTGGCCCAAAGGGCGGGTGTGCAAGCGGTAGCCTCGGCCCCAAGGCAAACGCTCACCCCAGATCAACACCACACGGGCGCCGGTTTGCAAAGCCAAACGGGCTGCCAGGGTCATGGTGTAGGCGCTTCGCCCGAAAAAAGGCGCCCAAACCCCCATGCCCTCCGGCGGCACTTGATCGGGCAACAAGCCCACCGCTTCGCCCGCCCGCAGGGCCTTGATCATCTGGCGCACCCCGGCCAGGGTGGTCGGCACCGCCTGCAGCCCGGGCCGGTTGCGGGCCAGCGCCATGACTTCGCCCAAAGCAGCATGCCGCGCCGGGCGGTACAAGACGGTCAATTGCCCATATTGGGCGCCAAAACGCAAGGCCAGCGCCTGGGCCGTGACCTCGAAACACCCCATGTGCGGTGTCAAGAACAACACGCCCTGGCCCTCGGCATAGGCCTGGGCCGCCGCCCGATCATCGGCCCATTCCAGATGCGGCGTGCGGCCCAACCACAAGCGCGGCAACTCGGCCGTCATGCGCCCAGCCTGTCCCACCGCCCCCAGCACCGCTGGCCCATCCAGGCCAGCTTGCCTGACGTTGGCCAGAAAACGGCTGCGGTAAGGCCCCGACAACAGCCACGCGGCCCAACCCCCGAAGCTGCCCAGCAGGTGCAAGGCCCACAGAGGCCATCGAGAGAAAAAAAGGAACCAACGCAACATAGGGGGTTGATTTTGCCTTGAACTGGCCTGCCCCGGCCTGGGCACCTGCCGGCCTGCGCCTTACCGGTTTTCCGCACAGGCTCTACCTGTTCATGCACCGCACCACCCCACCAGGCAAGCCCTAACATGACCAGAACATCCAAAACAAGCGCCTGCCCCTCGGGCCAAACCGGAACCTTCAGAACATGAAAAACTCCCCCATGCCACCCAACCTCCAGGCCTATGTCAGCACCAGCCAAGCCGCCAAAATGCTGGGCCTGTCCGTGGGCACAGTGCAGCGCATGGTGCAAAAAGGCATTTTCAAGGCCTTCATCACCCACGGCGGGCACCGCCGGATCCTCTCCACCTCCTTGCAAGACTATTTCAAGGCCCAAGGCTTTGCCCAGGCCAACAGCCCAACCGGCACAGCGCTGGTGTGCATCCTGCATGACAGCGAGCACTTGTCCAGCCCCTTGAGCACCCTGTCCCACTGGGAACACGTCAAGGTCATCACCCACCCGCTGGACCTGATGGGCGTCGAAGAAGACGTTGGCGTTTTTTTCATCGATGCCCGCATCCCCTGGCTGCACACCGAGCCCCTGCACCTGCACCTGCAAAGCCCGCGCATGCAAAACGCGCAACTCGTCATCTACAACAGCCTGCAACTCCCCCCCGACAGCCCCTTGACGCCTGGCACCAAAGTCAGCCTGTTTGAACACGACATCAGCACCGACCTGGTCTATGGCTACCTGCTGTGCGCACGCCCGAGCCAGGCCCCCTCCGCACCCCGACATTGACCCGCTGCGACAAAGACCATTGCGTGGGCGTCTTGAAATGGGTCAAAAAGCCCTTATCATTAGCACTCGATGGAGTTGAGTGCTAACAGCACCCCTCCTCAGATTTCAACAGCACCTTCTTTTGGTGCTTTTGTTTTTAACCCTTGTTTCAAATCCAGGAGATTCCATGAAACTGCGTCCTTTGGGCGATCGCGTGATCGTCAAGCGTATCGAAAGCGAAACCAAAACAGCCTCCGGCATCGTGATCCCCGATTCCGCTGCCGAAAAGCCCGATCAAGGTGAAGTCCTGGCCGTCGGCCCAGGCAAGACCAACGACAAAGGCGAGACCAAAGCCCTGAGCGTGAAAGTCGGCGACCGCGTGTTGTTCGGCAAGTACAGCGGCCAGACCGTCAAGGTCGGTGGCGACGAGCTGTTGGTCATGAAAGAAGAAGACCTGTTCGCCGTTGTCGAATAAGTCACCCTTTTCCATTTTTTAAATACATTCAGGAGCTACTCACATGGCAGCAAAAGACGTCATTTTCGGCGGCGAAGCCCGCGCACGCATGGTTGAAGGCGTGAACATTTTGGCCAACGCGGTCAAAGTGACCTTGGGCCCCAAGGGTCGCAACGTGGTTCTGGAGCGCTCGTTCGGCGCCCCCACCGTGACCAAGGACGGTGTGTCCGTGGCCAAGGAAATCGAACTCAAAGACAAGTTGCAAAACATGGGCGCGCAGATGGTCAAGGAAGTCGCTTCCAAGACTTCTGACAACGCCGGTGACGGCACCACCACCGCCACCGTGCTGGCCCAAGCCATCGTGCGTGAAGGCATGAAGTACGTGGCCGCTGGCATGAACCCCATGGACTTGAAGCGCGGCATCGACAAGGCGGTTGCAGCCCTGATCGAAGAGCTGAAGAAGGCCACCAAAGCCACCACCACCAGCAAAGAAATCGCCCAAGTCGGCTCGATCTCTGCCAACTCTGACTCCAGCATCGGCGAAATCATCGCCAACGCCATGGACAAAGTGGGCAAAGAAGGCGTGATCACCGTGGAAGACGGCAAGTCCTTGAACAACGAACTCGACGTTGTGGAAGGCATGCAATTCGACCGCGGCTACCTGTCGCCTTACTTCATCAACAACCCCGAAAAGCAAGCCGCTTTGCTGGACAACCCCTTCGTGCTGTTGTTCGACAAGAAGATCAGCAACATCCGCGACCTGCTGCCCACACTGGAAGCCGTGGCCAAAGCGGGCCGTCCTCTGCTGATCATTGCCGAAGAAGTCGAAGGCGAAGCCTTGGCCACTTTGGTGGTCAACACCATCCGTGGCATCTTGAAAGTGGTCGCCGTGAAAGCCCCTGGCTTCGGTGACCGTCGCAAGGCCATGCTGGAAGACATCGCCATCCTGACCGGCGGCAAAGTGATCGCTGAAGAAGTCGGCCTGACCCTCGAAAAAGTGACTTTGGCTGACCTCGGCCAAGCCAAGCGCATCGAAGTGGGCAAGGAAAACACCATCATCATCGACGGCGCCGGCGCTGCCGCTGACATCGAAGCCCGCGTCAAGCAAGTGCGCGTGCAGATCGAAGAAGCCACTTCTGACTACGACCGCGAGAAGCTGCAAGAGCGCGTGGCCAAGTTGGCTGGCGGTGTGGCCGTGATCAAGGTTGGCGCTGCCACCGAAGTCGAAATGAAAGAAAAGAAAGCCCGCGTGGAAGACGCCCTGCACGCCACTCGCGCTGCGGTGGAAGAAGGCATCGTGGCGGGTGGTGGCGTGGCTTTGCTGCGCGCACGTCAGACCGCAGGCGCCATCAAAGGCGACAACGCTGACCAAGACGCTGGCATCAAACTGGTGCTCAAGGCCATCGAAGCGCCTCTGCGCGAGATCGTTTACAACGCCGGCGGCGAGCCCTCGGTGGTGGTGAACGCGGTGTTGGCTGGCAAAGGCAACTACGGCTTCAACGCCGCCAACGACACCTATGGTGACATGATCGAAATGGGCATTCTGGACCCCACCAAAGTGACACGCACTGCACTGCAAAACGCAGCGTCCGTGGCCTCTTTGATGCTCACCACAGAGTGCATGGTTTCGGAAGCACCGAAAGACGACGCCCCCGCTGGCGGCGGCATGCCTGACATGGGCGGCATGGGTGGCATGGGCGGTATGGGCATGTAATGGCCCCGCTGTCTGGCATGAGGGTTTGCGCCCTCACCCAGCCCCACAAAAGCCCCGCAAGGTTCGCGCCTTGTGGGGCTTTTTTTCGCCCTGCAGGCGGGCCAGCGCAGTGCATTTATGATGCCCTCATGCGGTTATTTCTCTGGCCACTGCTGCTTGTGTGGGTGCTCAAATGGAGTTTGAGCGCGGGCATGGCCATGGCCTTGTCCGTGCACGAAGCGGGACACGCTCCGCTGCACACCACCACGCCCACCAGCGTCCATCACCACGCCGAACACACCCAGGCCTCACCCTCCCATTCACACGCGCGCGCGTCCGAACCGGACTGCCATGGGACACGGGCCACCCCCGCCCAAGCGACCACCGATGGAATGGCCCTGAGCCCTGAGGGTGCTGACACCACACACTGCACCGAACACGCCGACTGCCACCACTGCTGCCCACTGGCTTGGGTCAACTGGGCCAACATCGGCAAGCCAGATGCACCCACCGTGCACCCCTCTGGCCCTGTGCACAGCTGGCACAGCGCCAGCTGGTTGCCGGGTCTGCGTCCCCCCAAAGCCTGAAGCCTGTTTCGATCACAGGTTCCGCGATGGCTTTGGCCATGCGCGGCTCACGGTTTTCAAAGCGCGGACAGCCCCGCGCATGGATGGACACATGACTTTTTCGTTTCAACAACACCACGGAGCGATGCTCCTCAAGTACTCGGGCATCAGCTTCATATCGGGTGCCGTCAACCACGGCTTTTTCAGCGGCGAACGTTCTTTGTGGACCGCCTTGGTCGGCATGGTTTTGTTTGTGCTGGGCGCTTGGCTGGAGCACTGCTGGCAACCCGCCAACACCGAAACACCGCAGTCGGGCCTCATGAAGACCCTGGCCATCGGCAGTTTGCTGTCGATTGGACTGGGCTTTTTCACCGGTGGCTTGCAGCACTTTCCGGACTCGCCCGAGCGCAGCGCCTGGGTGGTGCCACTGGGCTTTTTTGTGTCGGTGCTGGCCTTGGGCCTGAGCGCGCCACGCGACTGGACACGCGCTGCCAGCATTTATGTTTTGGTGCTGGGCACGCTGACCAGCGCTGGCAGCTGGGGCGCCTGGCAATGGCTCAAACTCCACCCCGAATGGGCGGCCACCGGGCATGGCCACAGCCACGGCCATGGCAACGACGCAGGCCACCCTGACAACACAGCCCCAGTAGCGCAAGTGGTCAGCCGCAGCATCGACATCCGCATGGACGACACCATGCGCTTTGCGCCCGACACCTTACAGGTTCAGGCTGGGGAAACCATCCGTTTTGTGGTGTACAACGCCGGCAAGGTCGAGCATGAACTGGTGCTGGGCAGCGACGAAGACATCCGTACGCACGCCGAGGACATGAAAAAAGGCACCGACCACAGCCACAGCCACGCGGGTGCTGCAGCCATCAGCGTGGCCCCGGGTCAAACGGGGGAACTGGTCGTCACATTCAGCAAAACCGGCACGCTACAGATGGCCTGCCTGATCCCGGGCCACTACGAAGCGGGCATGAAAGGCCAGCTGAATGTGACCAGCGGTGGGGCTTCGCCCTCACCGGCCAAATCCACGAGCCCGGCACACGACCACAGCACGCACAAACACTGATCAGCGCAAACGCTTGAGCAGGCCTGCGGTGGAAGCATCCAGGCCCGCCACTTGGCCCGATGCCATGCGCGCGTGGATGTCTTGGGCCAACACCTTGCCCAGCTCCACGCCCCACTGGTCAAAGCTGTTGATGCCCCAGACCGAGCCACTGACAAACACGCGGTGCTCTTGCAGGGCGATCAGCGCGCCCAAACTGGCGGGCGTGAGTTCATCGAGCAACAAAAACGTGCTGGGCCGGTTGCCCTTGAAATGCTTGTGCCCGCCTTCATCGGCTTTGCCCAGCATCAGCGCCTGCGCTTGGGCAATGGCATTGGCCAGCAGCAGCTCGTGGTGCTTGGCCCAGTTGTGCGTGGGCTTTTTGACCGCGATGAATTCCAGCGGCACCACGTCGGTGCCCTGGTGCAGCATCTGAAAATACGCGTGCTGCCCGTTGGTGCCCGGCTCGCCCCACAGTACGGGCGACGTGCCATAGGCCAGCGCATGGCCATTGCGGTCCACCTGCTTGCCATTGCTCTCCATCTCGAGCTGCTGCAAAAAAGCTGGCCAGCGGCGCAAGGCGCTGTGGTACGGCGCGATCGAGCGGCTGGTGTAGTTCAAGAAATTGCGGTACCACACATCGAGCAAGCCCAAACGCACAGGCAGGTTTTGCACCAAAGGCGCGGTTTGGAAATGCTGGTCCATGGCGTGTGCACCGGCCAACAAGTCTCTGAATCCCTGCACCCCGATGGCAATGGCCACGGGCAAGCCGATGGCCGACCACATGGAGTAACGCCCACCGACCCAATCCCAAAAGCCGAAGGTGGTGGTGATGCCTAATTCCGCAGCGGCCGCCACGTTGGTGGTCAGCGCTGCAAAGTGGCGGGCCACATTGGTGCCGCCTTGCGCCTGGAACCAGCCCAGCGCCGAGCAGGCATTGGTCATGGTCTCGATGGTGGTGAAGGTTTTGGAGGCAATCAAGAACAGGGTGTTCTCGGCCTTCAAACCCTTGAGCACGCCAGCCAGTTCATGCCCATCGACGTTCGACACAAAATGAAAGCGCTTGCCCGGAATCACAAAGTCTTGCAGCGCCAACACCGCCATTTGCGGCCCCAGGTCCGAGCCGCCAATGCCGATGTTCACCACGTCGGTGATCTGCGCGTCGGCCCGGATGGTTTCGGCAAAGGCCAGCATGGGCTGGAGCGTGGCGTGCACCTGCGCCAGCGGCCCAGCCAAATCACCGCCCAGGGAACCCTCGGGCTGGCGCAGCAGCCAGTGCATCACGGCGCGGCCCTCGGTGGTGTTGATGGCCTCGCCCCGGAACATGGCGTCGCGGTGCGCGGCCAAGCCGGTCTGACGGGCCAGCTCTCGCAGCAGGGCTTCGGTCGCTGCATCCACCAGGTTTTTGGACAAGTCGGCAAACACGTGGGGGGCCGTTTGGCTCAGTGTGTCGGCACGGCTGGGGTCTTGCGCAAAAGCGGTGCGCAAATCAAAACCCTTGCGCTCGGCCGCGTGGGCGGTCAGGACCTTCCAGGCCGGGGTGTGGTCACAGCGCATGCCTCAGGCTTTCTGCATCAGGTCTTCGAGCTTGACCGCATCGGCGCAGAAAGCGCGGATGCCCTCGGCAAGCTTTTCAGTGGCCATGGCGTCTTCGTTGAGCGCCAATCGGAAAGAGGCTTCGTCATAAGCCACCGCTGGCAAATCCATGCTTTGGGCTGCAGCGGCGTCGAGCGCTAAATTCAGCGGGGTCTCGGTCGCAGCCAATTGGGCCAGCAGCTCAGGGCTGATGGTCAGCAAGTCACAACCCGCCAGAGCCGTGATCTGGCCGGTGTTGCGGAACGACGCCCCCATCACCTCGGTGGCGATGCCGTGCCTTTTGTAGTGGTTGAAGATGGCCCGCACCGACCGCACGCCGGGGTCGTTCGCGCCCGACATGGCCGCTTCGTCCCAAGCTGGGCCTGCGCTTTTTTTGTACCAATCGTAAATACGGCCCACAAAGGGCGAGATGAGTTGCACCTTGGCCTGGCCACACGCCACCGCTTGGCAAAACGCAAACAGCAGCGTCAGGTTGCAGCGGATGCCTTCGCGCTGCAGCTCGGCGGCCGCCTGGATGCCTTCCCAGGTCGAGGCGATCTTGATCAACACCCGCTCACGCGCAATGCCCTGCGCCTCATACAGGGCCATGATGCGGTGCGCGCGCGCCACGGTGGCGGCGCTGTCAAAACTCAGCCGCGCATCCACTTCGGTCGAGACACGACCCGGGATGGTGTTGAGGATTTCACAACCAAAGCGCACCAACAGGTGGTCCATCACCACGTCCAGCGGCTGGCCCCGGTGCGCGGCCACGGTTTCGGCAAGCAAGGGCGCGTACTCGGGCTTTTGCACCGCCTTCAAAATCAGCGACGGGTTGGTGGTCGCATCTTGCGGCTGGAACTGGGCCAACTGCTTGAAATCACCGGTATCGGCCACCACCGTGGTGAATTGTTTGAGGGCGTCGAGTTGGTTCATGGTCATTTCAAAAATCAAGCTTGAATTATCATTGAAACAAAGTTACATTACAAACACTTATTTCATGTAACTCAAGAACAGCATGGCTTTTGATCTGGTCTTCTTTGGGGGCACCGGCGACCTGGTCTGGCGCAAACTCATGCCCGCCTTGTTCCAGGCCTTTCGGCACGACACCTTGCCCGAAGGTGGCCGCATCATCGGTGTGGGACGTGATGACCTGAGCGACGAACAATACCGCCAACGCATCCAGTCGCGCTTTGAGCAAGTCGAAGGCGACAAGCGCCCCAAGCCCGAAGAGTTCGCCCGCTTTGCCAGCTTGCTGTGCTACGTGCGCATGGACCTGTCCAAGCCGCAAGCCTACGCTGCGCTGTCAGCCCGCCTGGCCGAGCGCGAAACCGACCGCGTGGTGATGTATTTGTCCACCGCCCCCAGCCTGTTCACGACGGTGTGTGAACAACTCGCCGCCCACGGCCTGAACACATCCAAGACGCGCATCGTGCTGGAAAAGCCACTGGGCCACGACCTGGCCTCCAACCGTGCCATCAACCATACAGTGGGACTGGCCTTCAAAGAGCAACAGATCTTCCGCATCGACCACTACCTGGGGAAGCCCGCGGTGCAAAACCTGTTTGCCATGCGCTTTGGCAATGCTTTGTTTGAGCCCCTGTGGCGGCGCGAGCACATCGCCAACATCCAGATCACCATGGCGGAAGAACTGGGCGTGGAAAAACGCGGCGGTTTTTACGACGCCACCGGCGCCCTGCGCGACATGGTGCAAAACCACGCCCTGCAGTTGCTGTGCGCGATTGCCATGGAGCCGCCCATCAACGCCCACGCCGACGCCATCCGCGACGAAAAACTCAAGGTGCTGCGCGCCCTGAAACGCTGGACACCCGACACACTGAGCCAGCACGTCATTCGCGGCCAGTACAGCGCAGGCAACCTGTTCGGTCAGGCCGTCCCCCCCTATCGCGACGAAGCAGGCGTGAGCCCCAACAGCAGCACCGAAACTTTTGTGGCGCTGCGCACCGAAATCGCCAACTGGCGTTGGGCGGGCGTTCCTTTTTACATCCGCACCGGTAAACGCATGGCGGCGCGCGAGGCGCACATCGAGATCAATTTCCGACCCACCCCGCACGAGATTTTCAAAAGCCCCATGGGCCATGCCAACAAACTGGTGATCCACCTGCAACCCAAAGACGGGCTGGAGCTGCACCTGTTGGCGCAAGGCCAAAGCAAGCGCGGCCAAGGCAGCAGCGGCGCCACCCTCAGCCCGGTGCACCTGGACCTGGACTTTGACAAACGCTTTGGCAGCCAGCGCGTGGGCGCTTACGAGCGCCTGCTGCTCGATGTGCTGGACGGTCGCCTGAACCTGTTTGTGCGCAGCGACGAACAAGAAGAAGCCTGGCGCTGGGTCGAACCCATCCTCCAACACTGGCAAAACGACACCATCGGCCCCCGCCCCTACGCCGCTGGCACATGGGGCCCCAGCGCGTCCAGCGCCATGATCGCGCGCGACGGCTATTGCTGGTCCGAAGAAATCTGACTCGAAAGACGCCCCATGCTCGACCGCATCAAAGCCTGCCTGCCCTCTTTGGCCCCAGCCGAACAGCGCGTGGGCCAACTCGTGCTGGCCGACCCCCGCGCCTTTGCCAAACTGCCCGTCACAGAGTTGGCCGACCGCGCCCATGTGAGCAAACCCACCGTGGTGCGCTTTTGCCGCAGCGTGGGCTATGACGGCCTGTCCGACTTCAAACTCAAGCTGGCTGGCAGCGTGAGCGAGGGTGTGCCCTTCATCCACCGCAGTGTGGACGCCGATGACAAAACCAGCGACATCGCGGTCAAGGTCATCGACAACACCGTGGCGGCTTTTTTGAGGTACCGCAACGACGCCAGCTCGTTCGCGCTGGAGCATGCGGCCCAAGCCCTGGCCACCGCCCAAAAAACCAACCGCCGCATCGAGTTTTATGGCGCGGGCAATTCCGGCATCGTGGCGCAGGACGCGCAGCACAAATTCTTTCGGCTGGGGGTCAACGCCATTGCTTACAGCGACGGCCACATGCAGGTCATGAGCGCCACCATGCTCCAGCCGGGCGACTGCGCCGTCATCATCTCCAACTCGGGCCGCACGCGTGACCTGATGGACGCCTGCGACATCGCCAAAAAACAAGGCGCCACCACCATCGTGATCACCGCCAGCGGCTCGCCCCTGGCCAGCGCCGGGCACATCCACCTCACGGCCGACCACCCCGAGGGCTATGACAAATACAGCCCCATGGTCTCGCGTCTGCTGCACCTGCTCATCATCGACATCCTGGCCACCACCGTGGCCCTGCGCATCGGCGAAGCCCTGCAACCGGCCCTGCGCGACATGAAGAAGAACCTCAGCAACAAGCGCTACACCTGAGTCTCGGTTTGAACAGCGCCCCAACGGGGCCGCACTCTGCCCCGGTAAAATCTCGGTTTTTGCCAGCCTGCACAGGGCTTGGCCGCCACGGGGGCTGCTTGGCCACCCGCACGATCTTCAGGACCCCTTGTGACCTACGCCCACGAAACCCGGCGCCGCCGGACGTTTGCCATCATTTCCCACCCCGACGCGGGCAAAACCACGCTGACCGAAAAGCTCTTGCTGTTCTCGGGCGCGATCCAGATCGCCGGCTCGGTCAAAGCGCGCAAAGCGTCCCGTCACGCCACCAGCGACTGGATGGAAATCGAAAAGCAGCGTGGCATCTCGGTGGCGTCGTCCGTGATGCAGATGCTGTACCGCGAGCACGTCATCAACCTGCTCGACACCCCCGGCCACAAGGACTTCTCGGAAGACACCTACCGCGTGCTGACGGCCGTGGATTCGGCGCTGATGGTGATCGACGCGGCCAACGGTGTGGAAGCACAAACCCGCCGCCTGATCGAGGTCTGCCGACAGCGCGACACGCCCATCATCACCTTCGTCAACAAGATGGACCGCGAAGTGCGCGACCCGCTCGATATTCTGGATGAGGTGGAGCGCGAGCTGGGCATGCCCTGCGTGCCCATGACCTGGCCGGTGGGCCAAGGCAAATCGTTTGGCGGCATCGTCAACCTGCGCACGCAGGCCATGACGGTGTTTGACTCTGGCTCTGAACGCCTGCCGCAAGACTTTGAAACCATTCCACTCACCGAGCAAGCCCAACTGGCCGAGCGCTTTGGCCTGGAATGGCAAACCGCCATGGACAGCATGGAGCTGGCCACCGGCGCATCGCCCGCGTTTGACGAAGCAGCGTTCTTGGCAGGCAAGCAAACGCCCGTGTTCTTCGGCTCCGGCGTGAACAACTTCGGTGTGATGGAGGTGCTCGACGCCCTGGTCGACTTGGCCCCCGCGCCCAAGCCACGCACCAGCAACCTGATCGTCAACAAACAGCCCGTGGTCAAAGAAATCCAGCCCGAAGACAGCGCGTTTTCGGGTGTGGTGTTCAAGGTGCAAGCCAATATGGACGCCAACCACCGCGACCGCATCGCCTTCGTGCGCATGGCGTCTGGCAAATACACACCGGGCATGAAGCTCAAGGTGCAGCGCACCGCCAAAGAACTGCGCCCCACCAGCGTGGTGACCTTTTTGAGCCAGCGGCGTGAGGCGGTGGACGAAGCCTATGCGGGCGACATCATCGGCTTCACCACGCACGGTGGCGTGCAGCTGGGCGACACCATCACCGACGGCGCGAATTTGCAATTCACCGGCCTGCCTTTTTTCGCGCCCGAACTTTTCATGACCGTCATCCTGAAGAACCCGCTGCGTACCAAGCAACTGCAAACCGGCCTGGACCAACTCGGCGAAGAAGGCGCGATCCAGGTTTTCAAACCCGAAATCGGCGGCCCCATGCTGCTGGGTGCGGTCGGCCAGTTGCAGTTTGAAGTGGTACAGCACCGCCTCAAAGCCGAATACGACTGCGACGTGCGCCTGGAAGGCTGCCAGTACACCGGTGCCCGCTGGATCACCGCCGACACCCCAGCCGAGCTGCGCGAGTTCACCAACGCCTATCCCCAGCGCCTGGCACTCGACGCCGCAGGCACACTGGCCTATTTGTGCACCAGCCCCTACGACGTGCGCCTGGCGCAAGAGCGCTTCCCCAAAATCCACTTCCACCCGCTGCGCGAGCATGCGGGTTTGGCGTTGGGCTCGGCGGGTTAAATCTTTCAAATTTTTTGTTGATGGTCTTGGAAAAAAGAGTCATCAATTATTTCTGATATTTTTTGTATCACTCACCTACATTCCCTCTCTTCTAAGCCCAGAAACAGATCGCAAGCTTTTTACAAGCCGTCGTACATCTTCTAATAGATACAAAGAAAGATTGTTTATCGGGTGGTACATTTTGACTGGTCAACACCCTTACAGCAGCCATTCAACTTGAACCCCTCATAACCAAGATGCTCAAACCTACCAAGTATTTTTTTCAATTTCGCAGACTGCTTTGGTGTTGCGTGCTGTCGACAAGCGCTACGAGTTCTGCTTGGGCAGACAATGGCCTGAACTGGAAAAACGGTTCGGACTTGCTGGCTGTGGGTTTGCCCGCTTTGGCGGCAGGGGCTGCTTGGGGACAACAAGACGCTGAGGGAATCAAGCAGCTGACGCTGAGCATGGCGTCAACCGTCGGCGCGGCGGAGTTGCTCAAGCGGACGGTCAAGGCCACCCGCCCAGACGGGTCGGATGACAAGAGCTTTCCGTCGGGCCACACGGCTGTGGCTTTTGCCGCGGTGCGGTTCATGGACAAGCGCTATGCCCAGCAGGTGGCACCCTACAGGCCTTGGTTGTATGCGGCAGCGGGCCTGACCGGTTTGGCCCGGGTCGAGGCCGACCAACACTATTGGCGCGATGTGGCGGCGGGTGCGGTGCTGGGCTGGGGTGCGGCCACTTGGTGGGCCGAGCCGATTCAGGGCGGGCAATTGACTGTGTTGCCATCGTCGCGGGGTTTGGCCATGTTTTGGCAGCGGGCCTGGTGATGTTGGCCGCAATGCGCGCGGTGGCGCGGTCTTTTGGGCATGCAGCTCGAGGTTTGCGTGTGCTGATGGCGCAGCGCAATGCCAGGGTGCACTTGGTGGCAGCGTTGCTTGTGTTGGTTTTGGGTGTTTGGCTGGGCTTGAGCACTTTGGAGTGGGCCTTGGTGTCTTTGGCCATCGCTTTGGTGATTGGAGCCGAGGCACTCAACACAGGGATTGAGCTGGCTGTGAACTTGGCCCAACCCGAGTGGCATGCCGTAGCACGCGATGCCAAGGATGTGGCAGCAGCTGGGGTGTTGGTGTGCAGCTTGGGCGCAGTCGCGGTAGGTGGATGGGTTTTGGGACCCAAACTTTGGGCGCTGATTTAAAACAGGCGATTAAAGCGGTGCCGATGACCCAAACCTGCGGTCTCGCCCAGCAAACCAAACAATGGCTTCTTGCAAACGAGCGGCTGAAAAATCGGGCCACAAATCGTCGGTGAAGAACAACTCGGCATAGGCCGCTTGCCAAAGCATGAAGTTGCTGATGCGTGACTCGCCACCCGTGCGGATGAGCAGGTCGACTTCCGGCGCATAGGCGGTGCTGAGATAAGGGAGCAGCGCTTCTTCGGTCAGGTTTTGCAAGGTTTGCTCAGGATGGGCTTGTTGCCATGCACGGGTGGCTTGCAGCATGTCCCAGCGCCCCCCGTAGTTGGCGCAGACGTTGAGCGTGATGCGGGTGTTGTTGGCAGTTTGTTGTTCAGCCCTCGTGATCAGGTCTTGCAGGGCTGGCATAAAACGTGTTTTATCTCCCACCACTTTGAGACACACGCCGTTTTGGTTCATGTTGTCGACCTCTTTTTGCAAATAGGTCATGAACAGGTTCATGAGGCTGCTGACTTCGTCGGGCGGACGTTTCCAGTTTTCGGTGCTGAAAGCAAAAATGCTGAGGTGTGCCACGCCTTGATCGGCACAAGCTTTGACAACATCGCGCACCCTTTTGGCACCAGCAGCATGCCCCATGGCTGCTGGCATGAATTTGTTTTTGGCCCAGCGGCGGTTGCCATCCATGATGATGGCAATGTGCTTGGGCAGTGAGGGGTTAACTGTTGGGTTTGACAAGGGTATAGGCTGAAAAAAATGGGCTTGCGGCGTCATGGGCTAACGTCGACTTGGTGATGCTCCAACTGGACCACTGTTGGGCGACCCAGAATTTCAAGCAGCACCGCCACCCTTTTGCTGGAAACACTTTGGATCAGGCCTTCGACGCCGCCTAAAGCATTGTGCTTGAGGCGCACAGTTTGACCCACTTTGAGATTGCTCAGTTCTTGCAAAGTGGCATGGTTGCGGTCTTCTTCAATTTGGCGAATGCGCTGCACCAAGTCGTCATGCAGTTGAGCAGGTTCGAAGCCAAAGCGCACGATGGTGGCAATGCCTTTGGTGCTGCGCACGGCTGAAATACTTTGCTCTGGCTTGCTGGGCCTGAACAGGATGTAACGAGGGAACATGGGCTCAAAAAGAGCCACCGGGCCTTGCTCGGTTTTTTTGAATTTTTTGTACAGCGGCAGGTATGCGTCAAAGGCTTGTCGCACCAAGTTGTCTTGGGCAATGGTTTCTTGACGAGGTTTGGTGTAAGCCAAGTACCAGCGGTCTAATGGTGTGGCAGCCATCCCATTGAAGTCTGAGGTTGGCGGGTTTTGTGTCATGCAGGCGTTTTGCTTTTTGAAATTTCAAACTTGTATTTATATTCAAATTTTACAATCGAGTCTTTGCGAATGAGCATGGGCTGCGATAATGGAAACATATCTTTTATATCGATCCATGCGAAATTCTTTGCCTTTGGCGTGTTTAACGGGTTTCTTCATCAGTTTGGGGCAGGCCCAAGCACAGCCAACACCCCAAACGGGTGCCAGTGTTCCTTACACGCCCAGCTGGACAGCTCGCCATTATTTACAGTGGCTGGGTGACCATGCGTCATTGCCTTTGACGGGCAGTCACTGGCCTTTGCCTGCAGCTGCGGTTCGGCAGGCACTTGAGAAAATTGCGCCTGCAGCTGCCCAAGCCGATGTGCAAACGGCCCGCGACTTTGTACTCAAAGAGCTGGACATGGCACAAAACCAAGGGCGCGCACAACTGCATCTGCGCTCGGAATCTGAGGCGCTCAATGGGTATGGTGAGAACTACACACCGGGCAGCAGCGCGCAACTGAGCTCTGCCGAGTTGCGCCGGTCGTGGGGCAATGTGTCTGCAGCGGGCCGTTTGGGCGCTCGCTTGGAGGCCAGCCCCAATTCTCTGCAATCGCAGTTCAGTGGCGTGGGCACCGAGGGTGAGTTTCAGGGGCGGCTTGACGGGAGCGCGGCTGTGCTGGGCTTTGGCGGCTGGAATGTTCAAGCATTTTCGCACCGCCAGTGGTGGGGGCCGGGTTGGCAGAGCAGCTTGATCAACGGGCACAACAACCCATCTTGGACGGGTGCTGGTATTCAGCGCGACAGTGTGGCACCTTCAGACAGCGCTTGGTTGAGCTGGATGGGCCCTTGGAACCTGGATGTGTTTGTGGCCAAAGCGCAAGACCCCCGGGTGGTCGCTCAACAGCCACAGGGATTTTTGTTTTCGGGCATGCGCCTGACCATGAAGCCCCAGCCTTGGCTCGAGGTGGGCCTGAGCCGTGGTCTGCAGACGGGCGGTGCTGGCAGGCCCAGTGGCGCCATGAACTTTGCCAAGTCTTTCTTGGGACAAGAAGTCAACAAAAATCCTGAGGACCCGTTCACCGACAGCAGTGGGCAGATTGCCGGCTACGACCTGCGGGCGCGTTGCCCCAAGTCTTGGTCAGGGATGCTGGGGTCTTGCGCCGCTTACACCCAATGGATGGGCGAAGACGCTGCGGGCAGTGTGATTCCCCTGCCCTTCAAGTTCATGAGCCTGTGGGGCGTAGAGAGCACTTACGGCCAAGGCCAATACCGCGTGTTTGCCGAATGGGCCAACACCAATGCCTACAGCCTGCCGTGGGACACCAAAGAACGGTTCCCGGGCTATGTGAACGGTGTTTACAGCCAGGGCTACACGCAAGGTGGGCGTTGGGCTGGGTCTGCGCAAGGTTCGGGGTCTGAGATCCTGACCGTGGGTTGGATGGACGCCGCACGCCAACGCATGGTGAAGGTACATGCCGGCAAAGTCAACACCAGCTTGGGCGCTTATGACCCGCGAGTGAGCGCACCCCGTGGTGATCTGTGGGGCTTAAGCGCCAGTCAGGTGTTTTCTTGGATGGGCATGCGCTTGACCCCCGAGTTGGCTTACACCGAGTTGTCAGAAGGCCAAGAGCAACGCGCCAACAAACGCCAAAACTTGCGCGTGGGCTTGGTGATGGCAGTTCCGCTCTGACGGCTGTTCCGCTTGAGCGACTCGTTCAGCTGAGACAATAGCCTGCACAGGGCCGAAGGCCTTATCTTTAAAACAGGCGCCCTCGGGCGAGATGGCATGACGGGGCTGAGCGAGTTGCATTGGACAGAGAACGGCGAGGCTCGGTCGGCTTTGTGGCGCATGGATGCGGGGGCGGTGATGCCCAAGACGGTGGTGCTGGCCGATGACACGCTGACGGCCGATTCGGCTTATCGGCTGGCGTGTGCAGGCACGGGGCTGCTGTGGCGCAGCGATTTTCAAAACGCCCGCCAACTTTTGCAAGCCATGGCCCGGCGCATCGACAAGCCCAAAAAGACCCGCACCCCAAAGGGCAGTGGCAATGCGGTCCCTTTGCCGGGCGCGGCATTTCATGCGCACCGGCTGGCGCAGTCGCAGCGCAACCGGGTGCTGAGTGCGATCTTGATCGAGCTCGATGGCGACTATGGGCTGGGCTTGCGCCGGGCGCCCGACGTGCGGCTGGCGTGCGCGCAAGCGTTTGGGCCGGCGAAGGGCCAGCGCTCGGTGATTTCGCTGCGCAGTTTGCAGGGCGTGGTGGGGGCTTTTGAGTGGCGCAAAAACGGCGTGGAAGTGCCCGCCATGGGTGAGGCGCTGCGCATTTACCCGCATTACGGGGTGTTTTCTCCGGTGCGCGGCGAGTACGTGGATTTGGTGGCCCAAGCCCCACTGCCCGAAGCACTCCAAGCGCAATCGCTTGCTTTTGATGTGGGGGTGGGCACGGGCGTGTTGTCGGCGGTGCTGGCCCGCCGGGGTGTGGCGCAGGTGGTGGGCAGCGACTTGTCAGAGCGGGCCGTGGCCTGCGCGCGCGACAACTTGCAACGCCTGGGCCTGCAAAACCAGGTGCAGGTGGTGCAGACCCATTTGTTCCCGCCAGGTCAGGCCGCTTTGGTGGTGTGCAACCCGCCGTGGTTGCCGGCGCGCCCCGTGGGCTTGCTGGACCAGGCGGTGTATGACGAGGGCAGCCAGATGCTCAAGGGCTTTTTGGCGGGTCTGCGCGAACACCTGTGCGAGGGCGGCGAGGGCTGGTTGATTTTGTCGGACCTGGCCGAGCATTTGGGCCTGCGCAGCCGCGAGGCATTGCTGGGCTGGATCGCCGATGCAGGGTTGGTGGTGCTCGGGCGTCTGGACGCCAAGCCGGTGCACGCCAAGGTGCAAGACACCTCAGACGCCTTGCATGCAGCGCGCGCGGCCGAAGTGACATCGCTGTGGCGCTTGGGCACAGCGGGCTGAGTCAGCCCCCTGCCCCTACCCTGCCGGTCAGACTTTAGAAAAGTCGGGTTTGCGTTTTTAACGAAAACGCTCAAGACCTTTCGGTCTTGCCCTTGGGGCTCCCAACTTCAGACCTTGCTGAAGTCGGGTTTGCGTTTTTCCATGAAGGCGCCGAAGGCTTCTTTGGCGGCGGGCTCGCGCAGCATGCGGCCAAAGCTTTGGCCTTCTTCGTCCATCTTTTGCAGCACGGCTTGCTGGTCACCGCCCTTCATGAGGCGCTTGGTGGCGATCAATGATGTCAGGGGCTTGGCCGCCAGCTTGCGGGCCTGGGCCTGGGCATAGCCATTGACTTCGGTGGGTGGCACCACGCGGTTGACCAGGCCGACTTCTTGCGCGGCTTCGGCAAAGAAGGGCTCGCCCATGAGCAGGGCTTCGGCGGCGCGGTGGTAGCCAAACATGCGCGGCGCCAGCAGGCTCGACGCCGCTTCGGGGCACAGCCCCAGGTTGACGAAGGGCATGGAAAACGCCGCGTTGTCACCGGCATAGACCAGGTCGCAATGGAACAGCAGGGTGGTGCCGATGCCCACCGCAGGCCCTGCCACGGCGGCGAGCAAGGGCTTTTCAAAGGTGGCGATGCCGCGCAAGAAACGGAACACCGGCGACTCTTGCGTGGAGGGCGGCTGGTTCAGAAAGTCGCCAATGTCGTTGCCCGCGCTGAAGATGCTTTCGTGCCCCTGAAACACCACCACGCGAACGCTGGGGTCGGCCCCGGCCTGGGCCACCGCGTCGGCCATGGCGGCGTACATGGCCGAGGTGATGGAGTTCTTTTTGTCCAGGCGGTTGAAGGTGATGGTCATCACCCCCGCGTCGGTGTGGGTCAGGATGTCAGACATGAAGGTCCTTGTGGTGGGGTCTTGCAAAGCAAGAGGGTTTACTGCACCCGAATCCAGGTTTGGGTGCGACCCAGCAGGGGCGCACCGATGAAACCACGGACTTCGAGTTTTTTGCCGCCGTCAATCGGTGTCAAACGCAGGCTGTAGTTCTTGCCGTTCTCGGGATCCAGGATTTTGCCCCCCTCCCACACCGCTTTGCCGTCACTTTGTTGACCGCCCCGGATGATTTCCATGCCGATCTTGGGCTGGCCCTTGCGGTCGTCGGTGCACAGGTTGCAATTGGGTTCGGTGCTGGGGGTGGTGGCCAAAGAGCGCTCGACCACGCCCGACAGACCGCCACCGGCTTTTTGGGTGATGCGGATTTCGGCCTTGGGCTGTTGCGTGGCATCGTCGATGCTGCGCCACAGGCCCACCGGGCTCATTTGGGCGTGGGCGGCCAGGCTCAGCAGGCCAACGCTCAGAGTCAGGGCAGTTTTGATCATGGGGTGTGTCCTTGTACCAATGTTGGGGGGTCAGGCCAATGCGGCGTCGGTGTCCATCAGCACCTCGCTACCAGCGCGGATGCGGCGCATCAGGCTGGAGGTTTCGGGCATCAGGCGGGTGAAGTAAAAACGCGCGGTTTGCAGCTTGGCCTGGTAGAAGGGGTCGGGGCGCTGGGCTTGCTCTTCGGCCTCGGCCAATTTGGCAAGCGCCACTTGCGCCGAGCGGGCCCAGAAGTAACCCAGCACCAGGTGGCCCACCACACGCAAATAGTCCACCGCGGCCGCGCCCACTTCGTCGGCATTGCTCATGGCTTTCATGCCGACTTCGCCGGTCAGTTGCGTGAGCTTTTGGCCCAAATCGGCCAGTGGCTTGATGAATTCGCCCATGGCTTCGTTGGCCATTTCGGCCTTGACCAATTGCTCGACCAGTTTGCCGAATTTCTTGAGCGATGCGCCTTGGTTGCCCAGCACCTTGCGGCCCAGCAAGTCCAAGCTCTGGATGGTGTTGGTGCCCTCATAAATCATGTTGATGCGGGCATCGCGCACGTACTGCTCCATGCCCCACTCCTTGATGTAGCCGTGGCCGCCAAACACCTGCTGGCATTCGGTGGTGGCTTGCCAGGCGTTGTCGGTGATGAAGGCTTTGACGATGGGCGTGAGCAGTGCCAACAGTTCGGCCGATTCGGCACGCACGGCTTCGTCGGGGTGGTTGAGTTCTTTGTCGAGCAGCAATGCGCCATAGCAAGCCAGCGCACGGCCGCCTTCGGCGTAGGCTTTGGCGGTCATGAGCATGCGGCGCACATCGGGGTGCACGATGATCGGGTCGGCCGGTTTGCCGGGGGCTTTGACGCCGGTGAGCGAGCGCATTTGCACACGGTCTTTGGCGTAGGCCAGCGCGTTTTGGTAGGCGACTTCGGTCAGACCCAGCGACTGGTTGCCCACGCCCAGGCGGGCGGCGTTCATCATCACGAACATGGCGGCCAGGCCTTTGTTGGGCTGACCCACCAGGGTGCCTACCGCTTCGTCGAGCACCATCTGGCAAGTGGCATTGCCGTGGATGCCCATCTTGTGCTCGATGCCGCCGCAGTAAATGCCGTTGCGCTCGCCCATGCTGCCGTCAGCGGCCACCTTGAACTTGGGCACGATGAAGAGGCTGATGCCTTTGCTGCCGGGCGGCGCGTCGGGCAAGCGGGCCAGCACCAGGTGCACGATGTTGGCAGCCAGGTCGTGTTCGCCTGCGCTGATGAAAATCTTTTGGCCCGTCAGGCGGTAAGTGCCGTCGGCCTGTGGTTCGGCCTTGGTGCGCAGCAGGCCCAGGTCGGTGCCGCAATGCGGCTCGGTCAGGCACATGGTGCCGGTCCATTCGCCGCTGGTCAGCTTGGGCAGGTACAGGGCTTGTTGCTCGGGTGTGCCGTGCGCATGCAGGCACTCGTAGGCTCCATGGCTCAAGCCCGGGTACATGGTCCAGGCTTGGTTGGACGAGTTGAGCATTTCGTAAAAGCACTGGTTGACCACAAAGGGCAAACCTTGGCCACCAAAGGCAGGGTCGCAGCTGAGCGATGGCCAGCCGCCGGCCACGTACTGCGCATAGGCCTCCTTGAAGCCCTCGGGCGCCTTGACTTCGTGGGTGTCGCGGTTGAGGGTGCAGCCTTGCGTGTCGCCCGAGATGTTGATGGGGAACACCACCTCGGCGGCAAATTTGCCACCCTCTTCGAGCACGGCATTGATGGTGTCGGCATCGGTCTCGGCGTGCGGAGGCAAGGCCTGGAGTTCGGTGCCCACATGGAGCAGCTCGTGCAGCACAAATTGCATGTCACGCAGAGGGGGGTTGTAGACGGGCATGTGAACTCCTTGAATCGGTAAGCAACGGGGGCAGATGGAAAAATCAGTCGTTGGCAGGTTTGCGACGGGCCTTGGGCACGGCCACGAGCTTGGGGGGCTTGACCACCTTGCTTGGCGTTGGCGGCATGACCGGGCCACCATAGCGGGCCAGGATGTGCTGAAAGCCCTGGCGCGCGCGTTGGGTGGCGCTGGGGTTGCGCAGGAAACGGGCTTCGTAGTGCAAGGCCAAAATCAGGCCGTGGATTTCGAATGCGATTTGGTGGGCATCGGCTTCCTGGCTCAGCTGACCCAAGTCTTGCGCCAGTTCCACGGCGCGGCGCAAGGCGGTTTGCCAGGTGGCCACTGAAGAGGCCAGGGCGTCACGCACCGGGCCACTGCGGTCGTCAAACTCCACCGCACCACTGATGTAAATGCAGCCAGAGTCGATTTCGGCCGAGGTCTGCACCATCCAGTTGTCAAACAGGGCCTGCAAGCGGGGCAGGCCGCGGCCACTTTGCAGGGCGGTGTAGAAAACACTGGACTCGAAGCGGTCGTGGTACTCGCGGATGACCGAGATTTGCAACTCTTCGCGCGAGCCAAAGTGGGCGAACACGCCGGACTTGCTCATGCCCGTGACTTCGGCCACGGCCCCGATGGACAGGCCTTCCAGGCCAATTTGAGAAGCCAGACGCAAAGCCGCATCGATGATGACGGCCTTGGTTTGCTGACCTTTGATGAGCACGCGCCGGCCGGCTTCGGGAGGCGGCAGGCTCTCGATGTTGGAGGGGGGTTTGCGGTCGGTCATGGTGCTCAAAAAAGAACGATCGTTCTATTCTGCACCAAAACCACCCGCAAAGATCAAGAACCCGTCAGATCGAGGGTAAATCAGGATCTGACGGAAGGCTTTGAAGCGCTCAGGCCTTGAAAGCCACGACTTTTTGGGTTTGTTCGCCCAAGCCTTGGATGCCCAGGCGCATCACGTCGCCACGCTTCAAGAACACCGGAGCGGGCTTGCCATCGACCTTGACGCCCATGCCCACGCCGGGTGGTGTGCCGGTGGTGATGATGTCGCCGGGCTCCAGCGTCATGAACTGGCTCACGTAGCTCACCAGCTTAGCCACGCCGAAGATCATGGTCTTGGTGCTGCCGGTTTGGTAGCGCACGCCGTTCACATCCAGCCACATGCTCAGGGCTTGCGGGTTGGGCACCTCGTCGCGCGTGACCAGCCAGGGGCCCACGGGGCCAAAGGTGTCGCAGCCCTTGCCCTTGTCCCAGGTGGCGCCGCGCTCGAGCTGGTATTCGCGCTCGCTCACGTCGTTGACCACACAGTAACCGGCCACGTGGTTCAGGGCGTCTTTTTGCGACACATAACGCGCACGGGTGCCGATCACGACGCCCAACTCCACTTCCCAGTCGGTCTTTTTGGAGCCCTTGGGCAGCATGACGTCGTCGTTGGCACCCTGGATGCACGAGATGGCTTTGGTGAAGACGATGGGCTCGGCCGGGATCGGCATGTTCGATTCGGCTGCATGGTCGGCGTAGTTCAATCCAATCGCGATGAATTTGCTGGTGTACGAGATGGGCGTGCCAAAACGCTTTTTGCCGCGCACCAAAGGCAGTTTGTCGGTTTTGACTTTGGCAAGCTTGGCCAAGGCCTTGTCGCTCAGTTGGTCGGGCGAGATGTCCTTGACCACCGCGCTCAGGTCACGCAAGCGGCCTTCGGCATCGATCAGACCGGGTTTTTCTTTGCCGGGTTGGCCATAGCGAACGAGTTTCATGGTTGCCTTTCAGTTTTCAAACAATCAATAAGTGGAACGACCACCCGACAGGTCAAAGACCGCCCCGGTGGAGAAGGAACATTCTTCGGTGCTCAGCCAAGTCACCATGGCGGCGACTTCTTCGGGCTCGCCAAAACGGGCCATCGGAATCTTGGAGAGCATGAACTGGATGTGCTCGGGCGTCATTTGATCAAAAATCGCCGTCTTCACAGCCGCCGGGGTGACACAGTTGACGCGCACACCGGTGTCGGCCAGCTCTTTGCCCAGCGATTTGGTCAGGCCGATGACGGCCGCCTTGCTGGCGCTGTAGGCGCTGGCATTGGGGTTGCCGTCCTTGCCCGCCACCGAAGCGATGTTGATGATGCGCCCGTAGTTGCGCGCCTTCATGTGGACACTCAGCTCGCGGCAGCAATGGAACAGGCCGTGCACGTTCACATCGAACACCTGCTTCCAGGCCTCCACCGGGTAGTCCCACACCTTGGTGTTGGGGCCGGTGATGCCCGCGCTGTTGACCAGCACATCGACGCCTGCCAGCGCCACAGTTTGCGCCGTGGCCTGCACCACCGAGGCGTGGTCGGCCACATCGACCTGCACCGTGTTGACGACCGCGCCCAGCTGCGCTTGGCGCAGTTGTTCGGCGGCTTTTGTCATGCCCGCCGCATCACGGTCCCAAATGGTGACCCTGGCGCCAGAGGCCAGCATGCGCTGCGCAATGGCAAAGCCCAGGCCCGTGGCCCCGCCGGTGATGACCGCGTGGCGGCCTTTCATGTCGAGCAAGTTCATGTGTGTCTTTCTGGAAAATCAAATGGTCATGCCGCCGTCCACCATGTAGGCGTTGCCGGTGGCGAAGATGGATTCATCGGATGCGAGGAAAGTGACGATGGGCGCGATCTCGTGCGCCTGCGCCAGACGGCCCATGGGCTGGCGGTTGATGAAGTCCTGCCGCGCCTGCACCGGGTCGGCATAGCTGTTGATGCGGTCTTGCAGCGAGGGCGTGTCCACCGTGCCGGGGCAAATCGCATTGCAGCGCACGCCCTGGCGCACATAGTCGGCGGCCACGCTTTTGGTCAGGCCAATCACCGCGGCTTTGCTGGTGCCGTAAATGAAGCGGTTGGGCAGGCCGCGCACGCTGGAACACACGCTGGCCATGTTGATGATGCTGCCGCCGCGACCCTCTTTATTGAACTGATCGACCATTTTGGGAATGACCGCCTGGATCATCCAGAACTGCGAGCGCACGTTCAGGTTGAAGGCAAATTCCCAGTCTTCGTCGGTGGCTTGTTCGATGTTGCCGTTGTGCACAAAACCGGCGCAATTGAACAGCACGTCCACGCGGGCCATGCTCGCCACTTGGGCTGCAATCGCTGGCTTGTCGAGCACGTTCAAAACGGCGGTGTGCACATTCGCCACGCCTTGGTAGCGCTTGAGCAGTTCGGCGTTCACATCGGTGGCATAGACAGTGGCACCTTCAGCCGCCATGGCCAGCGCAGCCGCCTGGCCAATGCCCTGCCCGGCAGCGGTGACGAGCGCGATTTTTCCTTTGAGTCTCATGAGGCTTGAATCTCCAGTTGCAGGGTTTGTCTGGCCGTGATGGCATCCCAGTCCCAGGCGATGCCCAGGCCGGGGGTTTCAGGTGGGAAGGCATAACCCCCCTCCACCCGCAGGCGCGAGGTGGTGATGTCGTCGAGTTGCGGAATGTATTCCACCCAGGTGGCATTGGGCACGGCCGCGCACAAGCTCACATGCAACTCCATCAAGAAGTGCGGGCACACCGGCACGTCAAAGGTTTCGGCCAGGTGCGCGGTTTTGATCCAGGGCGTGATGCCACCGATGCGCGCCACATCGGGCTGCACGATGCTGCACGCGCCTTGCTCCAGGTATTCGCGAAACTGCATCGGGTGGTACATCGACTCGCCCACCGCCACAGGGATGGTGGTGTGCGCTCGCAATTGGCGGTGGCCCGACACGTCTTCGGCGGGCAGGGGCTCTTCGATCCAGGCCAGACCCAGCCCATCGAAAGCCCGCGCACGGCGCACCACCTCGGCACGGTGGAAACCCTGGTTGGCATCGGTCATCAGCTCAAAGCCAGGCCCGACGGCATCGCGCACGGCACTCAGGCGCGCCACGTCTTCGCTCACATGCGGGCGGCCAATCTTGATCTTGGCGCCCTTGAAGCCTTGTGCTTGGGCTTCCAGCGTTTGGTCCACCAGCGCTTGGGGCGAGAGGTGCAACCAACCGCCCTCGGTCGTGTAGAGCGGCACACGCGGCTGCGCCCCGCCCAGCAAACGCCACAGCGGCAGGCCCTGGCTTTGCGCGCGCCAGTCCCACAGGGCCGTATCCACACAAGCGAGCGCCAGGCTCGTCATGGCCCCCACGGCGGTGGCGTGGGTGTGGAAAAACAAATCTTTCCAGATGGCTTCGACCATGACCGGGTCGCGCCCGATCAAGCGCGGGGCCAGGTGGTCCTTGAGCAAAGCGATGACCGACGAACCCCCGGTGCCAATCGTGTAAGCGTAACCCGAGGCCTTGATGCCATCGCTGCAGTGCAAGGTGAGCAAGAGGGTCTCTTGCGTCACAAAGGACTGGATGGCGTCGGTGCGCAAGACCTTGGGCGGCAAGTTGACTTGCCGCAGGCTCACGCGGTCGATGGTGACATGGGACATACAGGGCTAGAACACGGAACCAGAAGAGCCTTGCAAACACGGCATGGGCAGAGTGCGGAGCATGCGGCCGTCAACCCGCGCTGGCCGTCATTTTTGCGACATGTGGCATGCGGGTTTGTGCGGAGTGGCAGGGTTGAGGGGTCATGTGATGATTGTGCAATTGGTCTGACCACTTGTCCAATTCACGTTATCCCTGATGCCCTTATGCCTCTGCAAACCGTTGCGCCGCATCGCCTGTACCGCCAGATTGCCGAACAACTTCGGCAATTGATGGCCTCGGGTGAATTCGCACCCGGTTCGCGTTTGCCCGCCGAGCGCGATCTGGCGCTGCAACTGGGGGTCAGCCGCCCCTCTGTGCGCGAAGCGCTGATCGCGCTCGAAGTTGAGGGCATGATCGAAGTGCGCACCGGCTCTGGCATTTATGTGCAACACACCATCGCCACCACGCCCCTTGAGGACACAGCGCTTGGCGCCGAACTGGACGCCGACACCCCGGCCAATTGGGGACCGCTGGAGGTGATGAGTGCGCGCATCCTGGTCGAGGCCGAAGTGGCTGCGCTGGCCGCTGCCCATGCCCAAAAATCACACATCAAGGCCATCCGGGCGGGTCTGAAACAAATGCAGCGCGAAGCCGCCCACGACGAAGTGCCGCGCCAGGGCGATGAAGCCTTTCACCAGGCCATTGCGCAAGCCTGTGGCAACAGCGTCTTGCTCGACACGGTGCATCGCTATTGGCAAGCGCGCAATGGCCCTTTGTTTGAACGTTTGGGCGACTACTTTGAACGCCCCGAGTCTTGGCAAGCCGCCATTGATGAACACCATGCGGTGATGCACGCCATCGAAGCGCACGACCCCGGCGCCGCACGCAAGGCCATGCAAAAACACCTGAAACAAGCCCACAAAAGATACAGCGCGAGCTGGCGCCGCGCACCTGCCCGTTAGGGTGGTTTTTCTGTTCCCGCGTCAGCAATTTTCACAACCCCAAGAGGAGACAAAGATGAGCAAACGATTCACCCTGAAAACCCTGGCCGCCGTCGGTGCGGTGGCCATGGGCACCCTGCTGGCCAGCACCGGCGTTATGGCCCAGCAAAAACTCAAGTGGGCCCACGTCTATGAGACGGCTGAGCCCTTCCACACCGAGTCGGTGTGGGCCGCTGAAGAAATCAAGAAACGCACCAACGGCAAGTTCGACATCCAGGTCTTCCCGGCCTCCACATTGGGCAAAGAGACCGACATCAACCAGGGCCTGACACTGGGCACGGTGGACATGATCATCAGCGGTCCCTCTTTTGCGGCGCGCACCTACCCCCGTTTTGGCATCGCCTACTACCCCTTCATCTTCCGTGATGGTGACCACCTGCTCGCTTACTCCAGGAGCCCGGTGTTCCAGGAAATGATTGGCGAATTCCGTGCCCGCACGGGCATTCAGGTCACGGCCTACACCTACTACGGTGCACGCCACACCACCGCCCAGCGACCCTTCACCAACTGCGCCGGCATGAAGGGCCTCAAGATCCGCGTGCCCGATGTGCCCGCCTACCGCGCCACACCTGAGGCCTGCGGCGCCAACCCCACGCCCATTGCTTTTGCCGAGGTGTATTTGGCCCTGCAAAACGGCACCGTGGAAGCCCAAGAGAACCCCCTGACCACGATCGAGGCCAAGAAGTTCTTTGAAGTGCAAAAGGCCATCATGCTCACCGGCCACATCGTGGACGGCTTGACCACGCAGATCGCTCCCCATGTCTGGAACCGTTTGAACGATGCCGAGAAGAAGATCTTCACCGATGTGACCCAGGAGGCTGCCGTGCGCGCTTCGGCCAAGGTCAAGGCCCGCGAAGCCGAGTTGGTGGAAGAGTTCCGCAAGAAAGGTTTGCAGATGGTGCAAGTTGACCGCAAATCCTTCCAGGATGCGGTGCTCAAGAACAAGCCTCTGACCGGCATGGGCTTCACCCAGTCTGACTTCGACAAGATCCAGGCCGCCCGGTGATCTTGGGGCTGTGCTACCCAAGCACAGCCCACCCCGTCACGCTGGGTGAGCGCCCAGCGTGCTTTGGCATGACCGGGCCATCAAGCCCGAGCATCGGCTTTTCAATTGCGAAAGATTTGCCATGAGCAAGCTGCCAGACATGGATGCCCTGCCCAAAGTCATGGGCGATGACGGCCAGTTCCACGCCACCGATGAGGCGGTGGACTTGTCGGGAACCACCCCAGAGGCTTGGATCGCCTTGCTGTTTTTTTGGGCACTGGGACTGACAGTTTTTTATCAATTTTTCACCCGCTACGTGCTCAACGATTCGGCCTCGTGGACCGAAGAGATCGCGCGGTATTTGTTGATTGCCACCGTGTTCACCGGGGCGGCCATTGGCGTGGCCAAGAACAACCACATCCAGGTTGATTTTTTCTTCCGCTTCATGCCCGCCCGCTTGTCTTTTGCGGTGGCCCTGCTGGTGGATGTGATGCGCATCGCGTTTTTTGGCGCCGCCACCTTTTTGACGGGCCAGATGATGCAGAAGTTGGGCAGTTACAAGATGACCATCATCGACTTGCCCATGAATTGGGTGTATGGCGTGGTGATGGCCGGTTTTGCGGCCATGTGCCTGCGGTCCATCTGGGTCATGCGCATCCACCTGCAGCGCGGCTACACCGTGCTGGAGCGCCCCGAATCGGAAATGACGGACCGCTGAACGCGCATCCCTCAAACAACAGAAAGCCCCTGCCATGTTGAAAATCATTTTCCTGCTGTTGATGAGTGGCGGCATTCCGGTGGCGATTGCCATGGCGGGAGCCTCGCTGATTTACCTGTTTTTTGCCCAAAGCTCGCCGCCGTTTGTGGTGATCCACCGCATGGTCTCGGGCATCGACAGTTTTCCTTTGCTGGCCGTGCCCTTCTTCATCCTGGCGGGCAATCTGATGAACAACGCCGGCATCACCAACCGCATTTACAACTATGCGCTGGCCCTGGTGGGTTGGCTCAAAGGCGGCTTGGGCCATGTCAACGTGGTGGGGTCGGTGGTGTTTGCGGGCATGAGCGGCACGGCCATTGCCGACGCAGCGGGCCTGGGCACCATCGAAGTCAAGGCCATGAAAGACCATGGCTACAGCACCGAATTTGCGGTGGGTGTCACCGCCGCTTCGGCCACCTTGGGGCCCATCATTCCGCCCAGCTTGCCCTTTGTGATCTACGGCATGATGGCCAACGTGTCGGTCGGTGCGCTGTTTTTGGCGGGCATCTTGCCCGGCATTTTGATGGCGCTGCTGATGATGCTGACAGTGGCTTACTTTGCGCACAAAAATGGCTGGGGCGCTGACATCAAATTCGAGTGGCCCCGGGTCATCAAGGCCTTGACCGAAACCGCCGTGGTCATTGGCTGGCCACTGGCCATTTGGTGGACCGTCAAAACCTTTGGCACGCCACCTCAGATGACGGTGTTTGTGGCTTTGGCCATTTTGTTTGTGGCCGACAAGCTGTTCAAGTTTCAAGCCGTCTTGCCCATCATGACCCCCATCATCTTGATCGGCGGCATGACCACGGGCGTGTTCACGCCCACCGAAGGTGCCATTGCCGCCTGTGTCTGGGCCTTGATTTTGGGCTTCTTCTGGTACCGCACCCTGAACCTGAAAATGTTTGTCAAGGTTTGTCTGGACACGGTCGAGACCACCGCCACGGTCTTGTTCATTGTGGCCGCGGCCAGCATCTTCGGCTGGATGCTCACCGCCACGGGCGTGACCTCGGCCATCTCCAGCTGGGTGCTGGGCTTTACCCAAGAGCCGTGGGTGTTTTTGCTCTTGGCCAATTTGCTGATGTTGTTCGTGGGCTGTTTCCTCGAGCCCACCGCCGCCATCACCATCCTGGTGCCGATCCTGGTGCCGATTTGTCAGCAACTGGGCATTGACCTGGTGCACTTCGGCCTGGTCATGGTGCTCAACCTGATGATCGGTTTGCTGCACCCGCCCATGGGCATGGTGCTGTTTGTGTTGGCGCGGGTGGCCAAGCTCAGTGTGGAGCGCACCACCATGGCCATCTTGCCCTGGCTGTTCCCCTTGTTGGGCAGCCTGGCGGTCATCACCTATGCGCCCAGCCTGGTGCTGTGGTTGCCCAAACAATTTTATTGAGACCTTGCCATGCATTCATTCATTCGACTGCACCCCGCCGACGATGTCGTCATCGCCCGTGCCCAACTCATGAGTGGCAGCACCGTGGACGGTGTGGCCGTGCGCGGCCTGATTCCGCCGGGCCACAAAGTGGCCACCCGCACCATCGCCGTGGGTGAGCCGGTGCGCCGCTACAACCAGATCATTGGCTTTGCCTCCCAGGCCATTGCCCCCGGCGAGCATGTGCACACGCACAACCTGAACATGGGCGCCGAAAAAGGCAACTTCGAGCGCGACTACGCCATTGGGCAAGACGTCAAACCCGATCCGGTGCGCCAGCAAGCGACCTTCATGGGTTACAAGCGCTCGGACGGCCGCGTGGCCACACGCAACTACATTGGGGTGCTCTCCAGCGTGAACTGCTCGGCCACTGCCGCGCGTGCCATTGCCGACCATTTTTCCAAACGCAACAACCCGAAAGCGCTGGCCAATTTTCCGAACGTGGATGGCGTGGTGGCCCTGACCCACGGCACCGGCTGCGGCATGGACACCGAGGGTTTGGGCATCCAGTTGCTCGAACGCACCCTGGCCGGTTATGCCACGCACGCCAACTTCTGGGGCGTGGTGGTGGTGGGTCTGGGTTGCGAGGCCAACCAGCTCAACACCTGGCTGGCGCACAGCAGCCTGCGCGAAGGCGACACGCTGAAGGTCTTCAACATCCAGGACACAGGCGGCACACGTTTGACGGTGGAAAAAGGCATCCAACTGATCGAAGAGATGCTGCCCCGCGCCAACGCCATCACCCGCGAACCCTGCAGCGCCGAACACATCACGGTGGGCCTGCAGTGCGGCGGCTCGGACGGCTATTCGGGCATCAGCGCTAACCCGGCACTGGGCGCGGCGGTGGACTTGTTGGTGCAACACGGCGGCACGGCCATCCTGAGCGAAACCCCCGAGATTTACGGGGCCGAGCACTTGCTCACGCGCCGCGCTGTGAAGCCCGAGGTGGCGCACAAACTGATTGAGCGCATCCGCTGGTGGGAAAACTACACCGCCATCAACGGCGGTGAAATGAACAACAACCCCTCGCCCGGCAACAAGGCGGGCGGCTTGACCACGATCCTGGAGAAATCTTTGGGCGCCGTGGCCAAGGGCGGCACCAGCAACCTGCAAGCGGTGTACGAATACGCCGAACCCGTGACGGCCAAAGGCTTTGTGTACATGGACACGCCCGGCTACGACCCGGTGAGCGCCACGGGCCAGGTGGCCGGTGGGGCCAACCTGATTTGCTTCACCACCGGGCGCGGCAGCGCCTATGGTTGCGCCCCCTCACCCAGCCTGAAATTCTCGACCAACACGGCGCTGTGGAAAAAGCAGGAAGAAGACATGGACCTGAACTGCGGCGAGATCGTGGACGGCGGCGTGAGCATTGCCGAGATGGGCCAGCGCATTTTTGAAATGATCCTGGCGGCAGCGTCTGGCGAGCCCACCAAGAGCGAGCGCCACGGCTACGGTCAAAACGAATTCGTGCCGTGGCAAGTCGGCGCGGTGATGTGAGCGGGATCAGAAAAATTTGAAGCATCGCGCACAGGGGTGCGCTCCTACCACCTCTTCGTCTTGAAAGACCCCCATGAGCCAACTCATCCCAGCCGCCGATTTGCGTGTCCACATCGCACGCATCATCGCCATGACCGGCAGCGCACCTGCCGAAGCCTCGCAAGTGGCCGACAACCTGGTCATGGCCAACCTGAGCGGGCACGATTCGCATGGCGTGGGCATGGTGCCACGCTATGTGGACGCGGTGCTCGAAGGCGGCCTGTCACCCAATACCGGCGTCAAGGTTTTGCTGGACACTGGCCCCTTGCTCAACCTGGATGGCCAACGCGGCTACGGCCAGATCACGGGCGTGCAGGCCATGCACATGGGCATTGAACGCGCAAAGCAACACGGGGTGTGCACCGTGGCCCTGTGCCGCTCGCACCACCTGGGCCGCATCGGCCACTTTGCCGAAATGGCCGTGGCGCAAGGCCTGGTGTCGGTGCATTTTGTGAATGTGCTCTCGCGCCCGGTGGTCGCACCTTTTGGCGGTGGCGATGGGCGCTTTGGCACCAACCCCTGTTGCATCGGCGTGCCCATGGGCAGCCGCGCGCCCTTTGTGCTGGACTTTGCCACCAGCCGCGTGGCCCAAGGCAAGATGCGCGTGGCCCACAACAAGGGTGAGCAAGTGCCGCCTGGCTATTTGATCGACGAACACGGCCACCCCACCACCAACCCGGGCGTAGTGGTGGTGCCGCAGTCCAACGGTTTGTTTGGTGCGCTCATGACTTTTGGCGACCACAAGGGCTTTGGCATGGCCATGGCCTGCGAACTGCTGGGCGGCGCGCTGACGGGCAGTGGCACCTGGCACCGCGAAGCGGACCACCAAAGGGCGGTGCTGAACGGCATGCTGACCATGCTGATCGACCCGGTGCGCCTGGGCACACAAGCCCTGTTCGACCAAGAAGCCCTGGCCTTTGCCGACTGGCTGCGCCAAAGCCCCGATGCCCCTGGCAGCGACGGCGTGAAACTGGCGGGCGAACCGGAACGCACCGCACGCGCTGAGCGCGAGCAAAACGGCATCTGGATCGACGACGCCACCTGGGCCGAAATTGAGGCCTCCGAAAAAAAGCTGGCAGGGCGTTGAACCTGACCTGACCCAGCCCCCCTCAAGGCGCCCACTCCTCTGACCCCCATGCACCTGTGCGCACTCACCCTGGCATCGCTGCCTGCTGACATCCACACCCCGATTTACGACCGCCGCCGCCACGCACCCGGTGTGGTGCACCTGGGGCTGGGCGCCTTTCACCGGGCGCACCAGGCCATGGTGTTCGACCAACTGCTGAGCGCGGGTGATACGCGCTGGGGTATCCACGGCGTGGGCATGACGCGACCGGATTTGGTGAACGCCTTGCGTGCGCAAGACGGGCTGTACGCAGTGCGCGTGGCCGACGGTCAAGGGGTGAAGTGGCAAGTGCCAGGGGCGCTTTGGCGCATGCATGTGGCCGCCACCGAGCGAGACGAGGTGGTGCAAGCCATTGCCGCACCCAGCACCCGCTGGGTCACACTCACCGTCACCGAAAAAGGCTACACACCGGCCTTGGCCCAACTGCTGCTGGAGGGCTTGCGCCAGCGCCAGCAAGCCGGTTTGCCGGGCATCACCTTGGCCTCGTGCGACAACCTGCAAGGCAACGGTCACCAGCTGCAGGCTTTGGTGAAGGCCGCCATCGCCACCCCAGACACCAGGCCGCAAGACGCCAATTTGCTCAGCTGGATCGACACGCGCTGCGCCTTTCCGTGCAGCATGGTTGACCGCATCGTGCCCGCCGCCACGACCGACGTGCTGGCCGCCGCCAGCTTGGCGCTGGGCCTGCGCGACGACGCGTCGCTCAGCACCGAAGGCTTTTGGGAATGGGTGATCGAAGACCGCTTTGCCGACCCGGCTGACGCCGCCCTGCTGCAAAGCGCTGGTGTGCGCGTCACCGCCGATGTGCACAGTTACGAAGAAGCCAAGCTGCGCATGCTCAACGGCAGCCACTCGGCCATGGCGTTGATCGGCGCGGTCACCGGCAGGCCTTTCATCGCCAGCTGCATCGGTGAGCCACACATCCGCCGCTTTGTGCACCGCTTGATGGGCCGCGAGGTCGCTCCGCACCTGAGTCGCAGTGATTGGGCCGACTACCGCGACGCGCTGATCGCGCGCTTTGGCAACCCGTATCTGAAGCACAGCGTGCACCAGATTGCGACCGACAGCTCGCAAAAAATCCCACAGCGCTGGCCGCCTTCGGTGCTCGGGCAGATCGCCCAAGGCGCCGCGTTGGAACACCACGCGCTGGCCGCTGCTGTCTTCTTGCGCTACACGCTGGGCGTGGACGAACACGGCCAGGCCTATGCCCTGAACGATCCGCAGGCCGACAGCCTCATGGCCATTGGCGCGGCCCAGCGCAGCGAGCCCGAGGCCTGCGTGCGCGCCCTGCTGGCCCGAGAAGACCTGTGGGGCAGCGCCCTGTCCGACCACCCCGCATGGACCGTGCGCGTGACGCACTGGCACCAGCAAGTCCTGCAGCACGGTGTGGATGCGGCCATCCAGCAACTGCTGCAACAAGAGCCCTGAACACGGGATACGCCGCATGAAAATCACCGCCGCCCGCGTCATCGTCTGCAGCCCCGGCCGCAACTTCGTGACCCTCAAAATCGAGACGGACCAGGGCGTGTACGGCGTGGGCGACGCCACGCTCAACGGCCGCGAACTGGCCGTGGTCAGCTACCTGGAAGACCACGTCATCCCCTGCCTGATGGGGCGTGACCCGCAGCAGATCGAAGACCTCTGGCAATACCTCTACAAAGGCGCTTACTGGCGGCGCGGCCCGGTGACCATGAGCGCCATTGCGGCGGTGGACACCGCGCTGTGGGACATCAAGGCCAAGATGGCGGGCATGCCGCTGTACCAGTTGCTGGGCGGGCGCAGCCGCACCGGGGTGATGGTCTACGGCCACGCCAATGGCCGCGACACGGCCGAAACCGTGGACGAAGTTTTGCGCCACAAGGAAGAAGGCTATCTGGCGATCCGCGCGCAAAGTGGCGTACCGGGCCTGAACAAGGTCTATGGTGTCAGCGGCACGAACCGTCTGTACGAACCCGCCGACGGCAACTTGCCCGGCGAACACGACTGGAGCAGCGAAAAATACCTGCGCCACACCCCTGGCTTGTTGGAAGCCGTGCGCGAAGCCGTGGGCCCCGACATCCATTTGCTGCACGACGTGCACCACCGCCTCACGCCCATCGAGGCGGGGCAGCTGGGCAAGGCGCTGGAGCCGGTGCGCATGTTCTGGATGGAAGACCCGACGCCTGCCGAGAACCAGGACGCCTTTGCGTGGATACGCCACCACACCACCACGCCGATTGCGGTGGGCGAGGTGTTCAACAGCATCTGGGACTGCAAAACGCTCATCGAAAAACAGCTGATCGACTACATCCGCACCACCGTGGTCCACGCAGGCGGCATCACCCACCTGCGGCGCATCGCCGACCTGGCCAGCCTCTACCAGGTGCGCACCGGCTGCCACGGCGCGACCGACCTGTCGCCGGTGTGCATGGGCGCGGCGCTGCACTTTGACGCCTGGGTGCCCAACTTTGGCGTGCAAGAGTACATGCCGCACAGCGAAGAAATGCTGTCGGTCTTCCCGCACGACTGGCGCTTTGAGCGCGGCATGATGTATTGCGGCGAGTCACCCGGCCACGGCGTGGACATCGACGAAAAGCTGGCCGCCAAGTACCCGTACCAACGGGCTTATTTGCCGGTGAACCGGCTGCAGCACGATGGGACTTTGTGGAGTTGGTGAACGGGCGCCTGCACCCAACGTCTCTCGGATGGCCCACTTGGAAAGCGTTCGATTCCGAGCCAAAATCGTCCGCCTGAACGCCAGCTCACGCACCCACCCCAGAACACAGCCATGCAATCGTTTGATGTTGAAAAAATCGAATGGCAGGAGATCAGCCCGGACGGCACCTGCTACACCTTGCTCGAAGGCGACAAGCAAGATCCGGTCGGTGGCTTCAGCTACCTGCTGAAACTGCCGCCTGGCGCATGGGACAGGCCCCATTGGCATACAGGCCCGGCACGCCTGCTGGTGCTTCGCGGTGTGCTGAAGCTGGGACTGGGTGCTGATTTCGATCGCGACAAGGCCGTGCCTTATGCAGCGGGGTCCATTTTGCATGTCCCCGCCGATGAAGTTCATTTCGATGGCTGCGATACGGAGACTCTGGTCTTTGGCGTCGCACAGGGACCCTGGTCAACCCTTTATGTCAACGGCGAACACTGAGCGCACTCCTTGGCTTGAACGCTCGAGGTGTTCTGCTCGTCTGAGCCGCGTTCAAAGCACCCGCCCCAAAGCCGCCTGCAAATGCTCGGACGGCAACCGTTTGAAGCCCGAGCGGGCATAGCGCTGCAAGCGCCCTTGCATTAAAGCCACCAGCACCGAGGCCGTCACCTGGGCATCGGCGCTGGGCGTGGGGGTTTTTCGGCAACTTGCCCAGCGAGCACGACTGGAGCAGCGAAAAATACCTGCGCCACACCCCTGGCTTGTTGGAAGCCGTGGGCCCCGACGTCCATTTGCTGCACGACGTGCACCACCGCCTCACGCCCATCGAAGAGCGTTTACAGGTCCAGGCGCTTAGGTTTCAGATGACCGCTGAGCTTCAGACCATCGCGCATGTTCATGATGAGCAAGAAGATGTTGATCGCGCCGGCTAAAAGTTCCAGACCTTGAAGTGCATAAAAACCGCTGTCAAATCTTCCGTTGTTAGCCCAAAACGACAGCACAAAGGCACTGGGCAACAACACCAGTAGCCCATTGCCTGCCGCGATCTTCATTCTCAAGCTCTTGATGCTTACAAGTCGACCGCTTTTTCCCTTCGCGAGTACAAATCCGCTGCCGCCCGTAGCCGCTAATGCTGGAATCAGCAGCCACATACCACTCAATATCGCACTTTTGACTGCAGCAACGCTGGCCTGATCCATGAATAGCTCCGACACCACGGTCGAGAGCCAGAAGGTGGTGATGCAAAGGAGCGCAACAGCCCCAAAAATGCCATGTATCTTCTTTTTCATAACGCGACCTTTCAAGATTGGATGGTGGTTTGCAGCTCAAGCCGTATGGATTCAAGTGTTTGGGTGGCTGAACTGGCTTGGTCAGTTGACATCAACTCACTCAGTTTCAAAGCCTTGACAGCCCAGAGGTCATCTGCACGCTCATAAAGCGCCAGACCTCGCGGGGTGAGTGTGTAGAGGGGGGAGCGCCGATGCGCCGGATTGGGGTGCACATCGACCAACCCACCTTTCAGCAAGAGGTTGAGTTGCTTTTGCGCTCCTTGGCGCGTCACACCCATGGACTCGCCAACCTGTGGCGCTGTCAAAGGTTTGCCAGCAAGAGCCAGAGACCCGAGCATTTGCCACCTGGCGCTGGTCAGCCCAAGTGGGGCGACCAATTGATCACCCCAATTGAGCAATTCGCCGTTGAGACGAAACACCGCAAGCGTCAACTGAGTAACAGCTTGAGTGCCAGAGTCAAATGCTGAAAGCGAAGAATTTTTTGTCTTCTTGACAACCAGTTTCCAATACTGAAACCTGAATGTCAATTAAAAATAAATATTAAAGTTATATATCAACAGTCACTATCGAATTTCTTTGTATGCGTCAAACCAATTATTGACTTCCCGAACCTTGCCGGACTTTTCGACCAGCGTCGACTTGTTCAATTACAGCGCTCCGCGGTGCGCACGCAGTGGTTGACGCACCTCATTGGATGGCGCATTTAGTCAGTCATTGCTTACTTACAGGCCATCGACTTGGTGCAATGCCTTAGACAAGGCAAAAAAGCTCGCTCAAAGCATCCGCCCCAAAGCCGCCTGCAAATGCTCGGACGGCAAACGTTTGAAGCCCGAGCGGGCAAAGCGCTGCAAGCGCCCTTGCATGAAAGCCACCAGCACCGAGGCCGTCACCTGGGCATCTGCGCTGGGCGTGGGTGTGTCGGCGTGTTTGAGAGATTGGCGCAGCTGCGCTTCGATCTTGTCAAACAGCAAGTTGATGCGCTCTTGCAAACGGTCATGTTCAAAAGCCAGGGCTTCGCCGTTCATGACGCGGCTCATGCCGGGGTTTTTTTCGGCAAATTGCAGCAGCAGCGCGACGATGCGGCCGGCTTGTTGCGGGCCTGCGGGTTCGCGGTCGGTCACTTGCCGGATCAGGCCCATGACGGACTGGTCCACAAAATCGATCAGCCCTTCGAACATCTGCGCTTTGCTGGCGAAGTGGCGGTAAAGGGCCGCTTCGCTCACACCAATTTTGGCAGCCAGGCCTGCGGTGGTGACGCGCTCGGCGCCAGGCTGCTCCAGCATGGCGGCCAGTGTTTGCAAGATTTGCAGGCGGCGCTCACCCGGGCGCGGGCGCTTGCGGGCGGGGGTGGCGTCTTCGTCGCTGTCGTGTCCGGGGGCTTGGTCTTGATTTGACATGGCGTCTTTTGGGGTTCGCGCAGTGTGTAGGCGGCGCTGCTTTATCGGCTGCGGATCATGGTGCCAAAGGCTTGTTCGGACAGCACCTCGAGCAGCATGGCGTGCGGCACACGGCCGTCGATGATGTGCACCGCGTTAACGCCGCTCTTGGCGGCATCCAGTGCCCCGGCAATTTTGGGGATCATGCCGCCGCTGATGGTGCCGTCGGCGCACAACTCGTCAATGCGGTGGGGGGTCAGCTCGGTTAGCAAGTGGCCCTCTTTGTCGAGCACGCCACGGATGTTGGTGAGCATAAGCAGCTTTTCGGCTTGCAGCACGGTGGCCAGTTTGGCGGCCACCACATCGGCGTTGATGTTGTAGCTTTCGTTGTTGGCACCAAAACCAATGGGGCTGACCACCGGGATGAAGGCGTCGTCTTGCAGGCATTGCAGGATGGACGGGTCGATGCTCTCGATCTCACCAACCTGGCCCACGTCGTACTCTTTGCTGGGGTCTTGGGCATCCACCAGGCGCAGCTTTTTGGCGCGGATCAGCCCACCATCGCGACCTGTCAGGCCCACGGCTTTGCCGCCTGCGCGGTTGATCATGCCCACGATGTCTTGCTGCACTTCGCCGCCCAGCACCCACTCGACGACTTCCATGGTTTCGGCATCGGTCACGCGCATGCCCTGAATGAACTCGCCCTTCTTGCCCAAGCGGTTCAGGGCCGTCTCAATCTGCGGACCACCGCCGTGCACCACCACCGGGTTCATGCCCACCAGTTTGAGCAGCACCACATCTTCGGCAAAGGCTTGTTGCAGGGCCGGGTCGGTCATGGCGTTGCCGCCGTATTTGATGACCAGCGTTTTGCCGTGGAACTTGCGGATGTAGGGCATGGCCTGCGCCAGGATCTGGGCCTGGTCTTGGGGCGACATGGGGGCAGCAACAGGGGTGTCGGTCATGTGGCGGTGCTCAACAAAAAAGGAATTCAGAATGGCTGGGATTGTGCCGCAAGGCCTGGCCGCTCAGAGGATCTCGCGCAGCATGCGGTCCACCCCTTGCTGCCAAGGCGGCAACACCAGTCCAAAGGCTTGTTGCAGCTTGCGGGTGCTCAGGCGCGAGTTCAGGGGCCTGCGGGCGGGTGTGGGGAAAGCGCTGGTGGGCACCGGCGCGATCTCGCTCACTTTCAGGGCTGGCGCAGGCTGCAGGGCGCGGGCCTGGGCGATCACATGGCTGGCGTAGCCGTGCCAGCTGGTCTGGCCACTGGCCACCAGGTGGTAAATGCCGGACAAATCTGCAGCAGGCTTGGCTGTGGCCTGGCGAATGGCGTGGGCCGTCACATCGGCGATCAGGTCTGCACCGGTGGGTGCGCCGTGCTGGTCATCGATCACGGTGAGGCGTTCGCGCTCGGCGGCCAGGCGCAGCATGGTCTTGGCAAAGTTGCCGCCACGCGCTGCATAGACCCAGCTGGTGCGAAAAATCAGGTGCTTGCAACCGCTGTCGGCGATGTGCTGCTCGCCTTCGCGTTTGGTTTGGCCATACACACTCAGCGGCCCGGTGGCATCCCCCTCTTGCCAAGCCTGCTCGCCTTGGCCATTGAACACGTAATCGGTCGAGTAATGCACCAGCCAGGCATCGGTGTCGGCCGCGGCCTGCGCCAATGCGGCGGGGGCGGTGGCATTCAGGCAGCGGGCCACATCGGGCTCGGACTCGGCCTTGTCCACGGCCGTGTGGGCGGCGGCGTTGACGATGACATCGGGGCGCCAGTCGCGCACCGTTTGCGCCAGGCGCTCGGGCTGGTTCAGGTCGCCGCAATAGTCGGTGCTGTGCCGATCCAGCGCCAACACCTCGCCCAAGGGGGCCAGGCTGCGCTGCAACTCCCAACCCACTTGGCCGTTTTTGCCCAGCAGCAAGATCTTCATGCTTGGCGCCCGGTGTAGTTCTTGTTCACCCACTCGCGGTAGGCGCCGCTTTGCACGTGGCTCACCCAATCGGGGTTCGCCAGGTACCACTCGACGGTTTTGCGGATGCCGGTCTCAAAGGTCTCGGCGGGCTTCCAGCCGAGTTCCGCTTCGAGCTTGCGCGCGTCAATCGCGTAGCGGCGGTCATGGCCAGGGCGGTCGGTCACGTAGCTGATTTGCTCGGCGTAGGGCTTGCCGTCGGCGCGGGGGCGCAGTTCGTCGAGCAGCGCGCACACCGTTTTGACAATCTCGATGTTGGGCTTTTCGTTCCAGCCGCCCACGTTGTAAACCTCGCCCAAGCGCCCGGCTTCGAGCACCCGGCGGATCGCGCTGCAGTGATCTTTGACGTACAGCCAGTCGCGCACTTGCATGCCGTCGCCGTACACCGGCAAAGGCTTGCCCGCCAGGGCGTTGACGATCATCAGCGGGATGAGCTTTTCGGGGAAATGGTAGGGCCCGTAGTTGTTGCTGCAGTTGGTGGTGAGCACCGGCAGGCCGTAGGTGTGGTGCCAGGCGCGCACTAGGTGGTCAGAGGCGGCTTTGCTGGCGCTGTAGGGGCTGTTGGGTTCGTAGCGGTTCGTCTCGGCAAAGGCCGGGTCGTCTTTGGCGAGCGAACCGTACACCTCGTCGGTCGAGACATGCAAAAAGCGGAAAGACGCTTTGTCGGCTTCCGGCAATGCGCCCCAATAGCCGCGCACCGACTCCAGCAAGCGGAAGGTGCCCACGATGTTGGTTTCGATGAAATCACCGGGGCCGTGGATGGAGCGGTCCACATGGCTTTCGGCAGCGAAATTGACCACGGCGCGGGGCCGGTGCTCGGCCAGCAGGCGGCTGACCAGGGCGACATCACCGATGTCGCCTTGCACCAGCTGGTGGCGGGCATCGCCTTGCAGGCTGGCCAGGGTTTCGGGGTTGCCCGCGTAGGTGAGCTTGTCGAGGTTGACGATGGGCTCACGGCTGGACGCCAGCCAGTCGAGCACGAAGTTGGCGCCAATAAAACCCGCGCCGCCGGTTACCAAAAGGGTCATGGGGTGTATGAAGTCGGGGTGCAAAGGGGCCGCACCATCAGGCCTTGATTTTAGAAGCATTGCAGGCGGTGCTGTTGTGGCGGTCGGAGGGCGTTGGTGGCGGCCTGCGCAGCGGTTAAAGTGAGGGCTTGTTGAGGAAATGACCATGCCCGCATCCAACACCCCCAAACGGAAAACCGCCAAACCCGCTGCGGCCAGCGAACCCTTCACACCACCGGCCCAACATGTGTGGCTGGCGGGGCTGGGGGCCATGGCCAAAGCCCAGGAACAAGGCAGCAAAGCCATGGAGGCCTTGCTCAACGATGGCCTGGCCTTCCAGCGCAAAAGCCAGGCCGAAGCCCAGCAGCGCCTGCAAGAAGCCACCGAACGGCTGAGCCATCTGGCCAGCGATTTCGGTCAACAGGCCACCGGACGTGTGGACAAACTGGAGCACCTGTTTGAAGACCGTGTGGCCAAGGCCTTGCACCGCCTGGGCATGCCATCGCTGTTGGACATTCAGATGTTGAACGAACGGGTGGCCCAGCTGGAAGCCCAGCTGGCGGCCTTGCAGGTCACACGTGCGAGCGCGGCGCGCAAAAAGCCACGCAGCCCATCGGCCTGAGGCCACACCGCACGGCGCTGACATGGTCAAAAAAGCACCCCGCCGCACCGCCGATCGCATTGCCGAGGTGACGCTGGAGCTGTTCAACCGTTTTGGTGAACCCAATGTCTCGACCACGCTGATTTCGGCCGAGCTGAACATCAGTCCGGGCAATCTGTACTACCACTTCCCGTCCAAGGACGCGCTGGTCAACCGCTTGTTTGACCAGTACGAAAAAGCCATGCTGGGCTTGCTGGAAGCCGCGCCCGATGTGAAGGATGTGGAAGACACCTGGTTCTTTTTGCATTCGCTGTTTGAGCAGGTCTGGAGCCACCGGTTTTTGTACCGCGACCTGAACAACCTGCTGTCAGGCAACCGCCACCTGGAAACGCATTTCCATGCGGTGCTGGAACGCAAGACCCGGGCCTTTCGGCAGATGCTGGAGTCCTTGGCCGCTGCGGGCTTGATGCGCCTGGATGCCGACAGCATTGAAACCCTGTCGGCCAGCATGTCGGTCATGGTCACTTATTGGTTGAGTTACGAGTATGTGCGCAACCCCCGTCAGGCGATGGAGCCGGCCAACGCTGGCTTGGCTTTGACGCGCGGCGCGCAACACGTGCTGGCACTGCTGACGCCCTACATGGCCAACACCGATTTGCAGACCCATATGCAGGCATTGACGGCCGCTTACAGCTCGCCCCAATCTGCTGAAACTCAGGAAAAACGCTGAGCAGCCAAGGCCAGCAGGCCGTCAAAGATCAGGTTGTCCACCAACTCAAACTGCACCGACATGCTGGGTGCCATTTTCCAGCCCGCACCACCGGTCATGATGCACAGAGGCTCTTGCCCGGTGTGCTCGCGCAGGTGCTGCACCATGCGCTCGCAAGCGCCGGCAATGGCATAAGTGCCGCCGCTGGTCAAAGCATCGCTGGTGTTGGTGGGAAAAGGCGTGACCTCGCCTGTGGGCACATGCAAACCCGCCGTACCCGACTCCAAAGCGCGCAGCATGATGCCATGACCGGGCAAGATCAGGCCCCCCAGAAAGCGCCCCTCGGCATCGATGGCCTCCACGGTCACGGCCGTGCCCACCATGACCACCACCAAAGGTCGCGACAAACCCTTGGCCTGCATGCGCTGGCGCGCACCGATCATCGCCACCCAGCGGTCGGCCCCCAAACGCGAGGGGTGGTCGTAGCCATTGGTCAAGCCGGCCTCTTGGGCGCTGGGCACCACCCATTGGGGCGAGAAGTCCCAAATGTCCATTTGCTCTTGCACACGGCGCTTGATGGCGTCGCCCGCCACCACGCAGCCCAGCATCTGATCGGGCTTGGGCAATGCCGCCCAAGCGCCCTCGGACAAGCGGTCGATGTTTTCCAGAAATTCCGCGCCCTGCGCCAGCAACTGTGCTTGGGGGCTGGGCCGGTCGTACAGCGCCCATTTCAGACGCGTGTTGCCCACATCGATGGCTAAAAATGTCATTGGCCGATGATAATGATTTTTGAGGTGTGGCCTCAGAGCTTGGGGCGCAGTACCGGCTGCACCGACTCGCAGGCCCGCGCAGCGCGCAGCACCAGGGCATCACCAAACATCGGGCCCACGATCTGCAGGCCCATGGGCAAGCCCGCTGAGGTCAAACCACAGGGCACGGTGATGGCGGGTTGCTGGGTCAAATTGAAGGGATAACTGAACGGCGTCCAGCCCAGCATGCTGACCGGGTCCATCGGTACCGTGCCCGCTGGGCGCGCCTCAAATGCCGGGATCGACACCGCAGGCGTGACCAAAAGGTCATAGCGCTGCATGAACTGGCGCATGTGCGAGCCCAGCACGCCCCGGCGCTGATTCAATTGCTGCACTTGCAAGGCGGTCAGTTGGGCACCCATTTCGGCCTCGGCCCGAAAATCTGGGTCAGCCACCGCCTGCTGGGCAGGGCTCAAGCCTTGCCACACGGTGTGTGCCCCCAAAAACCACAGGCCTGTGGTGATCTCCAGCGGGTCTTCAAAGCCCGGGTCCACCTGTTCCACATGCGCGCCCAGCGCTTGCAGCTTCTTCACCGCCAGATCGACCGCCGCTGCGATCTCGGGGTGCACGTTTTTGGCGTAACCCAAGGTGGGGGAATACGCGATGCGCAGGCCCCGGATGCCGTCTTCGAGCCCCACGGTGTAGTCGGTCGCGTCGGGCGGCAGCGATGTCCAGTCGCGGGCATCGGGCTTTTTGAGCACGTTCATCATCATGGCCGCGTCGCGCACGCTCAGGGTGTGTGGACCCAGGTGCGCCACCGAGCCAAACGGTGACAGCGGGTAGGCTGGCACGCGGCCAAAGCTGGGCTTGAGGCCCACGTTGCCACAAAACGCCGCCGGGATGCGCACGCTGCCTGCGCCATCCGTGCCCACACTCAAGGGCCCCAAACCTGCGGCCACCGCAGCAGCCGTTCCGCCCGAAGAGCCACCAGGTGTGTGGTTCAGGTTCCAGGGGTTGCGCGTGATGCCCGTCGCTGGCGAATTGGTCTCGCCCTTGCAGCCAAATTCAGGTGTGGTGGTCTTGCCCAACAGCACCGCACCCGCTTCGCGCAGGCGTGCGGTGGCAGGGGCATCGACCTCCCAGGGTTGCTGGGGGTCAATGGTGCGGCTGCCGCGCAAGGTGGGCCAGCCACGGGTGAGGATCAGGTCCTTGATGCTGGTGGGCACACCGTCGAGCTCGCCCACAGGCGCGCCGGAGCTGCGGTGCGCTTGCCAGCGGGCTTCGCTTTCGCGGGCGCTGGCCAGTGCACTGGGGGCGTCCACCCAACAAAAGGCGTTGATCTGCGGGTTCACGCGGTCGATGCGCGAGAGCACCGCTTGCGTGGCTTCGACCGGACTGGCCTGCCCGCTGCGGTACAGCTGCAGCAATTCATGGGCGGTGCATTGGGTCAGGTCGGTGGTGCGCATGCGGGTCTCCAATCAGGGGTCATCGTTCAAGGCCCAACCCTTTCAGGCCGAAGGTCAAGGTCTGGTGCGGGTTTGGGGGCTGAGTTTTTTCCAGGGCAAATCGCCCGGGTCGGCGGCCATGGGGCCAGCGGCCTTGGCCACCAACACACGGCTGGCGATCGGTGTGAAGTCGGCGCGGAAGTGGTTGGAGCTTTTGACAACCAGCAGCTTCATCTGCTCGGGCTGGATGCCCACGGCGCGAAAGAGTTCGCGGTCGAGCATTTGCATCTTGCCGCTGGCCACGGCGATCAGAATGCCATCGATTTCCAGACAGGCGCAGGGACCGATGTGGGCTTTCATGCCGGTCATCATCGGGCCTTTGAGCTCGCAATCGTCTGCCCCCAAGGCACGCACCGTGAAGCGCCCTTGCAAGGGCAGGTCGCTGGGCTCGCCGGTGAATGTCGGCACAGCCATGCCCAAAGCCAACTGCAGACTGGCCCCCACACCGGCCTCGTGCGCCATGCGGGCAGCAGCGGGGTCGTACAGCAAGCCCACAGCCACCTGGCCAGGCCAGCGCTGGCCAGCGCCTTGCTGCAGCAAGGCGTGCAGCATGCCGGTGGTGTTGCTGTCACCGCCTGCGCCGGGGTTGTCCTGGGTGTCGGCCATCACCACAGGCAGGCCCGACACTTCGGCGGTGGCCAGGGCTTGCGCGACCACCTCGCGGGCGGGCAGCACATCGGGACGCCATTGGCTGGGCTCGGCCACACGTTCGAACAAACGCTGCACCGCCATGTCGGCCTGCGGGCCGTGGCCCCAGACCACGGGGCCGCACTCGTCAAAGTCAGACGCCGGAAAGCCCATGCAAAAACTCAGCATGCAGCCGGTTTGCGACTCCAGCGCGATCATCTCTTCGTACAGCGCCTTGGCCGGGGCCATCCAGGTGCTTTGCGCATTGAGCGGAATCAAAAAAGGCAGGCGCCGCGCCTGCACCGGGCGTTTGGCCCCGGCGCGCAGGTGCTCGCGCAGCAAGATGGCGGCGCGTTCGCCGGTCTCGGCCATGTCGATGTGCGGGTAAGTGCGGTAAGCCACCAGACCATCTGACACGCGCAGCATGCGCTCGGTCACGTTGGCATGCAGGTCCAGGCTGGCGACGATGGGCACCCGTGGGCCCACCACGGCGCGGATGCGCGAGAGGAGTTCGCCTTCGCTGTCGTCGGCGTTTTCGGCCACCGCTGCACCGTGCAAGTCGAGGTACACACCATCCAGGCCCTGCACCATGGCAGAGCGCAGGTCTTCCAGGATGGCGCTGCATATGCGCTCGAAGGCGTCGCGCGTGACATAAGACGAAGGCGTGGCCCCGGCCCATGCCGAGGGCACCAAATGCCAGCCTTCGCGCCGGGCGGCGTCGATGAAGCCGCCCACCGGGATGTTCACCCCGGTCATTTTCTCCACCATGGCTTGGCCGCGCACATAGGCCGGGAAAGCTTCACCGGTCTGGAAGGCGGCCCAATCGGCCAGGCTGGGGGCAAAAGTGTTGGTTTCGTGCTGGTAGCCAGCGATCAGGATACGGGTCATACGGTGAGAGCTTGTCGCCAGGGGCGCGGGCTTTGAATGGGGATGTGCAGTCAGACTTCCAGCGGGGGCAAGGGGGCCGGCGCGGCTTCAAACAAACGCCGGGTGTAGTCTTGTTGGGGGTGGGCATACAACTCGGCGGTGGGGCCTTCTTCGACAATGCGGCCCTGGTGCATCACGATCACGCGGTCGCACAACTGAGCGGCCACCCGCAAGTCGTGGGTGATGAACAACAGCCCCAAGCCCAAACGCCCCTGGATCTCGCGCAGCAGGTTCAGGATCTGGGCCTGCACGCTGACATCGAGGGCACTCACCGCCTCGTCAGCCACCAGCACCTTGGGGCGACAGGCCAGCGCCCGCGCTATGGCCAATCGTTGGCGCTGCCCACCGCTGAACTGGCTGGGGTAGCGCTGCAGCGACTCGACGGGCAGGCGCACCTGCGCCATCAATTCGGCGGCGAGCGCTTCGGCCTGGGCACGGGTTTGGCCAAAGTTCATGGCCCCTTCGACCATGGATTGGCCCACCGTGCGGCGCGGGTTGAGCGAGCGGTTGGGGTCTTGGAACACCACCTGCACCTGGCTGCGCAAGGGGCGCAAACGGTTTTCAGGCAGCTGGGCCACTTCGTGTTCGGCCCAATGGATGCGGCCTTCACTCGGGTCAATCAAGCGGATGAGGCAGCGTGCAAAGGTGGACTTGCCCGAGCCGGACTCGCCCACGATGCCCACGGTCTCGCCCGCATGCACCGCGACATGGGCGTCTTGCAAAGCGGCGGTGGCGCGGTTGCGCCCCAGCCAGTCGCGGCCTGCGTAGGTTTTGCCCACGCCCTGCCCCGACAACAAAACCGCGCCCTCAAAGGCAGGCTTGGGGGCGGGCGGCGTCATGCCCGGCACGGCCGACAGCAGCTGGCGCGTGTAAGCGGCTTGGGGCCGTCGCAAGACCTGTTCGCACGGCCCCCCCTCGACGGCCTGGCCCTGGTTCATCACCAGCACCTCATCGGCGATCTCGGCCACCACGCCCATGTCGTGCGTGATGAACAACACCGCGCTGCCCTGCTCGCGCTGCAGGTCGGCGATCAAACGCAAGATTTCTTTTTGTGTGGTGACGTCCAGCGCCGTGGTGGGTTCGTCGCAAATGATGAGTGCGGGCTTGAGCACCACCGCCATGGCGATCACGATGCGCTGACGCTGGCCACCGCTGAGCTGGTGCGGGTAGCTGCGGAACATGCGCTCGGGCTCGGGCAGGCGCACGCGTTCGAAAATGCGCAGAATTTCGGCGCGGCGTTGTTCGGCAGGCCAGTCGGTGTGGGTGGACAGCAGTTCGTCCACCTGATCGCCACAGGTCATGACCGGGTTGAGGGCGGTCATGGGTTCTTGGAACACCATGCCCATGGTGCGCCCACGCAATTGACGCCAACGCGTGGCCGAGGCACCCAGCAGAGATTCGCCTTGCAGCACGATGTCGCCGCCCACCGGCTGGAGTTCCTTGGCCAGCAAACCCATCACGGTGGTGGCCATGACGGATTTGCCCGAACCCGATTCACCCACCACACACAGGGTCTGGCCCGGCAAAATCTCCAGCGACACCTGGTGCACCGCATGCGCCCGGTCAGCCCCGGCGGGCAGGGCCACTGACAGTTGGCGGATCGACAACACCGCCGTACTCGTCGTCGCGCTCATCAGGTGCCCCTTTTCGCAAATTTGGGGTCCAGCACATCGCGCAGGCCATCGCCCAGCAAGTTGATGGCCAACACGGTGGGCACCAGGAACAGGGCCGGGTACAGCACATTGCCCGGGTATTGGGTGAACTGCACACGGCCTTCGGCCATGATGTTGCCCCAGGTGGGAATGTCTGCGGGCAGACCCAAGCCCAGAAAACTCAGGATGGCCTCGGTCAGCACCGCACTGGCGGCAATGAAGGTGCCCTGCACGATCAAGGGCGCCATGGCATTGGGCAGGATGTGGCGCATGAGGATGACGGGGGTGGGGGTGGCCAGCGCACGCGCGGCCTCGACAAAGGGCTCTTCGCGCAGCGTGAGCACCAGCGAACGCACCAAGCGTGTGACGCGCGGAATTTCTGGGATGGCGATCGCCACCACCACCGTCCACAGCTGCGCGCCCAGAGCCGCCACCAATGCAATGGCCAGCAGGATGGACGGTATGGCCATCAGGCCGTCCATGAAACGCATCAGCACCGCATCCACCGTGCGGAAATAACCCGCCAGCATGCCCAACAAGCCCCCCACCAACAAGGCCAAGGCGGCTGTGAACAAGCCAATCAACAAGGACACCCGGGTGCCGTACAAGACACGGCTGTAAATGTCGCGGCCAAAATTGTCCGAGCCCATCCAGAAGGTGTGCGCCACATTCGAACCATCGAGCAATGAAAACACCCCGACCGTGCCCGACAAGGTGTTGATGTGGGCCGAATCCATGGCCGCCGGGTCCACCGTACCCAACCAGGGCGCGAAAATCGCCACCACGATCAGCAGCAGCAACACACTGGCCCCAAAACGGACAGCGGCATTCGCCAAGAGCTTGTGCAAAACGCTCGTCATGGGCTTCAGTACCGGATGCGGGGGTCGAGCCACAGGTAGCTCAAATCCACCAGAAGGTTGATCAGCACATAAAGGGCGCTGAAAAACAACACCACCCCTTGGATGACGGGGAAGTCCCGGTTGAGCACCGCATCCACCGTGAGCGAACCCAAGCCCGGGATGGCGTACACCGTTTCGGTCACCACCACACCGCCAATCAGCAAGGCAATGCCGATGCCGATCACGGTGACAATCGGGACGGCCGCATTGGCCAAGGCATGGCGCAGCAGCACCGCTTGTTCGGTGACGCCTTTGGCACGGGCTGTGCGGATGTAGTCCTCGGTCAAGGCTTCAGAAACGCTGGCACGCGTGACCCGCGCGATCAGCGCCACATAGATGGTGGCCAGACTCACCCAGGGCAAGACCAGCTGGTAGGCCCAGGCCCCCAGACCTTGCGAGGAGGGACCGAACAAGCGCCGATAGCCCTGCACGGGCAACCACTGCAACTCGACGGCAAAGATGTAAATGAGCACGTAGCCGATGACAAACACCGGCACCGAAAAGCCCGCCACAGCAAAACCCGACAGCAGGCGGTCGAGCCAGCCCCCCATGCGCCATGCGGCCAAGGTGCCCAGAGGCACCGCCACACACACGGAAATGAGCATGGTGCCGACCGCGAGCGACAACGTAGGCTCGATGCGCTGGGCAATCAATTCGATGACCGGCTTGCCCAGGTAAAACGAATACCCCAGGTCACCCTGCACCACGCCCGACAGCCAGATGCCGAACTGCACGAGCAAAGGCTGGGTCAGGCCCAGCTGCTCCCGGATGCGGTCGATGTCTTCGTTGGTGGCGTTGTTGCCCGCGATCACGGCAGCCGGGTCCCCCGGCGTGAGCCGGAGGATCAGGAACACGATCACCGCCACCGTGAACAGCACGGGAATCAGCGCCAGCAGGCGCTGCAGCAAGAATCTCAGCATAAAAGGTCAGCGGCCCGTGCTTTCAAAGAGAAGGTCAGTTCTTCTTGATGTTCCAGTAGACCTGTGCACCTGCAGGCACCAAGCCCGTGATGTTTTTGCGCAAAGCAGCCGGGTTGAAGTACTGGCCCAGTGGCACGTGCGAGGCGGTTTCCATGGCACGCAGCTGAATTTGCTCGGCAATCTGCTTTTTCTGCGCATCGGTGGTCGCCTGGGCAAACTTGACCTTCAGGTCTTCGATCTGTTTGTCATCTTGCCAACCGAACCAACCCCGGTCGCCGGCCGCGTTCATCATGGCCATGGTCAAGGGGTTGAGGATGTCGCCCGCTGTCCAGGCCGTCATGAAAGCGTTCCAGCCGCCTTGTGCAGGCGCATCCTTTTTGGCGCGGCGTGCCACCAGCGTGGCCCAGTCCATTTGCTGCATGTCCACCTTGAAGCCCGCAGCTTCCAGTTGCTGTTTGGCCACCAATGGCAGTTTGGCGATCGAGGCCAGATCGGTCGGGCGCATCAAGACCACGGGGGTGCCGTCATAGCCGGCTTCTTTCAGCATTTGGGCCGCCTTTTTGGGGTCGGCCATGCCGGTGTAGATGCCCATCTTGTCGCTGGCCAGCGGTGTACCGCAGGGGTAGATGCTCTTGCAAAAAGCAAACATGCCCGGTGCACCCACCTGGGTTTTCAGGTGCGCCTCTTGACCCAGAGCGACCATGGCCGCTTGGCGGATCTTCACGTTGTTGAAAGGCGCATGCAAGTGGTTGAAGCGGAAAATGAACTGCAAGCCCGCCGGCTGGGCGTCCACGATCTGGATGTCTTTTTGCGCCTTCAAAGAAGAGTACTGCTCGAAGGTGGGCTGCTCGACGATGTCAACTTCGCCCGCCACCAAGGCATTGAACTGGGTTTGGGGGTCGCGGATGATGACCCACTCGACACGGTCCACAAAGACCTGTTTGCCCCCGGTGGTGCCATCGGGCGCCTCGGCGCGGGGCTTGTACTTGTCGTTTTTCTCGTACACCAAACGCTCGCCAGGCTTGTATTCGCCCGGCACGAATTTGTAGGGGCCAGAACCGATGTGCTCCTTGATTTGCTCCGTGCCCGGTGTGGCGGCGATGCGGGCGGGCATGATGAACAGCACATTGGACGAAGGCTTGCCCAGGGCTTCCAGCATCACGCCAAAAGGCTGCTTGAGCTTGATGACAAAGGTCTTGGCATCGGGTGTGGCGTAGCTGTCCACGCTTTTGGCCAGCACACCGCCAAAGCTGTCGCGGCTGGACCAGCGCTTGATCGAGGCCACCACATCTTCGCTGGTGACAGGCTTGCCGTCGTGGAACTCCAGGCCGTCACGCAGGGTGAAGGTCCAGCTCAGGTTGTCCTTGCTGACGCTCCACTTGCTGACCATCTGGGGCTTGACCTTGCCCGACAGATCGGTGCCGAACAAGGTGTCGTAAATCATGTAGCCATGGTTTCGCGTGACAAAGGCCGTGCTCCAGATGGGGTCCAGGATCGTCACGTTGGCATGCGGCACCAGCTTGAGGGTTTTACCTTGGGCTTGTGCGCCCATGGGGGCCAAGAGGGCAGCGGCCAATGTGGCCATGGCAAACAGGGAACGACGTTTCATGATTCACTCCAGTCAAAGGGGGGACATGGTTTTGTACACCAAACCACTATAAAAACCAACATGCTTCATTCTTCGCAGAACATTAACGAATTCGGCGCACTGGACTTGTCCCGTGCGCTACACACCCAACAATTCTCCTGCCGCGAGCTGATGCAGGCCACTTTGGCCCAGCTGGACCGACTGAACCCAGGCAGCCATGCCGTGGTCAGCCGGGTGGACAGCGACGCGCTGCTGGCCCAGGCCGATCTGCGCGATGCCCAGCTGGCCCGGGGCGAGTCGATGGGGTGGATGCACGGCATACCCCAGGCCATCAAGGATTTGGCCAATGTGCAAGGCCTGCGCACCACATTGGGCAGCCCCTTGATGAAGGACTTTGTGGCCAGCGAGGACGGCCTGATGGCCCAGCGCATGAAAGCCGCAGGCGCCATCGTCATCGGCAAAACCAACACACCCGAGTTTGGCCTGGGCTCGCACACCTTCAACGAGGTGTTTGGCCCCACCCGCAACGCCTGGGACCCGAGCAAATCTGCAGGTGGCAGCAGCGGTGGTGCGGCCGTCGCATTGGCCCAGCGGATGTTGCCGGTGGCCGACGGCTCGGACTTCATGGGCAGCTTGCGCAACCCTGCGGGCTGGAACCATGTGTTTGGCCTGCGCCCCTCGCAAGGGCGTGTGCCCATGTCGCCCGCGCAAGACGTCTTCATGGCCCAACTGGCCACCGAAGGCCCGATGGGACGCCATGTGCGCGATGTGGCCATGCTGCTCTCGACACAAGCCGGGGCCCACCCGTCCAGCCCCCTCAGCCTGAAGGATGACCCGGCTGTGTTTGCTGGCGCACTCGACATGGACCCCCAAGGCCATCGCATCGGCTGGCTGGGCGACCTGCGTGGCTACCTGCCCATGGAGAGCGGCATTTTGGCGGTGTGCGAATCGGCGCTGAAGAGCTTTTCAGGCATGGGTTGCAGCGTGGACGAAGCTGCGCTGGGCATGCCACCCGAGCAGATCTGGCAAGCCTGGCTGGTTTGGCGCCAGGCCTTGGTGGGGCCGCGCATCGCGCCCTTCCTCATCAACCCGGCCAACCGGGCGCACATCAAAGCCGAAGCGCTGTGGGAATACGACCAGTCACTGACCTTGACCGGGGCCCAACTGATGTCGGCCAGCGCCAGCCGCACCCGCTTTTACCTGAGCATGCTGCAGCTGTTTGAAAAATTCGACGTGTTGGCCATTCCAGTGGCACAGGTCTGGCCCTTTGATGTGAGCCTGCGCTGGCCGCAAAACGTGGCGGGTCGCACCATGGACACCTACCACCGCTGGATGGAAGTGGTGATTTACGCCACCTTGGCGGGCTTGCCCTCGATCAGCGTGCCCGCAGGCTTTGGGGCCAACGGCCTGCCCATGGGCCTGGCGCTGATCGGCAAACCGCAAGGCGACTGGGACTTGCTGAAACTGGCGCACGCCTACGAAATGGCCAACCCGGACCTGATCGCCCGGCGTCCGCCGGGGGTGTAAACCACCCAGTTCAGTTTTGCTGCCAGGGCAGACCACGAAAGCGCCAGCCGCCCTTTTGACCCCGGTGCGCCTGATCGTCCGGGTCGCCCTCGAAGCCTTCGAGGATGTTGTAGGCCTGCAGGCCCAATTCGGTGGCGCGTTGGGCCGCGGCAATCGAGCGCACACCGCTGCGGCACAGCATCACCAGTTTTTTGCCGCCAGCGCCGAGGGCTTGCACGCCTTCATCAAAAGCGGGGTTCATTGCCATGCCGGGCCATTGCTTCCAGGCCAAGGCGTGTGCGCCAGGCACAAAGCCCACCCAGGCGCGCTCGGCATCGGTGCGCACATCCACCAACTCGGCCTCGCCCGATTGCACCCAGGCCCAGGCCTGCTCGGGCGACACATCGCCGGCATAACCGTGGGCTGTGGCTGGATGGGCGTTGGCGGGTGTGGTGGGTGAAGTCATGGCGTCGATCGTCCTGGCGGGGGCCTCAAAATGGAAACCGAATCATAGCTTTTTGCACAAGAGCCCCGCCCCACCCGCCTGTCAGTGACAGGACAGGCTGCAACGGCTAAGATGCGGGTTTTGGTTGACGTTTACGTCAACGTCAAAGCCAACAAAATCGCCCGCCAACGGAGACCCTCATGACCGATCTGTCCGCCGAATTCAAAGCCCTGGCCGAATACCGTCCCACCCACAAGGTGCGTTTTGTCACCGCTGCCAGCCTTTTTGACGGCCACGATGCGGCCATCAACATCATGCGCCGCATCCTGCAAAGCATGGGTGCCGAAGTCATCCACCTGGGCCATAACCGCTCGGTGGACGAGGTGGTGACCGCCGCGCTGCAAGAAGACGCACAAGGCATCGCCATCAGCTCTTACCAAGGCGGGCACAACGAATACTTCACCTACATGACCGAATTGCTCAAGGCCCGGGGCGGCCAGCACATTCAGGTGTTTGGCGGCGGTGGCGGTGTGATCGTGCCGTCCGAGATCCGCATGCTGGCCGAGCATGGCGTGCGCATTTTCAGCCCCGAAGACGGCCAGAAGATGGGCCTGGCCGGGATGATCGGCGAGATGGTCATGCGCTGCGACAAAGACATCAGCCCCCTGGCGCCCAAAGATGTGGCCGCCATCCAGGGCCACGCCGAGATGAACTGGCGTGCGCTGGCGCAACTGATCACCGCGCTGGAGAACGGCAAGGCCGATGCGTCTGTGGTGCAAGCCGTGCGCGAGCAAGCGGCGCAAAAGCAAGTACCCGTGCTGGGCATCACCGGCACCGGCGGTGCAGGCAAGTCTTCCCTGACCGACGAGCTGATCCGCCGCCTGCGTCTGGACCAGGACGACGCCTTGCGCGTGGCCGTCATTTCCATCGACCCCTCACGCCGCAAGAGCGGTGGTGCTTTGCTGGGCGACCGCATCCGCATGAATGCGATCAGCCCCTGGTCGCAAGGCCCGCGCGTGTTCATGCGCTCGCTGGCCACGCGTGACTTTGGCTCCGAAATTTCTGCCGCCCTGCCCGACGTGGTGGCGGCCTGCAAGGTGGCGGGCTTTGACTTGATCGTGGTCGAGACCTCGGGCATCGGCCAGGGCGACGCCGCCATCGTGCCGCATGTGGATGTGCCCATGTACGTGATGACGCCCGAATTTGGCGCAGCCAGCCAGCTCGAAAAAATCGACATGCTCGACTTCGCCGAGTTCGTGGCCATCAACAAATTCGACCGCAAAGGCGCGTCTGACGCCCTGCGTGACGTGGCCAAACAGGTACAGCGCAACAAGGAAGCCTGGACGGTGCCCACCGAGCAAATGCCAGTGTTTGGCACCATGGCTGCGCGCTTCAACGACGACGGTGTGACCGCGCTGTACCAAGCCCTCAAGGCCCGTCTGGCCGCGCTCGGCATGAAGACCACCGAAGGCCGTTTGCCTGTGGTGAACGTGCGTTACAGCACCCACCAGAACCCTGTGGTGCCGTCTTCCCGCACCCGATATCTGGCCGAGATCAGCGACACCGTGCGCGGCTACAAAAAGCGCGCCATCGAACAATCACGCCTGGCGCGCGAAATCCAGCAACTGCGCGCCGCCGCCCGCATGCTCGAAGTGGGCAAAACCGGTCGCGCCAAAGCCGCCGAAGCCGCGATTGACCTGGCTGTGCAACGCGAACAAAACCAAGACCCCCACGCACGCAAGTTGCTGGCCCAATGGCCCGACATGCAAAAAGCCTATGCGGGCGACGAATACGTGGTGAAGATCCGCGACAAGGAAATCCGCACGGCGCTCACCACCAAGTCACTCAGCGGCACCACCATCCGCAAGGTGGCCTTGCCCCAATACGAAGACGACGGCGAAGTCCTCAAGTGGTTGATGCTGGACAACGTGCCCGGCAGCTACCCCTACACCGCAGGCACCTTCGCTTTCAAGCGCGAAGGTGAAGACCCCACGCGCATGTTCGCCGGTGAAGGCGACCCCTTCCGCACCAACCGCCGCTTCAAGCTGGTGTCTGAGGGCCTGCCCGCCAAGCGCTTGTCCACGGCGTTTGACTCGGTCACGCTGTACGGCAACGACCCCGACCTGCGCCCCGACATCTACGGCAAGATCGGCAACTCGGGCGTGAACGTGGCCACGCTGGACGACATGAAGGTGCTGTACTCGGGCTTTGACCTGTGCAACCCGAGCACCAGCGTGTCGATGACCATCAACGGCCCTGCGCCCTCGATCCTGGCCATGTTCATGAACACGGCCATCGACCAGAACCTCGACAAGTTCAAGGCCGAGAACGGCCGCGAGCCGACCGAAACCGAAACCGCCAAGATCAAGGAATGGGTGCTGGCCAATGTGCGCGGCACGGTGCAGGCCGACATCCTGAAAGAGGACCAGGGCCAGAACACCTGCATCTTCTCGACCGAGTTCAGCCTGAAGGTCATGGGCGACATCGCGCAGTACTTTGTGCACCACGACGTGCGCAATTTCTACTCGGTGTCCATCAGCGGATACCACATCGCCGAAGCCGGTGCCAATCCGATTTCGCAGCTGGCCTTCACACTCTCCAACGGTTTCACCTTCGTGGAAGCGTACCTGGCGCGTGGCATGCACATCGACGACTTCGCGCCCAACTTGTCGTTCTTCTTCAGCAACGGCATGGACCCGGAATACACCGTGCTCGGCCGCGTGGCGCGCCGCATCTGGGCCGTGGCGATGAAAGAGAAATACGGCGCGAACGAGCGCAGCCAAAAACTCAAGTACCACATCCAGACATCAGGCCGCTCGCTGCACGCGCAAGAGATCCAGTTCAACGACATCCGTACCACGCTGCAAGCGCTGATCGCGATTTACGACAACTGCAACAGCCTGCACACCAACGCCTTTGACGAGGCCATCACCACGCCCACCGAAGACTCGGTGCGCCGCGCCATGGCGATCCAGATGATCATCAACCGCGAATGGGGCTTGGCCAAAAACGAAAACCCCAACCAGGGCAGCTTCATCATCGACGAGCTGACCGAGCTGGTCGAAGAAGCGGTGCTGGCCGAGTTTGAAAAAATCGCTGAGCGTGGCGGTGTGCTGGGTGCGATGGAAACCGGCTACCAGCGCGGCAAGATTCAAGACGAGTCCATGCACTACGAGATGCTCAAGCACACCGGCGAGTTGCCCATCATCGGCGTCAACACCTTTCGCAACCCCAAGGGCGACGAAGTCATGGAAACGCTGGAACTGGCCCGCTCGACCGAGGAAGAAAAGCAAAGCCAGCTCAAGCGCCTGAACGACTTCCACGCCCTGCACGCAGCCGAATCACCCGCCATGCTCAAACGGCTGCAACAAGCCGTGATCGACAACGGCAACGTGTTCGAGGTGCTGATGGACGCGGTGCGTGTGTGCTCGCTCGGCCAGATCACCAACGCCCTGTTTGAGGTGGGTGGTCAGTACCGACGCAACATGTAAGCGGCAATTGCAAGGGCGTGATGCCAGGTCACGCCGTCACCGATTTCGTCAACCCGAGTTCTTGGCTCATGATTTCACTCATGATGAATTTTTGAGGCTTGCCCGTGACGGTCATGGGCAAAGCATCGACAAACTTCACATAACGCGGAATTTTGTAATGGGCAATCTGACCTTTGCAGAAATTTTTCACGTCATCCTCTGTCATGGCTTGACCTGATTTGGTGACGATCCAGGCACAAATTTCTTCACCATACTTCGGGTCTGGCACTCCAAAAACCTGAACTTCACCAACTTTGGGGTGCCTGAAAAGATACTCTTCAATTTCGCGCGGGTAAATGTTTTCACCCCCCCGAATGATCATGTCCTTGACCCGGCCCACGATGTTGCAATAGCCTTCGGCGTCCAGGGTGGCCAAATCGCCCGTGTACATCCAGCCATCCTTGATGGCGTCGGCTGTTCGTGCGTCGTCTCCCCAATAGCCTTTCATGACAGAGTAACCCCGGGTACACAACTCCCCTTTTGTGCCTCGGGGAACCGTTTGCCCATGCTCATCCACAATTTTGACTTCGAGGTGCGGCATGACACGTCCCACCGTCGCCACCCGTTTGTCGAGGGGGTCATGCGTGGCGCTTTGAAACGACACCGGACTTGTCTCCGTCATCCCATACGCAATCGTCACCTCACTCATGTGCATGTCCTGAACCACGCGCTTCATGGTTTCGATGGGACAAGGTGCGCCCGCCATGATCCCCGTCCTCAATGAAGACAAGTCGTAGTCGGCAAAATTGGGCAAAGCCAGTTCAGCGATGAACATGGTGGGAACGCCATGCAGGGCCGTACAACGCTCATCACTCGCAGCCTTGAGCGTTGCAGCCGGGTCAAAAGCTTCGCCCGGAAACACCATGCTGGCCCCCACGCTGACGCAGGCCAACACCGACAACACCATGCCGAAGCAGTGGTACAGCGGCACCGGGACACACAGCCGGTCATGCTCAGTCAGCTTCATGGCCTGAGCCACGCAGCAAGCGTTGTTCACGATATTGAGGTGACTCAGTGTCGCGCCTTTGGGATTGCCCGTCGTGCCACTGGTGAACTGGATATTGATCGGATCGTCCGGATTCAAAACTGCACCCAATGACGACAACTTGGCGTGCTGGGCCGAATCACCGCTTATCAAGAGGTCATCGTAGTTGCACATGCCGGGCGTTTTCTGACGCCCCATGCGAATCACCCAGCGCAAATGCGGAAACTTGGGGGCATGGAGGCGCCCGGGCTCAGACGCCACAAGTTCGGGCACCAAAGTTTGGACCATGCCCATGTAATCACTGGTCTTGAATTTCTCTGCGAGGATCAGGGCCTTGACCTGCACCTTGTTCAAGGCGTATTCCAATTCGGAAAGGCGGTAGGCGGGATTGACGTTCACCAAAATGACGCCTATCTTGGCTGTGGCGAACTGCGTCACCACCCACTCACTGCGGTTGGGTGACCAAATGCCTACACGGTCACCCGCCTCCAGTCCCAAAGACAACAAACCGACAGCCAGGGCATCGACCTGCTGCTGAAAATCAGACCACGACCACCGAATACCTTGCTCACTGAAGATGAAAGCAGAGCGCTCACCATGCGCGTGAACCGTGTTTTCCAACAGTTGTGAAACCGTTTGATGAACCAAGGGCTTGGAGGTGTCCCCCTTGACATACGACGGTGCAGCGACCGACAACGAACCGTTGTCCAGCATCTCTTCCACACGGCCATGGTTGGATGGGTTTTGCGTCATGACATTTTCCAGGTGAGGTTGTTTCAATCAACGCTTTGCTCAAAGCATGCGCTGCTCGTTTGCCCGTCACGCACCCAAGTGGTGACGCTCTGGCATCACCCCAAGAGCCATGCGATCACTCAAGGCCGCCGATTCTTTTGGGGTGGGTGGTCAATCGCGCGACATGGTAACGGAAGAACACCACACGCAAAAAACCTTTTATGGCCAATGATTAGCGGATCCCATGCGCAGGAATGTGCAGGCATGGATGCCATGTGCAGGCACAGAAAACCCGGTCAACGCACTTGCCGCAAAATGTCTGTCATGCATCACCCCATTGACTGCTCCGCCCAGGAAAATCCATGCAGCACTTGCCACCCTTCATTGCCCCATCCGAGCACCACGATGCCGACAGCGCCTTGGCGCAAATCCAGCACATCTACCAGCACAGCGTGAACCACCTGCGCCAGGCCATGCGCGAGTTTGTGGCGGGCGCGGACATGGCGAGCACCCGCGTGCGGGCGTTTTACCCTTTTGTACGGGTGCAGGTGACCAGCGCCAGTCGCCGCCCTGAAGGCCTGGACAGCCGCTTGAGCTATGGTTTTGTGGCCGAGCCGGGCCGCTTCGAAACCACCCTGACCCGGCCGGACCTGTTTGCTTTTTACATCCGCCAGCAGTTGGCGCTGCTGCTGCAAAACCACGGCGTGAGCCTGCAGGTGGGCACCAGCAACCAGCCGATCCCGATCCACTTTTCTTTCGCCGACGACGAACACATGGAAGGCAGCCTGAGCCGAGAACGACAGGCCCTGATGCGTGAGGTGTTCGACCTGCCCGACCTGGCCGCCATGGACGACGGGATTGCCAATGGCACGCACGAACCTGCAGCCTCCGAGGCCAGACCGCTGTCGCTGTTCACCGCGCCACGCATCGACTATTCGCTGCAACGCCTGCGCCACTACACCGGCACCTCACCGCACTGGTTTCAGAACTATGTGCTGTTCACCAACTACCAGTTTTACATCGACGAATTCATTGCCCTGGGCCGCGCCGAAATGCACAACCCGGACAGCGAATACATCGCCTTTGTCGAGCCCGGCAACCAGGTCACGCGGCGCGTGGGTCTGCCCGCCGAAGAGGTGGACGCCCTGGGCCAAACACCGCCGCGCCTGCCACAAATGCCGGGCTACCACCTGGTGCGCAAGGGTCACAGCGGCATCACCATGGTCAACATCGGCGTGGGGCCCGCCAACGCCAAGACCATCACCGACCACATTGCGGTGCTGCGCCCACACGCCTGGCTGATGCTGGGCCACTGCGCGGGCCTGCGCACCACGCAGCAATTGGGCGACTATGTGCTGGCCCACGCCTATGTGCGCGAAGACCATGTGCTGGACGAAGAGCTGCCGCTGTGGGTGCCGATTCCGGCACTGGCCGAAGTGCAGGTGGCCCTCGAAAAAGCCGTGGCCGAAGTCACCGGCTGCCAAGGCCCTGAGCTCAAACGCTTCATGCGCACCGGCACCGTGGCCAGCACCGACAACCGCAACTGGGAATTGCTGCCCACCCACAACGTGGCCAGCACGCCGCAGCGGCGCTTCAGCCAAAGCCGCGCCGTGGCCCTGGACATGGAAAGCGCCACCATTGCCGCCAACGGTTTTCGCTTTCGGGTGCCCTATGGCACGCTGCTGTGCGTGAGCGACAAGCCCCTGCACGGCGAGATCAAGCTGCCGGGCATGGCCAACCACTTTTACCGCGAGCGCGTCAACCAGCATTTGCAGATTGGCATCCGCGCCGTCACCTTGCTGCGCAACGCCGGCCCTGAACAACTGCACAGCCGCAAGCTGCGCAGCTTTGCCGAGGTGGCGTTTCAATAAGACACTGTGGCGTCAGGTTTTTCTCTTTTTTTGTGACACAGTCCAGCCATGCACATTCTTTTCATTGCCGACCCCCTTGAGTCCTTCAAGATTTACAAGGACACCACGTTTTCGATGATGCGCGAAGCGCAAAAGCGCGGCCACCAAGTGGTGGCTTGCCAGATGACCGATGTGCGCTGGCAGCAAGGCGAAGCGGTGTCTGCCCAGGTGCGCGACATCACCCTCACCGGACAGCCAGACAGCTGGTTCACCCAGACCGCCACGCGCCGAGCTTCGCTGAAAGACTTTGACGCCGTCATCATGCGCACCGACCCGCCTTTTGACAGCGAATACTTTTACGCCACCCACCTGCTGAGCCAGGCCGAACGCGAAGGGGCCAAGGTGTTCAACAGCCCCGCTGCTTTGCGCAACCACCCCGAAAAACTCGCCATCCTGGAGTTCCCGCAGTTCATTGCACCCACTTTGGTCACGCGCAGCGAAGCCGACATCCGCGCCTTTCATGCCGAGCACGGCACCATCATCTTGAAGCCCCTGGACGGCATGGGCGGTATGGGCATCTTCAAAGTGGGCGCCGACGGCCTGAACCTGGGCGCCATCATCGAAACCCTCAACCGGGGTGGCGCGCAAACCGTGATGGTGCAAAAGTTTTTGCCGGGCATCGCCCAAGGCGACAAACGCGTGCTCTTGATCGGCGGCAAGCCCGTGCCCTTTTGCCTGGCCCGCATTCCGCAAGGTGGCGAGGTGCGCGGCAATCTGGCGGCGGGTGGCAAGGGGGTGGCCCAGCCGATTTCAGCACGCGACCGCGAAATTGCCGAGGCCCTGGGCCCGATTTTGTTCGCACGCGGCCTGATGCTGGTGGGCCTGGACATCATTGGCGAGAGCCTCACCGAGATCAACGTGACCAGCCCCACCTGCTTTCAGGAAATCACCGACCAGATGGGCTGCGACGTGGCGGCGCTGTTCATGGACGCGGTCGAGCACAAGCTCTGAGAAAAAGCCCAGCGCGCGAGCGCATCAAGGGAACTTGTCGGGGGTCCATCGCAAACCAAACGACAGCCAGTTGTGTGAGGACCGCAAGCCTTGGGGCGCTCCCCAGGTGGCGTCGATTTGCAACAGTTCCGGCACCAGCTGGTAACGCAGACCGGTTTGCCAAAAAGGCTTTTGCCGGTCGTTGCCAAAGGCTTCGCCAATCCACATCCAGCGCCGATGGAACTGGACCTCCAAACCCATGCCCCAGGTCAACTGGTCTTGCCCGCTGGCACGGTCGCGAGCCCAACCCACATTGGAATGGGTCACAAAGCGCCCCTCTGCAAAAGACACCGACACGGGGACATAGACATACGTTTGTCCCTGATCTCCCCCTGCAGGTGCGTGCGGGCGATGCCGAAGATGCCCTATCGCCACACCCGCACCCCAGCCATCAGCGGGCATGCTTTTGAACAGGGTTTTGATCTGCAGCACGGCATCGGTGCTTGTCGACTTGTCGGCCTCTCGCAACGAAGACCCACCGGCTGTGATCTCCCAATTGCCCGTGGGGTTGCAAGCAGGCAGAGCCCAGAACTCGCTGCGGTCCGAATAGCGGCGCGACCAAGTTTCGAGCTGGCAACTGCCCGCTGCGGTCAGGCGGGCATCGTCGGTCATGAAAGGCCGCGCAGCCCAGGCCACTGCAGGCCAGCACAACACCAGGCACAGCACTTTGGCGGTCAAACGCATCAACATGTGGAGGATCTTACCGAGCCTTTGTGACAAGACGGCGCCAGGCATCAGACGTCCAGCAGGTCACCCTCTGCAAAGGTGTGCACTTGGCCTGGCGTCATGGCTTGCCAAGCTTCGTCGGTCGTCAAGGGGGCCGTGACCACCACAGCCACACGGTCGGTCTCGCGGGTGCAGTCGGCAAAATTCATGCTCAGGTCTTCGTCGCTGAGCGTGGCCCGGCTGAACGGGTGCTTGCGCAACACATAGTGCAGGTTCGTGCTGGCGTGTGCCCACAGTGCCTGGCCATTGGAGAGCAAAAAATTGAAGGTGCCGTGGCGGGCAATTTGGGGCACCAACTCGCGCAAGGTGCAGCTGAGCTCCTGCACACTGGGCACGCTGGCGTGAGACTTGGCCAGCTCTTGCATCAGCCAGCAAAATGCCCACTCGCTGTCGGTCTGCCCCACGGGTTTGAAGTTGCCGTGCAGGCGCGGCGCAAAGTCCACCAGGTTGCCGTTGTGCGCAAACACCCAATAGCGCCCCCACAGTTCGCGTACAAAGGGGTGGCAGTTTTCCAGTTTGACATCGCCTTGCGTGGCCTTGCGGATGTGGGCGATGACGTTTTGGCTTTTGATCGGGTAGCGCCGGATCAACTCGGCCACCGGCGAGGTGCTGGCGCTTTGGTGGTCCACAAAGTGGCGAACCCCCTGCCCTTCAAAGAAGGCAATGCCCCAACCGTCGCCGTGGTGATCGGTCAGGCCGCCGCGCTGAGCAAACCCACTGAAGCTGAACGTGATGTCGGTCGGGGTGTTGGCATTCATGCCGAGGAGTTGGCACATGGCATCAGTCTTTCGGTGTGGGCGAGTGGGTGGGCGCGGGCGTGGCCGACTCGCCCATCTTCCAGGCGGCCAGCAGGGCCAGCGCCGTGATGATCGCCAAAAACACAAAGGTTTCGTTGAAGGCGCGCAATGGCAAGTCAGCAAAAGCATGCACCACCAGCCGCCATTCAAGCACGATGGCGCAGATGCTCACCCCCGCCGCGCCGCCCAGCATGCGCACAAAACCGATGACGCTGGAGGCTTGCGGGATCAGGTCCTTGGGCAAGCCCCGCAAAGCCCCCAGGTTGAGCGAAGGCAAGATGAAGCCCAGGCCAATGCGCCCGAGAATGACCAATACCCAAAGCAAGGCCAAGCCCGCCGCCGGGTGAACCAAGGGCATGAGCGCAAACGACAGCGCCAGCAAAGCCAGACCCCAACTCACCCAATGGGCAGGCGGCATGCGGTTCGACAAACGCCCCACCGCCGCGATGGTCATGGCCAGCAAAATGCCGGCGGGCAATAAAGCGGCACCGATGTAGGACGGCGACAAGCCCAGACCCATCTGCATGTAAACCGGCAACAAATACGTGGAGCCAAACAGCGCAATGCCGTAGGTGAAAGACACCAGCGCCCCCATGGCGAAATGGCGATGGGCAAACACCTTGAGATTCATGAGCGGGCGACGTCGGACCTGGGACACGGCTTGGGTTTGTCGCTCAGGCCGCAGCAAATGCCGCTGCCAGGCGACAAACAGTGCCATGCCCAAGCCGGCCAGCATCAACAGGACCACGGCCAGCGTGCTGCCATCGCCTCGCAACTGCACCAAGCCGTTGAGCAGCATCAAGGTGGAGGCACTGGCCAGCGCCAGCCCCATCCAGTCGAGACCCGGACTGTCGGCGTCGGCCTGCACGCCGCCCGGCGCCGAGGTGGGCACATAGCGGCGCGACAGCCACAACGCCACCATGGCCAAGGGCACCACCATGAAAAAGATCGAGCGCCAGCCGAACACATCGACCAGCACACCGCCAATGCTGGGGCCAATGGCCGGGGCCAGCACCACACCCATGCCAAACAAGCCACTGGCGCGGCCCTGCTCTTCTGACGCAAAAGCACGCAAGATGATGATGGCGGGAATGGGCTGTACCACGCCGGCGGCCAAACCCTCGGCCACGCGCGCGGCCATGACCAGCGGAAAGTCGTTGGCCAAGCCGCCCACCACGCCGCCGCCCAACAGCAGCCACATGCACACCTCGTACACCCTGCGGTAACCATAGCGCGACAACAGCCAGGGCGTGGTGAGCATGGACACCGTCATGGCGACCATGAAGCCGGAGGTGACCCACTGCACACGGCTTTGGCCCAGGGTGAAATGCGTGCTCATGTCGGGGATGGCCACATTCATGATGGTCGACGACATCACCGCCGCCATGGAGCCCAGCATGACCGACAGCAGCAACAGCCAGCGGTGCCGCTCGCCATAACGCGCTTGCAGCGCCTGCAGGCTGTGCGGGCCTTGGGCCTGGGTCATGCGCGTCCAGCCTGCAAGGGGTCTTGCGGGGGTTCAGGGTTTGGGGCTGGCGACGCAGCCACACAGGCCGCGCAAATGCAGGCCTTGTTGCGCGCCGCCTCAGGCACCTGTTTCAGCACATCGGCGCTGAACTCGACCCGCGTGCACCAGCAGGGGCCCGAATTCGCTTGGCCCGGCGTGGCCATGGCGCAGGCATTGGGCTGACCGCACAAGGGGCAACGACAAGGGTCCAGAGTGTTCAAGGGCTGGGTCATGGTGGGGGCTCTCAGTCTTGGCCAGGGCGGCGCCGCTGCGCATCGCACCCTCCAAAAATCCTATTTTCAGGCATGCGCGATGGCGCCCTTTGGAGATGCAGATTCTGCACCTGCGTCGCAGCCCACCCCGTGGTCTCCCACCAAACTGCCTGTGCACGAACGATGGACGGCACACCTCAAAGAAAACGGCTCCCGAAAGAGCCGTTTTCAATGGCCAGAACTGCCCAAGATCAGGCCGCCTTGACCTTCAGACGCCAGGCGTGCAGCAGGGGCTCGGTGTAGCCACTGGGCTGGGCCTTGCCCTTGAAGACCAGATCGCAAGCCGCTTTGTAGGCCGCCGACTTGGCGAAGTTGCCCGCCATCTTCTGGTAGGCCGCGTCGCCCGCGTTTTGCGTGTCCACCACCGCCGCCATGCGCTCCATCGTGGCTTTGACTTGCTTTTCGGTCACCACGCCGTGGTGCAGCCAGTTGGCCATGTGCTGGCTGGAAATGCGCAGGGTGGCGCGGTCTTCCATCAGACCCACGCCGTTGATGTCGGGCACTTTGGAGCAGCCCACGCCCTGGTCCACCCAACGCACCACGTAACCCAGGATGCCTTGAGCGTTGTTGTCGAGTTCCTTTTGCTTGTCTTCGGCCGACCAGTTGGCGGCGTCTTTGGCCACCACAGGGAACTGCAGCAAGGCGTTGAGGGTGTCTTCGCGCAGTTGTTTCGGGTCAAGCTTTGCCACAGCCTTTTCCATCTGCTTTTGCAGTGCCGGCACGTCCACTTGGTGGTAGTGCATGGCGTGCAGGGTGGCGGCGGTGGGGCTGGGCACCCAGGCGGTGTTGGCACCGGCCATGGGGTGGCCAATTTTGGCCTTGAGCATGTCGGCCATCAGGTCGGGCATGGCCCACATGCCCTTGCCGATCTGGGCACGGCCACGCAAGCCGCAGGCCAGGCCCACGTTGACGTTGTTCTTCTCGTAAGCACCCAACCAGGTGCTGTTCTTGATGTCGCCCTTGCGCATGACGGGGCCCGCCAGCATGCAGGTGTGCATTTCGTCACCGGTGCGGTCCAAAAAGCCGGTGTTGATGAAGGCCACGCGGCTCTTGGCAGCGGCAATGCAGGCCTTGAGGTTGGCGCTGGTGCGGCGCTCTTCGTCCATGATGCCGAGCTTGACGGTGGAAGGCTTCATGCCGATGACTTTTTCGACGCGGCCAAACAGCTCGTCTGCAAACGCGACTTCGGCGGGGCCGTGCATCTTGGGCTTGACGATGTAAACGCTGCCGGTGCGGCTGTTGCGCAGGGGGTGCGAGGCTTTCTTTTGCAAGTCCACCAGGGCGCAGGTCACGGTGACCATCGCGTCCAGGATGCCTTCGGGGATCTCTTTCATGCTGCCGTCGGCGGCTTTGTAGAGGATGGCGGGGTTGGTCATCAGGTGACCGACGTTGCGCACGAACATGAGCGAGCGGCCATGCAGTTTGACGGTGCCCTTGCCTGCGGGTTTGGTGTACTCGCGGTCACCGTTCATGGTGCGGGTGAAGGTCTTGCCGCCCTTGTGCACTTCTTCGCTCAGGGTGCCTTGCAAAATGCCCAGCCAATTGGCATAGGCCAGAACTTTGTCGTCGGCGTCCACGGCGGCCACCGAGTCTTCCAGGTCGAGGATGGTGGACAACGCGCTTTCAGCGATCAGGTCCGACACGCCCGCGGGGTCGGTCTTGCCGATGGGGGTGGTCTTGTTGATTTGCAAATCCAGGTGCAGGCCGTTGTGCACGAACAGCACCGAAGCAGGGGCCTTGGCGTCACCGGTGTAGCCCACGAACTGCTTGGCATCGGCCAGGGTGGACGTTTTGCCGTTGGCCAAGGTCACCACCAGTTTGCCCGCCTTGACGCTGTAGCCCTTGCTGCCCACATGCGAGCCGGACTTGAGGGGCGCGCAGCGGTCGAGCACGTTGCGGCAATAGTCGATGACTTTGGCGCCACGCTTGGGGTTGTAGCCCGAGCCTTTTTCGCAGCCGTCGGCTTCGCTGATCGCATCGGTGCCGTACAGCGCGTCATACAGCGAGCCCCAACGGGCGTTGGCGGCATTCAAGGCATAACGGGCATTCAAGATCGGCACCACCAGCTGCGGGCCCGCCAGCTTGGCCAGTTCGGCGTCCACATTGGCGGTGGTGGCTTGGGCGTTCTTGGGCTCGGGCACCAGGTAACCGATTTGCGAGAGGTGTTTGCGGTAAGCCTTCATGGCCTTGCCTGCGGGCACGGGGCCGGGGTTGGCGGTGTGCCACTGGTCCATGGCGGTCTGGATGCGGTCACGCTCGGCCAGCAAGGCGATGTTTTTCGGGGCCAGATCGGCCACGATGTCGTTGAAGCCTTGCCAGAACTTGTCTGGGTTCACGCCCGTGGCGGGCAACATTTTGTCGTTGATGAAACTCAGCAAGGGATTGGCCACTTGCAGGTTGTGGATCGCGGTGCGTGCAGTCATGGAAGCCTCGGAAGGATGTTGAAAAACGGGGGGGGATGTCTGTCATTGAACCGAGGCCATCAGACAAGGTCCACGCGACGATTCATTCGGAAAGGACTTTATTCTAAGTTTGGATGCAGATAAACACGATCAAAAGGCATAAACCCATGACTTTTCTGCACAAATCCTCTGTTGTCTAATCGGGCCATGACAAGCACCCATGCCCCAGAAGTCCTGATCAGCGAAGTGGGCCCACGCGACGGTCTGCAATCGATCCAGGCCACCATGCCCACCGACCACAAGCTGCGCTGGATCGACGCGCTGGCCGCAGCTGGCCTGCGCGAAATCGAAGTGGCCTCTTTTGTGCCCGCCCAACTGCTGCCACAAATGGTCGACGCCGCGCAGGTGGTGCAACATGCTCTGCGCCACACGGGCGTGTGCATCATGGCCTTGGTGCCCAACTTGCGGGGTGCGCAAGCCGCATTGCAAGCGGGGGCCCAAAAGCTCACCCTGCCGGTGTCGGCCAGCCCCGCCCACTCCCTGGCCAATGTGCGCAAAACCCCCGAAGACATGGTGCAAGAAGTCCAGGCGGTCTTGCGCCTGCGCGACGAGATCGCGCCCGGCGTGCCGGTGGAGGTGGGCATGTCCACCGCCTTTGGCTGCACCTTGCAAGGCCGAGTGCCCGAGGACGATGTGCTGCGCCTGGCCCAGATGCTGGCCCAAGCGGGCGTAAACGAGATCGGCCTGTCGGACACCACCGGCATGGCCAACCCGGCGCAGGTGCGTCGGCTGTTCCAGCGCATGTTTCAGGAAATCGGCCCCCTCACAGGTGCCGCCCACCTGCACAACACCCGGGGCCTGGGCCTGGCCAATGCCCTGGCCGCTTACGAAGCGGGCGTGCGCACCTTTGACAGCTCGCTCGGCGGCCTGGGCGGTTGCCCCTACGCGCCGGGCGCTTCAGGCAATGTGGTGACCGAAGACCTGGTGTTCATGTTCGAAGCCATGGGCGTGCGCACCGGCATTGACCTGAACCTGCTCATGGCCGCTCGCGCGCCCCTGAAAGCCGGTCTGCCCGGCGAGCCTTTGTATGGCATGACGCCCGAAGCGGGACTGCCCAAGGGGTGGGGCCCGACAAAGACAGAGGCAATCGACCGAAACTGACGGCGATTCCAAACCTGGACCCGCATAATCGGGCCACATGGACAAGCTCAAAGCCTTCGAAACCTTCGTCGCTGTCGCCACCAAAGGCAGCCTGACCGCCGCCGCGCGGGCCGAGGGTGTGGCCCCGGCCATCATTGGGCGAAGGCTCGATGCGCTGGAAGAAAACCTGGGCGTCAAACTGCTGGTGCGCACCACGCGGCGCATCACCCTGACACACGAAGGCAGCGCTTTTCTGGAAGATTGTCAGCGCTTGCTCTCCGATGTGGCCAATGCCGAAGCCAGCGTGTCGGCCGGCGGTGTCAAGGCCAGCGGCCATTTGCGCATCACGGCCCCGGCCGGCTTTGGCCGCCGCCATGTGGCCCCGCTGGTGCCACGCTTTCGCGAGCTGCACCCCGATGTGTCGATGTCGCTGAACCTGAGCGACCGGGTGGTGGACCTGGCTGCCGAGGGCTTTGATTGCGCGGTGCGGGTGGGCGATCTGCCCGATTCGTCTTTGGTCAGTGTGCGCCTGGCCGACAACCGCCGCCTGTGCGTGGCCACCCCGGCTTATCTGGCCCGACGCGGCACACCCCTGCAACCGTCGGACTTGCTGCAGCACGACTGCCTGACGCTGTCGAGCGACGCCTCGCAAACCCGGGGTTGGGCTTTTCGAAATACGAGTGAGGGCGGCCACGACGTGGTTCACCTGCGCCCCGGGGGGCCTCTGGACTGCTCGGACGGACAGGTGCTGCACGACTGGTGCCTGGCCGGGTTCGGCATTGCCTGGCGCAGCACCTGGGAAGTGGAAAGCGAAATCCGTTCGGGCCAATTGGTGGCCGTGCTGGAAGACTTTGCCGCACCGCCGAACGGCATTTTTGTGGTGTTTCCCCAGCGCAAACACCTGCCGCTGCGGGTGCGCTTGTGGATCGACCACCTCAAACACCATTACGCCCAGCCCGGCTACTGGCAGTCGTCCGAGCATTGACCCCGAATGCGCACGGCCGTGCGCTGCGCCACCGCCTGCTTGAAGGTGCAGCCCGTAAAATCGCACCCTATGCTTTCTGCCAAACAACATTTGCTCACAGCCCTGGCCGCTGAGCTGGAAAAACTCCAAGCCGGCGCCGGTGCGCGTGCGGCCTTCGAATCACCCAAAGTGGCGGCCCACGGCGACTTGGCCTGCACCGCCGCGATGCAGCTGGCCAAGGCCCTCAAGCAAAACCCCCGGCAGTTGTCCGAAACCCTGCGCAACGCCTTGCTGAGCACCCCGGCTTTTGAGCGCTGGGTGGATGCCATCGAGATCGCCGGGCCCGGCTTCATCAACATCCGCCTCAAAGACGCGGCCAAGCAGGCCGTGGTGCACGAAGTGCTGCAAGCGGCCGAGTGCTTTGGCGATCAAGCTGCCAAGACCGACAAAGTGCTGGTCGAGTTTGTCTCGGCCAACCCCACCGGCCCGCTGCATGTGGGCCATGGCCGCCAGGCCGCTTTGGGCGACGCGATTTGCAATTTGCTCGCCACGCAAGGCCAACAGGTCTACCGCGAGTTTTATTACAACGATGCAGGGGTTCAAATTGCCACCCTGGCCAAGAGCACGCAGATGCGCGCCCGTGGCGTCAAGCCTGGCGACGATGGCTGGCCCATCGACCCTGAAAACCCCGAGAGCAAAGCCTTTTACAACGGCGACTACATCCAGGACATCGCCCAAGACTTTTTGGCCAAGAAAACCGTCAAGTCGGACGACCGCGAGTTCACCGCCAGCGGCGATGTGAACGACCTGGACGGCATGCGCCAGTTCGCCGTGGCCTATTTGCGCCACGAACAAGACCTGGACTTGAAGGCCTTTGACGTCCAATTCGACAACTACTACCTGGAGTCGAGCCTGTACACCAGCGGCAAGGTCGATGCGGCAGTGCAAAAGCTGCGTGAAGCGGGCAAGACCTACGAGCAAGATGGTGCACTCTGGCTCAAATCCACCGACTACGGCGACGACAAAGACCGTGTCATGCGCAAGGGCGACGGCACTTACACCTACTTTGTGCCCGATGTGGCTTACCACATCACCAAGTGGGAGCGCGGCTTTGGCCGTGTGGTGAACATCCAGGGCACCGACCACCACGGCACCATCGCCCGCGTTCGTGCGGGCCTGCAAGCGGCGGGTGTTGGCATTCCCGAGGGCTACCCCGACTATGTGCTGCACACCATGGTGCGCGTGATGCGAGGCGGCGAAGAAGTCAAGATCTCCAAGCGCGCGGGCAGCTACGTCACGCTGCGCGACCTGATCGAGTGGACCAGCAAGGACGCTGTGCGTTTCTTCCTGCTCTCGCGCAAGCCGGACACCGAATACATCTTTGACATCGACCTGGCGCTGGCGCAAAACAACGACAACCCGGTGTATTACGTGCAATACGCCCACGCCCGCATCTGCTCGGTGTTGGCCGCCTGGAAAGAAAAAGACGGTGGCGACACCGCCACACTGGCCCACACCGACCTGTCGCCGCTGCAAAGCCCACAGGCCCATGCGCTGATGCTGGCCCTGGCCAAGTACCCCGAGATGCTGACCTCGGCCGCCACCGACTTTGCGCCGCATGATGTGACCTTCTACTTGCGCGAGCTGGCTTCGCTGTACCACAGCTACTACGATGCCGAGCGCATCCTGGTGGACGATGAGGTCGTGAAAAAAGCCCGCTTGGCCCTGGTGGCCGCCACAGCGCAGGTGCTGCGCAATGGCCTGAAGGTGTTGGGCGTTTCTGCACCACAAAAAATGTGAATGGATTGGTCATGCAACTGATAAGCCAACGTGGCGGAACTTTTTTGGGCTTCATCCTCGGCTTGGTCTTGGGGTTGGGCGTGGCCTTGGGCGTGGCGATTTATGTGACCAAGGTCCCCACGCCGTTTTCCAACAAAAACCAGCCCCGCACCAACGCGCAGGACGTGCAGGAAAACGAAAAGAACAAAGACTGGAACCCCAACAGCGTGTTGCAGCCCAAGGCCCCAGCCGAGCAGCCTGTGGCGCCCAATGCCAGCCAGCCAGCCGCCGACACACCCGCCGCCGCGGCCGACGCGGCCAAAGCCGTGCCCCGCCCTGCGGTGACCGCAGACCCCCTGGGCGATCTGGCCAAAAACAAGACAGGCCTGAGCACCAGCGCGGCACCGCCCGATGCGGCCGACCCCTTTGACTACCTCGTGCAGGCTGGCGCTTTCCGCACCAGCGCCGATGCCGACGCCCAGAAAGCCAAGCTGGCCATGTTGGGTCTGGACGCCAAAGTGTCCGAGCGCGACCAGGCTGGCCGCATGGTTTACCGGGTCCGCATGGGCCCGTTCAGTGACAAAAACGTGGCCGAGCGCATTCGTGTTCAGCTCGAAGCCAATGGCATCGAAAACACCTTGGTTCGCGTGCAGCGCTGACCCTCATCCACTTTACTCAGGGAGCCATCATGAAACGTCGTCTCTTTTCCACCGTCATGTTGTCCATGGTCGCCTGGCTTGGCAACGCATCCGCCTGGGCCCAGCAAGCCTTCCGCTCCGGCAAAGACTACATCACCCTGGAGCGTCCGGTGGCCACCGAAGCTGGCACGGGCAAGATCGAAGTGCTCGAGTTTTTTTGGTACAGCTGCCCCCACTGCAATGCCTTTGAGCCCGCTTTTGAGCAATGGGTCAAGAACGCCCCCAAAGACGTGGTGGTGCGCCGTGTCCCCGTGGCTTTCCGCGAAGACTTTGTGCCCCAGCAGCGCCTGTACTACACGCTGGAGGCCATGAACCTGGTCGAAAAAATGCACATCCGCGTGTTCACCGCCATTCACGGTGAAAAACTCATGCTCAACAGCGACGCCACTGTGCAGGCCTGGGCTGAAAAACAAGGCATCGACAAAGTCAAGTTTGCCGAAACCTACAAATCCTTTGGCGTCGCAGCCAAAGCCAAGAGGGCTGTTCAGTTGCAAAACGACTTCAAGATTGAGGGTGTGCCTTCTTTGGGGGTGGCGGGTCGCTACTACATCGACGGGACCCTGGCGGGCAATATGGACCGCGCCCTCAAAGTGGCCGAGTCCCTCATTGCCCAAACCCGCCAAGGACGCTGAACCGCAGCCCCGGGGCGCTCGGCGCCCCCCAAACTGCGCACCACCCGCCCGCCCCCAGGCTGGCGGGTTTTTTATTTTTAGGACGCTCACGAGCCTGTCCGGTGCAAGGAAAAGGCATGACTTGCACCTACAATGTCGCAATAAACAGCAAGATTCATGCCCTTCATCCAACTCGCCCACCTGCCTGTACCTCAAAAGGTCATTTTGGCGCTGTGCATCAGCCTGATGGCCTGGCCGTGCTTTGCAGAAAAAGCCGACCGTGACAAACCCATGCAGATCGAAGCCGACAGCATGCGCCACGACGAGGCCAAGTTGCTGACCCAATTCACAGGCAAGGTGTTGGCCACCAAGGGCACACTGATCTTGCGTGCGGCCCGGATGGAAGTGCAGCAAGACAGTCAAGGCAGGCAAGTGGCCAAGCTGTGGGCGGCCCCCAACGAGCGCGTTTTTTTCAGGCAAAAGCGTGAGGGCCTCAACGAATTCACCGAAGGCGAAGCCGAGGAAGTCACCTACGACAACCAAGCCGACATCGTGACCCTGATGCGCCGTGCCGAGGTGCGCATCTTGCGCGGCACCGAAGTGGCCAACCAACTGCAAGGCCACACCATCTTGTTCAACAACACCACCGAAGTGGTGACGGTGGACGGCCAGCCCAGCCAGTCGGCTGAGCGCCGCGTACGTGCCACCTTGGTGCCGCGCGCCAAAACCGCTGACACCACCCCGCCTGCGATGACCCCCACATTGCGCACCAGCCCGGGCACGGCGCCCAGCCAAAAGCCATGAGCCCAGGCGACCACAAAAGCCGCTTGGAGGCCCATCACCTCCAAAAAGCCTATGGCAGTCGCAAAGTGGTGCACGACGTGTCGGTCCAAGTGGACAAGGGTGAGGTGGTGGGCCTGTTGGGTCCCAACGGCGCGGGCAAAACCACTTCGTTTTACATGATCGTGGGCTTGGTGAGGGCCGATGGCGGGCAGATCCTGATCGACGGTCAGGACGTGACGCGCATGCCCATCCACAAGCGCTCGCGCATGGGTTTGTCTTACCTGCCCCAGGAAGCGTCGATCTTTCGCAAGCTGTCGGTGGCCGACAACGTGCGGGCCATTTTGGAGCTGCAAACCGATGCGCAAGGCCAGGCCCTGAGCAGTGCAGAGGTGGAAAAGCGCCTGAGCGAACTGCTGGCCGACTTGCGGGTAGAACACTTGCGCGACTCGCCTTCGGTGGCCTTGTCAGGCGGTGAGCGACGCCGCGTGGAAATCGCCCGCGCTCTTGCGACCGACCCGCGTTTCATTTTGCTGGACGAGCCCTTTGCCGGCATCGACCCGATCGCGGTGATTGAAATCCAGCGCATCATTGCCTTTCTCAAAGAACGCGGCATTGGTGTGCTGATCACCGACCACAATGTGCGCGAAACCTTGGGCATTTGCGACCACGCCTACATCATCAGTGAAGGCCGTGTGTTGGCCGAAGGCACGCCCGACGAGATCGTCGCCAACCCCGAGGTACGCCGGGTGTACCTGGGCGAACACTTCAGGATGTGATGAGCACCGCTTGCATCCCCGAACCGAAGGCACGGCCATGAAACCCGGTCTGTCGCTTCGCATGTCCCAGCACCTGGCGCTCACGCCCCAGTTGCAACAATCGATCCGCCTGCTGCAACTGTCCACGCTGGAGCTGTCGCAAGAAGTTGACCAGATGCTGGACGAGAACCCGTTTTTGGAACGCGCCGAAGAAGAAGCGACCGCCGAGGCTTTCGGTCTGGACCAGGCCGACACCCACGTCAGTCTGGGCGACCGGGTCAGCGAAAGCGCCAGCACGGCCAGCAGCAGCGAAGACAGCGCCAGCGAAACCCGCGACGAAGCCGTGACCGATGTGGCCGAGAGCTGGGATGGCGATGGCAGCGTGGACATGCGCGCCGACGACAGCGAATGGGGGGGTGATGCCCCGGCCCGCCAAAACGCGGGCGATGACACCGCCGATGCGGTGGACCTGGCGCGCAGCGCTGGCTCACTCACCGACTTCTTGCACCGCCAAGCCTTGTCGCTGCGCCTGTCCGAGGTGGACCGCGCGGCGCTGCGCTTTTTGATCGAATCGCTCAACGACGACGGCTACCTGACCGACACCCTCCCCGAGTTGGCCGCGAGCCTGGCGGGCAGCGACGATTTTGAACAACTCGATGAGTTGGTGCACCGCTTCACGGTGGCGCTGGGCTTGCTGCAATCGCTCGAACCCGTGGGCGTGGGCGCACGCGACCTGGCCGAGTGCCTGCGCATCCAGATCAAGGCCTGGCTGAAAGACGACCCCGAAGACGCGGTGGCCCACGCCGCTTTGGCCATCTGCGCCCAACCGCTGGAGATGCTGGCCAAACGCGACTTCAAGCGCCTAGCGGTGGCCTGCGGCCTGGACGAGGCCGTGGTCAAAGCCGCCATCCCCTTCATCGGCCGACTCGAGCCCAAACCCGGCAGACCCTTTGTGCAGGCCGAGCAAAACGTCATCATCCCCGACGTGCTGGTCATCAACACCAGCAAAACGGGCACGCCCAAATTCCGCATCCAGCTCAACCCCGATGTGATGCCCAAGCTGCGCGTGCACGACATCTATGCCAATGCCTTGCGCGGCGGCAAGGGCGACAACCATGCGGGCTTGCAGCAGCGCCTGCAAGAAGCGCGCTGGTTCATCAAGAACATCCAGCAGCGCTTTGACACCATCTTGCGCGTGTCCACGGCCATCGTCGAGCGGCAAAAAAACTTTTTCACGCACGGCCCGCTGGCCATGCGCCCGCTGGTGCTGCGCGAGATCGCCGACGAGCTGGGCATGCACGAGTCCACCATCAGCCGCGTGACCACCGCCAAATACATGACCACGCCGCAAGGCACTTTTGAGCTGAAGTATTTCTTTGGCTCGGGCCTGGGCACCGACAGTGGCAGCGCCGCATCGAGCACGGCGGTGCGCGCGCTGATCAAGCAATTCGTGGCCGCCGAAAAACCTGCCAAACCGCTGTCGGACAACCAGATTTCGGAAATGCTGAAAGAGCAAGGCATCGACTGCGCGCGCCGCACGGTGGCCAAGTACCGCGAAGCCCTGAAGATCGCGCCTGCGAACCTGCGCAAAACCCTTTGAGAGTATTTGAGTGAATTCATTGAACCTGTTCATGCCCTGCGCCGCGGGCGTTGAGGGCTTTTTGGCCGACGAGGTGCACGCCATCACCGGCCTCACGGGTCACGACCTCATGACCGGCCGGGGCGGCGTGATGGCCCGCGCTTCCTGGCGCGATGCGATGCGCATCAACCTGCACAGCCGCCTGACGCAGCGCGTGCTGGTGCAGCTGTCGGTCACCGACTACCGCAACGAAAACGACCTGTATAACGCCGCCAGCGAGGTGGCCTGGGAAATCTGGTTCACCCCCAAACAAAGCTTCAAGATCGACATCACGGCGCAACACAGCCCGCTGACCAGCCTGAACTTTGCGGCCCTCAAAATCAAAGACGCGGTGGCCGACCGCTTCCGCGCCAAGCGCGGTGAGCGCCCCAACGTGGACACCAGCTGGCCCGATGTGCGCATCTACGCCCACCTCACGCCCGAAACCCTCACGCTGTACATCGACACCTCGGGCGAGCCTTTGTTCAAGCGCGGCTGGCGCACCGACAAGGGCGACGCACCGCTCAAGGAAACCCTGGCTGCGGCCATGATCGCGGCCAGCGGCTGGGACGCCACCGTGCCCCTGTACGACCCTTGCTGCGGCAGCGGCACCATCCCCATCGAAGCGGCGCAAATCGCTTGCGGCATCGCGCCCGGTTTGCAGCGGCGCTTTGGCTTTGAAAAATTGCTGCCCTTTCAGAACCACGTCTGGCAGGGCCTGCTCGAAGAGGCCCGCGACCTGGAACACGAACCCACCGCGCCGGTGTTTGGTAGCGATGTGGCCTTTCGCATGGTGGACTTTGCCGAGCGCAACGCCGAACGCGCAGGCGTCTCGGGCGTGATCGAGTTCCGCGGTGGTGACGCCCTGCAGCGCATGCCCCCGTGTGAAACACCCGGCCTCATGCTGCTCAACCCGCCTTATGGCGAGCGCATTGCCGCAGCCGGTGTGGCGGGTCGGGGGCGTGACAGCTTCCAGCCTGGTGCGCTGGCCAGCTCTCGCGCAGCCAACCAAAGCCACCACCGCGAAACCGCCCAGACCGACGACGGCGGTGACTTCTTTGCCCAACTGGCCAGCCACTGGAAGAAAAACTACAGCGGCTGGAGCGCCTGGATGCTCACGCCCGACCTGAAGCTGCCCGGCAAGATGCGCCTGAAAGAATCGCGCCGCGTGCCCATGTGGAACGGCCCCATCGAATGCCGCTTGTTCCGCTTTGACATGGTCAAAGGCAGCTTGAAGCGCCCTGCAGCACCCAACGCCGACACCCCGGGGGCTGACGAAACGCCCGCGTCATGAGCGCAGCCGCTGGTGCACAAGCCCCGGTGCAGCGCGTGCTGGACACCAACATCGTGCTCGACCTGTGGGTGTTTGACGAGCCCCAGGCCGAAGGGCTGCGCACCAGCGTTGAGAGCGGCAGCACACAGTGGCTGGCCACCGCCGCCATGCGCGAAGAACTGGCCCGCGTGCTGGCCTACCCGCAAATCGCCAAGCGCTTGACCGCCCGTGCCCTGCCCGCCGACGCCGTGCTGGCGCACTTTGACCGCCATGCGCAGCTGCAGCCCGACGCACCCAAAGCGCCCTACGCCTGCAAAGACGCCGACGACCAAAAGTTCATCGACCTGGCCGTGCAGCATACCGCCGCCCTGCACAGCAAAGACGCTCAAGTGCTGTGCATGAAAAAGCGCCTGGCGCGCTGCGGCGTGGCGCTGAACCCGATCACTACAATCCCCGCCTGACCTCAGGAACACCCCATGAACACCACCGCTGGCTTGCAAGCCGAAGACTTTGACACCCTGGACAACATCCTGGACGACCTGCGCGAGCGCTTTGAAGAAACACCGCAATGGGAGTTTTGCGAGGGTTTCATGGCCGCGCTGGTGTGTTGCCGACGCGCCATTCCCGATGCCGAATGGCTGCCCATGCTGCTGGGCGTGGACGAGGGAGAGGAAGGCGGCAGCTTTGCAGACGACGCCCAGCGCCAGCAATTCCTGGCCTTGTGGCAACGCCGCTTTGACGAAATCAAGCTGGCCTTGGACACCCCGGTGGAAGCGCTGGACGACGACAAGGCCTATGCGCCCGAAGTGATGGACGTGCGCGGCGCGATCGCCTCGCTGCCGCCCGAAGAGCGCGAAGAAATCGCAGACAGCGAGATCCCCTCCTTTGCCCAAGTCTGGGCCCTGGGCTTCATGTTCGCGGTGGAAAACTGGCCCGAAGAATGGGCGGCCCCCAAAGACAAGGACGCTGCCAAATGGCACGACCTGTCACTCGAAGCCATCGTGGCCCTGACCGAAGACGATGATGCGGTGCCCACCTTGTCGGCCTTGTCCGAAGACGGCCCACCGAGCGTGAGCGAAGAGCGCCTGAACGCCTATGGCGAAGCCCTGTGGGCGGTGTACGACCTGCGCGAGATCTGGCGCAACATCGGCCCGCGTGTGGCCCAAGTCATCAAGGAAGCCACACCCGGTCGCAACGATGCGTGCAGTTGCGGCAGCGGGAAAAAGTTCAAGAAGTGCTGCGGGGCCTGAGGCCACCGCCAATCACCCGAGTCAAACCATCCACTGCGCCAAGGCTTCGCTGGTGGCCTCGGGCAGCTCTTCCGGAATGAAGTGGCCTGAAGGCATCAGCTGACCACTGACTTGGCCCGCGCATTGCGCCTGCCACAGCTCGACCGGCTTGAACATGCGGTTGACCACGCCGCGATCGCCCCACAGCACCAGGGTGTCGCAGGCGATTTGGTCACCCCGCTCACGGCCTTCGCGGTCGTGCTGCAGATCGATGCCTGCGCTGGCGCGGTAGTCTTCGGCCGCGCTGTGAATCGCGGCTGACCAGCCCTTGTCGTTGAGTGCCGGGTTGCAAAATGCGCGTTCGTATTCGGCCAAGGCTTCGGGCTCGATGAAACCCAGACCCTGACTGCCCCAGCCGCCCAGCTTGGCGTGCAAATAGGCTTTGGGGTTGCCACCGATCATGAACTCCGGCAAGGGCGCAGGCTGGGTCAGGTGGAACCAGTGGTAATAAGCCTGCGCAAACGCAAAGTAAGGCTCGGCCACCGGGCCTGACACTTCGGGTTTTTTGCCCCAGTGACCGCTGTACATGTCGAAGGTGGGTGCGATGTCGATCACGCACAGCTTGCGCACCCGCGAAGCGTGGTCCAGTGCCAAACGGTGTGCCACACGGCCACCCCGGTCGTGCCCGCACAAAAAGAAATCTTCAACACCCAAGGCATCGAGCAGGCCCACCACCTCTTGCGCCATGGCGCGTTTGCTGTAGTGCTGGTGCTGCGTGTCGCCCACGGCGTGGGACGAATCGCCGTAGCCCCGCAAATCGGGCATGACGATCCGGTAACGGCCGCGCAGGTTTTGCGCCACGCGCTGCCACATGACATGGGTCTGCGGAAAGCCGTGCAACAAGACCAGCACAGGCAAGTGCGCCTGCGCCGCCCAATCGGCCGAACGCCTGAAGCAGACAGGCCAGCCTGCTACCGAAATCGTTTGCCGCTCGAAACCATCAAACCAGGCCATGTCAGTCAACCTTGGCGCCCGAGACCTTCACGACTTCGGCCCACTTCTTGTGCTCGGATTCAATCAGCGCCGCAAACTGAGCCGGCGTGTTGCCGCTGGGGATGGCTCCCAAAGTGGCCAGGCGTTCTCTCATGGCAGGCGAGGCCAGTGACTTGGCCACTTCTTGTTGGATGCGGTTGACCACATCGGCCGGTGTGCCGGCGGGTGCCAAGAGGCCAAACCAGCTGCTGGCTTCAAAGCCTTTGAGCCCCGCCGCTTCTTCAACGGTGGGCAATTCGGGCATGGCCGCCGAGCGTTGGCTGCTGGTCACGGCCAGGGCTTTGAGCTTGCCCCCTTTGATCAGCGGCATGGCCGACGGCAGGTTGTCAAACATCACATCCATGGTGCCGCCCGACAAATCCAGCAGTGCAGGAGCAGAGCCACGGTAGGGGATGTGCGCCATGAAGGTGCCGGTTTGCGATTTGAACAATTCACCGGCCAAATGGATGGAGGTGCCATTGCCGCTGGAGGCCATGTTCAGCTTGCCGGGGTTGGCGCGGGCGTATCGGATGAAATCATTGACCGTGTTGATTTTGTTGGCCGCGGCCTTTTCGGCGTTGACCACCATGACGTTGGGCACGCCTGCAACCAAGGTGATGGGTGCAAAGTCCTTGAAGGGGTCATAAGGCAACTTGGCGTACAGCGCACGGTTGATGCCATGTGTGCCCACGGTGCCCATGAGCAGGGTGTAGCCGTCACCAGGCGACTTGGCCACTTGCTCGGCGCCCAGGTTGCCGCCTGCACCGCCTTTGTTTTCGATGACGAAGGATTGGCCAAAGGCTTTGCTCAGATCCGGGGCGATGGCACGGGCCAGGATGTCGGTGGTGCCGCCGGGGGCAAAGGGCACCACGATCTTGACCGGCTTGTTGGGCCAAGCGCCTTGAGCCCAAGCCAGCGAAGTGGTTGACAACAACACCGCTGCAGCCATGCCCAGAACAGGGCGGCGTGAAAAATGACGTGATATGTGAGCCATGAAAACCTCCAGTGAGAAGAATGAATTCATGATGCCATGCAGGGCTGTGCGTGCTGTCACCCAGGCGAAGAAAGCCGCTCGATTTAAGGGTTTGTTCTAGTCAATTGGGCCTGTAATGCCGGTTTTTGCACCTTGCCCAAAGCGCTTTTGGGCAGGCTGCCCATGAAGACGACGCGCCGGGGCAGTTTGAAGCGGGCGATGCGCGACTGCAGATGTTGCAGCACCGCCTCACTGGTCAGTCCCTGGCCTGCCGCATCGCTGGTGCGCACCAACACGACCACCGGCACCTCGCCCCAGCGCACATCGGACAAGCCGACCACCGCACTCTCGGCCACGCCGGGCAAGGTCACCAACTGGTTTTCGATCTCGGCGGGGTAGATGTTTTCACCGCCCGAGATGATCATGTCCTTGCTGCGGCCCACGATGGTGATGCAGCCGTCTTCGGCGCGTTGGCCCAAGTCGCCGGAATGGAACCAGCCTTCTTGCAAACCGACGCCAGCCTGCCCGTCTGCGCTCCAGTACCCCCGCATCAGGTTGTCGGCGCGGATGCAGACCTCGCCCGTTTCGCCGTGGGCCACTTCCTGGCCTTGGGCGTCGATCAGTTTGACCTGCGCTTGCGGGTGCGGCCAGCCCGATGCGCCGACCCGGGCCATGGCATCGGGCAAGCGCAGCACGATGGACACGGGGCCAGTTTCGGTGGTGCCATACACCTGACCCACCGGCACACCGCGTGCGTGCAGCGTCTCCAGGTACGCCACGGGCACGGTGGACGAGCCGGTCATGATGCCTCGCAAGCAGTCCAGCGGTGTCTCGGCCCAGCGCGGGTGTTCAAACACGGCGCGCATGGTGGCGGGCACCAGCAGCGACAACGTGGGGCGACTCGTGGTTATCTCGTCCAGCCAAGCCGTCGGGTCAAAGCGCGGGTGCAGCACGACCTGCACACCCGCCAGCAGAGCAGGCAAGGTCTGGATGCACAGACCACCCACATGGAACATCGGCAGCGTAGACAGCACCTTGTCGCCGGGCACAAAGTCGTGCGCCCAAGCGCTGGCCCGTGCATTGGCCATCAGCGCCGCTTGTGTGTGCACTGCGCCCTTGGGCACACCCGTGGTGCCAGAGGTGTAAACCAAGAGCAGCGGCATGTCACTGTTCACATCGGGCAATGGCAGGCCGCGTGGTGCGGCACTGGCGATCAACGTGTCGTGGTGGGTGTGCTTCAAACCCTCGACCTGCAACGCCTCAGCTGTGCCCGCATGGTGGCTGTCGTGCACCAGCAGGCACGACTGCGCGTCCAGCATGACCTGTTGCAACTCGGGCACCGCCAGTCGAAAGTTGAGCGGCAAAAAAACCGCACCCAAACGGGCGCAAGCCACCAGCGTGACCAGCTGCAGCTCGTGGTTGAAGCCCAGCCAGGCCACACGGTCACCCGGCTGCACGCCCCAGCGGGACTGCAGGTGCGCGGTCACGCGCTCCACGCGCCGCCAGAACTTGGCGAAGTCGTTTTCAAAGGTCTGATCGGGCCTGCGCTCGTCACCCCGGAAGGTCATGGCGGGCTGAGTGCCGCGCTCGTGCGCGAGCTGTGCAAAGCGTGCCGCGATCAGGCTGGTTTCCTCTGCCTCCATCACTCGTCTTTTTCGCCGGGTTCGTACAGGGCCTCGCGGCCCAGGCGGTCCATGCACAGCTCGGCGGTCCAGGGCAGCATGAGCGAGCCGCAGCGTGCATCGCGGTACAGGCGCTCCAGCGGCAGGCTTTTGAGCATGGACTGACCGCCACAGGTGCGGATGGCCAGGCGGGCGATGTCTTGCGCGTTTTCCATGATGGTGTACTGCGCGGCATAGGCACGCAGGCGGGTGGACTTGCTCGGGTCCACCTTGGCGTCTTCAATGGCGCGCAAGAACAGGTTGCGGGTTTGTTCGAGCTTGATGAACATCTCGGCCACGGCGATCTGCTTGGTCGCGAACTGGCGGCGCTTGACGGGGCCGGTGCCCGGAATCTCGCCACGCAAATACGCCACGGTGAAGTCGTACGCCGCTTGCGCGATGCCCATGTAAGTGGGCGACAGCGTCATGAACATGTGCGGCCAGCGGCTGGCTGCCTGAAAGTACAAACCTTGCGGCATGAGCGCTGCATCGTCGGGCACGAACACGTCTTTGAAAATCAAGTTGCGCGACACGGTGGCGCGCATGCCCAGCGGGTCCCAATCGCCTTCGATGGTCAAACCCGGCGAGGTGCGCGGGATGGCCAGGTACAGCGTGTCGCGGCGCGAGAGATCAGCGCCCTCTTTCTTCTCGGTGCACAGCACGCCAAAGTAATCGGCAGCATCCGACAACGAAGCGAAGATCTTTTTGCCGTTGACCTTCCAGCCGCCATCGACCTTGACCGCCAGGGTGCCAAAGGGTTGCGCCCCTGAGGCCGCAGCGCCGCCTTCAGAAAAAGGCTGTGCGTAAATCGCGCCGTCTTTCACCACGCGTGCAAAGTGCGTGGCCTGGTGCTGGCGGTGGGTGGCGCGCTGCTCGGGCGTCATCTCCAGGTCTTCAGACAGCAGACCGCTCCAGAGCGTGGTGCACACATGCATGTTGAAAGTGAGCGCGGTAGCGCCGCAATAGCGTCCGATCTCGGCCGACACCATCGCATAAGTGGCGTAGTCGGCACCCTGGCCGCCATGCGCCTCGGGCACGCACAGCGCCAGCAGGCCCGCCTCGCGCATGTCGTCGTAATTGGCAAAGGGGAACTGCGCATCGCGGTCGAGTTGCGCGGCGCGGGGCGCGAATTTGTCGCGGCCCAGCTGGCGGGCCAGGGCCATCAGCTTTTGTTGTTTCTCGGTCAGCGGGTAATCGTCGCCACAAATCGGCATGACGGTTCTTTGTGCGGGAGCTTGCACGTCGGTCATGGTTGCATGTCCTTCAAGAATGTTTCGAGTTCGGCGTTGAACGCCTCGGGTTGTTCGCAGTGCAGCAAATGGCCAGCGCCCGCCAGACAGGCGTAGCGCGCACCGGGGATCTTTTGCGCCATGCGTTCCATCACGGTGGGTGGCGCGGTGCGGTCGTGCTCTGCGGCCAGGCACAACACCGGTACGTTGATGGTGGGCAAGGCGGCGCGTTGCTCAAACTGCACCAGCGCATGCAAGGCGGCGCGGTAAGTGTCGGGCGGCACGGCAGACATGCTTTGGTGCGCCGACTTCAAACTGGCGGGGATCCAGTTGGCTGGGTCACCACCGGGTGCGGCCATGGTGGGGATCAGCTTGTCGGCGATGTCGCCCATGGTTTTGCCCGCTTCCAGCGGGGCCAGGCGCTGCGCCAAAAACTGCTTTTGAAAATCGCCATCGCTATTGCCAAAGGCTGGGCTGCTGGCGGCCAACACCATGGCGCGGATGCGCTCGGGCTTTTGCGTCCAGGCCTGCAAGGCGACCATGGCCCCCATGCTGTGGCCCACCAACACGGCTTGGTGGATGTGCGCGGCGTCCAGCATCTGCCAGAGGACTTTTGCCAAGTGCGCGAAGTCATAGGGGGTGACCATGGCGCTGTCGCCATAGCCGGGCATGTCCCAGGCCAGGCTGCGCCAGCCCAGCCGCGCCACATGCGCTTGCTGCGCGGCCCAGCCGTGTCGGCCACCGCCCACGCCATGCAAAAACACCAGGGCGGGCTGTGTGGGCAAGCCCACGTCGGTGAATGCAGGCACGCTCATGTCAGCGCCGCGCTCACAACCTGACCGGCATCCACCACCACGGTGTCGTCCAGCCGAATGGTGCAACCGCGCATGGGCAAATCGAAGTGCCCCAGCGTGTGGCGGCCCGCCACCTCGTTGGCCCCGGTCGAGTACAAAAAGTTGCCCGCAAAGGCGCGCAGCTCGGTGCCATTGCAGTCGCGCTTGTCGTAAAACGCCATCGCGTCCCAGCGCGCCGCCGGGTTCAAGCCAAAGCCCACATGCGAGACCGCGTAGGCGGCGCGATGGCCCTCGGCGTCTTCCCAGGCCTTGTAGTAGCCGCGCATCATGTCCACATCCACGCCCTGCCCCTCGATGGCGACCACGCTGTCGTTCTCGATGGTCAGGCGGATCGTGTCGCGCAGGTATTGCTTGAAGGTCAGGTTCACATCACCAGGGGCCATGACCAGCGTGCCGTTGACGCTGCCCGCCGCCGGGAACGCGAGCGTCAAGCCCGCAGGCCAGTGCGAGACCATGCCGGGCTTGGGGCAAAAACCCCACACGCCGCCGACCACCGCTTGTTTGTCGCCATGTTTCAGGTTCACGCGCAGGTTGGTGCCAGCCGCAGACGTCACATGCATCAGCTGCGCAGCGCGGAGCTTTTTCATGGCCGAGCGCACCACGCCTTCGAGCGCCGGATCGGGCACGGTGCGTTCCAAAATTTCGGGGTGCTCGTTCGACACCATCAACAGGCGCGGCATGTGCCCGTCCACGCCCTTCATGATGGTGGGCAGCTCGGGGGCGTGCAGCAGACCCTCGACAGTGCAGTCCACCACCATGTCGGCGCGGGCGAGAGCTGCCACCACCGGGCCCAGCTGGGCAATCGCGTCGCTCGCCCCGGTGGAGCGCACAGGCGCAGGGGCGGTGAGCGCGGGCGTGGTCAGCGTCACTTCAAACACCTTGGCCCCCATGCCCTCCAACGCCAGCCGGGCCAACTCGACATTCACGCGGCGCGACTGCGTTTCGGCCAGAATGGCCACCACCTCACCGGGCTGCACTTTGCACAGCGAGAAGGTGCGGGTGAATGCCGCGAGCCACTTGTGTTCGATCTTTTCTACCAACATGCTTGTCTCCTGAAACGCCACCCAAAGCCAGCCATTTTCGGCCTTCAAAAACAGTTTATATGAATTTTCATGTAATGTAAGGGTTGATTTTGATCGCAGCCCAAGGCTTTGCCCCCGCCCCATGACCTCTTCACCCGGCTTTGTTGACGACTACCTGGCCTACCTGCTGGCGCGGGCCAGCCATTTGATTTCGAGCGAGTTCCATGCCGTGGTCGAGGCCAATGGCCTGAGCCTGATGGAGTGGCGCGTCATGGCCAGCCTGTCGGGCAAAGACAGTTTGAGCATCAACGAACTCGCCAGCATCGTGCTGGCCAAACAACCCACCGTCACCAAGCTGGTGGGCCGCATGCAGGGCTCCGGGTGGGTCAAGCGCTGCGACGCCGCACACGACAAACGGCAAAGCCTGGTGAGCCTGACGGCTGCAGGCCGGCGCAAAGTGAAGCCCCTGCTGAAGCAAGCCAAAGCGCACGAAGCGCAGGTGGTGTCGGCTTTAGGTTCGGAACAGGCGCATCAACTCAAGCTCATGCTGGAGAGCTTGATTGCGGCGCATGGCAATACCTGAGCGCGCAAGGGCACTGCCAAAATTTTCTGTTTTAGGTTTGGGTGAACCGTTTATTGCCAATCTCTGCGGCAAGTGGTTGGGGCTAAGACTCAATGGCTGCTGTGCAGCGTTAGCGGACATCGGCTTACCGCGTAGGTTGCCTGCTATCGGCCAATGGCAAACCCTTACCGCAGGATGGCAACGGGCTGATAGTGGCTATCAACTTGCTCCTTGATGCCTGTCCACAGTGTTTTATACAGAATTAAACCAGTTGGCTGAGCTTTTTTCTCAACTTGGCCGTTTGGTGTTCGCTCCAGGAAATGCTTTAAGTCACTATTTTATTTAGACTGCACAAAATGTCGCGGCACAAAGCGACCACAGTAAGGCCTTTATTCGTTATTTTGAGACCTTTACCGCTTCGTTCAAACAAACGGCAACCCAATAATCCTTCTAGAATGATTAACCGACGACTTGCTGCACTGACTGTACAGTGACACTGTAAAGCTGCTGCACCAAGTGTCCCGCGATCTGCACATTCGACTACAAGTTTGACTGATTTAAAATCAATGGAATGAATTCGCATAAAAGATAGGCAAACCAAATTTACATTTGGTTCGCCATAATGAGCTTTTTTATCTGGCTTTTTGGTTCCGATCGAGGAACTCGTTAGTGAAAAAATCGCTTAAGGGAAAGTCTTTCATTTCCGTGTAAGAAGATTTAGCCAATCTATAGTCAGCAGACATTCGATTTGGGTCAAAATAGCCGAACGCTACTTTCCGAGAATTCTCATCAACCAGAAGTGCTCTTGTGTTGTTCCAACTTGCAAGAACATCATCCGGGTTCTGACTTGCTGCCTCTGAAAGTGCTTGGAGACAGGGCGCTGGGGTATTCAAACATGTTACGTATGCACGCTGCGTGACACCGATAAATCTACGTATTAGTTCGGATTGTTCGCGAGCTGCCTTTGGATTCACAAAAATGGCGTTACTGTATGGATTGAATCCCATGTCTCGCAATGCTACAAATCCCATTTCAGCACCGAAGGTCCGTTCATATACATAGTGCACACTGTAAAAGTGCGAAGTGATGTCGATAGCATTGCTTTGTAGCGCGGCAACTTTTCCCTCAGGGGCTACATTGACCCATCGGACGCTATCCGCCGGAATGTCAAAAACTTTCGCCATAGCTGACCATACAGTGCGTGCGGCATCACCAGGAGGAGTACCAATTTTTTTGCCTACAAAATCTTTCGGGCTGTTAATGCCACGGCCTTTTTTCCAGTACAGCCCATATGGAGAGTTAGCATAGATGGCCATTACGGCTTTCATTTCTGCACCTTTTCCTCTGACATCGTAAGCTGTCATCATGTCAATGATGCCGGCATGGCTGTCACCAGAGGCGACTTTTTGTGCGGCAAATCCGGACCCCTTTCCATTTTCAATATTTAGGTCAACGCCTCCTTCTCTGTACCAACCCATCTTTTGGGCATAGAAGATTGGGGCATGGTCCGCTCCGGGCAGCCAATTCAGCACAAAATTAAGCTTATTTTGAGCATTAGCGGCACTGCTCAAAACAGCTGCACCCAGTGCTAAAAGCATTTTCGTTTTTCGATTAATCACGTTTGTCTCCTTTGGTTGATGAATTAATGCATTCCCAAGAGCTTGTAAATTCGCCGCGTGTACGCGCCAAAATCTTCATGCGTCTTGATGTCAAGAGTACGAGGGTAGGGAAGATCGACCTTAAAATGATCAACCATACGAGCTGGACGCGCCGATAGGACAACCACCTTACTGCCAACAAACACGGCCTCTTGAATACCGTGAGTTACGAACAAAATTGTTTTCTTAGATTCCTGCCAAATTCTGAGCAGTTCTAAATTCATGTTTTCGCGAGTAAGAGCATCGAGAGCTCCAAACGGTTCATCCATCAGAACCAATTTCGGATCATGAACTAATGCTCGCGCAATAGCGACCCGTTGTTGCATGCCGCCAGATAACTCATATGGATATTTATTCTCAAAACCAGTGAGACCGACCATTTTCAGAAGGTCGTGGGCTCGATCGTAGTATTGATCTTTTGGTAATCCCAGAATTTCAGCTGGCAGCACTACGTTGTCAATGATCCGCCGCCATTTCAATAAAAGAGGTTGTTGAAAGACCATCCCGATATCACGCCCAGGCACGAAGGGTGAGGTTGAATTCCCGATTTCAACGTCACCACTGTCAAATCCGTCCAAACCAGCAAGAATTTTGAGCAAAGTTGACTTGCCGCAGCCAGATGGGCCTACCAGCGATACGAGTTCGCCTTCTTCAATATCCAAAGTCACATCCGAAACTGCCAAAAATTCCTCATCTTTAGCGCGATAAGTCTTACGGACTTTTGAAAGGTGAATAAAAGATTCCGACATAATCACTCCACTCGTGCATCACGCACAACCAACCACTTCTCCATCAGGTAAACGGAGGCGTATAAAAGAATTCCGATCACGGTGATTAGCGTCACGGCCATGAACATCGCTGCGGTGTCCAGCGTGGCTTGAACTGAGAGCATCAGATTTCCGAGTCCCTTTTCAGAGCCAATAAACTCTCCGACGATGGCACCAGCCACGGCAAAAACTGTTGAGACTTTCATGCCGCTGAAAATGTATGGCAATGCACTGGGAAATTGGATTTTCGAAAAGATTTGCCATCTCGTCGCTTTGGCTGCGTGAGCCAAATCCAGCAATTCAGGCTCTACTTCCTTTAGGCCACGCGCTGTAGTCAGAACGATCGGGAAAAAACAGATCGAAAATGTGATGATGATGTTTGGAATAACTCCGTAGCTAAGCCAGACAATGAATAACGGAGCCATGGCTATTTTTGGAATCATGTTCAAAGTGATAAGCAAAGGCATAATGGCCATGGCAAACCACTTAAACCAAGAGGTTAGTAGTGCCAAAGCTACGCCAATGAAGACGGCAAGAATGTATCCTCCTACAACCTCAATCGTGGTGGTGGTAAGGTGAAGCATCCATTTGTAATGGGGCTTATTTAGTGTTGCGATCACGTCAACAGGAGATGGCAACACGTACTTAGGAATGGTGCCCGTAGTTGTTAGCCAATACCAAATCAATACTAGAACAGCATGGACGCCAACCGGCCAAGCAAAACGCTTAACCTGTGTGCTCCACAAACCACTGGCCATTAATGGACGATTGCGAATATTTTCGTTGTCCACGTTAGAACTTCCCAGTGTGAACTTCGAATTTACTTGGCTTTCCAATAGTGGGTTTTTCATTAGCTACCCAATCGGCAATCCAAGACACCATCCGTTTGAGTGGAACATTCGGGTAACCGAAAAGATCGGCGGCAAGGTCACCATTTACCACAATGGTGTTTTGTTCAGTTCCCTTGAAACGTGGAGTCTTTCCAAAAATCTTGCCGAACTGATTGGCAATGTCGTAGACGCTCACCACTTCAGGGCTAGTGATATTTATCGGTGCGGAGGGAACTTCGCAATGGCGCAGGCAGCGAAGGATCTGAGAGTTTGCATCCCCTTGCCAAATCACGTTTACATGACCTGTTGTTAGATCAATCTCCTCGTCATTAAGAACCCATTTTGCAATTTCTTGCAGGGCACCGTAGCGCATGTCAATTGAATATGACAGTCTTATGATTCGACCTGGAGTTTTGTATTTCTTGGAGAAATACTGGAACATGCGCTCACGTCCCACCACTGAGTTGGCGTATTCACCAGGGCGTGCAAACGGCGGATCTGCGTCCAGTGACCCTCGGTGTAGAACACTAACACCAGGGTAGATGTGAATCGTTGAAAAGGCAACAATCCTCGAATCTTTAAAAGCTTCGGCTACGATGGCTGGCACTAGGGTGTTCATGGCCCAAGTCAACTCTTGTTCGCCTTCAGTGCCGAATTTTTTTCCCGCCATGAAAATGATGTTCGGTATTTTCGGTAGCTGATTGACCGCGTCGCGATCCAACAAATCACAGGTGATGGTTTCGATTCCCCAGCTTTCCAGCTTGGTCTTCTCTTGAGGGTCAGAAAAACGTGCAACACCGATGATTCGCTTGTTGGGAGCGGCACGTTTGGCCATCCGGGCGAGCGTAACCCCCATCTTTCCGGCAACGCCGAGAATTGCTATGTCCCCTTCAAGGGCTGCCAGATCGTCGATCAGAGCTTGCGACGGCATAGACATGAAGTCTTCCAAGTGCTCTACCGAGATAAATTTTTCAGGAAAATTTTTATGATTTAGGACTTCTTGCATGATTTGCTTTCGGAGATAAAGTTTGAGTTGGTAATTTTTACGAGAGCCACCGATTGAGGTTGGCCCGCACGAATTCGTCATCGTTCATATCGGGGTAGTCCAAATAAACTTGATCGATCAGTTGAGCTTGGCCGGGGCTGAGCACTTCGTTCGGATCGAGGCACCACGTACCCTCAAATAAACCTTGCCGTTTGAGGACCTCGTGGCACCCGGGGATACACCCACGGAAATCGTGCAGCGAGTCATAAATGGCGCGGTTGCAGTCTGTGACGATGGAGTCAAGGGCGAGTAATTCCATAGGTACAGAATCACCTTTAGATACATTTTTTATTCTTTCGAATAGTTCGACTGCTTTTTTTGTCCAAATTGCCCAATGTCCGAGCAAACCTCCACGGAATCGAACCTCAACCATTTCCTTTCCACGCGGCACTGTCATTGGTGTGAGCAGGTCCAAAACGATGTGGTCGTCATTACCGGTATACAAACTCACTCGATGTTCAGCTCGTGCTTGCACAATGCCGTGCGCAACGTCAAGTGTTCGGTAACGATTGAATGGAGCGACTTTGATTCCAACGACGTTTTCGATTTCGCAGAACTGTTTCCAAAAATCGCGAGAAAGAACAATGCCACCAACTTCGGTGAGTAGATAAAAACCGATGATTGGCATCACAGCGGCGATAGCACGGCAATGAGTCAAAATTTCTTCTTCGCTCACGCCTGCAAAGGCGGCAACATTAAGCAAAGCCGCGTCATAGTCAAGTGCACGAGCAATTCTTGCTTCTCCCAAAGCCTGCTCTGTTTTACCTGTGACGCCAGCAACTTTTAAGGTTCCGTCATCGCCGAATTCAGCCACTGTTTCCGCAACTTGTTTTAAAACAGGCTCATATAAACCTTTGGAGCGAATTGCGAATTGGGTTGTGTGGACGCCGACCGCAACACCGCCAGCTCCTGCATCCAGGTAATAACGGGTCAGCGCACGCATGCGATGTTTGTCAAAACTTTTGTCACTTTTGAGTGATAAAAGATGAGCTGGTAAAACAGCGCCATCTTTGAAGCGTTCGAGTCTTTGGCGGGTCCAGTCGCTAGCTTTTTTGCTGGTCATTTTGTGTCCTTACATGGCGGGGTAAGCGGGCATCAACAGATCATCAAGGCGTGTTATGTCCATCATCTTGAGTTTGGGAGCGATACGAACGGGGTATTCCATCTGTCCTAACACATCGCGCTGAACATCAATCCCTGAGGCAATTTCAGTCAATACCAATCCATCGACATCAACTTGGAAGACTGCTCGCTCCGTAACAATGGTTGCTTTTTGTGCGCGATCAGCAACGCCTTTTTGCACCTGATAGGTAATATGCGAGGCACTTTTTACGAATTTGCGTACTTTGCCTTCTTGCAGGATGCGAAGTTGCCCATGGATGAATTCAACTTTCAATCCACCAGTTGTGAACGTGCCACAAAAAACCAATTCTTTAGCGTTGTGCGCAATGTCTATGAATCCGCCCGCGCCCGGATTTGCAATTCCGAATTTACTGACGTTCACAACACCTGTTGAGTCATATTCCGCGAACGCAAGGGCGGCAAATTCACAAAGACCACCATCAATGGCATCAAACTGCGAAACACCGTCTAGGATGGCCTCTGGATTGACGTTGGCGGAGAATTGCCAACCACTCATTACAACGCCTCCAAACGAGCCGTGTTCGGTTGTGAACCAGTAGTCGTTCACGTTTTTTCCTGTCAACATGCCGTATTCAGCCATGACAAGGGGCATGTCAGAGGAGGCTCCGAACCCCAGGATGCTCAATCGGTGTGGTTTAACTTCTTGAGCAGCACGGTAGGCTACGATTTTGTCTGCGCCAAAAGACAATTTCGGAAGTTTTTTAATGACTTTCGAATTTAGCTGTCCCCCTAAGTAGTCAGCATCAAACAAAGTATCTGTCACCATCATCTGGTCAGCTACTTCTACGACGGCGTCAACAAACACCCCTGGAAGTCGCACTTCCGGTGCCAATCTTGCTCCACGAGGCACAACCTTGCGAACCTGAGCGATTACCTTTCCGCCGCAGGCTTTTGTCGCTATGGCCAATGCAATGCTGGCGGACACGAGTGCTTCGTCCTCCCAGCTGAGGTTACCGAATTCGTCCGCAGAGCTGGCACGGATGAATGCGTAATTGATTGGCCAGGTGGGATAGAAAAGGTACTCTTTGCCTTCGAATGTAACTTTCTTGACCAGGTCCTCCCGGGCAAGTTCATTGAATTTCCCGCCACCGTGTTCTGGGTCAATGTATGTGCCAATCCCAACAGTGGTCATATATCCTGGGGACTTGCGTGCTACTTCTCGCAACCAATGCATAGTGGCGCCGATGGGCCAACTGTAAGCCTCGACTTTGTTTTCTCGCACCAAGCGCATCATTTCGGGACGTTTGCCAGTTTCAGGATGCACGGGGTTGATGTATGAACCCGAGACCACTCGTTTTAGAAGGCCCTCTTGGGCAATGTGTTCCATACCCCCAATGTGCATTCCATCACCCGTACCAACAGGCAGGTAAGCAGTGAGGTTTCGTGGTGAGCCCGTATCTTTGTAGCGAAGGCCAAGTGCTTTTAGGCAATGATCGGGCGTAACCCAGCCAATGACGCCTACTGTGGCGATCGTTGCGCTATCAGGAATTGAGGCTACGGCTTTTTCTGCAGTAGTGATTTTGTTCATTTTTTTGCTCCGAATTTCGCCAACGTTTGGAGTGCTTGGGGAGTGCGGCAATTTGCAACGAAGTAGCGTGATGCAAGCTGGTCGTTTTCCGAAACTGAATTTCCATGTGACCCATTAAGGTAACTTTTGACCGCTCTAACAGCGCTGGGGGGGAGGGCAGCCATACTGCTGGCAATTTGTTTGGCCACAACTAGTGCTTGGCCTTCTTCCGTGATGAAATCAACCAAGCCCGCTTGATTTGCCCCCTCGCCAATGAGTGGTTCGATGCCGTAAAGCACTTTTTTTGCCCGTGTTGCACCGCAACGATCAACAACAGGCTGAATGCCCCAGGGCGGTAACCACCCGTTTGCTACTTCTGGCATTAACCATTTGGCCAAACAGCTAGAGACCACAATGTCACAACTGGCGGCAATGGAAACACCCCCCCCCAAAGCAAAGCCTTCAACCGCTGCGATCACCGGAACACTTACCTCTTGGATGGTCTGCGCCAGTTCTGCTTTAACAGACTCAATCACTGCCATTTCTTCAGCGCTTTTCCCAGCAAGTTCTTTTAAATCACTGCCTGCGCAGAAATGAGGGCCTATTCCATACAAAACAACTGCGCGGCAATATGCTGAGGATTCGGCCTCGCGCAACATAAACGAAAGATTGCGCGCAGTTTCTGAGTCAATTGCATTCCGACGATCCGTTCGATCAATCTGGAGAAGCCAAACAGGCTCTTTGGTCATGGCAATAGCACCCATTTAGATATCCATCCGTGCACCGTCTTGATTTAAAATCTCCCGCAATTCTCGACCTTCAATTTGGTGTGGGTGAAGGTTTTCATGAATCGCTAGAGCCGCCGCATGACCAATCGCGTGGCCGTAAGAAAAACATTGGGCTGTCACGCGGGCTGATGCAACCGCTTCGTGTTGTGCTGAAAGACAACGCCCAGCAAAGAGAAGGTCCAATCCTTTTTCAGGGACAAAACACCCGTATGGAACTTCGTAATAATCATCCAGCAACCAATTAACCACTGGTTTAGTGCCTGCATGCAGTTCAATTGGCCATGGAGAAATTGCTATGCCATCAGCGCTTTTCTTGCCGCTAGTTACGTCAGTGTTGAGAAGGGTGACGCGGCCAGCCCCCTGACGAGTTTGACGAACGCCCACCTGAACAGCTGTGTCATTGACATAGCTCTCCCCGCAACCTACCAAAAATTCCTTAAAGAACCGCGCGTATTCCTGGACTTGTAAACGACCTTCTATTTCAGCATCAGTAAAGTCGGCGGCGATCACGGCATTGAGTTCTCGACCTTCAGGGCCGACTATCCGCGTGCAGTTACAGAGCAACTCGCCGGGGCGTGTTGTTGTGAACAACCAAATCTTTTGGCGAGGCAGTTTGTATCGGCCACTGCTGTTGGCTTGCTCAATTAGGGCGCTGACATTTGCAGGCATTATGGTGTCGCGTCCGTACGTAGCTTCAAACAGGCTGGTATCTACACCGCCGAGTCGGAAAATCATGGTGGGGTTTTGAACCCTGCCGTTATCTCCCATGGTGGTGCTCAATCCAGACATCGCCAGCACATCAGCGTCTCCACTTGCATCGATGGTGATTTTCGCGAGGATTCGTGCAGGGCCTTCTTTGGTGTAAGCGGTAACGCCAGCCACACGTTCACCCTCCAAGATGCTTGCGGTAACCGTGGCGTGAAAAATCACGTGTACGTTTTGTTCACGCAGGAAGCTATCTGCAACTTCGCGCCAAATTACAGGATCATGGACATGGGTGTAAGTTTTGCCGTATGGGACTGCAGGAGTTAGCCCGTTACGTGCATTCATACGATTGACGAATTGATCCAAAAAACCATGTACCACTTGTTGCGGAGCCGAGGATGTTCGTTCGGTTGCCAGGTACATGCCGCAAATTGTTCCTGATAGGCCCGCCACAGCGCCGCCACCGCAAAACCCGTAGCGCTCCAACAGAATGACTTTCAAGCCTTGCTTCGCCGCAGTGTGAGCGGCTGCAAGTCCGGCAGCGCCGCCGCCGACAACCAAAACGTCACATTGCATGTTGAGTTGGGGGCGCTGGTCAGAGATCATGTTTGCTTGTAAGATATCACTTGCGATGGTTGAATTGTAGTATCTTACAGAATGAGAAAAATTAGGTGAAAACCCTAATAAATTGAAGAATCTATAGGTGAAATATGAAAAATTTGGATCAGAAAAAGTCGTCAAGTGATATATCAGCTGCTTCCTTGAGGTTGAAAAAAAGTTCTACTTCTGTTGGCAAGAGCTCAGTAGTACGTCACACAAGCCAAACCGAAATGGCTTATCGAAAGTTGCGCGAGGGCATAGTCAATTTAGAACTTAAGCCTGGGGAGATGTATTCAGAAGCTCAGCTTGGTGATTTCGTCGGATTGGGGCGCACACCAGCTCGTGAAGCGATGCATCGCCTGACTAGAGAAGAGTTAGTAGTAGCAAAAAAAAATCGGGGAATCATGATCACCCCGATTGATGCGATCAAGCAATTGCAACTGCTAGATGTACGTCGATCATTGGAGCAATTGCTTGCTAAACGTAGCTGTGATAAAGCTACTCCAGATGAACGCCGGTTGATGCTGGAATACGCGGCAGGAATTGAAGAGGCTGCCAAGGCAAATGATGTCCGCGCATTTCTTTCTGCCAATCGCGACATTCAAGACCTCAAGGCTCGATCGGCTCACAACGAAATATTAAAGGCAACGATGGATCTATTTTTCGGCTTGTCGCGTCGTTACTGGGTGGCGTTCCATTCTGAAGTGCCAGGCAGCCTCGTGAAAGCATCCCAGCACCATGCAAAGATTTTGCGGGCTATTGCGACCATGGATGTAGCGAATGCTGTTCAGTATTCTGATGAACTGATTGACTTCTTAGAAGACTTCACGCGCATAACTGTGCACAGTGCATTGGACCCGAATGTCTAGGTTTTTTCGGATTCACTCTCCACAAGGATTTATAGAAACGTTATGAAATATGATCGAATTTGTGATGCCCGAAAAAAATTTATCTAATAGGATTGCTCCCAGTATTGATGACATTGACAAGTCTGCAATGGGTAGGCTGCTGTCGGTGACTTGCCGTGTAGTAACGACTGCAACCAGCCTAAACCAGCCAATCGATCCAGGACCTCAGTCGCTTCTGACCGAGGCCTTTCTCGCTCACTACGGCACCACCGCCGTGACTTCAATTTCCACTTGGGCGCGATCCTCCACCAGATCGGCCACTTGCACCAGCGTCATGGCAGGGTAGTTCTTGCCGATGACTTCCTGGTAGACCTTGCCCAGCTCGCGGCCACGGGCCAGGTATTCCTTCTTGTCTTTGACGTACCAGGTCATGCGGGCCATGTGCTGTGGGCCTGCACCCGCGCACGCGAGCGTGTCGACGATGTTTTGCAGGGCTTGGCGGCACTGGGCCACAAAGTCGTCGGTCTCGAACTGGGCCTGGCCATTCCAGCCGATCATGCCCGCGACGAACACCATGCGGCCACGCGCTTCGATGCCATTGGCATAGCCTTTGGCGGGTGCCCAGCCTTCGGGTTGCAAGACGTTGAACATACTTATCCTTATCAGTTGGGGACAGAGCTAAAGATCTGTCCCACAAGGTTATTTGTTGACTGAAATTTGACGCAGCTTGAAGCGCTGCAGCTTGCCGGTTTCGGTGCGCGGCAGCACGTCCAAGAACACCACCTTGCGCGGGTACTTGAACGGGGCGATGGTTTGCTTGACGTGCTCTTGCAGGGCTTTTTCCATGGCGGCATCGCCCGTGTGGCCGGGCTTGAGCACGACATAGGCCTGCACGATGTGGCCACGGTCTTCGTCGGGCATGCCGACCACGCCGCACTCGGCCACGGCCGGGTGTTGCAGCAAGGCGCCTTCGACCTCGGGGCCGGCGATGTTGTAGCCGGCCGAGATGATCATGTCGTCGTTGCGGGCCTGGTAGCTGAAGTAGCCGTCGGCATCCATGACAAAGGTGTCGCCGGGCAGGTTCCAGCCGTTTTTCACATAGTCCTGTTGGCGCGGGTCGGCCAGGTATTTGCAGCCCGTGGGTCCGCGCACCGCCAAACGCCCCACCACGCCGGGTGGCACGGGCTGCATGTTGTCGTCCACGATTTGCGCCACATAGCCGGGCACCACCTGGCCGATGCTGCCCGCACGCACCTGCTGGCCCGCGCTGGAGATGTAGATGTGGATCACCTCGGTGCCGCCAATGCCGTCGGTCATTTCGATGCCGGTGGCTTGCTTCCACAACTGGCGGGTGGCGTCGGGCAAGGCCTCGCCTGCCGACACCGGGTGCTGGAGGCTGCTCAGGTCGTGCTGCCCCGCCATCGTCGCCATTTGGCGGTACATGGTGGGCGCGGTGTAGCACTGGGTGGCGCGGTACTTGGCCACGGTCTGCAGCAAGGTCTCGGGCGTGTGCTTTTCAAGCAGCACAGTGCTGGCGCCATAACGCAGCGGAAACGCCAGCAAACCACCCAGCCCAAAAGTGAAGGCAATCGGCGGCGTGCCGCAGACCACGTCGTTTTCAGTCATGCACAGGATGTGGCGCGGAAACAAATCGCACATGGTCAGCACATCGCGGTGAAAGTGCATGGTGCCCTTGGGCTTGCCCGTGGTGCCACTGGTGAAGGCGATCAGGCACACATCGTCACGGCTGGTGGCGTGCGGCGTGTAGGCAGCTTTGTACCGCTGCATGCGCTGCTCAAGGCTATCGGCCGTTTCGCTGCGGAACTGCACCATCTGCTTCAGACAGGGCACATGGCTGGCGTGGCCGGCTGTCATGCAGTGCTGCAACTCTTCGGCCAGCAGGCTGTCGCACAGCGCGGCGCTGACCTGCGCCTTGTCGATGATCTGCGCCAACTCGCCCGCACGCAGCAGCGGCATGGTGGGCACCGCCACCAAACCGGCCTTGAGTGCGCCGAGCAAGCAAGCGGCCATCATGGGACTGTTGCCGCCGCGCAGCAAAATGCGGTTGCCTGGCACGAGGCCCATGTCTTGCGTCAGCACCTGGGCGATGCGGTTGGTTTTGTCTTGCAGCTGGGCATAGGTCCAGCTGAAGTCGCCCCCGCCCGTGTTGAAGTCGCTCACGCCGTGCAGCGCGATACGGTCGCCTCGGCCACCCTGCACATGCCGGTCCACCAGTTCCACCGCGCAGTTGAGTTGGTCGGGGTAGTTCAGCTCGGGCAGGTCGGCCATGAACACGGGCCACTGGTTCTGCGGGGGTAAGTGGTCACGCGCGAAGCTGTCGGTGTGGCTGCTGGGCAGCAGTGTGTTCCAGTCGCTCATGTCAACCTTTCAACAAGTCCTTGCCGATGATCAGCTGCTGCACTTCGGTCGCGCCTTCGTAAATGCGCAGGGCGCGGATCTCGCGGTACAGCGACTCGACCATCACGCCTTTTTTGACGCCCATGCCGCCGTGCATTTGCACCGCCATGTCGATGATTTGCTGCGCGTTTTCGGTGGCGGTCATCTTGGCCATGGCCGCCTCGCGGGTGATGCGTGCGCCCTGGTCGCGCAGCCAAGCGGCGCGGTAGGTGAGCAGCGTAGCGGCGTCGAGCATCGTGGCCATTTGCGCGATCTTGGTTTGGGTGATCTGGAAGTCGCCCAGGCTTTGGCCAAACATCTTGCGTGAACGCGCCCAAGCGATGGACTCGTTCAGCGCACGCCGCCCAAAACCCAAAGCGGCTGCCGCGACTGACGTGCGAAACACATCGAGCGTGGCCATGGCCACCTTGAAACCCTGGCCTGCCTCGCCAATGCGCTGCGCTGCGGCGACTTTGCAGTGGTCAAACTTGAGCGTGGCCAGCGGGTGCGGCGCGACGACATCGATGCGCTCTTCAATCGACAAACCGGGCGTGTCGGCATCCACAATGAAGGCGGTGATGCCACGCGCCCCCGGCGCTTCGCCTGTGCGGGCGAACACCACATAAAAGTCGGCAATGCCGCCGTTGCTGATCCAGGTTTTGCGACCATTGAGCACATAGCCGTCTGCCGTGGCGGTGGCGCTGCACTGCATGGCAGCCACGTCAGAGCCGGCTTCGGGCTCGCTGAGCGCAAAAGCCGACAGAGCTTGCCCCGAAGCCACGCGGGGCAGGTAGCGTTGCTTTTGATCGGCTGTGCCCATGAGGCTGATGGCCCCGGTGCCCAGGCCCTGCATGGCAAAAGCGAAGTCCGACAAGCCGTTGTGAAACGCCAGCGTCTCGCGCAGCAGGCACAGCTGGCGCGTGTCGATGACGTCTGATGCGGCGCCATAGGCCGTGCCGGACACCGCATGTTTGAGCCAACCACCGCTGCCCAGCAGGCGCACCAGACGGATGCATTCGGCGTCGACCGCGTCGCGGCTTTCGTCGTGGTGGGCATGCGCCAGGTGTTCGTGGCACCAAGCGTCCAGCCGTGACTTGAAGTCGCGGTGGCTGTCGTCAAAGAAGGGCCAGTCGAGTTCTGCGGGGTGCTGGCTCATGTTCAGTCTCCCTCGAACACAGGCGTTTGCTTGGCCACAAAGGCGTGGTACGCCCGGTGGAAGTCGTTGGTGGCCATGCAGATGGCCTGCGCTTGGGCTTCGGCCTCGATGGCTTCGTCCACGCCCATGTTCCATTCTTGTTGGAGCATTTTTTTGGTGATGCCGTTGGCAAAGGTGGGGCCCGCCACCAGCTGGGCGGCCATGGCCTGCGCGTCGGCCAGCACGGTGTCGGCTTCGCACACGCGGTTGTAAAAACCCCAGCGCTCGGCCTCCAGCGCACCCAAGCCGCGCCCGGTGAACAGCAGCTCGCTGGCGCGGCCTTGCCCGATGATGCGCGGCAGCAAGGCGCAAGCGCCCATGTCGCAACCGGCCAGGCCCACCTTGTTGAACAGGAAATAGGTTTTGCTGCGCTCGGTGCCGTAGCGCAAGTCAGACGCCATGGCCAAGATGGCCCCGGCCCCGGCGCACACGCCGTCAATGGCGGCAATGATGGGTTGCGGGCAGGCGCGCATGGCCTTGACCAAGTCGCCCGTCATGCGGGTGAAGGCCAAGAGGCCCGGCATGTCGAGCTTTGTGAGCGGGCCGATGATTTCGTGCACATCGCCACCGGAGCAGAAGTTGCCCCCAGCACCTGTGATGACCACCGCGTGGATGTCGGGCGCGTAGGGCAATGCGCGGAAGAAGTCTCTCAGCTCAGCATACGAGTCGAACGACAGCGGGTTCTTGCGCTCGGGTCGGTTCAGGCTGACTGTGGCCACACCGTCTTTGACGGACAGCAAAAAATGCTCAGGCTGGTAGCCCGCCAATGGTTGGTTGTGGCGGGGCAGCTGGTGCGGCTGGCCGGGCAGGTAGCGTTGGCTCATTTTGTCTCCTTCGAATGCTTTGATTTGCCGGACTTCAAAGTGCCCAGCAGTTGGTGCAGCTGTGTTTGTTCGTTCTCGGCCAGCGGGCCTAACAACTCGACCACCCAGCCTTCGTGGGCCAGGGCCATGGCAGCGAATGCGCTGCGGCCGGCTTCGGTCAGGCTGACGGTGAAAGAGCGGCGGTCGCCGACTTGCGTTTGGCGTTGCACCAGTTGTTCTTTTTCCAACTGATCCACGATGCTGGTGACGTTGCCCCCCGTGACCATCATGCGGCGCGACAACTCGCTCATCGACAGGCCTTGCGGCTCGCGCTCCAGCTGGGCCATCAGGTCAAAGCGCGGCAGTGTGATGCCAAACTGTTCGCGCAAGCGCTGGCGGATGGTGTCTTCGATGCGGGTGGTGCACGACAGCAGCCGCAACCACAGGCGCAGCGAGGCGTGGTGCTCGGCGTGGGCGCGCACTTCCATGTCCGTCATGCTGTTCATCCTGCCAACTCCCCGCCGTCGATGGCAATGGCTTGACCGTTGATCGCGTCGCTGCCTGCAGCGCACAGCCACAGCACGCTTTGCGCGACTTCTTGCGGCTGCACCAAGCGCTGCTGCGGGTTGCTGGCGGCCAGGGCTTGGCGCGCTTCGGCTTCGCTCTTGCCGGTTTTGCCAACGATGTTTTGCACCGCCTCGCGCACGATGTCGGTCTCGGTGTAACCGGGGCAAATGGCGTTCACCGTCACGCCCTTGCGCGCCAATTCAAGCGCGAGCGCTTTGGTCAAACCCACCACACCGTGCTTGGCCGCCACATAGGCGCTCACGTAGGCGTAGCCTTTGAGGCCTGCGGTACTGGCGATGTTGACGATGCGGCCAGGCGTGCCGCCTTTCGCAGCGTCGAGCATGCCGGGCAGCACGGCATGAATGCAGTGGTAAGTGCCTGTGAGGTTGACGCCGATCATCTGCTGCCACAGCGCGGCATCGGTCTTGGTAAAGGGCTGGCTGATCGCCTGGCCCGCGTTGTTGACCAGGATGTTGACGTGGCCAAAGCGGGCCTGCGCCTTTTGCACCGCGGCTTGCACCGCGTGTTCATCGGCCACGTCCATAGGGGCAATCAACACCGCCACATCGGGCACCGCTGCGCGCAATGTTTCGGCCTGCGCTTGCAGCGTGTCCTGCGAGCGGCCACACAGCGTGAGGCGGCAACCCGCTTGGGCCAGCTGCAGCGCGATGGCCGCGCCGATGCCTGCCCCTGCGCCGGTGATGAGGGCGTGGCGGCCTTGCAGTTCTGGGGCCATCTCAGTCCCCCTTGCCTGCAGTCTGCATCGCGCGCTCACGGGCAAAGCCCGCTTCGAGCTGCGGCTTGCCCGACTCGTAGGCGCGGGGCCAGGCGATGTCTTTGTAGCCGATGCGCGCGGCTTCGGTCAGCGTCCAGGCCGGGTTGGCCAGGTGCGGGCGGGCCACGGCGCACAGGTCGGCGCGACCTGCTGCCAGGATGCTGTTGACGTGGTCGGCCTCACTGATGGCACCTACCGCGATGGTGGCGATGCCGGCTTCTTGACGGATGCGGTCGGCAAACGGGGTTTGGTACATGCGACCGTAGGTAGGCTTTTGCTTGGCGCTGACTTGGCCTGACGAACAGTCGATCATGTCGGCGCCAGCGGCTTTGAAAGCGCGGGCGACCTCGACCGCATCGGTGGGCGTGATGCCGCCTTCGACCCAGTCGTGCGCCGAGATCCGCACCGACATGGGCAGGTCTTTGGGCCAAGCGGCACGCACCGCTTTGAACACTTCAATCGGGTAACGCAGGCGGTTGGCGAGTGAGCCGCCGTAGTCGTCACTGCGTTGGTTGGTGAGCGGGCTGATGAAGCTCGACAACAGGTAGCCGTGGGCGCAGTGCAGTTCGAGCCAGTCGAAACCCGCTTGGGCTGCGCGCTGTGTGGCCGCAACAAAGTCAGCCGTGACGCGGTCCATGTCGGCGCGGGTCATGGCGCGGGGCACATCGCCATGCGGCAAATAGGGCTGTGCAGATGCCGCAAACAATGGCCAGTTGCCTTCGGGGTCATCGGCGGGCACAGGCTGGTCCATGCCAGCGCCTTGCCAGGGGCGGCAGGTGGAACCTTTGGGTCCGGCGTGTCCGATTTGCAGGCCGATTTTGGCGTCGGTTTTGGTGTGCACCCAGTGGGTGATGCGTTTGAAGTCTTCTGTCTGCGCGTCGCTCCACAGCCCAGGGCAACCGTGGGTGATGCGGCCGTCGGCGCTGGGCGCGGTCATCTCGACCATGACCAAACCGGCGCCACCCATGGCGCGTGCGCCCAGGTGCACCAGGTGGTCTTCTGCCACTCGGCCATCGATGGCCATGTATTGCGCCATGGGTGAAACCACCACGCGATTTTTGAGTGTGACCGAGCGCAAGGTATAGGGTGTGAACATGGGCGGGCGGATGCCCGGCTGTGCCGTGCGGCCTGCAAACCAGGCTTCGTAGCCCTCCAGCCAAACCTTGTCGCGCAGACGCAAATTTTCGTGGCTGATGCGCTGGCTGCGGGTGAGCATGGAGTACATGAACTGCTCGGGTTCGAGCTGGTCGCAGTAGCGTTCGCCGCACACCTCGAACCACTCCATCGCGTTCCAGGCGGCGTTTTGCAAGCGGATCACATCGATCTCGCGCACGGCTTGGTAGTGTTTCAGCACTTCAGGGATGCGGTCTGCGGTGTCACCCAAGGCCTTGAATTGGCGCACCAACTCGATGGCGTCTTCGAGCGCGAGCTTGGTGCCTGAGCCAATCGCAAAGTGCGCGGTGTGCACCGCGTCGCCCATCAACACCACATGGCTGTTGCCGTTGAAGTGTGACCAGTTGGCGCACTTGACGCGCTGAAAGTTGAGCCACGCCGAGCCACGCAGGTGGCGGGCGTTGGTCATCAATTTTTCGCCTTGCAAGTTCTTGGCAAAAAGTTTTTCGCAGAAGGCGATCGATGCTTCTTGATCAGCTTTGTCCAGACCGTGCGCCAGCCAGACGTGCTCGGGGCATTCGACGATGAAAGTGGAGGTCTGGTTATCGAACTTGTAGACGTGGGCCTGGAACCAGCCTTGCTCGGTTTTTTCAAACAAGAAGGTGAAGGCGTCGTATTGACGGTGGGTGCCGAGCCAGATGAAGCGATTGGGGCGGGTGACGATGTCGGGTTTGAACACTTCGGGCAAGCGGCTGCGCACACGCGAATTGACACCATCGCTGGCAATGATCAGATCAGCATCGGGAAAGTCGAGATCGGAATTTACATCTTGCTCAAACAAGAGCTTGACGCCGACCTGTTCGCAGCGATCCTGCAAGATGTTGAGCAACTTCTTGCGACCGATGCCCACAAAGCCGTGACCGCCAGAGCGGATCACCCGGTCTTTGAAGTGGAGTTCAATGTCGTCCCAATGGTTGAAAGCCTGCTCCACTTCGGCGGCGGTCTCGGTGTCCCATTGCCGCATGTTGTCCAGCGTTTGGTCTGAGAAAACCACGCCCCATCCAAAGGTGTCGTAAGGCTTGTTGCGCTCCACCACGGTGATGTCGTGGTGAAAGCCGAGCTTTTTCATCAGCAACGCGAAGTACAAACCCGAGGGACCACCGCCAATGCACACGATTTTCATATTGGTTCTCTTTGCTACAGACCACACAGACCGTTAATTAAGGCCTATATATTTCAAGCCTCAAGTATTTAAGCAAATGAGGTGATGGTCAATCGGGGGCTAACCCGTAGAAAAACAAAAAGGTGGGGGGTGGTGCGCTTGAAGAAATGCTTCGCACAAAGCAAAACGCCCCACCGAGAGGTGAGGCGTTTTGGGCTGTTAGAAGCCTGACGATGTCCTACTTTCACACGGGAACCCGCACTATCATCGGCGCTAAGTCGTTTCACGGTCCTGTTCGAGATGGGAAGGAGTGGGGCCAACTTGCTATGGTCATCAGGCATAACTTGTTGTCATCTTGACATCAGTCAAGACAACGAATTCATAGAGTTTGGAATCAGATTTTGAGCTTTCGCTCGGCTTTTCAGCCTTTTTTGAATGCGTCAACTTGGCATAACTTCCTTGATCGATGCACACCTTGCGGCGTGTGATCAAAGTTATAGGGTCAAGCCGCACGAGCAATTAGTATCGGTTAGCTTAACGCATTACTGCGCTTCCACACCCGACCTATCAACGTCCTGGTCTTGAACGACTCTTTAGGGGGCTCAAGGCCCCGGCAGATCTCATCTTGAAACGAGTTTCCCGCTTAGATGCTTTCAGCGGTTATCTCTTCCACACTTAGCTACTCGGCAATGCCACTGGCGTGACAACCGATACACCAGAGGTGTGTCCACTCCGGTCCTCTCGTACTAGGAGCAGGCTTCCTCAAATCTGCAGCGCCCACGGAAGATAGGGACCAAACTGTCTCACGACGTTTTAAACCCAGCTCACGTACCTCTTTAAATGGCGAACAGCCATACCCTTGGGACCGGCTACAGCCCCAGGATGAGATGAGCCGACATCGAGGTGCCAAACACCGCCGTCGATATGAACTCTTGGGCGGTATCAGCCTGTTATCCCCAGAGTACCTTTTATCCGTTGAGCGATGGCCCTTCCATACAGAACCACCGGATCACTATGTCCTACTTTCGTATCTGCTCGACTTGTCAGTCTCGCAGTTAAGCACGCTTATGCCATTGCACTATTATCACGATGTCCGACCGTAACTAGCGTACCTTCGAACTCCTCCGTTACGCTTTGGGAGGAGACCGCCCCAGTCAAACTGCCTACCATGCACTGTCCCCGATCCAGATAATGGACCTAGGTTAGAACCTCAAACACACCAGGGTGGTATTTCAACGTCGGCTCCATGAGAACTAGCGTCCTCACTTCAAAGCCTCCCACCTATCCTACACAGATCTGTTCAAAGTCCAATACAAAGCTACAGTAAAGGTTCATGGGGTCTTTCCGTCTTTCCGCGGGGAGATTGCATCATCACAAACATTTCAACTTCGCTGAGTCTCAGGAGGAGACAGTGTGGCCATCGTTACGCCATTCGTGCAGGTCGGAACTTACCCGACAAGGAATTTCGCTACCTTAGGACCGTTATAGTTACGGCCGCCGTTTACTGGGACTTCAATCAAGAGCTTGCACCCCATCATTTAATCTTCCAGCACCGGGCAGGCGTCACACCCTATACGTCCACTTTCGTGTTTGCAGAGTGCTGTGTTTTTATTAAACAGTCGCAGCCACCGATTTTTTGCAACCCCATTGGGCTCCCTCTGTTCGAGTTCACCTACTAGGGGCATACCTTCTCCCGAAGTTACGGTATCAATTTGCCGAGTTCCTTCTCCTGAGTTCTCTCAAGCGCCTTAGAATACTCATCTCGCGCACCAGTGTCGGTTTGCGGTACGGTCAATGACAAGCTGAAGCTTAGTGGCTTTTCCTGGAAGCAGGGTATCACTCACTTCAGGTGCAAGCACCCTCGTTATCACCCCTCATCTAAGCCCGGCGGATTTGCCTACCAGGCACGACTACAGGCTTGAACCAACATATCCAACAGTTGGCTGAGCTAACCTTCTCCGTCCCCACATCGCACTTGTCATCGGTACAGGAATATTGACCTGTTTCCCATCAGCTACGCATCTCTGCCTCGCCTTAGGGGCCGACTCACTCTACGCCGATGAACGTTGCGTAGAAAACCTTGCGCTTACGGCGAGGGGGCTTTTCACCCCCTTTAACGCTACTCATGTCAGCATTCGCACTTCTGATACCTCCAGCATGCTTTACAACACACCTTCACAGGCCTACAGAACGCTCTCCTACCACTTGCAATAAATTGCAAATCCGCAGCTTCGGTAACTGGCTTAGCCCCGTTACATCTTCCGCGCAGGACGACTCGATCAGTGAGCTATTACGCTTTCTTTAAATGATGGCTGCTTCTAAGCCAACATCCTGACTGTTTTAGCCTTCCCACTTCGTTTCCCACTTAGCCAATTTTAGGGACCTTAGCTGGCGGTCTGGGTTGTTTCCCTCTTGAGTCCGGACGTTAGCACCCGGTGCTCTGTCTCCCAAGCTGTACTCTGCGGTATTCGGAGTTTGCCTTGGTTTGGTAAGTCGCCATGACCCCCTAGCCAAAACAGTGCTCTACCCCCGCAGGTAATACTTGAGGCACTACCTAAATAGTTTTCGGAGAGAACCAGCTATTTCCAAGTTTGTTTAGCCTTTCACCCCTATCCACAGGTCATCCGCTAATTTTGCAACATTAGTCGGTTCGGACCTCCAGTACCTGTTACGGCACCTTCATCCTGCCCATGGATAGATCACTTGGTTTCGGGTCTACACCCAGCGACTGATCGCCCTATTCGGACTCGATTTCTCTACGGCTTCCCTATTCGGTTAACCTTGCCACTGAATGTAAGTCGCTGACCCATTATACAAAAGGTACGCAGTCACCCTTGCGGGCTCCTACTTTTTGTAAGCATGCGGTTTCAGGATCTATTTCACTCCCCTCCCGGGGTTCTTTTCGCCTTTCCCTCACGGTACTTGTTCACTATCGGTCAATGATGAGTATTTAGCCTTGGAGGATGGTCCCCCCATATTCAGACAGGATTTCTCGTGTCCCGCCCTACTTGTCGTTAGCTCAGTACCACACATCTGTTTTCGCATACGGGGCTATCACCCACTATGGCCGGCCTTTCCATGCCGCTTTGCTAACAGTTGCGCTATCACTAACAGGCTTCTCCGATTTCGCTCGCCACTACTTTCGGAATCTCGGTTGATGTCTTTTCCTCGAGCTACTGAGATGTTTCAGTTCACCCGGTTCGCCTCGCATGACTATGTATTCATCATGCGATACCCCTAAGGGTGGGTTTCCCCATTCAGAAATCTCCGGATCAATGCTTATTTGCCAGCTCCCCGAAGCTTATCGCAGGCTTTCACGTCTTTCGTCGCCTATCATTGCCAAGGCATCCACCACATGCTCTTAGTCACTTGACCCTATAACTTTGAACTCTCTTGCGAGAACCCATCGCTATTTCAAGGACTGTCTGTCAGGTCTCTCACCTGACGCGTTATGCCGTAATGTGAATATTCCTTCAACACCGGATATTTCTATCCAACATTAAAAGAACAATTCGTCATTACTGAATTTCAACTGCCTTTCGGCACCGTTGAATATTCGTTTTGACGCAATCAAAAAATTGTCACCAGGGGCACGGTCCGCACTAAACCTTTACGAATGTGCGGTTTCCCCTGGCAACTCTGATTCGACTCTATGAATTTTTAAAGAACAGCCGTGCATCTTTCGACGCTTGTTAATCGATCAATATCAATCAACACAAAAACAGCCTTGCAATCTCTTGCCAAGCAGCTTTTGTTTTGAATGAACTTGTCGTCAGCATCTGCTCAGACGCCGCAAACATTCGATAAGTGATGGTGGAGGATGACGGGATCGAACCGACGACCCCCTGCTTGCAAAGCAGGTGCTCTCCCAGCTGAGCTAATCCCCCGTTGTCTTACCCTTGGCACCTTTCAGCACCTGCCTTCAGAAGGATTGGTGGGTCTGGTTGGTCTCGAACCAACGACCCCTGCGTTATCAACACAGTGCTCTAACCAACTGAGCTACAGACCCAAGTCGTTGCTCAACAACCAGGCTTTATGCCCAAGTCGTCAGCGACTTGCCTTCCAACAACCGATAAGTGTGAGCGTTCAATTTAGATTGCAGTTTCCAGAAAGGAGGTGATCCAGCCGCACCTTCCGATACGGCTACCTTGTTACGACTTCACCCCAGTCACGAACCCCGCCGTGGTAATCGCCCTCCTTGCGGTTAGGCTAACTACTTCTGGCGAGACCCGCTCCCATGGTGTGACGGGCGGTGTGTACAAGACCCGGGAACGTATTCACCGTGACATTCTGATCCACGATTACTAGCGATTCCGACTTCACGCAGTCGAGTTGCAGACTGCGATCCGGACTACGACTGGTTTTATGGGATTAGCTCCCCCTCGCGGGTTGGCAACCCTTTGTACCAGCCATTGTATGACGTGTGTAGCCCCACCTATAAGGGCCATGAGGACTTGACGTCATCCCCACCTTCCTCCGGTTTGTCACCGGCAGTCTCATTAGAGTGCCCAACTGAATGTAGCAACTAATGACAAGGGTTGCGCTCGTTGCGGGACTTAACCCAACATCTCACGACACGAGCTGACGACAGCCATGCAGCACCTGTGTTACGGTTCTCTTTCGAGCACGAAGCCATCTCTGGCAACTTCCGTACATGTCAAAGGTGGGTAAGGTTTTTCGCGTTGCATCGAATTAAACCACATCATCCACCGCTTGTGCGGGTCCCCGTCAATTCCTTTGAGTTTCAACCTTGCGGCCGTACTCCCCAGGCGG
>Ga0315902_10000029_pt1 | contig 228526 bp, 204 predicted proteins | sample LakEriMetagenome_9_FD_203523 | JGI IMG/M metagenome (GOLD analysis project Ga0315902, IMG submission 203523) | Freshwater fungal communities from buoy surface, Lake Erie, Ohio, United States - Buoy 12 MA117 | ecosystem: Environmental > Aquatic > Freshwater > Lake > Lake biofilm | place: USA... | reverse complement strand
ACAATTAACCTTTTGTTATTGTCATAGCTTTCAACATATTGCCGTATACGTTGTTTAGGTCTGTCAAGTTTTGAGACAACAACGCCATGTTTTCTTTGTACAATCTTGTATCTTCAACTGAAGCCGAAAGATTAGCCATCATATCAGTTACTTGGGATTGGAATTTCTCAGTTGCTTCCAAATGAGCACTTGAACCTTTTAATTGAAGTTCATATACATTATTTAACGCCGACAAATTCTTAGATACTTTTTGCATTTGCTCACCGAAAGACTCACCTTCAGCGGCATCGGCTGTAAGACCAGAAATTGAAAGTGATGCTCTTTCATAAGCTTCAGAAAGTGAAGAAACTTTATCAGATGCTGACTGTAAACTGTTTACATATGAATCAGTGGCAGCGGCAGCACCAGCAACCTTGTTCATTTGAGATGCATTTTCTCCCAGAGTTCTCATTCCATCGCCTAAACGCTCTAGTAATTCCTTCTCAATATTTGCCTCAGCCAACATTTTGTCTAGCTCTTCAGTAACAGATTTACTTTTTTTCTCAGGATGATGATCGTGATCTAATTCATCAGAATGACCTAATGCCAATTCAGGATATACCAATTCCCAATGTGGGTCTTCGTGTATAGGTTCAAAAGCTGAAAAGATGAAAATCAATGCTTCCACACTCAAACCTAAAACAAGCATGGCAGAAGCACCTGGCCAGTGCTGAATTTTAAACATCGCACCAAAGATTACAATTGCTGCACCAAATCCGTACAGCTTCGACATAAACAATTTCCATCCTTTACTACCTGGTTTCATAGTTTTTCTGTTTTTTAGTTTTAAACAATATAGTATAACATTTATTTATTCTTAGCGAAGTTGAATATCGCTTTGAATTTCCTCACCACCTTCAGTCGTAAAGTCTCTTCCACCTCGACCTAAGTGCGTCATTACATTTCTGTAACCAATATAAGATTTTGCAGTGTCTTGATATTCAAATGTACGTGTTGCGTTCATTAAATAATAACCAACATCTTTCCAAGAACCACCTCGTAATACTTTTCGTTTCATTGATGGTGGATCCCAATCCATTGCATCATAACGGTAATCAGTATTAAGGTCATGAGAAAATTCATACATAGACTCGTCGTAAGCTGTTTCACACCATTCTGAAACGTTTCCAGCCATACAATACAATCCCCATCCATTCGGGTTGTATGAAAACACTTTTACAGTGTGGAAACCACCATCTTCGAAGTAACGACCACGCATTGGTTTAAAGTTACCCAAGAAACAACCTGACTCATTTCTGATGTATGGACCACCCCAAGGGTATTGAGACAAGTTCAAATCTCCACGAGACGCTCTTTCCCATTCAGTTTCAGTTGGTAAACGGAAATCATTCACGAATAAATCCCCCATTGCAACCAACCAGTTATTCAGTAATTGAGACCTCCATACAGCAAAAGCTTTAGCTTGAACCCACGTTACACCAACAACAGGATAGTTATCATACGCTGGGTGCCAGAAATACATGTTCGTCATTGGATCGTGGAAAGAGTATGTAAAATCTCTGACCCAACATAATGTGTCTGGATAAACATTAATCACTTCATCGATAATAAATCGTTGACGATTTTCATGTCCTCTGATAGCATTATTCTGACCCTTTTTGTTGAAATAGCCTAAATCTTTATCCTGACCTTGAGGCTCTTCTGTAAATGGATGCGGAGGAGTTTGAAGTTGACGGTGTTCTTCAACCAACTTGTTTCCTTCTTTGTCAAATCCATTTGGAGTGATGTTTATACGGCCTCTCTGAGCGGCTTCGCGGTAATCAATCCAGTAGTATTTGAACATAAGCTTTTGCTTATCCATTTCTCTTCTTTTGTAATAGCGTTGAGGCTGAGGATAATACAAATCTGCTAGTACAGGAACAACTTCCGGATCTGAATAATCCAATTCTCTGTCCCAATTTAAGGCAAACAAAGAACGGTTTAATTGACGATCTGACGGATCATATTCAACATATTCCAAAGATCCTTCGTCAAAGTACTGATCTTCGTAATTGATCCAGCGTTGAGCTGCATCGTCTTCTTCAAGACCAAAATAAATTTTCTCTCGAGCAATTGAGTCCCTCACCCATTCAACGAATTGACGGTACTCATTGTTAGAAATTTCAGTTTGATCAATGTAGAACGCTTGCACAGAAACCGTTTTCGCTCTAGTTTGATGCAAAAATGGAACATCCATGTCGTTCTCTCCCATTTGATAGGATCCAGAAGGAATATACACCATTCCAAGCGGAATCTCCGGATTGTAAATAGGTCTTCCCAACGCTCCTGTCAGGTGTCCAGTTCTTGTACTACAAGAAGCCAACATGACACCTATCAGTCCAAATAACAAAAGCTTTCTCATTCTACTTAATTTAACGTGTTCCGGATACAACATTTATCAATCTACAGGATCTACTATTTTGCTTTGTAACGGAACCGCCTACAAAATGGTTACAAATATTCAACTTTTTTTTTAATTCTACAACCATCTAGGATGATTCGATTTTGTAATCGGCGGTGGAGGTAGATAAAAACAATACTTTAAAAGAATCTCGTGAGAACCCCTTGATACACTAGCCAACTTATTTGTTGTCACATCATATGAGTATCCAATTGACAAATTTTGAATAGGCATCCATCCCAACATAATACCCACTGCATCTACATTTCTATATGTCAAACCTCCATATGCTATACCTCTCCACATATATCGCACATTGACATCCCCACTAAACTTAATTAACTCTGTTCTTAACAACGCTTGGATATCAATATCACCTCCCAAAACATTGCGAATTTTTTTACCCCCCATCATGTAATAGTGTCGAACTGTTTGATAGGATTGAGTAGTACCCGTAGCAGTATTTTGTTCTAATAACGATTGTGTCAAATGTGTTGAAGACAACCCAAAATAATAATCGTTATTCCCCTTGAAATAAAGCCCAAAATTCAGATCCAAATTGGTAGCATTGAACCCAACTGGAAGTGTGTTATCTATTGTGGTAGTTGGCGGAACCCATACTGGGGACATACCAAAATTAATTATACCCACTCCTAAACCGATTCCCAATGTACCGGCATCACCCACTTGTAAAGGATAAGAATAATTCAACAAGACATTGTTTTGACGGTTAAACCCAATGGCATCGTGGTAAAATGACAAACCAATTCCTCCTGGAAAAAATCTGTTCATATTTGCGGCAACATTAAAAACAGCTGAATTTGGTGCCCCATTTACTTTATCCCATTGATTTCTGTAGATGGAAGTCAAACAAATACCATCATCAATACCCGTCTCACCAGGATTAATACTCATCTTATCATAAATAAAGTGAGTAATGAGTTTATCTTGCTGCGCAAATGTGGTTGCTGCCCAAAATGATAAACAAGCAAGTAAAGTAATTTTTCTACCCATATAGCTTCAAAAACAAAGTGTTGAGTCAAAATTCGGTTAAGAATTCGTCTAATTTGGCGCTAAAAATAACTATTTTTTATATAACAATGACAAATTTATTCTTCTTCTAAAAGTAGTTGTCACTATTTAACAAAAAGTCTGGGCATTGTGAAGAATGAAAAACTGTTATCCAAGTTTTTGATATGTTTTCCACCAGAGATTAGGAATTTCATTTTTCATGGCTTGTTCATAGTCCTGCATATCACATGGCACTAAGTGATGTCTTTCATATTTAGACCCTGCTTGTGGAGGATAAGGAACTTCCATCCACCATCTTTCAGATTTATTGCTTTTGTAAAATATTACCTCGTCCTTAAAGTCATCCAAATGAACCGTGAATTTCAAGTAATCCTTCTTGCTGCCGACTGGAAAATCTCCCTTTCGTTGCGAAAAACCATCAATAAAGTACCAAATAATCTGTGCTAACAATACCGAAGCTACACCTTCTTTCTTGTCCGGAATAAAGTTAAAGACTCCAAAGCTTGTTAATTTATCACTTATCCCTGCATATTTGGAAATTTGACAAATCTGATCCGCATAAAATCCATTTGGAGAGGTGTAATTCACATTCAACAATTCTGATGCGCGAATACTTTTAAAATCAATACTCAATATGTCGGAATTTCTGAGATGCGGTTCTGCTTTTCTAAAATCTGCATTGAATTCACCCAAACGACAAATATCAAAATAAAGCTTATCAAACAATTCAAACTCAGCTTTCGAAGCAAAAGGTGCTTGCAACCCAATATTGGCGTGGTTAAAAAGATAACAGGGGCGCTGCAGTAGCAGTTGACTTATAAATCCTTCAGCATTGGTTTCGGTATCGGGGTCACCTAAATCAAGCTTGTGATCAACACAGCATAAATTAATTGTTTGTTCAAGTTTTTCATATCCTTTATACAAGGCCAATGTAAGGTCTTGGCTACCTCCTACTAGAATCGGAACAACTTTTTTCTTTACGAGCTCAGCAACAACTTGTCCAACAGCAAAATAGGTGTCATTTAATTCATTGCCAGGTAAAATATCTCCCAAATCATACAAAGGCATTGTCCAATCTATACCTCTGTAAAGTTCGTAGAAACTATTTCTAAATGTATCGGACGTGGAGGTTTGCTGACTTGAAAATTTCTTATCACCTCTGTACTCAGGAACATGAATTAGCGCTACTCCACCCTTTTCTATTTCAGGAAAATTGCCTTCACTATTGCGAATTATCGAACCTCCAATTGTAAACTCACTGAATTCTCCTTCCAATATGACAGGAGAAAAATAAATAGAGATATCCTTCATGCATCTTGATTTTGTTCAAAACTATATCAAAGCTGAATAGTCTGACAAGGTCAAAATGGAAAGTATTGAAACAACAGATGTTTAAAAACCGAAATATTACTTTTTTCGGGCTGTCTTTTTCGGCGCTGACTTTTTAGAAGTGGTCCCTTGGCTTTCCGCTATTTGCAAACACTCTTCCAAACTCAATTTTTCAGCTTCCGTTCCTTTGGGTAATTTGAAATTATTTTTTCCAATTTTCAAATATGCTCCCCATCTACCGTTAAGCAACTGAACATCTTCTCGTGTTTCGAAGGTCTTGATCATTTTATTTGCATCGTCTTCTTTCTTCGCAACAACGATTTCAATTGCTCGTTCTCTCGTCATTGATAATGGATCTTCGCCTTTTGGAATTGAAGCAAAACTTTTTCCATGCTGCACATAAGGACCAAATCGACCAATGTTTATTTTTAGATCGAGCCCTTCATATTCACCCATATTTCTTGGTAAATCGAAAAGCTTAAGCGCCTCTTCGATCGAAATAGAATTGATTGATTGCTCTTTTTGCAAAGAAGCGAATTGCGGTTTTTCGCCATCCTCTTGCTCATCTCCAATTTGAATCATTGGTCCAAAACGACCAATTCTTGCCAGCACTTTTTTGCCCGAAACAGGATGTACTCCCAAGATACGCTCTCCAGTTGCTCTTTCAGAATGTTCTAATGTGTTTTCAACGTTTTTGTGAAAAGGGTCATAGAATTCATGAATCATATTCGTCCATTGAATTAAGCCTTTTGCAATTTCATCAAACTCTTCTTCCACCTTCGCAGTGAAGTGATAATCCATTATGCGCTCAAAATGCTCGACAAGAAAATCGGTTACTACGATACCTATATCCGTTGGAGATAATTTATTCTTTTCCTTTCCAGTAGTTTCTGACCGCTCTTCCTTGGTAATTGAATCATTGGATAATTCAAGAACAACATAATTCCGTTTTTCGCCTTCTCGCTCTGGTTTCTCAACATAGCCTCTTTTTTGAATCGTTGAAATAGTCGGAGCATACGTTGAAGGTCTACCAATTCCTAATTCTTCCAATTTTTTAACCAATGAAGCCTCAACATATCGTGAAGGTGGTCTTGAGAAACGTTCCATGGCTACGATGGATTCTTTGTCAAGCTTATCACCTTTTTGTAAATCCGGCAACAATCCTTCCCCTTCCTCTTCTTCTTCATCTTGCTCCAAATTAGATTCAAGGTACACCTTCAAGAAACCATCAAATTTTATTACCTCGCCTTTCGCAATAAATTTCTCAGTAATGCCTGCAGCAGCAATTTTAACCGTTGTGCGTTCCAACTGAGCATGCGCCATTTGAGAAGCAATAGCTCTTTTCCAAATCAAATCATAGAGCTTCTCATCATCTCTTTCTCCTGAAATAGAATGTACTCCAAAATCTGTTGGACGAATCGCTTCGTGCGCTTCCTGTGCGTTGCCGCTTTTAGTTTTATATTTTGTTGGTTTTGAATATTTTTCCCCGAATGCACGGGTAATTTCACTTTCAGCACCTTTAACAGCTGTATCAGATAGATTGACAGAATCTGTTCTCATGTATGTGATCTTACCAGCTTCATAAAGTCGCTGCGCCACTGACATCGTTCTTGAAACTGAAAATCCAAGTTTTAAACTAGCCTCTTGTTGCAAGGTTGAAGTTGTAAAAGGTGCCGCCGGCGATTTTGTTGCAGGTTTTTGTTGAACATCTTCCACAATGAAATTAGCATTATTGCATGACTCCAAAAACGCAAATGATTCCTGTTCACTCGTTAAATGTTTTGAAAGTTCTGATTTAACCTTCCCTTTAGGAGAGGAGAACAATCCATTAATTCTGTAAAATCCTTCCGTTTTATGCTTTTCAATTTCGCGCTCACGCTCTACAATTAAGCGGACCGCAACAGATTGTACGCGACCAGCAGACAAACTTGGACGAACTTTTTTCCAAAGAACAGGTGAAAGTTCAAATCCAACAATACGATCCAACACACGTCTAGCCTGCTGAGCATCCACTAATTCTTTGTTAATTTCTCGCGGTTTTTCAATCGCTTTTAGAATTGCAGTTTTAGTAATTTCATTGAAGGTTATTCGTTTGGTGTCTTTTTTTGCAAGATCCAACGTTTCATACAAGTGCCATGAAATTGCTTCCCCCTCGCGGTCCTCATCGGTAGCAAGCCAAACCGTCTCGGCCTCCTTTGCTAATTTTTTTAACTCAGAAACGACTTGCTTTTTATCTGCAGACACTTCATAGTTTGGCTTAAATCCATGCTCAATGTCAATGGATAATCCTTTTTTGGAGAGATCTCTAACGTGCCCAAAACTAGATTTTACGACATAGTCCTTCCCGAGGTATCCCTCAATAGTCTTTGCTTTAGCAGGTGACTCAACAATTACAAGATTTTTTGCCATGATATCTAATTTTTGTGTTAGCAGGTATTTAAGCGCTGCAAAATTAAACGTATTTGATTCCAAAAAACAACCTCAAGACAAGACCTTTTTTCTATTCATATATTTTAACCATAGGTTAAAGAAAATTTTTATCATTCAATTTTTTTTTTTGAAAATTCTAACAACTTAACGTTTTTTAAAACTGACATTTTGACACACTCTGTAAAATTGGTTAATTTTGCACCCGTTTAAAGAATATCATATTTTGATGGAAACAGGACAGAACAAAGTTATTGATGAGGGAAGGCAAGGCGAAGCTACAATGGTAGACATTGCGCAAGCTGCAAATGGCAAGAAACTTTATGTTGAAAGCTACGGCTGTCAGATGAATTTCTCCGATAGTGAGGTCGTTGCGTCTATCATGACGAAAGAGGGATATTCTACAACAAGAAATATTGACGAAGCAGATGTTGTTCTGATTAACACATGCTCAATTCGTGAAAATGCAGAAACGCGTGTTCGTAATCGCTTGACTGAATTCAAGATTAAAAAAGAAACAAATCCTGAACTGGTTGTTGGTATTCTTGGCTGTATGGCTGAGCGATTGAAAAAAGCGCTCTTAGAAGAAGAAAAATTAGTTGATCTCGTTGCCGGGCCCGATGCTTACAGGGATTTGCCCAATTTAGTTGAAGAAGTTGGAACGGGACAAAAAGCTGTAAACGTCTTACTTTCTCGTGACGAAACTTATGCTGACATTTCACCTGTCCGACTGGATCAAGGCGGTATTTCTGCTTTTGTAACCATCATGCGTGGTTGCGACAACATGTGTTCTTTCTGCGTGGTTCCTTTTACAAGAGGGCGTGAGCGTTCCCGTGATCCGCAAACAATTGTTGAAGAATGCAAAGACTTATTTGCAAAAGGGTACCGTGAAGTAACATTGCTTGGTCAAAATGTTGACAGTTATCGTTGGAACCTTACATCAAAAGGTGAAATCAAAGACGCTGAAAAACCAACAACTAATTTTGCACAGCTCATGGAAATGGTGGCGCACGTCTCACCAGATTTACGGATTCGTTTTTCAACCTCACATCCGAAAGATATGACAGATGACGTGCTAGAAATCATGGCGAAATATGAAAATATCTGTCCATATATCCATTTACCTGTGCAATCAGGAAATTCTGCTGTTTTAGAAAGAATGAATAGGGGGTATTCCCGAGAATGGTATTTTGATCGCATTGACGCAATTAAAAGAATCATTCCTGACTGCGCTATTTCAACAGATATTATCACAGGGTTTTGCGGTGAAACAGAAGAAGAACATGCTGAAACATTGAGCTTAATGGATGCTGTTCAATATGACTTCGCTTATATGTTTAAATATTCAGAACGACCAAAAACACTTGCGGAGAGACGATTTGAGGACGATGTGCCAGAAGATGCAAAAGGCAGACGACTTAATGAAATAATTGACAAACAATTACAACATTCACTAGCATCTCATAAAAGACAAATAGGTAAGATTTCGAAAGTATTGGTTGAAGGTTTTTCAAAACGTTCAGCAGAACACATGTGTGGAAGGGATGGAAGAAACTCAATGGTCGTGTTCCCTAAAGGTGATTTTACCAAAGGAAACTACGTTTTGGTGCGAATTGATGACTGTACTTCAGCTACCTTGTTAGGTGAAGTTGTCGAAATACTTGAACCACAGAAAAACTAAACTAGATGAACCTGCAGCAAGTCAAACAACGTTTTGGTGTCATTGGTAATGCCCCTTTGCTCAATAGAGCATTGGAAGTTGCAATTCAGGTTGCACCCACTGATATATCTGTGCTCGTAACAGGTGAAAGTGGTACAGGAAAAGAAATTATACCCCAAGTTATTCATCATTTAAGTTCACGCAAACACGGTGAATATATTGCTGTCAACTGCGGTGCAATTCCGGAAGGAACGATTGATTCTGAACTTTTCGGTCATGAAAAAGGTTCATTTACAGGTGCCCATGGAAGTCGACAAGGCTATTTTGAAGTTGCAAATGGCGGAACAATATTTCTAGATGAAGTTGCTGAATTACCCATGCAGACGCAGGTAAGATTGCTTCGTGTGCTTGAAACAGGGGAATTTATACGCGTAGGATCTTCCAAGGCAATTAAGACAAATGTGCGTGTTGTCGCTGCTACAAATGAAAACATGCAACGTGCAATTGCTTCTGGGAAATTTAGAGAAGATTTATTTTATCGCTTGAGCACCGTTCCTATTTCGCTTCCTCCTTTGAAAAGTAGACATGAAGATATACACCTGCTATTCAGAAAATTTGCAAATGATTTCGCCGACAAATATAGAATGCCTGCGATACGACTGACAGATGATGCTGTGCATTTGATAAATAACTACAGTTGGCCTGGCAATATTCGACAATTGAAAAATCTTGTCGAACAAATATCTGTTATTGAAACATCCCGAGAACTTTCATCGGTTGAACTAAACAATTATTTACCTGCAGAAACAGAAAAGGTTCCTTCGGTTTTAAATGAATCAGGAAGTGAAAATTTTTCAGAACGAGAACTGATGTACAAGTTTCTTTTCGATATGAAAAAAGACTTGACTGATTTAAAAAAACTAGTTGTCGAATTGCTTTCTCAAGGAGGAGAAATGTCGCTAAACACGGACCAAACAGCAATGGTTAATCGGTTTTATCAAGATGTAAACCCAGCAACGATTGCTCAACCAAGAATTCTGCCGCCTGCGAACGAACCTGCACCCGATTTCACAATTGGTAATCAGGATTTTGATTTTGAAACACATGAAGAAATTGAAGAATCCCTATCCCTTGAAGACAGAGAAAAGGAATTGATTCAGAAGGCGTTGGACAAACACCGAGGAAAAAGAAAATATGCTGCCGCTGAATTGGGTATTTCAGAACGAACTCTGTACCGCAAAATCAAAGAATACAATTTGATCGACTGATGAAATTTCTTTTGTTTTTCCCAATTGCTTTGCTCCTTAGCGCTTGTTGGCCAAGCAGCGTATCTTTCATTGATAATGGATCGATGCCCGAGGAATGGAAAACATTTTCTGTTCGCACATTGGAAAACAATGCACCCAACACACCAATCAGTTATGCCCCTCAATTATCCGAACAGCTGAAAGATGGCATTCAAAACAACACACGCCTTTTATTGAATCCTGAAACTGGGAAAGGTGAAGTCTATGTAGAAGGAAAAATCAATACGTACAGCGTGACACCAGTGGCTATTCAGGAAGGAGACAATTCTGCACAGAACCGTTTGACTATCAGTGTTCAATTCACTATCTTCGTTTCCGCCCCAAAGGAAGAAAAAATGAATCTCACCAGTACACGATTTGTCGACTTTGACTCCAATACAGATCTGGCAACTGTTGAGCGCACTTTGTTGGAAGAAATCAATACACAAATTGTTCAGGACGTAATCAACAAACTTTTATCCAACTGGTAGTGCTGAACATTCAAGACATAGCTTTTCGAATTGAACAACCAGCAACTTTGAGCGTTCAAGACATCAATGACTTGCGCGATATGACGGAAAATTTTCCGTACGCTCAAATCTTTCCAATTCTTTATCTAAAGGCTTTATCGAATAGAAAAGATGTTCGATTTGACGAGGAACTGACAAAATATGCCTACCGTATCTCTGATCGTATTCAGCTTTTTGAATTGATCCATAGTAAAGAAGAAACTATTATTCTTCAGACTCATGATCTGTCAACTGAAACTGAAATAAATACGTCGTCAGATGATGAAAATCAATTAGAACTGATCGTTCAAGAAACAAATTCTGAACTCCCTAAGGAAGTTGAGCAAGAACTTATTTCACCGAGCATAATTGCAGAAGAGAGTGAGGAAGATGTAGAAGAAGATGAAATAATTCCTCTAAACATTCGCGGGGCGCAATCCACCGAAATTCAATCTCCATCAATATCTGAAGAAGAAGAGAAAATTTCTACAGAAGATGAAGATTTGTTTGAAAAAGAGCTGTTGTCAGAGGTTATCGCGTCCAGTTATAATTTGGATCACCTTGTTTTAGTCGAAGATAATGAGGCATCTGAAGATCTCGAAGAAAATCAATCCTCTGAACAATTAGAAACAACTGATAATTTCGATGAAGATCATGTAAATTCTTCTGAAGAAAACAAAAGATCATTTTCATCTTGGCTCAGATCAAGCGCGAATTCGAAGCCAGAACTTTTTGACGAGGAAAAGGCGCGAATTGAATCAATTCTGGAACAATTCTTAAAAGATGAACCGAAAATAACGCGACCAACAAAAACAATTGAGGCGGAAGAAAAACCAAGAAAAGAATTTTATTCTCCTGCGAAAAAAGCCAAAGAAAGCATCAGTTTAAACAACATGCCTGTCAGCGAAACTTTGGCAAAGATTTTTGCTCTTCAAGGAAATTTTCCGAAAGCAATTTTCGCATACGAACAATTAATGTTGACAAATCCAGAAAAAAAAGTTTTCTTTGCAAGCCAAATTGAAGAATTACAGAAAAAAATAAATAATTAATCATGGAAATTATATTCTCAAGTCTTATCATTTTAGCAAGTATCCTGTTGATTCTTGTAGTTTACATCCAGAATCCGAAAGGTGGGGGCTTAAGCTCTGATTTCGGTGCAGCGCAGCAAATTGGTGGTGTTCAGAAAACAAATGATTTTATAGACAAAGCAACATGGTCATTAGCAGGAATCATTATGGTTTCGAGCATAGTTCTTACGCTACAAGCTAAAACACCAGATCCGGCAGCACAGCAGCAAATGCAGCAACAAGAGCAAGGTCAAGGTCAACCTCAAGGACAAGGACAGCCTCAAGGAAATGGCCAACAAGCACCTGCTGGAGGACAATAATTAGAAAAGAAATTTTTTGAAAATGTCAGGATGTCATACATTCTGACATTTTTTTTGTCATTACATGTCCAATCTGCGCAAAAATGTCGGTGAAATATGGATGGCACAAAATTAGACAGAACGGGAGCAAACATTAAAATTTACAAATTATATGTCAACGAAGTTTAAGCCTTTAGCAGACAGAGTTCTTATTGAACCTGCACCTGCAGAACAAAAAACAGCAAGTGGTATCATCATTCCTGACACAGCGAAAGAAAAACCATTAAAAGGTACTGTTATCGCTGCCGGAAAAGGTAAAAAAGACGAGCCAATGACTGTAAAAGTTGGAGACGTTGTTTTATATGGTCAATATTCTGGTACTGAAATCAAATTGGATGGAAAGAACCTTCTGATCATGAAAGAAGCAGACATCTATGGAATTTTTTAATCACTGGTTTTAATTTAAAATTTATAAGAAATGGCAAAAGACATTTATTTCGACGTTGAAGCGCGAGACAAATTAAAAAAAGGTGTAGACGCTTTAGCGAATGCAGTAAAAGTAACACTTGGACCAAAAGGTCGAAATGTTGTAATTGGCAAAAAATTCGGCGCACCACAAATCACAAAAGATGGTGTTTCAGTTGCCAAGGAAGTTGAATTGAAGGATCCTATCGAAAACATGGGAGCTCAGATGGTCAAAGAAGTTGCTTCAAAGACAGCTGATATCGCTGGGGATGGAACAACAACGGCTACCGTACTTGCTCAAGCAATTATTGGTGCTGGACTTAAGAATGTTGCTGCAGGTGCAAATCCAATGGACTTGAAAAGAGGAATTGACAAAGCAGTTGCAGAAGTTGTAAAAAACTTGAAAAAACTTTCCAAAGAAGTTGGGAAAGACAACGACAAAATCAAACAAATTGCAACGATTTCTGCAAATAACGACGAGACTATCGGAACACTGATTGCTGAAGCTATGAAAGTTGTTGGTAATGATGGTGTCATTACTGTTGAAGAAGCGAAAGGTACAGAAACAGAAGTTAGAACTGTAGAAGGAATGCAGTTTGATCGTGGTTACCTATCCCCATACTTCGTTACAAATACAGAGAAAATGATCACAGACATGGAAAAACCAATGATCTTGATCTACGAAAAGAAAATCTCTAATATGAAAGAATTGCTTCCTATTCTTGAGCCAGTGGTTCAAGCAGGACGTGGTTTGTTGATTATTGCTGAAGATGTTGACGGAGAAGCACTAGCGACGTTGGTTGTAAACCGTTTGAGAGGATCCTTGAAAATCGCTGCTGTTAAAGCCCCAGGTTTCGGAGACCGAAGAAAAGCAATGTTGGAAGATATCGCAATCTTAACAGGCGGACAAGTGATCTCTGAAGAGAGAGGATTTACTCTTGAGAACGCTACACTTGATATGCTTGGAACAGCTGAAAAAGTAGAGATCGATAAAGACAATACAACGATCGTTAATGGTGCTGGTAAAAAAGCTGATATCACTGCTCGTGTTAATCAGATCAAAGCACAAATTGAAGCAACAACTTCCGATTACGACCGTGAGAAATTGCAAGAGCGTTTGGCTAAATTAGCTGGCGGTGTAGCAGTTCTTTACGTTGGTGCTCCGACAGAAGTTGAAATGAAAGAGAAGAAAGACCGTGTGGACGATGCTTTAGCGGCTACTAGAGCGGCTGTGGAAGAAGGAATCGTTCCAGGTGGAGGTGTTGCATTGATTCGTTCAATTGAAACATTGGATAAATTAAAAGGCGACAACGAAGACGAGATGACGGGAATTCAGATCGTAAAACGCGCTGCTGAAGAACCATTGCGTCAAATCATCGCAAATGCAGGTGGTGAAGGTGCTGTAATCGTTCAGAAAGTACGTGAAGGAAAAGATGACTTCGGATACAATGCTCGAACTGAAACGTTTGAAAAATTGTACAAAGCAGGTGTAATTGATCCAACGAAAGTAACGCGTATCGCCGTTGAAAATGCAGCTTCTATCGCTTCAATGTTATTGACTACAGAGTGTGTCATTGCAGACGAGCCGGAAGAGAATGCACCAGCGATGGGCGGTATGCCAGGTGGAATGCCGGGAATGATGTGATCTCGACGAGGCTCGATCACCTAATTCGACCTAGCTCGATCTCAATACCTCCCCCTCAATCCCCCTCACTGAGGGGGAAGCAGTTTCCCTCCTTGGGGAGGGATTAAGGGAGGGGAAAACCAACAAGCAATTACAGAGTCCGTCCAAGTGGCGGACTCTTTCTCGTTTCTTGCTTCCTGATTGTTCAGATAGTGAGAGACGTCTATATAAAGGCCCTCTTCGGAAACGGAGAGGGTTTTATAGTTTATGCATTAAATCTAGATGGTTTCCGAAGCATTGCAAATACTTCGGAGCGTGGGATATTATTGAAGACGATAACCGCAGCATTGCAAATACTGCGAAGCGTGGTGTTCGGAGTGTAAATTCGAATTTCTCAACGAATTGAATATACTTTTAATATAAATTAAACAAGGTTTATTAAAAATTAGAGTACATTTGGTTCTATCCCAACGGGGAAATTTATTGGAAAATATTTAAGTAGCGTTTGCTCTAACGTCCTGTCGTTGAAAGGTCGAAAATTCAATTGAGAACAGGGAAGTTAAAGTTAAACGCTCATGCTAAGGCGTGGGCGTTGCTTTGCTTTGTGAATTGGGCTTCGACTCCCACTGGTGCAAGTACAAGCAATTGTCCCACGCTTCTTTTTTTGTATAAACTGCACTGCGGGACGGGTGCACCAAACTTTTCTACTATGAAAAAATGTGTACTTACCGCCCTTGCAGCCGGGCTTTGTTGTGTTGCAACAACCTTTGGTCAGGTACCCAGTTATGTCCCCACAAGTGGCCTAGTTGGCTGGTGGCCGTTTAATGGGAATGCCAATGATGAATCCGGGAATGGGAATAATGGAACGGTGAATGGAGCAACACTTACTACGGATCGGTTTGGGGCATCAAACAAAGCCTATAGTTTTAACGGTATAAACAACTTTATAACTCTAACAGGGACTGGAAGTATAAACTTTTCTCAGGGAGCTACATTCTTAGCTTGGGTTAATTCAAACGACATTCGAAATGCATCAATCGTAGACAAGGAAAATGGATGTGTAAGTTATGGTTATAGACTTAATCTTAGAAGCAACAATCAAATATGGGCTGAACAAGGTTGTTATGGTGCGCCACAAAGTGGTACCTCAACAATAGTTGCAACTAATGCCTATTTAACCAATAATTGGGTTTTAGTTGTTGGAGTGTTAAACCAAGTTACTGGAACGAATTCGCTTTACATTAACGGTGTATTGATTAACTCGGCAAATGTTACCCAAATGATTTCAAATACAAAAGAAATTGAAGTCGGTAGAAGGTCATATCTTACAGTAACCGACGAATTTATGAATGGTAAAATAGATGACATTGGTATTTGGAACAGAGCCTTAACGCAACAGGAGATCACAGCACTTTACCAAGGTTGTGCAGTTACAGCAAGTATTGCTCCTCAGTCAAATACAACTTTTTGTCAAGGTGGTTCTGTATCACTTCAGGCCAACACAGGAACGGGCTATACCTATGAATGGTATAAGAATGGCGTCTTTATCAGTGGTGCAAGCCAGAGTTCGTATATAGCTACTACTTCGGGTAATTACACAGTAAAAGTGATAGATGGATCGTGTAATGCAACGAGTAGCGCTGTTACAGTAACCGTAAATACCAACCCAACTGTTTCATTGGCAAGCATTGGCGCATTTACTAATTACTACGCAACACCTGTTACCTTATCCGGCTCACCTTCAGGAGGTACTTACAGTGGTTCTGGTGTCAGTGGAAATACTTTCAACCCTCAACAGGCTGGGTTGGGTGCAACAAGCATTAATTATTCATATACCAATGCAAGCAACTGTTCGGGTTCAGCAAGTACTTCAACCATTGTTTACGATACTTTAGGGACGGTATGTACCAGCACTGTCACAGTCTACGACACCATCTACACAACCGTCACAGATACCTTGATCATCAATACTACGCTTTCATTGGCGCCGCCAAACGATCAAAATACGATACTCATCTATCCTAACCCGGCGAGTGATCACATTACGATCGATAATGGAAACTATGCAGCCATGGCTGGTTACAGCATCGTTATTGAGAACAATGCCGGTCAGCAGGTATTCCAAAGTACAATCAACCAAGCACAGTTCTACCTGGATCTAAGCACCTGGACGGGCAACGGCTTGTATTTCGTTCATCTCATCGATCCAAGCGGTGCTACGGTGACTGTGAGGAAGATCGTGTTGCAGTAAAATTATTTAGTTCCAACTAAAAGGGCGATGGTATCTACCATCGCCCTTTTTTCATCCCCCCCCTTGAATCGTTCATGATTTTGAATCTAAAAATGCTTCAAATTCGCTATTTTTGGTGAACATACTTGTGTCCAAAAGCATGAAAAGTCTAGACGGGAAAAGTTTAGAAAAAGCATTTAAATTATTTGAGTCAGGTGACATTGACCGCATAGAAATTGGAACTACCAATGGTCTGAAGGAAATTCAAGCCTATATTTTCAGTGACTTGTATGATTTTGCAGGAACGATCAGAACAGTCAATATTTCAAAAGGTGGATTTCGTTTTGCGAATGCTTTATACTTGAACGAAATCTTAGTGAAAATAGAGCAAATGCCTGAAGATACTTTTGAGCAGATTATTTCAAAATACGTTGAAATGAATATTGCTCACCCTTTCATGGAAGGGAATGGTAGAACGATGCGCATTTGGCTTGACCTAATTCTTAAAAAGAGATTACAACGCGTTGTCAACTGGCAGTTTGTAGACAAAACTCTGTACCTACAGGCCATGGAACGAAGCCCAATAAACGATCTGGAATTACGAACTTTGTTGCACGCACATCTCACGGATCAAACAAACGACAGAGAAGTAATCTTTAAGGGCATAGAGCAATCTTATTATTACGAGGGATATGATAAGGATAAGGAATAATCAAAATGATCATTTCAATTTCAACAATTTTTCGAGTACCGAAGAAATGCCTCCAACAAAGATATTTTGCTGGATTTGATACATGTCTGATTCAATAGGAGCTACTATAAACGTATAAGCAGGATTGATTAATGCAATCGCCCTGTAAGATCCTTTGCTCAATTGTGGCGCTGAGGATGCCTTGCATTCGATAGCAATGATCTTATCATTTATTTGCAGTACCAAATCCATTTCGTCACCGGTAGCCGTGCGGAGAAAATACGCAGGACAATCCAACGCAGATAAAAGTTGTTCGGTCACCAACCCTTCCCATGAAGCACCAAAAACAGGATGACCGAACAAAGCTTCAGTATTTTTAATACCCAATAATTGATGTAAGAGGCCCGTATCGCGCACATAAATTTTCGGAGATTTAACCAAGCGTTTTTTGACATTGATCTCAAAGGGAGGTAACGAACGAATGATAAATGTTTGTTCAAAAATATCAACGTATTTACGAATTGTGGGATGTGTCAGATCTAATGAGCTACCCATCTTACTCAAATTGAGGGTTTGCCCTTGATTATGGGCACACATTGTTAAAAATCTGCGCAATTGCATGGCCGGTGTTTGAAATCCCAACTGAGGCAAATCCCGCTCGATATAGGTTTTAATAAAGTTCTCTCGCCAGATACAACTGAATTCATCATTCTCAGCTAAAAGACCATCAGGAAATCCGCCGCGATTCCAGAATGTTTTGAGATCTACCTGCGGAACTTCCGTGATTTGAAAGGGCGTGAGCGAAAGAAAGCCTATTCTACCTGCCAATGATTCCGCACTTTTCTGCACCAAATCACGTGATGCAGATCCGAGTAAAATAAATCTTCCATTTTTCCTGTTTCCGTCTACCTCACTTCGCAACACGGAAAATAAATCGGGCACTAATTGTATCTCATCCAGGCAAATGATCTTATCTGAGTTAGCTTTAAAATATAGTCGCGGGTCACTTATCTTATTCAGATCTTCAAGATTTTGCAAATCAAGATAAATGGCATTTTCATTTTGAAGGATATATTGCTTGACCAATGTAGATTTACCACATTGTCTTGGTCCCAAAAGAGCAACAACTGGAAAAATTTTCAAGTATTTCTGAAGTTCGGCCTCAATATTTCTTTGTAGATACATTTTGTTAACTCTTGATTTACAATAACAAATGTATTTAAAATTATAGATTTGTGCAAATTGAAACTATCACTTTCAATTTACACGTTTTTTTGATTCAAACAGAAATAAACTAAAATTTGACAGCAAACAAAAAGGCGATCAAACGACCGCCTTTACTATATGAAATCTTAAATAAAGATTAATATCTGTAGTGCTCAGCCTTGAATGGACCTTCTACATTTACACCGATGTACTCAGCTTGATCTGGACGTAATGTCTCCAATTCAACACCGATTTTTGCAAGGTGTAAACGTGCCACTTTTTCATCCAAATGCTTTGGAAGCATGTAAACATCGTTTCCGTAATTTGCGCTGTTTGCCCACAATTCCAATTGAGCCAACGTTTGGTTCGTGAAAGAGTTTGACATTACAAAAGATGGGTGACCAGTCGCACAACCAAGGTTTACCAATCGTCCTTCAGCAAGAATGATGATCTCATTTCCTTTTACGTTGTAAATATCAACCTGTGGCTTCACAGTGTATTTTGTTGAACCATAGTTCGTATTCAACCAAGCCATATCGATTTCATTGTCAAAGTGACCAATGTTACAAACGATAGCTTTGTCTTTCATTTTTTCGAAATGTCTTCCCATCACGATGTCTTTGTTACCAGTAGTTGTAACAATGATATCACCAAGGTGAACAACTGAATCCAAACGCTTTACTTCGAATCCATCCATTGCAGCCTGTAACGCACAGATCGGATCGATCTCAGTAACGATCACTCGTGCTCCTGCTCCTCTCAAAGAAGCTGCAGAACCTTTACCCACATCTCCATATCCGCATACAACAGCTACTTTTCCAGCCATCATCACGTCTGTTGCACGACGGATAGAATCTACCAATGATTCTTTACAACCGTATTTATTATCAAATTTTGATTTAGTAACTGAATCATTTACGTTGATTGCTGGCATCACCAAAGTTCCATTTTTCACACGCTCATACAAACGGTGAACACCTGTAGTCGTTTCTTCAGAAAGACCTTTGATGTCTTTTGTTAATTCTGGGTAACGATCAAAAACCATGTTTGTTAAATCACCACCATCATCCAAAATCATATTCAAAGGCTTTCCACCTTCAAAAGCAAAAATTGTTTGTTCGATACACCAATCAAACTCTTCTTCGTTCATACCTTTCCAAGCATAAACTGGAATTCCAGCAGCAGCAATTGCAGCAGCAGCATGGTCTTGCGTAGAGAAAATGTTACAAGAAGACCAGGTAACTTCAGCACCAAGTTCAACAAGTGTTTCAATAAGAACAGCTGTTTGAATTGTCATATGCAAACATCCAGCGATTCTTGCACCAGCCAATGGCTTCGTTGCGCCATATTCCTCACGCAATGCCATCAAACCTGGCATTTCAGCCTCAGCCAATTTAATTTCTTTTCTACCCCACTCCGCAAGACTGATGTCTTTCACTTTGTAAGCCAATTTTTCCATTGTATTGCTCATATTCTAATTTAAATCAATTTAATTGCGTGCAAAATTACGACATTAGATGTTAGACTGCAAGACCTTCAATAAAAGTCTTTGCTCATCTTTTTGGTTAAAGACGTTCTTCAATAAGACTGACTAAACAGTCTATAAACCTTGGGTGATCATTAGAGCTTGGTACCAATTGTACTTTCTCTCCACCGTTTTCCTCAAATATCTCTTGATATTCACCGCCAATTTCAATAATGGTTTCAAGACAATCTGCAACAAAAGCAGGACTAAATACAAGTAATTTTTTTGCTCCTTTCTTACCCCACTCTTCCACGATTTTATCAGAAAAAGGAGTCAACCATTTTTTATCTAAACGTGATTGAAAACATACCATATACTTATCTTCAGGGATCTGTAATTTTTCTGCAATCAATCGTGTTGTTGCATAGGATGTCGCCTTGTAACAAAATTTATTCTCATCGTTCATTTCCGTTTCACAAGGCTGATCCGAACAAAGATCTGAACCATCATACACTTTATCAACTTGTCGTTCAGGCAAACCGTGGTAGGAGAAAAGTACATGATCGTATTCCATCCAATCAAACGATTTCGCTCGATCGACAATGGAATCAACGTAACCATCCTTGTCCCAAAATTGACTAATTATTTTAACCTCAGGAATCACCCACCATTTTGAAATGATAGACATTGCCTTTTCTATAGCTGAACCAGATGAAGCACTTGCGTATTGCGGAAATAAAGGCAAAATGATTAACTGATCATAATTTACTTTTCGCATGCGTTCCAAAACACTGTCCATCGAAGGATTTTGATACCTCATGGCCATTTCAATTGTAACCTCAGTCGCATTGAATCGTTCTTGCACCAATTTTTGAACAGCCTGAGTATGCGTCAACAGCGGAGACTTCCCCTTTCCATGTTCCCACAGTTCTTTGTAGATTTTAGCCGATTTTGGTGCTCTAAAAGGAACTATAATTCCATTCACCAAAATTTTCCGAGCCAACCAGGGGATGTCTATCACCCTACGGTCATTCAAGAACTCTGTTAAGTATGTTCTTACATCACTTGTGGATGGACTATCCGGAGTTCCAAGTTGAATTAAAAGTACGCCTGTTTTCATTTATAAAAGTTCAAATGTTCAGGTCTCGATAAGTCTTCCGTGGCAGACACTCGACCTGCATTAATTATTGGCCCGCTGAACACCATTCAGCAAAGGGCATGTATTCAAAATAATTTTTTCTGCCAATCTTCTGTTCTTGATTCATCCACAAGATCCAACTTCTTTAGATAGCGAATTGTTTTATCAAAAGCCAATGGATATTCTATTCCATCGTAATTCCAATCTGTCTCTATCAACCAATTTTGTACTTGACCAGAACGGAGGTTATAGCGCCATGAAATCACTTCCACAGTATCTTCATCCGATTTCAATTCTTTCGCCTTTTGATTCACGATTGCGCACATTGTTTTTAGTAAATCGGAATGCTTTTCAAGCACCTCTTCACGAACAGCAATCACAAAACAAGGCCACGGGGTAACAACCTCATCGATGTAGCGGCACTTCCCTTGTTCAGTATAAGGAAATGTCGTGTATTTTTCCCATAAAAAAGCTTGTGCCTGATTGTTTTCGAGAGCCCAAAGGCCTCCATAAATATCTCCAACTACATTGAACTTTAATTCTTCAGAATCCCAGCCTTCTTGATTCGCCTTAACAAACGTCATTAAATGGGAGCCAGATCCTTCTCTCGAAATAGCGAATGTTTGCCCCTCCAATTGATCAACAGCATGAATATCAGATTTAAAAGGAACATGTATACCCCATCTCAATGGCGTTGTAACGTATACCTGAATTATTTTTGCCTTAAGACCTTCCAGAATTGCTTTCGTGATGCCTTCAGTTAACAAAACGGCAACATCCAACGTACCTAATTGAAGTCCTTTGATCATTTGACCAGTGCCACCAGTCATATCGCTCCAATGTAATTCTAATCCCGCTTGTCGAAATCTACCCTCCTCAATTGCCAATCTCCATGGAAGATTAAAATGTTCGGGAACGCCGCCAATCTTTAATCCAATCATCACTCTTCGTTTTCTTCGTTAAATTGCTTCTGGTACAAATTATGGTAGTAGCCTTTTAGATTCATTAACTCTATGTGTGACCCGAATTCCTTGATCTCACCCTTATCAATTACAACAATTTTGTCCGCACTATGAATCGTCGATAAGCGATGCGCTATAACAATAGATGTTCTTCCCTCTGTTAATTTAGCCGTAGCACGTTGAATCATTTCCTCGGATTCGCTATCAATGCTTGATGTCGCCTCATCAAGAATAAGAACATGCGGATTGTAAACACTTGCTCGAATAAAGGCCAAAAGTTGACGCTGACCGACAGACAGCACTCCACCTCGCTCGCCTATTTGATAGTCGTAACCTCCAGGAAGTCTCTCAATAAAATCATGCGCCCCAACCTCCTTTGCTGCAGCAATTACTTGTTCTCTAGATATTTCAGGGTCACCTAAAGTAATATTGTTGTGTACAGTATCTGAAAACAAGAATACATCTTGCAATACTACAGCAATATTCCTTCTTAAATTTGCCAATTGAATTTCTTTCAGATTCGTTGAACCAATAAAAATTTCTCCTTTTTGATATTCGTAGAATCTTCCCAATAAATTTATCACGGTAGATTTCCCAGCTCCTGTTGCTCCAACAAATGCCACGGTCTCTCCTTTATTGATTTTTAAGCTGAAATCTTTTAATACCCAATTTTCATCCTCATAAGCAAAATATACATTTTCAAAGGAAATTGACTGGTCAAAATCACAATTAGAAACCGTACCAGTATCTTGGACATCCTCCATAAGATCCAACGTTTCAAAAACACGTTCAGCTCTGACGGTGCCTCGTTGAAGGATATTAAATTTATCTGCTAATTGACGAATTGGTCGATACAGCATCTGGACCCAAAGCGTGAAAGAAATAATTTGACCATACATCAATTTTATTTCCGCATCTGATTTCCCTCCAGCTTTCAATGCGCCCCATACCAAGAGCAAGGCTATTGATAAAGAACTCAACAATTCAACAACTGGGAAAAAGATAGAGTTTGCCCAAACAGCATTAATGTGTGCTTGACGATGACCTTTGTTTATTTCTTTGAACTCATCAAATTCTCTTTCTTGTCGATTGAATAATTGCACAACAGCCATTCCGGTTAAGTGCTCTTGAACAAACGTGTTTAATTTATTGACTTGAACTCTTTCTAATTGAAAGGAGCTTCTCATAGCTCGAGCAAATATTCGTGTTGCCAAGATTAACAATGGAATTGGAACAACTGTCATTAAGGTTAACTGCCAATTCGTAGCAAGCATCATAGATATAACAGCTATTAAGGAGAGCAAATCTCCCGCAATCTCCATTAAGCCAGCAGAAAAAACCTCAGTAATTGCTTCCAAATCCGAGACTACTCTTGTCACAAGAGAACCAATCGGCGTTTTATCGAAATAACGCATCCGAAAACTAAGCATGTGTCCAAACAGCTTTTGTCTAATCTCATTGATTACGGATTGAGCGAGTAAATTAGAGAAATATGAATTGGCAAATTGCAAAACAGCCTCTCCTAGTAGCATCGCCGCAATAATTCCAGACCAGAATAACAACTGTTGAGCATCTTGATCCTGAACGATATACTTATTCACCATCTTACCAATTAACATTGGTCGCAATGGTCCCAGCACAGCCAATGAGAGCGTGCAAAATACAGCCAAAACAAAAAGAGTCTTGTAGGATTTTACATAACCTATCAGCCTTTTAAAAATCGAAATATTTATGCTTGCTTTTTCAGACACGTGGCAAATTTACCGAAATTTCAAGGGCGGCCACCTCAACATTTCTACTTTTCACATTATTTACAATCAGAAAGCAGTATTGTTTTTCCAAATTCCATTACTTTTATATAAACACTCTTGATATGGTACACAATCTTTCCAACGCACATTCTATTTTCAGCACATTTCTCGCCGAGATTCGGGATGTTGAAATTCAAAAAGATTCCATGCGTTTTAGAAGAAACATGGAGCGAATTTCAGAAATTATGGCTTATGAAATTTCCAAAACACTGCCATTTGAAAACAAGGATGTTATAACCCCACTTGGAACAGCGAAAACACCCGTTCTCACTAATCAGCCCGTTTTAGCTACAATTTTAAGGGCAGGTCTTTCGATGCATCAAGGATTTTTAAATTATTTCGACAAGGCGGAAAGCGCATTTGTTTCTGCCTATCGAAAACATAAGAACGCCGAAGATTTCGACATTGAAGTAGAATACCTTGCATCCCCTTCACTTGATAAAAAAACAGTTATAATTAGTGATCCAATGTTGGCAACTGGAAATTCTATGGTGATGGTGCACAAAGCCCTATTGCGACAAGGTAAACCCGCTAAAATTATTATTGCTTCAGCTATCGCAACACCCGATGCTTTGGAATTAGTGAAAAATCATTTTCCAGAGAATACAGAAATTTGGGTGGGTGCAATCGACACAGAATTAACTGCACAAAGCTATATCGTGCCTGGACTGGGAGACGCAGGAGATTTAGCTTATGGAGTAAAATGTTAATATTCGGATAAATGCTCTGGGGAAAGTACATCGGTTTTTTTGGTTTTTCAATGATCAAATTTTTGTTCACGCCATTTGGTGGACCAAAAGCAGGATTGTCATTTATTGAAACATATGTCGTTTGTGTTGCTGGTGCTTTATTAAGCGCCTCTATTTTCTACTTTTCTAGCGAGTTCTTTCTCAAAAGAGCGCGTAACAAGAGAAATGAATTAAGTCGTAAATCCATTGAAACAGGCATTCTACTTAAACAGAAAAAAAAGTTTACCAAAACCAATAAGTTAATTGTTCGAATAAAGCACAAACTCGGAATTATTGGAGTTGCATTTTATGCACCCTTATTTTTAAGTATTCCAATCGGAACGATAATTACAGCCAAGTTTTACGGCAAAGAGAAACGTACTTTTCCATTAATTATTTTGGGAATAGGAATTAACGGAATTATCACAACAGGCGCTGCATTTATCATTGCTGACTTTTTCTAATGACAAATAAGCATTTATTTTTTGATCTAGACCGCACATTGTGGGATTTTGAAAAGAATTCAGAGATTGCATTGTTCAAATTATTCCACGAACTTGGTTTGAATGAAGCAATTGACAGTTTCGAGAATTTCCATACCAACTACAAGGTAAACAATGCTTATTTGTGGAAGGAATATGGCGCAGGACGACTTTCTAAAGGAAATTTACGCAATGACCGATTCAGGATTACATTGGAACAGTTTGACGTCAAGGATCCCGACTTGGTAAATAAAATTAGTGATGGCTACGTCGAATTATCACCTCAGCAAACTGCACTTTTTCCAAAAACACATGAAACATTAGATTATCTTCAAAAAGAAGGTTACAACATGCACATCATTACCAATGGATTCAAAGAAGTACAGTATATCAAATTGAACAAATCTGGATTAGATCGCTATTTTGATGTTATTGTCTGTTCCGAAGATGTTGGTCAAAATAAACCTTCACCAGCCATCTTTAAACATTCTTTAGATACAGCCAATGCGAAAGCAATTGATTCAGTTATGATTGGTGACGATTACGAAGTTGACGTAGCAGGTGCAAGAAATTTTGGTATGCACGCAATTCTATTTGATCCTTACGATGAAAAAAAACATTTAGAAGACGAAGGTCGAATTAAGCACCTCAATGAGATACCATCAAAATTGCCTTGGATTTTTAAAAATGTAATTTGATTATCCGTATAACTCTTGGCGCGTTTTTTCATATAAAACCATCCCGGCAGCAACACCAACATTTAAAGAAGAAATTTCACCGCGCATAGGTATTTTAGCCTTGATATCTGACATATTCAAGAGATCAGATGTAATACCATCTTCTTCCGATCCGAGAATTACTGCTACAGCACCCCTGAGATTCACTTCATAAAGCGGAATTTTTGTTTTTTCAGTACATGAAACAATACGCAACCCAGATTGCTGAAGGTAAAACAAAGAGTCTTTAAGATTGTCCGTTTTACAAACCGTTATTCGATTCAATGCCCCCGCAGATGTTTTTACCGCATCCGCTGTAACGAGTGCTGAACCTTTAGCAGGAATTAAAATAGCATCCACCCCTTGACATTCAGCTGTTCGGGCAATTGCTCCAAAATTTCTAACATCTGTAATTCGATCTAAAACCAAAATAAATGGCTTTTCTCCTTTTCCAATTAAATCATCGACGAATGGTTCTATCGACTTATATTCTACAGGTGAAACAAATGCAACAACTCCTTGGTGATTACCATCCGTTAAAGAATCTAATTTTTGAACAGGAACAAATTGCAATTGAAAATTCTTGCCATTCAAAGCTTGTTTCAATTCCATGAAAAGATCTTTATTCATCCCTTTCAGGATCATGATCTTATTTATTTCACGCTCCGCTTTGATGGCTTCAATAACAGCTCGTACACCATAAATAATATCTTCTTGAGGTTTTTTGCGCTGAAACCCACCTTTTTCTCTGTTCATTTTAAACCGTAATTAGAAATTCAACCTCGACATTATCTCCTAAAGTTTTTGCAACAGGACAAGCTTTACCGGCTCGTAGCACCTTTTCAGCTTCCAATTCCGACCAATTATTACCTGAAAAATCCATCTCAATGATTAATTTGCCAATCCTTCTAGGGTTAGCCTCCATAATCTTCTGCACACGAGCAATCCCTGTATTCATCTCAATACCATGTTCATTGCAATAAATCCCCATAATCGTCATCATGCAAGAGGCATATGCTGTTGCAACAAGATCAGTAGGAGAAAATCGTTCACCTTTCCCTTTGTTATCTACGGGAGCATCTGTTTCAATGATAGTGCCAGACGCCAAATGGTGACATTGGGTTCTTAGATTTCCCAAGTATTTAATTTCAGCAGTAATCATACAACTCAAAAATTTGATGGAGTAGAAATAATTCGTAAAAGTAGAATTAATTTAAGCACAAGGACAAATGAACTTTTAAAGGAGTTGAATTGTTATTAATTTTGTGCAAATCATCGGCGAACAATTAAAAGCAATGAGTGAACTTTCTGAAAATTTAGATTCAAACATTAGAATTAAAAAACCGAAGTGGCTTCGCGTCAAGTTGCCAACAGGTGAAAATTACAAAAAGGTACGCTCACTCGTTGATCAGCATAAATTGCACACTATTTGTGAAAGTGGTAGCTGTCCTAATATGGGAGAATGCTGGGGTGAAGGTACTGCTACATTCATGATCTTGGGTAATATCTGTACCCGCTCTTGTGGTTTTTGCGCAGTAAAAACCGGGCGACCAGAAGTTGTTGATATTTTTGAACCGGGAAAAGTTGCTCACAGCGTCAAAACTATGGGCATAAAACATGCTGTTATCACCTCTGTTGACAGAGACGATTTGAAAGATGGAGGCTCGGAAATTTGGGTGCAAACTGTGAATGCTGTAAGACAACAATCACCAGAGACAACAATGGAAACATTGATACCCGACTTTGCAGGAAACTGGGAAAATTTGCAGCGAATCATTGAAGTTGCACCCGAAATAGTATCTCACAATTTAGAAACGGTGCGAAGATTAACCAAACAGGTTCGAATTCAGGCCAAATATGATCGAAGTTTAGAGGTACTTTTTCGCTTAAAAAAAGGTGGTATGAGAACTAAATCAGGAGTAATGCTTGGATTAGGTGAAAGTGAAGAAGAGATTATTGAAACAATGCAAGATTTACGCAGTGTACAAGTTGATATTTTGACACTAGGTCAGTACCTTCAACCAACACCAAAACATTTGCCCGTTGCAGAATTCATTACACCTGAGAAATTTCAAGAATACAAAGAATTAGGAATGAAAATGGGCTTCAGATATGTTGAAAGTGGTCCTTTGGTTAGAAGTTCTTACCATGCTGAAAAACATCTTTTTTAGACGTGTATAATTTTAGCAGAAATTGACGCTTATAAAATTGCTTTAAAAAGAACATTGAGTTAAATTTGTAAAACTAAAGTTAGCCGACAAGAATTCATATTGTTTTTAATAATATTTATTATCTTGGCGGTCGCTATAATGCAAGAATTTAAGAAACAACTACATAACATATGAAACGTAATAAACTTATCATCGGTTCAGTTAGCTTAGTAGCAGTAGCAGCTGTTATTGCAGTAATGCCATGGCAAATGAGTTCAAAGAAGGGATCTTATCAAAAGAAAGACATTCATTCTCTTGAATCTCATGCTGCGGATGATGCTCGTAAATGGTTGGAGGCAAGATACATCGATCAAGCCACTGGAGAACCAATTACACCTGAAAAATTAGAGCTTGTAAGAAAGCAATTTCGATTAAGTGCTAAAAGCAAGAACATTACTTTTGAAGAACAAGGTCCAGACAACATTGGTGGGCGAACAAGAGCAGTTCAAGTTGACCGTTCCAATAACAACCGTCTTTGGGCCGGAGGAGTTTCAGGTGGACTATTCGTTTCTACTAACCGAGGAAATGTTTGGACGAGAGTTGACGAATATATCAATGTAGGAGCCTCGCCTTTCATCTCAAGTATGACACAAACCATAGATGGGGTTCTGTATGTTGCAACCGGATCTAACAATGAAAGTGGAATATGGAACGGAAACGGCGTTTGGTACACTCAAGACAATGGAACATCTTGGGAAAAGATCCCAAGTACAACAAATTGTACAGAAATTGTCTCATCTGATGCAGACAATTATGTTTGGTTGGCTACGAATTCTGGATTAAGAAAATGGAAGTTGGGTGACGCTTCGCTTACTTCTATCACTGCAGGTAGCGGATCATGTACAGCGTTGAAAATTTCAAAAGATGGACAAGTAGTTGTAGCAGGTTTTGGAGCAAACAAAACATTCGTTTCAAATGACGGAGGTTCATCTTGGATGGATAAGTCTGGAACTGGTAATGGATTGGTTCCTCAGGGTGCTTCGAGAATTGAATATGCTATATCAGCAACTAAACAAAACGGGAAATACTCTTTGTATGCTGTTAGAACAAACAGCAACTTAGTTGGTATGAACGTTTCACATGACAATGGTATAACTTGGTATCAGTTTGTAGGCGCCTCTGGAACACCAAGTAACTTGGACATTTTTAGAGACCAAGGAACTTACAACTCCAATGTAACAGTTATACCAACGAATAACGAAAAAATACTTGTGGGTGGTATTGATATTTGGCAATGGAAGCAAACTGTGAATAACCCACCTTCAGGAGGATTTGAAGTTCTGACTCAATGGTTTTTACCACCTTATTCTTCTAAATATGCCCATGCGGATCAACATGAATTCAAATGGGATGCATTAAATCGACTATACGTAGGTAACGATGGTGGAATTGGTGTTACAGATGATTATGGCGCAAATTGGTTCCCTGCAAACAGAGGATATAACGTAACTCAATTTTATGGAATTGCATTTGACAAAGACGGGGCTGTAATGGGTGGTACACAAGATAATGGTACGCTTTACAACGACCATACACTTTCGACATTTAAAGAATTCCGTGAAGTAAATGGTGGAGATGGTTTTGAATGCGAAATTTCATTCTTTAATCCTAAAGTAATGATCTCTTCTGTATATTACAATACTATTTCGAGAACAGGTGACGGTGGTGCAGTTTGGACATCCTTTGTTCCTACTCTTCCAGGAACTTACGACCCAGCAGGAACAGATGGAAGTAATTATCACCCTTTTCATACTGAATTATTTCTAGCTGAATATTATGATTTTAATTCAGAAGATTCTGTGACTTTTATTCCGACAAAAAATTATGCTGCTGGATCAACAATAAAAATACCAAGCCTTTCAAGTGGAGACAGTATGACATATACTACTCCAGTTGCATTGACTTTTGATGATACGTTGAATTACAACCCAAGTCTTACAGTAAATGATGTCTTAGTTATAAATGCTATTAATGGCCAAACGATTTATCTAGGCAACTACACATGGACTCCTTTCAGTTCAGCTTCTGGTACAACACCTCCAACTATTGGAGATTCGCTTTTAGTTAATTTCCCAACTGGAGCAGATACAGTGGTTGTAGATAGTTTAGGAACTTACCCTCATTATTACGGAGAAAATGCTGTTACTGGTGAATTATACAGTATGGGGAACGACACTATAGCATACAATGTAGCATGGGATACATTAATTGTTCAAGACCCTTATCAATCTTGGTTCCTTGTGTATGTTAATGCAAATGGCGGTGAACTTTGGGGTACGAGAAATGCTTTGAGACTTTCTGCATCAAATGTTGACTGGGTTTGTGTAGCACGTGGAATTGGCGGTAGCTTATTCGGTAGTGTTGACGTAGAATTTTCGAAAGATTTGAATCGTTGTTATATAAGTTGTGGAAATGGAATTTATCGCGTGGATGGGTTAGGTGATATCTATACGTCTGATCCTGATTTCAAGACCAAAGCAGGTTTTTCTGGCACAGGATTAGTTAATTTACCTACAGCTACTACGAAAACCAAAATTGACAATGGAAGCTATGAAGGTATCGCTGTTAACCCGAATAATGCAAACGATGTTGTAATTTTCGCTGGATTCAGTGGAACAAACAAACGTTCTGCAAATGCTGCGGCTGCAACACCTACATTTACTTCGCTTCCTGCTCTTCCATCTGGTGTAGCATCTTATGATGGAATTATTGACCGTGATGATGCAGACATTATTGTAGTTGGAACATCTGAAGGTGTTTACGTTACTGAAAATGCAGGAGGTACATGGGAAAATGCTTCTGCAGGATTTGAAGGAACACCAGTATACGAAGTTCGTCAATCTTGGAGAACATGGGAAGAAGGTAACCGTCGTCCAGGTGAAATTTATATCGGTACGTTTGGTCGTGGAATTTGGAGCACAGCTGCTTACCTAGGAATAGGTGACGCTGACGGAAACGGAAAAACTGAGTTTAAAACTAAACTCAAAACATATCCAAATCCAACAAATGATAATACAACGTTGACTTTCAATTTATCTGAAACATCAAATGTCAATGTTTATGTTTATTCAATTACAGGTTCGCTTGTTAAAACTATTAATCAGAAAAATGTTTCTGCGGGTGCGCAAACGTTAACAATAGATGGTTCTGACCTTCAGAGGGGAACGTACATTGTGAAGTTCATCGCTGGTAAACAAAATGATACAGTGAAGTTTATCAAACTTTAATTGGAGTAACAAGAATATTAAAAAGGGGTGTCATACGGCACCCCTTTTTAATTACCATTATTAAGGAATAATTCTCTAAGAAATCCTACATTTGCATCTCAAAAATTTATAAAAAATGAGTTCATACGACGTTACAATCATTGGTTCAGGTCCTGGTGGATATGTTGCAGCGATTCGCTGCGCACAACTTGGTTTAAAGACGGCAATTATTGAAAAATATGATACTTTAGGAGGAACCTGCTTAAATGTAGGGTGTATTCCATCAAAGGCTTTACTTGATTCTTCAGAACATTACCACAATGCAGTTCACAACTTTGAAGAGCATGGTATTGAAACTAAAAGCGTGAAAGCGAACATCGCGCAAATGATTAAACGTAAAAATGATGTTGTTTCACAAACATGCGCAGGTGTTAAATTCCTAATGGATAAAAACAAAGTAGACGTATACAATGGATTAGGATCTTTCATAGATAAAAACACCGTAAAAGTTGCACGCAAAGATGGGACTGAGACTTCTTTGACATCAAAGAATATCATTATCGCTACAGGATCGAAACCAAATTTCTTTCCAGGAATGGAGCCTGACAAAAAAAGAATCATTACCTCAACAGAGGCTTTGAATTTGACTGAAATTCCGAAGAAAATGCTAGTAATTGGAGGCGGTGTTATCGGGCTAGAACTTGGGTCAGTTTATGGGCGTTTGGGTACCGAAATCGAAGTTGTAGAATTCGCTAATACGATTATACCAACAATGGATGGTTCACTTGGTAAAGAATTAACGCGTGTTCTTAAGAAAGAAGGTTTCAAATTCAATCTTGAGCATAGAGTTCAAAAAGTAGAAAATAAAGGGAAATCAGTTGTACTTACCGCTTTGAATAAAAAAGGTGAAGAGGTAACTTTCGAAGCAGATTATTGCTTAGTTGCCGTTGGAAGAAAGGCATTTACTGAAGGTTTAAATATCGAAGCAGCCGGTCTTTCAGCCAATACACGAGGTCAAATAGAAGTAAATGATCATTTGCAGACTTCTTCTCCGAACATATACGCAATTGGTGACGTTGTAAGAGGTGCAATGTTGGCACACAAGGCTGAAGAAGAAGGAGTTTATGTAGCTGAAATTATTGCTGGTCAGAAACCACATATCAATTACAACTTAATTCCTGGTGTTGTTTATACGTGGCCTGAAGTAGCAGCAGTTGGAAAGACTGAAGAAGAATTAAAAGCTGCTGGGGTTGAATATAAAGTGGGGTCATTCCCAATCAAGGCATTGGGAAGAGCACGTGCTAGTATGGATACTGCAGGACTTATCAAGGTATTAGCAGATAAGACCACAGATGAAGTACTCGGGGTTCACATGATTGCTCCCAGAGCGGCAGATTTAATTATGGAAGCAGTGGTTGCTATGGAATATAGAGCGTCTGCAGAAGACATTGCACGAATTTGTCATCCACACCCAACATATTCAGAAGGTATGAAAGAAGCCGCGCTTGATGCAACTGAATCTAGAGCCTTGCATGTTTAATTACTAGAATATAAATTGATTACAAAAAAAATGCGCCTATTGGCGCATTTTTTTTATTGCTTCATCAATACCATTTCATCTACGAGATGTTTGGCACCAGAATATTTATCCATGACCCAAAGTACATAGCGAATATCAACAACGACATTTCGACAACGATTAGGATCAAACATATAATCTGACATTGTACTTTCCCATGTACGATCAAAATTCAATCCCATAAGATATCCATTTGCGTCAAGCACAGGTGAACCCGAATTCCCACCAGTCGTGTGGTTAGACCCGGTAAAACAAACCCATAGCTCATCATTTTGAGCATAGTCACCATAATCTTTGTTCTTGTGCATCTCTAACATCCTAGGTAACAATTCAAAGTCAGGATTTCCGGTATTGTATTTCGCAATAATACCATCCAATGTCGTGTGCTCCGTATACATCATGCCATCAGTTGGTGCTGAACCTTCCAATTTCCCGTAGGTTATGCGCAAAGTGCTATTTGCATCTGCCCAGTGCTTCTGATTTGGAAACATCTCATATTTCCCTGCGACATAAACTTTAAGCATTGCTGTCAATTCATCGTCAAAAGAAGAATAATTTGGCACCACCTGACTTTTGAAATAAGAGAACTTTTCTGCAAAAAATTTATATCCTGGATCGCTTTTCAATTTCTTCAAAGAAGAACCTTTGAATTTTTCTAAAAACGCCACATATCTATCCTTATTTGTCAATATAGATTTAGAATAGATCAGTTTACTCAAAACACTTAAATCAATTTTTTCATTCGCCAATACGCCATTATTGTTTGCTGTTTGTTTCAGATACTCATCTGTCAACAGTTCAAATATTTTTTGATCTACTTTAGAATCATAATTCTTAAAAAAACCATCAGCATTTTTAATCATCTTTTCGATTGTCGCACGCAACTCCCCTTTTTCCTCCAAATTCTTGTAGTTCTTTTCTAGATCATCCAATGCCCTTGCCAGCTTATAAAGTTCAGGGCCTACAAATAAATATTCAATATTCATGGCATATAAAAACTCCCATTTACTGCCTTGTTCAACATGCTTGTTCATTTGATCGATGACACTGCCATACGTTTTATTCCACGCATCTTTTGACACAGCCATTTTTTGATATTCTTCTTCTCTCCCTAATTTAATTGCAACCGCATCTAATCTTTTTAAACCATCTACTTGACCAATCCATTTCTTATATGAATTAGCTATACTCGCCTGTTTCGCAGCATATTTAATCCTTATCTCATCCGATGACCGCATAGCAGCATCAATAACGCTCAAAGATTTTTCGCGCATTTTAATTCGTGCTGGTCGTTCTTTCTCAACAATAAATTTCAAATAGCCTGAAGCCACGTGCTGTTCTGTTTCACCTGGAAAGCCATACACCATTGTGAAATCACCTATTTTACGGTTTTGAAATGATATCGGTAAAAAATGAATTGGCGTGTAGGGTATATTTTTATCCGAATATGCAGCCGGTTTATTATCTGGTCCGGCATAAATTCTAAACACAGAAAAATCTCCTGTGTGTCTTGGCCAAACCCAGTTATCAGTATCACCGCCAAATTTACCGATGGAATTAGGGGGAGTTCCAACCAATCTTACATCTTTAAACACTTCTTTAACAATGATGTAAAAATCATTTCCGTAATTGAAAGGCTTTACCTCCGCCTCATAATGTGTTCCTGTTGTAGCATCCTTTATTAGCTGCTCAATATTCTTTTTAATTATTGCATCAGCGGTTGAAACATTCTCACCAACACCAAATAAAACAGACTTTGTTACATCGTCTATTCGCACAATTCTTGCTGCTGTTAGCCCTGGATTTGACAGTTCTTCATTCAAGTTTTTGGCCCAAAATCCGTTTTTTAAGTAATCCTTTTCTAAAGATGAATGGGATTGAATTTGAGAATAACCACAATGGTGATTTGTTAATAAAAGTCCTTTTCCGGAGACCAATTCTGCCGTGCACCCGCCACCGAAATGCATGATAGCATCCTTCAAACTGGAATTATTGACGTCGTAAATATCTTTCGCACTCAACTTCATCCCTTTCGCTTTCATATCAGATTCGAAGGCTGATATAACTGATGGGATAAGCATTCCTTCCTCCGCAAAAAGGAAGAGGAAATGAAACATTGACAAGACTATTGAAAGAGTTATTTTTTTCATATGTGTTTAATTGTTACTTAATTGTCATCTAGACTACGCTAGCAGCCACGAAGTGAATCGCCAATTGCACTCATTCTTATTTGAGACGATTCTCGTTATGACTTATTTCAAAATATCAAATGATGAAGGTCAAAAATACATAATTAATAGGAAAAGGGATGATTGTGATTTTTCAATAAATCGAATTAAAAGATGGCCTTTGTATCAATTAAAAGTCCAACTTTGTATCATGGAACTTTTAAATTTTATTTTCCGTTTAGGTGTTCTTTTTGCTATTTATGGCTTTTTGTGGGGAATATTCGAAATCGGTATAACACTTTTGCGATCTGGTCGACCTAAAACTGTTTTCGAGGAGTATTTTATTAAGTCTGTTAAATACCTTTTTTTAGTAGATGTTACGTTCCTATTTTGCACAAGTTCAGAAAGTACTTTTGTTTCTGAATATCATTTGCTATTAGCATCATTGGTTTTACTTACCTACTTTATTGGGAAGCTTCAAAGACAACAAAATCAGATGGCTATGTTTCAAATGATGAGTGCGATGAATGTGAAAAATAGTCGTTTCAATATCAAAGCTGAAATTATTGTAATCATTGCTTCAATTTTATTATTTGGAACCTTGACACTCTATCCTGCTTATGCAAGCAATGCAATATCTCTTTGGTTTAGGACAAGTATAACTGATATTGAAAACACTGTGATTATTGGATTTATTTTCAAAATCATAGGATTCTTCTTTCTTGTTAGTCTGATTACCAAGATGCTGAATGCATTCGTGTATTTAATTTCTGGCAGACCTTTTATTCAAGCAAGTTCTTCTTTTGAAACCCTTAAAAAGAAAAAGGAATCAGATTTTGATGACTATGAAGAAGTTGAGTAGTTAGTGTACTAGCTCAGAAATAATTTTTTCAAGTTGTTTGATGACTGGGTGATTTTCATCATTCAATACAACATAATCAGCTAGTGAGATTTTCTTATCATCGGGCCATTGCTTATTCATACGATTCAAAATATCTTCCCTGCTGGCATCATCTCGTTGAATAGCACGACTAATTCTTGTTTCTTCTGGTGCAACAACTAAAATAGTCGCATCCATACGTTTGTAGCTGTCGGTTTCAAATAAGATGGCCGCTTCATTAAAAACGATGTCTGATTGTTGCTCTGAGCACCATTCATCGAATTTTTTGCGCACAGCAGGATGAATTAATGCGTTTAATTCTGTAAGAAGATTTTGATCAGCAAAAACCTTATCAGCGACAAATTTGCGATTCAATTTGTTTTCTAAATAAGCATCTGTACCGAGAAGCTTAATAAGTTGACTTTTTAAAAAAGGATCAGTGTTGACCAATTCTTTGGCAACCGTGTCTGAATAAAAAACGGGATATCCAAATGTTGACAGGATTCGAGCAACTAAACTTTTTCCTGAAGCAATTCCTCCCGTTATTCCTATTTTTTTCTTCAAGAAATCAGATTTCTTTGATTTCGATCATTTTAAATGGAAGTTTGATTATCGCTTGATAATCTTCTCCGGCTTCGGCCATATCTTCATCATCTTCCTCGAAATACCAATGAACGTTTACATTTGATGAACCACCGTTTAATCTTTCCAATTTTTTAAACAAATCTAACAGGCATTTCGAAGACGACGTGTTAAAATATTCAAGCATCACTTCAATAGTTGTTTCCTGATATGGTGAGGATGAATAGGTGTCAACCCAATCGTACAGTGGCTTATAAAATTCAATTGAATTTTCAGGAATAGACCTTCCCTTCAAACGCAACATGCCATTTTCTCTATTGAAAATTACTTCCGGAGTTTTTGCTGATGCCGTTAATTCCAAATTTTCCATTTTTACGCTAATCAATTTTTACATTCAAACAAAAGAAACTTGTTTGATCATTTATTTCTAAAAATTCAAAATCAAGTTTATTTCCTGATTTTCGTGCAATATCTATCATTCCTAATCCAGCAGTTCCTTTTGTTGAAACAGTTGAGATATTTAATCTTTCTTGGTAAAAGCACTTTAACTGTTCGGAATTCATCGAATTGATTGTATTCAGACGCTCTTTCAACTTGCTTACCTTTCTATTCTCAATATAATTCCCTGTTCGAATAATGAACTGATTTGCATCCCTAACTACCAAAACGATTGCGGATTGTTTTTCTAAATCAGCCCTAGATGCCGTCAAGTCACCCAAATTCGGATCGACATGATGATAAAGATTCTGAAGGCATTCCACCAAAACATTGAATACTTTTTTTTGTTTGACTGGAGATTCATGCAGCGTATGCATTTTATTCTCCATAATATTTAACACTGTCGTCAGAAGCTCAGAGGTAACAATACCTTTAAATGAAAGCAGAACATTTTCTTCTTCCATTGTTCGATAAATGTTATAAATATTCGATAGTGGCATGCGATATTGTTAAACAAATATAATGAATTGAATGATTACTTTTGCTACATGCAAGAGAAAGAGTGGTTTGCGGAATGGTTTGACACACCCTATTATCATGTCTTATACAAAGACCGAAATGATGATGAAGCAGCAATGTTTATTGAAAATCTGATTTCGTTTCTTCAATTACCAATTAATTCCAGCATTTTGGATTTGGCATGTGGAAAGGGAAGGCATTCCGTTACTTTGAATAAATTTGGCTACAACGTCACAGGAGTAGATTTGTCAGAGCAAAGTATAAAAGAAGCAAAACGCTTCAGTAAAGAAGGCCTTAACTTTGCCGTACATGATATGCGTGAGCCTATCCCAGGTGTTAAATTCAATGCTGTCTTAAATCTATTTACAAGTTTTGGTTATTTTGACGACCTCACAGATAACCAAAAAGTAATTGATGCAATTCATGAAATGTTATTACCTGAAGGATTATTGGTTATAGATTTTATGAATGCTGAAAGAGTCGTCAAAAAGCTTGTCAAACAAGAAGTGAAAGAAGTTGATGGTATCGAATTTCATATAAACAGAAGCTACGACGGGCAGCATATTTTCAAAACCATTGACTTTAAAGACAATGGTAAAAACTACTCCTTTACTGAAAGAGTCCAAGCTCTAAAGGAATCGGACTTTACGGCAATGCTAGCGCTGCGTGGATTTAAGATTATTCGTACTTTTGGGAACTTTGATCTTAGTTCATTTGATGAAAAAACATCGGATCGACTTATCATCATTGCGAAAAAATCCTAATGGAGACTTTTATTGTTTTTTCTAGTTTATTACTCTCTGTTGTTGCAGGTGGCTTCTTTGTTGCCTTATTGCACAAAACCGATAAAACGCATTTTATAAAAATATTACTCGCCTTTAGCGGTGGATTTTTATTGTCAATTGCTTTTAATCATTTTATTCCAGAATTATATGAAGGAGGGAATCAATCCATCGGTATGTTTATACTTTTGGGATTTCTCGTACAATTATTATTGGAATTTTTCTCAGGTGGTATTGAACACGGTCACGTGCACGTTCATGCGGGACAAAAAATGCCTTGGGGCCTTTTTATTTCACTTTCATTGCACTCGATTTTAGAAGGAATTCCTCTTGGAAATCAGCTTACAAATGAATTATCAGTGCACCAAGGAATTCATCACGATCATGGAAACTCACTTTTAATGGGTATCCTTTTTCACCAGTTACCTGTTTCCATTGCATTAATGACGTTGCTCATTAACACAAAATTGAAACTTATTCAATCATGGATTGTATTGCTGCTATTCGGAATTATGACACCACTGGGGGTTGTGATTGGATTATTCGAATTCGGAGATTCATTTATACCAGATCAAGGAATCATTTTAGCTGTTGTAGTTGGTATGTTCTTACATATTTCCACAACTATCATTTTTGAAACATCCGAAAATCACCGGGTTAATCTCATGAAGCTTGCTGCAATTTTTGTTGGGTGCGGACTTGCTTTTTTCATGCATTGAATCATTGCACTATCTTTAGGAAGGTTCGCCACATTATTTTAATATCATTCAATAATCCAGGATGTTGAATGTATTTCATGTTCAATTGGATTTTTGCAGGCATAATTTCTTCTACGTATATTTTTCTTGGATCGTCCGACAATCCCAAAAGTTCATTTTCTTTAAAATACTCTAAAGATGCATAGTCAGTGATTCCTGGTTTTACATTCAGTATTTTACGTTGTTCATTGGTATATAAATCAACAAATTCTTTTACTTCTGGACGAGGCCCAACAATACTCATCTCTCCTTTCAACACGTTCAAGAATTGAGGGAATTCATCCAGCTTGTATTTTCTGATAAAGTACCCTGAACGGGTTATCCTTGGATCCCGCATTCCGACGGTCAATTGTCCCAATTTGTCGGAATCTTGGCGCATCGAACGAAATTTGAACATTTTAAAAGGAACACCCTTTTTACCTATTCGCACCTGTTTATAGAAAATACCTCCTGAAGATTCCATGAAAATCCAGCAACTAACCAGCAGCCCGAAGGGAAAAAATATCGAAAGTATGATCAAACTTAAAATAATATCGAAAATGCGTTTTACCACGAATTATCCTATTACTTTTTTAACTGCAACTTTAATCGCTTCTATTACCATGCTCACTTGTTGATCGGACAAATTAAAGTAGACTGGCAACGAAATTTCATTGTGGTATTTATCCCATGTTTCAGGATAATCTTCAATTTTATACCCTCTTTTTTTATACGCAGTTAAAGTTGGCAATGGCAAGAAATGAACGTTTACAGAAACATCTTGGTCAAAAATCACTTGCATTATGGCATCACGCTGTTGTTCCGTAATTGCATCAATTCTCAACTGATAGAGATGAAAACAACTGATTTTCGTATCTGTCGTGTGCAAGGGTGTAATGGCCCATTTTTCTTTTTGAAATGCCTCATCATACTGGCGAAAAATTTCCTTTCGACGGTCGAGATTCTCCTGGTAACGCTCTAATTCAATCAATCCAATTGCAGCCTGCAGATCGGTCATATTGCACTTAAATCCGGGCTCTTCAACATCATACCTCCAATTCCCTTTTTGGGTTTTAGCCAAGGCGTCTTTGTTTTGACCATGTAAAATAAGTGTGCAGAATTCCTTGTAGATCAATGCATAGTCAAAGTCTTCAGGAAGATTAAAACAAAGTGCTCCTCCTTCTGCCGTGGTCAGATTTTTTACAGCATGAAAAGAAAATGTAGTGACATCAGTCAAGGCACCACTTCTCTTACCATAATACTCTGCTCCAAAACTGTGAGCTGCATCACTTATTACTAAAATTCTACCTAATTTATTTTGTAACTCATTCGAGCCCTTAAACATTGATTTGATACTTTGCTCATTCACCAATTGGTTGATTTCATTGTAGTCACACGGAAAGCCGGCTAAATCAACCGCAATAATTGCTTTGGTTCTAGGAGTGATAGCCTTTTTTATGGCTTCAATGGAAATATTAAAATCTTTTGGATCAATATCAACCATGACAGGTTTGGCACCAGCATGAACAATTACATTGGCACTTGCGCAGTAGGTATATGCAGGTAAAATCACCTCATCACCTTCTTGAATTCCCCACCAGTGTAAAAAAACCTGCATCCCCATTGTCCAAGAATTAACTGCAACTGTCGTCTTGCATCCAGTATATTCAGTAATTCGTTGTTCAAACAACTTTGTTCGAGGTCCAGTTGTTATCCAGCCACTCTTTAATGCAGCTGTGACTTCATCAATTACTTTTTGATCTATTCTGGGTGGTGAAAATGGAATCATTCTTTTTAACTTTTAAAGAAATAATAGCTGAATGAATTTTGCACTAGTGAACAAATTCCATTACGAATACAAAATTAGCTTTTTTGGAGTACTCTTAAGAAATCTGCGGCTATCTTATTCCGGTTAAAATGTTCTGAAACATATTGTCGACCATTTGCACCTTTCGATTTGATTAACGAAGAATTGCGCGCCAATTCCAGCATCTTTTGAGACAAATCAGCAGCATTCTCCGGCTCAAATGACAAGCCAGCATCTCCTCTATCAATAAAATGCAATTTCGCCTCACCTTCGACGCCTAATAACAATGCTTTTTCCATTGACAAAGCTTCAAAAATCTTGGAAGGGATTGCGCCTGTGAAAAGTTCTAATTTTCTTAATGGTACAAGCGCAACATCAACTTCTTTTAAAATATGCGGCATTTGCTCTTTTGGAACCGGTGGTAAAAAGGCAACATTTGTCAACCCTAATTCTTTATTTAATTGCAATAAGTTCTCCTTTTCAGGTCCAGCGCCTTGCAGTATAATTTGAATTCGTTCATTGTCCTTAATTAGATTTGCTGCTTCGATAACAGTAGCTAAACCTTGGGCATAACCTAGTATTCCTCCATAAAAGAAGATGATATCATCTGAATCATAACCATTTCTTTCTCTGAAACCTATTCCTTGATATTTTGCTGGGTTATAAAATTCTACATCAACACCGTTTGGCAGCCAGTACACTTTTTTATGAGGAAACCTCCTTTTGATATCCTCCACAATTCCCATTGTCTGACCGGTAATCAGAAATGACTTTTCGTAGCATTTACTTTCCAAACGGTAAGCTAAACCCAAAAGATATTTATTGGTAACAATACCCAGCTTTTCAGCTGACTCCGGCCACAGGTCGGAAACATTGAATATGAGTTTCGCTTTCAATTTTCGACTTAAGCGCATGGCGGAATAACCTAAAAACAATGGTGGAGATTCTACCATAAGAAAATCATAATTTCCCAATTTCCTACCTCTGCGCCAAGAAGTATAAACAAAACTAAAATAGTTTAACAAGCGAGCAATTATTCCTTTTGAATTTGAAACATAGATTCCTGAGCGATAAACTTTAATTCCCTCTATTTCCTCTTCTCTAATCTTTCCATTTCGGTATTCCTCAAAAATTTCCATTTTAGGATAATTGGGCATGGCAGTCAATACTTCAACTTCAATTCCTGAAGCTTTCAAACGCACTGCAAGTTCATGCAACCTATTTTGCGGTGCACCAATTTCAGGCGGATAGTATTGCGTTAAAATCAATAATTTCATCTTTCAGAAAGCTCATTAGTGGAAACCAATTGCTCAGCAATCAAGACAATCAGAATAAAAGAAAAGAAGATAATTCCTGCTTGTCTTTCCAGGAATGATTCAAAAAGACAGGTGATAAAAACCAAACTGATAAATACAGCAATGATGGGAATTAATTTTCGCCCATTGGTAAGCAAAGGCCCAACCAATACTAAAAACAATATCAACATAGCACCAACGCCGATTGCAATGCCCGTTTGTAAAAATTGATTGTGCGCATTTAACTGTTTCTCGGCAAAAAGATCATAGCCACGAGAACGGTACACGTTGAAAAGCTGATCCTTGACATCACCCGTTCCAACCCCAAGTGGATGGTCAGCAATTATTTCCGAGGAAAAATTCCAAACAACAATTCTGACCGTATTTGATTCATTCCAGTTGACTTTTCTTTTAATAAAATCATCAGGATCTTTCTGATAATCATTTACAGTTTCAATAGTCCTTTTAATCTCACCCGAAATTGCCGGTAGTTTATTTACGGCAACTATTCCAACGATTACTAGAATTGGAATCAATAAAAGATAAACCCACTTTCTTGATTTTATGACAAGCCAAAAATAAACCCCTATCATTAAAGCTGCAGCAGCAATAAACGAACTCAGCGACTTCATGAAATAAATACTTACAAGAATCAACAGTACATAAATCACTTTTAGGATCGAAGCATTTTTAATTTTCCAATCGCGTTCAAAAACAAAAAACACACTCATTATGTACATGACAGACAAGTAGGTGGCGTGCATATTGTACCCAAACTGGTCGTTTCTAAAACAGATTTCTCCTCCATTGAATTTGCATACAAAAGCGCGTCCAAAAGAGATTACAATAGAGCATATAACGCCTACTATCAAGCCATCCTTTGCTCTAAAAACCATTTCTTTGGTCCAATTTTGATAGGAGAGCAATAGCATAAGAGGAAAGATCAAGAATGATAATTTCGATTCAATATCTTTCCATCCATAAGTCAAATTTTCAGAATAGATCATCCCTAACAGATACCACACAAAAAAGAGCATCAATCCTATGGCCGGCCATAATTTTCGGTTGAATTTAGGTCGTTTCCAATAAGCAATTGAGGTGATAAAAGCTAAAATAATAAATGGTGCAATTAGCTGATCTTTCACCACAAGGATTAACCCAATGATGAACAATGTCCAAGGAAATATTTTTTTTAAAACCTTCATTCTTTTTGGTAAACCAAATGACTTTTAATTGATTGCAAATATCTTAATTTTCAGGAGATCAAATCTTGATAGATCGCTATCATCTCTTTCAAATTTTCATTCCAATCATATTTCTCAAGTACACGATTCCGAGCAAAATTTGTTTTATTCAATGCAATCTCTTTGTTCGCTAGTATTTCTTGCAAAATTACTGCTGCCTGCTGTGGATTACTCTTTTCAACCAAATAGCCGCATTGATCGTTGTCTCCCAGCACTTCTCTAAAACCATCTACTTTAGATGCAACAACAATAGATTTTGAAGACATAGCTTCCACGAGAGATACACCAAAACTTTCTGAGTCCAATTTAGAAAGGCAAACGAACACATCAATTTTGCGATGGAAATTTGCTATTTCATCGTGATTTATTCTTCCTGTAAAAACTACTTTTTCTGAAATATTCAACTCATTTACCAAAGCCTCATATTCACCGCGTTTATTGCCATCACCAACAATCAATAATTGAGCGTTGAGATTTGGTTGGTTGTGCAGTAACAGATGAAACGTTTTTATCAGATCATCTATCCCATATTTATCTTCCAAAGATTTAATATTCCCAATTGTAATGGTTTCATTTTCCTTTAAAATTTTAGCCCCTGCATCCCTCGCAAACTTATCTACATCAATGCCAAAAGGTATTACATCTATCTCTTTTGATGTATATTTTTTGGTTTCCATTTTCATGCATTCACTTGTAGAGCAAATAATTTTAGGTTTCGAAAGTGCATATTTGAGAAGCGTGTTATTGAGCCAACTCTTCTTTGGAAAATCATATACATCTGAACCCCACACAGAAATTATGAAGGGTTGAAATTTAGACAATGAACCTATTAATCCGTAACTACTTGCGTAATGTGCATGTAAAATATCTGGTTTGAATTCTCGGAGTTTTGATTTGAGAGTGGGCAAATAACGAAAATAACCCATCTTTTCTGAAAATTTATTTCCGGAAACAGTTTCCTCCGGTTGAAAAAGAAGCTCAATATTATCTTCTCCATCGTACCATGCGAATCGCGCTTTGTTGAAACTAAATATTCCAACTTTTATTCCTTTGGAAGCTAATCCAAGTGCCCATTTCTCAGTGTGGGAAGATCCAATATCTGCGAGGAGAAGTATTTTCATTTCTATCTGACGAAGATACGATTATTCAAGTGATAGACTTCCATTATCAGTTGACAACACACTGAATGAAAGAAATAAAAACAAAAAAAACGGCAGAAAATAAACTAAACTACTAACCATAATAGTGCCCGCCAACATTGCTATACCTAAAAGAAAAACCAACAATAAATCGGAAGTTTTTTTACGCCTTAATTTTTGAGTTATTCTATAAAACAGCAAAGCAATTGGAAATACTATCAAAACACCAAAATCAACCAAAAGCTCCAAAATAAAATTGTGTGCATTGGTCACCATTGAATCGGATTCTTTGTCTAGCTCCATGTTCATTTGTTCCAGTTCGTGAGTAAACCCTCCAGCACCATGCCCAGCTATTGGTTTATTTAATAACAATTGTTTACCCGTCAGAAAAAGCGCATTTCGGGATTCTTGTGAATTCTTTTTCAGATAACAGTGCTCCGGAAAACGATCGGTAAAAACACTTTGACTTATCAATGCCACTTCCTTCACCTTTTTCATTCCTGTCGGGAAATAATAAAATCCATCCGTCAGAATAAATGCAATAGTTAGCACAGGAAGCAGCAAGGACCATTCTCTTTTCTTGGGTTCAAAGACCATCAGAAAGAGCAAAATCAATGTAACTGCATAAAATCCTAATCGTGAACCTGTAGCTACAATTAAAACAATCATTATCATTCTCAAAACATTCTTAGCCAAGGCATTTTTCACCAATAGGGTAAAAGGAAATGCCATTAGAAAAACAAGTGCCAAATTATTTTGATTCCAATGAAGGCCAGTGGGTGAACTTTGAACATAGTTGATATCAAAACAATAGGATTGAGAGGCAAACATGTTGAAATTCCTGCCAAACAAATGATTGTATTCAGAAATCTTCGAAATAGGGTATCGAAAGGGCGTTAAAAACTCCAAAGAAGCAATTATCAAATCAATACTGACCAATAAACCCATAAAAAGTACAACTGACTTATAATTATCTACTATGAAAGAGCGCTTGAGCCACAAGATGCAAAAGATACCATAACTTATTCCATAGAAATAGAGATACTTTAATTGAAGGGGATGAAACAGAGAAATCCCAAAAATGAGTATATAAAATAAATGAATTGGCGCAGATTCCTTTGTGATTAAGTCACGCCATGCAATGCCTTTTAAAAGTTCTCTCAAAACATAGATCGGAATCACAAAATGGAAAAGGCACAACGGTCCATAGGAGATTCCTTGACCAACATATAAAGAAAAGAGGCACAAGAAAAAAAGTCCGTTTGACTTCCAAACTGGAACAACTTTATCTCGAAATTCACTTATGTATGCCATTTTAAAATTCCAGCAACTGATTTTCCAACTTTTTAACTTGATCCCTGCGGTGCAATAATTTTATTCGATCTTCATCGTAATTCAACGTTTGTTTGGTTTCCCACAAATGTATAAGTTGGAGGATTGCACTTTTGATTTCAGGAACATCGTAAAAATCACAATTAAATCCAGCCTTGCATTCTTCAATTAATTTGGCAGCAACATCCTCTTTATCCAACAAAGCTAAAATTGGTTTACGCACAGATAAATAATCAAAGAGCTTGCCTGTAAATATTCCCTTTGCTTCGCTCGGTGGGTGGACCATTAAATTGCAATCAGATTGCAGCAGAATTTCTATTGCTCTTTCATTTGCAACAGACTCAAGAAATACACATTGCTCTCTAAACTCATTTGGAATGGTGAAATTCTCATGCGTACCTAAGAATTGAATTTTTAATTCATTTGGTAATTTCTTCTCTTTCTTCAACTCAGTTAATGCAGCAAAAAATGTATCTGGTTTTCTCTTCCCGTAAAAAGTTCCTGCATAAGTAAAAGTGAAAATTGAATTAAAATTTACAGATGCTTTCAACTCATGATCAAACCCGTTTCTTATTTCAAGGTACTTTATTCGACTATTCCCCATATTTACCTTGAAGCCATGTAAAATAGGTTCACTGACCGATGTAACGATATCGACAAGCCGACCGATTTTTTGTTCCATTTTCACATAGTACGCTTTTTCTTTCTTGTCAATGAGGACATTCATACTCATTTCATCGCGCATATCAGCAATCCAAATCGTATTGGGATGATTTTCCTTAAAATGTAATCCAGCAATGTGTGTATCAATAGGAAAGAAGGTTGTAAGTAAAAAATCGATGTTCTTCTCCTGATGAATTGATTCAAGTTGATTGTCTATTTTATTTATCCATCCGGGGAAATCACTCTTTGAAAAAAACCGAATCAATTTATTATTCAATGAATAAAAGTGGTGTTTCCACTTTGGCATTCCTTGATATTGTTTCCGAATTTTTATCCATTTACTTCCTCCAATATAGTAAACATCCGCGCCTTCAAATGAATTCCTCCCTTCTGGAGCACTTTCATTCGAGGCAATTACGGTGATGTCAAAATGCTGTTTGTCGAAATACTTTACAAAAGCATTCATTCTGAATGCAGCAATGTGCTTCATAGGGTGAAAGTTTGCGCAGACGATGACAATATGTTTTTTTGAAGCAATCATTTTGCTATTTGCTGAATTTTCATCAACAGATTTCCAAGAATTCTTTCCCGACTGAATTCATCTGCAATAAAATCAATTCCATCTGAATTAACCTTCCATTCTCCCCTATTAAAAGCATCTTCTAATTCTTTCAATCGACGTGTTAATTCATCCTCGTTAGTGCACTTGAAACAATAATCGAAAGAATATTTATATATGACCTCTTTTCCGCGCGCTAAAGATTCCAAAATAAATGTAGAGAGTCCATCATGTTCAGGAATTCTAACAGCCACATGGGAACGATCATAAACCTCATCCATATTCTTCACCCACCCAAGCGCTTGTACATTTTGAGGCAATGGTTGATACTCCTCAGCCTTTGTACCCGCAATTAAAAATTGAATATTAGGCAAGTTTTTTGCCACCCTAAGAAGCATTTCAATACCATAAAAATCAGAACGTTCTTTGGGAATATATGAGAGTACATTCAATTTTTTTTCTGTTGGTAATTTTGCCTCAAACTTTTTATCAAACGATGCGAAATTGCAGATTTCTGCTGATATCCCACTATTTTTAAGCTCTTCTTGAATCCAATTAACTTCACAAAAATGAATCGCTTGGTTTATGTAATTCTGATGAAAAGAACCTGATTCAATGGCCTTCTCTGCTAGTAAAACATCCGTACCAACCCAATTCATTACAACCGGTATCTTTTTAGAAAATGCCAAATCGAAAACACCACTTGGCAATATGGTACCATTGATTGAAAAAAGTAAATCCGCCCGAGGAATCAGAAATTTAGCCCTGATTTTATCCCATCGTTTATAATAAGTATTTAAAGAAATATAGTTGTTGGAAGGATCAAATTCCTTCAGACTCTTTGCAAGCCTCTCAGCAAACAAGGGCAATCCAACAATTATTATTTTTAAAGGCCTGCCCATTGGCGGTAATTCGCTTTTAAATCAGGATATTCATCCAAATATTTCTTATCCATTTCTCTAGTATCCCCTACAACCTGTGCAGGATTTCCGGCAATAATTGAAAAATCAGGGTATTCTCCTTTGAGTAATGAATAGGCTGCCACTAGAGAACCTTTTCCGATTGTGGTATTCGGCATAATCGTAACATGTGGCCCCACAAAAGTGTAACAACCAATGCTGACCGGTCCTTTTTTATAACCTATTGGATCTTTTTTACCAAGATAACTCTTCCCATACAATCGAATAGAAACGTGACTACTGTGCGTTAGTATCGAGCAATAATTTGTAATCTGAACACCTTCTTCTATTGAAATTCCGTGCGACGCTTCAATGAAATTGTAGTGACCAATGAACAAATTATCAGCAAGATTCAAATTGACAGGAAACGAAATTACAGTTGACTCCGAAATTCGAACATGCGGAAGAAACTGACCATTGTGTTTGAAGCCAGATCGCATACGCGGACCAATTGAAGACGTATTATTTTTGAAAAATTTGGATTTCAATCGTTGCAACCAATTCATTTCTTCCAGTTTTTTGCATATCCGAAGATAATAAAGATAACAACAATCAAAAAGGCTGCTTGCGACAAACTCGTAATCCAAAGAGTTTGAATGATAGATGCACCATAAAGCCAATTAGGCAGAAGTAAACTTGCAATCATAAGAAGTGAACCCACTAATGCCAACATGAAAAAAGAACCTTGCTTTTTTAAGATCAAGGGCAATGACGAAATTGGAGAAGACATAAAATTGACCATAAACCAAGGGGCCATAATTTGAGCATACTGACCTGCTTCACGCCAATCTTCTCCAAATACAAGTGCAAATAACTCAGCACCGAAAAAGAAGACTACCGAAAAAGGTAAAATTGAAAAGACAAAAAGCGTTTTTACTGATTGTCTGGCCACAATCGTTATATCCTCCCCTTTATTAATGCGTTCTGCACAGCGTTGAAAGAAAACTTGGCCGATTGATGCTCCTATCAATACGAGAGGGATGCGCAACATTTGATACGTGTGATTGAATAGACCATATTCTCGTTTACCGAAAATCTCCCAAATAATCATAGCGATAAGTAGCTCTTTACCTAAATCCATTAATGTATGAGGCAAATTTATTTTTGGAAATTCGATGTATTGCTTCGCCAAAACTGCATTTCTAGGAGACTTTGAACTTATTTTAAACGTTGAGTTGGTAAATCTGAAATCGCGGAGAAAAAAGATACAACCTACAATAAAACCAATGACGGTTCCTAGAATCAAACCAATGTAGCCTGTTTGAAAAAATCCAAAAACGACTTTCAATATATTTCCAGCTGCTGAACTTGCAAGTTTTGAATACGAGATCAGTCGAAATCGTTTCATTCGAACAGCCCAATTTGTGCCTAAATTCTGAAAAGCCAACAGCGCCAAACCGAATGGAATTGAAAGATAAAAAAGTGCGTTTGACAAGCTTCCAGAAAAAAGCATCGGATAAAGCATAATCAGCATCGCAAAACAGCTCGTGATTAATGTTACTCTTAATGCAAATCGATACACTCTAAATGAATGGTGGTCTAATTTAAGAACTGGCAAAGCCAATTCATATCGAGCAGTTGCAATAGCAGCACCAACACCAATAATTCTTATGTAAAGTCCTAGTTCTGCAGACTCATCTGGTGTATATAAACGAGTAATAATGGGAGTTAAGATATATGCCACCATCTGTGACAAAGCAGTACCAGAGGTGAGAACCATTATATTCTTTACAACCTCCGATTTCCAATTGACCCACTTAAACATTGAAATCTTAATTCGAAAGGTATTCCTTCATGCCTTGATCGAAATGCCAATAATCTTGATAGTTCAGATCTCTGATTGTTTCAGAAATATCTGCCAAAGAGTGGCGGATATCACCATTCCTTTCAGGTCCGTGAACAACCGTGGAGTTGTCATTGTAACGTCCTTGTTGGATTAGCACCGTTTTGATGGATTGAATGACTGCATTTAAAGTGAAGAAATGTCCACAAGCAACATTGTATGCTCTGCCGAAAGCAGCTTCATTTTCTGTAGAAAGGGCTAACAAATTTGCTTTAACTGCATTTTTGACATACGTAAAATCTCTTGTTTGCTCGCCATCTCCATGTATTGTGATTTCTTCTCCTTTGATCATTCGATCTACAAACTTTGGAATTGCAGCTGCATAAACACCATTCGGGTCTTGCTTTGGTCCAAATACATTAAAATAACGTAGACCAACCGTTTCCATTTTGTGTAAACGAGCATAAACTGCTGCATATTGTTCATTCAATGCTTTAGTTACTGCATAGGGACTCAGCAAATTTCCTTCAGATCCAATAGTTTTGGGAGAAATAGTGCTATCACCATAAACAGATGAAGAACTTGCATAAACAAATCTTTTGACTCCTTTCTCCTTGGCAGCATGAAGCATGTTCAAAAATCCAGTTGCATTGACGGCATGCGTATTGTGAGGAAACTCTATTGACCTTGGAACTGATCCCAATGCTGCTTGATGGGAAATGACATCAACACCATCCAACGCTTTTAAACAATCTTCTTGATTCCGAATATCGCCCTTCAAAAATTGAAAAAGTGGATTTTTTTCAAAACCCACTAAATTTTCATATCTACCAGTTTCCAGATTATCTAGAACAATCACGCTTGCACCAAGGTTTAATAGCGCCTCTACCAAGTTAGAGCCAATAAAACCTGCCCCTCCAGTAACTAAGACTTTCTTTCCCTCAAGTGAATTCATTGTGCTTATTTTGCGTAGTTCACAGAGCGCTTTTCGCGGATAACAGTAACTTTAACCTGACCTGGATAGGTCATTTCAGTTTGAATTCGTTGTGAAATTGTAAACGACAGTTCATCTGCTTTTGCATCTGAAACTCTTTCACTCTCAACCAAAACACGCAATTCACGTCCGGCCTGAATGGCATAGGCACTTGACACCCCGTCATAAGACAAAGCAAGAGATTCAAGTTCTTTGATTCTCTTGATATATGCCTCTACTATTTCACGTCTTGCACCAGGACGCGCGCCAGATACGGCATCACAAACCTGAACAATTGGTGAAATTAAAGTAGTCATTTCGACTTCATCATGGTGAGCTCCGATTGCATTACAAACGTCAGGCTTTTCACCATATTTTTCAGCCAATTTCATCCCCAAAATAGCATGCGGCAATTCTGGTTCATCATCCGGAACTTTACCTATATCGTGAAGTAATCCAGCGCGTTTAGCCAACTTAACATTCAAACCTAATTCAGCCGCCATGGTTGCGCACAAATTGGCAACTTCACGGGAGTGCTGTAATAAGTTTTGTCCGTATGAAGAACGGTATTTCATTCGGCCTACCATTCGAGTCAATTCTGGATGAAGTCCATGAATTCCAAGGTCCATGCAGGTTCTTCTTCCCGTTTCGGCAATTTCTTCTTCCAATTGTTTTCTTGTCTTTGCCACAACTTCCTCAATACGTGCTGGGTGAATTCGACCGTCAGAAACCAATTGGTGCAATGCTAAGCGTGCAATTTCTCTTCTAACTGGATCAAAACAAGATAAAATTATTGCTTCAGGAGTGTCATCAACAATAATTTCCACACCGGTTGCAGCCTCTAGAGCCCGGATATTTCGACCTTCTCGACCAATAATCCTTCCTTTCACCTCATCTGACTCAATGTTAAACACAGAAACTGCATTTTCAACAGCTTGTTCGGTTGCAACTCTTTGAATAGACTGAATTACAATCTTTTTGGCTTCGCGGTTTGCATTTAATTTAGCCTCTTCTGTAATGTCTTTTATGTATGTCATTGCGCTTGTTCTTGCCTCATCCTTCAATGCCTCCATCAAATGATTCTTAGCGTCCTCCGCTGACATACCACTAATTCTAGAAAGTTCTGCAACACGTTTTTCTTGAATTTTCTCAAGTTCCTGATGCTTCAAATCAAAGGCCTGAACACGGGTTTCGAGTTCTGATTGATTCTTCTCTAACTCATTTTCCTTTCTTGCAACTTCTTCAATTTTTTGAGAAAGTGTTTTTTCCTTTGCTTTAGCTCGATCTTCCGTTGATTGCAGTCTACGCTCCTTGTCCTTGATCGTGATTTCGTGCTCTTCCTTCAATTTGAGGAATTTTTCTTTGGCCTGAAGAATTTTGTCTTTCTTGATGTTTTCCCCTTCCAACTCTGCCTCTCTAATGAGCTGCTCTTTTTTATTCTTTAAAACTACATTTTGGAGAACAAATACTCCTGCTCCACCTCCTGCAAGTCCTAATAATACTGAAATTAAATCCATTTAAATCAAATAATTAATTAAACAACTGCAAGCTGTCCGATAGAAAGAAAACAAGAAAAGAAAATCGATTAACTCAATGCGTCCAATTGTTTCGAAAGGTCATTGAGTTTCGCTTCAACATCAGAAAAATCGGGTGCAACCGGTGCTGATGAAGACGCTTGATTAGTGGATTTAGTAGACAACTGCAGAGCAGACATTGCTAGAAGGTCTTGCATATCCTTCACTGCATAATTCTCTTGGAGCATTTTGATAGCCTTGTTAATGTCATCTGCTGCTTTTAAAACGCGCTCCTGCTCCTCTTCATTTACAGTAAGAGGATAGGTTCTGCCACCAACATTGACTTTCAAGGATATTTTACCCATTCACTATTTTTTTAACTGACTAATGCAGTATTCGATTTCCTTAACCAGCTCATCAATCTCCTCGTCTTTCCTGTTTTTGGAAATTGGAGTTTCGACAACTTGATTTCTAGCCGCTTCTAACGCAATTTTCAACTCAGACATTTCAACATTCAACACTTTCTGTGTATCAGCCATGCCAGTCAATTGAGCTTTTAACGCAACATTTTCAGCCTCAAGAACAGTATTTTTTTCTCGCTCTTTGATCAATTGGCTATGTATCTCGATGCTTTTAGATCGGATTTTTTCAATGATCTGCTGAATTGTGTCTGTCATCAGTTACGACTTTACTACAAAGTTAGTATTGAAAAGTATATGCGCAACTATTTAGAACGAATCCCTGCAGATTTTTTTAAAAGATTTACTTTTGGTTGATGAAAAATTGCATTTTCAAATTATTTATTTCTTTTTTCTGGGCAGGTTTTTTATTTGCTCAACCTAAAAAAACCAATTTTCGTTCCCCTCTAAACATACCTTTAGAACTTGCCGCAAATTTTGGGGAAATTCGACCGGACCACTTCCATATGGGCGTTGACTTTAAAACAAATGGAAAAGAAGGGCTTCCAATTTTTTCAATTGAAAATGGTTTTGTTTCAAGGGTTAAGATTTCTCCCGATGGTTACGGAAAATCCGTTTACATAGATCACCCAAATGGTATCACAAGTGTTTATGCTCACTGTTCCATTCTAAAAGGAAAAATAGATTCATTAATTAAAGTTATTCAGACGCAACAAGAAAATTTTGAAGTGGATATTTATTTTCGTGCCGATGACCTTCCCATTAAGCGGGGACAATTAATTGCACTTTCAGGAAATACGGGACATTCCTTCGCTCCTCACCTTCATTTTGAATTAAGGGATACTGAAACAGAAGATGCCCTGAATCCATTATCATATGGATTCGATTTAGCAGATCACAGAGCGCCAACGATTAATGCAATGAAGGTATATGCATTGTCAAAAGAAGGTTATTTACTACCCGGGAAATCAAAAAAAATTCCAGTACAGCGCGTCGGTAAAAATTATACGGTTTCAAACAATCTAATCAGTATTCCCGCTGAATTTTGCAGCCTAGAAGGAGGAATTGGTTTTGCCTTTGAAACTTCAGATCAATTGGATGGTGCGTCAAACAACTGTGGTATCTATCAATCCAAATTATTTGTGGACGGGAAAGAATTTTTTTCACAGCGCATGGATCGAATTTCATTTGATCATACACGCTATGTGAATGATCACGTTGATTATAGGGCTTACGCAGATAAAGGTCAAGAATTTCAGAAATCGTTCAGAACCAAACATAATCCACTCGGAATATATCCTCTAGATAAATCAGGTATACTCAAAGTCAAACCAGGTGACAGAAATAGTATAACTTTTTTAGTAAATGATGAAAAGGGTAATTCATCCACACTTTCCTTTGACTTAAAAATAGAGAAAGGAACAATTAATTCAGCTCTTCAAACTTTTGATTCAAAAAAGTTTTTTCTCCCTGATTCGGCCTATGAATTTCAAAATGAAAATATGGCAATCGCTGCCGATAAATTCACATTTTATCAACCCCTGCGTCATTCTATACTTATAACTAACTCTATTTCAATGAGTGATGCAAGAGAGCCTGTTCAATTACCTTTGAAAGTAAGAATGAAAATTCCGGAAAACGCAATTCGTAACACATACTATTTTATTGCATCCACAAATTCCAGAGGGAAAGAAAGTTCAATTGATGCGATGACCAATGCAGGATGGATCAATGGTGAAAAAAAATCAATGGGAAAATACAATTTAAGAATAGATAGTATTCCTCCTTCGGTGAGTCCCAGAAATTTTTCAATAGCCAATTGCAAAGGAAAAAATCAGCTTAGTTGGTCCGTACGAGAATTTCAAACTGAACTATTTGACTACGACATATACATAGATGGAGCCTGGTACGTACTTGAATTTGAGCGTAAAGGAAACTACCTGATTTTCAGTAAACCGGCAAACATAAAAGGGAAACATACTGTTCAACTAACTGTTACAGATAGTTGTGGAAACAAAACTGATTGGAAAGAAGTACTTGATTTTTAATCAATCTTCGTCATCATGTTCAACTTGATTATTTTGATTTGCAGCATTGTTTGATCGAATTTCGGTGTGTCGAATTTCACCCCCTGAAGTTCCTGTTTGCTTTCCAAGAATAATCAATAAAATGGCAAAAACGGCAGCTAGATAGCTAAGCAGCACATTGTATGACTTGTTTTTCCAACTCGACCATAAAGCAACTAATGAGAATGCCCCAAAAACATAGCTGAGCAGAGCAAAAAGTTCTGCAGCTTCTTCATGTTCATGAATTAGATTTTCAGTCACACCAGGAATATTTTCTACAATTTCTTCTGCTCCTTCACCTGAATTCATAGCTATTGCAGCGGTAATTGCTCCAATACTAAAAACAAAATAAGCAGTTCTTTTTACCATTTCAGACTTAAATCCGATTCCAACGGCCAAAACAATCAAGCCAACGATGGGAAAAATAATTGGCAAGTGATTAACTACTAAATGAAAATGTGCTCCGTTCATAATTTCTTCATTTTAAATGATCTTCTTTAACCTGCCATTGACACACCGATCAGTTTCCCGATACCGAATGTCACGGCTGCAGCTGCGAGTCCAAAGATAACTTGTCTAAATCCAGAAAACCAAACATTTCGTCCTGTAAAAAGGGTGATTGCTGCCCCTATTAAAAACAAACCAATCGCACTAAGTAGCGTGCTTAACACAATAGCCTGGTATCCAGAAAGAAACATGAACGGTAAAACAGGAATGATTGCTCCAATTGCAAATAGGAAGAAAGAAGACAACGCAGCCTCAATGGCCGAACCTTTTAATTCTTCAGCATTAATACCTAACTCTTCTTTAACCAAAACTTGGTGTGCTAAATTCTTATCTTTCATCAACTCATCCACTATTTTTATAGCTTGATCCTCAGGAATTCCTTTGGCCATGTAGATAAGCTTCAACTCTTTACGTTCACCCTCAGGATTGGTTTCCAGTTCATCCATCTCCAATTGCATCTGATTTTCATACAGCTCTTGTGAACTTTTAACGGAAATCCATTCGCCCAACGCCATTGACAACGCACCCGCTAACAAGCCTGCCATTCCCGCTAATAAAACACCTGTTTGAGCAACTGTAGCTCCCGCAATTCCCATTACCAAACTGAAATTTGAAACCAAACCATCATTGCCACCTAATACAGCCGCTCGAATGGCATTTCCTCCAACCGATCTATGTCTCTTTTCAAATCTGGACAATTGATTTCCCGCTATTCGCGTGTCATTATCCAATATTGAACGTAGAATTTTTATGTGTGAATCTTCATTTCCAACGACAGGCACTTTGTTTTTTCTCTTCTGAGAAACTACGGCATCGGCCAAACTTTTTTCCGTATCCATCAAAGCCCCCAGAACATAATCGTATCCAAAAATTTTGCCGATTCGATTAATTGTTTTTGCTCGCCACGACGGCTTACATATTTGAGTGGGATCGACCTTATTTTCTTTCGCAAACGCAATGGCGTGACTTAATTCTATTTCACTCATCTGTTTAAAAACATCTGCCAAGATTGGGTCCTCTTCGTTCTCAGATAATTTTTGGTAAAGAAACCAAGCATCTATTTCTATTTGAATATTCTTCATTGTCTTACCCTTATTTTCACCAAAGTTTCAATGTAGTGATACCGTTACATGAGTTACAAGACAGTTAGCTTGAAACAAATATATTTTGTTTAAGCCATCGTGCTTGGCGTACCAAAATTCATTGGGGGCATTCCTGGATTTTCTGAGTCATCAATAACACCAAAATGTTGTTCATACTTCTGGACATTGTCAATCAATGCTCTCATAAAACGCTTTGCATTTTGAGGAGTCATTAATACTCTTGTACGCACTTTACCTTTCGGCATTCCTGGCATCATTTGAATAAAATCGCATACCATTTCTGAAGGAGAATGGGTAATAATACTAAAATTTGAATATACACCCAAAGCCACATCTTCACTCAATTCAATATTCAATTGGTTTTCGTCTTTGTTCTCCATTTTATACTACTTAATAAGTAACTAATTTAATCTAATTTGGACAAAAAAAGGGAGCAACTATGCTGCTCCCTTTCAATTATGTTTAAGAATTAATTCTCTTCCAACATTTCTTCGTAAGCGTCTTTAGAAGCAACTATCATTTTCTGAAAGTCTCTAACACCTGTTCCAGCAGGGATCAAGTGACCTACGATCACATTTTCCTTTAAGCCTAACAAATGATCTTCCTTACCAGAAATTGCAGCCTCATTAAGTACTTTCGTAGTCTCCTGGAAGGATGCTGCGGAAATGAACGACTGAGTCTGTAAGGACGCTCTTGTAATACCTTGCAACAATGGTGTTGATGTTGCTGGTACCGCATCTCTTGATTCAATCAATTGTTTATCAGATCTCTTCAATTGAGAGTTTTCATCTCTTAGTCGACGTGCTGATACAATCTGCCCGTTTTTCAAAGTAGTTGAATCCCCCGCTTCAATGACAACTTTCATTCCGAAAACCGCATCGTTTTCTTCCATGATATCAGCTTTATGAACTGACTGACCTTCCAAGAATCTCGTATCACCTGCATCAACGATTTCAGCTTTAAGCATCATCTGACGAACGATAACCTCGAAATGCTTGTCGTTAATTTTCACACCCTGAAGTCGATATACTTCCTGGATTTCATTAACGATATATTCTTGAACTTTAGTCGGACCTTCGATATTCAATATGTCATTTGGAGTAGTTGCCCCATCAGACAATGGCTGTCCAGCGCGAACAAAGTCATTTTCCTGTACCAAAATATGCTTGGAAAGTGGAACCAAATACTTGCGAACCTCACCTGTTTTAGATGTGATTTGAATTTCACGGTTACCTCTTTTGATTTTACCATATTCTGCAATACCATCAATTTCAGCTACTACAGCAGGGTTTGAAGGGTTACGCGCTTCGAAAAGTTCTGTCACACGCGGAAGACCTCCAGTAATATCCCCAGTTTTACCAGAAACTCTTGGTATTTTAACGAGCACTTCACCAGCTTCAACTTTATCACCTTCGTTTACAGAAATGTGCGCGTCTACTGGCAAAGAATATTCACGAAGTACAGCTTTTGTTTTTGCATCAACAATGTGAATTGCAGGGTTCTTTTTCTTATCTCTCGACTCTGTAATCACTTTTTCAGTAAATCCAGTTTGCTCATCCACTTCTTCACGGAAAGTAACACCTTCAACAATGCTATCAAACACAATCTTACCAGTTACCTCAGAAACGATTACCGCATTATAAGGGTCCCATTTACAGATCACATCACCTTTCTTCACTTTCGTACTATTATCAATAACCATTTCTGCTCCATATGGAATGTTAGCATTCATGACTACAATACCAGTTTTCTCATCGGTAATTTTCAATTCAGCTGATCGACCAACGACAACAACCTTCATTGATCCATCCGCATTCTTCTTTTCGATAGTGCGAAGTTCATCAATTTCAAGTTTACCATTCGCTTTAGCTTTCATATCTGAAACGTCAGCAATGTTTGATGCAGTACCCCCAACGTGGAAGGTACGAAGTGTCAACTGAGTTCCTGGTTCACCAATCGATTGTGCAGCAATTACACCTACTGAATCACCATGTTGTGCAATTCTATGAGTTGCTAGATTTCGTCCGTAACATTTTGAACAAACTCCTCTTCTCATTTCACAAGTCAATACTGAACGAATCTCAACTTCTTCAATACCTGCCTTTTCAATAGCATGAGCAACATCTTCCGAAATCAACTCACCAGCTGAAACAATTAAATTGTCAGTTTCAGGTAAATAAACATCATGAACAGATGTTCTACCTAAAATTCTATCGTACAATGGTTCTACAACCTCATCATTTTTCTTTAATGCTGTTGCAACAATACCTCTTAAAGTACCACAATCATCGGCATTGATAACAACATCCTGAGCTACATCCACAAGACGACGTGTCAAGTAACCTGCATCTGCCGTTTTCAAGGCAGTATCTGCAAGACCTTTACGTGCACCGTGAGTAGAGATGAAGTACTCAAGAATTGATAAACCTTCTTTAAAGTTAGAAAGGATAGGGTTCTCAATGATTTCTTGAGAAGATGCACCTGATTTTTGCGGTTTCGCCATCAAACCTCTCATTCCTGAAAGCTGACGAATTTGTTCTTTAGATCCACGTGCTCCAGAATCAAACATCATATAGATTGAATTGAAACCTTGTCTATCAGACTTCAATTGCTCCATCAATGTATGTGTCAATCTTGAGTTAGTGTGTGTCCAAATATCAATGATTTGGTTGTAACGCTCGTTATTCGTGATAAGACCCATATTATAGTTCATCATCACTTCTTTCACTTCATTATCGGCTTTCGATACAAGTTCTTCTTTCTCTTTTGGAATGATAATATCATCCAAATTAAATGAAAGACCACCTTTGAAAGCCATATCGTAACCAAGTTCTTTGATATCATCAAGGAATTGCGCCGTTCTAGATGTGCCAGAAATTTTCAAAACTTCACCAATAATATCACGAAGCGCTTTCTTAGTCATCACATCATTAATGAAACCAACTTCTCTCGGAACTCTTTCATTGAAAAGAACTCGACCACATGTTGTTTCTATCAATTGAATTTCGGGTTTCCCTAAATCATTCAAATCATAAGTTTTCACTTTGATGTGAGCGTGAAGATCCAATTTGTTTTCATTATAAGCAATAATTACCTCCTCAGGCGAATAGAACGTTCCACCTTCACCTTTTACGATGACATCTCCAAGTGTTTTTTTACCTTTAGTAATATAGTAAAGGCCCAATACCATGTCTTGAGAAGGTACCGCAATCGGTGCACCGTTCGCTGGATTCAAGATATTGTGAGAAGCCAACATGAGTAACTGAGCTTCAAGAATTGCGGCATTACCTAATGGTAAATGAACCGCCATTTGGTCACCATCGAAATCGGCGTTGAATGCCGTTGTTACAAGAGGGTGAAGACGAATTGCTTTACCTTCAATCAATTTAGGCTGGAATGCCTGGATACCGAGTCTGTGAAGAGTTGGAGCCCTGTTCAAAAGTACAGGGTGACCTTTCAATACATTTTCTAATATATCCCAAACAACTGGTTCTTTTCTATCAACGATTTTTTTCGCAGATTTAACAGTTTTGACAATACCGCGCTCAATCATTTTTCGAATAATAAACGGCTTGTATAGTTCAGCTGCCATGTCTTTCGGAAGTCCACATTCATGTAACTTCAAATCTGGACCAACGACAATTACTGAACGTGCAGAGTAATCAACACGTTTACCAAGTAGGTTTTGACGGAAACGTCCTTGTTTACCTTTCAATGAATCTGAAAGGGATTTTAGTGGACGATTAGATTCTGTTTTTACCGCAGATGACTTTCTAGAGTTATCAAATAATGAATCAACAGACTCTTGAAGCATCCTCTTTTCATTACGAAGAATAACTTCTGGTGCTTTTATCTCGATCAAACGCTTCAAACGATTGTTACGAATTATCACACGACGATAAAGGTCATTCAAATCAGAAGTTGCAAATCTACCTCCATCCAATGGAACTAAAGGCCTTAATTCAGGTGGAATAACAGGAACTACCTTTACGATCATCCATTCAGGACGGTTATCAATGCGTTGCTGAGATTCTTTCATTGCTTCAACAACTTGCAAACGCTTCAATGCCTCATTTTTACGCTGCATCGAAGTTTCAGTATTTGCTTGATGACGAAGGTCGTACGAAGTTTGTTCAAGATTCAATGTACGCAATAAATCATGCAAAGCTTCTGCACCCATTTTAGCAATGAACTTATTTGGATCAGTATCTTCTAGATATTGATTTTCTTTTGGAAGCGTATCCAAAATATCCAAATAATCTTCTTCTGTTAAGAAATCTAATCTACTTAAAGATGAACCATCCAAATTGGTTGCTACACCAGCTTGAATTACTACATATCTTTCATAGTAGATAATTTGATCCAATTTCTTTGTAGGCAAACCTAGTAGGTAACCAATTTTGTTCGGTAAAGAACGGAAGTACCAAATATGAGCTACAGGAACAACTAATGATATATGTCCCATGCGTTCACGACGCACTTTTTTCTCTGTTACTTCGACACCACAGCGGTCACAAACAATCCCTTTATAGCGAATACGCTTGTATTTTCCACAATGGCACTCATAATCCTTAACTGGCCCGAATATTCTTTCACAGAATAAACCGTCTCTTTCAGGTTTATAAGTACGATAATTAATCGTTTCTGGCTTTAGCACTTCTCCACTTGATTGCTCAAGAATCACTTCAGGCGAAGCCAAAGAGATTGTTATTTTATTGAAGCTGCTTTGTTTTTTTGGTGTTTCTTTTCTGAAAGCCATTTTCTTGCTTATTTCTTAATTCTACAACTTGACAATTAATCCATCGAAATGTTAAGACAAAGTCCTCTCAATTCGTGAAGCAATACATTAAATGATTCTGGGATTCCAGGTTCTGGAATATTATCTCCTTTAACGATTGACTCGTAAGCCTTTGCTCTACCCATCACATCATCAGATTTTACCGTTAGGATCTCTTGAAGGATATTTGCAGCTCCGAATGCCTCAAGTGCCCATACTTCCATCTCACCAAAACGCTGTCCTCCAAACTGAGCTTTACCTCCAAGTGGTTGTTGTGTAATAAGTGAGTATGGTCCGATAGAACGAGCGTGCATTTTGTCATCAACCATGTGTGAAAGTTTCAACATGTAGATTACACCAACCGTGGCAGGCTGATGGAAACGCTCTCCTGTTCCTCCATCGTAAAGGTATGTTTTACCAGATTTTGGTACTCCTGCTTTTTCCGTCCATTGATCTATTTCTGAAGGGTGCGCTCCATCAAAGATAGGAGTAGCGAACTTAACACCCAACTTCTCTCCTGCCCATCCAAGAACAGTTTCATAAATCTGTCCAAGGTTCATGCGCGAAGGTACACCAAGAGGATTCAATACAATATCAACCGGCGTTCCATCTTCAAGGAATGGCATATCTTCATGACGAACAATGTTAGCAACAATACCTTTGTTACCATGACGCCCCGCCATTTTATCACCAACCTTCAACTTACGTTTCTTAGCAACGTAAACTTTGGCCATTTTAACAATTCCTGCTGGAAGTTCATCACCAACCGAAATATGGAACTTTTTACGTTTGTAGGTACCTAATAAATCGTTTGCTTTGATATTGAAATTATGTATAACTCTAGCAATCAACACGTTTGTATGTGCGTCAGATGTCCAGTTTGTAGGATTCACAATTGAATAGTCAATCGCAACCAAATTTTTCTGAGCGAATTTAGTTCCCTTCTTAATGATTTCTTCTTTGAAGTTGTTGAAAACTCCAGCTGATTTTTGTTCACCAAGAATAGACAAAAGTTTCTCTGATAATTTTTCCTTTAAAGCAGCAAAGTCTTTTTCAAATTCTGAATCTAGACTTTCCAATACTGGCTTATCTTGAGCTTTAGACTTTCTATCTTTTATCGCTCTTGAGAATAATTTTTTATCAATTACGACGCCTCTTAATGATGGACCAGCTTTTAAAGAAGCATCTTTAACATCTCCTGCTTTATCACCAAAGATTGCTCTAAGTAATTTCTCTTCTGGAGATGGGTCTGTTTCACCTTTTGGCGTAATCTTACCGATAAGAATATCGCCTTCTTTTATTTCAGCACCAATTCTTATCAAACCATTTTCATCCAAATCTTTTGTTGCTTCTTCAGATACATTTGGAATATCAGAAGTCAATTCTTCCATTCCACGTTTTGTATCACGAACTTCTAAAGTGTACTCATCAATGTGAATAGACGTAAAGATATCGTCACGAACAACTTTTTCAGAAATAACAATCGCATCCTCAAAGTTATAACCCTTCCATGGCATGAATGCCACTTTAAGGTTCTGACCTAAAGCAAGTTCTCCTTGTTGCGTTGCATATCCTTCACAAAGGACCTGTCCTTTTTCAACTCTATCGCCTTTCTTTACAATTGGTTTTAAGTTGATACATGTGCTTTGGTTTGTCTTCATAAACTTAGTAAGCGAATAATGAATTACTTCACTTTCAAAACTTACTAATTTATCCTCTGAATTCCAGTCATATCGGATTACAATCTCATTTGCATCAACATATTCTACAGCACCTGGACCTTCAGCGTTAATAAGAACACGTGAATCACGAGCAACCAATCTTTCAATTCCAGTACCAACAATTGGTGAACTTGGTTTTAAAAGCGGTACTGCTTGACGTTGCATGTTTGATCCCATCAGAGCACGGTTAGCATCATCATGTTCCAAGAAAGGAATAGATGAGGCGGCAATTGATGCAATTTGGTTTGCCCCTACATCCATCAAATGAAGATTTGTTGGTTCCACCACTGGAAAATCTCCTTCATAACGAGCTTTTACAAATTCCGTAAGGAATTTACCTTTATCATCTACAACTGCATTTGCCTGCGCAATCATTTTTGCATCTTCTTCTTCTGCTGTAAGGTAGATTGGTTCCTTTTCAAGAGCTACTTTACCGTTTTCAACAGAACGATACGGCGTTTCAATGAATCCAAGTTTATTCACTTTAGCGAATACACAAAGTGAAGAAATCAATCCAATATTTGGACCTTCTGGAGTTTCGATAGTACAAAGACGACCATAATGCGTATAGTGAACGTCACGAACCTCAAAACCAGCTCTTTCTCTTGACAAACCACCAGGCCCTAGTGCCGATAAACGACGCTTGTGGGTTACCTCAGATAGTGGATTCGTTTGATCCATAAACTGAGAAAGCTGATTCGTTCCGAAAAATGAATTGATTACAGAAGATAACGTTTTAGCATTGATCAAATCGATTGGAGTAAATACTTCGTTGTCACGAACATTCATTCTTTCACGAATAGTTCTCGCCATACGAGCAAGTCCAACACCAAACTGAGCATATAATTGTTCACCCACTGTTCTAACACGACGATTGGAAAGGTGATCGATATCATCAACATCAGCTTTAGAATTGATGAGTTCAATTAAATATTTGATAATCGAAATAATATCCGATTTTGTTAAAACTCTGGATTCCTCGCTATTATCAATACCCAATTTCTTATTCAAACGGAAACGTCCTACTTCACCAAGATCATAACGTGTATCTGAGAAGAATAATTTTTCAAATACACCTTTGGCTGTCTCATAATCAGGTGGTTCAGCATTTCTTAATTGGCGATAAATATGCTCAACTGCTTCTTTCTCAGAGTTTGACGTATCCTTCTGAAGCGTGTTATAGATAATTGTAAAATCAGCGCTATTTACATCTTCTTTATGAAGGATAACATTTTTTACTCCAGAGTCTACAATTAAATCGATGTGCTCATCCTCAAGAGCTGTTTCACGATCCAAAAGAACTTCATTTCTTTCAATAGACACTACTTCTCCTGTATCTTCATCTACGAAATCCTCGATCCACGATTTAAGAACACGAGCCGCCAATTTACGACCAATAAACTTTTTAAGATTTGTTTTAGTTGCCTTCACTTCATCAGCTAAACCAAAAATCTCTAATATATCCTTATCACTTTCATAACCGATAGCTCGGAATAAAGTTGTTACAGGCAATTTTTTCTTACGATCGATATAAGCATACATGACATTATTAATGTCTGTTGCAAATTCAATCCATGATCCTTTAAAAGGTATTACACGTGCAGAGTACAATTTAGTACCATTTGCATGTCGACTCTGTCCGAAGAATACACCTGGGGATCTGTGTAACTGAGATACGATAACACGCTCTGCTCCGTTAACAACAAAAGACCCTTTAGGCGTCATGTAAGGAATGGTACCCAAGTAAACATCCTGAACGATAGTTTCAAAATCTTCGTGCTCAGGATCTGTACAGTAAAGCTTCAGCTTCGCTTTTAGCGGAACACTGTACGTAAGTCCACGCTCGATACACTCTTCAATAGTATATCTCGGAGGATCAATAAAATAATCTAAGAACTCAAGTACGAATTGATTTCTGGTATCAGTAATTGGGAAATTTTCTGCGAAAACTTTAAATAACCCCTCACTTTCCCTATTTTCTGGTGTTGTTTCCAATTGGAAGAACTCCTGAAATGATTTAAGTTGGATATCCAGAAAATCCGGATAATCGAACTGACTTTTGCTAGAAGCAAAATTCACTCTTGTCGAAATATTGTTTGATGTTGCCAAGGCCAAACTGTTTTATTGATGAAAATGGACTTTAAATTTGCGTCAAACGCAAAAAACAGGACAAGGCATCCCGACTAAAACGGGACGCCTTTCCTGATTATTATGGAGCTTATTATTTAATCTCAACTTCAGCACCAGCCTCTTCAAGAGACTTCTTAAGCCCTTCAGCTTCGTCTTTAGAAACACCTTCTTTTAAAGTAGCAGGAGCTCCATCAACTAAATCTTTAGACTCTTTAAGACCGTTTCCAGTCAACTCTTTTACAAGTTTAACAACTGCAAGTTTGTTAGCACCACCTGCTTTCAAAATTACATCAAACTCTGTTTTTTCAGCAGCAGCTTCGCCACCACCTGCAGCAGCACCACCTGCAACCATTACTGGAGCAGCAGCAGCTGGCTCAATGCCATACTCATCCTTAAGGATTGTTGCCAACTCATTTACTTCTTTAACCGTTAGGTTTACTAGCGTTTCCGCGATTTGCTTGATATCAGCCATTTTATTTAATTTAAAAAGGTTCTTAAAATAATTTAATTATGCTCTTTCTTCGAGCGTTTTCAAAATACCGGCGATTTTTCCACCAGCACCTTTAAGTCCAGAAACAACGTTTTTAGCAGGACTCTGAAGCAATCCGACAATGTCTCCAATCAATTCTTCACGTGATTTCAAAGATACTAAAGCCTCTAATTGATTATCCCCCATAAATACAGCCTCGTCAATATAAGCTGCTTTAAGAATAGGTTTCGGGCTCTTTCTTCTGAATTCTTGAATTAATTTAGCAGGAGCATTCCCTACTTCGCTGAACATGATTGAAGTTGCACCAGCAAGTGCATCCTTCATTGTTCCGAAATCTTTTCCTTCGACACGCTCCATTGCCTTTTCAAGCAATGTGTTTTTAACAACGCGCATGCGAATGTTAGATTGGAAACATCTCCTGCGAAGACTGTTCACTACGTCCACTGTTAAGTCCGCTGTGTCTGCTAGATAAAAAATACTCGCTCCCGAAAGTTCAGTTGCAAGATCATCAATATACTTTGCTTTTTCTTCTCTTGTCATAATGATTTAAGTTTTTAAGCAACAACAGACTTTGTATCCACTTGGATACCAGGGCTCATTGTAGAACTCAAGTAAATACTCTTGATGTAGGTACCTTTTGCTGCAGAAGGCTTCATTTTAATTAAAGTTTGGATCAATTCGTGAGCATTCTCTCGGATCTTTCCACCTTCAAAACTTACCTTACCGACTGAAGAATGAACAATACCATATTTATCAACTTTAAAATCGATTTTACCAGCTTTCACTTCTTCAACAGCCTTACCAACTTCCATTGTTACTGTCCCAGTTTTTGGGTTTGGCATTAGTCCACGTGGACCTAAAATACGTCCTAATGCACCAACTTTACCCATAACTGAAGGCATAGTAATAATAACGTCGATATCGGTCCAACCACCTTTGATTTTTTCAATGTAGTCATCCATCCCAACATGGTCAGCCCCCGCTGCTTTTGCTTCAGCTTCCTTGTCAGGCGTACAAAGCACAAGTACTTTTACATCCTTTCCAGTTCCATGAGGCAAAGCCACAGTTCCTCTTACCATCTGATTTGCTTTACGTGGGTCAACACCCAAACGTACGCTGATGTCAACAGATGCATCGAATTTAGTAGTAGAAACTCCTTTAACCAAATCACATGCTTCTGTCAAGGAGTAAGGCTTTTCTAAATCAAATTTAGCCAAGACCTCTTTTCTTTTCTTAGATACTCTTCCCATAACACTAATGATTATTTGGTTTTTGGTGCTTCACCACCCTTTACAGTAACACCCATGCTTCTTGCAGTACCTGCGACCATGCTCATTGCAGCATCTATAGTAAAGCAATTAAGATCCGGCAGCTTATCTTCAGCAATTGTGCGCACTTGATCCCAAGAGATTGAACCAACTTTTAATTTGTTTGGTTCGGAAGATCCTTTTTTGATTTTTGTGTGCTCAATAATCTGAACTGCTGCTGGAGGTGTTTTTAATACAAAATCAAATGATTTATCACCATAAACTGTGATAACTACTGGTGTAACCTTTCCAGGACGGTCTTGCGTACGTGCATTAAACTGCTTGCAAAACTCCATAATGTTAACCCCCTTTGCACCAAGTGCGGGACCAACTGGAGGAGCTGGATTGGCTGCACCACCTTTGATCTGTAATTTGATCAACGCTGCTACTTCTTTAGCCATTTGTATTCAAATTGTGTAGTCAAACATGAGTAATTACGGGAAGCTTTAATCGTTTTCCTCACTCCTACGGGTTAATAAACAAACTATATTTCTTTCTCGACTTGCATATAGCTAAGTTCGAGCAAGTTTTTCCTTCCGAAGATTTTCACCATCACTTTCAACTTCTTCTTCTCTTCGTTAATTTCATCAATAACTCCACTAAAGTTATTGAACGGTCCATCAATTACTTTAACAGATTCACCGATCACAAATGGAATCTTCATTTCTTCTTCCGATTCAGAAAGTTCATCCACTTTACCAAGAATACGATTAACCTCAGCTAAACGCATTGGTACAGGTTCACCCCCTTTTTCAGTGCCTAGAAATCCAATTACATTTGGTATACTTTTAATAACATGTGGCACTTCACCAACCAGTGCAGCTTCTACTAAAACATAACCAGGCAAATAAGCTTTTTCTTTGCTTACCTTTTTCCCATTACGTATTTGAAAAACCTTTTCTGTCGGAATTAATACCTGATCTACAAAATCAGTTAACTTCAAACGAGTTATTTCAAGATCCAGATATTCTTTTACCTTCTTCTCTTTGCCACTCACTGCGCGCACAACGTACCAACGTTTTTTAATCTCTCCCATGAAGTCAGTATTAAAACAATCCGTAAATGAATCCCATCGCACCCTTCCATACAGATTTAGAATCCCCTGTAATTCCAAATCCAAAGTCCATCACAAAAATAATTGCTGCAATTAGAACAGACGCAACTACTACGATAATAGTGTTACTTTGAAGCTCCTTCCAAGTTGGCCACGTTACGTTGTGAACCATCTCGTTTATCGTTTCGCGAAAATATTCTCTTACTTTTGACACTTTTTTTCATTTTTTGCACGGGCGGTAGGATTCGAACCCACGACCAATGGTTTTGGAGACCACTACTCTACCAGCTGAGCTACGCCCGTGTAAAAAGGGGAGCGAGCTCCCCTTTCATACATCGTATATATCCTATAATTAAGCTACGATCTCAGTAACCTGACCAGCACCTACTGTTCTACCACCTTCACGGATAGCGAAACGTAAACCTTTGTCCATTGCTACAGGAACGATCAACTTAACATTGATTGTTACGTTATCACCTGGCATAACCATTTCGCGACCATCCGTAAGGAAGATCTCACCAGTTACGTCAGTTGTACGGAAATAAAACTGTGGACGGTATTTATTGTGGAAAGGAGTGTGACGACCACCTTCTTCTTTCTTCAATACATAAATCTCAGCTTTAAACTCAGTATGAGGTGTTGTTGAACCTGGCTTACAAATAACCATACCTCTTTTGATTTGAGATTTCTCAATACCACGAAGTAAAAGACCAACGTTATCACCTGCTTCACCTCTATCTAGGATTTTACGGAACATTTCAACACCTGTTACGGTTGAAGAAAGTTTCAAATCACCCATTCCAAGGATATCTACCGCCTCACCTGAATTGATTACCCCTGTTTCGATACGACCAGTAGCAACTGTACCACGACCTGTAATCGTAAATACATCTTCAACAGGCATAAGGAAAGGCTTATCAACATCACGTGGTGGAAGTTCAATATAAGTATCAACTGCCTCCATTAGTGCTTCAACCGTAGCAACCCATTGCGGTTCACCGTTCAATGCACCAAGAGCAGACCCTTGAATAACTGGGGCATTATCACCGTCATACTGATAGAAAGAAAGTAGTTCACGTACTTCCATTTCAACAAGTTCCAATAATTCCGGATCATCAACCATGTCAACTTTGTTCATGAAAACAACCAAACGAGGAACACCTACCTGGCGTCCAAGAAGGATGTGCTCACGAGTTTGTGGCATTGGACCATCTGTAGCCGCAACTACAAGGATAGCACCGTCCATCTGAGCAGCACCAGTAACCATGTTCTTTACGTAATCCGCGTGACCTGGACAGTCAACGTGAGCGTAGTGACGGTTAGCTGTTTCATACTCGATGTGAGACGTGTTAATTGTAATACCACGTTCTTTCTCTTCTGGAGCATTATCAATTGAAGAGAAATCACGAACTTGAGCAAGTCCTTTACTAGCCAATACGCTAGAGATTGCCGCAGTTAGAGTTGTTTTACCGTGATCGACGTGACCTATGGTCCCGATGTTCACGTGTGGTTTGGAACGATCAAAATTTTCCTTAGCCATTGTTCTATTTGTTACTAGTTAATAAAAAAACAAACCTTTTATATACACAAAATTTCACCCTCTTTAGGGCGAAACATTTTCTTCATGAGCCAATGACGAGATTTGAACTCGTGGCCTCTTCCTTACCAAGGAAGCGCTCTACCCCTGAGCTACACCGGCTTCTAAAAAAATTGAGCGGGAGACGAGATTCGAACTCGCGACCCTCAGCTTGGAAGGCTGACGCTCTACCAACTGAGCTACTCCCGCTTAAAAAATAATTCACTGTGGGGAGAGCAGGATTCGAACCTGCGAAGGTGTACACCAACAGATTTACAGTCTGTCCTCGTTGGCCGCTTGAGTATCTCCCCAACACTTTTGAGCCGATGGAGGGATTCGAACCCCCGACCAGCTGATTACAAATCAGCTGCTCTGGCCAACTGAGCTACATCGGCGTTGGTAAATTTCAATAATTGAAAGAACTATTTAAAGTGTTTCCCTCTTTTTGGGATTGCAAATTTATGAAAGAATTCTTGTAACGCAACATATTTTTCAAAAAAAAAGAAAAAAAATAAGGGAAGTAACTCTACTTCCCTTTTAAAACTTGATATAAAGACTTTTACATAACCTTTTCTTTGTGCTTCTTTACTTGTTTTCTCAAAGCTTCTACGGCAAGATCGGTTGCTTCTTCAAAAGATTTACATTGTTTTTTAGCAAACAACTCTTTTCCAGGAATGTGAATTTTAACTTCGGCAATCTTATTATCATGCGCATGCTCCTTGTCCAAGCGAAGGAATACTTCGACGCCAATGATATTATCATAGAAAAGTTCTAATTTATTTACTTTCTCGTTTATAAAGCTGATTAGTTTTTGGTCTGCGGTGAAATGAACTGCATTTACATTGATCTTCATAACATCAATCTTTGTGGCCTCGCGGGTGAGCCTGTGAATAAATATTTGTTAACTGTGCAAACGAATTATGAGTATAGACCTGAGTGGCTGAAAGATTTGCGTGACCTAAAAGATCTTTTAACGTTTCCAAACCTGCACCATTATTTAACATGTGAGTGGCAAATGTATGCCTCAGGACATGTGGACTACACTTATCTAAATTCGTTGCATTACCAAGGTATATATTAATTTTTCGATAAACAAACTTTGGATACAGTTTCTTGCCATTTTTCAGCGTAAAAAAATAAATGGGGTTTTTACCCTTTATTTCATTACAATTACGGTATAACTGAATTAAATCATTAATGCCACTCGTAATTGGCAAAATCCTCTCTTTATTTCGTTTCCCAAGGACCTTGATACTCAACTCATTTACATCATTATCTCTCAATTCAATCAACTCATTCAATCGTATACCGGTCTGGTATAGCATTTCAAAAATTAGCCGATCTCTCAAACCATCAAAATCATCAGTAAAAAACGTATCAATATTATCTACTTTCAGTTCACTTTCTTTGGCAAATTGAGGCAATCTTTTACTTGACTTTGGGCCACTAATTTTTGCCATTGGATTAATATCAAGATGATTTTCTTTTTTCAGCCATTTAAAAAATGAGCGAAGTGAAGAAAGTTTTCGATTGACCGATCTATTTTGTGTGCCCCCCTCTATCAGTGATACCATCCATGAGCGGATAAGCATCGCATTTACCTCCTTTAGATCAAGACTTGAATTAAAATCTCCAAAGTCAAAAAACTGTCGAATATCCTTCTCATAGGCAACAGCAGTGTGGTCTGAATAACGTTTTTCAATTTTCAGATACCAAATAAAATCTTCAAGCAAAAAAAAAGGAGCCATAGGCTCCTTAACGTATTTTTAACGAAAATGTTTCTTACATTTCAGCAGAACGCAACTTTTGTACGTAAGCCGCCTTGATCTTACCTTGACGCTTCGTGATAGAAGGTTTTTCAAACTCTTTTCTGCTACGAAGTTCTTTCATAACATTTGTTTTGTCGTACTTCTTTTTGTACTTCTTAAGAGCTCTTTCGATGTTTTCTCCTTCTTTAACCGGAATGATTAGCATATCTCGAATTATTAATTTTATTTCTAAATGGGTTGCAAAGATATAACGAAAAATATTTCTTGCAAGAATTATTTTAAAATTTCTCTAGAAATAACCAACTTTTGTATCTCAGAAGTTCCTTCTCCTATCGTCATAAGCCTTGCATCTCTTAAAAATTTCTCTGCTGGGTATTCTTTTGTATAGCCATACCCTCCCATTATTTGCATGGCCTCATTTCCGCATTTAACAGAAACCTCGCTTGAAAAATACTTCGCAAAGGCACCTTCTTTTGTCATTGGTCGCTTATTGTTTTTAAGATATGCAGCTTGAAAAGTTAACATTTCTGCTGCTTCTATCTCAGTTGCCATATCTGCCAATTTAAATCCAATTGCTTGAAAATTAGAAATTGGTTGTCCAAACTGCTCTCTTTCCTTTGCGTATTTTAAAGCTGCTTCATATGCCCCTCTCGCAACACCACAACTCAAAGCAGCGATAGAAACCCTACCACCATCCAATATCTGCATGGCTTGCTTAAAACCTTGACCAACTTGACCAATTACTTGGCTTTCATGGATACGAACATTATCGAATATAAGTTCCGCCGTTTCGCTTGCCCGTACTCCAAATTTATCTTTGATTTTAACTGCTGAAAAACCTGGGGTGCCTTTTTCAATTATGAAGGCCGTTATACCATTACTGTCCAATAGATCACCTGTGCGAACTAGAACAACTGCAACATCGCCTGATAACCCATGAGTTATCCAGTTCTTCGCGCCATTTATAACCCAATAATCGCCTTCTTTAACCGCGGTTGTTTTCATTCGCATTGCATCGGACCCAGTATTAGGTTCCGTTAATCCCCAAGCACCAATAAATTCACCTGAAGCTAATTTTGGAAGGTATTTCTTTTTTTGTTCTTCGGTGCCATGATAATAAATATGACCTGAACAAAGTGAGTTATGAGCTGCTACACTCAAACCTACTCCTCCACATACCTTTCCTAGTTCCATCAAGGCTGTTGCATATTCGAAATACCCAAAACCAGAACCACCATATTCTTCAGGAATATAAATGCCAAGTAGTCCTAGTTCACCCATTTTTTTCATGGTTTCGACTGGGAAAATTTCTTCTTCATCCCATTTTTTGAAGTAAGGTTTAATTTCTTTTTCAGCGAAATCACGCACCATTTGTGTGATCATCAACTGATTTTCGTTCAATTCGAAATTCATTTTGGTTATTTTTAATTGAGTTTTATTCTTAAAAGCAAGCTAAATTAACAATATTGTCAGAGATAGGTTTTAATTTTTCATGACCATTCAAAAAATCAAGAGATACCAAAAAGTTAAATCCAAAGACTTTTCCGCCACATTTCTCAATTAGCTTTGCTGCTGCTTCAGCGGAACCTCCAGTGGCCAATAAATCATCATGAATCAATACTCTTTGACCAAGCTTTAAAGCGTCTGTATGCATTTCAATTGTTGACTGACCATACTCTAAATCATAGGAAAAGCTTATTTTCTTATAGGGCAACTTTCCTTCTTTTCGGATGAGAATAAAAGGGACACCCAGTTTCATCGCCAGGGGAAAACCAAATAGAAAACCTCTACTTTCAATCCCTGCAACGGCCTCAACATTTTTGTTATAGTATATTTCTGCCAAATGGTCCAGAACATCACTTGAAAGAGCTGAGTCCAACATAATAGTTGATATATCTTTAAAAATAATTCCTTCTTTTGGGAAATCAGGCACATCACGTATAACTGTTTTTAATCTTTCTTCTATTGTCATGCTATAAAGTTAAATAGTGTTTCATTTTATCATACAGCTCTTCATCCATTAATACTGATTCTTTGATTTCTTCAATTGTATTAAATCTGATTTTCTTATTTCTAATTTTAACTAAAGAATTTGCGATATTCCAATTAAGATAAGGATGTTTCTTAAAATCCTCAGCAGTGGCCTCATTGATATCGATTTTCTTAATTATGGTTTTATTTACCTCGACAAATGCCTCAATTTCTTCGTATTTAGCTGCATCCATCTTCCACACTTCAAGCAACTGTTCTTTGCTTACAAACCCTCCCAATCGATCTCTGTATTTTAGAATATTTTTAGCATAAAATGGCCCTATTCCCGGTATCTTCTCTATGTCTTCTTGAGAAGCAGCGTTTAATTCCACAAGAATTTTCTTTCTTACCACTTCCTTTGGGACAATTTGATCAAATTTATTTTCTTTTCCCATTGGATAAACTGTTGAATCTTTGATTTTGGAATACAGTTCTTCTGGAATGACAAATATCTTTTTAAGTTGATCATTCGAATAAATTCCTCTTGTACAAAATTTAACTACTACGGATGCTTGTTTTTCTGTTAGACCTAATTTCATCCAATCTTTAATCTGATATAGATTCGGATCAAATTTAGATGATGGAGTTCGATATTGTTTCTTTTTGGAACGATACGATTTATGATAAAATGACTTTTGTTTCCATTCCTTTTTTTTCTTTAACACAGCTATTTCAGAAGAAGAAATTTCAAAATTCTCTTCTTGAGAAAAAAACATAATTATTCTTGGTGAAAAAACGATAATAAGTGCGATCAAAAGGAAGTAATAAACACCTTTTCGATTGCTTTGAGAAACAAATAAGGGATCATTTTGGCTCATGACGCGTTGCGAGGAAGTAGATTGGAATCCCAAGTAACACAATTAGTAATCCCATTCCAGCATTTCGCAAATCATAAACTAACAAATCAATGCAGATTGCCAATGTCACCAAAATATAGAGGGCAGGAATGTACGGATATCCAAAAGCTTTGTAAGGCCTTTCTGTTTCAGGTTCTTTCTTACGCAAAATGAAGATCCCTAAAATGGTCAATATATAAAACAATAAACTAGCGAATGTACTATAGACTAGAAGATCCCCATATTTCCCTGACAAACATAATAAACTTGCCCAAATCCCCTGAATCCACATTGCACTACTTGGAACATTAAATCTATTCAGTTTTCTAGCCTTTTTAAAAAACAATCCATCCGTTGACATTGCATAAAACAAGCGCGATCCTGCTAAAATCAAACCATTGTTGCAGCCAAAAGTTGAAACCATAATAAGCGCTGCCATAATTATTATTCCAGCGCCACCAAAAATAATAGAAGCAGCACCAGCCCCCACTCTATCATCCGTTGCAAACATAATACCTTGTCCTAGCGCATCCACTGAATCAGCGTTGCCTCCCTTCGGAAGCAAAGCTAGGTAGGCCAGATTGGCTAATATATAAATCAGCGTAACGATGCTCGTGCCAAAAAATAAACTTTTAGGAATGTTTTTTTTGGGATCTTTAATTTCACCCGCAATAAACGTCACATTGTTCCAAGCATCTGATGAAAAAAGTGAATTAATTATCGTAGCTCCCAATGCACCCATTAAAGCAAAACCAGATAAAGGAATAATATCCCATTCACCATTCGGTAATTTTACCGTTTTGTAGGCATCCCACATGTGCTCAAAATTTTGTGAGAAAACATCTGTTTTTAGTCCAATCGCTAATCCTAGAATAATTAACGCAAAAAGAGCAAACAGTTTTGCTGATGTAAAAATCATTTGAAGTACTTTACCATTTTGCACCCCTCTTGAATTAAGGAAAGTCAGCAAAATGATGCTCCCAATTGCCACTAACTGACCATAAGAAATAGAAATAAAAGATGTTTTAAGAAGCAATTGATTTAATTCGGGAAAGAAAACTCCTGCATATTTTGCAAATGCAACTGCCACTGCGGCAATTACTCCAGTTTGAATAACTGTAAAAACAGTCCAGCCATATAAAAAAGACATCATCTTTCCGTATGCGCGCTGAATATAAACATATTGCCCGCCTGCATTCGGCATCATTCCTGCCAATTCTCCGTAACTAAGAGCTGCAAAAATGGTAATTAACCCTGTTAAAACCCAAAGAACAATCATCCAGCCTGAGGCACCAATATCGCGCATCATAGGGGCTGCGACAATAAATATTCCAGAACCAATCATTGATCCCGCTACAAGCAATGTTGCGTCTAGCAGACCAAGTGATTTAATCAACTTGCTGTTTTCCATTGGTTCTGTAGTGTATGAGTTTACAATTATTCTTCGGAAGCTTCTTCTGATGCATTCACAATTGCATCATGCCCCTTTAATGATTGTTCGAAATCATATTGATTTAAGTGACTATTACGGCGTGAATACAGGAAATAAACGATTACACCCAAGGTAGACCAAATCATAAATGCCATCCATGTTTCTGGTCGAACAAAGTACATTAGACCAATATTGAACGCAGCACCAAGAGGTGCAACCACATAGATAGCTGGAGTTTTAAATGGGCGATCTAATTGTGGTTGTTTTACACGCAAAACAAGCACGGCAATTGAAATCATAGAGAAGGCCAAAAGAGTTCCCATTGAACACATTTCTGATACTTTATCGATTGGTGTTAAAGCTGAAACTATTGAAACTATTAATCCCACGAGTAATGTGCTTCTGTATGGTGTTTTAAACTTTTCGTGGATCTTTCCAAAAACACCAAACGGAAGCAATCCATCTTTTGCCATTCCAAGAAAAATTCGTGTTTGACCGAGCATCATTACTAGCATCACAGATGTTAATCCAGCCACAGCCGCAACAGTAATTAAAATTGTAGCCCAAGGCATTCCAACACCCTCAAAAGCTGAGGCTACAGGCGCTTTCATATCAAGCTCGTCGTATTTAACCATCCCTGTTAAGATCAAAGAGACAACAATATAAAGAACGGTACAGATGACAAGGGACATAATTATAGCAAAAGGAACATCTTTCTTTGGATTAATAGCTTCGCCTGCTTGAGTTGATACCGCATCAAAACCAATGTAGGCGAAAAATACAATAGTCGCCCCTGTGACCACTCCACTCCAACCATAGTGTCCGACACCTTTCGCATCGATTACTCTATCTGGAATAAATGGGGCATAATTATTAGTATCAATAAAGAAGAAACCAACGAAGATGACAAATAGAACAACTGCCACTTTCAAAATAACGATTAAATTGTTTGTTTTCGCTGCTTCTTTAATTCCTTTAATTAGAATAGATGTAACAACCCAAGTAATTAAAAAAGCAGGAAGATTAAATGCAAAATCTGGTGCTGCAACTCCCATATCTTTTGCCTTCATTGCTGCGGTAACAGGGTCATTCATGAGCCATAAAGGTGGTTCAATATGAAATTGATGGAGAAGCTTTTCAAAATAGCCACTCCAAGCAACAGCAACTGTTGTTGCCCCCATCATGTATTCAAGAATGAGGTTCCATCCGATAATCCAAGCAAAAATCTCACCCATTGTACCATAAGAATAAGCATACGCAGACCCTTCCACAGGAAGAACTGAAGAAAATTCAGCATAACACAATGAGGCGAAAAGACATCCTATACCAGCTATAACAAATGAAATTGCTAACGCTGGACCAGCATGATCGTGAGCGGCAATTCCAGTTAAAGTAAATATACCTCCACCAATGATTGCTCCAATACCTAGAGAAGTTAGCCCCCATTTACTAAGCACTCTTTTCAGATCATTTTTTTTCATATCAGCCTCAAATGCGCTGATTGGCTTTTTACGCCAAATGCTTCCTGCCATATAGTAGATTTTAAATTTTGGAGTTAAAGATAAAGTTTTAAGTGTGAAAAAACTTCTATTTTATATCAAATCAAGCGTTTGTTCAAAAGTATGAGGAGAATAACCTAGTTCTGATTTTGCTTTTGAAAGATTAAATCCCGTATGAGGTGGGCGTTTCGCAGGCTGCGACAAATCAAGACTTGAAGAACGTTTTAGAGATTCAGCTGAAAAACCGAAATGTTTCGCAATGCGCTCTACAAGTTGATAAATTGACATTGTTTCTGGCCCGGAAATATGGAATGTCCCTATTTTATTGCGTTTACAAATCTCAATACAAGCCCATGCCAAATCATCGGCCCAAGTGGGTGCACGAAATTGATCGTCCACAATTGATAGTTCATCACCTTTTGCTAATGCCGATTTTGCCCAAAGAACAATATTAGAACGCGAAAGATTGTGGGCATTTCCATAAACGATAATTGTTCTAACAATTGACCAATTTAAAAAGTCTGAACATTTTAGTAAATTTTCTCCATCAACCTTTGACTTCGCATAAACACTTAATGGGCCAACTGGATCTTCCTCAGCATAATTACCCTTTAAACCGTCAAAAACAAAATCGGTTGAGAGCAATTGAAAATGAATGTTATTTACTTGACAAACCATCAATAATTTTTCTACGGCACCAACATTTACCTCATGACATACCTCGGGATTCAATTCACAATAATCCACATTTGTCAAGGCAGCAGTATGAATAATATGACTTGGAACATATTTATTAATGGTATCCTTAATTTCATCCAGATCACATATATTCATTGAATCATAATGTTCTAATGGACATTCAGGATTTCGATTTTCACCTTTTGATGTAGCCAAAAAATCAATGCCGTTTTCTAGACATTGTTTGACTATTTTTTGGCCTAGCAGCCCGTTTGAACCAGTAATCAGTAATTTCATATCAATGTTGAATTCCAAAAATAGAATTTAGTTTTCTTATTTGTTCAGCTGAACCAAGAACGAAAAGTTTCGAATGTGGAACAACCTCAGTTTCAAAATCAGGATTAATTATATATTCTCCATCAGGTGTTTTAAATCCAATAATGGTCACTCCGGTGATTCTCTTCGCTTCAAGCTGACCAATTGTCTTGTTTCTAAACTCTTCAGGCAATTCACTAAATGAAATCGTTTCGATATTCACACCTGCATGTCCTTGCACTTTTATAGCATCCATAAATTCAATAATATCTGGATTACTAATAAGTGCTGCCATGTGAGAACCGCCTATAGAATCTGGCAGAATTACGTGATTCGCACCTGCAAGTTTTAATTTCGAAACAGCGGAAGAAAGCGATGCTCGAGCCACTACATTCATTTGAGCTTTAGTTTCTCTTGATGCCAATGCTACATAGACATTATCTACATCCTTCGGTAAACAGGTTATGACACCTCTGGCTTTTTGTAAATTTGCTTTTTCAAGAATCCCTTCGCGCGTAGCATCTCCTTTGATAAAAATAAACTCACTGTTCGCTTCATTTTCCTTGATGATACTCTCATCATTTTCTACTATCACAAATGGTATTCTAAACAAAAGCAAGTCACTTGCTACTTGCTTTCCCACCCTACCAAATCCGCAAATAATCACATGATTTTCCATGGTCTTCATAATTCGAAGGATCTTGTAATCCCTCAGGTTAGAACGATATTCACCTCCAACTATATAACTTGTAAGCGAAGAAATTGTGTATGCAAAGATACCAAAGCAACTGATGAGTAAAAAGGCTGTAAACAATCTTCCAGTATCAGATAATGGATGTACCTCACCAAATCCTACTGTTGACATGGTAATTATGGTCATGTAAAACGAATCAAAAAAACCCCAACCTTCAATAGAAATATACCCTAAGGTTCCAATACCAATGATTCCCACCATCAAGAAAAGGAAAAAGTATATTTTTTTAAATATGTGGTAATTAAAACTCATACTACAACTCCCAGATTGTATTTCTTCCTCTTTTCTGAAATTTAAAGTAATGTTTGTGTTCAAGTATCCACGCCATTGCCAAGTACAAAACTAATGGAGAACCAAGCGCAATACAAGATGCATAGATAAAGCCCAGACGAACTTTCGAGATATCGATCCCCAATTTTCTAGCCCACCATGAACAAACGCCGAAGGATCGCATTTCAAAGAAAAAAGCTATTTTTTGAATTGTCTTCATCGTCCGAGAATCATTTTACCAATATCACAATTTAAACATTTTTTATGAGAACAAAATTGGTTATAAATCTCTAATAAAGCTTGACTATCTCCAGCATTGTTTATAGGCATCTTCAAATTCTTCCATTTTTTGAGAACTGAATTATTTTCAGGTGGAAGAAGACGCAATACAGAAAAGGCTTTTTCACAAATTTCTTCATCTTGAATTAACTGTCCATACCAAAAAATAAATGGCACAAAAGCATTAATGATTAAGCCATTAACAAATGAATCACTCAGGTTAGATAATCCCAATTCAATTAATTTATGTTTGCTTTTCTTAATTAACTCCTTACAATAGTTCAAAATTATTTCTGGTGAACAATAAACAAATTGATAATTGAAATCATATTGACTTACAATTGCTGCAAATTGCATAACACGAATTCTAGGGAATGAGGTATGCATTACACCTTTTAATTTCCATGATGATTTTTGAACGCGATTTTCATTGAAAGTAGTTGAATCTAATGTGTCATCATTAAATAATCCACTTGCATTCATAATTCTATCGTAAAAATTTGTTGATTCAGTCGGTTTTAATTCATTCAATTTTAACTTTTGCGCTAATTCAAGAAATGGCAACTGATTCACTTTAGATCCCATAGCACCGGCTAAAAGTTCAAACAATGCTTGTTTTGGATCTGCTCGGTGTTTATTTAAATCAATACTTTTCCTAATCATCCTGGAATAAAGTGTTCTTTCCATCATAAAAACAGCTTGAATTGGTTGAAATTCTGTAAGTTGACTTCTGCAAAGAATTCCTGATTTAATTTTAAAATGTTCATTAAACCATATTAAATGATCTGGATTAATCCAATTTTGCAATACCAATGTTGGAATGCGAGAAATCGCATTAGAAGACGGAAGATCATGACTTAAAACAATATGTAAAATAACATTGTCATACGCTTCATCATGATGGTGACGATGTTTAAGCCAATCTGAACTTTTCACATGAATCTCAACGTTACCAACCCATCTTATGGTATCAATAAGTATTTGTGCATTGAAAAAATCAGGTCCACTCTCCATTTCATTGTATTCTCCAGGATGAATTATTTGAATAGGTGTTCCGTCGCGTATAAAGAGAGCTCTTAGGGGTATTAATTTATGTTGCCACAAATAATGGAGGTATCTTTCTTTCATCTAGATAGGTTTACTTGAAGATACAAAAAAAGCGCTGGAAATTTCCAGCGCTTTCGTCAATTTTATAAAAAATTGCCTACTTATATTTTACAAATTTCAACAATTCTGGATTCGCAGCCGGAGCGGTGTCAGGATTAAATTCCATAGTTAATACCTTCCCTTCTGTTCGTCTATTCAACTGATGCAGTTGTTCGAACAACTTAGGATTTGTTTTCTTGAATTGATTGATGTAATCTTCTCTTAACTGAATAACTTCTACACCACTCATATCAGCAGGCTGAGCAGCAAGGTATTCCTCTCCTCTCTTCCATACGCTTCTCGGTTCTTCTTCACCTTTACCTACAGGCACAATTCTTCTCGGGTCAACTCCTTTTTGTTCAACCAAGTATTTGTAACATGCACGTGCTCTATTTTCTGCAAGACGCTTATTTGCGTCATTTTTACCTCTTGAATCCGTATGAGAACTTAACTCAAGAACCATACCTGGGTATTCCTGAAGGAGGTTGTATACAAATATTAAAGAATCGGGTGAATTGATAGTCGAGTCAACCAAAAGGGCCCATTGATCGAGTGGATAACGAACTTCTGGCAATCTGATTGGCTTTTTAGGCAACAATGCCATTTCAATAATGAAATTTTGATCATAATTTATTCCAACTGTTGTAAATTGCGAACCTTTTTTGTCTTCGTGATAACTATCTTTTGAAATGGTAATATTGTAAGAAAGTTCTTCGTTCACATAGCGGTCACTGCTTGGTTTTTTGTCCCAGAAAACGGATCCTTGTTTGTTGGTAACACCTTCCCATGTTGAACCGTCACTTCCTTTAACAACCACTTTTACTCCTTCAATTTTTACAGCTTTATTGCCCAATTCACTCACGATCACTTTAAGATCATAAAGATTTGGTGGGATTTCATACATATAAATATCAGGATTGTACTTTCCATTTGGATCTTTTCTTTCTGATGTGAAATAGCCTTTTTTACCTGAAACTTCGTACAATGAATAATCATTGTTTTCTGAATTCAATGGGTAACCTAAATTTTTAGGATTTTCCCATTTCATTTCCGCAGAAGTTTTTGTTGCTTTGAACATGTCTAATCCACCTAATCCTGGCATACCATCTGTAGCGAAAAACAAACTTCCATCTTTACCTAGAGTAGGGAAAAGCTCATTTCCTGATGTATTTACCTCAGGCCCCATATTTTTAGGTGCTGACCATGCGTTGTTTTTCTTGTCAAAAGAGGACCACCATAGATCTCTTCCACCATAGCCACCTGGCATATCAGAAACAAAAATCAAATATTTACCATCATCTGTAACACAAGGATGTCCAACAGTAATTGAATCTGCACCGTTCTTCAAATTCAATTTCACTGGCTCACCCCACTCACCTTTTCCTTCAGACGTTGCAGTCCAGATATCGCATCCAAGATTTTGTTTTTTGATATTAGGACACCGTGTAAAGAACATAACTTTTCCACGACCATCGAAGCAAACTGTACCTTCATGTGCCTCAGTATTAATTTTTCCCGATGCATCCGCCAATCGTGGTTCTCCCCAGTTTCCTTTCTTATCAATATCACTTACCCAGATATCCATATAATTTTCACATGAAATAGGATCCGTAGAATTTCCTGTACTTCCTGATCGACTTGAACCAAAATACAATTGAGTTTCTTTTCCATCACCAAAAGTTGGAGCCATGTCAAACTCTTTTTTATTAATTGCCGATTGATTAACAACAACGTGACGCGTTTTATTGGCAATAAAAGATTTACTGTCTTTGCATGATTGAATCCCAACATCACCTCTCACGTCAGCTGGAACTAACTTTTTATACTCTTCGAAGTTAGTAAGCGCTTTATCAAACTCACCCATCATTCGAAGCATCTCACCATTGTTGTAAAACACTTCTGGTTTCACTTGCTGGTAGTCCAATAACAAGGCTCTGTCATACCACTCATTCGCCTCTTTGAATCGATCTGTTAAACGATAACACTCTCCTGTTTTAAAGGCCATATCACCTTTTTGTTTTTTAGCTTGATTGCCTTTACTCGTTAATTTGGTATAGGCTACACTGCATTTTTCAGCACCTTCACAATATTTTTCACTATTAAAATAAGTATTTGCTTCAACAATAAATTTGCTTTGAGCAAAAGACAAGGTGTAAATCCCCATAAAGAGAATTGGCAAGAGAAACTTGTGGTTCATGGAACTATTTCTTTTCAATTTATATACGTCTATAAAACAATAATTACTTCAAAAGCAGTGAAATTTCATTATCCAACTTTCTTTTCAAGCGCCTAAATTTAGTGAAAGTTACTGAAACAAGAAATTTTAAACGATTTTTTGAAATACTTAACAACTTTTTTGTCCTTTTATGAAAATCAATCTTCTGATCGAACATAATTTTCCCACTTCTCTATAACAGATTGAAATCCAGACGGCAAAGCAGAATCAAATTGCAATTGCTTTTTCAAAATAGGATGAAAAAAACCTAGTGTTTTTGCATGAAGTGCTTGTCCCGGAAGCAGTTCAAAGCAATTCTCAATAAACCGCGTGTAACTTGCAGATCGTGTTCCTTTCAAAATTTTATCTCCACCGTATTCCAAATCATTGAAGAGCGGATGACCAATATGCTTCATATGCACTCTGATCTGGTGCGTCCGTCCTGTTTCAAGTTTACATTCTAAAAGTGTAACTAACCCAAAACGTTTTAACACTTTATAATGCGTAACAGCATGTTTTCCTTGAGTTTCATCTTCAAAAACGGTCATTACCTTGCGGTTTTTGGGCGAGCGACCTAGATTTCCAATAATTGTCCCATCCTGCTCAATATCACCCCAAACAAGCGCATTGTATCTTCGCTCTGTTGTACGGTCATAAAACTGCTTGGCTAAATGTGTCAACGTTTCTTCAGTTTTGGCAATCACCATGATACCCGTCGTGTGTTTATCCAAACGATGTACAAGGCCTGGTCGACCGTAATAATCTTGAGAACGCTGAGGAAGATGATCGAAATGATAAACTAAGGCATTTACCAAAGTTCCAGTGTAATTTCCATAACCAGGATGAACGACCATATTTGACGGCTTGTTTATGACAATTAATTGGTCGTCTTCATAATGAACATCAAGTGGGATATCTTGAGGGATAAGCTCAATTTCTCTCACAGGGTATGGCATTACGATTGAGACATTATCACCTGGTTTTACACGATAATTCTGTTTTACCTTTTGATCATTGACGAGAATATTTCCACTTTTTGCCGCAATCTGCACCTTGTTTCGAGAAGTATTTGGCATTCTGTCAATCAGAAATTTATCTATTCGTATGACTTCTTGACCAGGATCAGCCTTGAACCGATAGTGTTCAAAGAGTTCTTCCTCATCGGCTTCTGTTTCTTCGATAAATTCGCTCATTAAAGTTTTACGATCTTGAATATTCGTTCCGTCCCAAATACCCTAATGTAATAAATACCCGGAGGATTTTCTGCCAACGAAAAAGAAGTAACATTGCTTTTTAAAACTTTTTCACCAAAAATAGTATACACCTCAGCACCTTGAAAATCAGTTTCTTTCAATCCAACATGAATTTCACCTGTTGTTGGATTTGGGAACACCACCAAATCATTTTGAATCTTAGTTTCAGAGATGCCTAACTCGACATCCAAAGCTGTTGAATAGATTGGGTGTATCATCACCGAACCTGAAATTGTGGATTGAATCCACGAATTTCCATTGTCCACGCTGTAAAATGTTTGATCAGAATTATCCAAATTCTTATCCAGCCCTATATTTAACCGATCCGGATCCAATTGTCTCCAACCGATAAAGTAGGATGTTCCAACAGGTAATTTTAATGTGTCTTTGAAATAATAATCAACAAAACCATTTCTTGCATTCGTGTATTCAGGAGAACGCGGAAAAAACACATCATCTTCATAAATCAAAGCTCCAGGAACACCGCCATTATCCTCCCAAACAGAAATTAAAAACAAATTATTACTGACATCATTGACTGAAGGCACGAAATGCATCTGCAAACCAATTAACGAATCTGACTCATATGCAGTGTAATGAATTGCTAATCGAGCTTGCGCGCCAGTTGGTCCATAAGCTGCCTCAGCTGATCCGTCATCGTAACTGTAAAAATTGCCAAAGAATTGTGTGCTACGAGTTGAATCATTCAGCGTCAATTCAACAGGATTAACTGTCGTCGTAGGAGTAGATGCTGTAGCCAAAACATCAAAGGTTTGCTTGTTCTCAGGTTTTGTAATGTCAAATATGTATCCAGATGAAACATCATGAAAAGATGTCACAGTGGTTCTAGGCTGATAGTTATAAGGTGCTGAACCACCTGCTAAAATTTGACCAAAAAGAGGGTAATTACCTTCAGGAACACCATTGTATGTTACCTCAATTAAACCATTTTGATTATTCGCAGGAATGATACCCCCGCTGTGCATCACAATTTGAACTTCATCATTCATTTTACCTGAAGAATTATTCTTAAAATGATCCCAAGGAACTGAAGTATACGATTTTAATAAGCTGCCAATTGGATACACAAATGCTAAATCCCTAAACAAAGTATCTTGGTATCCAGCAGCTGCTTTCAATTGGACATAATCGATATGAAAGTGATCTAAACTACCTGAAAGTGCTCCATAATTTCTAAATCGAAATTGAAATCCTTTCTTAAAATATTGCGCATCTTTCAACCTTATATTCGCTACTTTAAATTCACTCGTTACTTGACCTGAATCACTCCAAACACGCTTCCATTGATCAAGATCTTTGGCATAAAATTCGAGAATTAATGAATCTGATGTTTCTGGCACATCACCAAATCCTTGCGCTTGATAAAGAAAACTCATATAAATTGAGTCAGAGGCATCATAAGGGGAAAGATTCAAAGGTTTTGATGTCAAAACATCCGCATAATTTGTCAAAGATGTACCGATTGCATAGGGATAGCCATTAGCATTTAAACCATCAAACGTAACAACGCCTAAGGATCTTGGCTCAAACGCATATCTGTAATTGTGATAAGCGAAATCATCTAACCAATAAGCATTTGGATCATTAATATTTACAAAAAATTGAGTGGCGGAATCCTGAAAAAACTCAGGTGATGTAATCCAAACCGTATCTGAAACATCAGGTGCTCCGATTGTGTCGTAAATATAATAAGGAGGATATAAATCGGTTGTTGCATAATTAACGGGATAATTACTCAAATCACCCACTTTCAATTGAGTTGGAAGGAATGCAACATCGACATATACAGAAGTTACAATATCGTAGGTTCTTCGGAAGGTAACCTGATCAGTATAGAATTGTCCAATAGCAATGGGCTGAGATGTTAAGTTATCTAATAAGCGGTATTTTTTATCTGATGTTACTCCTGGATCAGAAAAATCTGAGTTGTATTGTTGGAAATGATTTTTTGTAAACTCATCAAAGAATGGAAGTTCGAGTGTGTCTGAAACATAAAGTATTGTACTGTCAAAAGTACCCTGTTTTAATTTTTGAATTGCCTTTTTTTTTGATTTACCAATCAGTTCTGGATTAGCAGTCAACGGACCAACCTCTTCAATTTGGGAGTAAGCACTTAATCCTGCAGCAATGAAGCAAAGAAACAAAAAGAAAGACTTCATAAGATACAACTTTTATGGCTCCTGTTCGATTGGACCACCAAAATCTTTAGTAGCATAAACAGTGATTGTTGATCCAGCAGGAATCATTATTCCCTCTAAAAATTCTGGTGATTGCGATTCAATTCTAGCGGCAAGTGAATCTTCAGATGTTAGGCAGTCGGCACAAATTGTTATCATGCTGAAATTTCCAGTTTGAATCAACATATCTCGAGCCTCGAGAAGAGACATTCCGAATAAATCAGGTATTTCTGTCGGTGCGCCAGCATCATTTTGTCCAACAATCAATAAAATCGTGGCACCTATAGGAATTTTAGCTCCTTCTTTAACTGATTTCCCTTTGTACAATTGTTCAAGAACAGCACCATCCGCTTCACTTGTTGCACGGTATTCAATTCTAAAATTCAACCCTCTATTCTCTAAGATGCTTTCAGCAAAACGTTGAGATTTATCTACGAGACTTGGCATTTCAACCAAGCGTGATTTTTTGGAAACCCTAAGTCGAATGATTCGACCTTCTTTAACCGGCACAAGCGACAATGAAGTTGCATCTGGATCTTGGTCAATAATTGTGCCCTCTGGTTTTGAAGGGTCATAGATTGAATCCAAAATTTCATACTGAAGGTCTAAATCTTCTAATTCCGTTTTTACTGAATTTACATTACGGCCAATTAAATTTGGTACATCAATGTGTTGTCCATGATTGGTGTAAGAATCAAGATAAAAAATGGTAAGACTCACAATAACAATGTAAGTGAGAATTACCAATCCGAAATGTTTCAGAAAGTGTTTACTCCAAACAAAAACCTTGATTTTATTTAACAAATCCATTTACAGAAATACTTGCAACAAATATAAAAATTAAGCGGAATGTACAACGCAGAAAAGATGCTCTAACAAATTAAAAATTCGGAGAAAGTGCATGGGATTTATAGAACTCATCAATATAATCAAATGCTTCCTTTGCCGTGTCAACCATAGTAAACATATGCATATCGCTCGGAGATATATTGTTTTCTGCATGTAGCATGGATTCTTCAATCCAATCAATTAACCCTTTCCAATAATCTTTTCCAATTAAAACCACAGGTCGCTTGTTGATCTTTTTTGTTTGTATTAATGTTAATGCCTCGAACATTTCGTCCAATGTTCCAAAACCACCGGGCAAAACAACAAATCCTTGGGCATATTTCACAAACATGACTTTTCGTACAAAAAAATAATCGAATTCAAGGTTATGCTCAGGGTCAATAAATGGGTTGTGATTTTGCTCGAAAGGTAAATCGATGTTCAACCCTACAGATTTGCCGCCACCTTTTTGCGCACCTTTATTTCCAGCCTCCATTATTCCCGGACCACCTCCTGTAATTACACCATAACCAGCTTCGGCTAATAATTCTGAAATCTCAACACCCATTTGGTAGTACTTATTGTCGGGCTTTGTTCGTGCAGATCCAAAAACACTAATACAAGGACCAATCTTTGCCATGCGCTCATATCCTTCAACGAATTCAGACATTATTTTAAATATCGCCCAACTGTCATTGATCTTAATATCATTCCAGTCTTTTCTTATTTTGTTCATGATTTCTTTTTAAGTTCAAACAACGCTTGCTAGTTTATTCCACGCAGCATTTAACGAAAGTAGTTGATATTGATAGTAACGTTTTTTTATGAAAGTTATTTTTTCAACACTAGCTTTCTGATATATCCTTTATTTCTCCTATTTTCGGCTATGTGAAGCAGCAAATTAAATTGTTATTTTTTCTATTGTCTATTTCGAAAGGGATATTATGTCAACCTAACGATAGCATTGCGTCTAATGCATGTAAAAGAAAAATTATTTCGACTTCACTAATCGGAACATCATGGATTGGAAGCATGAGTGCACTCTATGGTATTTGGTATAAAAAAGAAGCACAAACAAGTTTTCATACGTTTAATGATGGTGCAAATTGGCTGCAAATGGACAAAATGGGGCATTTGTACGCGACCTATAAATTTGGTTTAGTGACAAGTGAAGCATTGAATTGGTCAGGAATCACACATAAAAAATCAGTTCTAATTGGAGCTGGCATAGGTTTAGGATATCAAACAACGTTGGAAATTTTTGATGGATTTAACAATGACTGGGGTTTTTCATGGTTTGACATGGCTGCAAATGGCATTGGAGCAGGCCTATTTATTGGACAACAATTAATCTTCAAAGAAGAACGGATTATTCCAAAATTCTCATTTCATCGAACAAATTATGCGTCTCTTCGTCCAGCTGTATTGGGCGATGGATTCCCGCAAGAATTGCTCAAAGATTACAATGGTCAAACTTATTGGTTTAGTTTTCACCCACTTCATTTTATTAAAAATGATAAAGTTCCAAAATGGATTTGTCTTTCATTCGGTTACAGTGCGGATGCCAAGATAATTGGAAACAAAGAAATATATACTGATCCTAATGGTAAGACATATAACTCATCGCGCGAATTTCTGCTTTCTTTAGATGTTGATTTTAATAAGATTAATGTGAAGAAAAAATGGGTAAAAACTATTTTAAAACAACTCAACTACGTTAAGATTCCTTTTCCTGCTTTAATGATGAGAAATGGTAAATTAACTACAATACCTCTTTATTTTTAATACGAATCAATTACTAAATCATGGTAAACAGCTCTTCATTCACCATCAATAATCTCGAAAAGTATTTCCGACAATATAGCAGATCTGTTAGAGCTCCGCGTAAATTCTGGAGCGAAATCGCACAGAATTATGAATGGATGAAGCCTTGGGAAAAAGTACTTGATTGCGACATGTACGATGCTAATTTTTCTTGGTTTATTGGCGGGAAGTTAAACATTACACAAAACACGCTTGATAGACACATTTCAATTAGATCTAACAAAACTGCAATTCTTTTTGAACCAAATGACCCGAATGAAAAAATACAAGAAATAACCTACAAAGAACTTCTTTTAAGGGTTAACAAGTTAGCCAATGTGTTAAAAAAAGAAGGTATTCAAAAAGGAGACCGGGTTTGTATTTATTTACCTATGATTCCAGAATTGGCCATTTCGGTGCTTGCGTGCGCAAGAATTGGCGCGATTCATTCTGTGGTCTTTGCAGGTTTTTCTTCTTCCGCTGTGGCGGCAAGAATTCAAGATGCGGGATGTAAAATGGTTATCACTTCTGATGGAGGATACAGAGGGAATAAAACAATTGATCTTAAAGGAATCATAGATGAAGCGTTGATCTCCTGTCCTACGATTGAAAAATCACTTGTTTTCCGTCGAACAAATGAACCTATTCATATGCTTCCAGGAAGAGACCTTGAAGCCGCAGAACTTTTGGAACAGGCATCTGATCAATGCGAACCCGAAATGATGGATTCTGAAGATCCACTTTTCATATTGTATACATCAGGATCTACGGGTAAACCGAAGGGAATGGTGCACACAACTGGAGGGTATATGGTTTACACAGGATTCACTTTTAAAAACGTTTTTCAATACCAAGAAGAGGATATTTTTTGGTGTACCGCTGATATTGGATGGATTACTGGTCACTCCTATTTGCTCTATGGAGCCCTGCTAAATGGCGCTTCAACAGTTATGTTTGAAGGTATACCATCCTATCCTGATTTTGGTCGCTTTTGGGAAATTATTGATAAGCATAAGATTACTCATCTTTACACAGCTCCAACGGCTATCAGATCTTTAGCAAAGGAAAGTCTTAGTTGGGTTGAAAAACATGATTTATCTTCGTTAAAAGTGCTTGGATCCGTTGGCGAACCAATTAATGAAGAAGCATGGCATTGGTATGATGAGCATATAGGGCACAAATTATGTCCAATTGTCGATACATGGTGGCAAACAGAAACTGGAGGTATTCTCATTTCTCCCATACCATTTGTTACACCAACAAAACCAACTTTTGCAACATTGCCTTTACCAGGAATACAACCAGCTCTCGTTGATGAAAAAGGAAATGAAATTGAAGGAAACAGAAAAGCAGGAAATCTTTGTATCACCTTCCCTTGGCCCTCCATAGCGCGTACAATTTGGGGAGACCATCAACGATACAAAGACACTTATTTCAAAGCATATCCAGGGAAATATTTCACAGGTGATGGCGCCATTCGCGACGAAGTAGGTTATTATAGAATAACAGGAAGGGTTGATGACATTGTTATCGTATCGGGACATAATTTGGGAACTGCTCCTATTGAGGATGCTATCAATGAACATCCATCTGTGGCAGAATCAGCTTTGGTAGGTTTTCCTCATGATGTAAAAGGCAATGCCCTTTATGGTTTTATTATCCTTAAGGATGATGCAGCGCAGACAGATAATGAACAGTTAAAAAAAGAGATCAATCAACATATTGCTGACCACATTGGTCCAATTGCAAAATTGGATAAAATCCAATTTGTTTGTGGACTTCCGAAAACGCGTTCTGGAAAGATTATGAGAAGGATATTGCGCAAAATAGCTGAAGGAGATTTCTCAAATTTCGGAGATATAAGCACACTTTTAAATCCGGAAATTGTTGAAGAAATAGTGACCGGAGTTCAATAATTAGAGCGTCTGATTTTTCAGTTTGAGATCTGCGAGTTTGTGAATGTATTCGTTCGTTAAACTAGCTTCCAAAAGCATTAGGTGATCAATACGGTGGCAATCTGTGCCAATAAAATCAACTAATTGTGCATCTATAAGTCGTTGCGCTTGTTTTTTAACTTCTTGGCCGTAATGTCCAGAAAGAGAATTAATATTTACCTGAATATTTACTCCTTTCTCTCTATATTCTGCAGCTTTATCAACGGACCCCAAAAAGTAGAGATAACGCTCAAAATGTGCCAAAACAGGCTTAAATCCTGCCATTTGCATGTCAAAAAATAACTTCCCTTCGAATTGTGGTGCATTGTGAAAAGCAAATTCTGTTAGAACGAAATTATCACCAAAAGTGAGCAATCTTTTGTCTTTAATTCTTAACTCTAATGTTTCGTCGAAGTAATATTCCGCGGCTGCTTCAATTTCAATTTTTAAACCTAGCTTTTGAGCATTTTCACGGACTTGTTCTAGTCCCTCCAAAATACGCTCAGCATTATTTGGATAGACCTCACTCATAATATGTGGGGTGGTGATTACTTTTTTGTAGCCGAGACTTTCAAATTTCGCCAACATTGCGATCGATTCATCCATTGTTCTTGCGCCATCGTCAATACCGGGTATTAGATGACTGTGAATATCAATTCCAATTTGAGAAAGATCAAAAGGTTCTAATTTTTTCTTGAACAGTCCGCCTAACAATCCCATTTCAACGATTTTCGTACATATTTGAGTAATAAGTCTGATAAGTACCTGAAGTAACTTTCTCTACCCATTCAGTATTCGCTAAATACCAATCAACTGTTTTTTCGAGTCCCTCCTCAAATGTAATGGAAGGTGTCCATCCCAATTCATTTTCCAACTTTGTCGCATCAATAGCATACCTTAAATCATGCCCTTTGCGATCTGTGACATATGTGATGAGTTTTTCAGATTCACCTGCAGATCTACCTAGCTTTCTATCCATTAATCGACATAGAAAACGCACTAATTCAATGTTCGTCCACTCATTCAAGCCACCAACATTGTATGATTCTCCAATTCTACCTTTGTGGAAGATTGCAACGATTGCTTTTGCATGATCCTCTACCCATAACCAATCCCGCACATTCTCTCCTTTACCATAAACTGGCAACGGCTTGTTGTTTCGAATGTTGTGAATCATTAATGGAATGAGCTTTTCTGGAAAATGATGGCTGCCATAATTATTCGAACAATTTGACATTTTTACAGGCAAACCATAGGTATGATAGTATGCGGAAACAAAGTGATCAGATGAAGCTTTTGAAGCACTATATGGGCTGCGTGGATCGTAAGGAGTGTCCTCCCTAAAGAGACCTTCTTCTCCTAAACTACCGTAAACCTCATCCGTAGAAACATGATGAAAAATATGTCCTTCTTCGCCGTTCCATTTTTCTTTTGAGTGTTGCAAAAGATTGACAGTACCAACCACGTTTGTCATAACAAAATCCATTGGACCTTCAATTGAACGATCAACATGGGATTCCGCAGCTAGATGTATGACGTCAGTTATATCGTATAATTCAAACGCAGCTTGAACATCGGCAGCATTTACAATATCTCCTTTTACAAAACGATAATTATCTTTTAGATCAACATCTCTCAAATTTTCAAGGTTACCTGCATACGTTAACTTATCAAAATTAACTATCAAGTAGTTTGGATATTCATTGACTAATAATCGAACTACATGGGAACCAATAAATCCTGCTCCTCCTGTTACTAAAATTCTTTTTTTAAAATCTTCCATCACTTATAAAGACCAATATTCTAAGTCCTTTATCTTTCCTTTGAAAATACCTTTTACATCCACAAAAACGCCCTGTTCATTCTTTAGTAAAGACTTGAATTCAGCCTCAGACATATTTTTGTACTCCTTGTGGTTTACCGCTACAATAATTGCATCATAATCGTTGCTAGCTATGGCTGATAAACCAACGCCGTATTCGTGTTCCATTTCTGCGGATGAAGCATGTGGATCAACTAGATCAACATGCACTTGAAATGATTTCAATTCATTTACAACATCAATCACTTTTGAATTTCGAATATCACTCACGTCTTCTTTGAAAGTTGCACCCATTACAAGAACCTTAGCATCTTGAATGTGTTTCCCTTGCGCAATAATTTTTTTAACCGTCTGTTTTCCAATATAGAAACCCATGGAGTCATTGACATATCGGCCACTCGTGATAACCTTAGAGTGATAACCGGCTTGTTGCGCTTTATGTGTAAGGTAATAAGGATCTACTCCGATGCAATGCCCACCAACCAAACCAGGAGAAAACTTCAGGAAATTCCATTTTGTTCCCGCAGCCTCTAAAACTTCAAATGTGTTAATATTCAACTTATTGAATATGATTGACAACTCATTAATCAAAGCAATATTTACATCGCGTTGTGTGTTTTCAATTATTTTTGCCGCTTCAGCTACCTTTATGGAAGCTGCACGGTGAACTCCAGCAGCGACAACCAATTCGTATACTTTGGCAATTTCATCCAAAGATTCATCGCAACAGCCAGAAACTACTTTTATAACATTTTGCAATGTATGCTCTTTATCTCCTGGGTTAATTCTCTCAGGTGAATACCCCACCATAAAATCTGTTTGGAATTTCAATCCCGACTGAGCCTCTAATACAGGAATGCAATCTTCTTCTGTGCAACCCGGATAAACGGTAGATTCAAAAACAACATAATCCCCTTGTTTCAGAACTTTACCAACAGTTGAACTTGCACCCAACAAAGGTTTTAAATTCGGTAAATTCGAATCGTCAATTGGAGTTGGAACGGCCACAATAAAAAACTGAACATCCTTGAGATCATGAATATCTGCGGAAAACTGAATATCGCATCCTTCAAAATCAGCTGCAGATAACTCATTGCTTGGATCAATATGATTTTGCATTAAGTCGATGCGTTCTTGATTGATATCAAAACCAACAACTTTAATTTTTCTTGCAAATTCCAGTGCAATTGGCAATCCAACATATCCTAGTCCGATTACCGCTAATTTAGCTTCCTTCGCTAACAGCTTATTATAGATCGAGTTGCTCATTTCTTACCTTATAAATTCTTTCAATAATTTCAACCACCTTTAACCCTTCCAACGCATTGGTCGTTGCAGATGTTCTTCCCTTAAGGGTATCAATTACATTTTTGATAACATAATTATGGTTTGCTGCAGAACCCTTATATGCACCGTAATCATTTCCTGGATTGGTAGGTGCCAATTCTGGCATAACATAGTCTTTAATGTTGCAAACTTCAACTTCATTCATATATTGTCCACCGATTTTAACGCTTCCATTTGCACCGATGATTGTAATCGAACTCTCCAAGTTTTGATTCGCAACAGCAGTAGAATAATTAATACATCCCATACCTCCGTTTACAAAATCGAAACTCACAAACCCAGAGTCCTCAAATTCGGTTGAATTTTGATGTGTGAAATCAGCAAATTTTCCTTGAATATTATCAATATCTCCAAAGAGCCAATACATGATGTCTATGAAGTGAGAAAACTGCGTAAAGAGGGTTCCACCATCTAAGTCTTTGGTTCCTTTCCAGCCCCCTTTTTTATAATAACGATCATCACGATTCCAGTAGCAATTCAACTGCACCATATAGATTTCTCCAATCGTACCAGATTCAACAACTTCCTTGATCCATTGAGAAGGCGGAGAATAGCGGTTCTGCATCACACAGAATACTTGTCTGGAAACCTGAAGTGCCTTGAAAATCATCTTTTCACAGCTGTCTTTCGACAATCCCATTGGCTTTTCGCATACTACATGTTTTTTCGCTTCAAGAGCCGCTAAACTTTGACTTGCATGAAAACCATTTGGTGTACAAACATTTACAACATCAAAGTCAAGACCTGATGCTAATAACTCATCAAAATTTGAGAAAAAAGGAACGTTAAAATCAACCGCATCGCATTCTTCCTTCGAACGAACATCAATCATTGCAACCAATTCACCTTCGTCGTCTCGGCGAATCATTTCAGCATGACGCTTGCCAATGTGGCCTGAACCCACAACAACAAATTTCACTTTTTGATCTGTTTTGATCATACGCTTCTATTTTTCAAATTCCACCTTAGTGGATAATATTTATTTAATTCTAGTTACTATTCCCTTCTCCAACAAATATACTTGCTGACTTTCAGGACAAACTGCATGCCCTTCCGAATTGAATTCCAATCGATGGCCGTATTCACTCATCCACCCTATCTGACGCGCTGGATTGCCAACTACAAGAGCAAATGCAGGTATCGTTTTCGTTACAACCGAGCCTGCACCAATGAACGCAAACTCACCTATATCGTGTCCGCAAACAATCGTTGCGTTGGCACCGATACTCGCGCCTTTTCCAACTTTTGTTGCAGCATATTGTTCGCGTCTGTTGACTGCACTTCTAGGATTGGTCACATTCGTAAAAACCATCGAAGGGCCAAGAAAAACATCATCTTCACAAACTACGCCTGTATAAATGGAAACATTATTCTGCACCTTTACATTGTTACCAAGTTTAACGCCCGGAGAAACAACCACATTTTGCCCGATATTGCAACGTTCACCAATTTCACAATTAGGCATAATATGCGAGAAATGCCAAATCTTTGTGCCTTCTCCTATGTGACATCCTTGGTCAACAACAGCTGTTTCGTGTGCAAAATAATTCATCAGCGGATAATGTATTTATCAAAATCGTTGTGTTCCGTCTGCATCAATTCTTCCTGTGACAAACTTTTGAAATAATCATACGTAATTTTCAATCCTTCTGCACGTCCAACCTTTGGTTCCCAGTTTAGAATTGCTCTTGCTCGTGTGATATCCGGTTGTCTTTGTTTAGGATCATCTACAGGCAAATCCTTGTATATTACTTTTTGCGTTGTGCCTGTCAATTTGATTATTTCTTCTGCAAAGTCACTTATCGTTATTTCATCAGGGTTACCAACGTTCACCGGAAATGCGTAATCACTTTTCAATAAACGTACAATACCTTCAATCAAATCATCAACATAACAAAAAGAACGTGTTTGCGAACCATCACCAAAAATAGTCAAATCTTCTCCTCTGAGTGCCTGCCCAATAAAAGCTGGCAAAACCCTACCATCATTCAAGCGCATGCGCGGACCGTAGGTATTGAATATACGGACAATTCGAGTTTCTATTCCATGAAAATTATGATAAGCCATTGTGATGGCTTCTTGAAAACGTTTCGCTTCATCATAAACTCCTCGAGGTCCAACCGGATTTACATTTCCCCAATAATCTTCATTTTGTGGATGTACATTTGGATCACCATATACTTCAGATGTTGAAGCAATAAGTACACGTGCACCCTTTGCTTTGGCTAATCCCAAACAATTATGGATTCCCAATGAACCAACTTTCAGGGTCTGAATAGGAATTTTTAAATAATCAATTGGACTTGCAGGTGAAGCAAAATGCAGAATATAATCTAACTCACCAGGAACATGAATAAACTTGGAGACATCATGGTTGTAAAACTCAAAATTCTCCAATTTGAACAGATGCTCAATATTTTTAAGTCGACCTGTAATCAAATTATCCATTCCAATAACATGGTAACCATCCTTTACAAATCGATCACAAAGGTGCGATCCCAAAAATCCAGCCGCCCCAGTAATTAATATGCGTTTTTTTCTTTCCATCATCAGTCAATTTGAGTGTTTGCTGAAATTACTGATCTACCAATGGAGCTGTAGAAGAAGCCTTTCTCTGTCATTTCATTCAAATCAAATAGGTTTCTACCATCAAAGATAACTTTGTCTTTTAGCATATTACTTATCTTATCAAAATCAGGATTTCTAAAAACACCCCATTCAGTGCAAATCACTAAAGCATCCGCCTTATCAATTGCATCATATTCGTTTTCAACGAAGCCAATTTTATCCCCTAAAACAGCTTTCACATTGCCCATTGCTTCTGGGTCGTATGCAACTACTTCTGCACCATCCTTTAGCAATTCATCAATTATGTACAACGCAGGTGCTTCACGAATATCGTCTGTATCTGGTTTAAATGCCAGACCCCAGATTGCTATTTTCTTTCCAGATAGATTCCCTCTAAAGAAATTTCGAATCTTAGGCATAAGTATCGTTTTCTGAGATTCATTGACCTCCATAACGGCTTTCAGAATTTCAAATGAAAAACTATTTTCATTCCCAGATTTCACAAGTGCCTGCACATCCTTAGGAAAACAAGAGCCTCCATAACCTATGCCGGGGAATAAAAATCGTTTGCCAATTCGATCATCAGAACCTATACCTATCCTCACTTTATCCACATCAGCCCCTACCAATTCGCAAAAATTAGCAATTTCATTCATGAAGGTAATCTTTGTTGCCAGGAATGAATTAGCTGCATACTTGGTTAATTCTGCAGATTTTTCATCCATAAAAATGATAGGATTTCCTTGACGTACAAAGGGCTTATACAATTGTTCCATTATCTTAATCGCCTTTGCTGATGAAGTACCAATCACCACGCGATCGGGTTTCATAAAATCATCAACAGCAAAGCCCTCCCGCAAAAATTCAGGATTTGATACGACATCAAAATCAACTTGTGCATTTGCAGCAATAGCAGCCCGAACTTTCTCGGCTGTGCCAACGGGTACAGTGCTCTTATCAACTACAACTTTGTAATCTTCAATTATTTTCCCCAATTGACCTGCAACACCAAGAATATAGGACAAATCAGCAGAGCCATCCTCACCTGGAGGTGTTGGAAGGGCAAGAAAGATGATTTCTGCCTCTTTTATTCCTTCTTCAAGGTTTGTAGTAAATGAAAGTCGACCAGCTTTAATGTTTCGTTCGAACAACACATCCAAATGGGGTTCATAAATTGGAATTTCACCCTGACGCATGCGTTCCACTTTCTTTGAGTCAATATCTACACATATAACCTGGTTACCTGTTTCAGCGAAGCAAGTACCAGTAACCAAACCCACATATCCAGTTCCAACTACGGCAATTCTTTTCATACTATCAGTTCGATGAATTAATAAACTCTTTTACTGAATTGCAGATGTATTCCAATTGCTCATGTTGTAATTCAGTATGTATTGGCAATGATAAAACTCGCTCTGTAAGCCAATCTGTTATGGGCAGATTTGTATTTTCACTCCCGAATGAGCTAAACATTTTTTGTCGGTGCGCAGGGACTGGGTAATAAATCATTGAAGGAATTTCCTTCTCGGCCAAATAAGCACTTAAAGCATTTCGATCAACTCCTTCTAACTGCATCGTATACTGGTGAAAAACGTGCTTGGATTTAGAATCTCTTGCAGGTGTTTTAATTTGCGGAATTGAAGCAAAAAAATCATCGTAAAAATCTGCTGCCTTACGGCGTGCATCTATATAATTATCTAATTCTTTTAATTTAATTCTCAAAACGGCTGCCTGAATTGTATCCAATCTGGAATTGCATCCCACCACATCGTGGTAATAACGTTTGCTTTGTCCATGATTAGCAATCATTCGCATTTTGGAAGCCAAATCATCATTGTTCGTGCATATTGCTCCACCGTCACCATAACAACCTAGATTTTTTGATGGAAAAAAGGAAGTGCACCCAATATCTCCAATTGTTCCTGTTTTCGAAATGCGCCCATCTGCATGGTGGTAATCACTTCCTATCGCTTGCGCATTGTCTTCAACAATAAAAAGACCATATTCTTTTGCTATCGCTTGTATAGCATCCATTTCAGCCGCTTGACCGTAAAGATGCACAGGAACAATTGCCTTCGTTTTATCTGTTATAGCAGCACGGATTTTTTCTGGGTCAATACAAAAAGTATCCGCATCTACTTCAACAAAAACAGGCTTCAAACCAAGAAGAGCCATCACCTCTGTTGTAGCAATATAGGTAAAAGATGGTGTAATTACTTCATCTCCTGGTTTTAAGCCCAAAGCCATCAAAGCTATTTGCAATGCGTCCGTACCGTTCGCACATGGTACAACATGTTTAACACCTAAATAAGTTTCTAATTCCGATTGAAATGCTGAAACATCCGGTCCATTGATGAATTGTGCATTTGAAATAACATGTTGAATTGCTTGATCTACAGCGGGTTTAATATTCTCGTATTGAGAAATCAAATCGACCATTAGGATTTTCTTCATAACAGGGTACAAAATTCCGAATTTAAAGGCCCAAAGATAATTGAACTTAACGAAACTTTGACACCTTTTGAAAGCGAAAATGCGTGAAAAACAGATATAAAGAGCGCCTATAATTGAAATCTACCAATCATGTGATCTATGATTCTAGAAGCGGCACCTTCGTTCTTGTATACATTTTCTATGCTTTTTACACTGATTATTTCTTTATTTAATTCAATGTGTGCTGCAACTTGATTTAAATCGTCCAATGTCTTAACTGAAAATGCTGTTCCGATTTTAACAAATTGTTCAGCCTCTGGAAAACGATTGAATTTCGGACCAAAGACGACTGGCAATCCAAACACAGAAGGTTCGAGAATGTTATGCAGTTTGCCAGAGAAACCGCCGCCTACATATGCCCATTTACCAAATGAATATGCTCCAGAAAGATGGCCAATTGTATTAAGTATAAGCACATTTTTAGTCAACTGACGGTCAGTGAATCGACAAGTAATGCCTGAAAGTTTCATTTCAATTTCTCTAATTCGTTCCTCTCGAATATCATGAGGTGCCAAAATAAATTTTACCGAAGGATTTTTTAAAATAAAAGGAATCAACATTTTCTCGTCATCTGGCCATGTACTTCCAAGAACGATTGCTTTTTCTCCAGAAAGGAAATCTGTTAACCGTGCATCTGAATGCAAGGAATTTTTAAATTGAATAACCCTGTCAAAACGAGTGTCACCAACTGTTTGAAATAACGTAATTCCAAGGTCTGCTAATAACAAAGATGTTTGGTTATTCTGCGTGTAGAAAAAGTCTATTGATCGAAGTGTCTTTCGAAAAAAGCCACCATACCATTTAAAAAATCGCTGGTTCTTTCTCAAAAGCGTACAAACAGATAATACTTTTACACCCTTACCTTTTGCTTCAGAAATATAATTCGACCAAAATTCGTATTTCACGAAAAAGACCATTTTAGGAGAAAAGTGAGCAATGAATTTACGCGCGTTAATGGATGTATCTGAAGGTAAATAGGTTGCAAAGTCTACACAATGTTCTCGTTTGTTGTAATGTTGCATCCCAGATGGAGAAAAGAAAGTAACCAACAAAAATGTTTCCGGACGTCTATTTTTTATTTCGCGCATGATTGGCAAAGCCATATCAAATTCACCAAGGGATGCACAGTGAAACCAACAAACATATTTGTCATGCACTTTGGGAAAACCAATAAATTGATTTTTCCTACCTGCGACCCACGCTTTCGCTTTCAAATTGAAAATAGCTGACACACGTATTGCCAATGTGTACAAACGGATTCCAAAAGTGTAAAAGGGGCGCATCAATCGTAATAAAAATCCTTTGGCTGTCTTTTGTAGAAAGGTATTTGCCAACCTATTTTGACGCCGTACTGAATATCAATGCGCGTATCAGTTGAAACAGGAACTTCAGGTTGATCAAAAAAGATTGTTCGCTTGTTTCTTGTAAAACCCTCTTGAATATAAAACCCACCATAAAAATTGTAAAAACCTCCATTAGCTAGAAAGGAATAACCAATAAATTGGTGAAGATTCGGACCTATTGTGAGTCGATCATACCCTTTTTTGTATTCTAGTTCTAACTGAGGAATAACTTGATCTTGAGTTTCTACTCTCAATCGATGCAACAAATATCCGACACCGCCATGAATGAATATCCCACTGTTCTCATTTGGACTCAAAATAGGAAGAATAAATCCCGCAGCAAAATTGACATTCACACCTCGTGAATACACCAAAACCATAGCAATGTCGCCATTGACATCAGTAATATTACCGTAAGAATCCACCAAATGATCAAAAAGTCCATTCATTTTGACTTGATTCCCAAACATAAAATTTGCATCCATTCCCAAAAAGACGTTTCGGCTTGTTTTATACCCCGCTAGAACCCCAATGTGATTCATAAAACCATAGCGCTGATAAAGATCTCCTGCGGTCCAATTAGCACCGTAGTGCACTCCAATCATAGGGGTGCCAATGATGGAATCTCTTACATTTCTTTGAGAAAAAACAGAGAACGTTGATAAGAGCGTTAATAAAAGAAGGATTCTCATTTTTGATTGTTCTTAATCAAACCATTTTAATTCCTCTTGAAAAACCATTTTTTAGGTTTTTTATTCTGAATACCATAAACACCATATCCGTATCCATATCCCTTACCATTCTTGTTTACGCCATTCAATAAGACAGCCATAGTACCTAATTTATTTTCTTGAAGCAGTTTTTGTGGTAAGTAAAGATTTCTTTTATCTATAAAATTTGCTCTTACAACATAGACTACTAAATCAGCATATCCGCAAACTAAAAGAGTATCGGAAACCAATCCAACTGGAGCTGTATCGACTATTACATAATCAAATCGTTCTTTTACTAAATCAAAAAGTACTGACATACGGTCCCTCATCAACAACTCAGATGGATTGGGTGGTATGGTCCCTGAAGTTATATAAAAAAGATTTTCATCATTTTCATCCTGCATCAAGATATCATCCAATGCTAAACCTTCATTCACTATAAAATCGGACACACCCGAACTTGATGTTATATTGGCATATTTATCCAACATTGGTATCCTAAGATCCATTCCAATAATCAAGGTCTTCTTGCCAGAATTAGAATAAATGTGGGCTAAATTCAGTGAAGTAAACGATTTGCCTTCTCCTGCTATCGTAGAGGTAACAAGGATCGTTTTACATTTACCCACCTCTCCGCTAATCATAAAACTGATATTGGACCTAACCAAACGGAAAGCTTCTGATATAATTGATTTTGAATTTGTGAAGGCAATGATTTTCTCATTCTGATCATTTACTGGTATTTCTCCAACCAATGGGAGATTGAGCTCATCAATATCTTTGAATCCATGAACTTTTGTATCCAATAAATCCTTTACATAAATCCAGACTGCAGGAATAATCAAACCCAAAAGAATGGCGCCTAAAAAAATGATTTTTTTCTTTGGAGACACAGGCTCTCCATCACAATAACTGTAATCAATCACCTTTGAGTTGCCAACTGTTGCCGCTAAAGCAATTTCATTTTCTTCTCTCTTTTGAAGAAGGTAGATATAGAGTGTTTCTTTAATTTGTTGTTGCCTTAAAATGTTTCTATACTCTTTTTCATATTTGGGAACAGATGCAATTTTTGATTTATATAAATTCTCTTGTGCGTTTAATGTATTGAGTTGTAATTTCAAACTTGACTTTAAATTTCTAAGACTTTCTATAATAGATGTCTTTATACTAACCAACTGTCCATCAATACGCTGAACCGCGGGATTTTTGTCTCCAGAACTTTTTAAAAGTCGATTTCGTTCAAGAACTTGCAAATTATATTGATTGGTCATCTCAACCACTGATCTGTCCTCAAAACCTAAATTAGCTGGCAACAAAGCATCGTATCCTTGGTTTTCCCGAATATAATCATTCATGTAATTTGCCAAATTCAATTGAATCGTTGCGTCTGTGATAGCCTGTTCTGCAGCACTCTCTTTTGTTAAATAAATAGCCGCATCTGATGATACATCTACCAACTGGTGCTGTGATTTAAATTCTTCACCTTGATCTTCAGCATCAGAAAGATCAACGGTAATAAATTTCATACGGTCATTGATAAACTTGCTGGTATTTCTTGCTATTTCATTTTTATCTTGTATTGCTTGCGCTTCATGTTGATGAATCAATTCATTCAGCAATGCATCGTTTTTTTCTTTTACTTTTCCTTTGAATTTTAAAACTACCACATTCGCATCTTTGTTGACTGTTTCCACAACTAGTTCTTTCTGAATAGCAGTTACAACCTTTTCAACTGGAGTAATATTGACTATAAAAGACCTTCCAATCCACTTCGAGAAAAAACTTTTTGATTTGTTCAAAACAATTTTTCCGATCTTCGTGCTTACAGGAATTTCAAATTGATATATACCCAATTCCTTTCCTTCAGCATCCGTAAGTAAATAACTGCTTCTATTTAGAATCGTCAACTCAAAGCTAATCTCTTTCGTGTAAAGCAATGTGTCATTCTTGACAGATGAGATAGAAAATGGAGCGTTGTTGTAAAATTCTGTTGATTTGAATCCTGTTCTTTTTCCTAAAGCAATAATTTCTTTATTTAACTTGAGGTTTTTAACTGCCGTTTCTATCAAAGTTCGAGACTTGAAAATTTCAATTTCATTTTCAATGATACTTCCACCACCAAGCAATCCAATGTCTTTGAAAAGAGCCATTTCTGAAAATCCAGCACCACCCTTTTCATCTTTAATTAAAACAGAAGCCTTTGATTCGTATAAGGGAACGGCATAACGAAGGTATAAAAATGTCAAAACCAATATGGCCAATAAACTAATCACAAACCACCTCCAATGATACGTGTACTTTTCAATAATCTCACGAAGATTTATTGACTTATCATCACTGATTTGACTGTTTTCAGAATTCAAATTAATATTAGACATTTAACGTGTTAATAGGGTAATTGTCGTGACTACCAGTGAAGTCAGCGAAATAAAAATAGGGCCAGTTGTACGCCAAATGGTTGACTCTGTTCGAGCCGTTACATTTGGTTCAACATAAACTACATCATTCTGACTTAAATAATAAACAGGTGAGCTAAAAAGGTCTTTGGAAGTTAAATCGATTCTAAACTCTGTTTTTTTTCCATTTACATCGCGAATTACCAATACATTGGTTCTTTGACCCGTCATTTTTAAATCACCCGCTAAACCAATAGCTTCCAACAAAGTAATTCTTTCATTTGGGATTTTATAGGTACCCGGAGACCTGACATCACCCAAAACTGTGACCTTGTAATTCAAAATTTGTATTTGTACAACCGGATTTTTTAAGTATTCACTCAATTTACTTTGTAAAAGTTGTATTGCTTCCATGCGACTTAAACCTCCCAATTTAATCTCACCAATAAATGGCATTACTACCATCCCATTCGCATCAATCAAGTAACCATAAGGAGCTGGATTACCCATTGTATAACCATTATTTACTGTTTGTGGTATACCCGCCGTAGGTAAGTTAAATGGTGTAACTGCATCTGGTTCTTCACCAGTAACAATGATTGATAAAAAGTCGTCTGACTTGAATATAGGAGTATAGTTCGTATAACTCGCAGCTGTGGTATCTGAAATAGTTTTATGAAAATAAACTAATTTCTCCTTTGTTTTGCATGAATTTAAACTCAGTGCACAAACCAATAAAAAAAAATGTAATCCAAACTTTTTCATTCAACCAAATCGCTTTGTTGCAAATGTAAAGATTTTAAAGGAATTAACTTTAAAGTATGAAGGCTTTACAATCATCAAAACGGCACAAAAGTTCATCAACGTGCTTTTTCGTCTCCAACGAACATGTTCCAAACTGTTTTGTATATTATTTTAAGATCTAACAAGAAACTCCAATTTTCGATGTACCATATATCCAAATCCACACGTTTCTGCATATCCTCTAACTGCTTTGTCTCACCGCGACAACCATTCACCTGCGCCCAACCAGTTATTCCAGGTTTTGCAAAATGACGAACTAAGTAATTACTAATTAATTCTGAATACTGCTCAGTATGCTTTAACATGTGAGGTCTCGGTCCAACTACAGACATAGATCCCCAAAGGACATTAAAAAATTGCGGTAATTCATCCAGGTTTGTTTTTCTCATAAATGCACCAAGCTTTGTAATTCTTGGATCTTTTGCAGTTGCTTGCAGCTCGTCAGACAAACTATTTACCCGCATTGTTCGAAATTTGAAACAAGTAAAAGTATTGTTATCTTCTCCTGTCCGAGATTGTTTAAAGAAAATTGGTCCTTTTGAGGTTAGTTTAACAAGAAGCATAAGAATGGGAAACAACCAGGAACCTATAACAACAAGCACAAAAATCGAAAATAGAATATCGAATATTTTTTTTTGAATTCTTTTAATTGGTTTTTCAAGTGGCTCATTGCGCAGCCTAAGAACTGGCATATTATCATAATAATCAATATTAACTCTTCTAGACTTTGTAAATGATTGAAATTCAGGAATAAACTTCAGGCGAACTAGATTTCGCTCACAAAGATTAATCAAATCTGTCATCCAAAAAACTTGTTCAACTGTGAGCGCAACATAAATTTCATCGACTTTGTATTCTACAACATATTCCTCAATTTGATTTAATTTTCCAATAAAAAAGAATTCATCATTCATTTTAACCGGAACCTCTGAATCAACAAATCCAAGAATTCGATACCCATATGTTAAATCAGAACTTAATATTTTCGCGATTTTATACCCATTATCATTGACCCCAACAATTAAAACATTTCTATAATTGTATCCTTGAGACCTTGCGTATTTTAATAATCTTATAAATAAAACCCTGAAGAAAAATACGCTACAGAAAAATATCAAATAAAAATAGACCATTCTAAGCCTCGAAATATCAGAATACTTGAGAAACACTATAAATAAAGCTGTAATTAACGAATGAAACAAGATAAGTTTAATAGACTTTGACAGAATAACTTCAATTCTTTCAACACGGAATATCTTGTATGCATCACTAATCACAACGAGCAAAATCCACAGAATATTTGAAAAGAGTAAAATGGTTTTCACCTCTTGCTTCATTAGGTTATCAAAACTTCCAAATCGCAGATAGAGTGAAAAAAGGTAGGAGATATTCAACAATAGAACATCCCATAACAGAAACACAGGTTTAATGTAGCGAGAGAAACGGTAGGAAGCAAATAGTCTTAAAATGGGCATTAGTTTGTCAGTACAAAAAATAATATTTTGTTAAACAAAACAAATATATGAAATTTTTCATGGAGCCCCATAACACACTTCGAATTCTAGCGAAATGTTAGAATTCGAGACTTCTATTTAACATTAGTATAGATAACAATTTACGTATTTACTCTATTGATAAAAAGACCTTTATATTTATCTAGCTGCTCTGTTTAGTGAATTTCAGGTGAAAAAATTGTTTCACAATCAAAAATAAGAATAATGAATTGGTCATTAGATAGCGTTTGAACAAGCGTCGAGGTTCCTGCGCTAAACGGTAGAGCCACTCCAAACTCATTTTCTGCATCCATCTTGGTGCGCGCTTTTGCATACCAATCATGACCGGTAAAGCGCCGCCTATACCCACCATGCAGGAATTGATGCGCCCTTTCATAGACGCCATCCACTTTTCCTGTTTCGGACAGCCCAGGACTACAAAAACTAGGTTCGCTCCAAAATCATTTATTCTCTGAATTATCTCACTTTCCTCCTCCTCATTTAAGTTTCGAAAAGGCGGACTGAAGTATTCGTGGCTTTTCAATAAAGGATAATTAGACTGCACATACTCCTGTGTTTTATCCAACATTTCCTTAGTGCCTCCATAGAAGAACAGCGAAAGGTTTTTCTTCTCTGCTTCTTCGAGCAGATCAGGCAACAGATCCATACCAGCCACACGCTCCTGAGAAATCCCGTATAACAATCTCATTGCTTTTGCTAATGGCATTCCGTCCGGCGTCACCAGATCAGCATCATTAACTGCCTCAGCAAATTTTGGATCCCAATAAGCTTCAATGGTCATATGGACGTTGGCGACGCAGATGTAGGAGGATTGGTTAACCTTTGCCAGTTCTACTATCCTTTGCACAAAGAACACATAACGTGCTTGCGTTAAATAAAGTGTGACAACCTTTTTAGTCATTTAATGCCGCAGAATAAATGGTGGCAAAATATGCTTGTTGATTTTTATCAGCGTATTTCGAGTTATATGAATCCAAAGCATTTTTTTGAAATTCTTCTTTTTTGGCTTTTGAAAATGTGTTGTATTGGTGCATAACCTTCACTAGTTTCTCTGAATTACCTGGCTCAAAAAAAAGACCTGTTTCATTTTCTAATATCAAGGATTCCGGAGCGCCAATTCTCGATGCAATCACCGGTGTTCCGCATGACAAGGCCTCAAGGATCGTCATTGGCATTCCTTCGAACCAAATAGATGGAAAAATTAGAGCTTGAGCCTGAGACATTTCTAATCTTATATGATCTTTTTCTAAGGTTCCCAAATAGGTGATATTTTCTGCCTCTTTACTGGCATTTTTTACAAGTTCCTTCAATGGGCCATTCCCTGCAATTCTCAGTGTTAGACCACTATTCATTCCGGCTTCCACTAGCGTTCTGACGCCCTTTTCTTCTGACAATCGTCCAACAAAGAGGAAGCTACCTTCTCTATGCATTGCAAGATAACTATCCTGTGCTACCGTGAAATTCGGTTTGACTACAAATTTTAAACGATCAATTCCAAAATTCGATTTCTGGAATAGATCCACTGCAAAATCGGTCAGACATATATAGGTATTTACCATTCTCCATGTACCAATCTTTTTATGAAACCATACTATAAAAGCCAACCAAAATGTCTGTATCCAAGAGTTCCGATACACTTTATTTTTCAACGCCTTCCAAGGAAAGTTTTGATGTAAACTATCCGTGAACAGCTTGTTGTCATGCAGCAAAATTGCGGAAGGACATAGTAAGCGGTAATTATGGACAGTGTGAACGACAGGAACACCCATTTTTTTTGCCACACGAAAGACGATTGGACCAAATGCAAAGTGCCAATTGTGCACATGGATTACATCCGGCTGAAAGTTTTTAATCTTTTGTTCTATTTTGCGTGCGGCAAAAACATTCCAGATCGACAAAAGAAATTGAATAGCTCCCTGGACTCCACCCTTATTTTGAAAAAACAAGCTTTCAATCTGGTAGGAACGTTGCAATAGTTCTAATTCTTGTTGGACCACTGTGTCTTCTCCACCTGGCTGTTGGTATTTAACGTGAACTATTAGAATTCTCATTTGAATTCTTTATTATTTATTAAATCATCTAGAAATTTATACAAATATGATTTATCATTAATATCATGAAACTTTTTCGCTACTAAATCTCTTTCATTCGAATATTGATCAATATTATCTGAAAAATTCATAATCCCTTTCAGAAGTCCATTATAATCTCCACATAATTCTCCCGGTAAATTTTCATATAAAAAATTTGATGTCAAACCTCTTGAATTTCCATATTCCTTTTGATCTGAAAAGCAAAACAAAATAGGTCTAGTTAATATTAAATAATCAACTATGACTGAAGATACATCTGAAATTAACATATCAGCTTGTGAGAGCAAATCGTACAATGTAAATCCTCTTGCATAAAGCCAATTATCATCTACTATTTTAAAATTACTCAAACCTTGTGTTGACTTGTAATTTGTCATGGGGTGAGGCTTCACATAACAAATAATGTCCCTCACTTTTAAAAACTCGTTGAATTGAACTGAATCAAAATCAGGTAAATTCACAACATTTCCATAATCCTTTCCATCAATCCTGATGTCTCCTTCAACACTGGCTCTGTAAGTTGGCAACCACACTACTATTTTTCCTTTCCCTTGAGAAAAGATCTTTTTCAAATTCAGGTCATTTGATTCATCTAACAATTTGAAATTTCTGGGAAGGTTTGATGTTATAATTGATGTCTCATCAATATTGAAAGCATCAGCCAGACTTTTGTTGAAAAAGCTTGAGGTACTAATCGTAAAACTTGTTTTCAATCCTTTGTTCCCTTTTTCTACACCCAACTTCTTTAACGGCATCCCATGCCAGAGATTAACAGATATCTGATTTTGAGGAAATTTGAAATAATATAGTCCGTGTGTAATAAAAACATACTTTGAAAACATGTAATACAATACCCCTTTTGCACTTCTTCTTTTCACAAAAATGGTCTTTCTAGAAAATATGAACTTGTTTTCAGGTAATTCATCCAAGGGTATCAAGTAAATAATTCTTGTGATAGATGTCTGTGACGAATACTTTTCTATCATGAGAATATTATCATCAAAAGTTGGATAAGACTGTAAAATGACCCATTTGAACTTTGGTAAAACAGAGGTAAGAAGAAAAATTATAGAACCAAAAAATTTCATGCTTTACTTATAATTATATGCCCCATCAATCTGTAAACATTGACCATTGATATATTCGTTTTTAATTACAGAAATTAAAAGATTTGCAATATTTTCAGGAGGACAAAAATAACCCAGGCTAATTTTTGATTTAATACTATTCATTACCTCTTCACTTTTCGAATTGTGCCATTCGGTATCTACGAATCCAGGAATTATGGCGTTAACTCTCAAATAATAAGGCACTAAGAATTTTACAAGATTTGGTACAAGCGAATTAATAGCTGCTTTTGACACACCATATGCTAAAGATGTCGAATGAGGAAAGATTCCCATTGTTGAGCCTATAAAAATGATTGAACCTCCCTTATTTATAATTGGTAAGAGTTTTTGTAAAACAAATACCGGAACATTAAGATTTGTATTGAAAACAAATTTCCAGTTTTCCATAGTCATTTCACTAAAGCTAGACCGGTCGGTAGCCCCGGTATTAAAGACAATTATTTTTATAGAAGGAGTTATTTCTAGTATTTTCATCAATAAAAGATCTATTTGTTCTGTTTTCGACATATCATGCTTAATAACATGTAATTTTCCAGGATAATCAATATCCGTGTCACTTTTTAATTTTAGTGCACTTTCGTCGTTCGACAAATATGTTGCTATTACGGAATACCCTTCACATAATAAACTTCTCGTGATAGCCTCTCCTAAACCTCTTGTTCCGCCAGTAACTAAAGCAAATTTCATTTTATGTCAGGATTTACATGCTTATCAACCTTATCTTTTATCTCAGAATATGAGTCATGGATACGCTGTTTTAGTTTCGAAGAACTAATTCCCATGCCATAAGGAAAATAAAAAACTTCAATTCCCAAGTCTCTCAAAAAATCATATTTTCCCCTCCAGTCATCTCCTACAACAAATGCATCTATGTTTAAATTTTTTATCGTTTCACTGTGATCCAGCGTATGTTGTGGAATCACGATGTCGGGATGTTTAATAGCTTTAACAATTTCAATACGCTCTTCGAAAGGGATTATTGGAGGCTTTTTATAGGAGCAAACCAATTCATCGGTGCTAACTCCAACAATCAGTATTTCTCCCAACCCTCTGGCATACTCGATCATGCGCAGATGGTTACTGTGAAACATATCAAATGTACCTGATGTATATATAATTCTTTGTCCTTTAATCATATTTTCATCTTTTTAAAATATACTTGAATCTTTTTATCGAAAATCGAAAACAATAAGAAAATAAATTAAGTATTGAATTCATTCCTGCGTTTTTTCGGGCATTGAAACCTTCACGAAGATTTTGGCTAATCTTCATTTGGTAGCTAATCCCATCCAATCGGTAATTCACGTAACTCTCAGGTATATAGCAAAACCAAGATGGTTTCTTTAAATATTGGATTAACACAAATTGATAATCTGAAAGAGCTCTGAGTTCCGTATTATATCGAGTTATCTCATAAATGTCACGATGGACGAACATCGAAGGATGATTGTATGTCATTCCGTAATAAAGAAATTTAAATCTGGAAGGATTGAATCGTCTCAGACTTTTTTGGCCATCCTGCAGGATATTATAACGATCACCATGAAAAATCTTTTTTTGAGGATTATTTTCATACGCTTCTACAATTAATTCTACCGCATTAGGTTCATACCAGTCATCACTGTTGATCATTCCGATAATATCACCTGTTGCATAACCAATGCCCTTGTTCATGGCATCGTAAAGCCCCTTATCTTTCTCACTTACCCAAAAGGCAATCTTATCTTCATATTTTTTGATGATATCGATTGTGCCATCGGTCGAACCACCGTCAACTATAATGTACTCTATGTTTCTGTAAGTTTGATTTAGTACACTTTTAATGGTTTGTTCAAGTGTTTTGGCACCATTGTAAACGACGGTGATTATACTAACTTTGCTATTTTTTCCCATTAAAAGTATTTACTTAATGTGATTTGAACTAATTAAAATGAAAGTATTTGCCACAAATTTGGAATATGAAAAAAAAAGTATATAAAAAATAAACATCACTGGGAAATACTCAATTACGTTATCACTTATAAGAAAAATATTGAGCATAAAAGAAAGAAACAAAATTTTCCCAGAATTATAGCCTACATCATAGAGTTTTTTTAAAAGAAACAAAAAAGGAACAATTCCTATTTCGTAACAAAATCTAAGAATGTCACTATGAAAAAGCTCTGGATGATTGGTGCTTTTGTTTAAAACAGAATTAATGATGCCTACTCCGTGACCTAAAATATCTGGAAAACCTAATTTATTGATAACTATTTCGTAAATATTAGATCTGCCACGATTAAATTCAACTAAGCTCAAATTAAAATACTTTTCGATATAGCTTGCTATCATAGGGTCATTCGAAGCTTGAAGGTAAGTGAAAAAAATCAACAATACATTCATTGGGATAACATAATAGATACTTTTTTTAACCTTAAAACCACGTTGAAAAAAGAAAAACAGGATAATAATTAATAAAACAGAAATAAAAACAATTCTTTTTGCGGTCAGAATAATAAATATTAATGAAATGACGGAGTAAACATTTTTATTTTCAAAGTAAAATAAAAGAAATAACAGCGCAAAAACAAAGGCAAATATATCAGACTCAAACTTAAGATTTGCACCCCACAAGATATTTAACACGTTAAAATAAGGTGTAAAATCACTAAGTGAATCCATTTTAAAAATTATTGAAGCAATTGAGGCGAATAAAATATATTTTGCCAATAAAACTAATTTTTTTACGCTCACAATAAATCTTGACATGAGAAAACCAGAAATTAATGGACCTATATAACCCAAATATTTCCATATAAGAATGTTACTAAAAACGTCCCTATTAAATAAACTTACAAAACCAAAGACAGAGAAGATTCCTATACTCCATAATATGAAAGATTTTTCTTTACCGTAAAAACTAATTTCTGGCTTGTGAAATATAAGATAAAGAATAATTATTAGAGGAAAAACAAATCTTGTTAGAAAGTAAATCTGACTATTTACAGAAGCACTCTCTTTGTCCTGAAGGAAAATTAAAATAATTAGAAAAAAGAGGGATGCAAAAAACAATGGTAAATCAGATCTATTGAACATCTCGAATCTTTTTCGCAGGGTTTCCTCCCCAAATCTCGTTATCAGGAATAGATTGTGAAACAAGGGAACAAGCACCAACAATACTATTCGCCCCAATTGAAACTCCCTTTAGAATGGTACTGTGTGCACCTATAAATACATTGTCTCCAATTTTAACAGGCCTTGTTTTCGTTTTTTCAATATCGAGAGATCTAATTGACCTGTCTTGAGCATTTAAACTATGAAAGTCAGTATCGTAAATTACAACATTGCCTCCGATGTTTACGTTATCTCCGATTTCAATTCGATCATGACAAACAATGGCAGTTGAACTCATTCCAACATTACAACCAATGATCAGTTCACCCTTTTTCCCAACGATAATAGAGCATCGATTAAATCGCCCAATAGGATTGGACATTTCACGATTGTTTAATCTGAAGTTTTTGGCAATGATACATGTTCCTCCCATTCCAACATTCACTTTCGGCCAACCGATATTCTTAAAGGTGCTAAATTTCACGCCATTGGAATAGAAAATGAAATAACATATTAGAAAATCAAAAGGATGTCTAATTTTCGAACGTGTAAGTTTGAGAAGTTTAACAACTAGTATGACTGTTTTTTGCATTTTGATCAGTGGATTTCTTTGTAAACTGCAAGAAGTGTTTCAACTATCCTTTCTTTTTCATGCCGAACCTGGGCCTTCTCTTTCCCTCTTTCTCCAAGTTTAGATTTTAAGTCATTATCCATCCTAAGGAGTTTCAGATAATGCACCAATTCAAAAACACCATTGGATGGTACAAGAATCCCGCTTTCTTTGTGATCAATTAGACTGCTCAAACCACCTACATCACACGCAATCACAGGTATACCTAAAATTTGCGCCTCACATACCGAATTTGGACTATTATCGATATAGGAAGGGTGCACAAATACATCTGCATTCAGCATTTGATCGATAATTTGTTCCGGACTCATTTTGCCCAATAATTTAATCCCAACTGATTGGTGCTGCTTCCCAAGTTTTTGTTCAAATAAATGAAGTAAATCTGACGAAGTATCCAATCCAATAACTCTCCATTCAAATTCGACATCAGTCATCTCACTGAGAATACCAGCGGTCTTTAACATAACATCAATCCCCTTGTATATCGTTGGTGATAGGGTTGACAGAATAATAAACTTCTCTGTTTTATTTGGATTTGTATATGAGGATTTTTCATAGAAAACAGGACGAAGAACCTCATCCACATGAAAGTACCTGACAATTGGATTAAAAAATTCAACTATTTCGCGGTCCCATTCTGTGCGCCCACACACGTAATTTAATTTTGCTAGAATTTTTTTTTCACGTTCAGCCTGGGTCTTGAATCTTTTGTAACTAAAGAAAGGTGAAGATCCTATTAGATTTTTAAAAAATAAACGAGGATTTAAAATAAAATCCCATTTCGAAAAACCACTCGGGTAAAAGGAATTTAATATAGGATTTATTATCCCTTGTAAATGGACTAATACCGGAACCTTAGTAAATTCTTGAATGAGCGCAAATGGACCTTCAGTTCCAAAAACCTGAATAACATCAGGCTTAAAATCATCTATTATGTTGGAAAATGTTTTTTGATAATCATCATGCTCTAATCTTCCGCACCAATTATTTATTAAGGATCTGACAGGATTCTTTTTGCCTGTTTTTCGTAAAATAGGAAAATAGCACACCCCATCATTTTTTACTTTTTTGTTATCATTTGGATGAAAAAATGCTATTGCCAGCTCAATTTCCGGTCTCTTACTGATCAAGTCTTCCAATGATTCTATCCAACCACCACCATGATAATGATGTTTTCCTCGATCATAGAGAGATGGGGTATTTGTGAACCAGAGTACTTTCATTTATTATCTATTCCAAACACCTGTGGCTTTGTTATTTATCAATTTTTTATATTGAATTCTTGACAATACAATACTTGGTATAAAACATAAAATCGTAGAAAGAATAACCCCCTCTATTCCTAGTTTTACATTACTGGCCAGATAGATTGATAAAGGTATATTTAAAATGGCGGAAAAAACACTTTGAACGGCTTGTAACCAAATTTTTCCTGTTCCATTGAAAAAAATTGTAAACGGAGTAACTATAATCGAAAATGAAAAGAATATTCCCATTAATAAAGTCAAATTAAATGAAATAAATACCTTATTTCCGATCCATACCTGATACATCAAACTTGATATCACCGTCATGCAGAATATCAATACGACAAACAAAAGGCTTATCCTTTGAAAATTCTTCATTGCGAGCTTAATCCATTCAAAATCTAATCTGCTATAAGCTTCGGTGATACTCGACCAATATGGTGCAGCAATTATTGAAAAAAGCATTGACGCCATACCGATATACTTATACGCTATATTGTATGGTACAACTTCAGCTGGTGAAAACAATTTGGAAATAATAAAATTATCTGTAGAATAAAGCACTATTCCGGATATTTGAATAATGAAAAAGTTAAGCCCCAATCCAAATATATCCCTTAAATATGCTTTTTTCCAATATTTTATACTCGGTTTAAAATCGAAATAGCGTTTATTAAATGCAAAAAGATTAAACCACAAGAGTAAAAAAACGGGTAGAGAAGAGAAAATAGCCCCGAAGATCAACAGTGAACTTTCACTGGCCTTGGTCATTATCCAAATTATAAGTACAGATCCTGCCTGTGTGTAAAAGTTGATTTTACCCTGCATGGAATGGTTTTGGTCGGCCGTGTAGATCGTAGTGATCAACTTTACAACAAGTTGCAAACAAAAGAAACCAAATACAATTGGCATAAGTACACTTAAGTCTTTACCTAAATTTGGAGAAGCATTGAAAATTTTGGTCCAATCAATAAAAAAATTCAATCCCGTAAAAAGTACTATTAAACCTAAGCTAAAAGCCCCAATGGTAAAATAGGCAGAACTTACATATCCTCTAGCAGTAGCCATATCGCCTTTTGCTTTTGCTTCTGCAAACTTGTTTCGCAATCCATTTCCTAAACCAATATCAAAAAAAGAGAACCAGGAAATGAAAGAACTCAGGGTTAACCAAATCCCATAGTTTTCGGTGTCCAGATAATCTATTGTCAATGGTACCAGAAGAAAACTAGCAATAATACTACCCCCTTTATATAAAAACGACAAAAGAACATGCTTTGTGATGTTCTTTGTTCGGTCACTTTTTATACCAAATTTGTCGTAGATTTTATAAATTGTGTTTTTGATTGCCATCCCCTATAATTCTTCTTCGTAGGAAAAAATTAAATATTAACCTTTTTATACGATTCTTGGTTTTCCAAAAACCACACATACGTCTCTCTAATCCCTTCTTCCAGACTAATCTTTGCTTTCCAACCTGATTTGGTCATCTTCGAAACATCCATCAATTTGCGCGGTGTTCCATCAGGCTTGGAACTGTCCCAAATAATCTTACCCTTATGTTCAACTGTTTTCTGAACTAATTCAGCCAATTCTTTAATTGTAAGATCAGATCCTGTTCCTATGTTATAAAGATTTTCAGACAACTGATTTTCAAAAGCGAATACAACAGCATCGGCCATGTCATCGACGTGAAGAAATTCACGCATTGGTGTGCCGGAGCCCCACAGTTCGACAGGCGCATTGTTATTCAATTTTGCTTCGTGGAACTTGCGAATCATTGCAGGGAGTACATGCGAACTTTTCAAATCAAAATTATCATGAGAGCCATATAGATTGGTTGGCATCAAACTCACAAAATCCTTTCCAAATTGTCTACGAATAGCTTCGCAGGCTTTTACACCGGAAATCTTTGCAATCGCATACCACTCATTCGTTGGCTCTAAGGGTCCTGTCAATAAATATTCTTCTTTGAGAGGTTGCGGAGCCAATTTGGGATAGATACATGAACTTCCTAAGAAGATGAATTTTTTTACATCAAAACGGTGCGCTGCGTCGATTAAATTATTCTGAATCTGCATATTCTCCATCAGAAACTGATATGGAAAATCATTGTTGGCAAGAATTCCTCCAACGCGCGCTGCAGCATCGATAACCACTTCCAGTTTTTCGTTTGTAAAGAAAGTATCAACCATGGCCTGGTTGCGCAAGTCCAATTCTGATGACGTGCGACCGATTAGGTTGGTATAACCTTTACTTTCTAGATTTCTCCAGATCGCTGAACCGACCATACCCCGGTGTCCGGCGATGTATATTTTGGTCTGCTTGTTCATTATTCGAAGTAATTCATGACATTGAAGCCCCCTTCTTTTAAATACTGATCTTTCATCATTAACCTGAGATCGCTCTGCATCATGTCTTTAACCAAACCAGCTAAATCATATTCAGGCACCCATTTTAATTTTTCTTTTGCCTTCGATGGGTCACCCAAAAGCAGATCTACCTCTGTAGGGCGAAAATAAGAAGGGTCAACAGATAATACTTCTTTGCCAATTTCTAATTGAAATCCAGGGTCATTGCATGCCTTGATAAAAGCTTTTTCTTCAACGCCAACTCCTTTGAACTCCAATTCCACACCTACTTCTGCGAAAGCCATTTGTACGAAATCACGGACTGTTGTAGTAATTCCTGTTGCGATTACCCAGTCTTCAGGTTCATCTGCTTGCAAAATCATCCACATCATGCGCACATAATCCTTTGCATGTCCCCAATCTCGCTGCGCATCCAAATTTCCCAAATAAAATTTATCCTGCAGCCCTAAAGCAATTTTGGCTACTGCTCGAGTGATTTTTCTGGTTACGAATGTTTCTCCACGTCTCGGGGACTCATGGTTAAATAAGATCCCGTTACAAGCAAACATATTGTAGGCTTCACGGTAATTCTTGGTTATCCAAAAACCATAAATTTTTGCTACTCCATAAGGTGATCTTGGATAAAACGGACACGTTTCGTCGTAAAACCCATTTGCATTCTTATTCTCGGGCAACCCTCCGTATAGTTCAGAAGTTGACGCTTGGTAAATTCTGGTTTTCTTTTCCATCCCCAATAATCGAACAGCTTCCAGGATGCGTAATGTCCCCAAACCATCTACATTGCCAACATATTCAGGAGAATCAAAAGAGACTTTCACGTGAGACATTGCTCCTAAATTGTAGATCTCATCTGGCTGGGTTTCTTGAATTATTCGAGTCAAATTCATTGAATCTGTCAAATCTCCATAATGTAATTTAAGCCGTTGAGTTGGATCATGTGGGTCCTGATACAAATGATCGATTCTATCCGTATTAAACAAAGACGATCGTCTTTTTATTCCATGTACAACGTAACCTTTCTCTAACAGTAATTCCGCTAGGTAAGAGCCGTCTTGTCCGGTGATTCCTGTAATTAGTGCAGTTTTTGACATATTCTGTTATTTATGTGCTGTTTAGTGGACAAAGTTAGCCACAGATGCACAATTATTTTTGGTATAAATTTAATCTCTTTACGTTAAACTCGACTTTAAACTGTCAAGTACTTCTATCTCCACCGCATCCACTTCCTTCAATTCGGCCAAATAGTAACTTGCCCAATCGATAACATGGATCAGATAAAGTGATCTTAGAATTCCATTGCCACTTTCTGCACTAAGATCGTATATGTGTTGAGTTTTACTTTCAGCCACCGCACGGGAGAAAACGAATCGCTTACTATTCTGCAGATGCAAGTTTCCTGTATGCAGAAATAGCACAGCATGGTTGTCATGACCTCCGGCCCAACCTACCAGTTCGTTGTGGTTCATCTCCGGGATCACGTGATGCGAGCAGAGGATCTTCGAGTTCTCGTTGAACTGTTGTCGTGCTCGGATAGCAACGGCTTCGTCCTTGGCATCGCTGTAGATGATCAGGTCTTTACCATGAATAAAAGAGGCAAGCTCCTTCGCTTCGGCGTGGATCGTTTCAGCTTCATTTTCTAAAACAGATGCTGCTTCGGAAAAAGGATCCAAACTTTCTTTTCTGATCATTCCGATCTGTTCCAAAACATGAGTGAGTAAAACCAACGAGAAAGCCAATTGGGTGCGTGGAGGATTTCCACCCGGAACAAAAAAGCATTCATAGTGAAACCTAGAACAGAACTCTGCAAGATTTCCACCGGATGTAAGTCCAATGATATACGCCCCCTTCTCATGAGCTTGTTGAACTGCCGACAACGTTTCTTCCGTGTTCCCTGAATACGAGCACGCGATCACGAGCGTCCTATTATTCACGTACTTGGGCAAGTTATAATCCTGGCAAAAGTTAACCGGGATATCCAGCTCATCGATGAACCATCCTGCTACCAAACGTCCGCCGATCCCGGAACCGCCCATACCGCAGATCACGATATTCGCGAACTTAGGATAGCCTTTTTGCAAGGGGTTTTGCTCTGCGATTAAAAGTGCTTCTCTTAGGTTTTCAGGAAAGTTTTCGATTAACTCCTTCATTAGTTTATTATTTTTTTCTCTGCTCATCTTTTTGACAATCGCAATTAATTAAGATTGTAGATCAGCATTATTTATTTTTTTAGCTTGCAGCGGACAATCATTGTTTTTCACAGCTTCGCCATTGCTAGTCACATACAAATTGACTAACCTATTGATTTAAAGTAAAAAGAAAGCTTTATCCCACTTTCTTGTAATCCACCTTTTTCACAAAGGATTTCGGAACATTGACCATATAATTCATTCCAACCGACTCAAAAGAAACGAAAATTCGGTATTTACCATCTCGCTCCACCGAAGTGCCAGATAAACCTTTTAAAGGGCCTTTCACAACCTGCACGAAATCTCCTTTTTCAAATTCAACTTTATCGATACAAGTTAACTGACCGTCTAACTCTTTCTCCAGTAGTCTTAAATTCTCAAGTTCAGCTTCCTTAACCACTGCTGGTCTGGACAAAAATTCAAGCACCCCACACACACCCTGCACAGAATAAACATTATTCAATTCGCTGATAGAACATAAAATAAAAACCACCGATGGTATCAGGGGAACTTTTAATTTTTTCTTTCGATCGCTCCACTGTCTGATAACAGTTTGAAGGGGGAGATAAACAATAAAATTCTTAGCCATCAAACGATCAGCAACCTTTTTTTCTGCCAAAGAATTACATTTGACAACATACCAAACTTTCAATGAATCTTCAGTGTTTTTCATCGTAATTTGATTTGCTTTACCGGTAAGCATTTAACTTTTAATTGCAAATTTAAAAATAAACATTGAATCACCTCTAAAACATCCCTTAAATGAGTACATGTGACTATCAGCAACGCTAAAAGAAACTTATTAGGCGTGTATCAGATGTTCTCAAACGAGTATTTGCAGAACTACCTGAACGAATTTTGCTACAGATTAAATCGGGAACACTTCGGTGAAAACCTGTTTAACCGCATGATTGCTACCGCTGTTGCAAATTTGTGGTATGTTTGAGATTAAACAAAAACGTTTTTATATTTATCGAAATTAATCGACCATATTATTTAATTTTACAAACTTATTTGCATAACTTTAGTCAATTACTTTAAAAACAACTCTTTAAAAATTGTTAACTTATTCAAAATTTGAAACCATGAAAAATTTACTGTTAATCGCTTTTATTTCTGTTTGCACCATTTCTTTTGGACAAGATAAAAAACTTTTTCTGGACCTGCATGCCGGCGCTCGACTTGGAGGATACCACGCTGATTCAAGCAAGTTAGCTCCTGGCCTTCATGCTGATGCAGGACTTGGATACTTGTTTAATAATGTATGGGGTATAAAAGGATCGTTGGGTTTTGACCAATTTTCTTCTACTGCGGATTTAGCTTCGGGTAGTGTTTCAGATAAGTCATCTATCATTCGAGCAAATCTTGAACTTGTTGCCGACCTTGATGCAGACAGAGGTTTAACAGACAGAAAGTTTGATTGGATGTTTCACGCAGGTATTGGACTAGCTTCACAATTCAACAGTGCCTATAAAGAAAGTTTAACAGCAGCAGGAAAAAGTTTGAACGACCCATTGATCAAAGGAAACGACGATATGATCAGTTTCATATTTGGTCTAACGCCTCAATACAATATCAATGAATCATTAAAAATAGACATCGACCTATCAGCAGTTTTCTTGCCATTGAGTGATGGTTTTGTTGACAAAACAATTCAAACTAGTCGATACAAAGGAATGTATGTGCTTTTCAATCCATCAATTGGAATCCATTACAAACTGTAAAATCTTACGATTAACTATTTTAAAGCGCGATTTTCGCGCTTTTTTTTATCCTTTCCAATCAATTATTTGAACTTGATTTTTTGAATCATGTGTATAGTTGAGCTGTATTTCTCGAAGTAATTTTTCACAATATTCTTTTTTGATAGTTCTCTTCGGATAACACCCAATTATTTCTCTACCCGGACTTGTTCCTTTGCTTGAAAGTATCTGCTTGAGACTGCGTTTGAAATCTGCCGTCAATGGATAATTCGCCGGAACAAGTGAATATCCGCCATTCAAATCCACCATTTTCATTAATATCTCCAAATTACCGCCTTCGTAATCCCATCTGCTCGTTTTTTCACCTTCCTTTATTTCGCAAAAACTAATCATTTGCGTTCGAAGACAATTCCCTTTATTCAAAAGCCAAGGTTGCATTTCACTTAATTCTTGCACTGGAATTGAATCATTCGAATAATTGGGTAAATAGGCAAAAATCTCTTCTGTAAATAAATGAATTGTTTGAAGAACAGGGTCGTGATGCGGCCCAGCAAACAATGCCAAGTCAATCTTCTTTTGTTCCAACGCCTCAATCAATTCATGTGTTTTCATTTCTTCGATAGTCAATTGAATGGAAGGAAACTTACGTTGCCAAACTCCAAACATTTCCGGCACAAGATAAACCGCAATAGTTGGAATAATACCTATTCGAATGTGCTCTTTGTAAACACCATGCATTCTGTCTTTTAACAAGCCGATTTTTGAGTTTTCACTCAGGATATCTCGCAAAATTGGAATGAGTTGTGTTCCGAATTCAGTTAATTCCAATGGTATTCTAGAGCGATCAAAAATACTTGCCCCAAGGTCATCCTCCGCCTTTTTTATTTGCATTGATAAAGTTGGTTGTGTCACAAAACAACGTTCACTTGCTTTTTGAAACTGACCAGTTTCTTCTAAGGCCAAAATATAGTGCATTTGTTGAATCGAAAGCATATAGATATTATTTATACCAAAATAGTAAATTTTGATAAAAACTATGGTGTACCAGTCTTAAATTTGTAAAATATAACGAGCGTTAACAATTTATAGACATTATTTTGTGGTCAATCGAACCGAAAATCTATAATTTTGTTTCTCTTTTAGAAATCAAAAACCAATTAAAATAAAATGGGAGTATTAGTAGGAAAAAAAGCACCATCATTCAAGGCTGCTGCAGTGGTTAACGGCGGAGAAATCGTTAGCGACTTTTCATTGGATCAGTATTTAGGAAAGAATCATGTTCTTTTCTTTTTTTATCCAAAGGATTTCACATTCGTTTGTCCATCAGAACTGCACGCTTTTCAAGCGAAATTAGCAGAATTCGAAGCACGTGGCGTGAAGGTTGTTGCTTGTTCAACAGACACAGAAGAATCACACTGGGGATGGTTGCAAGTTCCTAAAAACAAAGGTGGAATCGAAGGTGTGAAATACCCGATTGTTGCTGACACTTCAAAAACGATTTCAGAAGCGTTTGGTGTTTTAGCAGGTGAATACGAGTATGACATGGAAGGAAGCTTGACTGCTTCAGGACCAATGATCGCTTACCGAGGTTTGTTCCTTATCAACAAAGAAGGTGTTGTAATGCATCAACTGGTAAATATGTTCCCTCTTGGAAGAAATGTAGATGAAGCACTTCGTATGGTTGATGCTTTGCAATTCTTTGAAGAAAATGGTGAAGTTTGTCCAGCAAACTGGCACAAAGGAGATGAAGGAATGAAAGCGAACTTCGCAGGAGTAGCAGAATACCTTTCGGCACACTAAACGAAAGATTTAAACATAAATCATTTTGAAACCGCTCAATTTTGAGCGGTTTTTTTTATGCAATTTCAATGTAGTCCAAATCTTTTCCAAAGGTCTCTTTAAGACGGGTGATGCTAAATAAAGCAAGTCCGATGAATAACACTCCGACAAATAACGCAGCCCAACCATCGCTGATATTGTACGAAACAATTATACCAAACAATAAGGTTATCAAATTCACAGAACCACGAACAAAATTTGGAATTGTATTCGCTGCAGTGGATCGAATATTAGTTCCGAATTGCTCTGCTGCAATTGTCACAAATATGGCCCAATAACCTGTTCCTGCTCCTAAAAGAAAACACATAAAATAATAGGTAGAGAGGTTTGTTTCTTTTAAGAAAAGTAAAAAATAAGCAGAAAGTAGAAAGGTGAAAAGTAGGTACAACATCACCACTTTTTTTCGACTTTTCAATAATTGACTTAAAAGCCCAGAAAGCAAATCACCCACAGACAACCCGATATATGCAAACATAACAGCCTGACCATTGTTTACTCCTTGTACCCCTAATAAAGGACCGAAATTGTCCTTCGAATTCATTATCAACAAACCAATTACATACCAAACAGGAATTCCAATGATGATGCAATGAATGTATTTGATCCTGTTTTGTTTGTGACCAAAAATTAACTTTAAATTTCCGCGCTGACTTTTGTGCTCATCTTTCTGGTTCTTGAAAAAATTAGATTCGATTGTTCCGACGCGCATAAGCAAAAGCAATAACCCCATTACTCCACCAACGATATAGGCAATTTGCCAATTTGCATAAAGAACTCCCGTTAAATTTTCAAATGCTTTAGCAATTCCCTGACCATTCGAATTAACCGCATAGGCTACAACACCGCCCAGCGCACCAAACGTTACAATAACCATCGTGCCATAGCCTCGTTTTTCTTTCGACATCATTTCTGACACAAGCGTAATACCAGCTCCAAGCTCACCCGCCAAACCAATTCCTGCAATTATTCGAACGACTGCATATGTGGGAACATCAGTCACAAAGGCATTGGCAATATTTGCTAGAGAATACAACAAAATTGACCCAAAGAGTACTTTCAAACGACCCTTTTTATCTCCTAAAACTCCCCAGAGAAGACCACCAAGTAACATTCCGAGCATTTGCATATTGAACAAAAACTTACCAGTGGCAGCTTTATCTGCATCCGTCGCTGCTGACATTATTTGGTTCAGACTTTCGGCTTTCACAACACCAAAAAGTACTAAGTCATAAATATCAACGAAATAGCCCAATGCTGCTACCGTCAACAACAAACCAATCTGAAAGTTCTTCTTCCCTGAATGCACATTCTCCATTTAACGAAAATAATACTTTTCTGAAATTATGTTTCCTCACAAAATTCCATTTTGAATATTGTATCTTCGTAATCGTGAATCAGGATGAAATTTACATGCAACGCGCCATTGAACTTGCCAGATTGGGAGCAGGTTCTGTTGCGCCAAATCCAATGGTAGGTGCTGTAATTGTGCACAACGACCTGATCATAGGCGAAGGCTACCATCACAAATTCGGAGAACCACATGCAGAAGTAAATGCAATAAACAGTGTAAAAGAAAATAACCTGCTTTCCTCCGCAACAATATATGTAACTCTGGAACCATGTTCACATCATGGAAAAACACCACCTTGCTGCGACTTGTTGATACGTCACCGCTTCAAACGTGTGGTTATCGGTTGTTTAGACACTCATGCTAAAGTCAATGGAAAAGGAGTAGACAAACTTCAAAAAGCAGGTGTTCATGTAGATATTGGCATTCTCGAAAATGCTTGCCGGGATTTAAATAAGCGATTTTTTACTTTTCACGAACGACAAAGACCGTATGTTATTCTCAAATGGGCTCAAACCAAAGATGGCTTTCTTGACAAACATCGGCCAAACAATGAAAAAGGTATTCATTGGATCACTTCCTCCGAAACAAAGGTGCTTGTTCACAAATGGAGGTCAGAGGAACAGGCTATTTTGGTCGGCAGAAAAACAGTACAAAACGATGACCCTTCACTAACTGTCAGGGAATTAAGTGGCAACAATCCCACTCGAGTCATAATTGACAGTCAACTAAAATTAAATCCAGACTTAAATATTTTCTCAGATGATGCACCTACACTCATTTTCAATCGCATCAAAAACGAATCCAAAGGAACCATTGAATGGATTAAAATTGCAGAAACAAATACAGAAAACATTTTGAACGAACTCTACAAAAGAAATATTCTTTCTGTTTTTGTAGAGGGTGGAAGCCGTACCTTACAATATTTCATCTTTGGAAATGTTTGGGATGAAGCCCGCGTAATAGTAGGCAACACAACTTTCGGTGACGGCAAACGCGCACCAGTTATCAGCAAAGCGCCATCAGAAAATTTTAAATTCGGTGACGACACCGTCTATGTTTATTATAGAAAATGATTCCATTACTACTTTCCATCGTTTCATCGAGTTTCATCTTTGTGATTTTCAAACTATTTCCTAGGTTTGGGATTAATACCTTTCAAGCAATTGTTTTCAATTATTTTACAGCATTTTCTTGCGGTGTCATTTTATTCGGAAACGAATGGAAAGATCACACGATAAATGACGCATCCTGGCCAATATACGCGTTAATTTCAGGAGCATTGTTCATTTCACTTTTCATCTTAATGGGTATCAGTTCTCAGAAAAATGGTGTTGCCCTTACATCCATCGCTGGAAAAATGAGCATGGCTGTTTCATTGATCTTTATGATTTTGATCTATCGTGAAGAAATATCGTTTCTCAAAACATGCGGAATTTTACTTGCATTTCTTGGGGTATTTTTAGTTTCCTTTTCTAAAAACAATAAAGATGCCTCTGGTTCTATTTGGATGCTTGTTATCTTATTTCTTGGCAGCGGGCTTCTAGATTTTGTCTTAAACTACGTTCAGAAATTTCATTTAGAACAACTTACACCTTCCCTATTTTCTGCTTTTGGATTTGGTATCGCTGGACTTATTGGATCATTTGTTCTCGTTTATCAGCTCATTACTCAGAGAAGCGTTTTTCAATTTCGAAATGTTTTAGCAGGCATTGCTCTTGGAATTCCAAATTATTTTTCAATTTTTCTAATGATGTTGTCCTATAAAACAACTGGTTGGACCGACTCCACTGTTCTGGCAATTATCAATGTTTCCGTAGTATTACTTTCTGCGGTAACAGGTTTCATTGCATTCAAAGAAAATGTAAATTCTCAAAAAATAATAGGACTTTTATCCGCCGTTTCAGCGATAATTATCCTCTATTTTGCAAGCAAATGAGCAACTTTTTTCAATCGCTTTTCCTTAAGTTTGCAGCATGAAAATTCATGTTTTAAATACTGGAAACTTCAAATTGGATGGAGGGGCAATGTTTGGTGTTGTTCCTAAAACCATTTGGCAAAAAACCAATCCTGCTGACAGCAACAACATGTGTGATTGGTCCATGAGGTGTCTACTCATAGAAAATGGAAAGCAGCTCATTCTTGTAGATGCAGGAATTGGGGATAAACAATCTGAAAAGTTCTTTTCACATTATCATCTTTCCGGAAATGATAGTCTCATAGGCAATTTGAATAAACTGGGTTTTTCACCGGAGGACGTAACTGATGTTTTTCTTACACACTTGCACTTTGATCATTGTGGCGGAGCTATTCAACACAATAAAGATCACAGCGGATTTGAACCTGTTTTTAAAAATGCTCACTACTGGAGCACTGAAAACCATTGGAAATGGGCAACAGAACCAAATGCCCGTGAAAAGGCATCTTTTCTGTCAGAAAATATTTTGCCAATTCAAGAAAGTGGACAATTGAAATTTATAGAACGAAAAGGCGATATGACCAAGAATGTTTTTGAAAATTTCGATGTTTTATTCGTGGACGGACACACCGAAAGTATGATGATCCCACATATTCATTACAAAAGCAAAACACTTGTTTTCATGGCTGATCTTTTACCAAGTGTCGGACACATTCCACTTCCATATGTTATGGGTTACGATACGAGGCCATTGATCACGCTTGCTGAAAAAGGGAATTTCCTAGAAAAAGCTACGAATGAAAATTATGTCTTGTTCTTCGAACATGATGCTGTAAATGAATTGTGTACACTTCAACATACAGAAAAAGGAATCCGACTGCATCAAACATATAGTTTTAGCGAACTGTTTTAAGATTATCAATTGAAATGGACAAGTACCTGCTTGAAATATTAAAAAAAGTCAATACAATAATTATCCCTGGACTTGGTGCACTGACAATCACAGACGCAACAACAGGGGAAATCCTTTTCATGCCGTATCTCAATTATGACGATGGCAAGTTAGCTGAACACATTGCTGATCAAGAAGGTATGTCGAAAAATGATGCGACGAATCTGATTTCAAAATATGTGAGGGAAATTGAAGCAAAACTGAATGTCGGAGAAAGCTATGACATGTATAAATTCGGGTCCTTTCATAAAAACAATGAAGGAGAAATCGCATTTAAAAGTTGGGGCGATTTTCAAATCGAAAAAGCAGAGAGAGAAAGACAACAAATCGCTGCAATTACACCTGTAGAAATACATCCTGTGTCAAGTGAGAATGAAATTCTTAGTGAAAAGGATGTTGTTGTGCAAGTTACCTCGAATTCAACAGAATATAGTACAGAAGAACAATGGAACGATGATTTGGATCTTCCTCCGATCAATCATAAAATTGAACGACCAAAGCAAGCTATAATTGAAAAAGCGAAGGCTGATAAACCAAAACGCCGTAAGGGAATTGCTGTCATACTAACGCTTCTTGTACTTATAATCGGATGCACTTTAACGTACTCATTGTTCTACAACTCTGTTGAGAAACCCGTTCGCAAATTGATTTCTAAAAAAGAATTGAAAACAACTAAAATCAATTCTTCAACAGAGAAAGTAAATCTTGAACAGGAAAAAATTGTAAGTCAACAAACACAGCAGAAAATTGAAGAACCAGAAGAGGTTAACTTACCTTTAGAAAACGTGACATCTGAAATAGAAAACGCAACAACGGAAAGGAATACCTCAAACAATTATCACATCGTAATGGGAGCATTTAAAAATAAACAGAATGCAGAAAATTATGTAAAATGGCTCAGTGACAAAGGTGCCTCATCAAGTATCATTGCACAAATGGATGGCTTATTCCTTGTAAGTTATGGCTCCTACACCAGCGTTGAAGATAGACGCAACGACATCAGTGCCGCAAGACAAATTTCTCAACGGGCCTGGTTACTTATTTACCCTTAAATTTTTGCCACCAATTCAAGTAAACGATTCGAGTAACCTGCCTCATTATCATACCAACCCACTACCTTTACCATGTTATTTACAACACTTGTCAATTCGGCATCAAACAGACAGCTATGCGGATTTCCAATAACATCCACAGATACTATTGGATCTTCTGTGTAAGCCATAATTCCTTTCAAATAAGTCTCAGCTGCTATTTTCATAGCAGCATTAATTTGCTCAACAGAAGGTGGATTTTTTGCAACAATTGTTAAATCAGTAAAAGAACCATCAGGAACAGGCACTCGCACTCCGCAGCCACCCATTTTACCTTCCAAATCAGGGAAAATTTTAGTGATTGCTTTCGCTGCACCCGTTGATGTTGGCACAATTGATTCAGCGGCAGCACGCGCGCGTCTCAAATCTTTGTGCGGAGCATCATGCAATCGTTGATCAGAAGTGTAACTATGGATCGTAGTAATATAAGCACTTTCTATTTCACATAGCTCATGCATGACCATCATCATCGGTGCTGCATTATTAGTGGTACACGAAGCATTTGACAAAATAATATCCGATGATTCGATTAGGTGGTCGTTCACACCCAATACAATCGTTTTTATTTCTTCAGAATTTGAAGGAGCTGAAATCACAACTTTCTTAGCTCCACCACTCAAATGCTTACCTGCAGTTTCTGATGTTAAAAATAATCCTGTCGATTCAACCACAATTTCAACTCCCAATTCATTCCAGGGAATCTCCGCAGGGTCACGGAATTGTACAAATTGGATTTCCTTGCCATTCTCGAAAACCAAACGATTATCGATGATTTGAAATTCATGCTTCAATTTTCTGTGCACAGAATCATATTTCAGCAGATGAGCAAGTGTTTTGATGTCAGAAATATCATTAACAACTGCTACATCAATTTCATTGGATTCTAATGACAATCTCGTAAAATAACGTCCAATTCGCCCAAATCCATTTACTCCAATCTTTTTCATACTTTACTCTTCCGACGAATTTACTACTTTATCAGTTGTAAAATGTAAAACCAAAAAATACGACACAAAAAAACCGGCCGAAGCCGGTTTAAATTATGCAAAAATTCATCAATGTTTAACTTGAATGAATCCATGTTTTTTAATTTCTTCACCACTTTCAAAAACAGCACGAAGAATATAATAGTAAGTTCCTTCATCAACATCTTTACCATTCGATGTACCATCCCATTTTCCTGCAGCATCAAAGTACTCGTAAATTAAATTACCCCAACGGTTCAAAATCGCACATTCAAATTCTTTCACACCTTCATATTGAACGAAGAACGCATCATTACCAGCTTCAGAGGAAAGCACAATGACATTCGGTGCAACAATATCACAATATTTAGGTGAAATCGTAGCAGTATCGATATGTTCGTAACAATAATTGGTGGCAGTAACAATGTAATCACCGGGTTGAGAAACGGTAATACTTGGTCCTGTTGCACCTGTACTCCAGCTAAAACCTGTAACCGTTGAATTTTCTTGTGCAGCTATGACATAACTCGATCCAACACATATCGCAGTATCCAACACCTGTGTATAAGCTAAACCTGGGAATGTCACTGTAGCAGTCAGTGTATCCTGACAGCCATTGTCTATAAAATAAATAGTATGCGCTGCACCTCCTATGTTATCGGGTTGAATCAGTGGATTCAAAAAACCGGAATCGGGTAATTCTGTGTTCGGATTCAAGAATGTAATATCTGCATCTGGACTTGACCAAACTCCACCTGCGAAAGCTTCTGTACCAGAAACTTGAAAGTTGTAATCACATACAATGGTATCCGTAAATATTACAGGAAGAGAGCGAACAAACAACGAAACAGTTGTATCATAAGGACATCCAAAATTATCAACTACATTGTACGTATAGTAAGTATATCCTGGCGTATTTGGCTGAATGACAATCAATGTATCGTTTTGCAAAGATGTAATCGTTGGATCATCTGTCCAAAAATCTTCTAATACAATGTTTTGATACCCCTCATTATCTGGATACAAGGAAGGATTAAAATACAAGCCCCATTGGAAGATATATCCATCGTCAATCCCTTGGTTATCTTGCACCGTAATCGTCCAGTTACCATTCAAAGGACAGCCAATTAAACTATTTAAATTACCATCAAAATCATAAACTCCAGTAGTGTCCATTGATTCATTATTTCCGGATGCTATCGTTCCACTTGGTAAAAATTGTCCAGAAAAATTATAGTCATTAGGAATAGTGTTTGTTAAATATTCATCACAAATTGATCCTTGTGTGGCATTACAGCCGGAGAAAGTATACGTCCAAACTGGACTTCCCGGAGCCCCTCCATCTATATTTGTGTCATTACCCAAACTTGTGCTAATCCCACTGCCACAGCCTCCAGCAACCAAACCTCCTGATAATGCATTTGCGTTCATTATGGATACCTCATTACCATTGGGACAGGTCAATGTAATTTCAAGGTCACCAATGTAGGAATGTTCAATATCTAAAACCAATTGCTCTAAGTCACAAGGGTCAGTAAAAGTGGTAGTATCAGCAAAACCACTTATTGCAATGTTTGTTGAATAAACTGCACCAGATCCATCAGGCAAGAAGGTTAAGCCAGCAAAAACACCACCAATTTCAAAATTACCATCCGGGATATTCACCCCTACTGTGTCGGTTGGTGTTACACCACCAAGAAGAACTGTATTCTCACCCAAACACACCGAATCAAGATAAGGTCCTGTTCCTGCAAAATTAGGCAACTGAGAAACCCTCACTTTACATGTAATTCTTTCGATTTGAGGAAAAATATCTGTGATTCTTAAATCAACATAATAACCTGAACGCGCCGGAGGTGTAAACCAGATAGAATCATTTGAATATTGTCCAACACCACCGATAGTCCAGTTATAAGTACAATTCCCTACATTTTGAGAATACCCATAACCTGTTGCTTCCAATGAATAAGGGAACGTTGGCGTTGCGACAAATAATATTGAATCACCAAAACAAACATCAACATAACCCGTATCAGCTGGATTTAAAACATTCGTACCTACCCCATTTTTGTATGCTTGAATATGTGGAAAGAAAGGTTGTGGAGGATCATCACAAGCTGCATGCGCCAACCATCCTGTACCTTGATTTGATGCATCAGATCTAAACACCAATGTTAAACAACCAGAAGGGTTCGCCCATGAAGCCTGAACAAATAAACCAGTTGGATTCGTTGCAGAATTGTATGCGCCAATTAATGGAGCAGATGTATTTGGCCCATCATAAACATACAATGTATCTGTACTATGAATATCAAATTGATACCCGATATTTACTGCAAAAGCGATTGAAACTTTTGTTCCTTGCGTTAAATCTGGACACATCACCAATGTGTCATTTAAATTGGCTGCGTAATTACCAGCACCATCCGTAAAATTCAAGGTAATTGGGTTAATTACCCCACAATTGATTGGATTGGAAGAATTGTAATCTGCATCAGATAATGCTAATTGTGCATTTACTGAAAAAGAATATGCCAAAAGTAAAAAAGTAAAAATGTGTTTAATAGCCTTCATCTTATGTTATTTCGTAGCGTTAGAATAGTTCAATTTCAAAATATAAAGAGATTGAACAGCCAATACCTTGTCTGAACCATTCAATTTATAATACAATGTTTCGTTTTCTGCTGGCTTCACACCATAAGCCTTTAAACCTGGATTTTTTGATTCGTCAATATAATTCAACGTACCTGCGATTTTTAACCCTGCTTTCTTCTCCGATACAATGCTGATAACATTCAATGCATTTTGTTCACAATATTGTTCAAATGACATTTTTTTATCAGAAACTGATTTGGATTTTGCTTCATTTTTAGAAGCTGTCGACTGACCAAATGAAACTCCTGGAGCAACAAAAATTCCTAGGATTATTAGGCTTTTTAGAAAATTAACTTTCATGTTTTTTATTGTTATAGTAACATAGACTCACTTGTTCAAAAAAAAGTTGCATTTGGGGATAAACTTATTTTTCGACGGCGGCCAAAATTAATAATTAAACTTAGTTTTGTCACACTTTTTCGAATCAAATCAGCATACATGGAGACATTAGAATTGTTGCGAACAGCTTCACAAGTTAGAAGAGACATCGTTAGAATGGTAGCAGGAGTGAATTCAGGGCATCCCGGAGGATCTTTAGGTTGCGCCGACTTTTTAACGCTTTTGTATTTTGATGTTATGAATCATAATCCAGCTAACTTCTCAATGGATGGTGAAGGTGAGGACTTATTCTTCTTATCAAATGGACATATTTCTCCAGTTTGGTACAGTGTTTTAGCTAGATCAGGTTATTTCCCGGTGAAAGATTTAGGGACATTCAGAAAATTGTCTTCGAAATTGCAAGGTCACCCTTCAACGGACAAAAAATTACCTGGAGTAAGAATGGCTTCTGGATCTTTAGGTCAGGGATTATCTGTAGCGATTGGCGCGGCTCAAGTGAAAAAGTTAAATAAAGACGCTTCTTATGTTTACTCCTTGCATGGCGATGGAGAATTGCAAGAAGGTCAAATCTGGGAAGCAGCGATGTATGCAGCTGCTAATAAAGTGGATAATGTCATCGCCACAATCGATTACAACGGGCGTCAAATCGATGGAAATGTGGACGATGTTCTTTCGCTAGGAAATCTTCATGAAAAATGGCAAGCTTTTGGATGGATTGTTCTTGAAATGGATGGACATAACTTCATTGACATGAAAAACACAATGCTCAAAGCACATAGTCTATCCGGTGAAGGCAAACCTGTAGTAATAATCATGAAAACAGAAATGGGTCAAGGTGTAGACTATATGATGGGATCACACAAATGGCATGGTGTTGCTCCAAATGCTGAACAACTTGAAAATGCACTTAACCAATTAGAAGAAACGTTAGGAGACTATTAAATAATTGAAAAAACTTCTTTTCATATTGTCATTCTTACTAGTTCAGCTCACTTATGGGCAGGAGGAATTGACGAGAATCCTTTTTATCTTGGACGCCTCCAACAGCATGAATGCCTCTTGGGATGATAATCAGACTCGAATTCAAGCAGCCAAAGAACTTTTGGCTCAAACCGTAGATAGTCTGAGGGGTACACCAAATCTGGAGATTGCACTTCGCGTTTATGGTCATCAGTCACCTATTACGGCCACTTTCCAAGATTGCAATGATACTAAATTGGAAATCCCTTTTGGTAAAGACAATTACGATAAAGTAAAATACCGTATTCGCTCGATTGAAGCGAAAGGAACAACACCAATTGCCCGATCTCTTGAGGCTGCAGCAGAGGATTTCCCTGATCAAAATGCAAGAAATATTATCATTCTGATTACAGATGGTCTCGAAGCTTGCGACAACGATCCATGTGTCATTGCTAAAAAATTGAAAGACAAAGGAGTAAAAGTAACTCCGTTTGTCATTGGTTTGGGCATGGACCTCTCCTATCTTGATAAATTCAATTGCATTGGAGCCTATGCTGATGCAGAAACAAAAGATGCGTTCCGAAATGTTTTGAAAAACGTTGTTTCCAAAGCTTTACTTAATACAACCGTACAAATTAACCTGAATGATATTTCTAAAAATCCTAAAGAGACAGATGTAACAATGTTTTTATACGAGGCTGGGACGACGAATCTGAAATATACATTTGTTCATACCATCAATCGCTTTGGAAATCCGGATACACTCATTATGGATCCTGCTTTGAAATACGACCTTGTCGTTAATACGCTACCGCGCATTGAGAAAAAGAATATCACCTTACAAAAACACATTCACAATACTATAACCGTTGATGCGCCGCAAGGATTCATCAAAACGAGATTCATCAATGCTACAAAATCTTACATGGTTGATTCACGCATCATGCAGCATGGGAAATCAGCTACATTGAATGTCCAAAAAATGAACGCCTCCGACAAATATATAGTCGGAAAATACGACATCGAAATCCTAACACTTCCTCGCACTTACATGACGGTGGATGTTACTCAAAGCAGCACTGTCTATGCTGACATCATGGCTCCAGGATTCTTTAATTACAAAACAATTCAGCCTGTAGTTGCTCAACTTTTTTTATTAAAAGAAAATGGCACCATCGAATGGGTTTGCAATTTGGATGAAACAGTTAAAAGTGGGAGCGTTCAACTTCAACCTGGAACTTATCGAATGGTTTACCGCCAGAAAAATTTGCGATCATCGTCCTATACGATTGACAAAGACTTTAGAATCTATTCAAACAAAACAACAACAATAAACATCTGATCATCATGGAATTTGAAATTCTTGGAAACAAAGACACTCGTTCAGGATTTGGCGAAGGACTTGCAGAACTTGGAAGAACGAATGATAACGTAGTTGCACTTTGCGCGGATCTAATTGGATCACTCAAAATGGATGCGTTTAAAAAAGAAAATCCAGAGCGCTTTTTTCAAGTCGGAATTGCCGAAGCCAATATGATGGGTCTCGCAGCAGGAATGACCATTGGAGGAAAAATTCCTTTTACTGGCACCTTTGCAAACTTCTCAACGGGAAGGGTTTATGATCAGATTCGTCAATCTATTGCCTATTCACAAAAAAATGTAAAAATCTGTGCTTCCCATGCTGGTTTAACTTTAGGTGAAGATGGGGCAACGCACCAAATTTTGGAAGATATTGGAATGATGAAAATGTTGCCGAACATGACTGTTATTGTTCCTGCAGATTTCAATCAAACTAAACAAGCAACCATTGCTATCGCAGAGCACCAAGGACCAGTTTACTTACGTTTTGGTCGTCCAGTAATGCCAATCTTTGTGAAACCTGATGCAAAATTCGTAATCGGAAAGGCAGATGTTTTACAAGAAGGCACAGACGTTACAATCATTGCATGTGGACATTTAGTTTGGAAGTCAATTGAAGCTGCAAAGATCTTGGCTGAAAAAGGTGTTTCAGTTGAATTAATAAATATGCACACAATCAAACCTTTAGACGAAGAAGCCATCTTAAATTCAGTTAGAAAAACAAAATGTGTTGTTACTGCTGAAGAGCACATGATGCATGGTGGACTTGGTGATTCTGTGGCTCAAGTTTTAGCAAGAAATTTACCTAGTCCTCAGGAGTTTGTTGCTGTGAATGACTCGTTTGGCGAAAGTGGTACACCTATGGAATTGATGACGAAATATGGAATTGATTCTCAAAATGTGGTGGATGCTGCTTTGAAGGCAATTGCCAGAAAATAGTTATTGAACAAAGAACAAGGAACCAAGAGCAAAGACTTCAATCCTTCATCTAATTTCCTGTGTCAAACGATAAACGATTTCTAGAATTACTTGGTCAGACAAACCAAAGTCCCTATCTCATTGATGTAGATCGTGCAGAAGGAATTTACATTTATGACAAATCGGGAAAGCCCTACATGGATATGATTGCCGGTGTGGCAGTGAACAATATCGGTCACAATCATCCCAAAGTTGTAAAAGCGTTAAAAGAACAGATAGATCGTCATTTACATGTGATGGTTTATGGTGAGTACATTCAAGACGCACAATTGCTTTTTGCAGAGCGACTTACAGCCCTTCTTCCTGATAATTTGAATTGTGTCTACACTGTAAATTCAGGTACAGAAGCAATCGAAGCGGCACTGAAGCTTGCGAAACGCGTTACAGGTAGAACAGAACTCATCTCTTTTCGTGGTTCATATCACGGCAGCACACATGGTGCAATGAGTGTATCAGGTAACGAAGTTAAAAAACAAGCCTATCGACCTTTGCTGCCAGATGTCCAATTTTTGAAGTTCAACTCGACTGATGATCTACAACACATTACTGAAAAAACGGCTGGTGTGATCATAGAAACAGTGCAAGGAGATGCAGGTGTTAGAGTTCCGGATTCTTCTTTTTTACAAGCACTTCGCGAACGCTGTAATCACACTGGTGCGCAACTCATTTTTGACGAAATTCAATGCGGAATGGGTCGTACAGGAAAGCTTTTTGCCTTCGAGCATTTCAGTGTTGTACCTGATATTTTAACACTCGGAAAAGCATTAGGAGGAGGCATGCCAATTGGTGCAGTTGTTTCATCCAAAGAAAACCTTTGGCAATTCACTTATGAACCCATGCTTGGACATATCACCACATTTGGAGGACATCCCGTCATTTGTGCTGCGGGAGGAGCTTGCTTGGATGTTTTGAAAAATGAAATTGATCTAGAAGAAGTGGAACGATTGGGTCAATTACTCGAATCACTTGTAGGTCAGCATTCAGAAATACGCGAAATCAGAAGAATTGGAATGCTATTCGCCTTCGATATGGTATCATTTGAACGGGTTGAAAAAGTGGTCAAACGCTGCCTCGAAAAAGGTCTCATTAGTTTTTGGTTCTTATCTCATCCCTATAGTTTTCGCCTTTCACCACCTTTAACTATTTCAGAAGCAGAAATTTTGAAAGCCGGTAAAATCATTCTGGAAGCAATAGAAGAAACGAGGGAATTATAATTTCAAATCTGCTGATTGTATGACCATTAATCTCGATTGCTTTTGTTCCGCAGGATTGCAAATCCTGCGAAGCGGCTCTAGTGAAAATTCATCATCATTGCTATTGTTCCGCAGGATTTGCAATCCTGCGGCATTAAAATCATACTTTATACACTGAATGAATACAATTATTAAGAATTATACCGCAGGATTTAAAATCCCGCGGAGCGGAAATAATTAGTAAAAATAAACCGCAGGATTGCAAATCCAGCGGAGCAGTTGATTAATGTATCACACCAGGCAATTTAGCCATTTCTTCTTTCGAAACAAATCGCAATGAACTTGTATTCACACAATGGCGTGTGTCTTTGTCCGTGAAACCTTCGCCTAAAAACACATGTCCAAGATGTCCACCACAATTTGTACAAATAATCTCTGTTCGGAATCCATCAGCATCTGGTATACGTTTCACTGCACCATCAATTTCGTCGTCAAAACTTGGCCAGCCACAATGCGAGTCAAACTTATCATCGGAATGATATAGCGGATTATTGCATCTTCGACAGATATAAAGACCTTCGTCTTTTTTGTTAAAATAATCGCCGGTAAAAGGTCGGTCCGTTGCCTTTCGAAGGAGCACATTCTCCTCTTGAGAAGTAAGAGGATTGTATTTTGATGTATCTGCAGGCATATTATTGCTTTTAACATTTTTCGAATTTTGAGCAGTACACGCCGTCGCCAAAAATAGAACTGTTATCAAAAAAAAGACTTTCATATCATTTGTTTGATGTTATAACACATGAAAAATGAAAATGTGCGTCAATAGCTCAGCGAAGAGGCGAATTCTAGTATTTTTGAATACGAAAATTGCAATTGTTCATCCGTAATACAATAGGGAGGATTCAAGAAAATTACATTTCCTAAGGGACGCATTAAAAGCCCATTTTTCGAAAAGAAATCATAGGCTTGATCATGAATATTTGAGAAGTACGTACTGCCTCCTTCTGTTTTTATATCAATTGCCAAAATTGTACCAATCATTCGAACTGATTCTATCGCTGGATGCTTTTCCAATTCGGAAAATTTATCTTGATAAAAATTAGCTATTCGCGCAATGTTTTGCCACGTTTCATTTTCCTCAAAAATATCCAAACTTGCGCAAGCAGCGGCGCATGCAATGGCATTACCGGTGAAAGAATGTCCATGCAAGAATGCCTTTGATTTTTCTCGATCAAGAAAAGCTTGAAAAATCTGCTCTGTTGCAACCGTTAGCCCTAAAGGCAAAACCCCACCGGTTAAACCTTTGGATAAGCAAACGATATCAGGTTTCAATGTGCAATAATCCATAGCAAACAACTTCCCAGTTCTTCCCCAAGCAGTCATTACCTCATCAAAGATGACTAAAACCTGATATTTACGCGCAATTGAAACAAGTTTATCTAACCAAGATGCATCGTACATGCGCATACCAGCAGAACCCTGAACAAGTGGTTCAACTATAAGCGCAGAAAAATCTCCAGTGGCAAAAAGTAATTCAGCTTCTTCAAGCAATTCAATTTCATTCTTTTTTGTAGGAAAATCCAAAAAATCTACATCAAAGAAAAAGTATTCGAAAGGCTCATTAAAATAACCTCGTTGCCCAACAGACATAGCTCCAAACGTATCACCATGATAAGCACCATCCAATGCCAAAACTCTCTTTTTAGGTGTACCTTGATTGTGCCAAAATTGAAAAGCCATTTTCAATGCTACCTCTACAGCAGTTGATCCATCATCCGAAAAGAAAACTTTTTGTAGATGTTCCGGCAACAAATTTGCCACACGCTCTGAAAGCTCGATTGCTTTTGGGTGCGTAACACCAGCAAAAATAACATGGTCTAATTTGAGCGCCTGTTCAGCTATTGCATTGACAATATGTTTATTTCCATGACCATGAACATTCACCCACCAAGACGAGTTGCAATCAATGTATTCCTTTCCATCCTCACTAAATAAGACGGTATCTTTTGCCCTTACGATTAAAAGAGGTTCTGGGGCTGTTTGAATCTGAGTGAAGGGATGCCAAACGTATTTGCGATCTCTACTAGACCAGTCACTCATGATTGAAAATATTTTTTAAACACTAAAGATTGATCCTGTATGAATGTTAAATTGACTTCATTGGCAAGAGGTATTCTTGCAATAAAATGAACACCTGTTGTGTTTAGAATAATAGATTCAGTTGCCTTATTCTCTTCGCCTACAAATACAATCCCTTCAATTGGAATGTTTCTAGACTTGAGTGCAGCAATGGAAAGAAGTGTGTGATTGATACTCCCCAAGTAATGCCTTGAAATAAGAATTACGGGCAAATTCCATCGTTGAAATAAATCAATATATAGCAGCCCTTCATTGTTCACAGGTACCATCAATCCTCCTGCACCTTCAATAATCAGATTACCTTCAATTTGAGGAATTTCAAATGAATCTTCCGTTATCAAAACCCCATCTAAAGTTGCTGCTGCATGGGGAGACATAGGAGCGGTTAAACGAAATTTCTCTTTTAAAACATTGACCTTTTCATTGGTCCAATTATCGACTTTCATTGAATCAGACCAATCCAAATCTCCAGCTTGAACCGGCTTCCAATAAGTTGCATCCAATGCTTGAGAAATAATCGCACTCGCAACGGTTTTACCAACATCGGTTCCAATCCCACTAATTATGAATTGTTTTTTTAACATTGTAACTGAAATATAATTTTTTATGACTTAGGATCTGAGTTGTGCATTCAACTTCGCTTCTAACTCTAATCTTATTTTTTCCATCACCGTATCAATTTGTTGATCTTTTAAGGTTTGCTCCTGATCTTGAAACACAAATGAAACAGCATATGATTTTTTCCCTTCATCCAAATTTTTCCCTTCATAAACATCAAACAAACCAACCTCCTTCAAAATCTTTTTATCACAATTTCTTGCTACTTCATTGATGTCTGCAAACGAAACATTCTTATTTAATAAAAGTGAAAAGTCACGTCGTGCAGTAAATGTTTTTGGAAGTTCTGAATATTTGACTTTTACAAATTGTAAACTCTCCAAAATAGCATCCCAATCCAGATCTGCCACAAACACATCGTTTTTGATTCCAAAATGCTTTTTGATTGTTGGTGAGATCCAACCAATTTCACCCACTTTCTTTTTAAGCACCTGTAATTGCATCCCATCTTGAAGTATAGAATTTTTCAAGGTGTTTTCCTTCAGCATATTTTGCAATCCCAATCTAGAAAAAACAGCTTCTGTCAACCCTTTTATAGAATAATAGCTAACAAAATCATTATTTGCATTCCAAGATTCATACTCTCTTCTGCCCGTTAAAACAATGAGTAACCGCTTATTTTCAAGGTATCCACTTTCGAATTTATGGTACACTTTACCAAATTCAAAAAGCTTTAAATCTGGGTGTTGTCGATTTTGATTGTGCTGAATTACTTCCAAAGCATTGAACAAAAGTGACTGCCGCATGACATCTAATTCCTGACTTAGTGGGTTGAGCATTGTAACATTTCGCTCTGATTTCAACACTTCTCCACCCAATTTTTCAGTGTACTGTGAACTTGTTAAAGAATTATTTAAGATCTCTGTTAATCCTTTTCCTACTAGCATCTCCGACAGAACATTCTGCACTCTTTCAATATCAGGTTTTGGAAATACATTAACAGATGTATTCAATTTTTCAGGCAATGGCACATTGTTGAATCCATAAATTCTAAGAATTTCCTCAATTACATCCGCTTCACGCTCCACGTCGACACGATATGCCGGTATTTCGAGCTGAGCATCACCATTTTTACTTGCTAAAATTTGAATGTCTAGATTTGATAGGATCGTATGGATTTCTAATTCAGAAAGTTGGGCACCAATTAATTTATTGCAACGTTCATAATTGAAATCAATTTTTTTGTTTTCAATTTTTTCTGGATAATAATCGAACGGCTCCATCGCAATTTCTCCACCAGCAACTTCTTGAATAAGCAGAGATGCCCTTTTCAATGCATACATCGTCAAATTTGGATCAACTCCGCGCTCAAATCTGAAACTTGCATCCGTATTTAAGCCATGACACTTAGCTGTTTTACGAACGGAAACTGGATTAAAATAGGCTGATTCCAAAAAAACATCCGTTGAATCCTCTTTGATACCTGAATCAGCACCACCAAATACACCAGCAATGCAAAGATGATCTTCCCCATTTGTAATCATAAGGTTCTCATCTGACAATGTTCGCTCAACCCCATCCAATGTTGTAAACTTATCTCCAGATTTAGCCTTTCTAACCGCAACCTCACCATTTAAGGATCTGCAATCAAACGCATGCAATGGTGTACCCAATTCACGCATCACATAGTTGGTCACATCTACCACATTGTTAATAGGAGAAAGTCCAACTGCGCGCAATTTATTTTGTAGCCAAGCAGGCGAAGGTTTCACCTGTACATTTTTTATTGTTGTTCCAGTATATCTTGGACAAACATCTTGAGCCTCGACTTGAATACGAATTGGTAGATTGTTGTTATTTACCGAAAATGTAGAAATATCTGGCATGTTCAATTTCAACTCTGCCTTTTGATGAAAATTCAAGTACGCAATCAAATCGCGCGCTACACCAATGTGCCCCATGGCATCCGCACGATTGGGCGTAAGACCAATTTCAATTTGAAAATCATCCTCCAATTCTAATAATTGAGCAAGCGGAGCACCCACCTTTGCGGTAGGATCCAACACCATAATTCCAGCATGCGACTCGCCAAGACCTAATTCGTCTTCAGCACAAAGCATTCCGTTTGATTCAACCCCACGTATTTTAGAAACTTTAATTTTAAACGATTCGTCGGGCTTGGGATAAAGTGTACAGCCGACCGTTGCAACGGCTACTTTTTGTCCTGCCGCTACATTCGGAGCACCACACACTATTTGAACAGGTTCTGAACTACCCAGACTCACTGTCGTAACTTTTAATTTATCTGCATCCGGATGCTTTTCACAAGTCAAAACTTCCCCAATCAATACACCTTCCAATCCACCTTTTACAGCCTCTATTTTCTCAATACCTTCAACCTCAAGACCTGTATCGGTAAGGATCTTACCCATTTCTTCTGGTGATAAATCTGTTTGAACGTATTGCTTAAGCCAATTGTATGAAATTTTCATTTCGGATATCTTTTCTAAATCAGTTGCGAAATTAAGAAAAACTCAAGGAAAATGGCTTTTCAGATTGAATCAATGGGTAGACAAAAATAATCTTCCATTCACAAAGAATTAAAGCCATCTAAACTAAAATACTTTCTACTTGTTGGAAGAATGATGAAATTTGCACCGCATTGACGAGATTATGAAAAATTTAATATCACTCCTACTCATTCTATTGACATCTTATTCCTTCTCTCAAGGGAAAAGCACACTGAGTGGTTATATAACGGATGTAAAGAGCGGAGAAGCAATTATTGGAGCTAAAGTTTCTATTCCATCATTAAGGCAGGGAACAGTTACCAATACCTATGGTTTTTACTCACTCACAGTTGAAAAAGGAAATTATGTTGTAGAATTCAGCGCTGTAGGACAAAAAACAGAATCTCGAAATATTGATTTAACAAATGATGTAACACTCGGGCTTGAAATGGGTGCTGCTCTATCCGAATTGCAAGAAGTTACCGTAAATGCCAAGAAGGGAGAGAATGTAAATTCCACAAAGATTGGTCAGATAGAACTCGATGTGGAAAAAATCAAAACGTTACCCGCTTTTATGGGTGAGGTAGACATCGTTAAAACCATTCAACTTTTGCCCGGAGTTTCTTCCGTATCAGAGGGTGGTCAAGGTTTTTATGTTCGAGGCGGTGGACCTGATCAAAATCTTGTTTTGCTTGATGAAGGTGTTGTTTACAATGCCGCACACTTGTTTGGTTTTTTCTCTGTTTTCAATGCAGATGCGGTCAAAAGTGTGAATTTGATTAAAGGAGGAATGCCTGCCAATTTTGGTGGAAGAATTTCATCTGTACTTGAGGTAAATATGAATGAAGGAAACAACAAGCGCTTCAGAGTGAAGGGCGGAATTGGTGCGATTTCCTCTCGTTTGACAATTGAAGGACCATTAAAAAAAGATAAAGGTTCATTTATAATTTCTGGCCGTCGTACTTATATCGATTTAATTATGAAGGCAGCGATTCCTGATAGCTCACCTTTTGCTGGATCAGGTTATTATTTCTATGACCTGAATTTAAAGATGAATTACAAACTTGGAGAAAAGGATAAAATTTTCCTAAGTGGATACTATGGTTTAGATAAATTCTCGTTCAGAAGCAATCAAGATGATTTCAAAGTAGACATGCCATGGGGAAATGGGATTGCTGCATTTCGATGGAACCATTTGTTTACAAATAAACTTTTCATGAATGTGACTACAACTTTTTCTGATTACCAATTCAGTTTTCTTTCAGATCAAGACCAATTCAAATTCTCCCTGAAATCAGGGGTAAGAGATGTTGGAGCAAAAGTTGATTTTTCCTACTTTCCGAATTCTAGGAACAGAATTAAATGGGGAGCAGATTACATTTTTCACACCTTTACTCCATCTAGTATTTCTGCTGAATCCGATTCTGTTGTCTTTCTTGATCCATCAAATGCAGCAAAATTATACAGCCATGAATCCGCGCTTTATTTGATGGATGAGTTCGATTTAAATGAAAAGATTCGAATCAATGCTGGACTTCGTTACAGTATGTATCAGCATGTTGGACCATTTACCCGTTATATTAAAGGAGATGGAATTAGTACACAAGATACTTCTATCAACTACAATGCTGGTCAAGTAATTAAATTTTACAACGGTTTAGAACCTCGCATTTCTTTTCGTTGGTTACTGAAAGACAATAGTTCAATAAAAGGAGGTTATTCCTACAACTACCAATACGTGCATTTGACTTCATTAAGTGCTGTGTCACTGCCAACAGATATTTGGTACCCTACAACAGACAAAGCAAAACCTCAGCAGGGTTGGCAAGCATCATTGGGTTACTATAGAAACTTCTTTAACGACAAATACGAAGCTTCTGTGGAAGTATATTATAAGGGCATGAAAAACCTCATAGAATATGCTGAAGGCGTATTACCCGGCGATGATGTAAATGATAATACAGACAATTACCTGGTCTTCGGAAAAGGTTGGGCATACGGAATCGAATTCTTTTTGAAGCGGAATTTTGGAAATTTCACTGGTTGGATTGGCTATACATGGGCGAAAACAGAACGCAAATTTCCAGATTTGAATAATGGCAATGTTTACCCAGCAAAATATGATCGTCGACACGATTTAACAGTTGTTGGAAGCTACAAACTAAATGAACGATGGACTTTCGGCTCCGCTTTCATTTATGCAACAGGAAACACATTGACACTTCCTTCTTCTTGGTATGTGCAAGATCAAGCTTTGTTGTTTAATTATGGTGATCGCAATTCGACACGAATGGCCCCTTACCACCGACTTGATTTATCAGCAACTTTGTACGGAAAAAAATTCAAAGCCAAAACAGATGAATTAACGGGTGAGACTATTCAAGTAAAAAAGAAATACCAGAGCAATTGGTCCTTCTCTGTTTACAATGTTTACAATCGAGCGAATCCGTTCTTCCTTTATGTGGATAATGACGGTGACTTTTTACAAGGTGATTTTAAAATCTCTGTCAAGCAAGTATCCCTTTTCCCAATTATCCCGAGTGTAACTTGGAACTTTGAATTTTAATGAACATGAAAAATACACTTTTTATACTTAGTTTATTTTCGCTTTTTTTGAGCGCTTGCTCGAAAGAAGTAAAAATTGATATTCCCGGTTACCAGCAGCAAGTTGTAATAGACGGAAACATTGAGGCTGATATGCCACCTCTTGTCTTGCTGTCTAAATCAAATGATATCTACTCCCCGACTAACTTAGATGCCTACCTTGAAAATTTCATTTCTGGCGCCATTGTTACAGTGAGTAATGGATTAACAACGGTGCAGCTTGATGAAATTTGCACAGATAATCTTCCTGCAGGAACTGAGGAGGTTGCAGCAGGTATTTTTGGGATTCCAGCTGAGGAATTAGCCAATTATCATTTGTGTGCATATACATCGTTCAACACAGATATTTGGGGACAGGTTGGAAAAACCTATAATTTAACCGTTACGTTTGAAGGAAAAACATACACTTCTTCAACCACTATTCTACCGTCCACTCCACCTGCAAAAATGTTTTACAAATTGAGTGGTTCTTTCACGGACAAAGGTTATTCCTGGGTCACTCTAAACGACCCTCCAAATCAATACGATGCCTATAAACTGCAATATAAACTTAGCGGTTCGCCCCAATTTGAAGATGTCTGGAGTCCTTTTTTCGATGATCAATTCTTCGATGGTAAATCATTTGATTTTTCATTTGATGACAAAAAAAGTTACGAGGACCCAAACGTTCCTGATAACGAAAAAGGTTTTTTTAACTTAGGGGATACAGTTATCTTGAAGCTATCTAAATTAGATAGGAGTTCCTATGAATTTTTTGAGAAAAAATACAATCAGCTATTTAATGCTGGGAATCCATTTTCAACGCCAACAAATATTCCATCAAACATAAAGGGTGGTGCATTAGGGGTATGGGTAGGCTATTCGCCTGCCTATGATACACTTATTTGTATCCCTTAAAATGTATAAATTGCTTATTTAAGACTAATTGTGTATTAGAATTAACAGTTCACAATATTTTCTAATTTATTTTCCTCAAGTAGCAAACCTTTTTTGAAATTTGCCGTTCTTCAAACATAAGTGACCGCAAACCAAATAACTTGAAACAATTATTCACTTTTATAGCCTGCTTATTTCTTTTCAATATAAGCTATGCGCAAACTTCTTGCGGTTCATGTAAAGATGTGATTTTCATAGTCGACAACTCAGGTTCCATTGATGATTTTGAGTTCTCAACCATGCAAAATTCCATTGATCAATTGTCTACTCAAATCCTGTCAAATAATCCAACAACAAGAATTGCCATAGTGCAATATGGTGGAATGGATTTATCAACGAACCCAGGTTTATACGATATTTCGATTCCTTTTTCAAGTAACGTTGCAACGCTTACCTCTTGGAATAGAGTGTTTGGTCCGGTTTCAAATATTTACAATGATTACCTTCCAGCTTCAATGGCTTCAATGCGACTCGATGGCATTTGGGACGCAGGAGGTGAATTAGATTTGGTTTCCTCACCTTGTAATCCTGTTTTCATTTTGTTTACAGATGCATATGGAAATGCAGAAAGTTTTGGTAGCTCCTTGTTTAATGCAGGCGGACAACCCGGCTTGGCAGGATATGGTGAATACAACAGTTTAAAAATCAACTACAATGCTAAATTTATTGTTTATCATGTTATTAATGATGACCCATTTCTTGCGCCTTTAGTTGGATCTGCAATTTCCAGTGTTGGAGGTGCTTACACAGGACCAATTGATCCGAATCCTGGAGATCCTGAAGGAAGCCAAACAATTCCAAGGAATTACCTGACTGGTTCTTTTCAATTCAATCAAGTGACTGTTGACGACATTTTATTTTCCATGGCGAATACACAATCTTCGTTTGATTACACCGATAACTGCACGGGAAATGTTGATTTTCAAAGCACATCTACCTCTTCTCAAACCATTATTAGTTGGCAGTGGGATTTTGGGGATGGCACCGCAGTGTCAACGATTGAAAATCCATCCCATTTATTTTCACCCGGACAATATGACGTCTCTTTGATAGTCGAAGGAGACTTGGGTTGTAAAGACACGATTACAGAAACAATTAAAATAATAAACATTGTACCGAATGCGGGCACAGATGAATCAATTTGCAGTGGAAATGACATTCAAATTGGTAGTCCTGCTATAGCCGGTCAAACATATAATTGGATCCCAACAACTGGTTTATCTAGCTCAACTTCTGCTCAACCAACAGCATCTCCTGTTACAACCACCACCTATTCATTGACAGTGACCGGTGACAATGGTTGCATAACGGAAGCTGTTACAGTTCAAATAAATGTTTCGGCAACACCAACTATTTCATTGACAGCCCTGCAATCAATTTGCGCTGAGGATTCAACTTCAATTGGAATTAGTCCAGTAAACGGAACTATTTATTCATGGAGTCCAACAACAGGACTATCATCTAGCACCTCCTCCCAAACAATTGCGTCTCCAACAATAACGACGACATATACTTTATCGGCCACTTCTGCCAGTGGTTGCTCTGCTACTGGACAAACTCAAGTTCAAATCTATGCATTACCGATTGTAAATGCTGGTACAGATGCTCAATTATGTTTGGGTGATTCTATTCAACTTGTTGGCTCTGGAGCAATTAGTTATTCTTGGAATAATGGAGTGGCGAATCAAGGTTATGTTTTGCCCGATTTAGTCGCAAACACCTATACAGTGACAGGAACAGATATACACGGCTGCACATCGACTGACCAAGTAATGATATCAACTTACTCCTTACCAAATGCTTCTTTTACTGCTAGTGATTATGTTTTATCAAGCATAGATCCAACTGTTGATTTCACAAATACAAGTTCGAATGCAATAAGCTATTCATGGGATTTTGGAGATGAGTTAGGAATTTCGACAGAGGTTTCTCCTTCCTATGAATTTGACAATGGGACATTTGGAACATTGCCAATTACACTCATTGCAACATCTCCAGATGGCTGCCTTGATACGAGTATTGTTTTTATTTTGATTAATGAAGAAAACATTTGTTACGTTCCGAATGCTTTTACTCCCAATGGTGATGAATTTAATAATGAATTTGCACCTATTATTACAAGTGGGTACGATTACTACAATTATAATTTATTGATTTTTAATAGTTGGGGCGAAGTTATTTTCGAATCCAAAGACACTGAACAAGGATGGGATGGCTCCTTCAATGGCACATTAGTTCAATCAGGAACTTACACATGGAAAATCTCTTTGAAGAGCAAAAACAATGATGACCGAAAAATTATTGTAGGAAACTTAACTGTGCTACGCTAAATAATCAATAATACTTTTCTTTCAAAAGGTAATTTGAAACATAGTCTTCAACTCCTTCTTCCAATGTATGGAATGGCTTTGAATAGCCTTGACCGACAAGTTTAGACATATCCGCCTCTGTAAAATACTGGTACTTATCGCGAATATCAATGGGTGTATCAATGAAAGAAATTGCTTCAGTTACATTCATATTCTTGAATGTATTCTTAGCTAAATCCAAGAATGTTCTCGCCTTTCCCGATCCTAAATTATAAAGTCCAGATTCCGGTTGATCCTCCATCAAAAACAAACAGACACTGACTACATCCTTCACATAAACAAAATCTCTCAACTGGCATCCATCCAAATATTCTGGATTGTGTGATCGAAACAATTTCATTGCATTCGTTTCACCTATCTGGTTAAATGCATGAAATATAACACTAGCCATTCTTCCTTTGTGGTATTCATTTGGACCGTAGACATTAAAGAATTTTAATCCCGCCCAAAATGGAGGTGTTTCATCTTGATTCAATACCCATTTGTCAAAATCATTTTTTGAATCACCATATGGGTTTAGCGGCTTCAACTTTGAAACGATCGAATGATCATCTTTATAGCCAAATTCTCCTAAACCGTAAGTGGCAGCAGAACTAGCATAAACAAGTGGAATATTAAATTCGACACAAGCATCCCAAACCGCTTGAGAATAGGAAACATTCAACTCATCAAATACTGTTTTATCAAATTCAGTTGTGTCTGTGCGCGCTCCGATGTGAAAGATAAATTCAACCTCTTCACCAAAAGTTTGCAACCATTTAATGAAATCTTTTCGACCTACCTTGGCTAAAATTATTTTTCCATCTAAGTTCGCATCCTTCTCTGTCTTTGAAAAATCATCAACAACTACAATATTTGTATAACCTGCTTCATTTAGTTTGCCTACAAGACAACTTCCAATGAATCCAGCGGCACCGGTAACAACAATCATGTTTTACGATTTGAAAAATTAGTGGAATAAGGAAATCAGGGAGTTAACTATTTCTTAGAACAATCCGTTGATTTCAGCATCAATTGAGGAAATAATTTTACCCAAATCTTCTTGACTTTCTGGGAAACGGTTGTTATCCACGTCGACAATCAATAGCTTTCCTTTGTCGTAAGTTGAAATCCAAGCTTCGTAACGCTCATTCAAACGCTTTAAGTAATCCAAACGAATACTTTCTTCGTAATCTCTTCCTCTTTGCTGAATCTGGTTAACAAGTGTTGGTACACTTGCACGGAGGTAAATCAACAAGTCTGGCGAAGAAACGAATGAATCCATCAGATTGAAAAGCGAAAAATAATTTTCAAAATCCCTTGTTGTCATCAAGCCCATGGAATGAAGGTTGGGAGCAAAAATGAATGCATCTTCATAAATTGTTCTATCCTGAATAACGTTTTTGTCCGTTTCCTGGATCTCTTGAATCTGCGTAAAACGACTGTTCAGGTAATAAATCTGAAGATTGAAAGACCAACGCTGCATGTCTTCATAAAAATCATTCAAGTAAGGATTTTGTTCGACATCTTCAAAATGTGTTTCCCATCCGTAATGTTTTGCCAACATCTTTGTCAATGTTGTTTTTCCCGATCCGATATTTCCTGCTACAGCGATGTGCATAAACCTTTCAATTTAGACCGCCTAAATTACAATAATTGAAGGAATTATTTGTGAATTTTCAGACTGTATTTTAAAATTTTATCCGCAGTCTTGAAATAGTAGTATTCACCTATTTTTTTGAACGAAGTTATTCCAGTTGTTGGTAATTTGATTACGATTTCATTGCCCTCCTCAAAATCTTGAACAATCATCGCTTCTGTCGTAAACCAAAGAATTTTACCATAATAAGGCAATGCGGAAATTGTTGGAATTGAATTGTATTGAAAGGTTAATTCGTTTAAAAGCGACCCATAGATATCAAACTCATACAGGTTTTGATTACTCATTAAATAAAGATGTCCATCTGATTCATGCAATGAAGTAATGTCCGCCAAATTGAGCACACCCTTTAAATTTCGAACTTCTTGATATTGCATTTTACCCGACAAATCCAACAAGAGCAATGTGGAATTCAGTTGATCAAGCACCCAAATTTTCTCAGGTTGAGAAGACACAGCCACTAATGAAGCCATTCCAATTTTATAATCTGAAAGTTCGATGTAATTTTCACTCATAGTCAAGGTATTATCCATGAAACACAACACTTGCTGTTCTTCAGAAAACAAAACAAGTTTCATCGTATTTACCGGCATGATTTCTTTTATATTGCCAACTGACTTGATACTTTGAGAAAACTTTAAGACACCAAGAGAATCAAACTTCTGAAGTACTCTGCCCTTTGTGAAATAAACATTTCCAAAAATATCTATCGTCCAAGTTGCATTTTCATCCACTTGGTAATCGATTTGATTTACCCAAACGAGTGAATCACCTTTCTGCGCAAACAACCAGGAATACGAAATCGTAAAGAGAAAAAACACTACTAATTTCATTGCTCTATTTTAGTTGATGCTACAACTTGCACTATTTGTTCCACTATTTCACGATTATTTGATAAACGTGGCACTTTATGTTGCCCCCCTAATTTACCTATGGATTTTAACCAACTGTCAAATGTACCCGCATTCAATACTTTTATAATAGGTGGTGCTAACACAAAATTGTTACAGCGCTTCGCATCATAATCTGAATTCAACTCACGCAAGGCCTCATCCAAAAGTAGTTGAAAACGTGATACATCATCAGGTATTTGCGTAAATTCAATGAGCCATTCATGAGCACCATTTTCAATGCCATTCATAAAAACAGGCGCAACTGTATATTCCCTAACAACGGCACTCGTTTTATTAGCGACAAGAGCAATTGCTTTATCTGCATTTTCTACAATCAGTTCCTCTCCGAACACATTGATAAAACTCTTTGTTCGCCCTGTAATTTTAAAACGATAAGGTGTTTTTGAAGTGAATTTGACTGTATCTCCAACAATATAGCGCCATAAACCTGCATTGGTCGAAATCACAATTGCATAGTTTACATCTAATTCAACACCAGCAAGATCAACTACCTCATTAGAATTTACACCTTTAAATGAACTCATCTGAATGAATTCATAGAAGATGCCATAATCAAGCATCAACAGCAATTCATTTGAATTAATTTGATCTTGTATTCCGAAAAATCCTTCAGAAGCATTGTAGGTTTCAACATAATTCATTTTTGGATCAGGAATCAGTTTTTCAAACTGAGCTTTATAAGGTTCAAAACTTACGCCGCCATGCATGAAAAGTTCCAAATTGGGCCAAACTTCCTTCAAGTTATTCTTCCCCGAAATTTCAAGGACTTTGTTTGCTAGCACCATCGTCCAACTGGGGACACCAGCCAAAATGTAAACATCCTCATGAATGGTACTTTGTGCCATTTTCTCAATCTTCTCCTCCCATTCACTCATAAGTGCAATGTCTTTGGATGGCGTTCTTCGAATTTCTGCCCACCATGGTAAATTCTTAACAATGATAGCAGAGAGATCACCAAAATAGGAGTCTGCCGTGAGGTGATTGATTTGCGCACTTCCACCAACTATCAAATGCTTTCCTTTGTACAGTTTTCTGTTTGGATGGTTCTCGTAATACAAAGCCAAAAGATCCTTGCCACCTTTGTAATGGCATTCTTCCAATGAATCTTTGGTAACAGGTATCAATTTACTTCGATTGTCTGTAGTGCCTGATGATTTGGCAAACCATTTAGTTTCTGTTGGCCACAACAAATGTTGTTCACCTGAAATCAAACGATCCACATAGGGTTTTAAATCATTGTATTCCTGCAGAGGAACATTTTCTTTAAATTGCTCATAGGTCTTAATTTCTCTATATCGGTACCTCTTGCCCCATTCTGTTTCAGCGCCTAAATAAATCATTTTCTCAAATAACTCACGTTGCACCTCCACAGGATATTTCCGAAAAAGATCAATTTGGTGAATCCTCTTTTTCATTACCCAGGCAAAAATGGAATTAAAAGGCATACGCTTCTTCTTTGAACTAAGTTAAACAAATGAAAACAAAAAAAGCCATTCAAAAGAATGGCTTTACTATTTTATCTGCTCTTGGGTCTTATCCCCAAATCAGAACACATGCGATAACGGCCAACACAAAGATTGTATAGATCGTTCCTACTGCTGCTGTTGAACCTTCGAAAAAATTATCTGACATCTTAAATCGTTTTTTTCAAAATTAAAAAATAATTCTTTTTTATCAATCGCGTGAACCAAGAATTCTCAAAAGAGAAAGGAACAAGTTCACAAAAAGTATGTAAAGTTGAAGCCCACCAACCAATGATAGCTTATTTCTGTCAATACCAGAAAGCGAACTATCTTGAGAAACTCCTTTCAATTGTTGCATGTAGTATGCTGTCAAACCTGTGAAAACGAACACACCAACAACCGCGATGATGAAGTCCAACATACCATTTCCAAGAAACATATTTACGATTCCTGCGATGAACATTCCGATAAACACCATGTAAAGGAGACTGCCAAATTTGGTCAAATCTGTTTTAGTTGTGTAACCAAGAATTGCCATCCCTGCGAATGCTCCTGCAGAAACAAAGAATGTCGATGCAATTGCAGCGCCGGAATAAACCAAGAAAATAGTTCCCAAACTAAGCCCCATCAAGGCAGAATAAGCAATAAAAAGTCCAAGTAGAACACCCATTGAAAGCGATCTAAAGCCCCACTGGATAATCAACCCCACAACAACCGGCGCAAATGCAACCACATAGAAGATAGGTGAAATAGAAGTTCCTTCAGCATTCAAAAAATACTGAGCGAAAAATTCTGGGGTTCCGCATGTATAAGCGATCAAACCAGAAATACCAAGTGCTCCAAACATGTAGCTGTAAACACTTCGGAAGAATTCACGAGAAATTTCTTGTGTGTAACCTTCCTGAGAATCAATAAAGTTGTTGTTCATTGTCAATGTAATTTTGCTTGAACTAAATTAATAAATTCTTTTCTTGTCGCGTCATTATTTAAAAATAATCCAGTGAATGCACTTGATGTTGTAACTGAATTTTGTTTTTGAACTCCACGCATTTGCATACACATGTGAGCGCATTCAATCACAACGGCAACTCCTTTCGGATTCAAGGTACGCTGAATGCAATCGCGAATTTCGATTGTTAGTCTTTCTTGTACTTGCAGTCTTCTTGCATAAGCATCAACTACGCGCGGCACTTTGCTCAACCCAACAATTTTACCATCTGGAACATAGGCAACATGTGCTTTTCCAAAGAATGGCAGCATGTGATGCTCACACATCGAATACACTTCAATGTCTTTCACAATGACCATCTCAGAATATTCTTCATGAAAAATTGCCTGTTTAACCAAATCATCGGGATTTAAACCATAGCCATGCGTTAAAAATTGCATAGCCTTGGCAACTCTCTCAGGAGTTTTCAGCAAGCCTTCTCGCTGCGGATCCTCGCCGATTTGCTTTATGATTTCTTCGTAATGCTCAGACAACTTATTTGTTGTTCCGTCATTGTAATTTTCTTCTTTCACAAAATTTAGTTCCATGAAGATTAGAACGTTTTATACTTAAAATGGTTCTTTTCCTCCGTAATATTCAACATAATTGTTTTCTGTTTCAACCAATTTGATCTTTACTAGTTCACCTCCGGCTTGCTTAATTGGTTCTTTGATGCGCTCCCAAATTTGAATTGCTAAATTTTCTGTCGATGCCAGTATTCCTCTTAAAAACGGAACATCCAAATTCAGATTCTTATGATCCAATGGCTCAATAACTTCGTCTTTTAAAATAGCGCTTAAGTCCTTTAAATTAATAACAAAGCCTGTATCTTCACTGGGTACACCTTTGACTGTAACAAAGATTTCAAAATTGTGTCCATGCCAATTCTTATTGCTGCATTTACCGAAAACCTCCCAGTTTTTGTCCTCTGTCCAGTCTTCTCTCCACAACTTATGAGCGGCATTGAATGTCTCCCTTCGGGTAATGTAGATTTTATTCACTTTTCGAAAAATATGTACAAAGATACTTGAGAATTCTCAATTGCGGAATATCTCAATAAGCAAGTGCAGGCAATTATGCTTAATTTTAGTTCGTGGAAGAAAGATTAGACAAAATACTCCTTCAGCGAAATCTGGTAAGTTCTCGGGTAAGAGCTGAACAAATTATTCGTGAAACGGGTGTTAAAGTGAATGGCAAGCTCATTACCAAAACAGGTAAAAAAGTGCCAGTTGATGCTCAAATAGAAATGATTAGTGAAGAGCTTCCATGGGTTTCAAGAGGCGCATTGAAACTTTTAGAAGCGATTAATCATTGGAATCCTTCACTATCAGAAAGAACTTTCATGGATATTGGCGCCTCTACTGGTGGCTTTACGGAAGTTTTGCTCCAACATGATGCAAAAAAGGTTTTTTGTATTGACGTTGGGAAGGATCAATTGCATGCCAAACTTAAAAATGATGCGCGTGTCGTTTCTTTCGAAAAAACCCACGTGCGTGAACTTACAGCGCGTTTGATTGACGAACTTTGTGATGGTTGTGTGATCGATGTTTCATTTATTTCACTTTCCAAAGTTTTTCCATTTATTCACGCTTTTCTCAAACCTGATGCAACTGTAATTGCACTAGTAAAACCTCAATTCGAAGTAGGAAAAGACAACATTGCTAAAGGAGGAATCGTTAAAAACAAAAGTTTGTATCCAGAGGTGATCGAGACGATTAAAAATGTTGGGCTTATCAATAACCTTGAATATATTGATCACATTTCTTCTCCAATTCTAGGCGGTGATGGCAACGAAGAATTCTTAATGCTTTTGAAGAAAATATAGTTCAAACTGCAATTTTGAATTAAGACTTTATTTACAAACCTTCAAACATTCTTTGAAAGAATCTCTTCTTTAGAACAATTCAAAATAAGGCTTTTTCTATCTTTGCACTTATTATGGCAGACATCGTAAAAAAACCTTTCAACGTCAGGGAGATCAGAGAGCAATTTCCAGCACTCAGACAGACGATTTATGGTAAAAACCTTATTTACTTTGACAATGGTGCAACATCACAAAAACCTCAGGTCGTTTTAGATGCAATTAATCAGTACTACTCAAAGGATAACGCCAACATTCACAGAGGCGTGCATTATATGAGTCAAAAGGCGACAGGGGAATTTGAAGAAGCTCGAAAGACGATTCAATTGTACCTCAATGCTAAAAAGTCCGAAGAGATCATTTTCACAAAGGGTACTACCGATAGCATCAACTTGGTGGCTTTTTCTTTTGGAGAACTCTTAACTGCGGGCGATGAGATTGTGATTACTGCAATGGAGCACCATTCGAATATTGTTCCTTGGCAAATGCTTTGTGAACGTAAAAACTTAAAGCTTCGGGTAGCTCCCATCAATTCTAAAGGCGAACTGATTATTGATGAATTTGACAAACTTTTAAATCCAAAAACGAAACTTATTTCCGTTACCCATATTTCAAATACGTTGGGTACGATTAATCCTGTTAAAGATTTGATTAAAAAGGCACATGCCGTTGGTGCTAAAGTTTTAATAGATGGGGCTCAAAGCATTCAGCACTTGAAAGTGGATGTTCGCGATTTAGACTGCGATTTCTATACCTTTTCAAGTCACAAAGTGTTTGGGCCAACAGGAATCGGAGTGCTTTACGGAAAAGAAGCCATCTTAGATAGCATGCCACCTTATCAAGGAGGAGGCGACATGATTGCAAAGGTAACTTTTGAGCGAACTACTTACAATGAACTTCCTCATAAATTCGAGGCAGGGACACCACACATTGCAGGAGGAATCTGTTTAGGTGAAGCCATACGCTTTCTCTCTTCACAAGACTTAGATGGAATTCAAAAACACGAAAAATATTTGGCAGATTATGCACAAGACATGCTTGATACGTTTGAAGGAGTTCGGATTATTGGTGAAGCAAAAGAGAAAACATCGGTTGTTTCTTTCGTCGTTGATAAAATTCATCCGTTTGACATTGGTACCTTGCTTGATAAACAAGGTGTTGCAGTTCGAACAGGTCATCATTGTACGCAACCTTTGATGGACTTTTTTAAAATTCCTGGAACAGTGAGGGCCTCTTTTGCGTTTTACAATACGAAAGAAGAAGTTGATATTTTTATTGCTGCCGTTGAAAAAAGCATTAGTATTCTTAAGTAATTGACTATGAACATCGAAGCAAAGCAGCAGGAAATAATTGATGAATTTGCCATTTATGATGACTGGATGGAAAAGTACGAGTACATCATTGAATTAGGCAAAGAACTTGAGACCATTGATCCTGCAAAAAAAACGGATGACCGACTTATAGAAGGTTGTCAATCGAGGGTTTGGTTAAATACAGAAGTACTTGAAGGAAAAATGCAATTCACTGCCGACTCTGATGCGATTATCACAAAAGGAATCATCGGTCTTTTAATAAGGGTATTGAATGATGAAACGCCCGAAACAGTTGCCAAAACAGACCTTCATTTCATCAATGATATTGGTTTACAAGATCACCTTTCACCCACTAGAGCAAATGGACTATTGAGCATGGTGAACCGCATGAAAATGGATGCGTTGAAAGCGAGCATAACATCTACAAATTAAAGACAGACTTAAGAAAATATGGAAAATGAAATCGTGCAGTTGGAAAACAAGGTTGTTGAGATGTTAAAAACGATCTATGATCCAGAAATTCCGGTAGATATTTTTGAATTAGGACTCATCTACGAAGTGAGAATCAATGAAGACAAATTCGTTGAAATTGAGATGACACTTACATCGCCAAATTGCCCAGTTGCGGAGAGTTTACCAAAAGATGTTGAAACCAAAGTTTCCAGTATTGAAGAGATAACTGGAGCGAAAGTAAATATCGTGTTTGATCCACCATGGGACAAAGACATGATGAGTGAGGAAGCGAAATTGGAATTGGGCTTTCTATAATTGGAACAAGGAGCATCCTTCGACAAGCTCAGGATTCGGAACAAGGAACAAAGACTTCAAATCATTGAATTTTCAAATCCTTAAATCCCCTCCCATCATCCCTCCCCGAGGAGGAAAACAAACATCAAACTTTCAACTATAAACTAACAAATGAGAAGAGTAGTCATTACAGGAATTGGGGCATTGACGCCGATCGGGAATAATCTTACAGATTACTGGAACAACCTGAAAAATGGTAAAAGTGGTGCGGCACCGATCACCAAATTCGATACGTCGAAATTCAAGACGACCTTCGCATGTGAATTAAAGAATTTTGATCCTAAAGATCATTTTGATGTAAAGGAATTGCGAAAATACGACCCATTCTCGCAGTATGCCTTAGTTGCAGTGGATGAAGCAGTAACAGATGCCGACATCGATTTTGATGCATTAAACAAAGACCGAATTGGTGTCATTTGGGGATCAGGAAATGGTGGAATTCAAACATTCCAGGATCAGATGAAGGAATTCTGTGAGGGAGATGGAACACCACGTTTTACACCTTTTTTCATTCCTCGCATTCTTGTTGATATTGCTTCAGGAATTATTTCGATTAAATACGGTTTGAGAGGCGTGAACTTCTGCCCGGTTTCGGCATGTGCAACTTCCAACACTGCCATGATTGAAGCATTCAATTACATCAAATGGGGAAAAGCTGAAATGATCATTACGGGTGGTTCTGAAGCGGCCATCAATGAATCGGCCATCGGTGGATTTTCTTCTGCAAAAGCACTTTCAACAAGAAACGATTCTCCTGAAACAGCATCACGACCATTTGATGTGACACGTGATGGTTTTGTCATGGGTGAAGGCGCAGGAGCGATGATTCTGGAGGATTATGAGCATGCTGTAAATAGAGGTGCGAAAATATATGCAGAAGTAGTTGGTGGCGGAATGGCAGCGGATGCATACCACTTAACAGGAACGCACCCTGAAGGAGATGGAGCTGTTCTAGGAATGAAAGAAGCATTAAGAGAGGCTGAAATTTCAGCCGAACAAATAGATTACATCAACATGCACGCCACTTCTACTCCATTGGGTGACAATTCCGAATTGATTGCAGCAAAAAGAGTTTTTGGTGAACGACATTCATTGAGTATTTCTGCAACAAAATCCATGACTGGCCACTTACTCGGCGCCGCTGGTGCAATCGAAGGTATTGCCTGTGTGATGGCACTGAAAGAGCAAATGGTTCCACCAACCATTAATACCACCGACATTGAACCTGATTTCAAAGACTTATTTGACTTCCCAATGGGAAATGCCATAAAGAAAGACTTGACATACGCCATGAGCAATACCTTCGGCTTCGGAGGGCATATTGCGAGTATTATTTTTAAAAAGTTTGAGGAGTAGGAAATTCATAATCTCCCAAAATATCTTGGTCTTATATTCTATAATCGTTTGAATATAATCTGCAATTTTATGAGTGTTTGAGCAACCTAAATTTCTTATTTATACTACATTTGTTGTTGGTTTTAAGAAGTAAAAAACCATTTGAAAGGAACGAAACAGACGCAAAAATTGAATATGGAAAAAATAGAAATTGAAGGGAAACAATTCGACAGTTTAATTGATATTAAAATCAACCTTAAAGCCATTCATTCAGAAGGAAAAACTTTGTCTGAAAAATTATTAAATGAATCTAAATTGTCCTCTAGCAATCTAGTTTCAGCTGTTTATAAAGCATTAGCAAAACATTTTGAGAATTTAGAATCTAAAAATGATGATAAGACAATTAATTTTTTGAAATGCATGACATCTAATGCTGTTTGTCAGACAACAACCTACCGATGTGGTTCATGTGGACCGGATAATAAGCATTACAGACAAGATACATTTTGTTCAAATGGTGATTCATTAACAGAATGCTTAAGATGTTAGTATATAGGCATAGAGAATTTAAACAAACTCGCTGTAAAGGCAAACACTGAAAAATGTTGTTCTTTTTGAAAATGAAGATTTAAGCTCGCAAGAGAAAAACAATTTCTATTATAAATTCGCCACGATCTTGCAGGTAAAAAAACCGTTACTTACCCTTCAACTCCTCCTTCAAATACCTTGCTGTATGAGATACCTCGAAGTATTTCTTTGAAATTTCTTCTGGAGTACCTGTAGCGATGATCTTACCACCACCTCTACCTCCTTCGGGACCAACATCTACAATGTAGTCGGCCACTTTTACAATATCAAGGTTGTGTTCAATAACCAAAACAGTATTGCCTTCTTCTACCAATCGCTGTAGCACTTCGAGCAGTAATCTGATGTCCTCAAAATGTAAACCAGTAGAAGGTTCGTCAAGGATATAAAATGTTTTTCCGGTGCTTTTTTTCGCTAGTTCGGATGAAAGTTTAATACGCTGTGCTTCTCCTCCGGAAAGTGTTGTAGATGGCTGACCAATCTTAATGTAACCTAAACCAACAGATAAAAGTGTATGAAGTGGGCGGTGAATTTTCGGTATGGCTTCAAAAAACACTGTTGCATCTTCAATTGTCATGTCTAAAACGTCTGCAATTGATTTTCCTTTGTAACGGACATCCAGTGTTTCTCTGTTGTAACGTTTCCCATTGCAGGTTTCACATTCAACATATACATCCGGCAAGAAATTCATTTCAATCACCTTCAATCCTCCCCCACTGCAGGTTTCACAACGACCACCTGAAACATTGAATGAAAAACGTCCTGCTTTGTAACCTCGAATTTGCGCCTCTGGAAGTGCCGCAAACAAGGCCCTAATTTCATCAAAGACTTTGGTATACGTCGCAGGATTTGAGCGTGGTGTTCTACCAATTGGACTTTGATCTATTTCAATCACTTTGTCCAAATGTTCCAACCCTTTAATTTCTTTATATGGCAATGGGTTTTTGACTCCGTTGTAAATTTCTTTCAATAAGATCGGATAAAGTGTCTGATTGATCAAGGTTGATTTACCACTTCCCGAAACACCCGTCACACAGGTAAAAGTTCCCAGTGGAACCTTTAGATCTACGTGCTGTAAATTGTGTCCGCATGCGCCTTTAAGTATCAGGTTTTTTCCATTTCCTTTTCTCCTCGTTGAAGGAACCTTTATGCTATCTTCTCCCTTCAAGTAACGTGTCGTGTATGAATCTCTTGAATTTAACTCGGATAATTTCCCAGCATTCACAATTTCACCACCATGCACTCCTGCTCCTGGACCAATGTCTACAATAAAATCTGCCGCTTCAATCATTTCGCGGTCATGTTCCACAACGATCACAGAGTTACCTGCATCGCGCAATCGTTTCAAAGAATTAATCAATCGCGTATTATCACGTTGGTGCAATCCTATGGAAGGTTCATCTAGGATGTATAAAACATTCATCAACTCTGAACCAATTTGCGTAGCCAAGCGAATGCGCTGTGCTTCTCCACCGGAAAGTGTTCTCGCAGACCGATGCAGTGTCAGATAATCCAATCCAACTTCAAGAATAAAATTCAATCTTGTTCGGATCTCCTTTATTATTTCTGTTGCAATTTGCTTTGCATCTGATGAAAGGTGTTCCTCTACTTTATCAAACCAAATAGCGAGTTCTGATAAATCCATTGCAGCGAGTTCACCGATATGACGATCCGCAATCTGGAAAAAATGGGCTTCTTTTTTCAAGCGTGTGCCTTCGCAGACAGTACACGTCTTTTTATTCATAAAACTTTGGGCCCAGCGCTGAATCGCTGCAGTACTTTCTTCAGAATGTCGGGCAACAAAATTGATGATTCCTTCAAAAACAATCGAATTGTCTTTTTTTGAACGCTCAAGGTCTTCATTTCCGTAAAGCAAAACGTTCATGACATCCTCAGGAATTTCTGACAATGGAGTTGTTAAGTTATAGCCCTCTTGGGTAAAATACGCATCAATTTTATCAAAAATCCATGTTCGCTTGTATTCACCAAGTGGAGCCAATCCACCTTTTTTAACAGACAACTTGGCATCTGGTATAATTTTGTTGATGTCTGCTTCAGAAACTTCTCCCAAACCACTACACCCTTGACAAGCACCGTAAGGCGAGTTAAAGGAAAACAAGCTCGGTTCCGGCTCCGGATAGGAAATACCTGATGAAGGACACATCAATGAACGGCTAAAATGCCTCACTTCATGTGTTTCAAAATCCATCACCATCATTTCTTTCGAACCTTGCTTCATAGAAGTAATCACAGAATCATAGATTCGCTTTCTATCATCGCCTTTTACGTGCAAACGATCAATGACGATGTCAATGTCATGCACTTTGTAGCGATCTAGGCGCATTCCTTTTTCAATGTCTTTTACTACGCCATCCACTCGGACTTTGGTGTAGCCCATTTTTTGAATTTGCTCAAAAAGTTCACGGTAATGCCCTTTACGACCCTTCACTTTCGGTGCGAGAAGAATGACTTTTTTGTTGTCAAAATCTCTAATAATCAGATCAACAATCTGGTCATCAGAATACTTGACCATTTTTTCGCCTGTATTATAGGAAACAGCTGTTCCTACTCTAGCAAAAAGAAGCCTTAAAAAATCGTATACTTCTGTGATTGTGCCCACTGTAGATCTCGGTGAGCGAGAGACTGTTTTCTGTTCAATTGAAATAACAGGACTTAAACCCTCAATTTTATCAACATCTGGTCGCTCGAGACCACCGAGAAATTGGCGGGCATAAGAAGAAAATGTTTCGATGTACCTGCGTTGACCTTCAGCAAAAATGGTATCAAAAGCCAATGAAGATTTACCACTTCCACTCAACCCTGTAAAAACTACAAGTTGATTTCGAGGAATTTTTAAATCTACATTTTTGAGATTGTGCTCACGTGCACCAAAGACCTCGATATATCCTTCCTCTTCTTTCACTTTAAATATGCGCTGTACGGTTTTAAATTTGTCGATTTGTGCGGCAGTAAAATTTGAAAAGAATTCTTTTTAATTGTCAGATTATTCCCGAGAATCCAAGGATTCAATTTTACCAAAATCTTATAGTTAATTCCTTTCGATTTTGCCCACTCTGCAAGATTATCAATCGAGCTTCTAATAGTAACAGCATTTGTACGAAAAGGTTCATACAAATCATTATTTGCGATGCTGTATCCAAAGTTTGAGGGATCTTCAAAAATTAATTTAACAGCAAGAATGCGATAGACATATCTGCCAGTTTCTGAATTCATGTGTGTATCAAAATAATTCGAAGTACCCTGCCATTTCATATCTTGTTTTACACCACCAATTCCTCTGTTATATGATGCGGCTGCCAAAATCCAGTCATCTAGCTCATTGTGCGCTTGCTTGAGATACTCACATGCCGCTCGTGTGCTTTTTTCAATATTGAGTCTTTCATCCACTTCGTTGGACATAAGCAACCCTCGTTCTTTTGCGGTAACAGGCATGAACTGCCAAAATCCCTGGGCTCCTGCAGGACTAACAGCTTGAAGCAAGCTACTTTCAATTACAGCTAAATATTTAAAATCTTCCGGTATTCCATACTCCTTTAAAATAGGCTCAATAATAGGAAAGTAACGGTTGGCTCTTTTGATTGTTTGGGTCGTGGAGCTTTGAAAATACGTATTGACAAGTAATTCCCTGTCTAATTTTTCTTTTATATCCTCGTCCTTTATGTAAATCGTTTGATTACAAAAAGTCATTTTATCCGGCAATTGAGGTAACACGAAACCCATTTCAGATTTCTCAATGACTTTGACGATTTTCTTTTGATTATTTGAGTTACAACAATAAAGAAAAAAAAGAAGGAAACAAAATGCAAGCGTTTTCAGCATAGATTTCAGTTTGCCTGTTGTTTATAGATCAGCGTGTTTCTATAGAGATAAGCAAAAACCAAAATAAAATACAGCACAAACAAACCTATCAACCATACAAAACCAATCTTCAGTAGATAGATCAAAAGGCAGGATAAAATTGTAGAAGTCAACCCAATTAAGAAGAATACTATCCAAACTTGTCTATCACTTTTCCCGGAATAGGCCAAATGATGTGTCGTATGATCTTTTCCACCAACCATTGGTGATTGACCTTTCTTCAAGCGATTGATAACAACTGTTAATGTATCCGCCGCTGCAGGTGTGAAGGCAGTCAAAGTGATGACGACACTCGCCCAAGAAAAAGTTTGAGTTTGCGCACCAATGTTAAGTAGAAATTTGATTCCAAAAAAAGCAATAAAGAGGCCAATAAATTGACTCCCTGCATCGCCCATAAAAAGTTTGGAAGGATGAAGATTATAATACAAAAAACCAATAACTGCTCCCAAAACTGAAAGCAAAGACAATGACCAAATATCTATGCTGAATCCATTTACAAACCATTTTGCGAATAGACATGAAACGATTATAAAAACAACTGTTGTACCCGTAATTCCATCCATATTATCCAACATGTTCAGGGAATTCATTACAACCACAACCCATGAGATAGTTAGCAAAGCATCAATATAATAATTGTGAGTGACGTCAATTAATGTCCCACTGAAAATCAAGATGACTCCACATGTTATTTGAACAACGAGTTTTGCGTAAGGTCGGGTATTGTAAGCATCATCTGCCAACCCCATTAAGAAGGCTAAACAAGAAGACACAAATAACCCGCTGTACTCATAACCAAAAAGAGCGTTATGAAAAATATTAGCATCTTCCATGAACATGATGTAGCTCATTGTTGAAAAAACAAAAACAACAAAAAAGGACACTCCCCCTAACGACGGCTTCGATTGATTACTCCATCGGATGACAACATCATTTTTATTCCTAATTCCCAAATTATGAGAAAATTGCAACAGCAACTTATTACAAAATGCAGAAACAAGAACTCCACCTACAAGGAAAGCTAGTACCGAAATTATATCCGAGGCTGCCATCAAAACGGACTATTAAATGAATGAAAACGCAATCCCTCTTTATCTTTTGAAGAAATAATAGGATCTTTTACTTGCCAGTCTATTGACAATTCCGGATCATTCCAAAGTAAAGTGCATTCTGAAGCAGGTTGATAGTATGCTGAGCATTTATAAGAAAATACAGTATCGTCCTCTAGTGCAATAAATCCATGCGCAAAACCCGGCGGAATCCAAAACTGATCATGTTTTTCCTCACTCAATTCTACAACCTGACTCTTTCCATATGTTGGTGAATCTTTTCTAATATCCACTGCAACATCCAGTACACGCCCCTTCACTACAGAAACTAGTTTTCCTTGAGCATGCGGTGGATATTGAAAATGCAGACCGCGCAATACATTTTTAGAAGATCGTGAAATATTATCTTGAACAAAGCGATAATCACCACCTAAAAAATCATTGTAACGCAATTCATTGAAAGACTCAAGAAAATAACCTCTTTCATCTTCAAAAACGCGCGGTTCAAGTAATAGCAAACCTTCAATATCAAATCTAGTTACTTTCATCGTCTGAAAATCCAAATAATTTTATCTCTTACTGTGTAAAACCATAGCTTAGGTTTAGACAATTGCTCTGATTCGTAGTATCCATACCCGTAACCATAGCCGTAACCATAGCCGTAGCCATAGCCGTAGCCATAGCCTGAATTGCTGGATGCATCTACACCATTCAAAATAACATTCAACTTATCAATCTGATTCATTTCAAACAACTCCTTTACACGAAGTGCGAAATTTCGTTTAGAGAAATTTGATTTAAAAACATAAATTGGAATGTCTGCTTCAGTAAGGTTTTTAACCCCATCAGACACAAGACCAATTGGTGGGTTATCAATGATGATCACATCATAAATTTCTTTCAACTCATCTAATATCTTGTAATAATTACTACTCAAGAGCAATTCTGAAGGATTTGGTGGAATAGGTCCGGCAGTTATAAAGTGTAAGTTCTCTATTTGAGATGTTTGAACACATTGATCAAGCGTTGCTTGTTCAGTAATCAATGCACTCATACCGTAATTGTTGTCCACATTGAACCCCAAATGCACCTTTGGTTTTCTCATATCAAGATCCAACAAAATGGTCTTTTTTCCTGACATGGCAATAATTCCTGCAAGGTTAAGTGCAACAAACGTTTTTCCTTCCCCGGAGATGGAAGATGAAATGGCAATTGTTTTGTAATTTGCGTTTATGTAACTGAGGTTCGTTCTGATTTTTCTCATTGACTCAGCCATTACGGATTTTGGTGAATCATGCACTAGAATCTGAGAAAACTTCATAGCTGACTTAGAAAGAGGCACACCTCCAAGAATTGTTGCTTTTTCGGGTAAAATACTTTTTAAGTCATCTAGCATGTTAATCTCGTTGAATGAGAGGTACTTAAAGAACATTACTGCAATCCCTAAAATAAAACCAAACATTGCTAAGGTACCATATAGTAATTTTCCATTCGGAGAAATGGGTGTTGTATTGACAGTCGGCCGCGTCAAAATTCTATTACTGGAAGAATATCCCGCATCGGAAAGAGCATACATGGCTTTCTTTTCAGTAAGCATATTGAAATACTTCTCATTCAAATCTTGAATTCCCTTCAATCTATTGTATTCTTGTTTTTTAATAGGCAAACCATAAAATTCTGACTCAAATTCATTTATCTTGGCATTCAGCATTTTTAATTTCGTATTCTGCCGATCCAGATTGGAAGCGAGTGCACGAATTACCGTGCTGATTTTTACATTTACTTTTTTATTAATTGTTTTTACATCAGGATTTTCCTCTGTAACACGATACATTAAATCTTCTTTTCTTTCAAGTAAATCAAATAGCCCCTGTATTTGAGGAGCCAAGGTTTGTTCGAAACTTTTACCTATCAATTCCGGAAGTAAACGGTAGACATCCAAACGATTTGGTTCGTCTTTCATTTTTCTATCCATTAACATGAGCGTTCGGATCTCATCTTCCACGATTATCCGCTCTTCTTTAAATTCGGTAATACTCTGAGATAAACTTAACTCAGCACCATTCATGTCTGAAAACTTGGTATTGAGCTGATACATTCTTAAACTATCCTTTGAGTCCCTTAAAACAGCTCCCAATGAATCCAATTGTTGGTTTACAAAAGCTAGAATGTTTTCAGAACTCTTTAGTTGTGTTTCATCGTAATTATCAATAAATGTATTTGCAACAGCCAAGGCTAAATCATAACACAATTGGGGATTATGACCTTTAACTGTTACTTGAATGGTATTTGCTACCGGATCAAGAGGAGCTACATCCAAATAACTAAGGTATTTTGCAGCAAAAGAACTGATACTATTAAAAGTAAAATGAAGTTCATTTTGAGAGGCATCGGCTTCAAATTCTTTCGGTGCATTTGCCTTAACGACAACCTCCATGTGCTGGTTTTCAAGGTGCTGATTTAATTTTCCTTTCAAAACAAAGTCCTTGCCCTGATGTAGATAATTAAGAGACACTATTTTCCCATTGTAATCAACATTTATTGGAACCGAAACTAAACTTGAATCCTTGAGTTGATAGGGTACGATATGAAAATTACTTGCATTGTATCTTTCTTCTGTTAATACTTTACCTTTCGAAAAAATACTAATGTTATAATTTATCAATTTAACCGCCTTTTCAAAAAGGTATTGCGAACGCATCAATTCTACATAAGAGGATAAATTCGTTTGTCTTCTATTGATGTTTTCAACATTAAAAACCTCTTTTCCTTTGTCTTCAAATTCAATCTGAAGTACCAATGATGATTCATAAGAAGACTTGGTGTAACGTAAAATTACAAAAGCAAGTGAAAGGAAAAAAGAAACAAATAAAACGGGCCACCACCAATGTCTCTTTAGGATGGTCTGAAGTATAAATGGATCGTAATCCTTATTTACTATAATACTTTTCTTTTTCACTTTATTTGATCAAATTTAGAATGGCAACAAAAGACAAAGTAGTTGAAATTAAAGACAGTACAGGGGTCACTTCTTGCATGAACTCCCGTATTAAATAAGGACGAGGTTCGATATAAATAAAATCGTTGGCTTGAACAATCATATCTGCATATTGAAGACCCTCAATAGTGGACAAATCCACAACAAATATTTTACGTTCATCACCAAATTTTCGAATTACCTTTATTGTATTAGCTTTCCCTCTTTCTTGAATACCACCTGCTTGAGCAATGACCTCTAAAAGCGTGGTGTTGGTATTCGTTAATCCTACTACAGAAGCTGAACTTCCATTTCCTGTAAAAACAAGAACACGTTGGCTTGTGATTTTTACTTGAACGAAAGGATTTTGATAGTGACGAGCAAATAGCATTTCCAAGGTATCTTCACATTGAAAAGTAGTCAATCCTTTCACTTTGACTTTTCCCAGTAAGGGTAATTCAGCGTTTCCATCTTCGCGAACAACATAATCAGTGCTCGAAACAGCATTAACAAGTCCACCTAAAGAAAGACTTTGCACAATACCCTCACCATTATTCGTAGCCAACGTAAAGGCAATTCTGTCATCCACTGAGATCAGATAATCTACCGGTGGTGCAAGCATTATTGTATCACTAGCCAACTCAATGTCTTTTGGAGTTTTAAACATAATGTTGTTATTCACCCCGCAACTACCAAGAGAAATTGTAAAAATGCCTAAAACCATATAAAGCAATCTCCTCATATACTTTACTTTCCGATTAATGAGTGATAATAATCTTCCATATTTTTGACCAATGTTGTATAATGGAATTTGTGTTCTACGAAGTTCCATCCATTTTGTGACATTTTTTTTCGCAAATTTTCATCTTCTATGAGTAAACGCATTTTATCAGAAAAAGATGCCACATCATTTTTAGGCACAATAAATCCCGTTTCGCCATCTAAAACAATGTCCCTCACACCTCCTACATCCGTTGTAATAACTGGAATATTTGCTGCCTGGGCTTCAATCAAACTTACCGGGGTACCTTCATTATTGGATGTCAAACATATAAAGTCCATTCCCGCATTAAATTTTGCAATATCCTGAATCCAGGATGTTAATTCAATTTTGAGCAATGATGACTTAGGCAAGGACTGAATTGCTTCTTCAATATTTCTTCGCTCTGATCCATCGCCAACAATGAACACTTTTACTGAAACAGTCAAGTCTTTTATCAAAAAAGCAAGTGCATTTATAAACAAAAGGTGATTTTTTACAGGAACTAAACGCCCAACAATTGCAACTGCCACTTCATTATCCTCAATCCCAAATTCCTTTCTTGCACTATCACGAAATTCATATTTTGCAGCATTAAATCGTGACAAATCAAACCCTAACGGTATTACCTTGATTTTGCTCTCCTCACAAATATTGTGTATTTGGCTTAACTCCTTTTTTTGAATTTCAGAAATAGCGATTATTCCACTTGATTTTGAAGCCAATCTACGTTCAATTGATTTGTAAATTTTCGTTTTAAAAGTTCCAAAATAAGAATGAAAAACATGACCATGAAAAGTATGCAGTATAACAGGAATACCTAATGAATTCGCTGCTCGTCTCCCAAGCGCTCCCGCTTTTGATGCATGCGTGTGTACTATATCTGGCTTGAATTCAGCCATGATGTTTTTCAATTTATTGTAAGCTGCCCTGTCCTGAAAAAAACTAGGTTGCCTTTTCATCTCCCTAATCAACAGTGGTTCGATACCATATTGCTTCAAAATATGTAATGAATCCGTCTCATCTTCCTCAGGCATTCCTCCCACGAGTAGCGTCTCAAAATCATCCGAAAGAAATCGCGTTAAAAAGGTAGCATTATATGTCGGCCCACCCATATTGAATCGGTTGATAATTCTTAAAACACGAATTTTACGCTTTTGCTGCATATTTAATTTTCAATCGGCCAGTCACGTATCTTTCTCAAGCACAAGTTGTTGATAAATCAACTAGACAACCACTCAAGGAATTGATATAAATCATCAACTTTACAAGAACCAAAAAGCGGTATGAAGTTACTGAAAATCCTTTTGTTTTTTACTATTGTAGCAACTTTAAAATCTGCTGTTGCTCAAGGAGAATTGCATTCAGTAGTTAAAAATATGCATCAATCAGCTGAGTTTCAGCACGCAGGCATTTCATTTTTAGCCATTAATGCCGAAACTGGAGAAAAGATTGCAGATCTAAACCCACTACTTGGCCTACCCCCCGCCTCTACCGCAAAGTTATTTTCAACTGCCGCAGCAATTGAAATGCTTGGCCCAGATTACAGGCCAAAAACAAGGATCTACATAGATGGCAATGTATCCAATGATAGTATTTTAAATGGAAATATTTGGATTAGAGGTGGAGGAGATATAACGCTCGGCAGTCGTTTTTTTACGGAACAAGGGCATGAAAAAGATTTTTTAAAATCATGGGTTGATTCCATAAAGTCCAAAGGAATTAAACTCATTAATGGGAAAATCATAGCAGACGGATCTGAATTCGGTTATGCTGGTGTTCCTGATGGGTGGAGCTGGGTAGATATTGGCAATTATTATGGCGCTGGACCATCGGGGATTTGTGTTTTTGACAACATGATTCGATACAATTTTAAAACTGGAAATACCGTTGGATCTCCAACCACACTCATAAATTATTTCCCTGAAATTCCTGGGCTAACTTTTCACAATTACATTCAATCAGCCAATGTAAACGACGACAATTCGTACATCTATGGAGGACCTTTTTCTAACGACCGTTTTGGAACTGGTTCACTTCCTATAAACAGAGCAAATTATTCTGTAAAAGGCAGCATGCCTGATCCTGAATTTCAATTGGCATATGAATTTGAAAAGGCCTTAAAGAACGTTGGAATTGATGTAAAAGGAGGTTCAGAAGGAGCGAGAAACCTAGCAAACCACACTTCTTTGAATTATTCAAAAATATACAAGTTGCTGTTTACCCATAGAGGCCAAAAACTAATTGATATTGCCCGTTTGACGAATATGAAAAGTATAAATCTTTTTGCAGAAGGTCTTGTGTGCATAATTGGCTATGAAAAGAACGGAAATGGTTCAACAGAATCAGGAATTAAAGAAATAGAAAAACACTGGTCAACAAGAATAAACACAAAAGGATTGATTCTTAAAGATGGGTCAGGACTATCGCGCTCAAACGGAATTAGTGCAAGTCATTTTTGTGAATTACTGAAATACATGAATACCTCTAAATTTAAAGATGCATTCAATTCTACTCTGCCAGTCGCAGGAAAATCCGGCACTTTGAATTCACTCTGCAGAAATCAACCTGGTCAAGGCCGTATTAGTGCGAAAAGCGGGACTATGTCTAAAATAAAATCATATTCAGGATACGTTCAGTCCACATCAGGAAAGAAAATTGCATTTGCCATAATTCTTACGAATTTTTCAGGATCGAGCAGCAATGCAACTACAAAAATTGAATCGATCTTAAATCAGTTAGCTAATTTTTAACTCCACTTCTAGAATTTCTTTCCAAAATTGCTGTATTGATATCCCATCACAGGCAAGCATTTGAGGAACGATACTTGCTGGAGAAAACCCAGGTGTAGTATTCACTTCTATCACATAAGGCGTTCCATTTACTATCATAAAATCTATCCGCGCTATAGATCTTAATCGCAACAACTGATAAATGAATTTTGCTTGCCGTTGCACCTCATCCTTAATTGCATCTTCAACTCTCGCCGGTGTAATTTCAGATGATTTACCAAGGTATTTCGCTTCAAAATCAAAAAACTCATTTTCAGAAGCTATTTCCGTAAGTGGCAGAGCATATACACCGTCTTTTCGTCTAAAAACCCCACAAGTTACCTCAACGCCGTCAAGAAATGACTCTGCGACAACAGTATCTCCCTCTTCAAAAGCCTTTTGAAAGGCAGGTAATACTTCATCGATTGTCTTCACCTTTGAAATTCCGTAACTTGATCCAGAATCAGATGGTTTTACGAAAATGGGTAACCCTAACTTAACCACCAACCCGTTTACGTCCAACTCATCATCTTTTGATAGAAAAACAGAATTTGCCACTTTTATTCCGAAGCCTTTTAAAAATTGGTTACAATACCATTTATCAAATGACAAGGCAGAAGCAAGAGGCCCAGAATTCAAATAAGAAATCCCTTTCATCTCCAGCAAAGCCTGAATTTTACCGTTTTCTCCTGGATCACCATGAACGTATACAATTGCCGCGTCAATTGAACACTTTTGACCTTTGAAATTAAAACTCATCGTATTCATGTCAAAATCATATTCCTTAAGCTCATGTAAAATATACCAACGTTCTTGTGATACCACAATTTTAAAAACGTGATACTCCTTCGGGAAATTTTCACAAATCGTTTCTGCACTTTTTAAGGATATTTCCCATTCAGAAGAGAATCCCCCGCAAAAAACTCCTATTCTTGTCATACGTGAATTTTACGGCTAAAATAAACCTTTTCAAAGACCAAAATAAATTGAAAATTTAAAGTTATTAGTCAGAACAATGTTGATTTCTTGGATTCAGTTAGAAATGCACTATTGTTTCATTTAACGCATTGACAATCTAAAATTTAAGATTGTTAAAAAGGTTTGCTAATCGGAATTTAAATTTAACTTACTTTCTTCTATATTTGCAGCCGTATTGTATCAACCATACACTTTTAAACTATGTTGCAAAAGATCATTTTAACCACTCTGTTGTTTACGAGCTTCTTAGGTTTAAGTCAAACAGCTACAATTTACAGCGGAACATTCGAATCACCTTTTACTGATTGGAGTATTTTAGGGCTTCAATCTCCTAACAAATGGGTGAATAGTGATTGTGCGGGAAATGGACCCTCGTTCTCTGGAACAAACTCCCTTTATGTCTCCAACCTGAGCGCAGGTTCAGGCTGTACTTCGTCCTATTCTTATGACGACGCACCCTCAGGCACATTGTACACGCTAGCATATACTACAATAGACGCGACATGCGCTTCATCACTAACAATTCAATACGATTATACTTCAGGTGGTGTTGCGGCAGAAGATTTTACAGAATTAGTGTATAGCACTGATGGAGGAACAAATTGGAATGTCTTAGGTTCTGCTCTTACAATAAATGCATCTTGGTCAACAGTAACAACTTCACTTCCAAGTGCACTTGACTTTTCCAATTTCTTCATTGGTTTTAGGTTTACCTATAATAATGCTACTGTTTCTGGTCAGCCCACTGCAATTGACAATGTTGTGATTTCAGGAACAGATACGCAAAAGCCATTAATGACTTGCCCTACTGCTGTAGATTTACCAGTGGATGGTACTTGTTCAGCAATTGCAGATGATTTTGCAAAATCATTGGTGGCACTTTCTGATAATTGCACTGATTCGGTTAACATTCTAGTGAATCAGAACATACCGTTCGGAACAAATATAGGTGTTGCTCCAGGGGGAAGTGTAAGCATTACGCTAACTGCAACAGATGAATCAGGAAATACTGAAAGCTGCTCATTTACCTTAAATATCATAGACGACACCGATCCTCAAATAATTACTTGTCCAGGCGACACAAACCTTTATGTGAACAATAGCTGTAACATAGTCCTTGGAGATTATACATCGTTAGCAGTTGGAACTGACAATTGTTCTGCTTCAGTATTGTTTACACAATCACCACCTGTAGGAACAATTATTTCTGGGCAAGGAACAATTACTCCTGTTACACTTACAGCATCAGACGATTCTGGAAATAGTGTGCAGTGTTCATTTAATGCAACTTCTGTTGATACGATTGTACCAACTATAATATGTCCAAGTAATACAACTGTTTATGCAGATGCTGCTTGTGAATTTATATTGCCAGATTACACAAATGCAGCTGTAGCATCTGATAATTGTGTTGCGAGTTCAAGCCTAATTATTACCCAATCTCCAATAGTAGGAACCACAATTACAGGTACTCAAACTATTACTCTCACAGTGAGTGGTGGAATTCCATCTCTTGCGCAAAGCTGTCAATTTCAAGCCGTTTTTGTTGACACAATTAAACCAAATGTCATCTGTCCTATTCCGACACAGTTATCTTTAAGTGGATCCTGCGATGTATCATTAACAGATTATTCAACTTCGGTTGGCTGGACAGACAATTGCACATCATCTTCTGCTTCAATGAACTTTTCTCAAGCACCAATCGGTGGCACAATGATTTCTTCAAACACCACAGTGACAATTACTGCAACTGATCCATCAGGGAATTCTAGAACTTGCAGTTTTACGCAGACTGTTATAGACGATATTGACCCTGTACTTAGTTGCCCTGGTGATCAAACATTGCCATTAAACACTAGTTGTTTTGCCACAATACCGGATTACACAACGGCTGTATCGAGTATAGAAAACTGTTTTTATTCAAATCCTATCACTTATACTCAATCACCAATTGCAGGAACAACGTTGAACGGACCTGCTGTCATTACAATTACAGGTACAGACGAGTCAGGGAATCAAGGTTCATGTGCATTCAACATAAATGTTATCGATGCAACGAATCCTACAATTACATGTCCTTCTGACAACACAGTTGCTTTGGATGCAGGATGTTCTTACCTTCTCGGAGACGTTTCAAGTGAAGCTGTTTACGCAGATAATTGCACACCTCAAGGTTCGTTGATTTATTCTCAATTACCGGTTGCAGGAACAATTTTAACATCAGGAATTCACGCTATTCAATTAACAATTGAGGACATTGCAGGAAATTCAAATACTTGTACTTATAATTTAATCGTTCAAGATCAAACTGTCCCGCAAGTCAATTGCTCATCAAACATTAGCTTACCAATTGACATTAATTGTCAGGCTGTACTGACAGACTATACCACGATGGGTTCTATTGTGGATAATTGCAATAGTTTATCCCAATTAACGATTACTCAAAATCCCCCAGCTGGAACATTAATCAATTCTAATACACAAATTACTATTAATGCAGTCGACCAAGCAGGCAACAGCGCATCATGTAGTTTTTTCGCCTTAATTATTGACAATATTTCACCAACTATCAATTGCCCTTCAAGTATTAATGCAGCGACAACCAGCGGTTGCGATTATTTAATCCCTGATTTATCAAGTCAAGTTACCTTCAACGATAACTGCCTTGTTGGTCTGAGTGTTTATCAGAATCCTACAATAGGTACACCTGTTTCAGGAATAACCTCGGTTTTAGTAACTGTATTTGACCAAAGTGGGAATTCAGCAAGTTGCTCTTCTTTGATAAATCCAATAGACACTGAGGTACCTGTAATCAATTGTCCAAACCCTACACCAGTGAATAATGGAGCTAATTGTACGCATACTTTAGGGAATTATACCACTACGGCATTGGTAGTTGACAACTGCTCAAATTATACGATCGTTCAAACTCCTGCAGTTGGAACGACCTTGCAAACTGGTTCACACGTTATTCAATTGGATGTTATTGATATTGGCGGAAACATTGGACAATGTTCTTTTATTTTGGACATCAATGAAAATGTACCACCTACAATCACGTGTCCAAATGATATAACTGGTTGTGATCCTGTCGTTAACTTCACAGATCCATTGTTCAGTGATAATTGCTTTGCTTTTATAACTCAAACGGATGCATCAGGATTAATTTCAGGTGATGAATTCCCGATTGGAACCACCACTTTGAGCTACGTTGTAGAGGATTCATCTTCAAATACGGCAAGCTGCTCATTCACCATTGAAGTGCTTGATTTTCCTTCAGTTGCAGATATCCTTGTCGATTCTGTCTCATTGTGTCAAGTAACAAGTGTAGTGGTAGAAGCCTTACCTGTAACGAGCGGAACAGGACAATGGACGTTGCTTTCCGGACAGGGTACCTTTAACAATCCGTCAGCGAACCTTACAGGTGTAAACAACTTAAATTACGGCACAAACGAACTGTTATGGACAATCTCTTCCGCATCATGTGGTAGCTACAGCGACACCGTTGCGATTTACGTATATGAAGCTCCATTAGCGGCTAGTACACTTGATACTGTCTATTTGTGCAATGTAAATTACTTTAACCTTTCTGCGAATGTTCCGCTTTACGGAACAGGCACATGGACCACCGATCAAGGTGCAACAATTACGAATACGAACCTTGCTACTTCTGCTGCTGCGAATTTAACCAATGGATGGAATCAATTTGTTTGGACTATAACGAATGGCTCATGTCCGTCTACTTCGGATACCATGGATGTGTTTGTGGCACCTGTTGCCCAAATTGACCAACCGGATACTGCTGTTTGTATAGAAAATGGTAGTATTCAACTTACTGCTACTTCACCGATTTCCGAACAATCTGTATTGTGGATATTTGTTTCAGGTTCTGGTAATTTAAGCGATCCTTTCTCTAGCAACACGTTAATTGATGATATTGGATTAGGTCTTAACATGGTCGTATACCAAATGAATACAGATAATTGTTTACCAACAACAGACACAATCGTTATTGTATCGTCATTATGCGATGGTTTCACACCGGAGTTTCCAACAGTTATTACGCCAAACCTGGATGGTAAAAATGATATTTTTGTCATTGATTACCTTGATCAACTTTATCCAGAATGCCGAGTAACAATATTTAACCGTTGGGGCTCTGTAATCTATGAATCTGTAGGTTATGAAGACCCATGGAATGGAACACATAATGGTGAAGAGTTGCCTATGGGAACCTACTTCTATAAGATTGAGCTTAATGATGACAAAGCAACAGTCTACAATGGTCCAATCAGTATAATCAGATAATTCCGGAAACATGAAAAATATGATCTTAAAATCAGTACTTGTATTCACGGCAGTATCAACTGTGATAAGCATTAACGCACAGCAAGAATATCAGTTTGCAAACTCAGCATTCAATCCTTATTTGCTAAATCCAGCAGCTGGAGGGATGACAGATGTTATGCAATTTGAAATAACAAGTAGAAGTCAATGGTTGGGATATGATGGCGGTCCACGTACATTTTTAGCCTCTGGAAACAGTCAATTTGCTTTCAAGAAAGGAGAAAAAAATGTTCTTGGCGAATTCAATGTGAAAGATGAAAAATTATTCGAAGGTCCAAAAGTTACAATTGCGAAGAAAAAACATGTAGTAGGTGGAAAGATCTGGAATGATAACATCGGACCTTTTTCAAAAACATCGTTTCAAGGAAGCTACGCTTATCATTTACCTTTATCCAAAAAATTAAATTTTGGAGTTGGGATTGGATTAGGAATGAGCAATTTTAGTTTGGATCAAAACAAAGTTCATTTGTACCAGACGGACGATAATACTTACAATCAATTTTTAGGCAATTCATCTCAGCAAAATTTAGGCGATGCTCAAGCTGGATTTGTAGTTTATGGCGAAAAATTCTATTTTGGATTCAGTAGTTCTCAGATTTTAAAAAATTCGGTTGTTTTAAATAGCATAATGACAGGAAGTAATTTCAATCGTCATTATTTCACGATGATGAAATATAAATTCGCATTGACAAAGACATTGAATTTAGAACCTTCTCTAATTGTAAAATCTGTTTCTAGCAGTCCTCTATCCATTGATTTCGGTGCTCGTATCATTACGAAAAACAGAAGTTGGGCTAGTCTTCAATACCGAAGTGGAAATAGTTTGATTTTCCAAGTGGGTAGTAACCTGCTTAAGAATCTCTACATCTGCTATGCTTATGAGCAAAGCACTGGTAAATTGAGGGTTGCTAGCAATGGTACACATGAGATTCAGTTAGGCTTTTACTTAGGTAAAAACCGAAACATGGAGGATGAACTTAAAGATGGTAAAAAGAAGGAGGAGAAAACTCAAGAGAACAAGCAATAAGAATAAAGAATGCGCTTTTTTTACCTGATTTTATTTTTTGCATTACGTTACTCACTTCGCATATTTTATCCTCGGATAAAAACCGTTAACTCCCCAAAAAACCCTTTTGGAAGAACAATTTATGTAAGCAATCACGCAGCGTCCTTTATGGATCCATTGGTCGTTGCAACCTTCCGGCTACCAATTGTTTTCTTTCTTACAAGGTCTGACGTTTTTAACAAGTTTACCAGACCAATACTATGGGCGGCCCATATGCTACCTATTTATCGACAACATGATGGCGTTGACACAAAAGATGAAAACAAAAAAACATTTGATAAATGCACTGATGTTCTGAAATATGGGCGAAACCTACTCGTTTTTGGCGAGGGCTTCACAGATGACACATTTATTCGCCGACTAAAACCAATTAAAAAAGGAGCAGTACGTATTGGATTTTATGCATTGGAAAAATTCAACTGGAAAAAGAACGTTTACATTGCTGCTGTTGGGTGCAATTATTCGGATCCTAACCACATGCGCAGTGATATACTGGTTTCAACTTCTCATAAAATTTGCTTGAATGATTACCGAGAAGCATACGAAACAAATCCTATCAAAACGATCAATGATTTAACAAAAATGATTGAAGATTTGATGAAAGCACAAATAACACACATTGAGAAAAAAGAATTAAGTAGCTTTCATGAAAATATCATGCGCTTGACACGCAAAGGAATGAATGCAATAAATAGCAATCTTTCTATTCCATTAATCAAACGTTGGCACTATTCGCAAAAATTAGCCCTATGGCTTAATGAATTAAGCAACCAACAATTAGAATTATTAGAGCCATTACAAAAGGAATTGGATGGATACTTTTCACTTCTGAAAAGAATGCGAATCAATGAAAATGTACTCTTTGAGTTAAGTGTAAATAAAAATTTAAATAGAATCAAAGAGTTGAGTTTATTAATAATCTTATTTCCATTCGCACTTCTCGGTGTATTTCATTGCGGACTTCCCTATATTCTTGTAAAACGATTTGTAGAGAAATCCTTTAAGCGAAGAGTTTTCTGGGGTTCTGTAAAACTATTACTTGGAATGATCTCAATGGGATTACTCAATATACCTTTTATTTTCCTCATCCATAATTTGATTTATCCAAGTTATTGGCTAGGATTCTTTTATTACTTATTAATTGGGATTTTTGGGCTAGCCGCATACATGTGGTTTAGAAACTATATTCGTTTCAAGGAAAAAGGAATTATTTCAAAAATGGATTTGACGAAAATCCTTCAAAAACGATCAGAATTACTGGAAAAAATTCACAATCAAATTCCTATTGCTTAATATACTTGGACTTTTTGCGAAAAAAAAAGAACGCCCAAACCAAAAATGAGGGAAATGAGAATGTTGGCCAAAGCAAAAAGGTAATTTCCTAAATTAAACAAATTCATTGTTTCTATTCCAAAAGTACTGAATGTACTAAATCCTCCACAAAAACCTACAATAAGTAATGGAGACAACCAACTGTATTCAGCGTATTTAGGAAGAATGCTATAAACCAATATTCCTAACACAAGACAAGCCATTGTATTCGTGATTAACGTTCCAATTGGAAAAGAAGTATTCCAAATTCGCAGACTAACAATGCCAATTCCGTGACGAATTAAGCTACCTAAACCACCTCCTACAAAAATCAAAAACCATTTCATACTTGAGAAATTAAGTTGATGTATTTTTTAAACCCTGCATGAAACAAAAGAAAAGCAACCAAACTTCCAACGAGAGCCCCCACCATGAGGTCAGACAAATAATGAACTCCTAAATAAATTCGACTCACACAAATGAATATTCCAATTGCGATCAATGCAAATTTTAATTTTGGCTTTATTCCCCCAAATATTAGTAAAACACATGTTACGATAGCGAAGAAATTTGCTGCGTGTGAAGAAATAAAACCATATTCTCCCCCCCTGTAGAATTCTCCTGGTGCTTCTTGATAATAATGCAATTGATCCATAATAAGCAAGTTATGCGATGGACGATAGCGAAGAAATACGTTCTTAAAAAGATGAACCGAAATTAAATCAGAAAATGCTACTGCAAGTATGACAAATACTAAAAAGACAGCTGTTTTTTTGGTGCCTATATTTTGCAAGGCTATGAAAATCAAATAAATGTAGAGGGGAATCCAAGTTAGTCGGCCAGAAACCAACCACATTATTTCATCCAAAAATGGTGTATGCATCCCGTTGACCGCCAAAACGATCCCACGATCGATCGACTCCAACCATTCAATCATGATTCAAGTTTTGCCAAATCATATCTTTCAGTCTGTCGAGACCTTGTTCCGCAACAGATGAAATGAAAATATGAGGAACCTTTGGCAAGTCTTTTTCCATTTCCTTCATCAATTCTGTATCCAGCATATCACTTTTAGTAATCGCCAAAATACGTTCTTTGTGAAGTAATTCCGGGTTGTACTGCTTCAATTCATTTAGTAAAACCTTATATTCTCTGTGAATATCATCGCTATCCGCAGGAACCATGAATAAGAGAAGTGAATTTCGTTCAATGTGTCTCAGAAATCTAAGTCCCAGTCCTTTTCCAAGATGGGCGCCTTCAATAATTCCAGGGATATCAGCCATAATGAATGACCGATGATCTCGGTAGGATACGATTCCAAGATTTGGTCGAAGTGTGGTAAACGGATAATTTCCAATTTCCGGTTTCGCAGCAGAAAGAACGGATAACAAAGTACTTTTACCTGCATTCGGGAATCCAACCAATCCCACATCTGCAAGGACCTTAAGCTCAAGTATTTTCCAACCCTCTTTTCCTTCCTCACCTGGCTGCGCATAACGAGGTGTTTGATTCGTAGGAGATTTAAAATTATTATTTCCTAGTCCACCTCTACCGCCTGGCTGTATGATTTGTTCCTCGCCATTCTCAGTTATTTCAAATAACACCTCTCCTGTTTCTTCATCCCTTGCGACAGTTCCCAAAGGAACTTCGATGTACTCGTCACTTCCTTGACTTCCTGTCTTTAAATTGCCAGCACCATGCGCACCATGTCCAGCTTTGATGTGTTTTTTAAATTTCAAATGCAACAAAGTCCACAATTGCGAATTACCTCTTACAATTATATGACCACCGCGTCCACCATCACCCCCATCAGGGCCTCCTTTAGGAATGTATTTTTCCCTTCTAAAATGAGTAGACCCACCTCCTCCATTCCCGGAAGAACAATGAATTTTTACGTAATCAACGAAATTATCTGATGCCATGCTGTAACAAAGGTAGAATATTAAGTCTAATAAATAGAAAATGCCGAACAAACCGCCCGGCATTTTCATATCTTTTAAATCTTTTAAATCAAATCAATTGCAGCAAACAAACGACTAGTAATCTCATCAATCGAACCTATTCCATTGATTGCAATAAATTTTTCTTGATGCTGATAAAAATCTTTTACTGGTGCAGTTTCAGAATTATAAACCTTAATCCTATTAGCGATAACATCAGGGTTGGCATCATCAGCTCGTCCACTCACTTCAGCACGTTTTTTCAAACGCTCTTTTAATTCATTTTCTTCTACTTCGAGTGCAAGCATTACGCTGATAGAAGTGCCAATCTCATTTAAAAACTCATCCAATGCTTTTGCCTGCGCATTCGTGCGCGGAAATCCATCAAAAATAAAACCCTTCGGATCCTCATGTTTAACCACCTCAGATCGCAACATATTTATTGTCACTTCATCCGGAACCAACTGCCCTTTATCGATAAAACTCTTTGCGAGTGTACCCAAAGCTGTTTCTCCTTTGATATTTGCTCTAAAAATATCACCTGTAGACAAATGGATCAATCCATACTTTTCGATCAGTCTCTCTGACTGTGTTCCTTTCCCCGCTCCCGGAGGTCCAAATAGTACAACATTCAACATAGTGCTCGGTGAGGTCAAGCCTCCTTTAATTGATAAATTTCTTTTAAATTTCTCCCTTTTTCATCGTAATCCAATCCATAACCAACAACAAAAGAATTAGGTATGGAAAATCCTACGTAATCAGGATGTTGTTTGCCTTTAAAAGCTTCCGGTTTAAACAACAATGTACAAACTTTTACAGAAAGTGGGCTATCTGCCTTCAGTAAGGTGACAATTTTATCGATTGTTAATCCTGTATCTACAATGTCTTCCAAAACAATTACATGGCGATTTTCAACAGAACTTGTTAAACCAATCAATTCATCTACACGCCCACTAGAAATAGTTCCGCTGTATGAACTTACCTTAACGAAAGAGATTTCGCAATTACCATTGATCTGCTTCACCAATTCTGAAGCAAACATAAACGAACCATTGAGCACAGCAAGAAACAGCACGTCTTTACCAGTATAGTCGCTGTTAATTTTGTTTGCAAGAGAGCTAACTTCCGCTTGGAGTTCCTCTTCCTTGATAAATACCTCAAAATGCCGGCCGTTTAATTCGATCACTTTCTTGGATAAAATTGGTTTGCAAATTTAGCTATTTTCTCTCGAAGGGAATGAAATATTTCAAAGCAAACTTATCAACGACTTCCAATTGAACCCTATCTTTGTGACATGACAAAGAATGTTACTTATGGAAGAGGATCCCGTGTTGGCATGATCGGTGGCGGTCAATTAGGGAGAATGTTTATTCAATCGGCTATTGATTTCAACGTTGAAGTTCATGTTTTAGACCCCGATCCACAAGCGCCATGCAAATACATAACACATTCTTTTACCGAAGGATCACTCAATGATTATGAAACGGTTCTTAAGTTTGGTGAAGACAAAGATGTTTTAACAGTAGAAATTGAAAACATCAATATTGAAGCGTTGGAAGCATTAGAAAAAATGGGGAAGAAAGTATTTCCTCAGCCGAGAGCGCTAAGAATTATCAAAGACAAGGGCATACAAAAAGAATTTTATTCCGAAAACAACATTCCAACAGCTCCTTTTAGATTGATTCAATCCAATATTGAATTAGGTGAAAACGTAGACTTTCTTCCTTTTGTCCAAAAAATGCGAACAGGAGGATACGACGGAAAAGGTGTTCAAGTCATAAAAACAAAAGACGATCTTAACAAAGGATTCCAAGTACCTTCAGTTTTGGAACAACTAATAGATTTTGAAAAGGAAATTTCGGTTATTGTGGCAAGAAATGAAGCAGGACAAATAGCTACTTTCCCTGCAGTCGAATGTGAATTCAATCCTGAAGCCAATTTAGTGGAACTACTCTTCTCTCCTGCAGATATATCCAATCAAGTTGAACAAAACGCTCAAGACTTGGCCAAATCGGTTATTGAAAAACTAGACATGATTGGAATTCTTGCAGTTGAAATGTTTTTAACCAAAGATGGAGAATTACTTGTCAACGAAATTGCACCAAGACCTCACAATAGTGGGCATCATACAATTGAATGCAATATTACATCTCAATTTGAACAACACTTGCGCTCGGTATTAAATCTCCCTCTTGGTTCAACAAAAACTATTCAAGCAGGCGCAATGATCAATCTTTTAGGTGAAAAAGGATTCGAAGGAGACGCCGTGTATGAAGGTCTTGAAAATTATTTAAAACAGCCGGGGGTTCATCCACATTTATATGGAAAAATGAGTACAAAGCCCTTTCGTAAAATGGGTCACATTACTATCACTGGTGAACACATCGAAGAAGTAAAACACGTTGCCAAAGAAGTTCTTCATGGCGTAAAAGTTATCAGTCAATAAATTCACCCTCAACTGTTTAAACAACTGGTAATATCTTAATTGATGTTAAATTTTATTTTGTTTAATCTTTTTATTTGTTTGTTAAACATTTTTGTTTAAGTTTGTAAATATAATTGTTAAACAAAAAAAGATGTCAACAATTGAATTCAACGAAGCGCTAATCGGTATAGAAAACAACTTGCATTCATTTGCTATGAGTTTTACCCGAAATAATGAAGATGCAAAAGATCTGACACAAGAAACAATGTTGAAGGCAATAACTTATAGAAGTTATTACGCTCCTCAAACAAACTTCAAAGCTTGGGTATTTACAATCATGCGTAACATTTTTATCAATCAATACCGAAGAAAGGTTAAATCAGGTACGATCTTCGATCACTCTCAAGATCTTTATTTGTTGAATAACTCGGGAGACTCACTTAATTCTCCTTTGCAAACCATTTCGGTTAAAGAAATTAGCACACACATTAACAATTTGGATGGTGAGTACCGTGAGCCTTTTGAAATGCATTTTAAAGGATATAAATACAAAGAAATTGCCGATCATTTGGGAATTCCTATTGGTACGGTTAAAAGTCGTATTTTCATAGCGAGAAAAAAACTAATGGACTTGCTCCCAGAATACAACTATTCTTTAAATTGATGAATAAAAAAGTTACTATAATTGGAGCCGGTATTTCTAGTTTATCTGCTGCGTCATTTCTAGCCAAAGATGGATACGAAGTTACCATTCTTGAGAAAAACGCTACTATTGGTGGAAGGGCGCGTCAATTCAAGCATGAAGGATTTGTATTTGATATGGGACCTAGCTGGTATTGGATGCCGGATGTCTTTGAGCAGTTTTATAATAAATTTGGGTACACTACCGCTGACTTTTATGATTTAAAACGATTGGATCCGTCTTACCAAGTCTTTTGGAAAGATGATAGTTCAACAAACATTCCTGCTTCAGAAAAAGATTTTTTTGATCTGTTTGAATCTTATGAAAAAGGCAGTTCCAAAAAATTAAAGCAATTTTTAGATGAAGCAAAATATAAATATGAGGTTGGAATGCAAGACCTTGTATTTAAGCCAAGTTTAAAAATCATGGAATTTGCAGATATGCGAATTTTAAAAGGACTATTCAAGTTGCATTTGCTTTCTTCATTTTCAAAATATATTCGCAGCTATTTCAAAGATGAGAAAATACTATCCCTCTTAGAATTTCCAGTTTTGTTTTTAGGGGCAATGCCCGAAGAAACTCCTGCACTTTATTCATTAATGAATTACGCTGACATTTCTCTGGGTACATGGTATCCAATGGGAGGAATGTTCAATATAATTGAGGCCTTTGAAAAAATTGCACTTGAAAATGGTGTTAAAATTTTGACCAATCATGAGGTGAAAAGCATCGAATATGAAGGTAAGAACGTAACCCATGTTATCACACAAAATGGCAAAATAAAAACCGATATTTTAATTTCGGGAGCAGACTACCAGCATACAGATGCATCCATCATGAATGGAAAAGCAAACTATAAATCGTCTTACTGGGATAAAAGAACAATGGCACCATCGTGTCTACTTTTTTATGTTGGTGTTGACAAAAGAGTAAACAACTTAAAACATCACAACTTATTTTTTGATGAGGCCTTTGAACTGCATGCGAAAGAAATTTACAAAGATCCAAAATGGCCGAGTGCACCTCTTTTTTATGTAAGCGCTCCATCTATAACGGATTCTAGTGTAGCCCCAGAAGGAAAAGAAAACATGTTTCTATTAATTCCTATAGCACCTGATTTAAAAGATGACGAGGATACTAGAGAACGTTATTTTGATTTAATGATGAATCGTTTGGAAGCAAAAACGGGAGAAAATATTCGTGACTTTATTTCCTACAAGAAAAGCTTCTGTATTACTGATTTCAAAAATGATTACAATGCTTTCAAAGGGAATGCTTATGGTTTGGCAAATACACTGAATCAGACTGCCATTTTAAAGCCTACGCTAAAAAACCGAAAGCTCAACAATATGTATTACACTGGCCAGCTTACTGTTCCTGGTCCGGGTGTCCCTCCATCCATCATCTCAGGCGAAGTTGTAGCGAGAGAAGTAATGAAGGACCACCCCTTATCCAAGCATGTTAATAACCACTAAGCACTATAAAATGAAGCAACTATTTGACGATGTATCTTATGAAATGAGCAAGTTGACCACGAAAAGGTACAGCACTTCATTCTCACTTGGGATTTCTTTTCTCCATGGAAGTCTGCACAAGCCAATTTATGGAGTATACGGTTTCGTGCGATTTGCTGACGAAATTGTTGACTCTTTTCATGGCTTTAATAAAGAAGAACTATTAGCAGATTTCAAAAAGCAAACATACATTGCAATAGACCAAGGTATTTCACTAAATCCTATCTTAAATAGCTTTCAGTCTGTCGTTCGAGAATATAATATTCCGCTGGATCTAATTGAGACCTTTTTAAATAGTATGGAAATGGACTTGGAAAAAAGAGAATACGACAGCGCAAAATATGAACAATATATCTTGGGGTCGGCAGAAGTCGTTGGATTAATGTGTCTCAAAATATTCGTTCAAGGAAATGAAGATGAATATGAGCGATTAAAACCATTGGCAATGAAATTAGGTTCTGCTTTTCAAAAGATTAATTTCCTTCGCGATTTAAAAGCTGACTATCAAGAACTAGGTCGCACTTATTTCCCCGGCATCGATTTGAACGAATTTAACGGAAAGGTTAAAAAAGAAATAGAAGCAGATATTGAAATAGATTTCAAACTTGGCTACGAAGGAATTAAACAGCTTCCAAAAAATGCTCGTTTTGGAGTATACATGGCTTACATTTATTATTATAAATTGTTTAATAAGATTAAATCAACGCCAGCTGAAGTAATTCTAAATGAACGAATTCGAATTCCTAACAACAAAAAATATCGTTTATTTGTAACATCCTTTGTCCGACACAATTTAAATCTGCTCTGATTGAATACGATAGACTCAAATAAAGTGATTTTAGTTAATGAGAATGATTTGAAAATCGGCCTCATGGACAAATTAGAAGCGCATGAAAAAGGCCTTCTTCATAGAGCATTTTCTGTTTTTGTATTCAATAGTCAAAATGAGCTATTGTTGCAACGTCGAGCATTCGGCAAATACCATTCAGAAGGTTTGTGGACAAATACTTGTTGCAGCCACCCAATAGACGGTGAAACGTTAATTGAAGCAGGCCATCGAAGGCTACAAGAAGAAATGGGGTTTGATTGTGAACTGATTGAATCATTTAGTTTCATCTACAGAGCAATATTGGACAAAGGTCTTACTGAATATGAACTTGATCATGTTTTGATTGGTCATTCTGATGAAACACCACATTTAAATACCGACGAAGCCATGTCGTTTAAATGGATGTCGATAGAGAACATTAAAAAGGAGATTGAATTGCATCCGAGACTCTACACTGAGTGGTTTAAAATAATTCTAGAAGATCATTACGAAACACTTTTAGCACTTCAGTACAATGAAAGTTTTTAGACGAGAAACTTTTAATGCCGCGCATCGCCTTTATAATCCTTCTTGGAGCGATGAAAAAAATTTGGAGGTGTTTGGAAAATGCAGCAACCCGAATTTTCACGGACACAATTATGTGCTTGAAACATGTGTTGAAGGACCAATTCATGAAGAAACTGGTTATGTGGTAGATCTTAAGAAATTGAAAACAGTCATTCGCGAAGAAGTTTGTGAACGATTCGATCACCGAAATCTTAATTTAGATTGCGTAGAATTTGAAAATCTAAAGCCCTCCGCTGAAAACATTGCAGTCGTCATTTGGAACCTGCTCAGGCCGCACATCGATAGCGAGTTAAAACTCAGCGTAAAACTCTGGGAAACAGAAAACAATATAGTCGAATACGACGGCAAATGACAACACTTTTCTGGCATCGACGGGATCTTCGAATTGAGGATAATGCAGGACTTTATAAAGCATTAAAAACACAGAATGAGGTGCAACCCATTTTTATTTTTGATGCCAACATTCTGAGTAAACTTCCTGCTAATGATCAACGGGTTCTCTTTATTCATCAGGAAATTACGCGACTATCGAAAGAATACTCGGATCTTGGTGTTGATCTGAAAATATACCATGGCGATCCGAGAATAATTCTTCCTAAGTTATGCAGCGAATTAAATATCAAATCTGTTGTTACAAATAGAGACTATGAGCCTTATGCCTTAAATCGAGATCAATTTATTTTTGAGAAATTACAAGCACTCAACATCACGTTTACAGGAGCAAAAGACCACGTCATTTTCGAGAAAAATGAAGTCTTAAAAAATGATGGCACACCCTATACCGTTTTCACACCTTATTCAAGAAAATGGAAAGAAAAACTTACTGACTTTTATTTGTCATCCTATCCAATCGAAAAATACTATCAATACCTAAAAAAATCTCAAACTTCTCCTATTCCAACTCTAAAAGATTTAGGATTTGAATCAAAGCAAACAACTGATTTTCCTGCGGCTAGTGAACCTTTATCGGTCATTTCCAACTACAAAGAAACCAGAGATATTCCTTCAATCATCGGAACGAGTCGCTTAAGTATCCATTTACGTTTTGGAACTATAAGCATAAGAAAACTAGCGCTAACCGCACTAAAGTTGAATGAAAGTTATTTAAATGAACTCATCTGGCGCGATTTTTACCAAATGATTCTTTTTCATTTTCCTTACTCTGCAACTTCGTCATTCAGATCAAAATATGACAAAATAGAATGGGAAAGGAATGAAATTCATTTCAATGCCTGGTGTGAAGGAAAAACGGGTTATCCACTCGTAGACGCTGGAATGAGAGAGTTAAATGCTACAGGTTTCATGCACAACAGAGTCAGAATGGTCGTAGCAAGTTTTTTTACAAAGCACCTTTTACTCGATTGGCGATTAGGCGAAGCTTATTTTGCGCAAAAGCTTTTAGATTTTGAACTGGCTTCTAATGTCGGAGGTTGGCAGTGGGCGTCTGGATCTGGATGCGATGCAGCTCCTTATTTCAGAGTGTTTAATCCAACGAGTCAACAAGAAAAATTTGACAAAGAATTTAAATACATTAAAAAATGGGTGCCCGAATTCGGAACCTCAGCTTATCCCGCACCAATAATTGACCATGCTTTTGCGAGAAACCGAGCAATAGAAAGATATAAATCAGCATTAAACGTATAAATATGTCTCTCCAAATCAACGACAACTGCCCTCACTTTGTATTAAAAGACCAAAATGGTTCAGACTATCTTATTTCTAATCTTATTGGACTAAAAAACCTTGTCATCTTTTTTTACCCTAAAGACGACACTCCTGGTTGCACGAAAGAAGCTTGTTCCTTTAGAGATACGCATGATGATTTTTTAAATAAAGATTGTGTTGTAATTGGAATTTCCTCGGACTCAAGTGAGTCGCACCAAGAATTTGCAGAAAAACATAAGCTACCCTACACTTTACTTTCAGATCCACAAAAAGAGGTGCGCAAGCTGTTTGGAGTACCCTCAAATTTATTCGGATTAATCCCTGGTAGAGTTACTTATATCATCGATAAAAAAGGCATTGTGAGAGGTATTTACAATTCGCTTACTGATCCTTTGGGTCACATTCAGAAAGCGCTAAAAAAACTCGAAGAGTTGTAAAATTGATTTTTTACTGACTTTATCATTGCATATTGTCGCCATTTTATTCATCCTTTAAAAGTTGTTTTGTATGAATTAAAACAAACAACCATGAAAGGATACAAAACGAATATTGAATCAGAGGCACTTCAAAATACGAATTTCAGAAAAGTGTTATACACTGCGGACCATTTCCAACTCGTATTGATGAGTTTGCAACCCCTAGAGGAAATTGGCAACGAAATCCATATTACAAACGACCAATTTTTCAGAATTGAAAGTGGCCAAGGGAAATGTATAGTTGACGGTCACATTTACGAAGTAGAGGATGGTGATGTAGTAGTGGTTCCTGCAGGAGCAAAGCATAATTTCATCAATGTTAGCAAATCGCAATTTTTGAAATTATATACAATTTATGCTCCTCCACACCACAAAGACAAAATCGTTCGTGAAACTAAAAAAGAAGCCATGGAAAATGAAGCTTTTTACGTTGGGGTAACGAGTGAATAAACTGCTTATTTGAAAATTTCCTCGACAATCTCAAATCGAAAATCGAAAATTTCATTCAATTTTCTTAGAACAAGAATGGGGTGAGCAATTTTCCCAAGAATTCCAAAAGGCAATTCATAAGAAACTATATCTGACATTAGTACACCATTGTCCACGGTCTCAAAATGATGTTCATGGTGCCAAATTCGGTAAGGTCCTTTTCTTTGTTCATCAACAAAAAAATGATGTTCCTTAACATGTGTAATTTCAGTAATCCAATTCATAGGAATGCCCAATAATGGTCGAACACGGTATTCGATCATTAAACCTTCGTACATTTTTTCAGGCACTTCCGTTAACACATCGAAACCCATGTATTTCGGTGTGATTTTCTGCAAATTTCCTGGTGATGAAAAAAAATCCCAACAAGTTGCCATGTCGGTTTTAACAAGTTGCTGTCGTTTGAGCTGATACATTAGGTCATTTTTTAATAAAACAAGCAAAAGCATCAGTTTGTTCCTTTTGAACTTCTAAAAGAACTCAATTAATCTATAATTTAGAGCCATGAACGAAGCAGATTACAAAAAAGTTCTTACCGACTATATCGACAAACGATTAAATATCAGCGAAGAAGAAAAAGAAATCATTGCTTCCTCCTACACGCTGAAATCCTTTCAAAAAAAAGAACATATTTTCACTCAAGGTAAACCATGTTCAATAGAAACATTTGTTGTGAAGGGAACTCTCCGCCTCTATCATGTCGACAATAAAGGCCAGGAACATGTTCTGCTTTTTGCTTTTCCGGAATGGTGGGTGGGAGATATGGCTTCATTCAATACAGGTGAACCTTCAAGCTTAAATTTGCAAGTTTTGGAAGAAACAATTGCATTGGTAATTGACCCAACTGAAAAAGAAGTGCTTTTAAAAAAGGTACCCAAGCTTGAGCGACTCTTTCGATTGATGATTCAAAAAAATCTATCGGTTCTTCAAAAACGTTTTTTACTAACAATAAGTGCTAATGCTAGTGATCGCTACCTTGAATTAATTGAAAGATCGCCGGGTATTGAGCAACTTGTTCCTCAACACCAAATTGCCTCCTACTTGGGCATTCATCCAGAATCATTAAGCAGGATGAAGAAGCAACTGTTGAAATAGCCTTATAAAAACTTCTTGAAATCTCTTAACCTATGTCAACGAGTTGACAATTTGGTTGATTTACTTTTGCTTTAATAATTTTAAAAAGAAGACAATGACAACAACTTGGAATGCAGACAATATGCACAGTGAAATCGGTTTTAAGGTGAAGCACATGATGATTACCAATGTAAGTGGAAATTTCGAGCGATTCACAGCAAGTGCGGAATCAAATGGAGATGATTTTACAAACGGTAAATTTACCTTCAGTGCTGAAATTGATTCAATAAACACAGGAGTATCAGACAGAGATGGTCATTTGAAATCTGATGATTTCTTTGGTGCACAAAGTTTTCCACTTTTATCTTTCAACAGCACAGGAGTGGCAAAAAAATCAGATGACCAATACACAATCACTGGTGATTTAACGATTCGTGATGTTACAAAAAATGTTGAATTTCAAGCAGAATTAGGTGGAATTGCAGTTGATCCTTATGGTCAAACAAAAGCAGGTTTTTCAATTTCAGGAAAGATCAAACGCAGTGACTTTGGTTTAACTTGGAGCGCAGTTACTGAAGCCGGAAATATTGTTGTAGGTGACGAAGTGAAATTGTCCGCTGAAATCCAATTCATCAAGAAAAATTAAAAAATTCAACTTTCTCTGAACAAAACAGCTTTTAGTCTGTTTTACAAAAAGCAAGTAGTAATAGTGGTTAAACGAAAAGTCGCAGAATAGCCATATTTTGCGGCTTTTTGTTTTTTGTTAATCGCCTACCTCACATAATCTTGCTTATGGACCAACATATATTGGTCATTGTCTAACTTGATGTACCCCTGGTCGTAGCAGAAAAAATACTTAGATCCTTTTTGAGTCCGATAAATATTGGTGAAATAATGAAAATTAAAACCTTCCTCTGCAAGCGTAATTCCATCAACGGTTATTTTACCATTCGGATTTAACGTTGACAATATTCGTCTGTTTTTGCGGAGAATGTTGTTTATCCTGCGCATGTAAGTCGTAGTATCCTCGTTCATTCTATTGTTGTGAGTATTCCTACAATAATCCGAACAAAACTTCTGATCCCTTCGTCCCAAAAGTTTTTGACCACATTCCTTACATTTTCTTTCTTCTGTTGCTTCTTTTGCCATACTAATGAATAGACAATGTTAACAATATTTAACAGCAAAATCAAGGGTTTAGCGGCGATTGTTATAACCTTTGTCTCAATAGATCACTTACAATATGACTGAAAACACGGATCAACCAATCAACTCAGCGGAAGCCCTGCGCGAATTGAGTGAGAAGATAAAATTAGAATCTATCATTATTCAGAAACTTCGTGAGGAAGTAGCAAAAATCATTGTTGGTCAAGACTATATGATTGACCGTTTGTTAATAGCATTGCTTGCGGATGGACATGTTTTACTTGAAGGTGTCCCTGGACTGGCAAAAACTTTAGCCATAAAAACACTTGCGCAGGCAATTGATCTTGATTTTAGCCGAATACAATTCACTCCTGACCTCCTACCTGCAGATGTTACTGGAACAATGATTTACCAGCAAAAGAGTGAGAAATTCACCGTTAAAAAAGGTCCTGTCTTTGCAAACTTTGTGTTAGCGGATGAAATCAATCGTGCGCCAGCTAAGGTACAAAGTGCATTGCTAGAAGCCATGCAAGAAAAGCAGATTACAATTGGAGAAGAAACTTTTCAGCTTCCTTTACCTTTTCTTGTTCTAGCTACGCAAAACCCTATCGAACAAGAAGGAACGTATCCATTGCCTGAAGCACAAGTAGATCGATTCATGTTGAAAGTGGTGCTCGGATACCCAACCAAGGAGGAAGAAAAAATGATCATCAGAGCCAATGTCCGAAAAGGTGGTATTGGTCAATGCAATAAAGTAATTGGCTCGACCGACATCCTTAGAGCGAGAGAATTGGTTAGAGAAATCTATCTTGATGAAAAAGTTGAGCAATACATAGTGGATCTGGTTTATGCCACACGCACACCTGAGAGCTATGGCCTAGGATTTTTACAACCATTAATTGGTTTTGGCTGTTCACCACGAGCCAGCATCAACCTAGCGCTAGCTGGTAAAGCATATGCATTCCTTCAGGGCAGAGCATTTGTTACACCTGAAGACATTCGAGCAATTGCCAATGACGTAATGGGTCACAGAATTGGGCTTACATACGAAGCCGAAGCAGAAAACGTAAGTGTCGCTGACGTATTGAAGAAAATAGTGGACAGAGTTGAAGTTCCTTAATTTTTGAGAAATCCTTGGAAACGAAAGACCTCATCAAAAAAATTCGTCGTTTGGAAATTAAAGCCAAAGGCTTAACCAAACACATTTTTTCAGGAGAATACCATTCGGCATTCAAAGGCAGAGGCATGGCATTTAGTGAGGTCAGAGATTACCAAATTGGCGATGAAGTTCGAACGATCGACTGGAATGTAACAGCTCGCTACAATTCACCGCACGTAAAAGTCTTTGATGAAGAAAGAGAAATGACAGTCATGCTGTTGATTGACATTTCGGGGTCTCAAAATTTTGGCACCAAAGACAAATCGAAAAGAGAGTTAGCTTCTGAAATTGCTGCTTTACTTGCATTTGCAGCTGTTTCAAACAATGACAAAGTTGGCGCAATATTATTCTCATCAGAAATTGAAAAATACATCGCTCCAGAAAAAGGGTCAAAACATGCATTGCGAATCCTTCATGATTTACTCGAATTCAAACCAAAGCATAGCGGCACTTCAATCAAATCTTGCCTCGAATTCCACAGAAATACCCAGAAAAAAAGAACGATTACATTTGTTCTAAGCGACTTTAACGACTCCAATAACTTCTTGGATGCTTTTAAATTAACGCGCAAAAAACACGACACGCTAGCAATTCAATTAGTCGATCATTCAGAATTAAATTTACCGAAGATGGGGTTAGTGCAGCTTTTCAATGCTGAAACTGGCAACACAACATGGGTAAATAGTAATGACAAAATGGTTAGGAAGCAGTTCTCGGAAATTTTTCAAATAAAGTCGGAATCACTGAAAAAGGAGTTTCAAAAGTCGGGGATTGACCACATAATGTGTTTTACAGACCAAGATATTATTCATCCATTAACTGCATTATTTAAAAATCGTTAATGAGACTTTTACTGATTTATTGCTTTTTGTTATTTGGTTTTACTAGTTATTGCCAAGAAGTAGTTGCATCTGTTTCAAAAAACAAATTGAATGTCGGAGACACTGCAACTATTCGCTATTCATTTACTAGCAAGACCTCCAAAAAAATTCGTTTTTTTCCCTACAATCAAATCATTCCTAGTTATCTTATTAACAAGAATGGTTCCGTTTCATTGCAAAAAAGCAGCGATATTGAATGTATTCAGCCATTTTGTGATACGATTTACACCAAAGGGAATAAAAAAATATGGCTTGGAAAATATAAAATTACCATTTGGGATTCTGGTAGTTACCTGATTAAAGGTCCAAAAATAATATCAGACGACTCAACCATTTACTTTCCCGATTTAACGATCAATTCCAATTTTATCGCTGCAATTTCAGGAAAGGACATTTATGATATTGAAGAACATTTTACAAAACTACCCGAGGAAACAATCATCGGACTTTTAAAAAATAATAGCTGGATCATTCTTTTTATTCTTATTTGTGCTATTGCCATTTTCGCTTTTATCAGAAGAAGAAAGATTAGAGATAAAGCTGTTCCCATCGTTCAGGAAATATCTCTTAAAAAAAGAACTTTGATGGCAATTGACAGTCTCGAAAAATCAAAACTTTGGGAAAAAAGTCAACTCAAAGAACATTTCGTGGAATTGTCCTTTATACTGAGGTCCTACCTTTCCTCGCGCTTTGATATTCAACTTCTAGAACGAACTACAAAAGATGCATTATTGCTACTTAAGCAAAAAGGTTTAAGTGATGACATTTTAATAGCTGTCAAACAAATTTTGGAAGAATCAGACCTTGTGAAATTCGCCAAATCTAATCCGAATGAAAGCGATATACTGAAAGTTTCAGCTATCGCTCGCCAAATCGTTTATCAGACTAGCCCAATAGAGAACGACCTTGTTGACTAACTGGAACATACAAATATGGGAATACGATTTCCATGCCTCACAGTGGCTATGGCTATTGCTATTCTTGCCATTTATAGCATGGATCTTATTTAAAAAAGAAAATTCTAGACGAGGTGATTGGAAATACAGTGGTATTGAACAAGACCAAAATCTTCTCAATACAAGTTGGGTAAAACCATTGAGACAATTTCTTTTGTTTTTGAATTTAATAGCAATCTCATTTATGGTTATTGCAATGGCGAAGCCCTATCATCCTTACGATCAAGATGCAACTGATGAAGAATTTAAAAATGGCATTGACATAATTCTAGCAATGGATGTGTCTGTTTCGATGCTCGCCATGGATTTCGAACCCAATCGATTAGAGGCAGCAAAACGTGTAGCCAAAGAATTTATTGATGGAAGACGTGGAGACCGAATTGGACTTGTTGCATACGCGGGCGAAGCATACACTGCCTGTCCTGCGACGATTGATCATGAGGCACTCAAAAACCAAATCGATCTTATTGGAACAGAAGAAATTGAAGGAGGAACAGCTATCGGAACGGGACTGGGAACAGCTGTAGCAAGATTAAGAAGCGACAGTTTACCATCAAAAGTGGTCATTCTGCTTACAGATGGAAGCAACAATGCCGGAGAAATTGATCCAATCGCTGCTGCACAACTAGCTAAAGCAAAAAATGTTCGCGTATATACAATTGGTGTAGGCTCAAATGGATTAGCGCAAACTCCCGTGATTACACCTTTTGGTATTCGCTACGAAATCGCTCCTGTAGAAATTGATGAATTGACCTTAACCAAAATTGCAAAGATTGCTGATGGGCAATATTTCAGAGCGACTGATGAAAATAGTTTGCGTTCAATTTATGCAGAAATTGAACGATTGGAAAAAAGAAAAATTCTAAATCGAAAATTTGCGTCCGATCCACCTGCAACACCTGCTGCATTTTTAAATTGGGCTTTTTTGCTAATTCTTATTTCCTGGATCATTAAACGCCGTTTATTTCATTATGAGTTCTAAGTTGAAATACAATTTTAGATATTACGGCCTAATGTCCGCCATCCTTCTTTGGGAATTGATTTTCGCACTTTTTGCATTTGGATGTTACTTTATTTTCGACTATTCAGTCGGTAACTCGAGTGGGTTGCAGTTTCGCTTTAAAAATGCTGAATCCCTTTGGCTACTCGTTTTATTAATGCCGTTTAGTGTCCTCTTTATTTTACAAGTAAGAGCACACAATAAACGAAATGATTCCATTCCACCTCAACTCATTCGATTGTTGTTGCAACCAGTATCAGATTTAAGGGTTTTTCTAAAGTACTTTTTTCTTCGTAATGGGATAGTTTTTCTTATTGTGGCCATGGCTCAGCCTTCTTTCGGCAACAAAAAAGTTTCGGGTACAATTCGCAGTATGGAGATTGCGCTTTGTCTTGATGTTTCAAATTCAATGAATGCAAAGGACATAACAAATGATGCAAGTCGTTTAGATGTTGCCAAAAGAGCAATGAGTGAATTGATTAATAGGCTTTCAGGTGAAAAAATCGGTGTTACATTATTCGCGGGAAATGCTTTTGTTCAATTACCATTGACAACCGACTATGATGCTGCAAAAATGTTTATTGAAGAAATTGAGACTGGGATGATTTCCAAACAAGGAACAAATTTTTCAGATGCTCTCTTAACAACTACCCAGATGTTCTCTCCTTCAAAAACATCAAAAGTTATTTTATTGGTCACAGATGGTGAAGATCATGAGGAATATCCAAAAGAGGCACTCGAAAAAATAAGAGAAGCAAATATTCACCTCTGTGCACTTGGATTAGGCAGTCAAAATGGCGGACCAATCCCCTTAGATCCGTTAAGGCCAGAGATTGGCTACAAAAAAACTGAAAGTGGCCAGCTCATTATTTCTAAAATGAATCCAGAATTAATTGAAAGTATTGCAAATGATGCAGATGGATTAGCACAAATTTCTTCTGATCCCTTTCCAGATCTTACAGGTATGTTAACAGAAATTAACCAAATGAAACGAACTAAATTACGAGATTTGGAATTCGAAATTCAAGAAAACAGGTACCAATTGCCACTTGGAATTTCAATAGCTTGTTTCCTCATCTATTTTATGTTAGGTAACAAATTAATACGACACGAAAACGCATGAGAATTCTTTCGACATTCTGTTTGATAATTATTTCTTTCATTGCCAATTCGCAAGAATGGAAGAAATCTTTAATGGATGCGAGAAATAACTATAAAAACGGCCAATTTTCAGAAGCTGTTCAAAATTATCGAAAAGCAATCGCGACTGCACCTAAAGAACTAGACCTCTCAGAGGAACTAGCCCAGGCTTATTATAAATCGAGAGAATTTAAAGCAGCTGAAAAAGAATATGAAAAATCTCTCAGTTCTGATAAAAACAAAAAAACAACAGCTTCAAAACATTACAATATTGGCAATAGCCGAATGAAAAGCCGAAATTATTCTGGTGCCATAGATGCTTTCAAACAAGCATTGCGACTAAATCCAAATGATGAAAAGACAAAATATAATCTTTCAGAAGCTATCCGGAGATTAAAATCTCAAAAGAAAAAAGATCAAAAAAAAACCAAATCAAAAGAGAAAGATAAGAATCAAAACAAAGAGAAAGATCAAAAAAAAGACAATCAAAAGAATAAAAACAAGCAAGCCAAGAAGCCTGATTCTAAAAATGATAAAGGATCCCTTTCACAACGAGCCGTTGATAGAATGCTTGATAAACTAATGAAAGATGAAACGGCGACAAAAAGGAAAATAAACAAAAACAAACAAGCCTCGTCAAATTCTAAATCAAGTAAAGATTGGTAATGAAATTGTTGCTTTTACATATTGTTTGTCTTTTAACTCTTTTTTCTTGGGCGCAAAAACCCTTGGTTTACCTAGAAGTTGAGCCTAAAGAAGCTGAGGTCGGTGAAGCAATTACTATTACCGTTAAGGCAAATATACAGGGTGATGTTGATATCGACCTGCCTGCAGCATATGTAAGTAGTTACAATACCATGAGTGGCATGGAACAAGAAATTGATTACAACAGTGGTAAAGTAATTACCTATTTCTATCACTCTCAGTCGGGAACAATTTCAAAAGCAGGTAATTACACAATTGGTCCTGCTTATATAAAAAAAGGAAACAAAGTCTACAAATCAAACACCACGAGTATACAAATAAAAAAGGAGTATACCCCGCCAACAAGCAATTACGAATTCACTTCTAAACAATTGCGTCAACCTGCATTTGGGATTATTGAAACTTCCAAGCAATCTATCTTTGAAGGTGAGCCTTTGCTTTTAAACGCAAAAGTGTATTCACTTTTTTCGCCAACCCATCTAGAAAATTATCAGGAATATACCTTAGAGGATGTGCTTGACAAGCATGATATTGGCGCATCTAATCAGCGAATAATGGTAGACGAAGTGAATATACGTCGAACAAGTTATTTCACGTTCGAATACGACAAAAAAGTAGTTTTCCCTGTTGGTAAAGGCAAAATCACAATCGAACCTTTCAAACTATTGCTCTTAAGAGGTTTCGAAAGTTTACCACTTACTTCATCTTCTGCTGTTATCGAAGTTAAAGCGCTACCAGGAAATGCTCCTAAAGATTTTACAGGTGGCGTGGGCAACATAAAAATAAAAAGAACAATTTCAAATGATGAATTCAAGCAAGGAGACGTATTTACACTTAGCCTTGAAATTTCTGGTAATGGCAACTTGCAAAACCTGTTAGAACCAAATCTTAAATTACCACAGGGTTTTTTGATTTATGGCGATCCCGAAATCAAAGAAGACTTTGTTTTTGGTGCTTTAGGTGCTGAGGGCAAAGTCACCTATAACTATAATATTCAAGTAACACAACATGGTAAACTCAATTTACCCGCAACTACCCTATCCTATTTTCATCCTGACAGCGAGAAATATATTCAACTCAAAACAGAATCAAATGAACTAATTGTTGCAAAAAACAACAAATTTCAACTGGCTCAAAAAAATAGTGGTTCAACACTCAATAGTTCTTTTGTTTCAGATGAACCAGCGCCACTTCGCGCCTCAACAAATGAGGAAAACAAACCTAATTTCATTTTCGGGTCTGGGGTTTTCTGGTTCGGACTTTCTGCTCCTATTTTAATTGCTCTTCTTGGCGGTATTTGGATGCGAAAGAAACCCGAAATAGAGCACAAAAAATCTAAAAATCAACAAAAGGAAATCTTCAAAAAGGAAACAGAAGAGCTCTTCGAAACCGCAAAAACGAAATTACAAGCTCAAGAATTTGGTGATTTTTATTCTATCCTCGAGAAGGCATTTGTACAATCCATAGCTATCGCATTGAACGCGACTTATGAAGAATCAATCAACCGACAATTCATCATGAGAACATTGACAGAAAAAAACCTGTCCGAAACGAAAAAAGAAGAAATAAAACAATGGTTTGAAACATGCGATGCGGGAAGGTTTGGATTAGGTAGTATTGAAAATAATCACATCGAATTAATCGAATCATCCAAAAAGATTTGTCAAAATATCAATAAACAATGAGAAGAATATTAGGCATACTGCAGCTTTTCGTTGTTTTTGGAATACAAGCCCAAAATGAATATGACAATGCACTTCAACAAGCAAATAATAAACACTATCAACAAGCGATCCTTTCATTTGAAAAAATAGCAGAATCGAATCCAGAAAATGAATCGGTCTATTATAATTTAGGGAACTGCTATTATCACATCCGACGATACGGCGATGCTATATGGGCATATGAAAAAGTGCTCAAGCAAAATCCAATGGATAATGAAGTCATTATGAACCTAGAACTATGCTACAAAAAACTGGGGTCAAATCATTCATGGCAACCACACTTGAGCGGTATGCAACAACTTATAATTGCCGTTGGAAGTAATACATGGTCTTATCTTGCATTATTTCTCAGTATGACGTTTGCCTTTTGTTTATTCAATGTCTTAAAAAAGGAATCAGCTTGGCATAGACCTATGCTTTTGCTAGGGGTAGGTACGCTTATTCTACTTATCACCTCCATTGCTTGCGCTTTCGCCTCTTATGACCAATTGAAAAAGTCATATTTTGGGATCGTTACAAAAAATGAAACGCCAGTCTTTCTAAATGATGAAGGCTTGAAAAGTACCTTTAAATTAGCTGAAGGCATGAAGGTAGCAATCATTGAACAAAAGGCTTCAAACTATCTCGTTCAATTGGAAAACGGCCGAACCTTGCTTGTGAATTCAAAACACATACGACTCATTTAAATCCAAATATCCGTTCTATTCTCTACCTTTGTGTCAGAATGGCCATTAAAAAGGAAAATATTCGCAATCTTTCATTGGAAGAACTTTTGTCATCGATGCAAAACATAGGTGAAAAACCTTTTCGTGCCAAACAGGTCTATGAATGGCTTTGGAAGAAAGACGCAATGTCTTTTGAACAAATGTCAAATCTCAGTAAAGATTTAAGAAATAAACTTGAAGAAAATTATTTCATTGATCATATTCATTTGGACGATCAACAAATAAGTTCAGATAAAACCATCAAATGTGCTTTTTCGGTTGGAGATGGAAAAGTGGTGGAAGGAGTGTTAATTCCAACTTCATCTCGAACCACTGCATGCATATCTTCTCAAGTAGGATGTAGCTTATCCTGTACCTTTTGTGCAACTGGAAGATTAAAATTAATGCGGAACCTAAGTGCCGGAGAAATTGTAGATCAAGTAGTCTATTTAAAAGATCAAGCCGAATCAAGGTACAATACTCCCTTAACCAATATTGTATATATGGGAATGGGAGAGCCTTTGCTCAATTACCGTAATGTGCTCCGATCCATCGAATTGATTACAGGTGATGAAGGTCTTGGCATGTCTCCCAGAAGGATAACAGTTTCAACTGCGGGGATTGCAAAAATGATCCGAAAACTTGGTGATGATGCCGTTAAATTTAACCTAGCATTATCTCTGCATGCAGCCAATGATAAGAAGCGCAGTCACATCATGGAGATCAATGAAACAAATAATCTTGAAGAACTAGCAGATGCCTTGCGGTATTTCCATGAGAAAACTGACTCACGCGTCACATTTGAATACATCATTTTCAAGGATTTTAATGACCAATTAGAAGATGCTCAGGAATTGGCCGAATTTGCCAAATGTGTGCCCTGTAAAATCAACATTATTGAATACAATCCAATTGACAACGGGGAATTTCAGCAAGCTGATAAACAACGAGTTGATGCCTTTGCTTCTTACATTGAGTCAAAAAATTTAATTGTCAATGTGCGCCGAAGTAGAGGAAAAGATATCGATGCTGCTTGTGGACAACTTGCAAATAAAAACAAGGCGATATCAAGTGAAATGCGCGTTTTGAAGTAAACCTTCTTCTTACTGCAAACAAAACAATAATTATCCAAATTTTATCCCAAGAAAAAGGGGTCGAAGCATTATATTTGTGATATGATGTCCGTAGAGGAAATAATGGCACCCATTTCTGCTGAAATGACTGAATTCGAAGAACGATTCAGACAAAGTATGCAATCAAAAGTTCCACTACTTGATAAAATCACACATTACATTATTCGTCGAAAAGGAAAGCAAATGCGACCAATGTTCGTTTTCCTTTCAACAAAAATGTTGGGTGAAATGAACGACAAGGCATACGATGCTGCCTCTCTAATTGAATTATTGCACACTGCAACACTTGTTCACGATGATGTTGTCGATGATGCGAATGAACGAAGAGGATTCTTTTCACTCAATGCACTTTGGAAAAACAAAATTGCCGTGCTAGTTGGTGACTATATGCTCTCTAAAGTCTTACTTCTCTCCATTGAAAAGAAGAATGTAAGATTGCTTGAGGTGGTTGCCCGCGCAGTGAGAGAAATGAGTGAAGGTGAACTTCTTCAAATCGAAAAAGCCCGTAGACTGGATATTACAGAAGAGATTTACTTTGAAGTGATTCGACAGAAAACTGCTTCGCTTATTGCAACGTGTTGTGAAGCCGGAGCGATCTCCGCTGACCGTGAAGACATTGCATTGCACATGCAACGATTCGGAGAACTTGTAGGATTGGCTTTCCAAATAAAAGATGACATCTTCGATTATGGAACTCCAGGTAAAATAGGAAAACCTACAGGTCTTGATATTCGTGAACGAAAAATGACCTTGCCACTCATCTACACATTGAGTAATGCACCAAAAGAGGTTAGAAAAGAACTCATCTACATTGTAAAAAATAAAAACGAAGACAAAAAATATGTCAATCGTGCCATTGAACTTGTAACTGCTCACGGTGGACTAGAATATGCGCACAAGAAAATGATGGAAATCAAAAAACAAGCCTTAGACATGTTGACTCAAATTCCAGAATCACAAGCCAAGAGCTCTATCATTGGACTTGTTGAGTATACGACTCAAAGAGAAAAATAAAATAGAAAATGAAAAATCTACTATTATTTGCTGTCTTGCTTGTCGCTGCATCATGTGGTGATGGCGTTGATAAAAACCCAAAAAAAGTAAAAAATGAAGTTCTTATAGAAATCAAGGATGGAATTTATCGCGAATGGTACCCAGGCAAAAAGCAAGTAAAATATAAAGGGGGACAAGATGAGCATAAAAAGCGTCATGGAGTCTGGACGTTTTATTCCGAAGGTGGAAATGAATTATCTGTTACCTACTATGAGCATGGAATGCGTGAAGGATTTTCAATTGTAAAATATCCAAATGGTGCTTTACACTATCGCGGTGAGTACCACAAGGACCAAACGGTTGGAATTTGGTCTACCTACAATGAAAAAGGAGAATTGATATCTGAAACAGATTTTGGATACCCAGAAAAATAATGTCAAAAATACCTCCACATATCATTGATGAAATCATGCAAACTTCCCGAATAGAGGAAGTTATTGGTGAATTTGTCAATTTGAAACGTGCGGGATCCAATCTCAAAGGTCTTAGTCCATTTACGGATGAAAAAACACCATCATTTGTTGTTTCACCCGCTAAGCAAATTTTCAAGTGTTTTTCGACAAGCAAAGGCGGTACAGTAGTATCCTTCTTAATGGAAAAAGAGCATTATTCTTATCCAGAGGCACTACGATGGTTAGCCGATAAGTATGGGATTCAAATTCCGGAGGAAGCACCGGCTACGGCTGAACAATTAGCAGCAATCAGTGAAAGGGAAAGCTTGTATATTATCAATGAGTTTGCAAAAGATCATTTCTTTAACACTCTCCATGAAACAGAGGAAGGAAAAGCAATTGCACTTTCCTATTTCGAAGAACGCGGATTCCGTAAAGATATCATCGAAAAATTTCAACTTGGTTACTGCTTAAACACAGGCGATGACCTAACGAAAACGGCACTCGGAAAAGGCTACAAATTAGAATACCTAGAAAAAGTCGGTTTGGTGAAATCCAAAGAAGAACGCCAATTTGATTTTTTCAGAGGCCGTGTAATGTTCCCCATTCACAGTGTTACAGGTCGTGTTTTGGGCTTCGGCGGCAGAACACTTTTTACGGATAAAAAAATTGCGAAATATTTTAACTCCCCAGAGAGTATCATCTACAATAAAAGTGAAATTCTATACGGGCTTTATTATTCTAAAGGGGACATAATAAAATACGACAATTGCTTTCTTTGTGAAGGATACACAGATGTTATAAGCATGTACCAAGCTGGAATACAAAATGTGGTTTCCTCCTCTGGTACCTCTTTGACAAAAGAGCAAATAAAACTGATACGTCGTTACACCCAAAATATCACGATTCTTTATGATGGTGATGCTGCTGGTATTAAAGCTTCTTTCAGAGGAATTGACTTAATTCTGGAAGAAGGCATGAATGTTAAAGTGGTATTGTTTCCAGAGGGAGAAGACCCTGACTCCTATTCCAAAAAAGCAACATCATCTGAACTTGAGCTTTACATCAAGGAACATACTCAAGATTTCATCTCATTCAAAGCTGACATCCTGCTCAAAGTGGGTGAAACTGACCCAATAAAAAAGGCAGAATTGATTAGGGATGTAGTACAATCAGTAGCGCTGATTCCAGATCAAATCACACGATCCGTGTATATCCAAAGTATTGCTAGTCAATTCGATATAAGCGAACAAATTGTATCAAATGAACTAATTAAACTAAGAAAAAATACAGTATCAAAACAACTTCAAGAACCTGAAATTGCTTCACTTCCTGTTGACAAACCAGAGGCTTCGACTTCTATTTTAACAATTGGAAACCAAGAAGAACAGACACATTTCAATGAATATGATTTGATTCGTATTATGGTGCGTTATGGTACTCGAATAATACATGTTGACCAACTAGATGAAGACGGAAAATCACTCAAAGTTGAAACCACAGTGTTAGAACTAATTCATCATGAGTTAGACAAAGACGAACTAACTTTTTCCAACCTGCTCTATGGTAAAATTTATTCCCTTTTAATTGAGGGCTTAAGTAAAAATGAACTTTACTCACCATCGTACCTCAAACGTTTAGAGGATCAATCGATTGTTGCATTTGTATCCGATATTGAAAGCCAGGACCAAGAATTGAGTGCAAAATGGTTCAGTAAATACAACATTGTCACGCGTTCAGAGGGCGATAGAATGAATGAACTTGTAATGAATGCTATTTATAGTTTCAAATCATCAAAAATTGAAGAAAAAATTATATTCATTCGAAAAAAGCTTGAAAAGGCGGATGAATTGGATGATGCAGAATTGATGGACCTTTTGGCAGAACAAATGGCTTATGAAAAGATAAAAATCATTTTTGCTGAAAAACTTGGACGTATTATTTTGAGATAAAATTATGTTGAGTTACACACTTTTTAAACTCGGACCCTACAACGTATGTCTTTGGAATATTTTAATTCTAGGCATTATCTTTTTTACAGCGATGATCTTGCGACGAGTCATTCATCGTTCGCTAAAAATTTACCTGAAAAATGCCAATATCTCTGTTGAAGGAAGAAGAGTTACATGGTTAAAGCTTCTAAGTCAAAGTGTTTACCTCATCGCCACGTACATAGCTGTTCTAAGCTTTAATATTAACAATGAAAAAGTCACATTTGGCGATTTCTTGAATTTCAATCTAATTGAATCAAAGAATTTTACGCTTAGCTTCTATCACATATTGGTCGTTGTTGCTATTCTCTTTGGCGCAAGAATGGCATTGAATTTTGTTAAACTCTATATTAGTCGAAAATTTCGTTCACGACCAGATTTCGATCCGGGAACAGAGTACATTTATGTTCAGTTTGCTAGATATGTTATAAATGTCTTCGCGATTGTCACCAGCTTAAAAGCACTTGAAGTCGACTTAACAATCTTCCTTACAGGTTCCGCAGCTCTCTTGGTCGGAATTGGGCTTGGACTTCAAGATGTATTTAAGGATATCATATCAGGTATTGTTCTTTTAGCGGAAGGCAATATTCGAATTGGAGATATTGTAGAAATTTCAAATGGTGGAAAAACAGAAGGCATCATCGCTAAAATATTGAAAATCAATATACGAACCACCCAAATTGAAACACGCGAAGGAAATGTCTTGATTATACCAAACACCAAGTTGACACAAGATTATGTCGAAAACTGGAACCATGGATCAGAACTAACACGGTTCAGAATCATGGTTACTGTTGATTATGGCTCTGATACTACATTCGTAACAAAATTACTTAAACAAGCCGCCTTAGGGCATCCAAAAGTTCGCAAGACGCACCCTGTAGATGTTCGATTAGCTCATTTTGGGAACAGTGGACTTGAGTTAGAATTGATCTTTTGGGCTGATCAAAATTGGGATATCAACAACTACAAATCTGACATTCGTTTCGAGATTGACCGCCTATTTCGGGAATATAAAATTAAGATCCCCTATCCTCAAACGACAATTCATCTTCCAAAGATGGATGATTTACCTCAATAAATGTTTGTACCGCTGAATAGTATTTTCCAATCCTAAATAAAGCGCATCAGAAATTAAGGCATGTCCAATTGAAACTTCCAATAAAAATGGTATTTGTTCTTTAAAAAAGCGAAGATTATCCAGACTCAAATCATGCCCCGCATTGATACCTAATCCTAATTCATTTGCGGCATTAGCCGCTGCTACATAGCTAGCAACTGCCTTAGATGGCTTTGCAGGAAAATCTTCAGCATATGGCCCAGTGTACAACTCTATGCGATCAACCCCTATTAGAGCAGCATATTCAATGTTTTGCAAATTGGTGTCAACAAAAATGGAACTCCTAACTCCCATTTCACGAAATTGTTCAACAAGATCCTTCAGAAAATCTTTGTGTTTTTTAGTATCCCATCCAGCATTTGAAGTCAAAACATTTGGAGGGTCTGGTACAAGAGTAGCCTGAGCTGGTCGTATTTCTTGAATGATTCTTAGATAACGATCATCAGGATAACCTTCTATATTAAATTCGGTTTTAACAACTTCTTGTAAATCGTAAACATCCTGAAGCGTAATATGTCTCTCGTCAGGACGAGGGTGAACAGTTACACCCTCAGCACCAAATCGTTCACAATCAATTGCAACTTGAACAACACTTGGCACATTGCCTCCTCGTGCATTCCTAATTGTGGCAATCTTATTGATGTTTACACTTAATTTGGTCATATTGCGGTATAATTTTTGACATCCCAAAAGTACAAAGTTCACGAGTAAATTACTACATTGGCAGTAAAATGAGAGCACTAGAGCTTATAACAGACGAAATACCCCCCCTGAAACACACAGATTCCGGGGAAAAAGCGCTGCGTTGGATGGATGAATTCAAAGTTTCACATTTGCCTGTCCTTAAAAACGGAAATTTTGTCGGTATGCTGTCAGAATCTGATATTCTTGACAGAATGGACATGGTTGAGACACTTGACGTTCTTTTTGACCACCTGCCACGTCCATATGTTTTGGAAAATGCTCACATATACGAAGTACTGGCTATGATCTCCGAAAACAAGATCAGTGTGTTGCCAGTTTTAGATGATAAAGAAAAGTACTTAGGTTGTACAACAGTATACCATCTATTGACTGTAATTGCGAATACAGGAAGCATCAAAGAAAGCGGTGGCATCATTGTATTAGAAATGAACATGGTCGATTATTCCATGACACAAATTGCACAGATCGTCGAAAGCAATAATGGAAAAATATTAAGTTCGTATATCATGTCAACTCCTGACTCTACGAAATTGGAAGTGACATTGAAAATCAATGAAACAGAACTCACGAGAATCATTCGAACATTTGAGCGCTATGACTACGTCATTAAAGCATCTTATCAAGCAAGCTCAGACGACGATGATATTCAAGACAGGTACGAGGCGTTAATGAACTTTTTGAAATTCTGATCATGAACGTAGCAATCTACGGACGAAAAATAACCAAGCAAAGCCTCCCTCACTTTAAGGAGATTATTGATACAATCGATTCTTTTGGTTGGAACCTTATTTTAGAAAAAGAGTTAAAAAATCAACTTGTAGAAAAATTGGGAATTTCTCCCAAAATTGATGAATTCGAATCCTACAGGGATTTTCACCAAGGAATTGACCTAACACTAAGCATAGGTGGAGATGGTACATTTATTAAGACCGTCAGTTTTATACGTGATTCCGGAGTCCCTATTTTAGGTATAAATACCGGGCGTTTAGGTTTCTTAGCAAACATTTCCAAAGACCAGATTCAATATACGATGAGTCAGGTAAAACAAAAAAAATACGACTTTCAGAAACGTTCACTTCTAAAAATTCAAACAGAAGAAGATCTTTTTGGTGAAGACAACTTTGCACTGAATGAAGTAACTTTCCACAAAAAAGATACGGCGTCAATGATAACCGTTCATGCATCATTGGACAATAAATATTTGAATTCTTATTGGGCTGATGGATTAATCGTCGCTACACCGACGGGTTCCACAGCTTATAGTTTAAGTTGCGGTGGACCAATCATTACACCGGGATGCCAAGTGCATATCTTGACACCAATTGCTCCGCACAATTTAAATGTCCGACCAATGGTAGTTCCTGATCACATGCCAATAAAATTAAGTATTGAAGGAAGAGATCGTCGTTATTTAATAAGCCGTGATGGAAATTCCAAAAGTATTCGCCAGGGAGAAGAAGTATTGATTTCAAAAGCTGATTTTATGATCAATGTGGTCAAGTTTGAAGATAACAACTTCCTTGACACTATTCGAAACAAGATGCTTTGGGGAATTGATAGAAGAAATTAATTTTGGCCGGAAATTTGAAAGCAAAAATCAACAACTAGTAAAAACATATAAAACAAATAAAATGAAAACACTTTTAATGGCGGTTCTTACACTTTTTGCTTCGAATGCAATCCTAGCAGGTGAAAAAGAAAAAACAGATCTTGAACCCGGAATTTATGCTGAATTCAATACTTCGAGAGGAGTTATTCTTTGCGTACTTGAATACCAAAAAACACCTATGACAGTTGGGAATTTCGTTGGATTGGCAGAAGGAAACTTACATATAATAGACACGTTGAATTACGATAAACCATTTTACAATGGATTGAAATTTCATCGTGTTATTAAAGATTTCATGATTCAGGGTGGCGATCCAGATGGAAATGGCAGCGGTGGACCAAAACATCGTTTTTATGATGAAATTCATCCAGACTTAAAACACACTGGGCCTGGTATTCTTTCAATGGCAAATGCTGGTCCGGCAACAAATGGTAGTCAATTTTTCATCACGCACAAAGAGACACCATGGCTTGATGGTAAGCATACTGTCTTTGGCCATGTTATTCAAGGATTAGACATTGTAAATGCGATACAACAAGGTGACGAAATGACTACAGTTAAGATTATCCGAGTTGGGAAAGAAGCAAAAAGTTGGGATGCTTCAAAAGCATTTATGGAAGTCTATGGCAAAATTAAAGCGGAAGAAAAGATAAAAGAAGAAGCATTTGCTAAAATTGCAAATATGTCTGAGGAAGAATATAAAAATTTTATGTTCAATGAAGTAAAACTTAAATATCCAAATGCACAATTAAGCGCCTCAGGCCTTGTATACATAATTGAGAATGCTGGAGAGGCTGAAAAACCTACTGAAGGAATGAAGATGACCGTTCATTACCGCGGTACATTCCGCGCAGATGGCAAACAATTTGATGCTTCATACGATCGCGGGCAACCAATGGATTTCAATTACAAAGTAAACCGCATGATTCCGGGATTTGAAGAAGGGTTAGGATTAATTGGAAAAGGCGGAAAGGCGAAATTAATTATACCTTACTACCAAGCGTATGGTAAAAATGGTCGTCCAGGTGCAATCCCTCCCTATTCTGATTTAGTTTTCGATGTTGAAGTTTTGGATCTTAAAGCAGCTGAAGCACCTCACCAACATGTTGAAGGAGACGGTCACCATCACTAGTCTATCATATAGAAATGAAAGCCTTCGGAAACGGAGGCTTTTTTAATGGTTAAAACATTTGTTTGGTTTACCCAATCGAAATGAACAAGTAGCTCCAAAGAATGAATACCAATCCTTGGTGACCGCTGTTCCTCTCTTTCCATATCGAGAACTATTGATACTTCTATTCGATAATGAAGCTGCAAGTGGACCATTTTCAGCCACCAACAAATCTGCGTCTATGTAACTGTTACTTCCAACATCATCAATGTAATCCGTAAAAGTTTTACGAATTCCATATTCAAAACCAATTGTTGCCCTCTTCCCGAGTGACAATTTAAAACCAACTCCCAAAGGAACTGAAATCTGTGTGAGACTATAGGGTGTTTTTGTAGTCAAACTACTGCCTTGACCTTCTGTTCCAAGCGGTTGCAATTCAATCATTTCACCATTGTATTCAGTCTTTGGATTCATACGAAAAATTGCAATTTGAGCTAATAGATACGCTGTGCCCCGGTATTTATCATGTCCAATTTGAAATGGCAGGTAACTAAATTCTAACCCTCCAGCCAGCTCGTAAATTTCAGATTCAAAGCTCAAGTTTCTGTTTTTTAGAATCTCCATTTTTGCATCTGAATCAGCTGCTTTTATGGACCCATAAAAAAGTGAACCTCTCCATGCCAATCGGCTATGAACATTGTACCGGTAGATTAACCCTCCTGCCGGTTGGATTTTATAAAAAGGATTCATTGAATTTAAATCCCCCAAATAATTAGACCCGCCAAGTAATAATCCCAATTCTGAACGTGAACGATGATTTTGCTGTTGAGCAAGCAAAAGCACTGGTAATAAGAAAAACAAAAAAACTATTTTATGCATACCTACTTAGAGAACGCCAAATTACGGAGAAAATTATTGTCTTAAAAAAGAAAATTTACAATCCTATACGAACCCCCTCTTCATTTGTCATCACCACTATTTTAACTTTATGTTTTATATTTCACAACACATCTTTTACAATTTCTATCTTTGTATAACCAAAATCACTTACTGAATGAATCCTGAACAATTAGCAAGTATTGCCAGTCAATTCGACACTCCAATATACGTCTATGACGCTGAGAAAATTTTAACACAATATGATCGTCTGAAAAATGCATTTAAAGATCGAAATGTGAAATTACATTATGCTTTGAAAGCATTAAATAATGTAAACATTCTTAGATTACTTTTAAATAATGGCGCTGGACTAGATGCTGTTTCCATAGAAGAAATATATCTCGGTATTCGTGCAGGGTTCTCTCCAAATCATATTATGTATACACCAAATTGTGTCGCTTTTGAAGAAATCAAAGAAGCAGTGAATCTTGGTGTTCATATTAACATTGACAATCTTTCGATTTTGGAGAAATTCGGAATTGAATATGGAAACAAAGTCTCCTGCTGCTTGCGGTTGAATCCACACATTATGGCGGGCGGAAATGCTAACATCTCTGTTGGTCACATTGACTCAAAATTTGGGATTTCAATTCATCAGTTGCGTCACATTGAACGTATAGTAAAGCATTACGACATTCAAGTTGTTGGTTTACATATGCATACAGGTAGTGACATAATTGATGGTGACGTATTCTTGCGTGGCGCTCAATTACTTTATGAAGCTGCCAACTTTTTTCCAGACTTGCAATTCATGGATTTCGGTAGTGGATTTAAGGTTAGCTATAAAGAAGGGGATATTGTAACTGATATCGAAATGATTGGAAAAAAAATCAGTGAATCATTTTCTGAATTTTGCAAAAGCTATGGTCGCGAATTGGAATTGTGGTTTGAGCCCGGTAAATTTTTGGTGAGTGAGGCTGGAAAACTGTTAGTTGAAGTTAACGTGGTGAAGCAAACCACATCAACTGTTTTTGCAGGGGTAAATAGTGGACAAAATCATTTGATTCGGCCAATGTTTTATAATTCGTACCACCAAATTGATAATATTAGCAATTTAGAAGGAGAGAAAAAATTATATTCTGTTGTGGGTAATATATGTGAAAGCGATACCCTCGGTTACGATCGTTTGATAAGTGAAATCCGAGTGGGTGATGTACTTTCTATTTCAAATGCGGGTGCTTATGGCTTTACAATGAGTAATCAGTACAATGCGCGTTTGCGCCCCGCAGAGGTTCTTGTGATAAATGGTGAAGCGCATCTTATTCGAAAAAGAGAACAGTTAGAAGATGTTTATCGAAATGAAGTTGAATTAAATTTCCTTAAGCCTCAGGAATAAGTTCAGTAGCAATTTTCGCAGACAAAAGGCACAATGGAATTCCTCCACCTGGATGAACACTTCCGCCAACGAAATAAAGTCCTTGAACACTTGAAAAATTTGGATGGCGGAAAAACGCAGCCATTCGATCATTCGAGCTTGCACCATATAAAGCACCCGCATAACTGGAAGTTCGCTGTTCTATTCGCACTGGATCAAGATAATCCTCTTCTTCGATTAAATCCTCAATATTGGCATCAAGGAGGCGAGATAGCTTATCAATCACTGATTTTCTAATTGAAATTCTCAATTGATCCCAATCTTGTCCACTGTTACTTGGCACATTGACTAATACGAACCAATTTTCACCATACTCAGGCGCATCATCAGGCACATACTTTGAACTGATATGTATATAGACCGTTGGATCTTCGGTAACCGAATTTTCATCGAACAAAAGGCTGAATTCTTTCTTATAATCGTTTGAGAAAAAGATATTATGTAAATCCAGTTGTTGAAATTTCTTCTTTATTCCCCAATAAAATATGACCGCAGAACTCGACGGTTCCTGCTGCATAGTTTGTTTTCTTGCCTTCACATTTTTCAGCATGAACTTATAAGCAGGTTTCACATCAGCATTACAAAACACTACACTACACTTCTTAAAGGTGCCATTAACTATAACTCCAGACACACTTATTCCATCCTCCACTATTTCTTGCACTGTCGAATTATAATGAAATTCAACACCTAATTCCTCTGCCAATGACACCAAACTTTGCGTAATTGAATGCATTCCTTTTTTCGGAAAAAAGGTGCCTATGCCATGCTCCAAATGTGGAATAATATTCAAAATACCTGGAGCTTTGTAGGGATCTGAGCCATTGTATGTGGCATAACGATCAAATATTTGTACCAATTTAGGATGGTTCAAAGCACGATCATTTGCTGCATGCATAGTTGTGAAAATTCCCAAACGCGGTATCGCTGAAATTGTCTTTAGTATATCAAAAGAAAGGTAATTCCCATATTTATGAAGTGATTGCTCAAGAAATGATTTTCTCGTTCTGTCATAAATAAACTTGCTATTTGCTAAGTGCTTTGCTAATGGAGTGGAATCAATCTTCAAAACAGTTTCTACTGTTTGTAACAGTTCATTTTGGTCTGCTGAAAATGGTAAAAAAGTTCCGTCTTCAAAGAAATAATGGCATGCTGTCTTGCACGAATCGTATTTGAAATGACTTGAAGGATTTTTACCTGCCAAGCTGAACAGTTCATCCACAAGATAGGGCAAAGTGAAAAGTGATGGTCCTGCGTCGAATCTATATTTTCCAAGTTCTAAATTGGTAAGTTTTCCTCCAGGGTAAGCATTTGATTCAAACACACTTACTTTATAACCTTTCAAAGACAAACGAATGGCAGAAGCTATTCCGGCTATTCCAGAACCAACAACAATCACATGTGCTCTTTCATCACTCATTGAAAAAAGTAACTAAAGAATAAAAACATGAAAATGAAAAATGTTCAAAAGGGGATCAATAAAGATCAATTTAGTCGCTCCAAGTAACGCTCTAGGTTCGGGTTTTCAATCAATGAATCTGCACCGATAATCAATACCTTTTTACATTTATTTCTTTCAATCCAAAGATCAAGGTTTGAAACGCCTACCATCAGAGTTCCGTTGATATCAATTTTGTGCACTGGCTTTTGTTTGTGATCAAAAAGATCACGCAATTCAGCAATTTCTTTGTCCAGTGATTGATTCTGATTAAAGATCACTAGACCATCGATACCTGCTTCAGGATCTTCCTTTTTTTCGGTAAATTCTTCTACCTCATAATTCCTTTGATTTGCCCAGTTGGTGAGTAAATTTGAAAAGCGGGAATTGTTCTTCAAAAAGATTTTATCTAGTTTCATTTTGTTTGGGGTAGATCAAGAAAATCGTTGACAAAAATAACAATTTAGTTGGTAGTTCAATTAAACTTTATCGGAATTATATCCTAAAATTCTCAGGTAATCTGAAGCCGTTTGCTCTTCACTAAAGAGACTTGTTTGAAGCTTTCCATCATCATCACGTTGAATAAGAATATGTTTTGGTTCTGGAATCAAACAATGCTTTAACCCGCCAAATCCACCAATTGTCTCTTGGTAGGCTCCCGTGTTAAAAAAGCCAAGGTAAAGCGGTCTGTTTTTATCAAATTTTGGAAGATAAATCGCGTTTGAATGTTGCTCTGAGTTATAATAATCATCACTGTCACATGTCAACCCCCCGAGTAAAACCCTTTCATAGTCATCGTTCCAACGATTAATAGGCAGCATAATATAACGTTGGTTAATTGCCCATGTATCAGGAAGATTGGTCATGAATGAAGAATCGATCATGTTCCACTTTTCTCTGTCATTCTGCTGTTTTTGATGCAACACACTAAAAATAGCACCCCCGCTTTCTCCTACAGTAAAAGATCCAAATTCTGTAAAAATATTCGGTTCTGGTATATCATTTTCTGTGCAAACACGCTGTACCTGCGTTAAAATTTCCCTTACCATATAAGCGTAGTCAAAATCAAATGCTAATGACTTTTTTATTGGAAAACCACCGCCAATGTTTAAAGAATCCAAAGATGGACAAATCTTTTTCAAATCACTGTAAATACGAAGACACTTTGTCAATTCATTCCAATAATATGCAGTATCATTGATACCCGTATTAATGAAAAAGTGCAGCATTTTCACTTCAACCCTATGATTATCCATGAGCATTGCCTTGTAGAAAGGAACAATTTCTCTGTATCGAATACCCAATCGCGAAGTATAAAATTCAAATTTTGGCTCTTCTTCGGAAGCAATTCGAATACCGATTTTAATATCCTTATCTGTTTTTGATAATATATCTGTAAGTTCCTGTGTATTATCCACTACAGGCACAACATTTAAATTGCCATCATTAATTAGGTCTGCAATATTATCAATGTATTTAGGTGGTTTAAAACCATTACAAATGACATATTTTCCGTCAGGAAGCTTTCCTTGATCATACAGTTTACGAACGATATCTATATCAAATGCACTTGAGGTTTCAATGTGAACATCGTTCTTAAGTACCTCATCAAGTACAAAAGAAAAGTGATTGCTCTTTGTACAATAGGAATAATAATAATTCCCAGAGTATCCTAAATTCGATATCGCTTCTCGGAACCAACCTTTCGCGCGTTGAATATTATTTGAAATTTGAGGAAGGTAATTAAACTTTAATGGCGTGCCATATTCATTAATCAACCTCATCAGGTCAATACCATGAAAAAACAGACGGTCTTCTCTCAAATGGAATTCATTTTGAGGAAAATCAAACGTCTGGTCAATCAAATCAAAGTATTTCGTTCTCATTTTACGATAAAAGCTTGTGCTTAATAGAAGTTATAAAATGTTCAATATATTTTCAGTCGGGCGGCCAATGACAGCGCGACTTCCTTTTATTACGACAGGACGTTCAATAAGTTTCGGAAATTTGAGCATTGCATCAATCCATTCAGCGTCTGTCAGATTTTTCCCTTTGAAATGTTCTTTGTATTCAGTCTCTCCTTTTCGAATTAATTCTTCAGGATGAATTCCCAATTTCTTGACGATACCTATCAATTGATCTTTTGTTAACGCATGTTGCATGTAATCCAAGATTTCAAAACTTAACTGCTTTTCTTTTAATAGATTTATTGCGCATCTGCTTTTAGAGCAACGTGGATTATGTAAAATGGTAATGTTGGTCTCCATAAAAACTGAATTGGAGCACAAAATTACGTGTTCAAATCGAATCTGACTTAAAGTGAATGTTAATTATCCTATCAACTGAGTAAAGAGTGCAGGATTATCATTTAGGTATTCAAACTGAAAATGAAGTCGCTTAAGGTTCTCCGTCATCGTTTTTAAGTCTTCTCTATTTTTTAATTCAACCCCCACCACTGCAGGACCACTTTCCCTGTTATTCTTTTTGGAAAATTGAAAGTAAGTTATATCATCATTTTCGCCTAAAACTTGCGTCACAAAATCTCTTAATGCACCCGGACGTTGAGGAAATTGAATTAAAAAATAATGTTTTAAACCTTCGTAAAACAGCGATCGCTCTTTGATCTCTTCGGTACGTGTTATGTCATTGTTACTGCCGCTCACCACACAAACAACGGTTTTTCCTTTGATCTGCTCTTTAAAGAAATCAAGAGCAGCAATGCTCAGCGCCCCTGCCGGTTCAACAACCATTGCCTCCTCATTGTACAATTTCAGAATTGTAGAACATGCCTTGCCTTCAGGAACCAATTGAACGATTTTCAAAAACTCTTTACAAATTTTAAAGTTCAAGTCACCCACTCTTTTTACCGCCGCACCATCGACAAATTTATCAATCTGGTCCAATTCGGTATTTCTGCCATTTTCTATAGACGTTTTCATGGATGGGGCCCCTTCAGGTTCCACACCCACAACAATGGTTTCTGGACTTAATTTACTAAACACTGAAATCATCCCGGCTGATAATCCTCCACCTCCAATTGGAACGAATAAATAATCAATTTTTTCTTTGATTTGTTCAATTACCTCAAGAGCAACGGTTCCCTGTCCAGCAATGACCATTGGATCATCAAAGGGATGCACGAAAACATTGTTGTTTTCCTGACAATACTCCATTGCTTTTTTGTAGGCATCATCAAATGTATCCCCCTGCAAAACAATCTCAATGTTACTCTTTCCAAACAATTCCACTTGTCGAACCTTCTGCATAGGAGTGGTCGCAGGCATAAATATCGTTCCTTTTATGTTTAGCAAATGACATGAATAAGCGACACCTTGCGCATGATTTCCGGCACTTGCGCATACTATTCCTTGCTGTTGACTTTGATTATTGAGTGTACTGATTTTATTGTATGCACCTCTAATTTTATAAGAGCGTACCAATTGTAAATCTTCTCTTTTAAGAAAAATTTTTGCGCTATAGACTTCCGAAAGATTCAAGTTTTGATTGCAGGAAGTTTCTTCAACTACTCCCCGCAATCGTTGACGTGCAGCTAATATTTCGTTATAAATTTCCATTTACTCAACCCAGACTTTTCATGTCAGTCATTTTCTCTCTCAACCATGCCCCTACTTCCTCTATTTCATGCTCACGAATAGATGAATTGATTGCAATTAAAGTTCTGTTATCAACACCATTTTCCTTGTTAAAACCAGCTCCAATCACATCTGTATGTATTGTTTTCATGAAATCAGCCAACAATGGTTTGCATGCATGATCAAATAGGTAGCATCCATATTCCGCAGTATCGGATATTGTGCGATTCATTTCAAACAATTTTTTTCTTGCTATTGTATTTGCGATCAAAGGTGCTTCATGCAAAGATTCATAATAAGCGGATTCGGCTACAATTCCAGTTTCTGTCATTGTTTCGTATGCTAACTCAACCCCAGACTTTACAAAAGCAACCATCAATGTTCCATGATCAAAATATTCTTGTTCAGAAATAGAAATGGTTGTTGCGCTTGTCTTTTCAAAAGCTGTTTCAGCAGTTGCAGCACGCCATGATAATAATTCTTGATCACCATTCGACCAGTCTGTCATCATTCTTTCAGAAAACGAACCACTCATGATATCATCCATGTGTTTTCTAAAAAGAGGTCGCATTATTTCTTTCAAATCATTTGCCAATTCATACGCCTTTATTTTGGCAGGATTCGACAAACGATCCATCATGTTCGTTATTCCACCATGCTTCAAGGCTTCCGTGATTGTTTCCCATCCATATTGCACCAATTTCGCTGCATAGCTTGGTTCAATTCCTTTCTCTACCATCTTGTCAAATGACAAAATTGATCCCGTCTGCAATAAACCGCACAAAATGGTTTGTTCCCCCATCAAATCGGATTTCACTTCCGCTACAAAAGAAGATAACAACACTCCTGCTCTGTCTCCACCTGTTGCTGCAGCATATGCCTTCGCTTGTTCGAATCCTTTACCCTCTGGATTATTTTCTGGATGCACCGCAATCAAGGTAGGCACACCAAACCCTCTTTTGTATTCTTCACGCACTTCGGTTCCTGGACATTTAGGGGCAACCATAATAACAGTGATATCCTCACGGATTTTCATTCCTTCCTCAACAATATTAAATCCATGAGAATATGATAGCGTTGATCCATTTTTCATCAATGGCATGATTGCATTGACTACCGATGTATGCTGCTTATCAGGTGTTAAATTGCATACCAAATCTGCGGATGGAATCATTTCTTCATACGACCCCACTTTAAATCCATTATCTGATGCATTCTTCCATGATTGACGTTTTTCAGCAATCGCATCTTTTCTCAATGCATATGAAATATCCAAACCTGAGTCGCGCATGTTTAATCCTTGGTTCAATCCTTGGGAACCGCATCCTACAATAACAACTTTTTTTCCTTTCAAGGCATTCACTCCCTCTTCAAAATGAGTGTTATCCAGGAATTCACAAACAGCAAGCTGCTCAACTTTTTTTCTAAATGGTAATTGATTGAAATAATTCATTTTATTTATGATTTTCTTCTAATTCAGTTAAATAACTCTCCAATGTTTTCATTGGTTTTGATATTGCGACACGCCCGGACCGAACAAATTCGAGTACACCAAATACATTGAGCTCTTCAAATAATTGTGTGAGTTCATTCGGCTGACCTGTCTTCTCTATGATCATGAATTCTTTGTCTACTGTTAGAATTCGTGCATGATGCTCACGAATAATCCCTTCGGTGCTTCCGTTTGCAAAAGCGTCTGTGCGCATTTTATACAAAGCAATTTCCTGATGCACAACCTCTTCATCTCTATGATAAAAAGCCTTCAGTACCTCCACTTGTTTTTCGATCTGTGCCACCACTTTTTTTACTTGTTCCAAAGAAGTGTTAACAACGATGGTATAGCGATAAATGCCTTTTACTTCACATTCAGAAGCAGTAATGCTCTCAATATTCAAATGACGACGCGTAAAGATGATGGTAATTCGATTCAGAATACCGATGCTGTTTTCTGTAAAAACAGATATGTTAAATGTTGTTTCCATTTTTAATCAATTTAGGCGGATTTCTGATACAGATGCTCCAGTTGCTACCATTGGAAATACATTGTCTTCTTTCTCAACAACAACCTCTAGTAAAAAAGAACCTGTTGACTCAAGCATTTGGTCTAGCGCAGTATTAAGCTCTTCTCGTTCAGTAATTTTTAAAGATTCAATCGAATACGCTTTTGCAATGGCTGTAAAATCAGGATTGACAATTTCAGTGAAAGAATACCTTCGATCAAAAAATAACTGTTGCCATTGGCGAACCATACCAAGGAAATTGTTGTTCAGAATTAAGATCTTTACATCCATTCCAAATTGAAGGATGGTCCCTAATTCCTGTATGGTCATTTGAAATCCACCGTCTCCAATAATTGCAACGACTGTTTGACTTGGGTTTCCTAATTTCGCACCAATTGCCGCCGGCAATGCAAAGCCCATCGTACCCAAACCGCCCGAGGTAACATTGTTTCGGTGTCCCTTGTATTTATAATAACGAGAAGCAATCATTTGATGTTGACCAACATCTGTGACCACAATCGCCTTTCCGTCTGTTTTTTGAGATAATTTATCCACTACTTCTGCCATCCTTAATTCCAAGCCTTCAGGATTTACAGCATTTTCTACCACCTCGTTTTTCTCAATTTGCTCCAATTCTCTGAATTGATTCAACCACAATGGATATTCCTTCCTATCAATAATTTTGGTTAAAGCTTCAAGTGCATCTTTAGCATCAGCATGAACTGCAACATCTGCTTTAATGATTTTATTAATTTCTGCAGGGTCGATATCAATATGAATCACCTTTGCTTGTTTCGCATAACGGCTTACATCTCCTGTTACGCGATCATCGAATCGCATCCCAACTGCAAGAATTACATCACATTCATTGGTAAGAATATTTGGGGCATAATTTCCATGCATTCCCAAGTAACCAACATAAAGAGGATGATCAGCCGGAAATGCACCTAAACCAAGTAAGGTCAATGCCACAGGAATCCCACTTTTATCAACAAAAGATTTTAATGCTTCCTGTGCCTCAGAAAGGATGACACCTTGTCCAACTAGCAAATATGGTTTATTGGCTGAATTCAACAAGGCAGCTGCTTCACTGAGCGCTGAAGAATTTAATTTTGGTTTTGGGTTATAACTTCTTATTGATGTGCATTTCTCATAAGAAAAATCTACCATTCCGAATTGAGCATCTTTTGTGATATCAATGAGCACTGGTCCAGGACGACCTGATTGTGCCAAATAAAATGCTTTCGCTATCGCTGGCGCAATATCCTCAGCTCTAGTTACTTGCACATTCCATTTAGTAACTGGCATAGAGATTCCAATTACGTCAGTTTCCTGAAAAGCATCCGTTCCCAATAAATGAGAAGCGACCTGACCAGTAATACAAACGACAGGTGTGGAATCAATCATTGCATCGGCCAAACCTGTGATCAAGTTAGTTGCGCCTGGTCCGGATGTTGCAAAGCAAACACCAACTTTTCCTGATGTACGCGCAAATCCTTGAGCTGCATGAATTGCTCCCTGTTCATGGCGAACCAATACATGGTTTAACTTATCTTTGAAATCATAAAGCGCATCGTATACTGGCATAATTGCACCGCCAGGATATCCAAATATTGTATCTACATTCTCTTCCACGAGGCAATGCATAAGCGCCTCTGCTCCACGTATATTCATTTCTTAATTATTTATCGGTTATACATCCTTCAGATGCAGAACTTACTTGTTTAGCGTATTTGTAAAGAACACCTTTTTTCACTTTTAGTTCAGGTTGTACCCATTTACTTTTTCGTTCGATGAGCTCTTCATCTGAAATCTCAATGTTCATGGTGTTGTTAACAGCATCAATTGTAATCTGATCTCCATTTTTAACAAAAGCAATTGGTCCTCCGTCAAATGCTTCAGGACACACATGACCAACAACAAATCCATGAGTACCACCTGAAAAACGCCCATCTGTAATTAGTGCAACGCTGTTTCCAAATCCTGCACCAATCAAAGCTGAGGTAGGTTTCAGCATCTCAGGCATTCCTGGCCCACCTTTTGGTCCTTCATTTCGAATCACTACGACATTACCAGGTTTTACCTCACCATCCCGTATACCACGGATGCAATCGAACTCGTCTTCAAAGACAATTGCAGGTCCCGAGAACTGCTCTCCTTCTTTACCGGTAATTTTGGCTACCGAACCTTCTGGTGCTAAGTTTCCATAGAGCACTCTTAAGTGACCTGAGGACTTCAAAGGATGCTCAATTGGATGAATAACATCTTGTGAATCAGGCAAATCTTTTACCTCTGAAAGGTTCTCTCTTAGAGTCTTACCCGTAACCGTCAAACAATCACCGTGAAGTAATCCTTTCGATAACAAATACTTCATAATTGCTGGAACACCTCCAATGGCAAAAACATCTTCCATCAGGTATTTTCCACTCGGCTTAAGATCTGCTATCAACGGAGTTTCATTATTCATTCGGGAGACGTCCTCTAACGAAATATCAATTCCTGCCGTTTTGGCCATCGCAATAAGATGAAGAACAGCATTAGTTGAACCACCGAGTACAATAACAATCCTCAGTGCATTTTCAAATGCTTTTTTGGAAAGAACATCTGAAGGTTTAATATCTTTTTCCAAAAGAATCTTCATGTATTTACCTACACTCAAACATTCTTCTCTTTTTTCAGCACTCATCGCTGGATTAGATGAACTGTATGGTAAGCTGAGTCCTAGCGCCTCAATTGCTGAAGACAAAGTATTTGCCGTGTACATCCCACCACAAGCACCTGCTCCGGGACATGCATTCTTTATGACTCCTTTGTAATCTTCTTCTGAGATCTTACCTGCATAACGCTCACCAAGTGCCTCAAATGCCGAAACAATATTAAGTTTTTGACCTTTGTAATTTCCGGATGCAATTGTACCACCGTACACCATTAATGAAGGTCTATCGAGGCGGATCATTGCCATTGTCATTCCAGGCATATTTTTATCACATCCAGCTATTGTCACCAATCCATCGTAATAATGCGCTGCAGTAACTGCTTCTACAGAATCAGCAATTATTTCTCTTGAAACCAATGAATAACGCATCCCATCTGTCCCATTGGTTATGCCATCACTCACACCAATTGTATTAAACTGTAAACCTACCTGACCATTTTGCTGAACTCCATCTTTCACAAACTTGGATAATCCATTCAAGTGCATGTTACAGGTATTCCCCTCGAACCAGGTTGATGCAATTCCAACCTGAGGTTTTTTCATATCATCTTCAGTGAATCCTACACCATAAAGCATGGCTTGGGAAGCCGGTTGGGTTTCATCTTGAGTGATAACTTTACTGTACTTATTCAGTTCCATTTAGTTATAAATAAACATTTTTATATTCATTAAAAGCTACTCTTCTCTTGTATTTGCGCTGAACCATGTAACTGTTACTATCTTCCCAATTTAGTGGAAATTTATAGTCATTGAATTGAGCGATACCAATTACTTCAGCTGCAGTACCGCAGAAAAATGCTGCATCTGCTGTATAAATTTCTTCTGGTTTAAAAAAGCGCTCTTCGACTTCCACATCTAATTCTCTTGCTATTTCAAACACAGTTGCACGGGTTATTCCTGAAAGGATGTTACCCAATGGTGCCGTAAACAATTTCCCATCTTTTTCATAAAAGAAATTCGCACCTGGACCTTCAGCTATAAATCCATTTATATCTGTTAGCAGCGCTTCATCAAAGCCTTTTTGTTTTGCTTCTGTAGTTGCTAGAATACTATTCGTGTAATGTCCAACAACTTTTGCCTGCACATGGCAAGCTTTCGGATTTGGGCGTTGGTAAGATGACAACATCACCTTTAACATGTTATCGCCAAGGTATTTGCCCCATTCCCATGCCATTATAACAACATGCACATCATTTGTTGGAGTAAGTGACATATTTTCACCTAGGTAAACAAGAGGACGAATGTATGCATCCTTCATTCCATTTTTTTCAAGCAATTGATATGAAATATTTTCCAATTCTTCGGAAGTATATTTCAAATCAATGTGCATCATTTGGGCAGAATAATGCAAACGGTCGTAATGTTCCTTTGCCTTGAATATTCTTGTTCCATCAGGTGTATCATAAGACCTAATGCCTTCAAATACCCCATTTCCATAATGCATGGTTTGATTGTACAAACCAACATTTGCTTCCTTTGCTTTCACAAATTCGCCGTTTAGAAAAACGACTGTTTCATCCGTATAATACATAACTTCACAAATTTACATAAATAAAAAAAGGCCCTTCTCAGTGAGAAAGGCCTTTTTTATAAAACAGACAGCATCTCACCCCTTTGGAATGTTTTGAATGACTTGAATAATGACTATCTGTTCCATAACCTAAACCTAAATCTTAACCTAAACCTTACTAAACTATTGCTTTCTTATCATGAACTTTTCTGTAAAAGCCTCAGACGAATCCGAAAGCTTCAGAAAGTACATTCCGTTGGAGAAAGACGACCTTAAATGTATTTGAGTTCTACTAACAGCTGATTCAAGCTGCAGTGACTGAGTTTCTACTAATTGACCTATTGAGTTATAGATCTCGATATTCATTTTTCTATGTGATTCAAAAGCGTGATCAATTGTAACATATTCTCCACTTTGATCAGCAAAAACATACATTCCATTATGATCTTCCAAACACTTGTTATTATCCACAGAAATAGTTTTCAAAATTTGAGAATCGCCATTCATATCAGTTTGTGTTAAGCGATAGTAATTCAAACCGCGCAAAGGCATTGCATCTTGAAAGTAATAATTTGTCAATTCCGTAGTTGTTTGACTTCCTTGAATAGTTGCAATTTCAGAAAACGGCACGTCATTGCCAGCACGTTCAATCGTGAAATAAGCATTGTTATGCTCCGCTGCCGTTGACCAATGCAAATCATTTGATCCCAATTTGCAAGCACCTGAAAAATCGAGGAATTCAACTGGGAGAACTATCCCATAGCAACTACCTTGAAGAGTTGGATAGGAGGTAATAGGAGTTGATGTCGGTGTTAAAGTGTTAATAAAATTCATTGATCCAGAACTAGATGGACTGGCTGAATTTTGAATATTAAATGTGGCCGTATTACCATTTAAAATGCTCGTGGTTGATGTACCAAAAGAACATTGATTAATATTAAATATTGCTGGATTTGAAGACCCTACTCGAGCATACAAGTGATTGCCATTACCAGAAGTAGCAGTATTACCTGTAAAAGAACAAGCAGTTAAATTAACAGTTGCCGTGCTTCCAGAACCAGAAATGCCAGTATTAATAGATATCGCACCTCCGTTACCAGAATTTGAAACTGCATTATTAACAAAATTACAATTCGAAACTGTAACCGTTGCCCCTCTACCAACCGTGATAGCTCCTCCATACTTTGGTCCTGAGCCACCATAATTGGAATTATTATTAAAATAACTTCCTGAAATATTCAAATTAGCTCCGGTTACAAAAACAGCTCCACCGGAACTTAGGCATCGATTATCTGCAACAATCGAATTATTAACGGTTACCGTTGTTGTATTATCTCCAACTACATAAAGTGCGGAGCCTGGCTGTAGATCCTTAGAGTTATTTGAAAATGAATAATTATTAAACGTAATTACATTACCATTTCCTTCTACATTAACACCACCACCAGCTACTGATGTTGTTGTATTACAATTAGATCCACCACCATTAAAAGTAACAGATGATGACGGTCCAGTTATTACTATAGTAGAAGAACCTCCACCTGCCTTATTATTGTCAGTTAACACGTTGTTTAAAACTACACCTGTTACAGCAGTGATTTGAATTGCACTCCCCGCTGAAACACGATTGTAACCTCTCACTAAACAGCCGTCAATTGTAATATTATTCGCTGTAATATTTACGAAATTATTGGCATCTGCACTAGCACTGGCATTATCAAAAATTGTTTTAGCTGGTCCAGCACCAGAAATTCTTATTCCTGCTCTGTTAAGAATTAAATTTACATCATTGTATGTACCAGCATCCACGTAAATCCTATCTCCGGAAGTTAAGGATGCAGAATATGTTGAAAGCACATTTGCCAAAGTCGCTTTCGGTGTTGATGGAGAAGTTCCATTATTTGCATTGTTCCCTGTAGATGAGCAGTAGACATCCCCAGCCGTAGAATTGTTGTTCACATAGTAGTTTGTAGCCGAAACATCTAACGATGAGAAAGTCAGCATCAGTAACAAAAACCCTATTTTAAATAAATTTGACATAATCAGAATGCAATAGTATGGTTTCATAAAAAACGTATTCCTACGAAGTCGATTAAGATTAAGCAAACATACAAGGTTGTATGAGGAAAGAAAAATAACTTATGTCATCAGTTATGCCTTGACGTGAACCGAGTGGTGAATGGTGGTGAATGGTTAACCGTTCGCTGCAAACGGTTATTTTAAGCACGTTTTATTTTACACGAGGCAAAGTGCTTATGTCGAAAGCTCTTGAAACAGGGATTAATTCTTCAAAGAATCTCAATTGAAGTCGATATGCTTGGGATCGGCCCTTTATTTCTAAAAGGAAATCAACATTGATCAAATAAGACTTATGGACCCTCGCAAATTCCACACCCTCAGCATGCAAAATCTCCTCAATTTTCTTGAGAGAAATACGTTCCATTGATTTCTTTAACTGTTCATCCTCATTCAAATAATAGGTAATAACATAGTTATCATTGGCTTCGTAACAGACAATACGTTTAATTGGTACTTCAAGTAAAAGTTTACCGTTTTCATTTTCAAGATGGAATACTTTTTCGTGCACTCCTTCTGATTCCTCCGAACGATGGACAGTAGCGCTAACCATCTCTGTTATTTTAACATCGGCATTGTCAAAAATGATCCTTACTAGAAGCCAAATTGATGGGGGCAATGAAACAATTATAAATGAAATTAAATAAATCCATAAATTACCGTTCATTTGCGCAAAGAATATATAGAGTGAGACTCCCGTAATAAAAGCACTTATAGAAAATGAAAGAGCAAAAGATAAAAGTTGGTATTCGTATTTTTTAAAGCCCTTCAATGCTACAATAACAATTAAAGACTCCGTAAAAATTGTAAACATCAACAGCATACTGAAATAAAGCAACTTGTTTAATTGATTGTTGATGAACATGTCAGCACCAAAAAAAACAGCACATAGCAACTGAAACAAACCATAGCCAAGTACCAAAAATACAATATGCCTCCTCTCTTTAAACATTATCTCTCTTTCGTGATTTTTCGTATACCGAAAACAATTAATCCAAACACGAAAAGCAATAGAAATAAGACAAAAAAGACCATTTTCTGAGTATAGACTCTCAATAGCCGCTCTTTTTCTTCGTTTTCTGTTGCTCGGTTCCTTTCTTCTTCAACCAAATCGATTTCTAATTGTTTTTTGACCAATTCATTTCTGAAGGTTAAATCATCCAAACGGTCTTGCACATTTTTATCATTCAACTGTTCTGTTAATCGTACAAATTTCTTGTAAACCATCGTTGCTCTTTCAAAGTCATGCTTTATTTCAAGCAATCCCATTTGAATTTTTAACAACTCAGGTAAACGATTCCGTAATTCTGACTTTTCAGATAATTCGATAGCTTTATCAATCCTAATAAATGCCTGATCATATTGCTTTATTGCAATGAAATAATTGGACATCAACTTTAGAAAAATAATCTTTTCCTCTATCTGGTCCTTTTGAATTCGCTTTTCAACTTTATTTAAAATAGGATGAGCATCTTTTGGTCGTCCTATTTTCAAATAAACATCTGCAATTCCTAGTTCAGCATATACAATCCCCTCATTATTTCTTTTCTTCTTTTCAATAATCAACGAATTATTAAAATAAGACAAAGCAATATCAAGACTGTCGATATCTTTATAACATTCTCCTAGATTGTAATAGCGTATCGACATCTGCAGTTGATCGTTGAATTTCTTTTCTAGTTCAACACTCTGATAAAAATACTCGATCGCTTTCGAGAAATTTCTTTGTAGCTGGTAAACCGTTCCAATGTTGTTTAAACAAGCTGAAACACGTCGCTGATCATTCAATGCCTTAGAAGCTGCTAGCGCTTTCAAATAATAATCAAGCGAACTTAAATAGTAGCCCCTATTCTTACTGATAATTCCAAGAATAGTATATGCATTCACTCGATAGATACTTAACTTAGAGTCTAAGCTTTTTTGAAGAAGATTATTGGCTTTTTGAAATGCATCTACCTCATTATTTTCCAAAGCCACAAAGGCTGCAGAGTCAAGTTTTTCCAATTGCTCATCGAAATTTAATTGACCCAACGATGACCCTATGAATATAAAGCAACAAGCTGTTAGTAATATTCGTTTACTTCGATGCATAATTACACCCAAAGAAACGAATTTTTATTAAGTTAATTTTGGTTTAGAACAATTTGATTTAAAACCTTAAGTTGTATAAGGAAAATATAGCATAATTTACAGAAATAATCTCAGGGCTCAACACTCAAAACTTTAATCTCCGTTCTTCTGTTTCTCTGGTGCTCTGCTTCATCACATTGAACTCCGTTTTTACATTTATTTAATAATTGAGTCTCACCATAACCTTTGGCAACAATTGAATTCTTAGAAACTCCTTGAGAAACAAGATAATCCACACAACTTTGAGCGCGTTTTTGTGATAACACTTGATTACTTTTATCGCTTCCTCGGCTATCTGTATGAGAACTCAATTCTACTTTTATTGTAGGATTTTCATTCAAGAAAAGAACGATTTTGTTCAATTCCACTTTACTTTCAGGACGAAGTGTTGCCTTGCCTAAATCATAGAGTACATTTTCTACTTCAAACTTCACACCCTTCGAAATTTTCTTCAACACAATAGACTCATCTATTTTATCTGCTGATGTTTTTGTAGAAATATCTTTACTGTTTTTAATAAACCCTGGTTTACTCACTAGAATTTCGTAATTATTTTCTCGCAATAATTCAGTTTTCAAACGTCCTGTATCATCGGTATGTAATTTTGATTCTTCTCCAGTTGTTTTATTAATAATCAAAACATCCGCATCAACTAGTGGCTGTTTCGATTTTTCATCTACAACTAATGTATTTAGTGGAATATACTTCGATTTCAACATCAAATCCCTGTAAACTGTATCAGATTCTGTTTTTCCAACAGTTGAATACAAATCTGTTACCGAGAAGAATTTTGGATCATTGATTTCCATCTTGTAATTTTTGTCTTCCTCCCCAACAAAAATAAAGTGACCATCCTTGTCTGGATAAATTGTATCAATTACAACATTGTTTTCACTTATTAAAACAGGAATCTCATTCAATGATTTTGTAGAAGTAATATCAAGTTTCAATTTGGCATCATACAAGAATGTCAAAGGAATCAAGGTGACTGCATAAACCCGATCAATATACTCATCACGACTAGAAGACAAATACCCGTTTTTTCTCTCACTATCTAATAAAATAGTAAAATCATCCGCATTTGAGTTTACAACAACACCCATGTTTTCAATTTTCTCTGGAACAAAATTTACCAATTTAGATTTAAAAAGATCTAAGCCCCCAAATCCTGGATGTCCATTACTTGAGAAATAAAGCATTAAACCATTCACAACAGGAAACATTTCATTCTCGCAGGTATTGATTACTGACCCTGCGTTTACGGGTTTTGACCAAGCTTGGTCTTGTTTAATGGAATACCATATATCAGCATTCCCATAACCGCCAGGCATATCTGAACTGAACCAAAGTACTTTGCCATCATTACTTAAATGAGGCTGTGCTACAAAATACGTTTGAGCATTGTATGGAAAAGCTATTTCCATTTTGGTAGAAGCATCATAAATAAACAAACCTGTTTTTGCATACTCTCCCTGCACTGCACCATAATTCTTAGCGAAATACCATTGATTCTTTTGTGCATCATAAAATGCTGTACCATCGTGTTTTTTGTCTCGCAACATACCAATCATAGATACATTTTTCAACGAATCATTGTATAAGTAACTGTTTAAAAAGGAAGAATTATCTTGTTCCCATTTCGTTCCTGAAGGAAATCTACCTGATGAAATGACCAATCCGTCTGGATGCCAAGATGTTGCAAAATCACCTTCACCAGAATTAAACCCAACCGTGTCAATTTTATCTCCCGTTCCTTTCGTCTTTAGTTCATTCCAAATATCACCATTATGATAGCCATCTAAAATGATTCTTCTTTCGTCCTTACTAAGCTTTATCTTTTCGCTTGTTAAAACTTTTTTTGCTGTTGAATAATCGCCTAATAAAAGACTAATTCTAAAGAGATTATAGGCATCATCAAAATTTCCTTTTGCATCATTGAAAAGCGCATTGTATGCAAAATAGGCAAAGGTGTAATTCTTTGAACGCTCAGCAGCATATCCAGCATGTCGAAAAATCGTATCTGCAGATTCTGGCAATAACCCGTCTTTCTCTATTAATTCTTTATAAATTGGCGTTGCATCAGAATAACGATGTCCTTTAAAATAATACTCAGCCTGAGAAATCTTCATCTTTTGTCCAAAGGAAAATGAAGTAAAAAAGACAATAAATGAAAACAGTTGTAAATATCTTTTCATCATAATTAAATTAGAAATAACGTGGCGATCCAAAAGATCTATTTTTTGCAAAGCTATATGACAACATAATTTCATGAGAACCAAAATTTCTGACAGAGCTCAAGCCGTTAATCGGGTAGTCAAATGAATAACCAAACATTAGGAATTCTTTTATCTGATAAGCTGCATTTACGCCAATTGATTCATTGAAACGGTACATCCCACCAAACCATATCTTTTTATACATAAATGCATTAATATTTATGTCAGCTGTAAGCGGTGCATTCGCAACCATTTTAACCAAAAAGCTTGACTTTAAGTCAATAACGGAATTGATAGGCATCACATACCCGGCAGATAGAAAATAATGCCTTTTAACATAAGAGCCACTTAACAAATAACTTCCATCATAAAGTTTAGTTTGATTAAGTCTTGGAACGCTAAATCCTGCATAGAAACGATCTGAATAATAGTAAATGCCTGCTCCAGCATTAAATTTAAATTGAGATATCGAGGCTAAATAAGATGGATCTGTTGGATCTAACGCATATAAAGCACTATAATCTATACTAATTTGCTCGCCACCTGCAGAAACTCCAAAATTCAACTTTTGATCCTTTTTTAGACGGAGGGTATACGAATAATCTGCATAGAGAGATGTCCTCGATCTCGCACCAATCGCATCATTCGATAAATGTGCCCCTAAGGACATGTTCTTAAATTTAAGGGGCGAGTGCACAGAAGCAAATTGACTTTGCGGGGCACCTTTCACTCCTATCCATTGAGCTCTCGCAACTACCACAGCACTCAGGCCATCCTTTGTCCCGGCATAAGCAGGATTAAATTGAAGAGGATTGAACATATACAAACTACTTTGTTCATCTTGCTGTGAATAACTAGTATATGTTATTACAAGAGTAAATGCTAAAAAACTAATTTTCCTTACCATAATCTTTATGAATTAACGAACAAACTCAATATAACCTGAGACCGGTGCTTCGCCATTTTTATAGTCAATAATGTAAAAATAAGTGCCACTTGGGAGATAATCATCACCTAACGTTCCACCTTGATTCGACTTACCCACGAAATCATCCAAATACGGACATGCCTTAAAAATTAAATTACCCCATCTGTTGAATATTTGAACTTCAGCTTCAAGTGGTAAATTTGTTACCCAAGTTGAATTGCCGGAACCACCAGAACCAGATCCAGAACCACCTACAGAAACAAAGCCAGGTATAAGTCTTTCAATACAATTGATTGACACATTCAAAATTGCCTGACATCCCAATGAATCTGTGGCGGTAACTAAATAATCTCCCACTGATAGTCCTGTAATTACAGATGATTGAGTTCCATTCTCCCATAGATAGTTATAAGAAGGATAACCATTGTTTGCTATGACTTGCGCCGACCCATTTGAAGCATTGCAAAAAGATGATGTCGAAGTAAGTAAGTTTAATTCAAGCGAATCAAGATACACAGTAACAGAATAATTCAAAGAACTTTCGCATCCACCAACTGTTTGAGTAACATAATAGGTTTCACCATCGGATAATAATGTATTTGAAGGCAACAAATTATTATTTGAATCATAATACTGAATTGACTGCCCAACAAAAACAATATCTACTAACTCTGGATTAATATTTTTACAAAACATTTGAGTGGTATCTCCAATTGGACTATTCGGTGAGTCAATAATATTTAAAACAACTTCAGTTCTTGTCAAACTTGAACAGGTGCCGTCATTGTATTCTGCATAGTAAGTAACTGTTCCTACTGCATTCAATGTTGCACTCGCCACCACATTTCCACCTGTTGCTGCATCGTACCATGTAACTCCTG